>ERZ894177.4-NODE-4-length-395317-cov-31.6681_pt1 | contig 395317 bp, 280 predicted proteins | sample MGYA00380277_ERZ894177 | MGnify/ENA primary metagenome ERZ894177 (study PRJEB32331, sample SAMN06328428) | human gut metagenome | biome: human gut microbiome; feature: stool | host: Homo sapiens | collected 2014-06-03 ... | reverse complement strand
TAAAAGGTGTAATTCCTCTTTATAATATAGCTTAGTATTGTCACATAATATTTAGATTCTTCAAGGAGTGCTTTGAGGAAGGGAAAGACTTGACTTTACAGAAAAGGTTGTATTTTTTATAATAATATAATAATCAATATATTACACCCTATTTCAGTCTTCTTATCTTCTTTAAAATATTCTTTTCTCCTTTTTCAATGTCTCCTTTTAGGAACTGCTTTTTTCTCTCACATATTCATACTGATACATTTTCTCATCTCCCACCAAATAGCCTTTCTATGGCCATTATTCCTTGAATGTTAACGGATTTAACGAGATTTTATTACCTATAAAGTAACGGACGAGGAAAAGCCTCTTCGTAAAAGAAATATAATTTGTGTTTATGTATAAGGACATAGAATTGTCTTATTGAAACTGAGTGTTTAATAATATATTATTAATGTAAATTAAAAGCGATTATGAGAAAAAGATTTGTTAAAGTGGTGCTTTTTGGAGCATTGACATTCGCTGCCACGACGTCTTTCATCAGTTGTAAGGATTACGATGATGACATCAAACGTATTGACAACGAAATCGGTCAAATCAACCAAAGCCTTACTGACTTGAAAACTGCTATTGGAAACAATGGGGTAAAAAGTGTATCTTACGATGCAGCAACTGGAACATTGACTATCGTTGATAGTAACGATAAGAGTGTTTCTTGCAAAATAGCCCAAAACCTTCCAAACTACACTATCGAGATAAAGGATGGCAAAGTTATTTTGAAGAAAGATGGTACTGAGGTTTCATCTGCTACTCTTCCTACTGCTGAAGTTGGAGAAAGCTTTGATCCTACGAAGCTGACGATTAACGCTGCAGGAGAAATTTTGTATAATGGCGTTAAAACAAACGTTACTATTCCGAAAGCAACAAGCAGTATTGCTGCAATTAAGAAAGATGGTGTAATCATTGGTTATACTGTAACAGATAATGGTGAAAGCTCTAATTTCTATATTCAGGATGCACTGCCTTTGACAAGCTTGGTTTTTGTTCCCGAAGCATATCTGAGCGGTGTAGAAGCTATGAGAGCTACTAACCTGACTTATGACAAATGGACTGTTAAGAGCCAGACTGTAACAGAAAAGGGTGAAATCTGGAATGCTCCTCTTTCTCCTGCTTCTAATAGTCATATCACTCCGGATATGGTTGCTTACTATCACGTAAACCCGGTTGGTGTTACTATGAAACAAATCTCTAAATTAGTATTGTCTGCAGATGATAAAGAATTCGTTGGCACACGTGCTACTGGATTTAACATTGCTAATATCGATTTGGAAAAATGTTCTATTACTAATGGTATTTTGAAAGTTGTATTCAATGGTAATAGTGAAGCTATCCAGAAGATTGATGCTTCTAAGATTACTGTGATGAATCTGCAAGCTACTGTAGAAGTAAACGGTGGCACTAAAGTCGTTAATTCTGACTATGCTGCTATTTACAAATCAGTTTTGAAAGAATTTGTTCTAGCTAATGCTAAAGATGCTGGTGTACACAAAGCTCACTTGTATGGTGCTGATAATGCACGTAGCTTAGTTGGTAAGGCTGAAGACGCAATCAATGCAGAACCACTTTGTGAAGTTGCTTACAATAACAAGGAGGGTATTGATTTGTCTAAGTATGTGGAAACTCATTATACAGAATGGACTGACACTGATCCGATGAAGCAGATTGGCACAGGTGATAAGACTATTGCTAATGACAAGTTGGCTGACTATGGTTTGAAGTTGGTTTATAGTTTGTCAGACTATTATGTTGGTGATAACAAGACTCTTCAGAGTAGCTTCTTTGCAAACTTGAAGGGTAGTGTTTTGACAGCTAAGGTTGGTGATATCACTGAAGATCCTATTGCTGCTGTTGGTCGTATGCCTTTGGTACGTGTAGAGCTTCAGAATGCTGCTAACGGTGAAGTTGTTAATGTTGGCTGGATTAAAGTCAAGATTACAAGAGGTGATGTTGCTGGTACTGACTATCCGAAGGCATGTGGTGATCTTAAGTTGAAATGTACTCCTGAGACTTACAACTTGTTATTCGATGAAATGAATGTTAATATCTATCAGAAGTTAGGTTTGACTAAAGAAGATTTCCACGCAATCTATGAATTGAAGTCAAGTTCTACTAATGCTTCTGGTCAGAAGATTGCTACTTTGAAAACTGGTGAATATGGTGAAGTTGTTGAATTGAACGATGCTGATCCTAATGTTGAAACTGTTTGCTTGGCTTGGACAGTAACTTCTGCTGATCAGGTGAATGCTGTTAATAATAATAATGGTAAACTGATTGCAACTGCTACTTATGTTCCTAAGAATGATAAGTCACGTGCTGATGTAACTATTACATTTACTGCTACTGTTAAGACTCCGTCTGCAAGCTTCGATACTGGTAGCAAGAACTCTGAATACTGGTACAATAACATGAATAATATCAGAATGAATACAGTAGTTCCTGGTGTTACTCCGAACGATTGCTCATTCTCTGTAAATGTTGATAATGTATTCGAAGGAAACAAACCTTCATTCAAATTGAATAATGAGGTAAGTGATGACTTCAAGTTGGATAAGATTTCTTATCAATACATCTTCTCTGATAAAAACAATAATGTTAAGGTTCAGGGTAATGATGGTGCAACTTATACATTGACTGTAGCTGCTAACGGTAAAGAACTGTATGCTAATGGAACTTCTTTAGTTGCTAAGATCGTTGGTAACAATGTTGAATATCAACAAACAGCTGCTGCTAAGGCTATCCTGAATATCTCTGCTCATGATGTTGCTCCGTTCACTGCTATACTTGATATGGTATTGACTAATGAGTGTAGCATGCGTTTACCGATGACTGATGGTCAATTCAATGCTGAATTCTTGCGTCCGGTTAATGTATTTGCTAACACTGGTAAATACTTTGTAGATGCTACAGATGAAGGTTATACAGTGAAGATGCTTGATCTTGTTTACTTGACTGACTGGAGAGATTACAAGTTTGCTAAGGGAACAAGTGCAAGTGGTGTTGAATATGATGGTACTGGTTACTATACTTATTATGGAGTTGAGTCTATTGTAGCTGATATCGCTAACATTACAACTAACATGAATGGTAATAACATCGAAACGAAGAAGCTGTCTGAAGTTACTAACAAGATTGTTATTTCTCAGGCTAATTCTACTGTTGTTGGTGACTATGGTACAATTACTTACAAGAATAACGGAAATAACGTACAAGCATTTAAGGTTAAGATTCCTGTAATCGTAACTTATAAGTGGGGTACTGTGAAGACTGCAGTTTACATGGATGTTAAATCAACTGAAGGTAACTAAGTCTATGCTTTCCTAAGTAATTAATATAAGGTATGTCCTTCGGGGCATACCTTTTTAATAAAACAACTACTCTGTGAAGAATAGTCCTTTTTTTCACCATCGTGAAAAGTAAAATGTTGTTGTGTGAGGCTGTACCCAGTGGGAGACAGCCTCACTCTTTTTCTGTCATATTGTCCCATGCCTTGTTACTCTTTCCTTTTTCTGCCATTTTTTCCACTTCCCTCCTTGTTTGATCTTCTTATTTTTGATTTAGATCAAGAAATATGTTATAAAACATACTTTTCTGCCGAATATTGCTGTTTGTTCTAAACAAAGGTATTATTTTTGTGTTATAAAACATGTATTTAATAGGATAACAAGATTTTTTAAGGAGGATAACAAAATGAAAACGTTAAAGAAAATTTTTAAGCACATCAGCGAGGCTGATAAGCATGTTTGGGGTTATTCAACAATTTACTAAACCCCTCTTTTAGATTGTGTGTATTTGATTTTTAGGTATTAGTTTAATTTTTAAGGTTATGAAAAAAAAGATTTTTAAAACATGGAGAAACATTCTCGCCGAAGTAGGTCGGAATGAGATGTTGATGATGGGGTATACCCTGAAGAAATAAGAAAGCATTTTAACTAAACTTGATGAAGCGAGGAGTACGTCCGGAAAACGTATTCCTCGCTTCTTTTATATTCCCCTGAAAGCTTTTTTATATAAAAATCAGCTTTTGTTTAAACTTTATTCCCTTACTTTGTTGTTAGTACAAAGACTAATAGAATAATATCTATGAAAAGGATTCAAAGAATTTGTAGTTTAATACTGCTGGCAACCTTTTTTGGGGGGATACCTATGCTGCATGCGCAGTCGTTTGACAAGTTGTGGAAACAAGTGGAGCAGGCACAAAAGAAGAGCTTGCCGCAAACTGTGATAAAACTGACGGATGAGATATTCCGGAAAGGGGAACAGGAAAAGAATACCCCGCAGATGTTAAAAGCCTATATGTGTCGGAATACATTTCAGAATGTACTGACACCTGATAGCTTCTATGTCAACCTGAAAGGATTGGAACAATGGGCGGAGCGTGAACAAAATCCGGTCAGTCGTGCCGTGCTGAATTCGTTGGTGGCAAGTATCTATGCCAATTATGCAGATAATAACCGATGGGAGTTGCGGCAACGCACTTCGCTCGATCTGGAAGATGAAGCCTTGCCGGCAGATATTCGTGAATGGAGCGGCAACCTCTTCATGAAGCAGGTGATGAAGTATACAGGAGAAGCATTGAAGGATTCTGCTGAATTGCTGAAAACATCTTCGCGTACTTATATTCCTTTTGTAATTTTAGGGGATGCAAGTGAGTACTATCATCATGAAATGTATCATTTGTTGGCATCACGTGCCATTGATGCTTTACAGAAAGTTTCATGGTTCGAGATGGACTCATTGGTAAAGAAAGACATCATGGGCATTTATGGCCAGATGATAAACACCTATCGGAAGATGCCCGGCATGGAAGATGCTACCGTACTGACTATGCTGGATTATATGGAATGGCGTAATAGAGAAGGGAATGTTTTGCTTCGTCTGCGAGCTGTAAAAGAAGGCGGAAGTGAAGCTCCGAACCAATACTTACATGCTTTGGATCGCATTATTAAAGATTATGCCAAGCGTGATGTGTGTGCAGAGGCTTATTTAGCCAAAGCACGTTATTATCGCAATATACGTGAATATGAAAAGGCTTTGCAAACTTGTGATGAAGCCATCAACCTTTATCCCGACTATAAACGGATATCTGCATTGCGTGAGCTGAAAGAAAGCCTTTTGCAGCCGCAACTGAACTTTAGTGCAGACAAGGTTACCTATCCCGGTGATTCTCTGAAATTGAGGGTTACTCATTGTAACTTGGATGGATTTACGGTGAATGTCTTCCGTACTACTCTGTCGAAGGCTACAACGGATATGCCGGTGATTAATCCTGCTTTCTATAAGAAGTATGCCCGTAAAGTAAAAACGGAACACTTTTCTTTGTTGCGTCCGGCTAATTACCTTCCGGCAGATAGTACATATCGTATGTTGTTGCCGGACGAACCGGGTATTTATGTAGTACAGGTAGTGCCTGATGATAAGAAAGGACGAACTGCCGAGAACTACCTTTATCTCACTCGTTTCAAAGTATTGACTATACCTCTCTCAACTAAAGATTATGAGGTTGTGACCTTGGATGCTGAAACCGGAAAACCTGTAGCGGATGTTCAGATTACTTTCTATTCAAGTTATGGAACCAGGGAAAACAAGGTATTGGAGCAGAAAACTACGGATGCATCGGGTAAGGTGATACTACCGTGGAATAAGCAGTTCCGTTCGTTGGTTGCCACGAAAGGCACTGATACGGCAATGCCATTGCAGCGTATCTATAATAACTCTAATGGGACCTGGAATCATGTTGACAGAGAATCCGAAGCGGTGAAGCTATTGACAGACCGCTCTTTGTATCGTCCGGGACAAACTATTTATATAAAAGGTATCGCTTATACCCAAAGTGGCGATACGGCTATGGTTCTTGCCAATAAGGCTTATACTGTGGAGCTTACCGATGTGAATGATACTAATATTGGAAAGAAAGAAGTCCGCACCAATGAGTTTGGTTCGTTTACCACTGAGTTTGTGCTTCCTACTGCCTGCCTGAACGGCTCTTATTCTATTAGAACAGGAAAAGCAAACGGTTGGACATCTGTACAAGTGGAAGAATATAAGCGTCCTACATTCGACATCGTTTTCGATTCTCAGAAAGAGTCTTACCAGATAGGAGATAGTGTGCAGGTGAAAGGTACGGTAAGCTCCTTTAGTGGTGTGCCCTTGCAGGGGCTGGAATTGAATTATACTGTTACCCGTAGCCAGTTCTCGTGGTGGAGAGTTTCTGGAAATACTACATCTCTGGTTTCAGGTAGCGTAATGATAGGTGCTGATGGAATATTTTCCATTCCTGTCCGGTTGCAAGGTGGGAAAGGTGTTACTACCGGTTACTATACTTATCAGATAGAAGCCTCTGTAACCAATCAGGCCGGTGAAACACAGACTTCCGTAACTACCTTGTCTGCTGGAGACCGTTCATTGATTTTATCTGTTGATATACAAGACCGTATCTGTAAGGATGACAGTATCCGACTGACTTTTGTAGCCCGGAATCTGAATATGGAGCCGGTATCGGTGAAAGGTGATTGCCGTTTGGTACAAACTGTGAATGGAAAGCCTGAAGTTCGTTTCAACGGGCAGTTTACTTCCAATGTGGAAGTAGTATTGCCGGAATGGAAGAATCTGCCTTCCGGTGCTTATGAACTGCAACTGACAGCAAAGGATGATCAAGGTAGGGATGTTGACTACAAACAAAATATCGTGCTCTTTTCCTATGATGATAATCGTCCTCCTGTGGCATCACCTGTCTGGTTCTATTCGCGTAATACGCAGTTTGATGCCGGACGTCCTGCACAGTTCAGTCTGGGAACTTCCTTTAAAGATACTTATGTGATGTTGGATATATTCAGTGGTAAGCAGCGCCTGAGCAGTACAACGCTGCAATTATCCGATTCCATTGTCCGTTTTGATGTACCTTATAAAGAAGAATATGGAGACGGAATAGAATATCTGTTTGCTTTTGTCAAGGACGGAGAACTTTATTTTGAGAAAGTGGACTTGCAGAAGCGTAGACCGGATAAAGAACTGACTATGAAATGGGAGGTGTTCCGTGACAAGTTACGTCCCGGGCAAGAGGAAGAGTGGCGCCTGACTATCAAGACACCACAGGGTGTACCTGCCGATGCTGAGATGCTCGCCACTATGTACGATGCCTCTTTAGATAAGATATTCCCAAATCGTCAGAGTTTTTATGTGAACTATTCTCGGTTTGTGCCTCAGATTTATTGGTCGTATGGGTATACAGGTTCTGTTTATTACTCTTGTTATTTCCCAATGCGAGACTGGAAAGTACCTCCATTTGTTTATGATACTTTCTATTCGGAAGAAGGTGTACAGGAAGCATTGGTAGTGGGTTATGGTGTTATGAAAAACTCTACCATGACCGGAAGTGTGCAGGTACGGGGATTGGCGAGTCCACGGATGAAAGAGATGGTTGCTGAAGATTCTTCTGTCGATGATGCGGATGTGGTATTTGAAGAAGAAATGGTGTCAACTGAAGAAACCGGTGCTGCCGTAGAGCTTGGTGATGCTCCCGAATTGCGTAAGAACTTTGCAGAAACAGCTTTTTTCTATCCGCAACTTCGCACAAATGAGCAAGGGGAAATTTCCTTCTCCTTCACCATGCCGCAAAGCCTGACACGTTGGAACTTCCGCGGGTATTCTCATACGAAAGGAATGCTGATCGGGCAATTGGATGCTTCAACCGTCACGGTGAAAGAATTTATGCTGTCACCCAACATGCCACGTTTCGTGCGGGTGGGGGATAAAACGAGTATTGCCGCAACCGTAACTAACCTGACAGGAAAAGCCTTGAAAGGAACCACAAAATTCATCCTCTTCGACCCGATGACGGAGAAGGTGATTTCCACACAGAGTCAACCTTTCACTGTGGAAGCGGGAAAGACTGTTCCCGTAACCTTCCGCTTTACCGTGACGGATAAGTACGACTTCTTAGGTGTACGCATGATTGCCGATGGTGGTACATTCAGCGATGGCGAGCAACACCTGTTGCCTGTATTGAGTGATAAGGAATATATCACTGAAACTCTTGCTATGCCGATACGAGGTGAAGAAACCCGCACTTTCTCTCTGGACAGCCTGTTCAATAATAACAGCCGTACGACTACCGACCGTCGTCTGACAGTGGAGTTTACCGGAAATCCGGCCTGGTATGCCGTACAAGCATTGCCGGTATTGAGCCAACCTCGTACAGATAATGCTACTGCCTGGGCTGCCGCATATTATGCCAATTCCCTTGCTTCTTACATTGCCAATAGCCAGCCACGCATTAAAGCTGTATTCGATAGTTGGCGTATGCAAGGTGGTAAGAAAGAAACTTTCCTCAGCCAGCTGCAGAAGAATCAGGATGTGAAGAATATCCTTCTTGAAGAAAGTCCTTGGTTACTGGAGGCCACTACAGAAGCTGAGCAGCAAGCTCGTATTGCTACACTGTTCGATCTCAATAACCTGGCAAATAATAATATAACCACTCTTACCCGATTGAAAGAACTGCAAGATGCCGATGGCGCATGGAGCTGGTATAAAGGGATGCCGGGGAGTCGTAACATGACGGGATATATCACCGAACTTCTCGTTCGTCTGCCTTTACTTACCGGACAAAAGAATTCCGGTGATGCCCTTTCTATGCAGCAGGCAGCTTTTAAATATCTGCATCAACAAGCATTGGAGGAATACAAGAGTATTCGTAAAGCGGAGAGAGACGGAGCTAAAATAACTACCCTCTCACATTCGGCAATGACCTATCTCTATCTGATAGCTATTTCCGGTGAGAAAGTGCCTGCTGCCAATGAGGCTGCTTATAGTTACTTCCTTTCCAAAGTTGGCACGAACCTGAACACGGCTGAAATGGGAATGAAAGCGCAGTCGGCTATTATTCTACTAAAAGCCGGCCGTATGGCTGAAGCTAATGAGTTTATTGCTTCCATTAAGGAACATCTGGTGCAAACCAATGAACAAGGAGCTTATTTTGCTTTCAATGAAAAGCCCTTCCGTTGGAGAATGCAGCCTATTCCTGTTCATGTGGAAGTAATGGAAGCTTTACGTCTGGCAGGTGGCAATGACGCCTTGGTAGAAGAAATGAAGCTTTGGTTACTGAAACAAAAGCAGACTACAAGTTGGAACTCACCGGTTGCAACGGCGGATGCCGTTTATGCATTGCTTTGCCAAGGGACTGATTTGTTGGCTACCCGTGGTGATGTACGCATTGTTCTTGGTAATAAAGTATTGGAAACATATAGTCCTGCTAAGACTACCGTTCCCGGACTGGGATATATTAAAGAAAGCTTTGCACAAGGCAGTCCTGAATTGCGTGCCAAATCTATCACTGTAGAAAAACGGGATGCAGGTATTGCCTGGGGTGCAGTGTATGCTCAATACCTCTCACCGATTTCCGATGTGAAACAGCAGGGTGGTGAATTGGCAGTGGAAAAGAAACTTTATGTAGAACGCACTTTGGCTACCGGAAAGAAGGAACTGCAACCAGCCACTGCTGCTACACAGTTGGCTGTGGGTGATAAAGTGGTTTCCCGTCTGACGATACGCCTTGACCGTGCAATGGATTTCGTTCAGTTGAAAGACCAGCGTGGTGCTTGCTTCGAACCGGTGAATTCACTTTCCGGTTATCGCTGGAACAGTGGAATTGGATATTATGTAGAAATAGAGGATGCTTCTACTAATTTCTTCTTCGACAGTCTGAGCAAAGGTGTGTATGTGCTGGAATACAGCTATCGTGTGGATCGTAGCGGGCAATATGAGGCTGGATTAGCTACTATACAGTGTGCCTATGCACCCGAGTATGCTGCCCATTCGGCATCCATGAAAGTAGAGGTAGAGTAGTAATTTTAAAACACCCTTTTAGGAACTCTCATTTAAAACACCTACTTTTGTGCATCCTAAAATGAAAACGAATGAAACGAACCTTGATATGTATGTATGCGTTTGCTGCCGTAGCACTTACTGCTGCGGCGCAACCGCGTTTTTCATCTAATAAAGAAACCCACAACTTCGGACAGATTGAGTGGAAACATCCTGCCAGTGCACAATACGTTATTACCAATACCGGTGACCAACCTTTAGTGCTTACTGAGGTGGACCCTTCCTGTGCCTGTTCCGTAGTTCAGTGGACACAAACGCCTATTGCTCCCGGTGATAAAGGCATCATTACCGTGGAGTTTGATGCAAAAGCATTAGGGCACTTTGATAAATCAATAGCTATCTACTCTAATGCACAACCCGATTTGGCTTATTTGCACTTCACAGGCGAAGTAGTGCGCGAGATTAAAGACTTTACGAAAACTTATCCTTATCTGATTGGTCAGATACGGATAGATAAGAATGAAATTGATTTCCCTGATACCCATCGTGGCGCAAAGCCCGTTATACGGATTGGAGTAGTGAATCTGTCGGATCGTTCGTATGAACCGGTATTGATGCACCTGCCTTCCTACCTGGACATGAAAGTGGAGCCCAGTGTACTTCAGAAAGGTGAGAGAGGGCTGATTACATTAACCCTCAATACAGAGAAACTGACTGATTTGGGACTGACGCAAGCATCTGTTTACCTGTCCCGTTTCACTGGAGACAAAGTGAGTGATGAAAACGAAATACCGCTTTCAGCTATTCTCTTACCCGACTTTTCCGGTATGACAGATACGGATAGGGCAAATGCCCCGGTAATTCGTCTTTCGGAAACCGATATAGACCTGAGTGCTTTATTGGCAAAGAAGAATAAAGTGAAACATGATATACAGCTTACCAATACCGGACGCTCTCCGTTGCAGATTAGTAAACTGCAGGTATTCAATCCTGCCTTGGGAGTAAGTCTTAAAAAAAGTGTGTTGCAGCCGGGGGAAACCACCCGTTTGCGCGTGACGGTAGATAAGAAGAATATCGCAAAGAAGAAACGTCATTTGCGTATTTTGATGATAACCAATGACCCGATGCAACCTAAGGTTGAGATCAATATTAAGGCAAAGTAATAGGATTTATGATTTTAAACTATAAATCCTATCACAAATCTTCTCATAAATCATAAATTATAAATCTTATCATGGAACATCCTGAAAACAATGAAGCCTATAAAGGTCTGGTTGTCAATGCAGGCATTGAACAACCTTCATCTGTTAATCCCTATCGTCGTCCTAAACCCAGAAAGCGTCAGCTCTCCGTGGCGGAGTTTGTAGAAGGCATTGTAAAAGGGGATGTAACCATTCTAAGCCAGGCAGTGACTTTGGTGGAAAGCGTGAAAGTTGAACACCAGGCAGTGGCACAAGAAGTCATTGAGAAATGCCTGCCTTATTCCGGAAATTCTATCCGTGTAGGTATCAGTGGTGTACCGGGAGCGGGTAAAAGTACTTCCATTGATGTTTTCGGTCTGCATGTATTGGAGAAATATGCAGGTAAACTGGCAGTGCTGGCCATCGATCCCAGTAGTGAGCGTAGTAAAGGCAGTATTTTGGGTGATAAGACACGTATGGAGCAACTTTCAGTTCATCCTGCATCCTTTATTCGTCCCAGTCCATCGGCAGGGTCTCTGGGGGGAGTAGCCCGTAAGACGCGTGAGACGATTATTCTTTGTGAGGCTGCCGGTTTCGATAAGATATTTGTAGAGACAGTAGGTGTAGGACAGAGTGAAACAGCTGTACATTCTATGGTCGATTTCTTCCTGCTTATTCAGTTAGCCGGTACGGGCGATGAATTGCAAGGCATCAAACGGGGTATTATGGAAATGGCCGACGGTATTGTTATCAACAAAGCCGATGGTGATAATCTGGAGCGTGCTAAGCTGGCTGCAACTCAGTTCCGTAATGCTCTGCATTTGTTCCCTGCTCCTGAATCAGGATGGACGCCACAGGTAATGACCTATTCCGGCTTCTATAACTTGGGAGTGAAAGAAATCTGGGATATGATTTACGATTACGTTGCTTTTGTGAAGGACAACGGCTACTTTGATTACCGCCGTAATGAACAAAGTAAATACTGGATGTACGAAAGTATTAACGAGCGCCTGCGTGATAGTTTCTATCATAATCCGGTTATAGAAGCTATGCTGGGTGATAAGGAACAGCAAGTATTGCAAGGTAAGCTCACTTCATTTGTTGCTGCAAAAACTTTACTTGATACATACTTTAGTGAGATGAGAAAGGGGTAGAATAGCTCGTAACTTGTAGCTGTCTCACACTTCTTTCCCCTCCTTCTCAAAGTCTGCCTTCGACTTACTCTTCGTCACAATATATACGCCGAGGAACACTAAGGCAACGGCTATTCCCTTTTCCCAGCCGAATACTCCCAAGCCCATGATAATGGCAGCGATAGAAGCTACGATGGGTTGCATGTAGTTGTACATACTCACCACTGTGGGGCGCAACAGTCTTTGCGCAGTCATGATGAAGATATAAGCAAGAAAACTACCGCCTATTACCACATAACCTATTTGTACGTATGCAGCAGTGGATACCTCTGTCCACTGGATACCTGCCACATCCTGATAAGAGAATGGGATATAACACATGGATGCATATATAAACATCCACTTATTCAGCGTGATGGGAGAATATTTCTGCGATAACCCCTTGAATACAGTCAGATAAATAGAGAAACTGATTTGTGCTACCAGACAAAGTAAATCTCCGATGATGCTGCCGTTGCCACTGCCTGCAGTCTGACTACTTAAAATAAGTGTCAGTGCTCCCATAGCTCCCACGAAGATACCCAGTACTTTCAGATTCGTGATAGGCTCTTTCAGATAGATAGCGGCAATAATCATGGTCACGATGGGAAGTGTGGTTGTCACAATAGAGGCATCGATGGGTGAAGTCATTGAAAGACCGAAAATATATACCCCTTGATTGAATACCAGTGCAAAGAGCGAAGCAAAGAATATCTTCAGCATATCGCGGTGGTCCACATGCTCATACTTACAAAATGCGGACAACAGCCAGAAACAAGCTGCCGCACCCACCATTCGGAATGTGGTCACCGATAAAGCTGAGAACTCCATAAGTGCGGATTTGCCGATAGGAGCCATAAGACCCCATAAAATGTTGGCAGTCAGGGCGAATATATGCCCTTGTACATTCTTGTTCATACTCTTTTTGTTTTTGAGGCTGCAAAAGAACAACTATTTTGGGAAACTAAAAAATAATCCTGTATATTTGCTTTGATTAAAAGCAAAAACTATGGAAGAACAAGCCAATTATATCCAACGTATCGAGATACACAGGTTGTGGGATCGCTTTAACATAGCCTGGGATTTGCGTCCCGATGTGAATATCCTTTCCGGTATCAATGGAGTAGGGAAGACTACGATCCTTAACCGTTCTGTTCACTATCTGGAAGAGCTTTCGGGTGAGATAAAGAATGGTGAGATAGAAGGAGTACGTATTACGTTCGATCGTCCGGATGCCACGTATATCCCATACGACGTAATCCGCAGCTATGACCGTCCTTTGATAATGGGCGACTTTACCGCCCGCATGGCTGATCCGAACGTCAAATCCGAACTAGACTGGCAACTCTATCTTTTGCAACGCCGTTATCTTGACTATCAGGTTAACATTGGTAACAAGATGATCGAACTTCTTTCAGGCGATGAGGAACAGCGTTCGCAAGCTGCTTCCCTCTCTTTGCCCAAGCGAAAGTTTCAGGACCTGATGGACCAGTTGTTCAGTTATACCCGCAAAAGCATAGATCGCCGCAGCAATGAAATCATCTTCTATCAGGACGGTGAACGTCTGCTGCCCTATAAACTTTCTTCCGGTGAAAAGCAGATGCTGATTATCCTGCTTACCGTGCTGGTGCGTGACAACGCCCATTGTGTCCTCTTTATGGACGAGCCCGAGGCCTCCCTTCACATCGAGTGGCAGCAGAAACTTATCAGCATGATACGTGAACTGAATCCCAATGTGCAACTGATACTTACCACCCATTCTCCCGCCGTCATCATGGAAGGCTGGCTGGATGCAGTGACGGAAGTTGATGAAATATCTACGGTGATAAGATGATAAGATGATAGGGTGATAGGATGATAAGATGATAAAGTGGTAATGTAACCTCACCCTATCACCCCACCACCTTATCACCCCACCACCTTATCACCCCACCATCCTATCACCCTATCATCCTATCATCATTATCACTTATTATTATGGCTACTTCTTTAAAACATAATCTCACCTCCGCCTATTTCAATGCCGCTAACAAACTCTATCCCAAGAAGGCGCGTCGTCGTATTGTGGCATACGTGGAAAGTTACGATGATGTAGCTTTCTGGCGCACATTGTTGGCAGAGTTCGAGACAGATGATTACTATTTCCAGGTGATGCTGCCTTCAGCCACTTCTCTTGCCAAAGGTAAGAAGATGGTGCTGATGAATACGCTGAACACTACTGAATTGGGCAAGAGTCTGATAGCCTGTGTGGACAGTGACTACGACTTTCTGCTGCAAGGCAAAACTAACGTTTCACATAAGATAAACAGTAGCCCCTACATATTCCAGACGTACGCCTATGCCATCGAGAATTTCCATTGCTATGCTGAAAGCTTGCATGAAGTTTGTGTACAGGCTACGTTGAACGACCGTATGCTGATAGACTTTCCTGCTTTCCTGAAACGCTATTCGCAGATTATTTATCCGCTCTTTCTGTGGAACGTCTGGTTCTATTGTCAACGGGATACATATACTTTCCCGATGTACGATTTCAATGCCTGCACCCGCTTGCAGGAAGTTAATGTGCATCATCCCGAACGGACGTTAGATCCTGTGCAGCGTGCCGTTGATAAGAAACTTTCTGAGATGCGCAGGCGATTTTCGCGAAATATAAAGGCAGTGGAGGCTTTAGGCGTGGAGTTGGAGAGACTGGGATTGAATCCTGATACAACTTACCTATATATACAGGGACATCACCTCATGGACGGTGTTGTGATGAAACTTCTTATCCCCGTATGTACCGTATTGCGTCGTGAGCGTGAACAGGAAATCAAGCGTCTGGCTGCTCACAACGAGCAATTCCATAACGAACTGACCAGTTATGAGAATAGCCAGACCAATGTCAGCCTGATGTTGAAAAAGAACAGCGGATATAAGAACCTTTACTTGTATCAGTGGTTAAAAGAAGATATAGGAGACTTCCTGAACAGGGAGCGATAATTACTAACCATTAACCCCAAAATTAATTCTTAGTATCATGAGCATTGTACAACAAATTAACGAAGGACTTCAGACTTTAGGTTTCAGCCAGTCATTGGCCGACCAGTTAGATCAATTTATTGCATTTCTGGGAGTTCTCCTGGTGGCTTATCTGGCAGATTCCATTTGCCGGAAAGTCTTGCTGAAAGTCGTTTCGCGTTTGGTAAAACAAACAAAAGCTACCTGGGATGACATTGTTTTCGACCGGAAGGTGATGGTGCACCTTAGCCGCATGGTGGCACCTATTCTTATTTATATCCTGCTGCCCCTGGCTTTTTCCGATGCGGGATCGGCAACGTTGGCGCTTATTATGCGTTTCTGCCTCATCTTTATTATTATAATGTTTCTTAGCTTTATCAGCGCTTTGCTTACTGCGGTTTATACCGTATATAGCGAGAAGGAACAGTTTCGCGACCGCCCTCTGAAGGGACTTTTGCAGACTGTGCAGGTAATTCTTTATTTTGTCGGGGGCATCATCGTCGTCAGCATACTGATCGACCGCTCACCCGGTGTATTGCTCACCGGTCTGGGAGCTTCGGCTGCCGTGTTGATGTTAGTGTTCAAAGACAGTATCATGGGCTTTGTTTCCGGTGTGCAACTTTCTGCCAACAATATGCTGAAAGTGGGAGACTGGATTACCATGCCTAAGTATGGAGCGGATGGTGACGTAATAGAAGTATCATTGAACACGGTGAAGGTGCGCAATTTCGACAAGACCATCACTACCATTCCTCCTTACCTGCTTGTAAGCGACTCTTTCCAGAACTGGCGTGGTATGCAGGAGAGTGGCGGACGCCGCATCAAGCGTTCTATCAATATCGATATGAACAGTGTACGGTTCTGTACTCCCGAAATGTTGGCAAAGTATCGCAAGATACAGCTCTTGGCAAACTACGTTGAACAGACGGAACAAGTGATAAAGGAGTATAATGAAGAACATCATATCGATAACTCCATCCTTGTGAACGGGCGTCGCCAGACGAATCTCGGTGTCTTCCGTGCTTACCTGAATTGCTACTTGAAGAGCCATCCGGGTGTAAATCATGATATGACCTGTATGGTGCGTCAGCTTCAACCTACCGACCACGGTATACCGTTGGAACTGTATTTCTTTTCTGCAACCACATCCTGGATACCATACGAGGACTTGCAGTCCGACGTTTTCGACCATCTGCTGGCTATTATTTCAGAGTTTGATCTGCACGTATTCCAGTCACCGTCCGGTGAAGATTTCCGTGAAAGGCTTGGTTGAGATGAAAGGCTCTTGAACTCTCAGGTTATTCTCAATGCGATGGGAAGACCCCTTCAATGCGACGGGAAGACCCCTTCAATGCGATGAGGAAGCCCCTCAATACAATGGGAAGAAACCCTCAATACGATGAGGCGGGCGTTAAATTAACGCCGGACAAGTTCAAAAAGAACTGTCCGGCGTTGCTTTTGTAGAAGCTTAGCTTCGGCGTGTGTATTTCAATGAGTGATTAATATACTGTGTTTTGTGGGTCGAAGTTCGTCCAGCCTTCCAGCCAATTATCATTCGTGTCGCGGAAAGCACCGATATAGTTTCTGTCAGTTCCCATGATAGCCGTGGCGGGGCAGTAATTCTGACCGGTATTCATCGGGTCAGCCAATCCCAGTTCAGCCTCAGTCATTACTTTGTTCGAAGCCTCACTCTTGAAGAAAGTGTGTGAATAAGAAACCTGGCTTTCATCATACGTTCCGGTTTCTCTGTTGTAGAGATAATCTTCGTATTTCTTATTATTGTCCGAGCCAACTACACCCATACCGGCAAAGATGATATTCTTCAGATGGAAATCACCGTTTTTAGAATATTGAACCGTGTTTCCTTTTTCGCCATCCACAATCAGACCGATAGGATAACCTACTGCCAATGTATTTTCGCAGCTCAGCTTACTGCTGCGACGTATCTGTATGGCGGACTGGAACAGACCCAGCTTGGATTTATTATCCGGGTACATGTCACCGGCAGTGATGTATTCGGAAGTGTTCTGGAAATCAGTGTTCTTGGCAGCCATCGGGCCAATGAACGTTACATTCTTAAATGTTGCAGTTGTGAATGGAGCGATGTCTGCACCTGTTCCGTTGTTATCGCTTTCGAAACCATTGGATTGCGAGGTGTCGGCAATGCGCGGGTCACGGATAGACAGGCAGTATTGTACAGTTCCGCTGAAGCCGTTGTCCGTATCGAATTCATCGTCCCAGCCTTTATAAGCTACCAGATATTTGCAGTTCACTGCACCGCCGAACCATTCGAAAGAGTCGTCGTTAGAGTACGATACCTGTAAGTGGTCGATGGTGGTACCACTACCCACGGAGCCGAATGTAATGCCGTTGATCTCTTTGTCTGTTTCAAAGGGATAACCTGCAAACTCCACGCGGATATACTGGAAGATACCGGAATTGTCGGCATCATTGCTGCCTCCGTGTATGGTGCGCGGTCCGCCTTCTATTTGCTGTGTACCCTGGTTGTTTTTGGCTTTACCGCAAATGATTAAACCACCCCAGTCACCCGGTCTGCGCTGTCCGGGAGCTTCCTCGGAAGTCATGACAATAGGGGCTTCCTTGGTTCCTTTCATTTCTACATATCCACCCGGTTCTATAATAAGACTCGCCATTGTCTGTTTGTCACCCTTGATAATAGTGCCTGCGGGAATCCTCAGTTTAGCGCCATCGGCTACGTATACCCAGCCTTTCAGCAGATAGGTTCCTTTTTCCAGAGTTACATCGCCGGTGAATACGAAGTGTTGATCGCCATTGCCCAGTTCTGTTCCATTATTGAACAGTACACCTTTGCTGTAGGCTGTTGTGCCATCATAAGTCACTTCGGGGTCTGTACTTCCATTTCCTCCGTTCCCACCATTCTCTCCATTGGTGTCGTCAGAACAGGAAGACATCACATTTCCAATTGCAATGGCTGTACACATCATAATGATCCAGCCAAACTTCTTAATTTTCATTTTCATACTTTTCTTAATTTGGGAATTAAACTTCTTTATGTTCAGGTTTTGTTAGTACTTTATAAACTGAAAGGGTGGGATATCAGAAGCTATAGGCTATGGCCAGGTTGTAGCTTCTTCCCGGTTTGTAACTGCGGGTCACCTCTTCAATGGTGCGGGCTTGTCCGTTTACGGTGACGTCTTCAAACTGTTTGAAGTAGTAGCGTTCGGCCAGCAAGTCACGTATGGTAGCTTTAATTTCCAGTTTGCCAAACTTTTTGCTTGCCGAAAGGTCGATGCTGTTGCGCGGCATTTCGTAAGAGTTTGGTATGTTGCGTGCATCACCTTCGGAAGAACTGCCGTAGCGGTTGCCTACACCGATGATACGTTTTCCGATACGGTTGTAGAGTACGGCGGCGTTCCATCCCTTATCCGGATTGTTATAGAAGAGACCCGTGTTGATGAGGTAAGGCGATTGCCCCTGCATGGGACGGTCTATATTATTGCCACCTTCTTTAAACTGTACTTTGCTCTTGATCCATGCGCCATTGAATGAGAAACTGAAATTACGCATACCGATGAAGTCGAGATTCTTGCGGATATCTACTTCTATACCGTAGTTGTTGGCACCTTTGGCGTTGACGTAAGAGTAGACCGGATCAGTTCCTCCCGACATGGTGTAGGTCCATTCAATAGGATTTTTGAAGTGTTTGTAGAACAGGGCAATGGAAACTTGCTCACCATTGCTGGGATACCATTCGTAGCGTAAGTCTACGTTCTGTATGTAAGCTGCCTGCAGGGATGAATTACCCATGACACTGCTTCCCAGGTCGAAATCATAATAGACGGAAGTGGACAGTTCACGAAATTCAGGACGGTTTACCGATTTACCGTAAGCCAGGCGGAACTGATGCTTTTCACTCAGTTTGTAAGTGGCATTGACGGAAGGGAATAGGTCTTTATAGTCATAGAAAGTACTTTGCAGGCTTTCTTCATACGAGCGGGTATTCATGATCAGTTCCTGACGGGCATATTCATAGCGTGCTCCGGCGTAGAAGTTGAAGGAACCTATCGGAACGTTGATGCCGACATAACCGGACAATTGCGTGTTTTTGCCCTCATAGTTATTCATGTAGTTCACTTCTTCCTGCATGTAGAGTTTGTCAATTCCATAGTTGGAGTCTATCAATATATTGTTTGCCACATCATTGTCAAACTGGAATCCCTTAGGCAGGCTGTTATTCGGTTGCCAGCCGTACTGGAACTGGCGGGTGTTGTAGGTACGTGTACGGTACTCGCCATAAGCACCGGCTTTCAAAGTAGGGGCGATGTCACCGAACTGGAAATCCTGGCGATAATTTATATTTGCTGAGCCGATGTGTTCGTCCAGTTTGGTGAATTCACGGCTGATACGGTAAATACCCATGGTTTCATTGGTGCGGTCGGTACGTTCAATGAGGCGACGGTCCGGCAGGTTACGGTTGGCGTAAGCATAACCCACACTCCAGTCGAAACGACTGTCGTCAAAGTTGTGCCTGCCTGTGAACTGGGTGTTGTAAGTGGTACGGCTGGAGTAGTAATACTCCATGTTGTTGATGTTGTCCGGTTGTGCGTTGAAACCTGTACGTTCCGAGTAGCGGTCTTTGGATATCTGGTTGAAGATATTCTTGAATTCATAGCGATGGTTGCTGTTGCGCGGCTGGAAGGTGAGGTTCAGCAGGGCACCGAGGCGGACATCATTGCTGTACTGGTTGTCCGTTGCTTTCCGCAGATAGACGTATTTGTCATTGTTGGTATCATAAGGACCATAGAGAGAGTTTTCCATATCGAGATAGGTCTTATAGGAGTTGCTGTAATTCACAGCAGCCAGCATACCGATGGTACGTCCACTTTCGGTTTCCCACTTGCGGTTGTATGCCATATTCAATTTTAAGTCCCCTACGGGTTTGATGGTTTTCAGTGTCCAGTCGTTGTTGAAACCATTGTTCAATACATCTATGCGAGCTGTATTTCCGGTTTCATATCCGGGATACATGTTCAGTGTGCCTTTCATACCGGCATCCAGACTACGGAAACCGTTTCCGAAGCCGAGCCGGTCCATGCCGCTACCCTTGGCTTTACGAAAGTCTTTGAAGTGCGTCTGGTCATTGACAGCTCCTCCTACTGATATGTTGAAGCTGTTTTCGCCGGGCATATCTTTGGTATTTATCAGGATGAATCCACCCGTGAAGTCTGCGGGATATTCCGGAGCGGGGCTTTTTACGATTACCATATTATCCAGTTGTGAACTGGGGATGATGTCGAATGAAAAGGCGCGTGAATCGGCTTCCGAACTGGGCACGGCACTCCCGTTCATCCATACATTATTGTACCGCTGCGACAGGCCGCGCACCATTACAAACTTTTCGTCGATGATGCTGATGCCGGGTACGCGACGGATGACTTCCGAGGCATTGCTGTCCTGGGTTTTAGCTATTTGTTGGGCGGAAACCCCGCTCTGTACTACGAGGCTGCGGCGTTGTTCCTGTATGAGTGCCACCTCGTTATTCCGTTTGGCTTGTGCAGTGACGGAGACTTCGCCTAACGTTTGTGCATCACTCTCCATTTCAAAGTTCAGCACAGTTTCGGCCTTAACTTTTACACTGTTGAGCAGGATGTCTTTGTATCCTATATATCTCACGGCTATGGTGTATGTACCGTCTTTTACATTCAGCGTATAGTTACCGTCGATGTCGGCTACTGCCCCCTGCGCTGTCCCGGTTATCTGTATGGTAGCTCCGGTCAACGGCTCTTTCGTCTGCTTGTCGAGGACGGTCCCTTTGATGTTTCCAGCCAGGGCGGTCATGGTGGAAAGTACCAGTAATAAAATGAAGAAAAATACTTTTCCTAAATCCAGTTTCATGCTCATCTTTTATTGTTTCTTGTTTCCGGTGCAAAGATGCGGCAACGGAATTACAACCGTAATACACATGTCATACAATTGATTCTCAATTAAGTTACAATTTGGTGACACCACGGATAAAGCGGACCTATTCAGTTCATAGCCTATAACGTTCTAAACTTTCTTTTTTTGTTAGTAGGAATAGGACAGAAATTAATAAGTAAGCATTATCTTTGCGCTATTCAGAATATTAAAAGCACAAATCGTATGAGTGGCAATCGATCACATGAGGCAAAACGTTTTCAGCTCCTTTCGTCTGTTGGACAAATAGGCTGGTGGGAAGCAGATTTCACTACTGGGGAATATCTTTGTTCCGAGTATGTTTGTAATTTGTTAGGCTTGAAGGGAGACACGCTGACTTTCCGCCAGTTTGGTCAATTGATTCGTGAAGATTACCGTTGCCGCATTACACGTGAATTCCTTTCGATAGAAGAAATCGAGGTATATGAGCAAACTTTTCCTATCTACTCTTCACAAGGCATTGTGTGGGTTCGTTCCCGTCTGGGTGAAAAGTGGCTGACAGAAGATGGACATCCAAAGGCATTTGGTATCCTTCAATTGGTTGATATCCCTGCGGACGAACAATCCGGTGGTATTCTGAAACAGTTTAATGAATTGTTGTTTCGACAGCATTCTGTGTCCCAGTCCTTACGTAATTTTCTGAAGGACAAGAATCTGAGTGAGGTTATTTCGGGAGTATTGAAAGATGTCCTTGAACTCTTTCATGGAGGACGTGTCTATATAGTAGAATATGATGCCGGTTATCGTACCCAGAGTTGTACTTACGAGGTAGTGGCTGACGGGGTCAGCCCTGAAATAGATATGTTGCAACAGATTCCGACCAATGGTATGGAGTGGTGGCTTAAACAAATGTTGGCGGGCAAGCCTATCCTGTTGAATACTTTATCGGATTTGCCCCGGGTGGCCCGTCAGGAATCTGAGATACTTGCTGTGCAGAATATAAAGTCACTCATGGTGGTTCCTCTTCGGAATACCGAACGGGTGTGGGGATATATCGGCATTGATTTGGTAGACAGATACTATAAATGGACGAATGAAGATTATCAATGGTTTTCCTCTTTGGCTGACATCATTAATATTTGTATCAGTCTGCGCCTTGCCAGAGATGAGGCCGACCGTGAACGTAATTTCCTGAGCAATCTTTATAAGCATATGCCTATGGGATATGTACGCCTTTCCATTCTTTGCGACGAAGAAGGAGAACCTTATGACTATCTTATCACAGATGCTAATCAGTTTAGTGCGGATTTGTGCGGTTCACCTTTAGAGAGATACAAAGGGCGTTTTGCTTCGGAAATCTATTCCTCAGACAAACTGTCAACCAAACTTCTGATTCTTGCAGATATACACAAGCATGGCTTGTACAGGGAATTGGACGAATATTTTGAAGAGTCAAAGAGGACTTGTCATTGCATTATTTATTCTCCCGAACCGGATGAGTTGGTTTGTCTCTATATGGATGTCACTGAGATGCGCCGTACGTATATGGCTTTGGATCACAGTGAGAAACTATTGCGAAATCTCTTTTCTAACATCCCTGTCGGTGTGGAGATTTATAATAAGGATGGGATACTGATAGATCTTAATAATAAAGATATGGAGATATTCGGGGTCAAAGATAAATCAAGTACGCTTGGAGTGAATTTCTATGAGAATCCGAATGTGCCGTCTGATATCCGCGAAAGAGTGAAGATAGAAGATGAATTTGACTTTTCGCAGGACTATGAATTTTCTAATGTGAGCGATTATTATGAATCGGAAAAGAAAGGTGGAATAGAACTTTATACCAAAGTAAGTAAGATATACGATAACCAAGGCGATAACAATGGCTTTGTGCTTATCAATATAGATAATACGGAACGTATCAGTTCCATCAACCGGATACGTGATTTTGAGAACTTCTTCCTGCTGATTTCAGAATATGCCAAGGTAGGTTATGCCAAACTGAATCTGCTTACCCGTAATGGATATGCCATCAAGCAATGGTATAAGAATATGGGTGAAGATGAAGATACGCCATTGGCTGAAGTGGTAGGAATTTATAATAAAATGCACCCGCAAGACAGGGTACGTGTATTGGCTTTCTTCGAGAAGGCTAAACGAGGGGAAGCTACGAGTTTCAAAAGTGAGATGCGTGTGCTCAAACCCGGAACATTGAATCAATGGAACTGGGTACGCATGAATGTGGTACTCAACCGCTATGACCCAGCAAATGGACTGATTGAATTAATCGGTGTCAACTATGATATCACCGAGTTGAAGGAAACGGAACAAAAGCTGATTGAAGCCAAAGAGAAAGCTGAAGAGGCAGACCGCCTGAAGAGTGCTTTCCTGGCAAATATGAGTCATGAGATACGTACACCGTTGAATGCCATTGTCGGTTTCTCAAGCTTATTAGTGGAGACGGAAGATCCGGAAGAAAAGCTGGAATACGCCAAAATGGTGGAAGAGAATAATGAATTGTTGCTCCAACTGATTTCAGATATTCTGGATCTGTCGAAGATAGAGGCGGGAACTTTTGATTTTAAGTTCAGAGATTTCGACATTAATACTTTGTGCGGAGATCTTGTACGCTCCATGCAGTTGAGAGTGAAACCGGGAGTGGAACTTATTTTTGAGTCAACCTTGCCGCAATGCGTCATCGTCAGCGATCCTAACCGCTTGCACCAGGTGGTTTCCAACTTTATAAATAATGCCATTAAATTCACTACCACGGGCAGCATTCGGATCGGATACGATAAGCCGGACGACAAGCATTTGCGGGTATATGTGACAGACACTGGCATTGGTATTGCTCCCGAAGCTTGTCGTAAGATATTCGACCGCTTCATTAAGCTGAACTCTTTTGTACAGGGCACAGGACTGGGGCTTTCTATCAGTAAAAGCATCATCGAACAGTTAGGAGGTACCATTGGAGTAAACAGTGAGTTAGGCAAAGGTTCGACATTCTGGTTTATCCTGCCGCTGGAATAATATCAGTTACGAGCTACAAAAGTTACGAGCTACAAGCTACGAGTGGCTGCGCTATCACACCGCAAGCCACTCGTAGCTTGTAGCTCGTAACTAATTCAGTCCGAACGAGAACTTGTCGATGGATTGATAAACCACGCTTGCAAGGCTCAATACAATAATACCGAGCGTACAGATGATAAGGCTTGCACGCGTATAATTATCGCTACGGAAAGTGGCGATAGGCTCATCACTCTTGTTGATATACATAGATTTTACAATCTTCAGATAGTAATAGAGTGAGATAATTGTGTTTACCAGTGCAATAAATACCAGCAAATGGAAACCACCCTGGAAAGCTGCTGCAAAGATAAAGAACTTCGAGAAGAAGCCTGCAAACGGAGGAATACCTGCCAGTGAGAACAGAGCGAGCGTCATAAGGAACGTCAGCTTGGGATTGGTACTGTACAGTCCGTTATACTCTTCGAGTGTGAATCGGTGGGCACGCAAAGCGATAATCGTGATTACTGCAAATACAGAGAGGTTGGCAAACATATAAATAAGTACGTAATATACCAATGATGCCATACCTTGTTGTGTACCGGCAATGACACCCAACATAATGTAACCTGCTTGCGAGATACTGGAGAATGCCATCAGGCGTTTCAGGTTTTCCTGGCGCAGTGCAAAGAGGTTGGCAAGGGTGATAGAGGCTATGATAACCCAGTAAAGTACTTCCTGCCACTGATCTATCATCGGAGCAAACGTCTTGATCAGAATTGTCAGCAGCACGAAAGCTGCTGATCCTTTGGAGATTACACTCAGGTAAGCAGTTACCACACTCGGAGCACCTTCATATACGTCGGCTGTCCAGAGGTGGAAGGGAACGAGCGAGAGCTTGAATCCCATACCGGAGAAGAAGAATACGAATGCCATTATCTGCAAGGCGTTACCGTTTAGATGAGCCGGAACATCATCAAAGTAAAGGGTACCCACCGTACCGTAAATAAGCGAAATACCATATAGCAACAGTCCGCTTGAGAAGAGTGCGGTAAGAATGTATTTGGCACCGGCTTCAGCAGAGTGGTGGCGATACTTATCAAAAGCAACCAGCGCAGCCATTGGGATACTTGCTGTTTCCAATCCGATGAAGAACATCAGGAAGTGTCCTGCAGAAATCATGAAATACATACCCAACAGTGTGCAGAGTGTCAACATATAGAATTCACCTTGTTTGATTACTGTATCCGGAAGTTTCAGCCATTCGTGTGCCATCAGGAAGACGATAAGCGTACCAACACTGAGTATAGACTTCACAATACTTTGTATTGGCGCATTATGGTACATACCACCGAAAGCATCGGCAGCCGGACCGGGTATGATCGTAATCAGCGTGTGTATCGTGAGCAACACGACGGGCAACATGGTGTTGAGTCGTGGGTTACCATCCTTTTTATGTGCATCAGGGCTCATAAAAAGGTCGGCTACGAAGAGGATAACGATGACCGCTATCAGCGAAAGCTCTTCTTTGAGAATGAGGAATTGGGAATAATCCATATCTATTAAATTAATAATTAAGAATTAAGAATGAAGAATTTGGCTGTGCTATGATGCCGTGCGGTAATTCTTCATTCTTCATTATTAGTTCTTCATTAAAATGCGCTGACTACCGGTAGCACACTGTCTCCAATCATATTGCTGATCCATAACGGAGCAAGACCGAGACCTGCAACGCAAACGATGAGTATGATAACGGCGGTGCGTTCATCCCAGGTAGCGTCGGTTAATGTCAGGTGATGCTTGTTAGTACAAGTGCCATAGAGAATCTTGCCAACGAGCCTAAGGATATAGACTGCAGTGATTACGATACTGGTGCAGGCAATAATCGTCCACGTACGGTGGAAGACATCCACATGCTGGAATGCACCGTTGAAGATGGTCATTTCGGCAACGAAACCGCTGAGTCCCGGAAGTCCGAGGTTAGCAAGTCCGGCAATTACATAGCAGACAGCCAGGAAAGGCATAATCTTCATCAAACCGGAGAGCTCGCGTACGTCACGGGTATGAGTGCGGCCGTATATCATACCGATAAGGGCAAAGAACAGGGCAGTCATCAATCCGTGGCTGAGCATTTGCAGGACAGCACCGGTACAAGCAGTCTGGTTCATCATCAGGATGGCGAAGAGTACGAGACCGCAGTGAGATACGGAAGAATATGCGTTGATATACTTCAAGTCGGTCTGTACACAAGCAGAGAAAGCACCGTAAACTACAGATATACCAGTCAGGATCAGGAAGATCCAGCCAAGTTCCTGGGCAGCTTCAGGCATCAGATACATGGCGATACGGAAGCAACCATAACCTCCAAGTTTCATCAACACACCTGCATGGAGCATACTTACAGCCGTAGGCGCAGAGGCGTGACCGTCGGGGCTCCATGTATGGAACGGGAATAATGCACCGAGTACACCGAAACCGAGGAAGGTGAGCGGGAACCAGATGCGTTGTTGTTCAATTGGAATATTGCGCAGTTGTGCAATCTCCAGCAAGTTCATACTGGTGGCACCGGAACCGAAGTAGATCCCCAGGATACCAATCAGCAAGAATGCAGAACCACCCATTAACATCAATGTCAGTTTCATGGCAGAGTATTCCTTTCGTCCACTGCCCCATACACCGATGAGCAGGTACATAGGAATGAGCGCTACCTCATAGAACATGAACATGGTGAACAAGTCTGTAGAAATGAAGAAGCCGAACACACCCAGGGAAAGCAGGGTGAACCAGAGGAAATACTCTTTTGTCAGCGGTTGCAGACGCCAGGAGGCGAAAGTACCAGTGAAGACAATGATGGCAGAAAGCAGCAACATGGCTACTGAAATGCCGTCTACTCCCACGGAGTAATGTATATTGAGTGCCGGATACCAAGGTACATCTGCACGGAACAGCATTTCGGCTGTGTCTCCGGCGGCACGGGCTTGCAAGTAAGCAATGGTCAGGCCTACGGCAGCCAGCACCAATGCTGATGCACCTACGACCATCACCGTGCGTATCTGCTTGATGTTACGGCTTAGCCAGAGACCAAGCAACATCAACAGAGGGATGAGAACAAAAATACTTAATATGTTCATCTTTATATTACGTTTTACTATTTACGAATTACGATTAACATTTCTCTACTATAGCAGCAATAGCAATATCAGCGCCAGCGTGCCCAACAGGAATACGTAAGTGTATTGCTGAATCTGTCCGCTTTGCAAACCGCGTATCTCATCACTGGTGGCATTGGCACTCCAGGCAAGGAAGTTGAAGAAGCCATCTATTACATGGCGATCGAACCAAGCAATGGGACGGGAGATGCAACCGAAAATAATCTTGTGAGTGATAAACTGATATGCTTCATCGATATAGAATCGGTGATAAGCAGCTGTCCATAATCCGCGGAAGCGGCGGGCAAGAGCGTTGGCAACGGGTTGTTTGGCCCGTGCATACATGGCTGTAGCAATCGCAATGGAGATAACGGCTATGGCGATGCTGGTACCTGCTACTGTCCAATCGAGATGTATTTCGTAAGCTGTACCGTTGGAGCTGATGAACTTACCGAAGGGGATGAAACCTGCCACAATGGTTACAACAGCAAGGAACATCAACGGAATAGTCATAGCCAGCGGGCTTTCGTGAGGGTGAGGCACCCCAGCCAAGTTTCCATGCGGCGTGTGGCTTTCATCGCTCGGCGACTCTTGCCGGGGCGCTACGCCCCCCCAGAAGATACCATAGTAGAGGCGGAACATATAGAATGCCGTCATAGCAGCAATTGCTGTCATAATCCAACCCATAGCAGGACTGAACTGGAAGCATGCAGTCAGTATTTCGTCTTTAGAGAAGAATCCGGAGAACGGAGGGATACCTGCGATGGCAAGACATGCAATCAGGAATGTGATATGTGTTACAGGCATATATTTGCGTAACCCACCCATAGCAGACATTTCATTGCTGTGTACTGCATGGATGATGCTACCTGCACCGAGGAAGAGCAATGCCTTGAACATGGCGTGTGTAAACAGATGGAACATTCCTGCCATGTAACCCAGGCCACCGTGATGTGGATCGGCAGAAGTACAAACTCCCAGTGCCACCATCATAAAACCAATTTGTGAAATAGTAGAGAATGCTAATACACGCTTGATATCACTCTGCACACAAGCTACCGAAGCGGCGTAGAATGCAGTGAATGCTCCGACGTAAGCTACCAGGTGCAGCACATCCGGTGCATAACCGATGAACAACGGGAACATTCGTGCCACAAGATAAACTCCGGCTACTACCATCGTTGCTGCATGGATCAATGCACTGACAGGTGTCGGGCCTTCCATAGCATCCGGCAGCCAGATATGCAATGGGAACATTGCACTCTTACCGGCGCCACCGATAAACATAAGTCCCAGTGCCAGAGGTATCATTGTTGCACCGCCTTTCAGTAATGCCATTTCACTGGGCTGGAAAGTATAGGTTCCGGCATAATAACCGTAAACGAGGATACCGATCAGGAAACCCAGGTCGGCAAAACGGGTGACAATAAACGCCTTTTTGCTTGCAGCAACAGCAGATGGCTTCGTATAATAGAAACCGATAAGCAGATAAGACGAAACACCCACCAACTCCCAGAACAGATACATCTGGAAGATATTGGTAGCCACTACCAAGCCCAGCATGGACATGGTGAAGAGGCTGAGGAATGCATAATAACGTTGGAATCCACGTTCACCTTTCATGTAGCCGAAGGAGTAGACATGTACCATCAGCGACACGGTAGAGATAACGATGAGCATCATTACTGAAATAGGATCGAGCAGGATACCCAAGTCGATACTCAGCGTTGGGGTGAAAGGCAGCCACGTCACATTATAAGGCATAAGTGTGGCGAAGGTACCATCCGCCAGACGTGGAGCGGAGAAATATTGCCAGGCAGTGGCATAACTCAGTAGGGCTACCACAGCCAATACCGTGGTACCGATGATGCCTGCCGTCCGGTGCGTCATCCATTTGCCGCCAATCCCCAACGTGAGGAAGGAGAGCAAGGGGAGGAGCAGGATTAGAATTGTATATTCCATATTTATCTAATTATTAGGTTTTAGATATTAAATATTAATTCTATGCAGCATCACAGCGCAGCTAATTAATACCTAATATTTAATATTTAATTGTTACCACTTCATTTCGTCCAGCTTGCCGACCTGGATGCTTCGTATATTACGATAGATATTGATCATAATCGCGATAGCTACTGCCGTTTCGGCTGCCGAGATGGCAATGGAGAACAGGGCAAAGAAATACCCTTCCAGTCCGTCGGGGAATAGGAAACGGTTGAATACTGCGAAGTTGATATCCGTAGCGTTCAGTATCAACTCGATGCTGATAAGTATGGCCAGTGTGTTGCGGCGGGTGAAGAACCCGTAGATACCGGCGAAAAACATGATAGCTGAAACTATCAGATAATATTCCATGTGTATCATAATCAATTGTTTTTATCGTTTACGTGCAATTACTAGGCCACCTACGATACATGCCAGCAACAAGATGCTGACTGCCTCGAAAGGAAGCAGATAACCATATTTGTCACTGCTCAACATAGAATGGCCGATAGTCTTGATGTTGATTTCCAACGGTGCAAGATCCGTGGTTACTATAAACTTATGTTTCAGTGTGATGAACAATACGATGATGGCGCCACCTACGGTTGCGCCCAGACCGGCCATCAGTTTGCTACGTTTTAATTTGTCGATAGTACGGTCTCCTTCACCACTGGTTAGCAGGATGGAGAAGACATAGAGCACTACAATACCACCGGCATAAACCATGATTTGTACTGATCCCAGGAAGGTGTAACCTAGCAGGAAGTAGATACCTGCCGTGCCGAAAAGCGTAAACAGCAGATACGTTGCCGAGCGTACCATGCGGCGTGTGGTCACTGTAAGAATAGAACAAACGGTGATGAACACTGCCAGAAAGTAGAATACTACGGTTTCAAGGGTTATTTCCATATTCTTGAATTCAAATTACTTAGTTTCAAATTACTTTGTTGCTTCACTTTGGGGAGCAGCGGGTTTCTTTTTCTCTTCTACGTGACTGCCCGGATGGTTAAGCGTCTTCACCAGCTTTGTACGGTCGAATACTGCATGTTCAAAGTCGGTAGCAAACGTAATTGCACCGTGCGGACAAGCTGTAACGCAAAGTTGGCAAAACATGCATGAACCGAGATCGTATTCATACTTCGCCAAAATCTTCTTTTTCTTGCCGTCCTCAGTCTCTATCATTTCACTGGTTACTTTGATAGTGTCGTTAGGGCATGCTATCTGACATAGTCCACATGCTATACAGTGATGTTCGTTCCGCTCATTGTGGGGCATGGTCAGCGTTCCGCGGAAACGGTCGAACATTTCCAGGGTCGCACGGTTTTCCGGATATTGTTCCGTTACTTTCCGGCGGCAAAAAACAGTCATGGTAGTTTTCATACCTGTCAGCAAAGAACCGATGCCATGCATCAATCCGCCTAAATAACTGTATGTTTCGTTCTTATCTTTCATTATCTCTTTATATTTAATTTACCCAAAGGGAAACTTTGCTCCGACGCTACGCCGGCTAGAAGTGCAGTTTAAATACAACAATCAGTACCATGATGATCAGGTTCAGCATTGAAATCGGTACCAGGTACTTCCATTCCAGTGCCAATATCTGGTCGATACGCAAGCGGGGAAATGTCCACTTAATCCACATCAGCAGGAATACTACAAAGAAAGCTTTACCAAAGAACCAGATGAAGCCCGGAATATAATCCATTATAGCATTGAAGCCGTCCAGTCCTACGATATGGAATGGCATCCAGCCGCCCAGGAAGATGGTGGCAGCTACGCTGGCTACAATAAACAGGTTCAGATATTCGGCCAGGTAGAAGAAACCGAAGTGCATACCGCTATATTCGGTGTGGTATCCTGCTGTCAATTCACTTTCTGCTTCCGGTAAGTCGAACGGACCGCGGTTACATTCTGCGTTTCCAGCTATCAGATAGATAACGAATGCAATTACTGCAGGGATGTGTCCCTTGAAGATGAACCATCCATCTGCTTGGCCTTCTACAATTTCAGAGAACTGCATGGTTCCCATCAGTACTACCATGGTCAGTATGCTTAGTCCCACAGACAACTCATACGAGATAATCTGTGCTCCGCTTCGCATCGCGCCGATGAGCGAGAACTTATTGTTCGAACCCCATCCTGCCAATAGAATACCTAATACGCCTATACTGGAAGCAGCCAGCAGGAAGAATACACCTACATTGAAGTTCAGTACTTCCATACCTTTATTAATAGGCAGGCATGCAAAGGTCAGGAACGAAGCAATGATCACCATGAACGGTGCCAGATTATAGAGAAAGCGGTCGGCATCCTTGGGGGTGAATATCTCTTTGGTCAGCATCTTCAATACGTCACAAATGACTTGAATGCTACCCCATTTACCCACACGGTTCGGACCGAGGCGGCATTGGAAGAAAGCGCATATCTTGCGCTCCATATAAATAAGAATGATGGCGAGCACGGCATACATCAGGATGATGCACACGCCTATCACTACACATTCGAGGAATATTGCCAGACCTTCCGGCATGACGGAAGTCAGCGTCTGGTGTATCCAGTTGGTTACTATACTAAAGTCAAACATATTATGAATGTTATAAGGTTGTAAGGTGATAAGGTGACAGGGGAATGCAACTTTGCGTAATCACTCTATTACTTTATCACTCTATCGCTTTAATTACCTGTCAATATCCGGCACTACGTAATCCAGTGTTCCCCCGATAGCTATCAGGTCGGCAATCTTCGATCCGCGGCAGATGGTGTCTACGGTACTTACCAATGGTAATCCTGTTGAACGGAAATGCAAGCGGTACGGAGTTTTGTCACCATGGCTCTCCAGAAAGACACCAAACTCACCACGGCTTCCCTCTACAGCAGCATAATACTGCCCTTCCGGTACGCGGATAATAGGTTTCATCTTTTCCTGATACGGACCTTCGGGAATGTTGTCGATGAGTTGCTCAAGGATATTCATACTTTCCATGATTTCATCCATACGAACCATGTAGCGTGCCCAGGAGTCTCCTTCGGTATAGACGATTTCTTTGAAATCTACTTTATCGTATACTCCATAAGGTTGGCGCTTGCGCACATCACAAGCCCAGCCGCTGGCACGTCCTGTGCCGCCTGTGGCTCCGAAGGCGATAGCATCTTCACGGCTCAGCACTCCTACGCCTTTCAGACGTTGTTGTGCGATAATGTTGCCGGTGAATACCTGGTGATATTCGTGGATGATTCCACGCAGATAGGGGATAAACTCTTTCACCCGCTTCTGGAAGTTAGGATGCAGGTCAGCCTGTACGCCACCGATGGTGTTGTAGTTCATGATGAGGCGTCCACCACAAGTTTCCTCAAAGATGTCGAGTATTTTTTCACGATCACGGAAGCCGTAGAAGAAAGCGGTAAGGGCACCGAGGTCCATTGCCAGACAAGAATAGAACAACAAGTGAGAGTCGATACGTTGTAATTCATCCATAATGGTGCGGATGTACTTCACACGGTCACTCACTTCTATACCCATTGCCTGTTCAATACACATACACAGGGCATGGCGATTCTGGTGTGCGCCCAGATAATCCAAGCGGTCGGTCAATGCCAAGGTTTGAGGATAAGTAAGGCTTTCGCACATCTTTTCAATACCCCGGTGGATGTAACCACAGTTAGCATCTATCTTATCGATCGTTTCACCTTCCAGTGATACACGGAAACGCATTACGCCATGTGTAGCTGGGTGTTGGGGGCCGATGTTCACAACGTATTCCTCGTCACCAAAGAGCACCAGCTCTTTATTTCTCACGGTACCATCCGGGTTCAGTTTCAACTCGATAGTGGTATCGATAGTTTCTTCATTGTCCATGCGCAATGGGTTGTCCTTTTCCGGATCGTTATCTTTACGCATCGGGTAACCTACCCAGTCATTACGCAGGTAGAGACGACGCATATCAGGGTGTCCTATGAAGACAATGCCATAGAAGTCATATACTTCACGTTCATTGAAGTCCGCTGCTTTCCAAATGTCGCTGACACTGGGTAATTCAGGATTCTTGCGGTCCAAGGTAGCAGTACGTACTGCTGCTTGCTTACCGGTAGCGGTGGATTCCAGCAGGTAGACAACACCCAGTCCGCGTGGAGCATCCGGTGCATCTCCATCGGCGGGTTCTCCCCAGTCCATACCGCTAAGGCACTTTAGGAAGTCCATCTGCTCTTCGCGGTACAGACGGAGCATTTCAGCATGTAAGTCCGTAGGTTTTATAAATCGTATATTATCCATATTCTGATTATTTTTCTGTCTCCTCTTTCGGTTTGGGTTCTTTTCTGTTTACTCCACCGAAGAATTTTTCAATTTTCACTTTGCGTTGCAATTGCATCATACCATAGTAGAATGCTTCCGGGCGGGGAGGGCATCCGGGAATGTACACATCCACCGGTAGAATTTTATCTACCCCATTGACTACGTGGTATGACTTCTTAAACGGTCCCCCACTAACAGCACATCCACCTACAGCAACCACATATTTAGGATCCGGCATCTGGTCGTACAAGCGTTTTAGTACAGGCGCCATCTTATTGGTAATGGTTCCGCATACCATGATCATATCTGCCTGTCGCGGACTGGCACGGGCTACTTCAAATCCGAAACGCGCCATGTCATAGCGCGCGGCACCCAGTGCCATGAACTCGATACCGCAACAACTTGTTGCAAACGTAAGCGGCCACAGCGAATTACTACGTCCCCAGTTGATGAAATCGTCCAATACTCCGAGGGCGACGTTTGCACCTCCGGCATTAAGTTCGCGAACGAGTTTCTCCAATGTTTCATTATCCGTAAATTCTTCATACGGGATAGATTTTATTTTGGGCTTTTTCTTTATTTCCATTCCAATGCTCCTTTCCGCCATGCGTAGGCAAGTCCCAATACAAGGATAAGTAAGAAAAATAAGATACTGAGTAATCCTGCTATTCCCAGGTCACGGGCAATAACTGCCCATGGGAACAGGAATACTGTTTCCACATCAAACATCAGGAACAGGATGGCAAACAGATAGTAACCTACCCGGAATTGCATCCATGATTTACCACGGGTAGGGATACCACACTCGTACGCTTCCATCTTCTGTGGATTGTACGAACGGGGTGATATCGCTTTTGACAATGCGATAACAATACCCACGAAAGCAATTGCCGTCAGCAAGACGACTACTAACAAAGTAAAGTTCATAAATCTAATTAACTTTTAGATGTATATAATAGGATAGTTGGTCGAAATAGGCAATACCTCTGAATTGCCTTCGACGGACTTTGGTAAGCGATAGGGCCTACCTGACTTTTTATCAAATGATAATCTTTCTCAGCCCGAATACATAGTAAGAAAGCGGGTCGGGTACAGGATAGAAAGAAGTATGTAGAGGCGAATCACCGATTGAAGAATCGGATAGCCAGCACATTCGAAAATAATTCAGCAATAGCAAGACACTCTTGTTACCGGGTACTTGCGTACTGTCCACATTGTCCATATATAAAGGTATAGACGAGAAGTGGTCATATAATATGCTACGGATATCTTGTTTGTGGGCAGTAGTAGGAGCCTGGGATAGGATGCAGCGTTCTTCATCATTGCGTATGAAAGTGCATGATATACCTGCCGCCTGTGCGACGCTGTCGTATAATAATACGCCGAGCAAGACTATCATGAAGTATTTTATGCACTGTCTCATACAACTACTTTTTTCATTCGGCTGCAAATGTATAACAAATATTGGCTATTTTGTTATATAGAGTTGGCAAAGTACTTTGTTTTTAGCACTTTTTTGCCTTATATCAACTTCTTCTCCAGAATTCCGGGGTAAAAAGCAGTAATACGGTGAATAATTCCAGACGCCCCAGAAGCATGAGGAAAGCTAATAACCATTTTGCTATATCGGGCAATGCATTCCATGAGAAGGCAGGACCTGTCTCACCCAATCCGGGACCCATATTACCGATACTGGATACTACGCAACCCACAGATTCTACAAAACCGATACCCAGTCCCATCATGATCAGTACACTGATGATAATAATAACTGCATATATAAAGCAGAATGCCAGTACGGTAGATTGTACGGAAGGTGAAATAACCTGTTTGTTAATCCTGACCGGTAACACTGCATTCGGATGGAGAATATGTTTGAATTCATTACGCGCTACTTTGCCGAGAATAACCATGCGGATACATTTGAGACCACCTGTCGTGCTTCCTGCACAGGCTCCCATCAGCATAACAATGGTTAGTAATCCCCATGTTACAGCGGGCCATAACATGTAGTCATCTGTAGCAAAACCGGTAGAGGTGTGCAGCGAGATAACCTGGAACAGTGATTTACGGAAGGCATCTTCCATTCCCATGGGCTTGGAATAGAAGAGTATGACAGCGATTAAGCCGGTGAACAGTATTACCGACCAGAAATACCATTTCAACTCAGCATCATGAATAACTTTCTTGAATTTCCGGTTGACGAAAAATAACAATAACGTAAAGTTGATGCCGGATATAAACATGAAGATGGATATTACATATTCAATGTAGGGAGACTGATAATAAGCCACACTGGCTTGTTTTGTGGAGAAACCACCTGTGCCGGTAGTGGCAAATGCGTGGCAAACACTGTCGAACCAATCCATTCCGCCCAGCATCAGTAAGGCGACAAGAATACACGTAATGCCTGCATAGATACTCCAAATCCATTTGGCGGTAATGCCTATACGCGGATGTACTTTATCGTGTGTCGGTCCGCTGGCTTCGGCTGCAAAGACCTGCAAACCACTGACACCGAATATCGGAAGGATGGCAATGGTAAACATGATAATTCCCAAACCGCCTATCCACTGGGTCATACTGCGCCAGAAGAGAAGTCCATGGGGCAGTGATTCTATGTCATCCAATATGGTGGCGCCCGTACTGCTGAAGCCGGACATTGTTTCAAAGAAAGCGTTGGTGATGCTCGGTATATATCCGCTGATATAAAATGGCAGCATGCCGAAAAGTGAGAATGCTATCCACGCAAAGCTGACGAGTACATATCCGTCCCTGCGTGTTAGTTGGCGATCTCCTCCCTTGCCCATGGCTGCCAGAAGCAATCCCGCGCCTGCTGTGATACCTGCCGATACCCAGAAATCTACCAATGCTTCGTCCTGATAATAGAACGAAACGCCGGAACAGGCTAACAGCATCACTGTTTCAAGCAACAGGAGAATACCGATAATCCGTATTACTATCTTAAAGTTAATCACGTAATTAAATTATGAATTATAGATTATGAATTATGAACGGACTTTGTAGCAAAGCGTGTGGCGCAGCTAATTCATCATTCATAATTAATTAAAGAATTTCTCAATCTTTTTAATCATCATATTCAGGCAGAACACTACTACGTGGTCGCCCGGTATTATCTGGGTATTACCGGTTACTACCACACCTTCACCTTGGCGGATTAATCCACCGATGGTAGCTCCCTTTGGTAAACCGAGGTCTTTAACTTGATGTTTGGTGATTTTAGAATCGGCCTTCACGGTAAATTCTGCAACGTCGGCATTGGCAAAAGTAAGACATTTTACATTGCTGACATCAGCATCCAGCATCATTTGATAAATGTGACTGGCAGTAATCATCTTCTTATTGATCACTGTACCGATATCGAGGCTTTCCGCCATGCCTATATAATCTATATTTTCTACTTCTGCCACTGTTTTGCTGACGCCCATACGTTTGGCTGCAAGGCAGGAGAGAATATTCGTTTCCGAATTGTCCGTCAGTGCTACGAAAGCTTCCGTATTCTTCAGACCTTCTTCAATCAGTAGGTCCATATCACGACCATCACCATTGATAATCATAACTTTATCATCGAGAATCTCCGTCAGACGGTTGCAACGGTTCAGGTCGTTGTCTATGATCTTTACCTGCATATAGTCGGGTACATATTGTGCGGTTCGTACGGCAATGCGGCTTCCACCCATGATCATTACGTTACGTACATCGGCATAATCTTCCTTACCGGCTATCTTGCGTATATAGGGTACATATTTACGGGTGGTGGTGAAATAAACAATATCATGTAGTTTAATTACATCGTCACCACGCGGAATAAGTGTCTCGTTGCCACGTTTGATGGCTACTACGTGATAGGGTTTATCCGTCCCGGCGAGTTGGTGGAGAGGAATATCCAGTATTTCCGCTTTCTCACGCATTTTGGTACCGATCAGTATCAAAGACCCGCCACAAAACTCCCACCATTGGCGTACCCAACTCATACGTATGGAAGATACGATTTCTTTTGCTGCAAGCATTTCCGGGTAAATCAATGAATCTACACCCAGTTTCTTGAAGAATTCTTTATTTTTGGGCAGAAGGTATTCGTAATTGTCAATGCGGGCAACGGTCTTTTTCGCACCAAGGTTGGTAGCCAACATACATGCGGTCATGTTACGGCTCTCGTCGGGAGTGACGGCTATAAAGAGATCTGCCTCTTTAGCCCCCACTTCTTTCAACCCTTGAATGGAAGTAGGTGAAGCCGTGACCGTCATTAAGTCAAAGTTAGAACTGAGAGTGCTCAACCTTTCCTCATTGTCGTCCATCAATATGATGTCCTGCTTTTCGCGGGACAGCAATTTTGCCAAGTGTGTGCCTACTGCGCCGGCACCGGCAATAATAATTTTCATCGCTCCTTTATTATGCTTTCTAATATCCCTTTTTCATCCATACCACACAAGTGATACAACTCCTGTACTGTTCCATGTTCTATAAACGTATCAGGCACACCTATGCGTTGTACGTGTGGGGTATATCCATTGTCGGCCATAAATTCCAGGACGGCACTACCCATGCCGCCTTTCCGTATGCCATCTTCAATGGTGATGATGCGGGAAAATGAGTGTCCTATTTCATGCAGCATTTCCTCGTCCAGCGGCTTAAGGAAACGCAGGTCATAATGTGCTATTGATATATCTTTTTCTTTTTCTGCCCGTTCGATGGCTTTTGCGGCAATATTACCTATCGGACCAAGTGTGAGTATAGCGAGGTCTTTGCCATCTTTTAGTTTGCGTCCTTTGCCGACGGGTATTTCTTCCAATGGGCATTTCCAATCTATCAGCGCACCACGTCCGCGAGGATAGCGGATGACGAACGGTCCTTTATCCGGCAACTGTGCCGTGTACATGAGGCGGCGCAGTTCATGCTCGTTCATGGGTGATGATATAGTTAGATTGGGAATGGGACGGAAATAAGCTAAGTCGAACACACCGTGGTGCGTTGGTCCGTCTTCGCCTACCAGTCCGGCACGATCCAGACAAAGTACGACGGGCAATTTGAGTATGGCTATGTCGTGGATGACGTTATCATAGGCACGTTGCATGAATGAGGAATAGATATTACAGAACGGTTGCATTCCCTCTTTTGCCATACCTCCTGAGAAGGTTGCGGCATGTCCTTCAGCAATTCCTACATCAAAGGCACGGTCGGGCATTGCCTTCATCAGCATGTTCATAGAGCATCCTGTAGGCATGGCGGGAGTGACACCGACAATGCGTGGGTTCTGTTCGGCAAGTTCCACAAGGGTTTCACCGAACACATCCTGATAGAGTGGGGGCAGGTTGTGAGTGTCTGCCGTAAAGCGTTCGCCGGTTTCAGGATCAAACTTACCCGGTGCGTGCCAGATACCCGGTGCCTTTTCTGCCGGTTCAAATCCTTTTCCTTTGACCGTATGTAAATGTAGGATTTTCGGTCCTTTCATGTCTTTGATATCCCGCAGGATGCGGGCGATATTCTTTACATCATGCCCGTTGATGGGACCGAAATAACGGATATTCATTCCCTCGAAGATGTTCTGTTGTTGGGCAGCCATCGATTTCAGACTATTGCCGAAACGAATGAGTGCTTTACGGCGGTCTTCATTAAGAATGCCCACTTTGAATAACATCTTGGATATTTTGAAACGCAGTTGGTTATAACGGTTCGAAGTTGTCAGGTTGAATAAGTATTGCTTCATACCACCTACGCTGCGGTCGATGGCCATGTCATTATCATTGAGGATAATGAGAAGATTGTTGGAGCTTGCAGAGGCGTTATTCAATCCTTCAAAAGCCAGTCCTCCACTCATGCTGCCGTCGCCTATTACAGCAACCACATGGCGATCTTTTTCTCCTTTTTCTTCTGCTGCTACGGCCATGCCGAGTGCTGCAGAGATGGAATTAGACGCATGTCCGCAGGTGAAAGTATCATAATCGCTTTCATCGGGAGAAGGGAAAGGACGAATGCCTTTGAATTTCCTGTTTGTGGAGAATGTTTCCCGGCGTCCGGTTAGTATCTTATGACCATACGCCTGATGGCCTACGTCCCACACAATACGGTCGTAGGGGGTATTGAACACATAATGCAGGGCGACGGTCAATTCTACCGTCCCCAGACTGGCTGCAAAGTGTCCCGGGTTACACGAAACTTCTTTTATAATGTCCTGCCGCAATTCTTTGCAGACTTCCGGGAGTTGCTCAACACTCAGCTTGCGCAGGTCTTCCGGGTCAGAAATAGAATTTAGCAAGTTATATGATGCTGTCTCTGTCTTCATCTCTGTTCTGAGGATTACAAATTGCAAAATTAGTAAAAGAAAACGGAAGGGCATTTCCTTTTCGGGGAAAAAATGCGAATCCTTGCTTCTTTAACCTTCGTACATCTGTATTTTACCTTATCACACTTTGTTCATAATCCGAAAGGTATGAATTAACTGCAATAGCTAACTTCTTTCTTAGGCATTCTTATGTTTTTTCCCTTCCAACGGTTAGCTTTTTCCATCCGAATGCTTATTCTTTCCACCATGGAGGTTTTTTCTTTCCACCATGGTGGAAAGAAAGTTTCCCCGTGATGGAAAGCAACTTTCTCCATGGTGGAAAGAATAAGTGCCTACTACGATTTTCCTTAACCGTCGCAGAGAAAAGAGATAAAAGTGGTGATGCGGCGGCTTAACTCCCATAATTCTTTGATTGGCGGATGAGTTATCCTTGCTTTTGTTTGTCCTCTTAAAACAATTTGATTACTTTTGTTGCTGCAATGCATTGCTTGGTTTTCGTATAGAAAACAATCAGCCTTAGCTTTAGCATTTTACGAAATGCAGAAGTGTGCATCTACGAACAAGAAATGCATTGGAACTTAATTAGCACAAATCAAATGGAGAAAGAAAAAAATTCCTTATTTAGCGTAGCGGACATAGTGAAGCGCGCCAAGCGTGTACTGAACTTTAAGACTGATGCTGATCTGGCCGCTTACCTGGGCGTTTCGCGTTCCACACTTAGTAACTGGATTGCGCGTAACAGTACTGACTTTCCGTTGCTGCTGAGCAAGATGAAAGACGTAGACTACAACTGGTTATTGTTGGGAAAAGGAAGTCCTGTATATCAGGCAAAATTATGCAATAGCGAGTACGCGAGGGGAGAAGTAGAGATCGTCCACAATCCCAAAACTCCTGATCTGGTGGGTGATCGTAGTGTAGCGCTTTATGATATCACTGCTGCTGCCAATCTAAAAACGCTGCTTGCCAACAAACATCAATATGTAGTAGGTAAGATACAGATTCCCAGCATTCCCTTGTGTGATGGCGCCCTCTATATCAGTGGAGATAGTATGTATCCCATTCTGAAATCAGGAGATATCGTAGGCTTTAAAGAAATCAGTAGCTTTAGCAATGTCATTTATGGTGAGATGTACTTGGTTTCATTCAATATTGATGGAGATGAATATTTGGCAGTGAAGTATGTGAACCGTTCGGAAATAGACGGTTGCATTAAGCTGGTGAGCTATAATCCGCATCATGAACCGATGGATGTGCCGTTTGCAGCTATCCAGGCAATGGCAATTGTGAAGTTTTCGATCCGGAAGAATATGATGATGTAGAATACTAATTTTCATAATCTATGGATTTCTTTACTCCCGTTGGGTTGCCTTCCGGTTTGCCACCTCTTGTACAGGCAGATAACCTCCTGTTGATGGGGTCTTGTTTTGCTACCAACATGGGGAGCTTACTCGTGGATGCTAAATTCCATCCGGATATAAATCCATTTGGGGTTCTTTATAATCCCTTGTCCATTTCGGCTGCCTTGCGTGAGGTGGTGGCAGGTAAGGTATATAAGGAAGAAGATTTGTTTTTCTTCCGCGAATGCTGGCACAGCCCCATGCATCATGGAGATTTTTCTTCACCCTTAATGGAGGAAACTTTACAGCGCATCAATGCCCGCTTGTTGGCGGCACACGAATGCATTCATCAACTGGATTGTCTGATGTTGACTTTTGGTACATCCTGGGTGTACGAACAGAAGATTACGGGGCATGTGGTTGCAAACTGCCACAAGCAACCGGAATCTGTCTTTATTCGTCGCCGACTCAGTGTGCAGGAGATTGTATCCGACTATACTTCCCTTTTCTCCGGTCTGATTGCCCGGAACCCGAAGCTGAAAGTGATTCTTACCGTTAGTCCTATACGACACATACGCGATGGAATGCATGCCAATCAATTGAGTAAAGCCACGCTTTTGCTTGCCATCGACCAGTTGCAGGCTTCTTTTCCCGAACATGTCTCTTATTTTCCGGCTTACGAACTCTTGCTTGACGAGCTTCGCGACTATCGTTTTTATGCTGACGATATGGTGCATCCGTCCTCCCAGGCGGTACGCTATGTATGGGAGAAGTTTGTGCAGACTTGCTTCTCGGAAGATGCGTTAGAGATTATGCAGGAAAGTGAAAATATCAATAAAGCGCTATCTCATAAGCCCTTTCATCCGGAGTCAGAGGAGTATAAGCGTTTTTTAGGACAAATTGTGTTAAAAATAGATCGACTTAACCAAAAATACCCGTACTTAGATTTCCAAAACGAGAAAGAAATATGTCATATACGATTGAAACAATAGCCGAACGCATTGGTGCACGACGTGTGGGGGACACGCCGGCAACTATAGACTGGTTACTTACCGATAGCCGTTCCTTGAGTTTCCCCGAAGAAACTTTGTTCTTTGCCTTAACTACCAAACGCAATGATGGTGCCCGCTATATCCCTGATTTATATTCACGTGGCGTCCGTAACTTTGTAGTTAGCAAAGAAACTTATAAGGCAATTGAAAATGGACAATTGATTATAGATGATTCTATACAACGTGATGATGCGCAGTCAAGTCTCATACCCCAACTCAACTTTTTAGTAGTTGCTAATCCGTTGAAAGCTTTGCAGAAATTGGCGGAGCAACATCGTGAGCAATTCCAGATTCCTGTGATTGGCATTACAGGCAGTAATGGAAAGACTATTGTGAAAGAGTGGCTTCATCAGTTGCTTAGTCCCGAACGGGTAATTGTCCGTTCGCCTCGCAGTTATAATTCTCAGATCGGGGTGCCTCTGTCTGTCTGGCAGATGAACGAACAGTCTGAGCTTGCTATTTTCGAGGCTGGTATTTCTGAGATGGGAGAAATGCGTGCCTTACAGAATATTATCAAGCCAACCATTGGCATACTGACTAATATTGGTGGTGCTCATCAGGAAAACTTCTTTTCTCTGCAAGAGAAATGCATGGAGAAGCTGACTCTGTTTAAGAACTGCGATGTGGTGATTTATAACGGCGATGATGAGTTTATCAGCAATTGCGTGGCCAAGTCCATGCTCAGTGCCCGTGAAATAGCATGGAGCCGGAAAGATATGGAGCGTCCTCTGTTTATAAGTAAGGTGGAGAAGAAGGAGGATTGTACCGTCATCTCTTACCGTTATCTGGAAATGGATAATACTTTTATGCTGCCTTTTATTGACGATGCTTCTATTGAGAATTCGCTGAACTGCCTGGCTGCCTGTCTTTACCTAATGCTTCCTGCTGAAAAAATTACGGAGCGCATGACGACACTGGAACCGGTGGCTATGCGTTTGGAAGTGAAGGAGGGCAAAAACGGTTGCTTATTGATTAATGATAGTTATAACAGTGATCTCGCTTCATTGGACATTGCGCTTGATTTCCTCTACCGTCGCTCGCAAAGCAATGGGTTGAAGCGTACACTCATTCTTTCTGATATACTGGAAACGGGCCAGAATGCACCGACGCTTTACCGGAAGGTATCGCAGTTGATCAACAGTCGTGGTATTGAGCGCATCATCGGTGTTGGAAATGAGATTGCTTCGTGTGCTGCACGGTTTGATATTGAAAAGGCTTTCTATCCTAATACGGAAGCATTGTTGCGTGCTATTTCCCGTGGTGAGCTACGGTTGGAAAATGAAATTATATTGATAAAAGGTGCCCGTCAGTTTGGCTTTGATGCTTTGACGGAAGAACTGGAGAAGAAGGTACACGAAACGATTCTTGAAGTGAATCTCGGAGCCATGATAGCCAACCTGAATTATTATCGTAGTAAACTGAAGCCGGAAACCAAGATGGTCTGCATGGTGAAAGCGTCTGCGTATGGTGCAGGCTCGTATGAGATTGCCAAGACACTACAGGAACATCATGTCGACTATCTGGCTGTGGCTGTGGCCGACGAAGGTTCCGAACTGCGCAAAGCAGGCATTACGGCGAGCATTATCATTATGAATCCGGAGATGACGGCATTCAAGACTATGTTCGATTATAAGCTGGAGCCGGAAGTGTACAGCTTCCATTTGCTGGATGCACTGATTAAGGAGGCGGAAAAAGAAGGTATCACCAACTTCCCTATTCATATAAAACTGGATACGGGTATGCACCGTCTGGGCTTTGCCCCCGAGGATATGCCACGACTTATAGAACGGTTGAAGAGCCAGAATGCTGTCATTGCACGGTCTGTATTCTCTCACCTTGTAGGCAGTGATGCATCTCAGTTTGATGCGTTTACGCGTGGACAGATAGAAATGTTTGAAGCAGCCTCTATGCAGTTGCAAGCAGCATTTCCGCATAAGATACTCCGTCACATCTGCAACTCGGCAGGTATTGAGCGTTTCCCCGGAGCACAGTTCGATATGGTACGTTTGGGCATCGGTTTGTATGGTATCAGTCCGATCGATAATACTATTATAAATAATGTAAGTACACTGAAAACTACCATCCTGCAAATACGGGAGGTACCCGAAGAAGATACGGTTGGATATAGTCGCAAAGGGCATCTGAAACGTGATTCACGTATTGCTGCACTGCCTATCGGATATGCCGACGGACTAAACCGTCACTTAGGCAATGGTCATGCATATTGTTTGGTGAATGGGCAACGTGCACCTTATGTCGGTAATATCTGCATGGATGTCTGCATGATAGACGTTACGGATATTGAATGTAAAGAGGGGGATATCGTAGAGATATTTGGCGATCATCTGCCCATTACGGTGCTTTCCGATGTACTTGAAACCATTCCTTACGAAGTATTGACAAGCGTTTCTACACGGGTGAAGAGGGTTTACTATCAGGACTGAGATTCGGTTTTACCCTTATTCTTTTCGTTTTAATCCGTGTAAAAGTGTGTAATCTGTAGTGAAACTATTATATTTGCAACAAATTTAAAAAACTATGAATATGACAAACTTACTTTTATTAGGCTTTCTGCCCAGCGGTTCCGAATGGGTCATTATCGCTTTGCTTATCCTGTTGTTGTTTGGTGGTAAGAAGATACCTGAATTGATGAAGGGATTAGGTAAAGGCGTGAAGAGCTTCAAGGACGGTGTGAATGAGGCGAAAGAAGAAATAAATAAGGCAAAGGAGGATATAGAAGAGCCGGCTTCTAAAAAATAATAAGCTACGGGTTACAAGCTACGAGCTACAAGTACCTGCGCTATCATGCCGAAGGTACTTGTAGTTCGTGGCTTGTAACTATTTCACTAGTATGGCAGATAAAGAACTAACCTTTTGGGATCATTTGGACGAACTGCGTCGGGTACTGTTTCGCGTTCTCGGCGTGTGGTTTGTATTTGCAGTCGGTTATTTTATTGCAATGCCGTGGTTATTTGATAATGTGGTGTTGGCACCCTGCCACAATGATTTCATCTTTTACGACGTGCTGCGATACGTAGGAAAAACATTCAATCTTAACGATGAATTCTTTACGCAGCAGTTTCACGTCAAACTGATCAATATAAATCTGGCGGCTCCGTTCTTTGTTCATATGTCCACCGCATTCTGGATGTCGGTGGTGACGGCTACGCCTTATATCTTTTTCGAAATCTGGAGGTTTATCAGTCCTGCTCTTTACCCTAACGAGCGTCGTGGGGTGAAGAAAGCTTTATGCATTGGTACGGTGATGTTTTTCCTCGGTGTACTGTTGGGGTATTTTATGGTCTATCCATTGACGTTGCGCTTTCTCTCAACCTACGAACTGAGTGCAGCCATCGAGAATCAGATTTCTTTAAATTCTTACATAGATAACTTCATGATGCTGGTGCTCTGTATGGGACTGGCTTTTGAATTGCCGTTGGTGACCTGGTTACTTTCACTTTTAGGATTGGTGCACAAATCTTTCCTGCGCAAATACCGTCGTCATGCACTGGTGATTATTGTGATAGTCGCAGCTATTATTACGCCAACCGGCGACCCTTTCACTCTGACAGTGGTTTCCATTCCGCTTTATCTGCTCTATGAGTTGAGTATCCTGATGATTAAGGATAAGAAAACTGACACGGACGAGGCGGATGAAGATAAGGAGGAATAATGCAGGAAGAGGTACGGGAATACTATCACTTCTTACTTACTGTCTGCCGGGATGAAAATATTCCATTAACAACGGCTTACCGTCAACTTCGTGAATTTCTGGAACGTCTTTGTCGTACACAGATGCCGGACGGTAGTCTGCAAATGACTGACTTGTCTGCACGCATCAGCTTTGTAGCCTCGAAAGCCGGACTGTCTGTTGTGGAACAAAATCGCTTACATACTTTTCGCCTGACCTCCAATGCTGTTCTGAACCGTTTGGCTGAACCCTCACGGGAGAATCTGTTGAGAGACATCAAGACATTGACTTTCTTTGTGAAGAAGCTTACGGGAGAGGAGATACCGGCGGAACTTTACCGCTTGCTTCCCCGTGCGGATGCTACTTATATCGTTTCTCCACTTGCTAAAGAACGGGTACGCCGGATGCGTGTTTGTTTTCAATATGCCGATGATACGTATTTATATGTATTGCCTGTAGATACCGTTGCTGATGAACCGTTACGGGTGCGATATAATGTACCGCAGGTGAATGAGGAATTTGCAGAAACCTGTCAATTGTTATGGCGCCATGCGCAGGTCAATCTATTGAATGTAGCTGTAGATGAGGCAGGTGTATTGACACCCTCTTTTATTATTTTAGAACCGGATTATCTGTTGGATATCAGTGCTCTGGCAGAGTGTTTTAAAGATTACGGGCATCATCCGGCCAATTATCTGCTGGCACGTTTGCAATCTCCCGATAATACACGTCCTCTTTTGCTCGGTAATATTGCCAATCTTTTCCTGGACGAATGGATCTATGCGAAAGAGGAGCCGGACTATTTATCCTGCATGAAAAAGGCTTTCCGCACTTATTCCATAGAGTTGGCTGCATGTGCCGATTTACTGGACAAGGAGAAAGAAAAGGAATTCTTTGCCGATTGTAAACGACACTTCGAACATATCCGTCAAACGGTGACTGAAACTTTCCGGACTCCCGGTTATGAACTGGATAAAACAGATGCAGTATTGGAACCTACCTATATATGTGAAGCACTGGGGTTGCAAGGACGTCTGGACTATATGCAGCGCGATATGTCTTCCTTTATAGAAATGAAGTCGGGCAAAGCCGATGAGTATTCTATCCGGGACAAGGTGGAACCGAAAGAGAATAATAAGGTACAGATGTTATTGTATCAGGCAGTGCTGGAATATTCTATGGGAATGGACCACCGCAGAGTAAAGGCATATTTGCTGTATACACGTTACCCGTTGCTATATCCTGCCCGTCCATCGTGGGCGATGGTACGGCGTGTGATGGATGTTCGCAACCGGATTGTGGCGAATGAATATGGCATGCAATTACGTAACAGTCCTCATTATACAGCGGAATGCCTGAAAGCTATCAATCCAGAGACACTGAATGAGCGTCATCTGAATAACACGTTATGGAAACGCTATCTTTATCCGTCCATCGATGCAGTGGCACAACGTATCCGGATGCTTACTGCATTGGAACAATGTTACTTCTATACACTCTACAATTTTATAACCAAGGAATTGTACACTTCAAAATCAGGTGATATTGATTATGAAGGGCGTGCAGGAGCTGCTGCTTTGTGGCTTTCCACACTTGAAGAAAAGCGTGAGGCGGGGGAGATACTATATGATCTGACGATCACAGAGAATCATGCGGCAGATATACATAAGGCATATCTTGTATTGGCACGTCCGGTCAATGATTTATCTCTGCAAGTTTTACCGAATTTCCGTGAGGGTGACGCCATTGTCCTCTATCAACGCAATCAAGATACGGACAATGTAACCAATAAGATGGTATTCAAAGGGAATATAGAGCGAATCACCGACCGGGATATCCGTATCCGTCTTCGTGCTTCGCAACAAAATACTTCTGTGCTTCCTCTGGATAGTTGCTATGCCATAGAGCACGATTATATGGATACTTCTTTCCGCAGCATGTATCTGGGACTTTCCGCTTTCCTTTCCGCCAACAAGGATCGCCGGGATTTATTGCTGTCTCAGCGTGAACCGGATTTTGATACTTCTTTTGATGCCCGTATTGCAGCTGCTTCCGATGATTTTTCCCGCATTACCCTGAAGGCACAGGCAGCCAGGGATTATTTTCTTTTGATAGGTCCTCCGGGTACTGGAAAGACTTCCCGTGCTTTGCGTGGTATGGTAGAAGCTTTCTATCGTGAAGGGAAACAGATATTGTTACTTTCATATACAAATCGTGCAGTGGATGAGATCTGCAAAACCCTTTCTGTAATAACGCCTGAGATTGATTTTATTCGTATCGGAAGTGAGCTCTCTTGCGATCCTTCTTTCCGTTCCCGATTAATAGAGAATGTGCTGGAAGCCTGTTCTACACGTCGTGAAGTACACGCATGCATAGAAGGTTGTCGTGTTTTCGTTGGTACTGTTGCTACCTTCTCATCTAAAACGGATATGTTTCGTCTGAAGACTTTTGATGTGGCTATTGTGGATGAGGCTACCCAGATATTGGAGCCACAACTGTTAGGACTTCTTTGTGCACGAAATGTAGCTGGTAACAATACCATCGGTAAGTTTATTCTTATCGGCGATCATAAACAACTGCCTGCCGTTGTTCTTCAATCCGAATCGCAATCTGAAGTGTGTGAAGAATGCCTACAGAGTATCGGTTTGTACAACCTGAAAGATTCTCTGTTCGAACGTCTCTATCGTACAGTCTCCGCCAATCACTCGTCACCAACCACTCAGCGTTTCTACGATATGCTTTGCCGACAGGGACGTATGAATGTGGAAGTAGCCCGGTTCCCTAATCATGCTTTTTATGGCGGATTACTGGAAGCGGTCGGTTTGCCGCATCAGCAAGGTGAACTTGTACTTGCTCCGGGACTGGAGAGTGATGAATTTGCTGATGTATTGGTGAGTCGGGTAGCTTTTCTTCCCTCGGTGCCGGAGACTCCTTTACAATCAGCGAAGATAAACCATTCCGAAGCACAGCTTACAGCGCGGTTGGCTGCTGCCGTTTACCGACAGTATGAGGCAAGCGGTTCCGGCTTTCATTCTGCTTTGACTTTAGGCGTTATCACTCCTTATCGTAGCCAGATAGCCCTTATAAAGAGAGAAATAGCTGCTTTGGGTATTCCTGTTTTGAATGATATCCTAGTGGACACCGTAGAACGTTTCCAGGGAAGTGAGAGGGATGTGATTATTTATTCTTTCTGTGTGAACCGTACTTATCAACTGAAATTTCTTGCCAACCTTACGGAAGAAAGAGGAGTATGGATTGACCGGAAACTAAACGTTGCGCTCACCCGTGCCCGCAAGCAGCTATTTATGACAGGGGTGCCTTACTTGTTACGACAAAATCCTATCTACGCCGATCTGCTCGATACGGTTTTATAAAGCTTTACCAATTCCATTTAGTAAATCTTAAATGTTCCTCAAATCTTTATATCTTTTATTAATATCTCCGAATGGAATAAACGGCTATCTTTGCCGAACGTTTTTTTCATAGAGATTTAGATTTAAGGTTAGAAGAATTGTGGAAGTCGTGAGACTTCCCTTTTTTTCATCTTAAAATTTTGCGCTCCTGTATTTCTCATGAACCGTTTGGAGGTGTAATTTGCTAAAGTGGGCACTGAGGTTTGTGTGGTTTTAGCAGGAGAGTGCAGAAGAGAGTCGCTTCGTGAGAAGGGGCTTTTTTTGTGCCCATACTTTTTATATTATACTAAAAAAGGTGCCCATCGCTGAGCACCTTTTTCATTGTTTATTCTATTATAAACTTATAATATTATTATTCCAGTACGATAGGTTTGTATTTAGGTACCAAAGCCTTCATTACAATCCAACCGATTAGGTAAGCCACCGCACATACACAGAAAATAATGAAGTATCCTGCAGGTTTACCGGAGAAGCCCATAAATTCCATGGCAGGACGTACAAACTGTGCACCTTGTTCCAGCAAATCATGAGTCATTTCTACTTCTTTTCCATCTACTATTGTACTTCCTGATGAATATACGAAGAGATTACCTGCTACTTTCTGCAGAATCATTGAACCGAAACCACCGGCCATACCACCAATACCCGTGATACTTGCAATAGCTGCTCTTGGGAACATATCACTTACAGTAGAGAAGATATTAGCAGACCAGGATTGGTGAGCTGCACCACCGATACCGATCATGATAACCGGCAACCATGGAGAGATAGTGCCCAGAGGTTGTGCCAACAGTACTACCAGCGGGAAGAATGCGAAAATCAACATAGCACGCATACGTGCTGCATATGGGTTCAAACCGGTTCTGTTGATGATGATAGTAGGTAATTTACCACCATAGATTGAAAGCATCGTAATGGCATATAGGGTAAAGATCAGTGCAATACCCAATCCCTCGGAAGTTTTGATGCCAAATTGAGTATTCAGATAGGAAGGAGTCCAGAACAGGAAGAACCACCATACACCGTCAGTCATAAATTTACCGAAAGCGAATGCCCAGGTTTGTTTATAGCTGAAGCATTGCCAGAATTTCATCTTCTTTTCGTCTTTTTCTTCTACTACCGGAGCAGCACCTTCTTCATGCTTGTCCTGTTCGATATATTCCAGTTCGGCTTTGTTTACGTGTTTGCTTTCTGAAGGTTTAGAGTACATGAATACCCAGAAGCCCATCCAGATAAAGCCGAGACCACCAATTACAATGAAAGCCATTTCCCAACCCCATGCTTTAGCCAGCAAAGGAATAGTCAACGGAGCAACCAAAGCACCGATAGAAGCACCGGCATTAAAGATTGAAGTAGCATACGCACGGTCTTTCTTAGGGAAATACTCGGCAGTTACTTTGATAGCCGCAGGGAAGTTACCGGCCTCACCGAGTGCCAATACGCAACGGGCTGCAAGGAAGCAGTACATACTAATTGTAGCAATGGTTACCACAACATCACCGGTAGCACCCATTAATTCGGCTGCACTGTGCAGACCTACGAAGTGCTCGGTTACGATACCACAGAAAGCGTGGAGACAGGCACCTGCCGACCATACACCGATAGCCCAAAGAAATCCTTTCTTAGTTCCCATCCAGTCGATGAAGCGACCTGCAAACAACATGCAGACTGCATAAACAATAGAGAAAACAGAAGTGATTGTTCCATAGTGTGATTCGTCCCAATGGAATTCGGGTTTGATAAATTCATCCCACGTCAATGACAGCACTTGGCGGTCAAGGTAGTTTACTGTTGTCGCAAAAAATAACATGGCACAGATGGTCCACCTGTAGTTGGTCATCTTTCCCACTGCATTTTGATTTAAACTCATGATACGTTGATTTAAAATTATTAATTCTTATTTCTGGGGCCAAAAATACACATTATTTGATGTATATCAATACTTTTTTCGTCTAATTTCCTGCAATTTTTGTTCGAAATGCAAATAAATGGCAAAAAACTCGTTATCGCGCACGAAATTGCTCGTTCTCGTACACGAAAAAATAAGATTGTAGAGGACGAAAATAAATAATGCACCATTTCGGTCGAAAAGTACACAACGTTTTAGGTGAGAACCGCTATCTTTGTCACATTACTTAATATAATCTATATACCTAAAAACAAGAATAGAATGATGAATAATCTACTTTGTAAAACTTTTGTAATGGGAGCGCTAATTTGCTCTACCCAGTTGTCCGCCCAGAAAGTTAGTGATAAGCAACCCTGGTCGGTGCGTATGGTAGAGTCAGAGATGATTCGTTGCCCAGAATCCTGGCAGTTGGATTTCCAACCCAAATTGAAATGGGACTATTGTCATGGACTGGAATTGCAGGCTATGTTGGATGTGTATGATACTTATGGAGATAAAAAGATATTCGACTATGCGTTGGCTTACGCAGACACAATGATACACAATGATGGAAGCATCGAGACTTATAAATTGCATGAATATAACATTGACCGTCTGAACTCTGGTAAATTCCTGTTTCGTATTTATGAACAGACGAAAGATGAGAAATATAAGAAAGCTATAGACCTGTTGCGTAGCCAGCTCAATACCCATCCGCGCAATGAGGATGGAGGTTTCTGGCATAAGAAAGTTTATCCCAATCAGATGTGGCTGGATGGCATTTATATGGGAGCACCTTTCTATGCCGAATATGCTTTTCGTAACAACCGTGTACAGGATTATCAGGATATTGTCAATCAGTTTATTACAGTAGCCCGCCATACTTATGACCCCAAGAACGGTCTTTACCGTCATGCCTGTGACGTCAGTCGCAAGGAACGTTGGGCAGATCCTGTCACCGGACAGTCTCAGCATAGCTGGGGACGTGCTATGGGCTGGTATGCAATGGCATTTGTAGATGCGTTGGATTTTATTCCGAAACATGAAGCTGGTCGTGATTCCATGCTGGTTATCTTGAACAATATTGCTGCACAGGTGAAGCGTATACAGGATCCAAAGACAGGACTGTGGTATCAGGTACTGGATAAAAGCGGTGAGAAGGGAAACTATTTGGAGTCTTCTTGTTCTACTATGTTTGTTTATGCTTTGTTTAAGGCGGTTCGTAAAGGATATATTGATAAGTCATATCTAAAAGTAGCTCTCAAAGGCTACCAGGGCATTCTCGATAACTTCATTGAAGTAGATAAAGATGGTGTGGTAACTATTACGAAAGCTTGTGCAGTTGCCGGATTAGGCGGTAAGAATTACCGTATGGGCGATTACACCTATTATATAAATGAGACAATCCGTAGCAATGATCCCAAAGCAGTAGGTCCATTTATCATGGCAAGTTTGGAATGGGAACGTTTGCAGCAAGTAAAAGAAATCGTTAATCAAAAATAGGACAATGAAACGACTGGCTTATTATTTATGCGGTATAGTTCTTCTCTTGGTGGGGATCATCCCATTGTCGGCACAGACGCAATGGAAGGATACGATTGTTGTATCCCGCGATGGTTCGGGAGACTATCGTACTTTGACAGAAGCTATGGAAGGTATCCGGGCTTTTATGGATTATAAAGTGACGGTACTGGTAAAGAATGGTACTTATAAAGAAAAAGTGGTTATCCCTTCCTGGTTGCAGAATGTAGAATTCATTGGTGAAAGCGTGGAAAACACGATTATCACGTATGATGATCACGCTAATATTAATAAAATGGGTACTTTTCGCACCTACACAGTGAAAGTGGAGGGGAATAGCATAACTTTCAAGAACCTGACTATAGAAAATAATGCTGCCAGACTGGGACAAGCTGTGGCACTCCATACGGAAGGTGATAAACTGGTATTCATAAACTGCCGTATTTTGGGTAATCAGGATACTATTTATACAGGTGCTGCTGGTACACGACTCTATTTTGCAGATTGCTATATTGATGGCACTACTGATTTTATATTTGGTCCTTCTACCGCATTGTTTGAGAATTGCGAGATACGGAGTAAAACCAATTCATACGTAACGGCAGCTTCTACACCCAAAGATATTGCGGTGGGATATGTTTTCAAGAACTGCCGGCTGACTGCCGATCCCGGTGTGGATAAGGTATATCTGGGACGTCCCTGGCGTCCGTATGCCGCTACCGTATTTATCAATTGCGAAATGGGCAAACATATCCGTCCCGAAGGTTGGCATAACTGGGGAAATGTAGAAAATGAGAAGACCGCCCGTTATGCTGAATATGGAAGTACGGGAGAAGGTGCTCCGGCAGCCGATCGTGTGAAGTGGGCGAAACAATTGACGAAAAAGGAAGCTGCACAATATGATGATTTGAGTTACATCTATAAAATGTGTAGTGATTGGAAACCTGCAAAATAACAACTTAACTTCCTGCCTGCAAGAACTTAATTCCTTGTCGACAGGAAGTTAACTTTTTGTTCGCAAGAAGTTAATTTCTTGCAGACAGGATTTAGCACTTTAGAAAATCTGCTCTCATGGGGCTGAAACAGTCTATCAGGATACCAGCTTCAAGGCATACACAGCCATGTACTGCATTCGGTTCGATGTAAACACCGTCTCCGGTTTCTACAATTTGTTTTTCACCATTTACGGTAAATTCAAATTTACCGCTTGCCACATAAGTGGTTTGTGTATGATAGTGAGTATGTGGTGTACCGACAGCTCCTTGCTCGAATTTCACTTTTACAAGCATCACTTGTCCATCGTAACCCATGATTTGGCGTACCACTCCTTCACCTGCAGGTTCCCATACTATTTCTTTTTCAAGAATGAAGGTGTTACTTCTTGTCTTTTCCATTTTGCCAGTCAGATTAATTATTTTACCGGCAAATATACGATTAATATTAATTTTTCTACCGATTGCGACTTTTTTTACCCTTAAAATCTTCTGTTTTTAGGTAATATTGCAGCCGGAAACTAAGAATACTATTTATATATAATGAACAATGAAACATAAGTTGACATTATTACTGGGGTTGTTTTTTTTGCTTTCTGCTTTCAAGGCTGACAAACCAGTGATTACGATTTTTATGATCGGAGACTCCACTATGGCTAATAAGTCATTGACGGGTGAAAACCCGGAACGGGGGTGGGGGCAAATGTTGCCCGGTTATCTCTCCGAGGAAATACGTGTGGATAATCATGCCGTGAACGGACGGAGTTCCAAGAGCTTTATTGATGAAGGGCGTTGGGAGAAGGTAATCTCACAAGTGAAGAAAGGTGATTATGTATTTATCCAATTCGGACACAATGATGAGAAATCCGACCCAAAGCGGCATACAGTCCCGGGAAGTACTTTTGATGAAAATCTGAAACGTTTTGTAAATGAAACACGTGCTAAGGGAGGCATCCCTGTTTTGTTTAACTCCATTGTGCGCCGGAACTTCGGCACAGCAGACGGGAATGCAGTTGCTCAGGCTATCTGTCAGGATGATATTCAGAAAGGCGTGAATCCGGATGCAAAGCGGGAAGCTTCGGAACAGCCGGCTGTTGCTGAAGGTGACAAGCTGATTGATACGCATGGAGCCTATCTGGACTCTCCTCGAAATGTAGCGAAAGAACTGGGTGTTGCATTTGTGGATATGAATAAGATTACGCACGACCTGGTAGAAGGTATGGGACCAGTAGACTCTAAAAAGCTGTTCATGTGGGTACCTGCCAATCAGGTTGCCGCTATACCTAAAGGACGCGAAGATAATACCCACTTGAATGTACACGGTGGCCGCATTGTAGCCGGTCTGGCTATGGATGCCATTGCTAAAGAAGTACCGGAATTGGCTAAGTATGTCCGTCATTATGATTTCGTAGTGGCACAGGATGGTAGCGGAGACTTTTTCACTGTACAGGAAGCCATTGATGCTGTTCCTGATTTCCGCAAGAATATCCGTACTACGATATTGGTGCGTAAAGGTGTGTATAAAGAGAAAATTGTAGTACCCGAAAGCAAAATTAACATTTCCTTGATAGGTCAGGAGGGTGCTATACTTTCGTATGATGATTATGCGCAGAAGAAGAATTGCTTTGGTGGAGAAAAAGGAACTTCCGGTTCTTCTTCCTGCTATATTTATGCTCCGGACTTTTATGCCGAGAATATTACGTTTGAGAATTCCTCGGGGCCGGTAGGACAGGCTGTAGCCTGTTTTGTAAGTGCTGATCGTGCTTTTTTCAAAAACTGTCGTTTCCTTGGTTTCCAAGATACGCTCTATACCTATGGAAAAGGTTGTCGCCAGTACTATGAAGATTGCTATATAGAAGGTACGGTCGATTTTATCTTTGGCTGGTCTACGGCTGTATTCAATCGTTGTCACATTCATAGTAAAGGTGGGGGCTATGTGACAGCACCTTCTACGGATCAAGGGCAGAAATATGGTTATGTATTTTATGATTGCCGACTGACGGCTGCTGAGGGTGTACAGGATGTTTATTTGTCGCGTCCCTGGCGTTCGTATGCGCAGGCTGTATTTATTCGTTGCAATTTAGGCAAGCATATTGCTCCTGCCGGTTGGAATAACTGGGGTAAAAAGGAAGCGGAAAAGACCGCATTCTATGCAGAATATGAAAGTACGGGTGAAGGTGCCAATCCAAAAGCACGTGTACCTTTCTCACATCAACTGAAGAATCTTAAAGGTTATGAAATAGATTCCATACTTACTGGAGAGGATGGTTGGAATCCGGTAAAAAATGGGAATGAATTATTAAGCATAAAGCGCTGACCGGCATTTGTCAAAACCGTATCATCTCCGTGTTCATAACTACGGCCTTGACACGGCCTTGACACGGAGTTGATACGGACTTGGTAGGAAGATGTTCTTTGCGTGTGGTAAAATAATGTGATAATACTGAAAATATAATGATGAAAAAGAGTTTGTTTATATGGCTGTTCGCCCTGATCTTTCCGCTGTCATTTGTATATGCGGAAAACTACCCGTACCGGAGTGATGTACTTTGGGTGACCGTGCCCAATCATGCTGGCTGGATTTATAAGACCGGAGAGAAAGCTACGGTTGAGGTGCAATTCTATAAATACGGCATTCCGCAGGATGGCGTAACCGTTTCTTATGAAATAGGTGGTGACATGATGCCGGCGGATACTTCCGGTTCCGTTACTTTGAAGCAAGGAAAGGCGGTAATACCTGTGGGGACAATGAGAGAACCCGGTTTCCGTGATTGCCGTCTGACAGCGACTGTGGATGGAACAAGCTATAAACATCATGTGAAGGTAGGCTTTTCACCGGAAAAGATTCAACCTTACACACAGATGCCGAAAGATTTTAAAGAATTCTGGGAAAATAATAAAGCGGAAGCTGCCAAATATCCGTTGACTTATACTAAAAAGCTTGCAGAGGAGTATTGTACGGATAAGGTTGATTGTTATCTCATTAAATTAATGCTGAATAACCGTGGACAGTGCATTTATGGTTATCTTTTCTATCCTAAGAATGCAGTGAAAGGTTCTTGTCCGGTTGTACTTTGCCCTCCGGGAGCTGGAATTAAAACTATTAAGGAGCCTCTGCGCCATAAATATTATGCCGAAGAAGGATGTATCCGTTTCGAAATCGAGATACATGGCCTGAATCCGGAGATGAGTGCGGAAGAATTTAAGGAAATCAGCAATGCGTTTAATGGCAGAGAGAACGGTTATTTAAATAACGGGTTGGAGAACCGCGATAATTATTATATGAAACGTGTCTATCTGGGTTGTGTACGCAGCATCGATCTCCTGACTTCTCTGCCCGAATGGGATGGTAAAAATGTAATTGTCCAGGGCGGCAGCCAGGGAGGAGCTTTGGCACTGATTACTACCGGACTGGATAGCCGTGTAACAGCTTGCGTAGCCAATCATCCGGCATTGAGTGATATGGCAGGCTACAAGGCAGGACGTGCAGGCGGCTATCCTCATTTTTTCAGAGTAGAGGGTATGGATACTCCGGATAAGCTGAAAACGATGGCATATTATGATGTTGTGAACTTCGCCCGTATGATTAAAGTTCCTACTTATATCACTTGGGGATATAATGATGATACCTGTCCGCCTACTACCAGTTATGCTGTTTATAATGTGTTGGATTGCCCCAAGGAAGCACTGATAACTCCGATTAATGAGCACTGGACTTCTGATGCGACGGAATACGGACAGTTGAAGTGGATATTGAGACATTTGTTATAAATAATAGTTATGGTAAAAGGATTGCTATTTGGTATGATAGGGCTGGTTGTTTCGACGACCGCCCTTTCTCAACATTTACCTGCCTATGAATTAGAACGGGAAATGCCGGTCTTTTTAGATCAATTGAAAAAGGAGTTGACATATCCTATGGCTTGGGGGAATAGTCCGGTGAAGAATTTTAAGAAATGGCGTAAGCAGGCACGTGCTACAGTGCTGGATGCTATGCTTGCCCCGCCACCTTATACTACCAAGTATGAAACTGAAATATTGGCAGAAGAACAGCGTGAAGGATATCGGGCGAAGAAATTGTGTTTCAATCTGACTGGGTATTCTCGTGTGAATGCTTATGTATTGATACCTGATGGTGAAGGTCCTTTTCCGGCTGTGGTACTTCTGCACGACCATGGTGGGCATTACACAATTGGTAAAGAGAAAATGATTCGACCTTTTGGAGTAGATAAAGCTGTGCTGGATGATGCAGACGCTTGGGCAGCAAACTGTTATGGTGGGCAATATGCCGGTGATTATTTGGCTGCCCATGGTTATGTGGTTATTTCTGTTGATGCTCTTTATTGGGGTGAACGCGGGCGTAAAGAAGGGGCTGATGGTAGTAAGTATGCCGATAATGCGGGGAATTTTATGATGTTAGGACGTAGTTTGAGTGCGTTTATGAATTATGAAGATATGTATACTACAGACTATCTCGCTACCCTGCCTGAGGTAGACCCCAAGCGTATTGCCTGTATGGGATTCTCTATGGGAGGATATCGTGCCTGGATGCTTTCGGCTCTATCAGATAAAATACAGGTTGGAGCTGCAATCTGTTGGATGACCACCACTGATTGCCAGTTTTCATGGGAATATGGTCGCGAGCGAGGAGGCTTTGCTAATATGTTGCCTGGTATTCGTCGTTATTTGGATTATCCGCATATTGCTTCTATTGCTTGCCCTAAGCCTATGCTTTTTTTGAATGGAGAACATGATAAACTGTTCCCTCCGATAGGAGTCAGAGCTGCCTTTGCGGAGATGCATGAAGTGTGGGAGAGTCGTTCGGCAGGAGATAAATTAGTAACAGAATTATGGGATATGCCGCATGACTGCGGTAAGAAGGTACAGGCAAAGATTTTGGACTTCTTAAATAAGTGGTTATAATTTCTATCACTTAATATTATAGGATTATCAGTCTTGAAACATTAGCTGAAATGATGAGAGTTTATTTCAGCCATTTATCGAAAAATTCCAATGTCTCTTTCTGCATTTCCTTGTTGAAGAAGTGCTTTTCTTCCCATATTTTAGTAACCAGGCGGTCGGATGCTTTCTGACTTTGCCAAACTGTCTGCATGATGTTATATGCATCTTTCACGCCTTCTACCGGGAATAGCTTGTCCTGGCTTCCGTTGAAAAATAAAGTTGGTTTCGGGCACGCAATGCTTGCCGTATGCGGGTAGTCCAGATAGCGGCGTAGGTTGGGGATCAACATGGAATAGGCTGATCCCCCTTTGTTCTGATTGTTGGTTAGTGTCATCAGATACTCAGTAGTGTTCATCCAGCAGATGGATGCGGAGGCTTTTATGCAGTCGGTGATTGCAGCGAGCATCCATGAACGATAGGCTCCCATCGAAAAACCTACGCAACCTACTTTATTCTTATTCACACATGGGAGTGAAGCCAGAAATTCTGCACTTCGTACATCATCTATATGGATGAATGCTCCCCATGAACTCCCCATTTGCAGAAAATTGGAAGCTAATGCCTGTTGTCCGTCATAGCTCACTCCTTCTTTCCGTCCGCGATCTCCCCAGAATAAGGCATCAATGGAAAGTACTACATAACCGTGTTCGGCAAAATAGTCCCCTGTATATTGTCCGTCGTAGCAACGGGATGCCCAGTCGTCTGCATCTGCCATGATTTCAGTACTTACTCCGAATGGACGAACCATTTTTTCTTTACCGATGGAAAAGTGTGCACCATGATCGTGCAACATAACGACTGCCGGGAAAGGACCTTCACCGTCAGGTATTAGCAGATAGGCGGGGATGCGGCACCATTTCGATACATTAAATAGTATTTTTTGAGCTTTATATCCATTGCGTTGTTCGGTAGCGATTACTTCCATGGCATAATCAGCGGGAGCAGGGGGGAAATTCTGCATACAGTCCAATAAGGTTTCCCGTGCCAGGGTACGCCATGTCTCAAATTTACGGACGGGGGAATTGCCCCATGCCATTGGAAAGGTAAGTTGCTGTTTCAGTTGCTCATAGAAGACAGGCATGTTTTTTACAACACCATAGGCGGTGGTGTCAGTTTGTGCAATTATGCCAAGATGTCCGAAGAGAACTATTAGGAAAATGGTTGTAATGCGTTTCATGGTCAGTGGTTGTTAAAAACTAAACAAAGATACATGATTTTTCTATGAAATACGTATCTTTACCGCATAGAATAAGCCTGTTATGATGAAAAAAATCTTATATCTGATAGTTGGGTTGGTGTGTGTATTATCAGTAAAAGCACAACCGGATTGTTTCTTTACCCATTATTCGTCTGAAGACGGACTTTCTCAAAATACAGTAATGAGCATCCTGCAAGATCGCAAAGGGAATATGTGGTTTGCTACTTGGGATGGTATTAATAAGTTTAACGGTTATTCGTTTAAAACATATAAGGCACGTCTTGATAACCGTATTGTGTTGAGCCATAATCGTGTAGATTATATGGTGGAGGATAAGTATGGCTTTCTTTGGTTACAGACTTATGATAATCATGCCTATCGTTTTGATCCACGTACGGAAGCATTTGAGCGTGTTCCGGCTGAAGGTGAAGGGGGCAGTGCAGTCAATGTCACGAAGATAGAAGCCCTTTCGGGTGGCGCGGTTTGGTTGCTGACTGAAACAGAAGGCGCCATTCGCATAGATACGAATCCGGAAGATTATAGTTTAACTTCACAATGGTATTCTGCTCAATCAGGTCAATTCTCTGCCACTCGTGTTTTTGGGGTATATGAAGACCTTTTGGGTAATGAATGGATATTGTCTGATAACGGATTAGGAATGTTGACAGCGGGACAGACTACTCCGACATCTTATTTTGTAGATGCTGCTGAACGGGAAAAGAAAGGAGGACAAGCTTTTTACTCTTGTCTGGAATATAATTCGGAAATCTATTTTGGTTCGGATAACGGACGGGTGTGGTGCTATCAAAAGGAAAATGGACAATTTCAGTTGCAGAATTTGCCTGCATCTTCCCGTATTGTTTCTATCAATAGCGTGGAGGGTAATGAACTGATATTTACTACTGCGAAAGATGGTTTTTTCTCATATCAACCTAAGACGAAAGCGATAGAACATTTTCCGGCTTCCCGCTTTCCAAATGCATCTATTCACTCGGTTTATGTAGATAAGGCGTCCGAGGTCTGGTTTGAACAGCATATTCCGGGTACAGTGGTGCACTTCAATCCGCGTACACGTATCCTGAAACAAGAGAAAGTACCGGTGGAGCCTACCAGTACCGACCGATCACGTCCGGCTTTTCATATTCATGAGGATATTAATGGTGTACTGTGGGTACATCCTTATGGGGGTGGATTTTCATATTTTGATCGGAAAAGCAATAGTTTACATCCATTCTATAATAGTCTGTCAGGAAGTGACTGGCGTTTCTCTAATAAAATTCATGCAGCTTTTTCTGACCGGCAGGGTGATTTGTGGATGTGTACGCATTCTAAAGGACTGGAAAAAGTGACCTTCCGGCCATCCCAGTTTCGTGTAATGACTCCCATGCCACATGATTATGAGTCTTTGAGTAATGAAGTTCGTGCCCTTTGTGAAGATATGGACCAGAATTTATGGGTGGGTCTGAAAGATGGAAAATTACGAGTATATGATAAGAATCGTGTAGATAAAGGTTATTTGACTGAAAATGGTACAGTGTCGCACGGTGGTACACCATTGCGTGGTAATGTATATTTCATTTTGCAGGATAGCAAACAAAATCTTTGGATTGCAACGAAAGGGGATGGTCTGGTGAAAGCCGAGAAGCAAAAAGATGGATCTCACTATAAATTGACTCGTTATCAGCATCAGGAAGAGGATATTTATAGTTTGAGTGACGACAATGTTTACTGTGTGTATGAAGATAGCCACGGACGTATCTGGATAGCTACTTTTGCCGGTGGAATAAACTATATGACACGTGATCAGGGTGGAAAGGTAATTTTTGTGAACCACCGTAATAATCTGAAAGGATATCCCATTGACTATTGCTACAAAGCCCGTTTTATTACAGGAGACCATAAAGGACATATATGGATAGGGACTACCATTGGTGCACTGATGATAGATGCCGACTTCAAGAATCCCGAAGATGTGAAGTTTCATCATTTTCTGCGTGTTCCGGATAATGAACATAGTTTGAGCAATAATGATGTACATTGGATTGCATCGACTCGTGATCAGGAACTTTTCATTGCAACTTTTGGTGGCGGACTGAATAAACTGGTGTCATTGGACGGCAATGGTAATGCTACTTTCAAATCGTATACAGTACAAGATGGACTCCCTTCGGATGTGCTGCTTTCCATACAGGAAGATAAGAACGGTAATTTGTGGTTGAGTTCTGAGAATGGCATAAGCAAATTTATTCCCTCTGAAGAGACGTTTGAAAACTATGCAGATCAAGAGATTTTCTTCCGTGTACGTTTCAGTGAGGCAGCTTCGGAATATACGGCCTCGGGGAATATACTTTTCGGGGCTAATACAGGTATCTTTTACTTTAATCCGGATTCTATTTGTAAAAGTAACTATGTACCGCCGATTGTATTATCCAAATTATTGATAGCCAATGAGGACGTGCAGCCGGGACAAGGTTCGGTTCTGAAACTAGGTTTGGATGATACGAGTGAACTGGTATTATCCCATCGGGAGAATATTTTCACAATTCAGTTCGCTGCACTTGATTATTCTGCACCTTCTGAAATTCAGTATGCTTATATTCTGGAAGGTTTTGAAAAAGCCTGGAATTTTGTTGGTAAGCAGCGTGCTGCCACTTATACCAACTTACCGAAAGGACACTATATTTTTAAAGTTCGTTCGACTAATGGGGATGGGGTGTGGACAGAAAATACGCGCATACTGAATATTGAGATTCTTCCTTCTTTCTGGGAAACTCCATTTGCCTACTTCCTGTATGTGCTGTTCGTTATACTGATTATTGTGACGGCTGTTTATATTCTGTTCACTATTTATCGTCTGAAACATGAAGTATCTGTAGAGCAACAAATGACAGATATGAAGCTGCGCTTTTTTACTGATATCTCCCACGAACTGCGTACTCCGTTGACTTTGATCTCGGGGCCTGTGGAATACGTTCTGGCAAATACGAAACTTCCGGCTGATGCACGTGAGCAATTACAGGTGGTGGAACGGAATACAAATCGGATGTTGAGGCTTATCAATCAGATCTTGGACTTCCGGAAGATACAGAACCGGAAGATGAAGATGCAGGTGCAACGCATAAATGTAGTTGCTTTTACCCGTAAAATCATGGAAAACTTTGAGTCGGTTGCCGAAGAACATCAGATAGACTTCCTGTTTGAAACAGAGAAGGAGGAATTATATTTGTGGGTGGATGTTGATAAGTTTGAGAAAATAGTATTCAATCTGCTTTCTAATGCCTTTAAGTACACTCCAAACGGGAAGATGATTACTGTTTTAGTGCGTGAAGATGAAGAAACGGTTTCCGTAGGTGTGGAAGATCAGGGAATAGGCATTGCGGATAATAAGAAAAAATCCTTGTTTGTCCGTTTTGAGAATTTGGTAGACCGTAACTTGTTTAATCAATCCAGCACAGGCATTGGTTTGTCATTAGTAAAAGAGTTGGTGGAGATGCACAAGGCAGTTATTACTGTTGACAGTAAACTGGGTGAGGGTAGTTGCTTTAAAGTCGATTTTCTGAAAGGAAAAGAGCATTATGATGAAACAGTGGAATTCTTACAGGATGATACTACTGTGGGTATGGGAGTTGCAGAACAAGTGACGGACGTACTTAGCTCCAATGAGTCGAAGGAGGAAACTCTTCCGGATGAGGCCGGAGAAGATACAGATGCTAAAGGGACGATGCTGCTTGTGGAAGATAATTCAGAACTCCGTCTGTTCTTGCGCAGTATCTTTGCTTCCGAATATAGGATTGTGGAAGCGGTAGATGGTATGCAGGGGTGGAGTAAAGCCTTGAAATTCTTACCGGATATTATCATCAGTGATGTGATGATGCCCGAAAAGGATGGTATAGCTATGACTCGTGAATTGCGTGCAGACATGACGACCAGCCATATTCCTATTGTATTGTTGACAGCTAAGACTTCTATTGAGAGCAAACTGGAAGGCTTGGAGTATGGAGCTGATGACTATATTACCAAACCGTTCAGTGCCACTTATCTGAAAGCGCGTGTAAAGAATCTGCTGACTCAACGTCAGAAGCTGCAGGGCATCTATCGCAATAACTTAATGACTGGAACTCTTGCTACTACTTCCGAAGAAGAAACAGTGGAAGAAAAAGGCCCTGAAATGTCTCCTAACGACCGTAAGTTTATGGATAAACTGGTAGATCTGATGGAAAAGAATATGGATAATGGTGAATTGGTGGTAGATGATCTGGTACAAGAGTTGGCTGTCAGCCGTTCTGTATTCTTCAAAAAGCTGAAGACACTGACCGGATTGGCTCCTATTGAGTTTATCAAAGAAATGCGTATTAAACGCGCTGTCCAGCTTATTGAGACGGGAGAGTATTCCATGACTCAGATTGCTTATATGGTGGGCATTAATGATCCGCGTTATTTCAGTAAGTGCTTTAAACAGAAGATGGGAATGACACCTACTGAGTATAGAGATAAGGGGAAAAAATAAACAACAGAGAGGGCGTAAAGCCCCCTCTTCCTTGCAAAGAATGTCTACTTTAAAATCTCCCGATCTTACTCATAGACTCGTTTCTTTGTATGGATAATCTATGAGAATCTCATTTACTTATTTAATATCCCGGATTTTGATCGTCGGAAGTCAAATCGTCATTTGCATCAATAGCTGCTTGTGGGATAGGCCATAATGTTTTTTGACCGATGATTGATGCTGCGTTGCCCTTCAAATGGGGATTATGTAGGTTATTATATTCAATAAGTTTGCCGGTGCGGCGGAGATCCATACGGCGATAACCGTTTCCGTACATTTCACAAGCTGATTCTTTCAGAATAACATCAATATCAATACTTGTTGCGTCAGCAAGACCTGCACGTTTGCGTACAGTATTCAAGCGTTTGAGGGCTGTTCCATCATTGCCTGCCTTGAAATAAGCTTCAGCGGCAACAAAGAAGATTTCCGGCAATGTAATGACATGTAGGTCACGGAAACTTCTTCCGGCACTGTATTGTGCAGTCTTACTGTCGTCGAACTTGCGGCAAGGATGCACTGCCCAACTCTTCTTTTGTGATTCTTCAAAGTCATACTTTGTAATGATACCGTTGGGATATTCTTTGAGATCTTCCATATAGGTTGACATGGGTTCCATTTGGGCTGTCATTTCATTTTGCGGAATAATGAATGTTTCGGCACGGTTTGCCGGATCTTTGGCACGCCATGCGGCAACTGATGCTGCGTCACATTCCCAATATGCAGGATAATATACACCAACCATTTTTCCTTGTGCGGTATTTCCGTTACTATAAAAAGAGAAGTAGTCTCCCAATGGTGATCCGTTTTCTTTAAATCCTTGAGCTGGATCCCATGCCTTTTTCACTAATAATGTTTTCAGGAAAGTTGCATCATAGCGTTTATCACCTTTTTCAAAACATCTCAGTGTATGCATGAGGGGAATGCATAGTGAGGAACCATTCTTCATTCCTTCTTCGGCACCACCGTAGTAATTGGAGTAGAATGATTGCCAGCGGTTACCTGCATTTTGATCGTGGGTACTGTTATAATCGTATTCTATGTCGAAGATAAATTCGGCATCATCGTCACCTGAACTGTCGGCTGCCCATAAATCGGCAAATTCAGTAGTTAATGAGCGCCCATTGATAACCTCGTCGGCATATTTGGCAGCTTCGGTGAAGTAAGATTGGTTATTTAAATCCCATGCAGCAGAAAGATAAGTCTTTGCCAGCAATGCTTTAGCAGCTTCAATACTGGCTTCACCCCCGCCTTTTGTAGCACTGGAACTTGTCAGTCTGTTGTTGGAAATGATACTTTTCAACTCATCTATAATATAAGTATATACTTGTTCAGCTGTTGCACGCGGATAACCTTTGATAGCTGTGCTGGCATACTCTGTGACTAACGGTACACCACCATAATTATTAACCAACAGATAATAGAACAAGGCCTGTACAAAGCGACCTTCGTCAATGGCTTTTTGCTTTACAGCATCGCTGACGTTCGCTGCCGGTGCATAGTATTGGATGGAAAGGCAAGAACGGATACCATCATAACAATCGGTATAAAAAGTCTTAACCTTACCATGTTCTGGTGTAAAGTTTGACCAACGGTGAAGTGCGGCATCAATATCATTACGTCCATCTTGATAGAGGTCGGTACCGGCATTGAAATATACCGGTGCATCTGCACTGTTATATATATCAATCAGTTGGGCGTATGCATCATAAACGAGAGATTGGAACCCTGACGCTGTACTGAAATAGTCGGTATCCGTCACAGAACTCTTATTATCCGGTGTGAGAAAGTCATCGCAACCAGTCAATGTCATGGAACCAATCATGAACATTGCATATAGTAATTTTTTATAAATCTTCATAGCTCTTATAAATTTATATTGTTAGAATTTAATGTTCGCACCAATCTGGTAAGTAACAGACGCAGGTCCGCCGTTTGTCAGGTTTGCGCTGGCCCATTCAGGATCGAAACCTTCATAGTCGGTGAAACAGAAAGGATTGATTACATTTACATAGAGGCGCAGATGTTTTACGGCAATTTTGCTTAGCCATGCTTTCGGGAAAGTGTAACCTAATGTGATATTTTTCACTTTCACAAAGGATGTTTTGTGATAACGCACTGCTGCACTACTGCTGCTGAAGTAACCGCCTCCTGTTTTTTCTGTATTGTTTGGATAAGGATATTTGCCTATGTGTGCTTCTGACAGATAGGTTACATCTCCTGTGTTTTTGTCCAGAACAGGGGTTCCTGCAGGGATGTAATAATCAAAATTCACTTTTTGACGTCCGCGATCACCATAGTTCATATATTGTTCGTGGAAATAACTGCGTGACCATTGTCCTTGTTTCGTGTAGAGCATAAAGGAGAAGTCGAATCCCTTGTAAGTCATAGTAGAGCTTAAACTACCTGTCCACTTAGGATCTGTACAGCCGAAGATTTGTTTATCTTCATCATTAATCTTGCCGTCATTATTCCAATCGTTTACAGCCATCTGACCTTCATACCATTTTAATCCTTGTCCGCCAGGACCAAAGGTATCGTATACTTCTTGAAGGGTATAATGACGGTCTCCATCTTTTGTGCGCATGGTGATACCATCGGTAGTGATGATTCCAGCACTTGTGTAATCGCGCAAAACGTTCAGACGTTCGCCGATGAACCAATTGTTGCTGACATCGTCTCCATTAGGAAGCTCGGTAATTTTACTCCAGTTACGAGCGAATGCAAGATTTACGTCCCATGTGAAATTTTTGTTACGGATAACTCCAAGATTCAATCCTAATTCGATACCGGTATTACGTACAGCACCAATGTTGGTTGTAATAGAACCTTCACCTGTTTCCAAAGGAACAGTGGCCTTCATGATTTGTCCGTCGGATAAACGGCGATAAGTATCTGCAGTTAAGTTAATGCGATTTTGAAGAACAGAGAAGTCAACACCGAAATTGAATTCTTTAATCTTTTCCCAAATTAGGTTTCTGTCAATTAACCCGTTGGCATAATAGCCTTGATATTCCTGTCCGCCAATAACGGAATAATTAGGACCTGAAGCAGAAGATGCAGTAGCATAGTCACCCACATTGTTGTTACCCGTGATACCGTAAGATACACGCAGTTTCAAGTTGTCCAGCCATTCTACGTCTTTCAGGAAATCTTCTTCCGAAGCGCGCCATGCTACAGCAGCAGAGGGGAACCATCCCCAACGATTGTCTTTGGCAAAGCGTGAAGAACCATCGGTACGCATGGTAACGGTAGCCATGTAGCGTTCTTTGTAGGCATAGTTTAAACGGGCAGCTACAGACACCAAAGAGGATTCTGTATAAGTGGATTTAATAGTTTTCGTACCCGAACCTTTCTCCATGGAATGGTATGAGAGTTTATCATCTGAAATATCAGTTACAGTCTGAGTATAGGTTTCCCTATTGCTGGCATACATGGAGAATAATCCCATTGCATTTAATCTATGTTGTCCCCATGTTTTGCTGAAGTCAATTTGGTTGTCCCATGTCCAGTCTAAGCGTTCTGTATTGATTACGGAAGCCTGATTGTGTTTCTGGTTCTGATAATAAGCTGTTCCCAAAGGATACTTTTCGGAAACGCCGGTACCCATAAAGATACCTTGACGGCCATGATAATAATTAGGGGATAGGGTGGTTGTGAATTTCAAACCATCCATAATGTTAAAACGCATATAAACGTTACCGAAGACGTGGAATTTACGAGTTTCATTCTCGTAAGCGTCAAGTTCGAAGTCTACCAACGGAGAAGGTGTAGAAGTTAAGGACATATTGCCTACTTTTGCCGGGATAGCCAGCAAATTACCGTCTTCATCCCACGGTGAAACCACCGGAGCAAACCAGAATGCATTGTTGTAAGGAGAATAAGCATTCGAAGTATCGGTAATCCAGTCGTTCTGCACATCGTGCACTAAGTTGACAGCTATACCTGCTTCTACAACCTTTGACAGTTTGCTGTCGAATGATCCTTTGATATTGATACGATTATAATCATTCTTTTTAAATACATTTTCTTCACCTTGATAACCGATACCTAAACGATAATTTGTTTTTTCAGTTGCACCGCTTGCACTGATAAAGTGGTTTTGTTGAGATGCCGTTCGCAGTACCATGTCCGCCCAATCATAGCCTTCATTGTTTAGCCAGCTATTATATAAAGGAGAACCTTTCCATTCAGTACCATTTTGAAATACGGATTGCAGGTCGCTATCAGTAATCTTGTATGCACCACGTCCTGTTTCGTCGGAACTTCCCGTTGTGTAGCGTGCAAAACGATAGTTCATCCATTCAGTTGCATCCATGAAATCCGGCATGCGTGCTACTTTACGGATGCCGTAGTAGCCGTCATAAGTAATTTCCACTGGTTGGGCCTTATTTTGTCCTGCTCCGGTTCCTTTTGTAGAAATAATAACTACTCCTTCTGAGGCGCGTGAACCATAAATTGCTGTAGAGGAAGCATCTTTCAGAACGTCAATACGTTCAATGTCTTCGGGATTCAGGAAGTCAATAGAAGATACGACCATGCCATCTACTACATAAAGCGGACCGCTTGTATTATTGATGGAGGCTTGACCACGGATTTGAATATTGAAACTACCGTTGGCACGGCTGTTTGACTGAGTAATGTTGACACCTGGTACTGAGCCTTGCAATGCATCTTCTATACGGAGAGCACCGCGTGCAGCCAATTTATCAGCAGATACTGAGGATAAAGAACCTGTCACGTCATTTTTCTTCATAGAACCGTAACCTACAACAACCACCTCGTCGAGTGCCTGTGCATCATCTTTTAAAGTTACTTTAATGTTGTTCTGGTTACCTACCGTAATGACTTGTGTAATATAACCGATAAAAGAAATTTGGAGTTTTGCATTGGGCTGCACCATCAGGCGGAAATTACCGTCAATGTCAGTTATTACTCCGTTGGTAGTACCAACTTCCAATACATTTGCGCCTATCACGGGGTCGCCTGTACTATCTATAATAGTACCTGTAACTTGGCGACCTTGTGCAAGAGCGACTAAACACAACATACTCAATGATAGAGTAGCTAATGCCCTTTTGGCAAGTCTTTTTAAATCCATAATGATGTTTTTTATAGTTATTAAAAAATGAGGTCAACAATGTGCCTTATCTTTCCGTTATCGAACACAAAAGTATAGGTTAACAAAATTAAGCATGGGTAAAAATTTGTTGTTTTATGGGAAATATTGTGTTTTTTGTAGATTTGAAGGCTATAAATAGGGGAAAAGATGATAAAAGAGGCTATCTCAAATTTTATTTTGGGATAGCCTCTTTATTTAAATTTAATTCTGATATTCTGTTTGCGAAGGTATTATTATTTCATGTACCATTTTGGGTCACCACAGTTTGTTTTACCTGCAAAACTTCCATCGATAATGGTAAAGTCATATTGACTGGGATCTTTGAAAAGGTCAGTCTCACCACCGTCATAAGTAATCAAGTCGTTTATTTTGTTACCTGTGATTTTCATGTCATTCGTAATATAACTATTGGTAACTTCTACAGGTTTATCATTAGCACGAATTCCCTTGCCTTCAGCCAGTGTACTACCAAAGATACAATTGGTGATTGTTACTCCCTGTGACGGACCGTTACCATTTTTGTCACAATCCAATAGATAGTCACCGCTACCTAAAAGTTTACTGAATGTACAATCAGACAATATTAAGGACGTAAAGTCTGTGTTTCTACTGTACACTAAACATTTTCCGCTATAGACAATGGTTGTTTTACTGAATTCGATATTTTCAATCTTTCCTTTGCCTTTACTTGCGTCTACATGTATAAGACTGTAAGTTCTTGCATCTGCTCCATATACTATACAGTTTTCAAATTTTACGAGATTGATAATTTTCTCATCAGACCCCTGCAATCTTACTGGAGTGTTTTTGAAGCCATGGATGAAACTATTGCTGAATTCAATAGCCCCAACAGTAGCAGCTTTTGACTGGTTGAAGAGATAATCATTGGTTGTATTATTACCGTCTGCTTTTCTACCGGAACCTGTAATTTCTACATTCTCAAATTTGATGAAGCTGTGAGTTCCTGCAATATCAATACCCTTGACACCAATGATGGCTTGTGTTTCTCCTGGTAAACCGAAGAATGTTACAGACATGCCGTCAGGGATGTTTATATTGTTTTCGTTGTAATAAGAACTTCCGGCAGGCAATGCAATGTTTACAGTCTGGTAGCCTGCTTCAGCCATTGTAGTGAACAGGTCATTGTTCAGGGAATCACCTGCTTGCAAGAAAGCTGTATGGTCAGCATCAGGTACTTTGGCTGTTGTTGTAAAATCTATGACACCGCGTTTTGATTCCTTATTATAAAGAATTGCAGTATAAGATGTAAGAGGGGTCAGACCATCTATAACAATGGTGCCATCTTCCAGATTAGCAGAAGTCAAAATAATACTCTTTACTACAGTTCCGTTAGTGTCTATAATTTCGATGCGGTCAGCAGTGGAATTTGCAGGCCAGTATAGCGTTATCTTGTCATGGCTAACTGAGAATTTCTCAAAGATTTGCTCGGTACGAGTCTTGAATGAGAAATCGCTCATATATCCCCATTTAGATTCCGGAGTATTGGAAGAAAATGCCTTCATACGAATAAAATACTTGCTGTCACTGTATAAACCTTCCAAAGTGTAGGGAGATTTAGTGATAGATTTGTCTTCGCCGTATATAATTGATCCTTTGCCAGTTCCCATAGCTACATCATCGTATAAACTATCCAAACTGATTTCAATAATATAATATTCAGTTCCTGGAGTGGTAGACCATGTGAGTTCAGCATCTGTAGCATTAGCTGATACACTCATTTTGGGTACACTGAACAGTCTGTTATAAGATGAATCAGTAGTCCAGTCGTTTGCATCGTCACAAGATATAGTGGCGAATGCTGTCAGGAGCATGAATGCTCCTGATAAGGCTATATATTTTAGTTTATTTGCTTTCATAACCGTTGTTTTTATGATGTTAGAATCCATAAGAGTTCTGTAACGTTCCATTAGAGTCGGATATTGTAGTGGCTCCGATCGGGAATACGTGTCTGTTGATAACCGGAGTGTTCAAACCTGCACTGATGTATGGCAGATTATCCACAACATTGCTACCGGTTTCTTCGTTCTCAGAGCCCCAGAAGTTTACGCTTTTATAGTCAGTAGTGACTTGTGGCTCTTCGTACCAGCAGATACTTTCGGGATCAATTTCTCCCGGTTTGTCAGCTTTCATTTTATAGTATAACTTTTTAGGGGCTACCTTGATGAGTTCTTTATAAGCAGCTTTAGCCTCTTCTATTTTTTGTGAGAGTAATCCCCAACGTATCAAGTCCCATTTACGGATAGCTTCACCTGCAAATTCCCAGGCACGTTCGTCAACGAGTGCATTGAAAAATTCATCACCACTACTTAAACTATTGACATAGCTGATTGCTTCAGCTTTGTGTGTTTCGGCAAATGCGCGGCTGCGTACTTCTTCAAAAGCTTTTCTTGCGCTTAAGCCACATGTAGGTCCAACAGCATCAGCACCTTGAAGCTCATTCAGTGCTTCTGCATATAGTAATAATACGTCAGAATATCTCATGATAACATTGTTGATACCTGTAGCTACTTTGTCAGCGGATGCTCTTGCTGCATTCAGCCATTTGTCTGTCATCTTGCGGGGATCCCATTTTGCTAAGTATATACCAAATGGAGAATTTCCCTGCATTGTTTCAATAGTATTGCCATTATCTCCTTCTCTGATATCGAAATTGGCAAAAGTTAAATCACGGCGTTGGTCATTTTTATTAAAGCTCCAGAAGAAGGGAGCTGTAACTTTTACTTTACCACTTGAGTTACCTTTTGCTCCGTAGTAAGTTGTTTTTCCGTTGATGCGGACACCGATGGTATATCCCATTTCTCCGGAGAAACTTACGCCATGTGCTACTTCATATAAATTCTCCTGATAAGTCTGATCTAAAGTTAGCTGGTTCAGTAGATACCATTCGTTTTCATAAGAAGGGTTAAGCTTGTGATAACCGCTGGCAATAATGGCATCTAAGTGTTTCACAGCAAGAGTATAGAGCTCTCTACGTTTTTCTGTGCCCGGACGTTGTGTTGGATAAGTTGCATCGCAATCAGGCATATTTTCATAACCGGATTTAGAACTTTCGCGGATAGAATATCCGGCGTATGTCATGGCGATGCGGGCTAACAAGCCATGGGCAAATCCTTTAGTCATTTTCTCTGTAGTATAGCCGGAAGTTCCTGCCCAAGGCAGATATCCGATTGCTTCTTCCAGATCCGTAATTAGGCGTTCCATGATAACATCACGGTCTGTTTTGCCTAAATAGATGTTAGAGCCGTCGGTATTGGTGGTTTCAAACTTCATAGGTACATCTCCGTAAGTACGGATTAAATCCAGATAAAGCATGGCACGCAATGTCAGTGCTTCTCCTTTGAACATCAACATCTTGCTTCTGGAAGCATTGCCTTCGGCAATCAGTGCACTACCTTCTATACCTTCAACTACAATGTTGGCATTTTCAATGGCTTCGTACATACCTTTCCAGTTATTATTGAGTTTTGACCAACTCAACTGCGGATTGTAGTTGCATGTACCTCGTTCATTATTAGAATTAGAGTTGGTTGCACCCAATCCGTCTACCAATTCAATATCTGAGTTCATTCCGAAATGGATAGGTACTGACTGTACATAGGTTTCATCTTTGGTGAGACCGGCATATACCTTATTTAAGGCTTGTTGGGTGTAGGTGGTTGAATTGAATACAGCATCTCCGGTCATTTCAGAAGGAGAGGTTTGATCTAGGAAGTCGGAACAAGAAGTGAGAATTATCGCACCTATTCCTACTATTGCAAATGATTTAAATATTTTTTTCATAATTCTTCTCTGTCTTTAAAATTAGAATGTAACATTGATACCTCCTACGAATGAACGGCTCTTAGGATATGCAGCATAATCGATACCCGGGGTCATAGGGGTGCTTGTACAACAATCTACTTCAGGATCGGTGCCTGAGTACTTGGTAAAGCAATGTAGATTGTATCCTGTAACATAAATACGGATATTTTGTATATTCAGTTTGCTTACAAACAGTTTAGGTAATGTATAACCGATTGTAATGTTATTGACGCGCAGGAAAGAACCATCTTCTACAGCCCAGTCAACGAGTGGCATAACCGTAGCGGCAGCAGGATTCCAAATGCTTGATCCTGTATTTACTTCGTTCAGACGGTTGATAGTCCATGCTTCACCATTTGCTTTGATAGAAGCGCTGCTCAGCAAGTTGGTACCTGTTGAAGGATCAATCCAGGAATAGCGATTGGCTGAAGTAAAATGATCATTGATATTCCAGTTCTTGGATGAACCACTATAAAAACTTGATCCCAGTTTGGTTGCATTCACAATCTTGTTTCCGAGTGAGTAGTTAAAGAAAGCTGTAAAGTCAAAACCTTTCCAACGGGCATTCAGACCAAAACCTCCGGATACGGTAGGTACGGTATTTCCTAAACGTTCTTTCTTATATTCACCATCCTCATTCGCTTTCAGCTTAATGGAACCGGGATATACTTTGCCACCAATAAGAGAGCTACAGTCGTTAACTCCTGCTTTCAGGGCGTAGGTTCCTTTTTCTGCGTCGAAGGTAAAATCATCAGCGGTATAGAAACCATCTGTCTTGTAACCGTATACTTCGCCTAAACGTCCGCCTTCTTCCACTAAGAAGTCCTCGATACCTGCTGCGGCTGTTCCTGCCCAGCTACTGCTTTGCCAGAATGAACTGCCATTTAATTTGTCAATCTTGCCGCGGTTGTATGAGATGTTGAAATTGAAATTCAAGCCGAAATCTTTGGCATCCACTAATACAGCATCCAATTGGAGTTCTACACCTTTGTTAGATGTCTGACCCATGTTCTTGTATTGGTAAGAATAACCGGAACTGGAAGCAATAGTCGTTTTCATCAACAAGTCTTTCGTTGTATTCCAATATACATCAATAGCACCGGACAGGCGATTATTGAAGAAGCCAAAGTCAATACCAGCATTGCGTGAGACGGTTGTTTCCCACTTTAATCCGGGATTGGAGAGTACATTACCGTGTTTCAATACGACTGCTGTTGTTTCATCAAAATAGATACCTTTTTCGGAAGTTCCGGCAACCGAATAAGTGGTGTACATAGAACCACTTGGGATACGATTGTTACCTGCTGTACCATAACTTACGCGAACCTTCAGATTGGATAACCATTCTTTGGCATTATTCATGAAAGCCTCATCGTAGATGCGCCATGCGATAGCTCCTGAGGGGAAATAGCCCCATTGGCTGCCTTTGGCAAATTTACTGGAACCATCGGCACGCATTGTGAATGTGAACAAATATTTATCCATCAGTGTGTAGTTGGCACGTCCGAAGAATGAAAGCAAGTTATCTTTAATGCCAATATAAGTGCTGGTAGGGAGCGCTGTTCCGTTACCGAGAGCAGCAAGAATTTCTTTAGTTGTTGCATCTTTACTGAAATCTACGGAGGTTACATATTTTTTTGTATCCTGAGAAGTAGAGACTTCATGTCCGATCATGACATTGAGCCGGTCACGTCCATTAAATAACTTCTTGTTTTCGTATGTCAATGTATTGGCATTTCTCCAGTTTTTATTGTCTGAATTTGTCAGATATGCTTGTGGAAGACCACCATGACCGAATTTGGAGTTTGCTGTCGCTTTATATCCCCATACTTGGTCTGTATCATCAAATTTCCAGCCATATCCGAATTCACTTCTGAACTTTAATCCTTTCAACGGTTCCCAGTTTATACCTACGTTGTAGTCCTGACGGAATCTTCTTTGCTGTTTATAGGTTGCATCTACGCGCTCCAATGGGGTGTAACGCGCATTCGTACTGTTTTCATCATCCTCGGAATCTTCATTTAATGCCTTTACCGGTGCATGAGTGATGGCACGGGCTACTAATGAGTATGCTTTACTGCTTTCATTATCGGCACCCCCGCTCAGACCGTCTATTTTCTGTTGTATCAGACGGGCATTGAAATCAAGGCTTAACCATTTGTTGATTTCCGTATTGATTTTAGCATTGATGTTGTTTTTGGAGTATCCGGAGCCTCTCATGATACTCTTTTCATCATTACGTGCGTAGCTGATGTTGAATTTGGTAGATTTAGTACCGCCGCTTACGCTGATGTTGTATTGCTGTTGATTACCTGTACGACCAAATAATTGATCTTGCCAATTTGAACCTTCTTTGGATTTGTAGATTTCCAGATCTTTATATGCACCGTAAGATGTACCTGACTGATCCAATTCGTATTGATAAAGGCTGAATTCATACGGGTCCAATACACCTACTTGTTTGATTACGTTGCGGAAGCCATAAGATGCACCGAAGTTAACTTGTGTTTTTCCTTCTGCACCGGATTTAGTAGTTATAATAATAACACCGTTGGCACCACGTGCACCGTAGATTGCTGTGGAAGAAGCATCTTTTAGTACGTCTACAGATTGGATATCTGTGGGAGCAATATCACTGATACTGGACACCGGAAAACCATCTACGATATAAAGAGGCGAGTTATCTTGTGAAAGAGAACCACCACCGCGTACACGGATTTTGATATCTGCATCAGGTGAACCTTCAGTTGTTGTAATCTGAACACCGGCCATCTTACCTTGTAATGCTTCTGATGCGCTTGATACAGGTATAGATTCCAATTGTTTGGCACTGACAGAGGCGACCGATCCGGTCAAGTCTTTCTTTTGTACTGTACCATAGCCGATAACCACAACCTCTTCCAAAGCTTGTGCATCATCTTCCATAACAATGTCAACTTTAGTTTTACCTTTTAAGGCTATTTCCTGAGATTTCATTCCCACATAAGAAAATACTAATGTGGCATTGGCGGGAACATTAAGGGAAAAATTACCATCAATATCGGTAATAGTACCATTACCGGCATTTCCTTTCTCTACTACGGAAGCACCGATAACGGTTTCTCCCGTCTTGTCTGTCACAGTACCTGTTACGGCTACATTTTGCGCTGATACGCTAAGCGATATCACGGCTACTAAAAAGAATAGTAACGCGGCGCGCATGTTTTTCATCTTGTTAGACATTCTTTGCATGTTATTAATTTAGTATGATTTTTTTCGTTAGTGTGTTCGTGCACACTGTTAATTCTTTGCTGCAAATGTATAGGGATGTAAAAAGATAAATGTGTAATATCTGTTTTTAGGGTAGTATTTTTTGTTATTTGCTGTCTAATATGCTTTTGTGAATAACCTATATGATGTTATATAACAGAAAAGAGGGGAATTTATTGTTCCCCTCTTGACACTTTAACATATGAACGGCTCACTTAAGTCGTTGTCTCTATGTTTTTAATAACTATTTATTTTGTTGCTCTTTTGATGTTAGGATGTACTCTTTGCCTGCACTTGTTTCAATATCATAGACGTAAGTCTGTGCATATTCCGGTATGCAAATTGGAGCATTAGCGGCAATTAATGGCTTGCGGATGCCCTGTGGTTGCAAAAGCGGGTTGTCGGACACTTTTTGCGTAGTTGGGCTCAATTTTTTCCCATTCAAATACAAGGGAGTCTGAGTGCGGATACGGAGTGTACCACCAATATTGGAGGCTATAACGGCGGTTTGTAACTTACCGTTTTCCCACTTCATTTCATTCACAGTAAATCCACCACGGCAACGGATACCTTTCAGAGTTCCTTCTTTCCATACGTCGGGCAAAGCAGGAAGAAGATGGATGGCACCGTCATGGCTCTGAACTAACATTTCGGCAATACCGGCAGCACAGCCAAAGTTACCATCAATTTGGAAAGGCGGGTGGGCATCGAACAGGTTTGGATAGGTGCCTCCATTTTGCCCCTTTTCGTCAGTGGTGGGGTGAAGTTGGTCTGTAATCAGTTTATAAGCATGGTTACCATCCAGCAGACGAGCCCATAAGCAAACTTTCCATCCCATCGACCAGCCCGTAGAATGGTCACCACGTCCAATCAAAGACTTCTTGGCAGCTTCAAACAGGACAGGGGAATGGTAGGCGCTGATCTGGCGTCCTGGATACAGTCCCCAGAGGTGAGAAATATGACGGTGACGATCTTTGGGGTTATCCCAGTCGTGCATCCACTCCTGTAACTGCCCCCAACGGCCTACTTGCATCGGTGCTAAATTGTTGACAACAGTTTGCAGGCTGTCGGTGAAAGCGGTTGTTTCGTTCATTAGTTTGGCTGCGGAAATGGTGTTGTAGAAAAGATCGTAAACCATTTGGTTGTCCATAGTGGTGCCGGCAACAACGACAAATGTGCGTTGTCCATTTACTGCAGGACTATTTTCAGGAGAATAGGAGGGAGCAACTACTAACCAATTGTTCTCCGGTTCACGTACCAAAAAGTCGAGATAGAACTCACAGGCACCACGCATCAAAGGATATGCTTCGGAGAGGTAGTTCTTATCACCGGAGAATAGATACCGATCCCAAAGATGCTGGCAGAACCAGGCATTGCAGGTAGGCCATACGCCATAACTGGATCCATCGACAGCACCTGTACTACGCCAAATGTCTGTGTTGTGATGTAATGTCCAGCCGCGACAGCCGTACATGGCTGCGCTTTCACGTCCTTGTATGGCTACTTCTTTCACTAATTGCAGGAAAGGTTCGTGCATTTCGGGCAGAGAAGTGCTTTCGGCTGGCCAATAGTTCATTTCAACGTTGATGTCAGTGGTATACTTGCCATCCCAAGGAGCACGCAGTTGGTAGTTCCAGATACCTTGCAGATTGGCAGCCTGTCCACCCGGTTGAGAACTGCATATTAAGAGGTAACGTCCGAATTGGAAGTACAAGACAGCCATCTGTGGGTCGAAACTACTACTGAACTCTTTTACACGTACATCCGTCGGCTTATTGATCTGAGCATTACTTCCCAAATTCAGAGATACACGGTTGAAGTATTTCTGATATGCATTGATATGTGAAGCCTTACTCTTTGGGTAGTTCTTATTAACCAGTTTCAGGTACTGTTGTGCGCTATTGAGGGCATCACCCGAAACGTCTTTATAATTCACGAAGTTGGTTCCGATGGAAACATACAGTATAACACTGTTTGCGTCCTTTACCTGTAGAGTGCTGTCTGATAGTATTTCCAACTTTCCACCATTATTTTCTATACGGGTAAGTGCGGTAAATTCTACTTTTCCTTCAATACCTTCATGGTCGTTGGCTTTTCCATTCAATTGCAATTCCTTGCGGGGGGAGATGCAACGTATCACGCTACTTTTATAAGGAGTACTATATTTGGCTGTGAATGAGATGCTTTTCTTTTGTGAAGCCGTCAGCCGGATCACTAATACCTGATCGGGGAAGGAGGTGTAGGCTTCTCGAGTATAAGTCACACCATTGGCTGTGAAGCGAGTGGTAGCAATTGCCTTTTCTATATCCAGATCGCGGTAATAGTCATTGTATTCATTGATACCGTCGAAGTCCAGATGCAGTGATCCTACGGTCTGATAAGGCATTCCATTGGCTGATTGCGAGCAAATGGTAGGGCCGCAAAGCTCCTGTGCTTCTTTGTTCTTACCTTCGAAGATGAGCTGGCGGATACGAGGCAGGGCATCTTTGGCTTTGGGGTTGGTATTGTTGTGGGGAGAACCGCCCCATACGGTTTCTTCGTTCAACTGGAACTGTTCGTGTACCGGGTCGCCGAAAACCATGGTGCCTATACGTCCGTTACCTAATGGCAGAGCTTCCACCCATTGCGTGGCGGGTTTGTCGTACCATAATTTGAGGGTTTGATCTTCCTGTTGTGCTTGTAGATTAGTTCCAGCACAAACAACTGTGAAGCATGCTAATAACCATTTCTTTATCATTGTTTTTCATTTTTGGTATTTCGATTGCAATGTTAGGCAGTTTAAGGCATTCTGAGGGGTAATAATTGGCTAAAAAGGAGTAAAAATGACGCAATACCGAAAAGAAAGGAATCAAATGATAATTTATCGTCTGCAGGCTGAAAGCCTGACATTATATAGCGTAGGGCATCGCCCTACGTATTGATTACGCTCTCTATCTTAAGCCCTGAAAGGGCGCAATAAAGGTGTTATACTCGGTTTCGCCCTTTCAGGGCTCCTGTAGAGATATGCTATTACGTAGGGCGATGCCCTACGCTATATAATATCAGGCTTTCAGCCTGCACATGATAAATCCCTATTTCATTCATAACCCGTCCGAAAGGAATATAGCTCCCCTCTTATCTAAAAACTATTTCCAAAACCTCTTCAGCCTTATCTATAATATAATTCGGGTGGAAAGTTTCCAGTTCGGCACGCGGGCGGAATCCCCAGGTTACACCGCAGGAAGTCACTTCCGCATGAATGGCAGTCTGCATATCCACACCGGAATCTCCTACGTAGAGAACAGCTTCTTTGGAAATCTGTGCTATCTTTAGGATATCATATACCACGGTAGGGTCAGGTTTCACATTGACACCTTCACGTTGGCCGAATACAGCGGTAAAGCGGATATTGGGGAAATAGTGGGCAATAAGTTTTTCGGTAGCCGCTTGGTACTTGTTTGAAGCAACGGCCACTTGCAAACCTTTGGCTTGCAGTTCGTCCAAAAGTTCCGTAATGCCGGGGTAAGGACAACTCTTGTCGGCATTATGCTGGTCGTAATAAGGGACAAATTCTTTCCGTACACGCAAAACATTCTCTTCCGTTTTCTCACCTTCGGGCAAAGCGCGTTCAAACAGCTTATTGATGCCGTTTCCAACCATAAAGTTGTACTCTTCTTCTTTGTGGGTGGGATATCCTAATGCTGCTAATGCATGGTTTGTACTTTGTGCCAAATCGGCGATGGTGTTTAGTAGGGTTCCGTCTAAATCGAATATTACTAATTTCTTCATACTTCTTTTTCTTTAATGAACACAAAGATACGACATTTCGTTCAAACTTTTTTTACCCCACATCGTAATTCCATTTACGTGTCGTGGTAAAAGTCGTTACATGCCGTGGTAAAGGTCGTTACAGTAGGCGGTAAAGGTCGTTACATCCAGCGGTAAATGCTTTTACATTGTATAAAAAATAATCGGTAAATGTAACGTGGTGATAATTAGAAGTATAATGCGTGTTTTATAGATTGCGGTGAATGTAAAACAGAGTGGAAATGAAAATTCCTCCTTACTGAAAACAGAGTTTCAATAAGGAGGAATAGATTGATTAGCTAAAGAGCCGATTATTATTTCTTTGTGATACGGAACCAGTCTACATCCGACCAGCCGCCATCATTGGTCGTAATTGCCGGACGTGTACAGAATGTACCTACCTTAACACCGATCCATTTGCCTTCTCTTGCCTGGAACGGTTTGCCAAGTGACTGATATTTCTTACCGTCGAGGCTGTAACTGAAGTCGCACATTACCAACAGGTCGTGTCCACCTTCGCTCTTGGAAATCTTTTTGCCGTCGCTGGTGAATTTTACTTTCAGGTAAATTGTGTTATCAGTCAGGTCTACCGTACCGTTTACTTCTTCCGGTGTGCCCTTGTCAGCCTTCAGGCAGGATACTTGTGAGAGTACCAGACCTTTATCCGTATTCTCAAGGATCAATCCGGCGTAATCCATACCCATTACTACCAGTCCGGTACGTTCACCTTTATATTTCTCTACCGGTTTGAAGGTCAGCTTCATAGTAGCGGTGAAATTAGGTGCAGGAGCTTTTTGTAATAGCAGATTGGCTACATCAAACAGGTTCTTGTATTCCTTTACAACGGGGTAAGAATAAAGACGGACCATGCTTTGATCACCGGCATAATATGCCCATTTCTCATTGACATTGGCATGCCATTGCCACTGTGGTGATAAAGTGTATCCATCAAATTCGTCACTTTCCTGCGGAGTACAGATAGGATATGTCTTACCTACATTCGGCTTCTTGTAAGTCATTACAGGTTCACCACAACCGTCACCGTCTTTATCAATGCCGATTACAGGCCAGTCATTTACCCATTTCATCGGTTGCAGATGTACCAAGCGGCCATAAGCACCTACATCCTGGAAGTGCAGGAACCAGTCTTCTCCGGTCGGAGTATCTACCCATGCACCCTGGTGAGGACCGTTGACAGGGCTATCACCTTGTGCCAGCACTGTTTTCCATTCGTACGGGCCGTATACGTTTTTGGAACGCAGTACTACCTGCCAACCTGTGGGTACGCCGCCTGCCGGATGGAAGATATAATAATATCCGTTACGTTTGTAGAACTTTGGACCTTCGCAAGTCTGGTGTGCTTCATGACCGTCGAATACAATGCGCGACGGGGTAATGGCTTTAGTTGCTTCGGCATTCAGTTCGCAGATGGTGATCACGCTTTTCAATTCGGCGCGGCTACCTGCATAAGCGTGTACCATGTATACTTTACCGTCCTCGTCCCAGAGTGGGCAAGTGTCGATGATACCTTTTCCCGGCTTTACCAGCACAGGCTCGGTCCACGGACCTTTCGGGTCTTTGGCTTTCACCATGAAAGCACCCTGATCGGGGTCTCCCCAGAAGATGTAAAACTCCCCGTTGTGATGACGGATAGCGGGCGCCCATACGCGGTTACCGTGTTCGGGACGCTCGGGAGTTTCAATAGGTGGCAGTGCATAGGGTACGGCAGCACCAATGATACTCCAGTTCACCAAATCTTTGGAGTGAAGTATCTGAAGTCCGGGTAGACAGTTGAAACTGGAAGATGTCATGTAGAAATCATCTCCTACACGGCAGGCATCCGGGTCAGAATAGTCTGCATAGAGTACCGGGTTCTTGTACTTACCGTTTCCTTGGTCGGCTACCCATACTTCGGAAACATAGTTCTTTTGCTGTGCCGCCAATGGCAAGGCGAGCAACAGACAGAGACTCATTAGGGTCTTTCTTGCTTTCATGATACGTTTTTAGTTATTAGTTGTTTATCACCTTCACCACTGCCGGATGTTCCAGTTCTTCTTTCCATTCGCGGATATAGGCGAACCATGCTTCGGGAGTTTTATAACCGAAGGTTTCTTTCATGGAAGTGAATGTGATATTGTGGGTGAAGTATTTGTTGCCTTTGGCACCGATGGTGTACAGATAATTAACTTTATCTTTCACTTCATCTTTTACATATTTCTGAGGGATGTATGTGGCCAGGCCTACGGTTTCTTTGGCATACTTTACGGTGTCATTCACTGGCCAGTCAGTTCCCCAGCAACCTATCAGACCTTTGTGGTCGGAGTAAGATACGGAGCCTTTGATATCTATCACACCTGTACAGAAGACTTCGTCCTTCAATGGTTCTTCGAAGAATGTTTCTACAAATACATCGCGGTGTCCGCCGTAAAGGGTATAACGGTTCGTCATATTCAGTTCCGACCCCTGATACTGCCAGTCGGCTACTTCGATTTCGGAGATCGTGCGCACCGGACCATAGGCGATGATACGCTCAGTGAGTGTGGCAACGGGGGTGATATGGGTAGCTTTTTTGCCGTCCCAACCTTTTAGTGCACCTACACCACAACTGCCTCCTACCATGAGAACATCATCACCAAAGCCGCGTGCCAGTTGTTCGTCGGTTGGGTAGAATTGTGATTCTTTGATTTCAAAACCTTTGTTGAATTTACCATAGATGTCAACAGTTTGTTTGTGGTCGAAATACAGACGGTATGCCACCAGTTCGGATTCGAAAGCCGGACCGTGGTGGTGCATCTGGTTGTAAATGTTGCTGGTGCCCGGAATGGTTACCGACTGCACAGGTACATGTTTCCCTTTTTTGTCGCTGACCAGCATTTCTGCATATACGCGGGCCGGATAAGTCTTGTCGCTTTTGGCGGAAGACAAGGTAATGGTCAGCGTCTTTTTACCTTTGGCAGGCAGGTCGACGAGGAATGCCAGTTCATCCGGACGGCGGTCGCCGTTCAGGTCATCCAGTTGCGAGGGGATTTCTTCATTACCGTTCATGACAACAGCCGAGCGTACACGAAATTGAGGATTGATTTCACTCAGTTTGATTACTACCGGTTCGTCTGCTTTTGCCTTGTTCCAGGTGTTGCTTACTTCCACTGTAAAACTCTTTTTTGTCTCTTGTGCCTCTGCAGCTACCAAGAGAACACACAATAATAGCAATGCTGTAAAGATTTTCTTCTTCATGGTTTTTAAGTATATAACTAATTTGCTACAAAATTAGTGCAAACCTCGCGTAATTCCTTTTTTATTTTGATATAAATACTGCTGGCTTTGGGGGAATGATTGGTTTTGTATAATTCCTCTATATACCAAGGGCAAGGAAATGGTGATTGCATTACTATTTATCCGTTGGCGAAATTAGTTTATATCTGAAAAGCATGTCTATTTATAAATTTATATTCAGAGCTTTAGCCGCAGAGTGATTGTATGTCTTTCCGTTTACTTTCAGGCCTTTGGCTTTCTGTACCTGCAAGGGTGTACCTTTAGTTTCTATCTTTACATTTTCAATAGATACGTTTTCTGCCTGACTGATGACGATACCTTGTTTGGCGTCTGTAACTACAACGTCCTTCACATATACATTGCGGATAGGCATTTCAGGCAGACCATTGAAGAACATGGCACGTCCGGCACCTTTACAGGTAACATTCGTAATGTGAATATCACGGAAAGCGGGAGTCTCTTCTGTTACAGCTGGAATAGATGATTTCATTCTTCCTTCCAGTTCTTCTTCTGATTCTTCGCCCGCACCTTTACCACCATAGAAAAGATCGAACAGCAATGCTTCGTGAGGAATGTCAATCATATTGATATTGTGGATGTAAATGCCTTCCACTACACCGCCGCGTCCGCGAGTACTCTTGAAGCGCAAACCTACGTCTGTGCCGAGAAATGTACAGTCAGTTACATAGACATTCTTTACACCACCGGACATTTCACTTCCTACGACGAAACCGCCATGACCATGTAATACGGTATTGTTTTTAACAATCACGTTCTGGCAAGGCTCGCCACGTTTACGACCGTCTTCGTCTTTTCCTGACTTGATACAAATAGCATCGTCACCGGCATCAAAGATATTGTTGATAATCAATGCATTCTTGCATGATTCCAAGTCCAATGCATCTCCGTTCTGGGAATACCAGGGATTGAAGACCTTCACATTATGGATTGTGATATGTTCGCAGGATAGTGGATGCAGACACCAGCTGGGGGAGTTTTTGAAAGTAACACCTTCCAATAATACCCTTTTGCTCTTAACTATATTCAATAATACCGGACGCAACCATGGACGAATCTCATTCCATTCTTCATCCGTTTCAATGCCTTCGGGATTATTGAAGTCCTTGGTAGCCATAGCGCCTTTTAGTGCACCTGCAGTAGGGTACCAGATACTACCTGCTTCATCGACTACTCCACCCGAATTAACCAAGCTATTCCATTGACTGGAAGTTAGTTTACCCTTCTTTACCGGGCGCCAGCTATCACCAGAACCATCGAATACACCATTTCCTGTAATGGCTATGTTTTCTGCATTCCAGGCGGAAATAGGAGATTGACAACGACGTGTATTTAATCCTTCGAAAGAAGTTTCAATAATAGGATAGGCTTCAAAATCATCAGTAAATAGTATCAGAGCATTCATTTCCGTATACAGATTGACATTGCTCAACAGTTCGATAGGACCGGTCAGCCATAAACCTCCGGGGATAACTACCTTACCACCGCCTTTTGCATTTACCGCTTTGATAGCATCGTTGATGGCCTTGGTATTCAATACGATACCATCTCCTTTCGCTCCAAAGTCTATAATGTTGACTGTATAATCCGGAAAAGCGGGTTGTTCCACTTTCGGCATATCGAAAGGTAAATTCTCATAGATACTTTCATCTATATAATTTCCGTTTTGGGCGTTTACCGTATTCTGTACAGGTAATAACGGAAAGGATAGCGCTGTTAGCACCAATAGTTTTTTGACAAATGTGTTCATCTGTGATACTATATTTTAGTTATAAGTTATTCTTTATAAGTTATTCATTGCGGATTAACAGGTTTCTTCAACTTCCAACTTTTCATTATTATCCTCCCGCAAACGGCTCTCCCGAGTGGTTTGCGAAAGAAATAATAAGTTAACCTAATTCTAACCTTAAATAAATATTATGAAAAAACCTCTTAATTACCGTTTGCAAATGTATCGGGCTTTAGCTGAAACCATGTGCACAATTTGTTGGTTTAGGTGGATTTTTTGTGGTTTTGGCCTTTTCTTTGTACACTTTCGGGGGGGTTATGCAGAAAGTTCATATCTTTAAATAAGATAGGCGGCATTTCAGCATAGCAAAAATAAGCAAGCTTATTTTGCTATGCGTTCAATTTGCACTATCTTTGCGGCCTCAAAAACAGTAAACGAGGTGATAAGATACAAGTCGACGGGGAAAGGTACATAGAAGTAATACCTTGTTGACTTGCTTGCTGAAACCTCGCAAACTTTAATATTATAGGTATGAGTTACAATTTGTTGAAAGGAAAAAGAGGCATTATTTTCGGTGCTCTGAATGAGCAGTCCATTGCCTGGAAAGTAGCTGAAAAAGCTGTAGAAGAGGGTGCAATAATCACCTTGTCAAACACTCCGGTAGCAGTTCGCATGGGCGAAGTTTCTGCACTGGCAGATAAATTGCAATGTGAAGTTATCCCTGCTGACGCAACCAGCGTAGAAGATTTGGAAAATGTATTCAAACGCTCCATGGAAGTATTGGGCGGTCCAATTGATTTTGTACTTCACTCTATCGGTATGTCTCCGAACGTTCGTAAGAAACGCACATATGATGACCTGGATTATGATATGCTGGGTAAGACTCTTGATATTTCTGCCGTATCTTTCCATAAGATGATACAAGCGGCTAAAAAACTGAATGCAATTGCCGATTATGGTTCAATCCTTGCATTGAGTTATGTGGCTGCACAACGTACTTTCTACGGATACAACGATATGGCTGATGCAAAAGCATTGTTAGAGTCTATTGCGCGTAGTTTTGGTTATATCTATGGTCGTGAACATAATGTACGCGTCAATACCATTTCACAGTCTCCTACGATGACAACTGCCGGTTCCGGTGTGAAAGGTATGGACAAGCTGTTCGACTTTGCCAACCGTATGTCCCCACTGGGTAATGCATCGGCAGACGAATGTGCTGACTATTGCATCGTAATGTTCTCTGACTTGACTCGTAAGGTAACTATGCAGAACCTGTTCCATGATGGTGGTTTCTCCAGCGTCGGAATGAGTTTGCGTGCTATGGCTACTTATGAAAAAGGGCTGGATGAATATATGGATGAGAATGGGAATATTATATACGGTTAATATATAATGATTAACGGTTAGTGATGAGTGATTAGTGACTATACAGCATGATGTTGTAGGGAAGTTAATCACTCATCATTCGTTTTTATCATTTATCACTAATAATTAATCATTTATCAACGTGGAAACTGCTCTTTATCTTTTACCTGTTACTTTAGGTGATACGCCGATTGAAACGGTATTGCCTTCTTATAATAAGGAAATTATTTTAGGTATTCGTCATTTCATAGTGGAGGATGTGCGCTCTGCGCGTCGTTTTCTGAAGAAAGTGGATCGGGAAATAGATATTGATGCGTTAACTTTTTATCCGTTGAATAAACATACTTCGCCTGAAGATATTTCCGGTTACTTGAAACCATTGGTAGCAGGGCAGTCCATGGGAGTGATTTCTGAGGCTGGTTGTCCGGCTGTGGCTGATCCGGGAGCGGATGTAGTAGCGATTGCACAGCGAAAGAATTTAAAGGTGGTTCCTTTGGTGGGCCCTTCTTCCATAATCATGTCTGTGATGGGGTCAGGCTTTAATGGACAAAGTTTTGCTTTCCATGGTTACCTTCCTATTGAACCGGGCGAACGTGCTAAAAAACTAAAGACTCTGGAACAACGGGTCTATGCTGAACAGCAAACCCAACTTTTTATTGAAACTCCTTATCGCAATAATAAAATGGTAGAAGATATCCTGAGTAACTGTCGACCGCAAACCAAACTCTGTATTGCTGCAAATATTACGTGTGAGGGAGAGTATATCAAAACCAAGACTGTAAAAGAGTGGCAAGGTAAAGTACCTGATCTTTCTAAAATTCCTTGTATTTTTCTCTTGTATAAATAACATCTTTCAGGTGTTCGTATTCGTTCTCGAAGCAACAACTGAAAAAGTTCTTGTCTAAATTGTGTTCTATTTGCTGGAAGGTCCATAGCTTTCCATCTCTGGTTTGTTTGTCCCGCAAAAGATTCTCGTCTTCTATTTCAATAAGGAAAAGATAGATCAGACGATTGGTTACTTTATTCTCAAAATGATACATGATATTAAACTGCAAATCCTGTATAGGGGCTTGCGGAAACGATTGTTTAACGAGCCGCACAATGGCTTGCTCCAAAGTTTCTCCATATAAAAGATAACATTCCAACGGTATATCTACTTTCCCGGCATCCAGCATACAACGCTGAGATCTTGGACGGAGATACAACATACCATTGTGGGAAACGGCGATACGGATCACCGGGTTGATATATTCATTCTTCTGGTTAATGGCATCCACTGCCAGACTTCTGCCGATTACATCTCCTTTGGTATTCACAATAGGAACAAAGGCTGTATGCTCCATCATAATGTTGAAATACAGAATACCGAACTGGTTGAACAATATGCTTAGCAGGAATACAGCAGGTGGGCAATAGCGGAACAAGACATCACGGGATGTTTCGCTCAAGGGACCTGGTAGTAAAATTGCGATGAAAATGGCAAAGAAATGGAGGAAAGCAATGATTATTGTTACCCTTGTAGAAACGATAGCAGATTCTGCCCCTTGTGCAAAAAGTTGTTTGCAGCATTTCTTTGATTGGGAAATCTGGTGGGCGAGAAATCTTTTTCTATTCAGGAAGATGACAACTATCGGTATCAGAGCACTGATTTCCAATGTCAGTGGTAGCATTTCATGCGAACTGCAATCGCCAAATAATAGAGTCGTAAAAGTTAATAGCAGGAGCATTCCTGTAGTACAGTAAAGCAGAAAGCTTGGAATCTTGGCCCCTTTACCCCACATTGTATATAGGCTATAGAGGACTCCAACACCTGCACCGATGTAGATGGAAATGTCCTGGGTCGTAAATTCGCATAATACAATGGATACGATAACAGGAATAAATCCCAAAGACATATTAAATTTAGATGATAGAACTCCTTTTTTAGACATTGCTAACTTTATTTTGCCGTTACTTCATACATAACAAATAAGTAGAGCAATTGGTTTTTATTCTGTTCCTTTTTTATAGAACCGAATTTGTCTCTCGGCATGATAAGAAGAACGCACCAGCGGTGCACTCTCCACCTGGTCGAAACCTTTAGCGAGTCCTTGCTCTTTATACGAAACGAATTGTGTAGGAGTAACGTATTCTGCCACAGGATAATGCTTATGCGAGGGTTGCAGGTATTGGCCGATAGTCAGTATCTGGCAGCCTGCCTGGCGCAAGTCATCCATCAACTCTTCCACTTCTTCCGGTGTCTCTCCCAGTCCTACCATAATACCCGATTTGGTAGTTGTTCCGCTTGCAGCTACCTGGCGTATAACTTCCAGACTTGTTTCATAATGGGCAGCACTGCGAACCAGGGGACTGATACGTTTTACAGTCTCCATGTTGTGGGAGATGATTTCCGGACGGGCTTCAATAACTTGAGCTACCAATTCTTTTCTTCCTTGGAAATCGGGGATCAGTACTTCTACTGTCGTCTCTGGGTTGAGGCGTTTGATTTCCTGAATGGTACGTGCCCAATGTGCGGCTCCGAGATCAGGTAAATCGTCCCGGTCTACGGAAGTGATTACTGCATGAGATAATTTCATCAATGCTATGGATTCAGCCACATGAGTAGGCTCATTCGGATCCAATGGCAAAGGTCTGCCTGTTTGTGTGTTACAAAATTTACAGCAACGGGTACAGATATCACCTCCTATCATGAAGGTGGCGGTTCCTTTTCCCCAGCATTCGCCCATATTGGGGCAACGTCCGCTGCTGCAAATGGTGTGCAGGCAGTGGGAGTCAACGATACGTTTGGTTTCCGTATAACGTTCGTTGGCTCCAATGCTTATCTTGAGCCATTCGGGCTTACGTACTCTATCTTTCATTTCAGCTCTCTTTCAAAGAAATTCGTCAGCTTCGTATACAGATGATAGCGGGTGTTTCCACCATAGATACCATGGTTACGGTTGGTATACACCTGCATGTCGAACTGTTTGTTCAGTTGTACCAGATGTTCTGCGTATTCTGCACAGTTCTGGAAATGAACATTGTCATCAGCCATACCATGTACCAGCAAGAGGTTTCCGTTCAACTGATTGGCACGAGTGAAAGCGGAGGAACTTTTATAACCTTCGGCATTCTCTTTGGGAGTACGCATGAAACGTTCTCCGTATATCGTATCGTAATAATTCCAATCGGTAACAGCTGCTACGGCAACTCCGGCTTTGAATACGGGAGTACCTTCACTCATACTCATGATGGTCATGTATCCACCATAGCTCCATCCCCAGATGCCGATGCGGCTCTTGTCTACATAGGATTGGCTACCCATATACTGGGCTGTTGCCACCTGGTCTTTTGCTTCCTTCACGCCCAGGTTCAGGTAAGTGCATTTTTCGAAGTCTGCACCACGTCCGCCTGTACCGCGTCCGTCTACACAGACCACGATAAAGCCGCGGCTTGCCATATAGGTTTCCCAACTGATACTCCATGTGTCGAGCACTTGTTGTGAACCGGGACCACTGTATTGATACAGCAATACGGGATATTTCTTGGATGCGGAGAAATCCGTAGGTTTCATCATCCAGCCATTCAAAGTTACTCCGTCCTGAGTCTGGAAGGTAAAAAATTCCTTTTGAGGTACGTTGTATTGTGTCAGGGTCTTTTTCAGATTATCATTGGTAACAAGTGTACTCAGCACCTTACCGGCATTGTCGTTTAGGGTAATGACAGTAGGAGTACTCAGATTAGAGTAACGATTCATATAGTACTTCATGTTCGTACTGAACTGGGCAGTATTGATACCGGGTTGTGTAGACAATTTGGTCTTTTTCCCTTTACGGTCTATCTTGTATACAGCTTTCCGCAGGGGACTTTCTTCATTACTGGTGAAGTAGAAGCTGTTATCGTCGGCATCCCAGCCTAAGAAATCTTTCACTTCATAGTTTCCGGCAGTAACTTGCTTAAGCAGGTTGCCCCCCATGCTATACCAATATAGATGATTGTAACCACTCTTTTCGCTCACAAAACTGAAATTCTCCGGATAGAAGATAATATTATCAAATACGGCTTCCTTTATATAAGCATCGCTTTCATCGCGCAGCACTTGTTTGCAAACAGTGGAACGTGGGTCACCAAAGTACATGTCAAGGCGATTCTGGTGGCGGTTCAGCGTTATAATAGCCAATTTGTTAGGATCATGTGTAAAGCGGATGCGCGGAATATATCCATCGGCATCCATCGGTACCTGCATTTTACGTGTCACTTTCGATTTAATATCAAACGTATGTACAGACACTTTAGAGTTAGCTTCTCCGGTCTTTGGATATTTATAGGTGTAATCTCCCGGATACTTTTCGAAAGCTGTGATGTGAGGATTGCTTCCTGCAAAGACGGGAAAACTGTAAGAGGGCACCTCTGTCTCATCAAAACGAATATAAGCAATCATCTTGTTGTCGGCACTGAATTCCAGTGCACGGTTGAAGGAGAACTCTTCTTCATATACCCAATCGGGAATACCATTCAGTATGGCATTACGTTTTCCATCCTCTGTCACCTGACTTTCGCTGTTACCATACAGGAATTTGACCAGATAAATGTTGTTATCCCGCACGAAGGCAACCATAGTTCCATCCGGTGAGAATACCGGCACCTGCTGTGGACCACCGTCTGAGAGCTTTTCTACAATGTTATTGATTTCTCCATTGATATTTCGTTTCAGACTGTATATATAATGTACAGCCGTATAAGAATGGCGGTAGATTGGTGTCGTTTCTGTTGCGATAAGTAATTTGGTGCCATCCGGTGAGAAACTATAACTATCGAATGTCTTGAACGTACATTCACGGGCAGTGGCAGCATCAAATAGCACTTCCACCGGTTTGCCTGTTTTGAAAGAGTATTTGATGATCTGTGTTCCTTCCGGATTCATCTGTGAATAATGTTCTCCATCTCCGGGAATGGGAATGACTCCGTAAATGTTTTCTGCGCGGAATTTCCCCGATACAATGTCTTTTAAATCAAGTGCCTGGCCGTCTTGTGCGAAACTTGCCAACGTGCAGAGGCAAAGAAGAATTGCAATACTTATCTGTTTCATAATTCTGATTGGTTTCTTTAGGGGAGCAAATATAGGGATAAAAACCGAAAAGATATAGATAAATAATGTTTCCTGATGTGTAAGGCAGAAAAAAGCCCGTCCAGCTTTGTGGGGGCAAAGCTGAAACGGGCTACCGTCACTCATAGATAATGATTGAATTTTCTATTGGTTAGAGGATTTTTACTTTCTTCTGATATTCGGCAATAGCAGCATCCAATCGTTCGTGGGCTGTCGTGTCTCCCGGAACGTTGTGAGACGGATGGATATACAGATGCACACCGCGATCTGCCAGAATCTCGGCAACTGTGGTGATAGTCATCCATACCATGGTAACGAAACTCAGGGTTGACAACGGACCTACTTTATCGAAATGATTCTTCAGAGGCACGGAAGCGTCTACTAAGGGCACACAGGAATCTACTACAATATCAGCAAGTTGGAACAGGTTCTTACCGCTGGAATGGCGGCTTGCTTTGTCACCTGTTTCTCCTGCCGAGCCGTAAACAATTACTTTCATGCCACGTTTCTTGGCTTCCAATGCGATGTCGATATTTACTGCGTTGATACCTGTGTGAGAAAATATCCAAATGCAATCTTTAGCGTCGAAATCATAGTTCTTCATAATTTCCTGTCCGTATCCTTCAGCTCTTTCCAAGAACAGGAATTGGTGGATACCCATCTGGCCGATGATTTGTGTAAAGAATGTCAGCGGGAGTTCGCACAGCGGGTGGAAACCGACGAAACTACCGATACGCGGATACATTTCCTCAACAGGGATAGTGGCATGGCCACATCCGAACGTGTGTACCCAACGACCGGCTTCGATAGAATCTGCCATAACGGTGGCTGCCTTTTTGATATTCTCCAATTGCGTGGCTTCCAGTTTTTCCATGATGCCATGCGCGTTTTTTAACCATTCAAGTGCTAACATAATTTTCTGTTTTTTTAGGGGGTAAATAATTTCTTTTATTTGAGTGAACGTTTAAACAATAGAAGCATAATCAGCAGTGAAACTATCATCATATACGGGTATACAACGATGCTGTATCCCTGTGAGATAATTCCGGTGAGGCTGTTCAGCAGTGTCTGTCCGATAAGGGCGATAACAAGGGCTACACTGAATGCCGTTCCTGATAAGGAGGCATAACGACTGCCGATAATGCTGAGTATGACCGGGAAAGTGGATGCCAATCCTGCCCCGATAAGTACCATACCTATGGCAGCGCGTGCAAAACCGGGTGCGAATGTCAAGAGTGTAAAGCCTACCACAGCAGTAATCAAGCTGGTTCGCAAAACCGTCTCTTGCTTAATCTTCTTGAAAAGGACTACCAGTAACAGGCGGGCAACGGTCAATCCGGCTACCATACAAGTCAGTGCTATAAGTGCCCGGTTTTCGGGGATGCTGGTGGTTTGTCCCAAATAAAGGGTAGTCCAGTTGTTACAAACTCCTTCGATGCCACTTTGGAAAAAGAGGATGAAGCTAAGCAATAATAAACTGCTTTCCTTTAATAGTCCCAATCCTTCCTTAATGGGAAATCCTTGCGGTTGTTTCGGGGCAGGGAAACGTATGCCAAGACAGAATAAAATGCCAATCAGCATGACCATACCTGTACCTTGCAGGATGATTTCAAAAGAATAGTATTCAGACAGGAAGCTTAACAGTACAGGAATCCCCAATGCGCCGATGCCATAGAATGCCCCGAGCAGACTGAGCCGTGAGCCTTTTTCTGCTTCGTTGGAGATGTCTGCTACCAAAGCATTGGTTTCACCATTCAGGATACCACCTCCCAATCCGATTCCTATAATAGAGACCTGTAATAGCGGAATACTTGTGAAGAAAGCGATTCCTTCCAGTCCGAGGAGTACAACCAGACAACTGAGTAGCAGTAGCGCTTTATGGCCGAAGCGGTCTACAATAGGACCGAAAAGCAGGGAACCTCCCAGTAAGCCGAGAGGCAGGAACGTCACCAGTGCAGTTGCCTGGAGGTTATCCAGAGCCAGTTTAGTGGTGAGGGATGGTAGTACCGCCCCCAGGGTGATCATCGAAATGCCAAAGAAACACATGCCGATGCACGCAGCCGTGAATACCAGATTCTTGTTGTAACTACTCATATCAATAAAGATGATAAGGTGATAAAATGATAAGGTGATAAGGCGATGAGATTACTCATACAGGTGCTTTTTGATAGCGAGAAAAGCAGCTCCTATCAGTCCGGCATTACCGGACAATTGAGAGGCAACAAATTCCACCTGTTTGATGCTGAGCGGTTGTGCCCATTTGCAGGCTTCTTTGTAGATATCGTCTATGAAGATGGAGGCAGGACCGAATACACCGCCTCCCCAGATTATTTTCTGCGGGTTTAGTAAGCTGACCAGGTTAGCCGAAGCCATTCCCCACATTTCTATGGCCTTGTGCAAGACAGAAACAGCAATCGGGTCGCTCTCATTGTATGCATTGAATACATCGTAAGCCGAAATCCGACAGATCGGTTTCTGACGCAAGCGCCCTTTGTAGGCTTTGTTTGCACGGACTGCATCCCGCACTCTGGCTCCGATTCCATTTCCTGAGGCGTAATATTCAAAACAGCCGCAGGCATCATATGCTTCTTTATAAGGTGGTTGCAGTGCCATCCAGCCGGTGGCGCCGATGATATCGTTTGCCCCGTGCAACACGTGCCCGTCAATGATGATTCCTGCACCTATACCTGTGCCTACAGCAATGAACACTGCGCTGTGACACTCTTTGGCTGCTCCCTGCCACATTTCTCCATACATATAGCAAGTGCGGTCACTGTCGATGTAAATTTCAATATCCGGTGCAGTCACGGTACGCAGCACTTCCTGTAGCGGATAGTTTTCCCAACCGGGAATATTTGGAGCCCATACACGTCCTGTTTGTGAATAAACAATGCCGGGTACACATACGCCGACACCATCAATTTGAATACGGCTTCTGCGGGCAATGGTCAGGAGTTTGGCAAGAATTTCTGCAGCAAGCTTGCCTACTTCATGTCCTGTTCTTCCTTTCAGCAGGCGCTTCCGGTTGAACAACATACTTCCGTCGGGGAGGAAAATAGCACTGGCTATTTTGGTGCCGCCTATATCGAGAGCGATAGTAGCCATGGTAATTATAGTATTAATAGGTTGATTGATCGAGGTTTTAGGCAAAGCTATGAATTTATTTCGTTTTCCATGCTTGTAAATGGAGGAAAATGTGTGTAAAATACGTCACCGATCATTAAATTATATTTAATGAAGATGCTCTCCTACGTATGTTCTATAAGGTAGAATACTGATAATCTGTATGGATAACATTTTTTAGTACAGGTGAAAAAGAATCGTTTTGTGTTCGTTAACAAATAGGTGGTGCGCGTTCTATGAGATTATGATAGGGTGGTGTCTGAGCTATAAAATCTATTTCTTACTTGTTTCCTATATACTTTCTCCCTACTTACTCCTTACCTAACCTACTCCCTACCTACTCCTTATTTGCTCCTTCTTTATAGGAAGGAGAAGGTAGGGGATAAGTCAGACTTAAACGCAGTTTAAATCTGAGGAAGGTATATCGCTGTGAACACTTCTGAATTATTCCTCTATTTGTAAACACAAAATAGCCTACTATTCGAAGAAAAGCCTTATTTTTGTCATTAAATAACAGGGGTATGGACACCGCACCTATATTATATAATGAATTTCCACTCTTTCTGAAGCGTTATTTTCCGTATAAGGTACAGAAGATATCGCTCAATGCCGGTTTTACCTGTCCCAATAGAGACGGTTCAAAGGGATATGGTGGTTGTACTTACTGCAACAACCAAACTTTCAATCCTGAGTATTGCCGTACGGAAAAGTCCGTTACTCAGCAACTGGAAGAAGGAAAAATATTCTTTGCCCATAAGTATCCTGAGATGAAGTACCTTGCTTACTTCCAGGCGTATACTAATACTTACGGTGAGTTGGAAGCCTTGAAGCGGAAATACGAAGAAGCGCTCACTGTTCCCGATGTAGTCGGTCTGGTCATCGGTACCCGGCCGGATTGTATGTCGGATGCCCTGCTTCATTATCTGGAAGAGGTTAAGAAACATACTTTCCTGCTGGTGGAGTATGGTATTGAGAGTACGAATGATGCTACACTTCGTCGTATCAATCGAGGACATACTTATCAGGATACGGTTGATGCAGTGGAACGCACTGCCGGCTGTGGTATTCTTACAGGTGGGCACGTCATACTGGGACTTCCCGGAGAAAGGCATGAAGATTTGGTGGCACAAGCTTCCACTCTGTCACGTATCCCCCTTACCACCTTGAAAATGCATCAGTTACAACTGATACGCGGCACCCGGATGGCACATGAATATGAACAACATCCCGAGGATTTCCATCTGTTTGACGTAGAAGAATATATTGACTTGGTAGTGGACTACATAGAGCATTTACGCCCGGATTTGGTATTAGAACGCTTTGTCTCACAGTCTCCTAAAGAATTGTTAATAGCACCCGACTGGGGACTGAAAAATTATGAATTTAACCACCGTATACAAAAAAAAATGCGCCAGCTTGGAGCTTATCAGGGAAAGAAATATGAAATGTGAGAAAAAAGCCTTATTTTTGCGGCTGTTTGAATATAGAATCAATCTAAATAAAGAAGTTTTATGAACCAGAAGACTATGATAAAAGGAAAAATACACTATGTAGGAGTAAATGACCGTAACAAACACCTCTTTGAAGGTTTGTGGCCATTACCTTATGGAGTGTCTTATAACTCTTACCTGATAGACGACGAAACAGTGGCTCTGATTGATACGGTGGATGCTTGTTATTTTGAGGTATATCTCCGTAAAATAAAAAGCATCATAGGCGAACGCCCTATCCAATACCTTATCATCAACCATATGGAGCCCGATCATTCCGGTTCTATCCGCCTCATTAAGCAGCATTATCCCGATATTGTTATTGTAGGTAACAAGCAAACTTTCGGTATGATCGAAGGTTATTATGGAGTGACAGGTGAACAATACATTGTGAAAGATGAAGACTTCCTGGCATTAGGACATCATAAACTACGTTTTTATCTGACTCCCATGGTGCACTGGCCCGAAACCATGATGACTTTCGACGAAACGGAAGGTGTACTATTCTCCGGCGACGGTTTCGGCTGTTTCGGTACATTGGATGGCGGCTTCCTCGATACTCGCATCAATACCGATCGTTATTGGGACGAAATGGTGCGTTACTACTCTAATATTGTAGGCAAATACGGTTCTCCGGTACAGAAGGCTTTGCAAAAGCTGGGCGGTTTGCACATTACGACTATTTGTTCTACTCATGGTCCTGTTTGGACAGATAATATTAGTAAAGTAATAGGCATTTATGATAAACTGAGCCGTTATGCTGCCGATGAAGGTGTGGTAATTGCCTATGGCTCCATGTATGGCCATACAGAACAGATGGCGGAAGCTATTGCTGCTGAACTTTCAGCACAAGGCATCAAGAACATTGTGATGCATAATGTAAGCAAGAGTAATCCTTCTTATATTATTGCAGACATTTTTAAATATCGTGGCTTAATTATTGGTAGCCCTACTTACAGTAACCAGATTTATCCGGATATAGAATCTTTACTCTCTAAGATATTGATTCGTGAGATAAAAGGTCGTTATCTGGGCTATTTCGGTTCGTTCACTTGGGCAGGTGCTGCGGTGAAACGTATGGCTGAATTTGCTGAAAAGAGCAAATTTGAAATTATAGCCGATCCTGTAGAGATGAAACAGGCAATGAAGGACATTACTTACGAACAATGCGAACACCTGGCACGTTTTATGGCAGACCGCCTGAAGAAGGACAGGGAATAATTGACTGAAAATACCCCTAATTTATTAACCTGATAAAAAACAATTGCAATGAGATTAATCATTCAACCGGATTATCAATCCGTATCTAAGTGGGCTGCCCACTATGTAGCCGCTAAAATTAAGGCCGCTAATCCGACGCCTGAAAAACCGTTTGTCCTGGGTTGCCCTACCGGTTCATCACCGCTTGGCATGTACAAGGAGTTAATCGACCTGAACAAGAAAGGAATTGTTTCCTTCCGGAATGTAGTTACTTTTAATATGGATGAGTATGTCGGCTTGCCGAAAGAACATCCCGAAAGCTACTATTCTTTCATGTGGAATAATTTCTTCAACCATATCGATATCAATCCGGAGAATACTAATATCTTGGACGGTAATGCTGCCGATCTGGATGCTGAGTGTGCCCGTTACGAAGAGAAAATTAAATCCTATGGTGGCATCGACCTCTTCATGGGTGGTATTGGTCCCGACGGACATATTGCTTTCAACGAACCGGGTTCTTCTCTGTCTTCTCGCACACGCCAGAAGACGCTGACGACAGATACTATCATCGCCAATTCCCGTTTCTTCGATAACGATGTAAATAAAGTGCCTAAAACAGCCTTGACAGTAGGTGTAGGTACAGTACTTTCAGCTAAGGAAGTGATGATTATTGTAAACGGACATAATAAAGCTCTTGCACTCTATCATGCTGTAGAAGGTGCCATCACACAGATGTGGACCATCAGTGCATTGCAAATGCATGAGAAAGGTATCATTGTTGCTGATGATGCAGCTACTTTTGAATTGAAAGTAGGCACCTATCGCTACTTTAAGGATATTGAAGCAGACCACTTGGATCCGGCTTCTTTGCTGAAGTAATTTTTCATATAAAAGTAAATTGTGCAATTCGTTTTCCGCTGATAAGTGTGAAGCGGGTTGCGCATTTCTTTTCTGAATTGTCCACCTTTCATTAGAAAAATCTCTTTTTTAATGAGGTAATGTGCTGAAAATTAATTGTCTTTTGGATGTTAATTTTGTCCACTCTCTTTTGCTTGTTATTATCTTTATCATTCCTATCTTTATAGCTTCGAAATGAATGAATCGTTTGAATATGAATGATGCGGATTGCTCCTTTGATGACTTGCTGTGCCAATCTCTCTCATTATTCCACCAGTTCCGGTTGTATGACGACCGTATGGAAGAGGATAATGCTTTTAAATTCTTGAGAGAAGCGGAAAAAGTAGTCGCTGATAATAAAGATGGAGTCTGTGTGGCTAAATTGGGATGTGTAATAGAATGCCTTGCACACAGGTTTTATATAAATGATAATACAGACGGCATATTGGAAGAAGTGGATACTTTCCTGATTAAATTCTGGAAAGGGATAAAACAGCCTTCTTCCGAGGCATTCATTGCTTCTTTATGGGTTGGAGAATATTTTCTGTTACGTTTGAAAAATCCGGAATCCCGTTTCCGTAGCCGTAGTAAAAAGATGGTATCTAAAATTCTGTCGTTTATGGCAGATATGCTTCGCAAACCGGAAAAGCAAAAGGCACTCACCCTCTCTTCTGTCGTTGTTCTTGAAGAAACAGTGGACTGGATTAAAGAAATATGTGATATGCATATTTGTGAAAAGCAGCTTGTCGTTCTGCTGGAGAGGCTTTATCATCTTCAGGAAATAGGGATGTTACAGCAAGAGGAAGATGAAACAAAAAACACTTTGAGGCGGCAAATGTGGGATTTTTATTATTGAATGTTATCTTTGTAACTTCTAACATTCTTATTAACTTTATCTATACTATGAAGAAGCCGATATTTTTGCTTTTTATACTTTTCTGTTTATTGTGTGTCATCCCGGTGGTCCGGGCTGCAGATACAATTTTTATCCGTGAGACACAAGTTCCGGTTTTGATAGAAAGAGTGGATAATGTATTGTTCTATTTGCGTTTGGATGCAAAGGAAAGTACGATGTTGAACAGAGTCATTCTGAATTTTGGAGAAGATACTAATCTTTCTGATATCCAGTCGGTAAAGCTTTACTATAGTGGTACTGAAGCCCTGCAGGACAGAGAAAAAGGACGCTTTGCTCCCGTAGAATACATATCAAGTCATGCTGTCGGAAAGACTTTGGCGGCAAACCCTTCCTATTCCATTAAAAAGGCGGAAGTGATTGCCCCAAAAAAACACTTTATTCTCGATGCTAACCAGAAGTTGTTTCCGGGGATTAACTTCTTTTGGGTCAGTTTACAGATGAAACCGGAAACTTCGTTGAATACTAAGGTCAGGGCAGCCATTGCTTCGGTTACTCTGGATGGTAAGGAAGCTCCTCTGAATGTTATTTCTCCGCAAAGTATTGAGCATCGGATGGGTGTAGGGGTACGTCATGCAGGCGATGATCTTTCGGCAGCGTATCGTATTCCGGGATTGGTGACTACTAATAACGGAACTTTATTAGGCGTTTATGATGTACGCTATAACAGCAGTGTCGATCTTCAGGAACATGTAGACGTCGGTTTAAGTCGTAGTACGGATGGGGGAAAGACGTGGGAAAAGATGCGTCTGCCTTTGGCTTTTGGTGAAACGGGTGGACTGCCTTCGGCACAGAATGGAGTGGGTGATCCGTCTATATTGGTAGATACGAAGACTAATAATGTATGGATAGTTGCTGCTTGGACACATGGTATGGGGAATCAACGTGCTTGGTGGAGTTCACATCCGGGGTTGGACCTGAATCATACGGCACAACTCGTCCTGGCAAAGAGTGCGGATGATGGTAAAAGCTGGTCAACTCCTATAAACATTACTGAACAAGTGAAAGATCCTGCCTGGTATTTCTTGTTGCAAGGACCCGGACGTGGGATCACAATGGAAGATGGCACATTGGTGTTTCCCATTCAGTTTATAGATGCTACCCGTGTGCCGAATGCGGGTATCATGTATAGCAAGGATCAAGGTGAAACTTGGAAAATACATAATCATGCACGTACCAATACCACAGAAGCGCAGGTTGCTGAGATGGAACCGGGAGTCTTGATGTTGAATATGCGCGATAATCGGGGTGGAAGTCGTGCTGTAGCAATTACGAAAGATCTGGGCGAAACATGGATTGAACATGAATCTTCGCGCAAAGCTTTACAAGAACCTGTTTGTATGGCAAGTCTGATTCATGTAAAAGCCGGTGACAATGTTTTAAACCGGGATTTACTCATATTCTCTAATCCCAATACAACGAAGGGACGCCATCACACTACTATTAAGATTAGTTTGGATGGAGGCGTAACCTGGCTGCCGGAACATCAGTTATTGTTGGATGAGGACAACAATTGGGGATATACTTGTCTTACCATGGTCGATAAAGAGACGATTGGTATCCTCTATGAAAGTAGCGTGGCTCATATTACGTTTCAAGCCATAAAATTGAAAGATATTGTTAGAGACTGATTCGCATAAATAGCTAAAATCACTATCTTTGGCACTGTTATAAAACAAGAAGACTTGAAACATGCGAAAGCACCTATATCTGATACCTGTATTATCATGTCTATTAGGACTTCTCTGGGCTTGTACTCCTTCTGCCGATAAAGCAGATGTTCTTCTGGTGCATGCCGGAGAGTGTATGGAGGCATATCCGGACAGTGCACTATATCTTTTGCAACAAATACCTCATCCGGATAAACTGCATGGTCGTCAACAAGCAGATTATGCCTTCTTGCTGACACAAGCGCGAGACAAGAACTATCTGGATAGTTTGCAATCTGATTCTCTGATAAAAATTGCAATAGATTATTATGAAGACCATAATGACAAGGTAAAGGCCGGAAAGGCTTCTTTTTATTATGGAACTATGCTTTCGTATCAGGATAAAAGTACGGAAGCAATGAATGCTTATCTGAACGCACAGATTTTACTGGAGGGAACTCAGGAGTATAAATTGCAAGGGCTGCTGGAGGAAAATATCGGAATGTTGAATTACAACCAAAGAATGTATGATGCTTCTATCCTGAACTTCAGGAAAACAGTTGATTACTATAAATTGGCAGGGGATACTTTAGGCGTCGTATATGGATACCGGAATCTGGCCCGTGGATATATGATGAAGGCCAGTAATGACACTGCCAGACGCTATGTGGATGAAGGATTGAAACTTTTGCCGGATACTACTCACCGGGTACGTTCCTCTCTTTTTCAGATACTTGGAATCATGGCTGAAAAAGAGAAAGATTATGAAGCAGCTATTGGTTTCTTCTGGAAAGCTCTTTCGAGTGATTCTAATACTTTTAGTCAATATCATTATTATATATCCTTAGGTAAGGCTTATCTGTCTATGGGAAATTTAGATGAGGCCGAACGATGCTTCAAGAAAGTGGTGAAGAGTAGTAAGAGGTATACACAAGCTGGAGCATATAATTATTTGTCTGGGTTAGAAAAAGCAAGGAAAAACTACAAGGATGCTCTTTTTTATAAAGAACAATCCGATTCTTTGTTGGAGATTGTACATAATGAAGACTTGCGGAAACAGATATTAATCCTGCAAAAAAAATATGATAATGAGAAGTTAAGAATGGAGAATGAACAGATTAAGTTGGAAAAAGAGAGTCAGTTCTACTTAATTTTGTTAATTACTATTCTAATGGTGATTGTTATCGTAATAATCAGGACTAAATATAGAAGACGCTTTCAGCGGAACATCGATATAATCAGGAAAAATCAAGAGGAAATAGAAGAATATGCATTCCGCATAGGTGAGTATAAACAGAAGAGTGAAGAAGAGCAGTTAGCAAAAAAGAAGAAGATTGCCGATCTGAACGGAAAAATAATATTATTAACTGCAGAAAATAAAGAGCTACGCGAAAATACATGCATAAAAGCTTCTTGCGTATTAGAACAGCTGAATAAAGGAGAACTGATCGTTCAGAGAATGACTTTGGAAGAGAAGCGGAACCTCTTTGATTTTATGGACTTGATCTTCGCAAATTTTATATCCCGTTTAAATTCAAACTATACTCTGACAAAAACAGATCTTATCTTGGCGACCTTACTGAAGGTAGGATTTACGACTAATCAGTTGATGTTTGTTTTCGATTGTGAGCGGAATTCTGTTTACCGGATGAAGCTAAGACTAAAGGAACATTTGTGTATAGACAAAGAAAAGTCATTGGAAGAGTTTATTTTATTCTTTTAATGGGGGCGTTTTTTGTCCATACTTTCTTGAGTGTTTTTATTCTATTGCTTTGATTAATAGTGAATTATCTTCCCGTTTTTTGTCCATATTCAATTTTAGGTTATGTGGCTTTAGAGCTTTATCTTTGAGCCAAAATTAAACAATAAAAGCAATGAAACTAAAGTCTGTTTTATGTCTGGTAGGATTTTTCTTCCTGTTTACAGTTAATGCCCATTCATCCATGATTGGTGATTTGGAAATAGTAGGTGAGATTACTTTATCTGGTAATGATATTCCTTTTGAAACAAATTCTGATGATGGAAATAGGCACCGTTCAATAACCCCTGATATTCCTATTATTGCAACGTTGTGCGGGAATAATTTGGTAGAAATCAATTTCTTTGCTGCTGTAGGCGAAGTTGAAATAACCATTACTCAAGATGGTGTTCCGGTGTATACTTCTTCTGAGAATATCACTACTTCTATTTTGAAGAATATTCAATTGTCATCTGATGTGACTGGAGCATTCTTGATAGAAATAAAAGGAGATAACGGGGCTTATGCTTATGGATGGTTCAATCTATAAGTCCCGGCATCACAGACACTGTTACTATATTTTCATTATAACTACTGGTTAGGGTGTTGGATACTCAACTATCTAAATACTCTACAGGCGGAAGTTCCTCTGTTGATAGAGGGATTTTCCGCCTTTGTTTTTTTATCTATTTCGACTTATCCAGATACTCTCTTTTAAACATATCTACGAACAAGAAGAATAATGAGAGTAATAGCGGTCCGAATATGACTCCCATAAATCCGAATAGAGACAATCCGATAACTACCCCGAAGATAGTGATTAGCGGGTGTATATCAGCCATTCTTTTTTGCAGGATAAAGCGTATCAGGTTATCGAGCTGAGAAATAATCAGAGTTCCGAATATAGCCAGGCCGATGCCATTGAAGAGATCGCCGGATAATGCCATATAGACAGCAATCGGGAACCAGACCAAGGCTGTACCTACCATAGGGATGACTGTTGCAAGGCAGGTGAGAAATCCCGTTAACAGAATATCCGGAACATCAAAGAACCAGTAACCTATCATGGCCACTCCACCTTGTATGATTGCCAGTAAGGGAATGCCAACCGCATTGGAGTGTACAATCATTTTTATTTCTCTTACTACATGATCTGTATTCGACTTATTAAAGGGAAGTATGTCACTGATGTATTGCTCCATCTTTTGTCCGCCTATCAGCATGAAGTATAGAACAAATACCAATACAAAGAGATTGACGGCGAAGCTACTGATACTACCCATTACGAATTGTCCTATGGCAGGCAGTGCAGAGATAATAAAAGAAGTGGTATCTTTACCCAGAACATCATAGCCAGTCCTGTCTTTTATGATATTTGCCATATCTTCAATGGGGGCAATAATGCTTTCAGGATCCAAATTGATATCTTGTAGCTTGCTGACTAATAGCCATACAGCCAATGCCAAAGGTACTAAGAAGAAGAGAATGGCTTCAGTGGTAATGAGGGTAGCAGCAATGCTTCGTTTCATGTTCCGCTTGTCGGTCAGATGTATCATCTGCTTTCTGACTAGTATGTAGATAGTCAGTGCACCTAATAGACCACCCAGAAAGGGAGTAATCTGTAAAAACAGGATTATCCCCAGTCCGATGATAATAGTAATTAGTGAATATTTCCAGTATTGTTCTTTTGTACTCATATCCTTTTTGACTGTTTTCTTAAGAAACAAACAAAATGGGTATTTGGTTGGTTACCCTTCATTCAACCAGCCTTTTCCTTGTCGCACAATTTCTGTCTCTCCATTGGTACAGTCCACAATGGTAGAAGATTCTGTGCCACCGATTCCACCGTCGATAACCAGATCGACAAGGTCACCGAACTTTTCATCGATTAATTCCGGGTCGGTACAGTACTCCATGTCTTCATGTTCTTCGTGAGGCAGGGTAGTAGTCATAATAGGGGCATCCAGAACACGGGCTATCTCCTGGATAATGGCATTATCAGGCATACGGATACCAACCTCCTTCCGGTTACGGAATATTTTAGGCAAACGGGTAGTGCCGTTCAGGATGAAAGTGAAAGCACCGGGCAGGTTCCTTTTCATCAACTTGAATGTATTGTTATCTACTTTGGCATATTCACTGATGCTACTCAGGTCATAGCAAATAATAGAAAGGTTGTTTTTGCGCGGATCAATTTCTTTGATACGACAAATACGTTCGATAGCACGCTCTTTCAGCCCATGGCAACCAATGGCATACATGGTGTCGGTGGGATAGATGATAAGTCCACCGTCATTCAGAATATCCACTATCTGTTGCAGGTCTTGTGGATTGTTGTTTTTTTCGTACAGTTTTAGAAGCATAGGACTGGTTGTTAGTCTATATATAATAACACAAAAGTAGAGAATAAGTTTCTTATTATCAAATAAGTGTGGCTTATTTCTTGGATGATTTTTTTCGAAGTTCTTCTGCCAGCCTCCACTGTAATGCAGCTTCTACTTCTTTTCCTGCCTGCATCAGGGCATCGCCAAAGAGTTCGTGTGCTCCGGCATGGTCGGGTTTCAGGGTGGTAGCCTTGTCCAGATCGGCAATAGCGCCTTCTGTTTCCTGTTGTTTCAGTCGCAGTTTTCCCCGGTTATAGACAGCTTTAAATTCTGCCGGACGTAGTTTTACTGCCCGTGTGAGGCACTCTTCCGCTTCAAGATATCTTCCGTCATTGAAGAGGGTGATTCCTTTGCGTATCCACGCATCCGCATATTCGGGATAGAGTTCCAGCGCCTTGTCATAGTTGGCAATGGCGGCACGGGAGTCATGGGCAAGAGTGATAGATTCATTGCCCATAAGGTAATACTCTCGTGCATAGGCTTGCAGTCGTTTTTGCTGTTCGGCCATCTGGGCTTTTAGTTGATCGTTGTTGTCACGTAGCTTGTTGATAACACCTAACTTGCGACGGATGAGGCGTTGTATAACAGGCTTTTCTATGTCGTATCGGGAGTGTATAGCCTTGAAGAAATGATTGAGAAAGACTTCGAAATCTCCTTGGTCAAAAGCTTTGGTCGCAGCAACATATTCCACGTCGGCCTGTGCTTGTTTCAGGGCGCGGTCTATGGCTTGCCGGTTGTTAAAGCGTTCGGCAAAGTTTACTATTTCCGGGCGGACAAAGATATCAGCGCGGTTGACAGGTTTCTTTAGCTGGATGCCTTCCAATGAAGTGCAACGACTGAGGGCAACATAGGCTTGCCCACCGGCGAACACGCCACCGGTGAAGTCGATAACCACACGGCTGAAAGTCAGTCCCTGACTTTTATGAACAGTGATTGCCCATGCCAGCCGTACGGGGAACTGAGAGAAAGTACCCAGGACTTCTTCTTCAATCTCTTTTTTCTTTTCGTTGTATTTATAGCGGATATTTTTCCAGTGTTCCGGCTTGACGTCACATTCTTTTCCATCATCGGTGATGACGTAGAGAGTTTCTTCTATTTCATCGAAGCCGCTGACTATGCCAATAGTACCATTTACCCAGCGGCGGTCGAAGTCATTTTTGATAAAGATAACCTGAGCTCCCGGTTTCAGCACCAGCTCGCGCGATGTGGGCAGGCTACTTTCCGGGAAATCTCCCGTGACTTCACCCCGGAAGGTAACAGAGTCACCGGGTAGTTCTGCCAGTTTCCGGTCGTTGATGTAGTCTACATTATCGCGGCGTGTAGCGAGGGTGATGTACATATCTTCCTCATTCTCCTCAATATCAGTGCTATAGCGTGTATTGAGTAATTGCAAGTCGGCTGCACCGGCAGTGTTACTGCGGATATGGTCCAGAACACTGACAAATACTTTATCCGTTTGACGATACACCTTTTGGAGTTCGATGGAAACAAGGTCTATCTGGCTGAAAACTCTTGCTGAGAAAAAGTAGGGAGTAGGATAGAAGCGGTTTAGTATTTCCCGCTCATCCCCTTTAACGACAGGCTCGAGTTGGAAAACATCACCTACTAACAGAAGCTGTTTTCCACCGAAGGGCTCACGCAGGTTACGTGAATAGACTCGCAGGATGCGGTCTACGGCATCGATAATATCCGCCCGTACCATGGAAATCTCGTCGATAATGATAAGTTCCAGTTCTTCCAGTAACTTTCGCTGCGGCTTGGTATACCTGAAGAATTCGTGGATGCGCCCGCGTTGCAGGCTCAGGTTCGGATCATCGGGTAGCAGAGGATGAAACGGTAATTTGAAGAAACTGTGCAAGGTGCTGCCACCGGCATTGATGGCGGCAATACCGGTAGGAGCCAATACTACATGTTTCTTTTTTATATTCTCGCAGATGTATCGCAGAAAGGTAGACTTACCCGTACCTGCCTTCCCGGTTAGAAATACGGACTGGCGAGTATATTGTATAAGGCTCAGGGCATCCTGAAACTCTTTATTGTTGGTATCTATTGACTGCGTCAAAATTAAAAATTAATAATTAAAAATTAAAGGAGGCTATATGACGGAGAAATGTTTGAGCGCATTGGCTATTCCGTCTTCGTCCACTGAAGTGGTGATGTAGTTGGCATGTTCTTTCACTTCATCCACTGCATTACCCATAGCCACACCAATGGCTGCATGGCGTAACATGCTTACATCGTTGCCGCCATCTCCGAATGCCATCGTCTCTTCCAGACGAATGCCGAAATGACGAATAATTTCGTCGATTCCTTTTTGCTTGGTATTTCCTTTTGCGGTAATGTCGGCAAAAGCGGGGAACCAGCGTCCAGCTTCACAACCGGGAAGTTGTGGGAGAATGACTTTCTCTTGTTCCAGTGTGATGAATGGAGTCATCTGGAAGATTTCCCGATGAATAGCCTCTTCAGGAGTCTTAACAGGGAGTATATCTACTTTCAGGTAATCATTGAATATCTTTTTCACCATCTCATCCGGCTGGCAAACACAGATATCATGCTCGCCTACAAAGATACAGGGGAAATTCTGTTCAGAAGAGATGCGCGCCATTGTCTGTACGTCAGTGGCAGGAATTGCACTCTTGTAAATCACTTCTTCGCCTACGAAACAATATCCGCCGTTCATGGTTATATAACCATCTATAAGTCCACGGTCTTGCAAGGCAGAAAGGTTGTTGATAATAACAGCAGGACGTCCCGTAGCGATAAATATCCGAATACCTTTGGCTTTGGCAGCGGCGATGGCTTCGATGGTGGTTTCGGGGATAGCATGTGTATCAAAACTCACTAAAGTGCCGTCGATGTCAAAAAACAGGGCTTTAATCATATATTTTTTTATTTTACTTGGATGCAAAAGTACTCAAAAGTGAGGATATTTTGTACTTTTGTCTCCTAAAGAAATCGTAAATAGTGACTATACATTAATAAAATAGCAAAAGCTGTTTTGAACGTAGTTAAATCGTAGATGAAAAAGCATTCTTTCAAAGATTGGTTGATCGCTGTACGCCCTTGGTCATTCCCGGCGTCGGCAATGCCGGTGATTGTGACGCTGGCATATTTGTATTGGGCATACGGGGTAATAGAGTGGGCGAACGGACTGCTGGCGTTGGTCGGTATTGTTATTTTCCATGCTTCGGGAAATGCATGGAGTGATTATTTCGATTTTGAACGAGGAGTAGACCGCGTAGATACTTTCGGTGTGAAGACTCTGACGAGTGGGCAATTCATGCCATTGGAAATACGCAACCTGGCTATAGGATTAATGGTACCGGCAGTGGTTATCGGCCTTTGGCTGGTTACACGTACCGGACTTCCCTTGTTATGGATAGGAGTTTGCGGTGCCATGTGTTCGTTGCTCTATCCGTGTCTGAAGTACCGGGCTTTCGGTGATTTTGTTATTTTCGTGGCTTATGCCATTCTGCCTACTTTGGGAATAACTTATATAACAATGGGGAGATTCCTGCCTGATGTATGGTTGATCATTGTTCCGGTAGGATTGATAACAGTAGCCATCCTGCATGCTAATAATACGCGTGATATCGGTACGGATGTACGGGCAAAGATCAGTACGCTTGCTATGAAGTTGGGAGTGAAGACTGATATTTACCTCTATATGTTTGAAGTACTGTTCCCTTTCTTGTGGATTGCGATTTGTGTACTACTGGGCAACTTCCCATGGTGGTCTCTGTTGACTATAATAGGAATTCTGCCGGCTATAGCCAATGCACGTACCATGCTGCGGTTACCGAAAGAAGGGATTAGTGCAATCTCTAATCTGGATGAAAAGACGGCGAAACTGCAACTTTTGTTCAGCTTACTGTTTACGGTTACATTTTTAATATAGTATGAAACGAATTATCATCCCTTTGCTGATAGCTGCTTTCTTGTGGTTTTTCATGTTCTCTCCCTGGACAAGCGGCATATTCAACTTCTGGACAGCAATGAGCTTTTCGGCAGTTATACTGATGAATATGTCTTTTGCACTTCGTCCGCAGTGGTGGGTAGAAGATGTGAAGTTCGATTGGAAGAATATTGCCGGAGGTGTGGCTTTGTCCGTTGTATTATGGGGAATATTCTGGGTAGGGGATAAAGCTTCTGCCTGGCTTTTTGACTTTGCCCGCCCGCAGGTAGAACTTATTTATGGTATGAAGACCGGGGAAAATCCCTGGCTACTCTCTATACTGTTACTCATATTGATAGGCCCTGCAGAAGAAATCTTTTGGCGTGGCTATGTACAGAATGCACTATCAAAACGTTGGAACCCGAATACAGGTTTCATTGTGACAACGCTGGTTTATGCCTTGGTGCACATTTGGTCGTTTAACTTTATGTTGGTGATGGCAGCATTGGTAGTTGGAGCTATTTGGGGACTGGCTTACAGGCTGTATCCGCAGAAGTTAGGGGCACTGATCGTGTCGCATGCGGTGTGGGATGTGGCGGTGTTTGTACTCTTTCCGATATGAGAATGGGTACTATGATTTGTGTGACTTACGTAAATAGAAATAGAACGATGAAATACAATTTTGATGAAATCATTGAACGCCGTGGTACCAACTCCGTGAAGTGGGATGGCGTAAAAAATATCTGGGGACGTGATGATTTACTCCCTATGTGGGTAGCTGATATGGATTTCCGCACTCCGCCTTTTGTAATGGACGCTTTGAAAAAGCGCTTGGAACATGAGGTGTTGGGATATACTTTTGCCTGTGAAGAATGGTATACTTCCATTTGTGCATGGTTGCGCCATCGTCACGGATGGGATATATCCCGTGAGATGTTGACATTTGTCCCGGGGATTGTCCGTGGACAGGCTTTTGCCTTGCAGTGTTTCACTAATCCGGGTGATAAAGTGATGGTGATGACTCCTGTCTATCATCCTTTCTTTCTGGTGACCGAACGCATGGGGCGTGAAGTGGTATATTCGCCTCTGGAACTATGTGACGGACAGTATCAGATTGACTTTGAACGTTTCCGCAAAGATATACAAGATTGTAAAGTGCTCATTCTGTGTAATCCTCATAATCCCGGTGGGCGTGTCTGGACAGCGGATGAACTGAGAGAAATAGCTGTCATTTGTTATGACAGCGGTACTTTTGTGATCTCTGATGAGATACATGCTGACTTGACTCTACCACCTTATAAGCATCATCCGTTTGCCACGGTTTCTGAAAAAGCAGCTGCAAATTCTCTTGTTTTTATGGCTCCCAGTAAAGCATTCAATATGCCGGGGTTGGGCAGTTCGTATGCAATCACTGTTGATAAAGGTATTCGTGAGCGCTTCCAGACTTTTATGGAAGCTGGTGAGTTTTCCGAAGGACATTTGCTTGCTTATATCGGTGCGGCAGCAGCTTATATGCATGGTGCGGAATGGCTGGAACAGATGCTCGACTATATAAAAGGAAATATAGACTTTACTGAGAACTACCTGAAAGAATATATTCCGGGCATCAGTATGATACGTCCGCAGGCTTCTTACCTTGTTTTTCTGGATTGTCGTGCTTTAGGGCTGGCACAAGAGGCATTGACTCGTCTTTTTGCAGAGAAAGCACACTTGGCTCTGAATGATGGAACCATGTTCGGTGTGCCGGGAGAAGGTTTTATGCGATTGAATATCGGTTGTCCCCGTTCGATGCTGGAGCAGGCTTTGAAGCAATTACGTGATGCGGTTGTACAGTGATTTAGAAAGGAGACTATACCTTTGTTGCCTGTGAAGGGCTATACTATATGAAGAAACTCTTATATCTTTTCATCATAAGTAGTATTCTGCTGTGTGCTTGCAGGCATACGGACAATACTACTTTGCTTCGCCAGGCGGATGCAGTGATTTATGGAAATTCGGATAGTGCTATGAAGCTTCTGTCATCAATCAAGAATCCGGAGCGGTTGCCGTTTGAGGAAAAGATGCTGTATGGTTGGCTGCGTACATTTGTGCATAACGTACGGGGAAATTCCATGACGGAGGACTCTCTGATTCTTCCGGCATTCGATTACTTTGTTGCCGGTCCGGACACGGTGAAAATGCTTAATTCATTTGTGTTGAAATCCAAGTATTTATATTGGCAGAAAAGACATGAAGAAGCTATGTCTGTACTTGATAGTGGTATCGCAGCAGCTACAGCCTGTAGAGATACTTATCTGATGGTCAGCATGCTTGCTGAGAAAGCTAACAGGTATGTATATGTTGATAAGGACTATAAAAAGGCAATAGAAGCACATCTCCGGGCGATTGCTATTCGTGAAGATGAAGGATTGTGCTATTCTTTGGGTATTGCCATGGGACTGCAGGGGAATGATTCTGCTTCTTACTATATGGACCGGAGCATTGCCTTGGTGGAGCAGAAGAAGGATACGGCTCGCTTGGTACATTATCTGCGAAACTATGCACAAATGTTGTCTTATATCGGCAATGATTACGAAAAGGCAGCAGTTGTTTCGAAACGCTTGCGAAGCCTGACGCTGGACGGAGGGCAGATTGCAATGACTGATCTGGTGCTGACAGAATGTTTTCTAAAGATGGGAAAACTGGATTCTGCCCAATATTATCTCGATCAGGGCAGATCGCTGCTTGCTTGTCAGGAGAAGTTTCTGACTACAGAAAATATGATGAGTTATTATCAGGGATTGATAGATTATACTCGTCATCGTACGTTTGACTTCCTGAAAGTGATGCGATATAATGACTCTGTTCACAATGCCCTTTATGCCTTGCAAAGTACTATCCGGCGAAAGGACGAAAGCAAAGAGTCACTTTCGAATGCTAACTTGATGCTGACGGTGGAACGGCAAGAGGCACAGCTGACATTATTAGGCTGTTTGCTGTTGTTGGTTGTAGTAGGTGGCGGGGCCTTTTTTTATATCCGGAGGCGTCGTCATCGCTTGATTGAGGCGGAAGAACGTATTGAAACACTAAATCGCTTGCTGGCAGATGCTACAAAAGGAGATGATGAACAGAGAGTTGCCGGAAGTACTGATAAAGAAGTGGAAGATGGACAGTTTTTCCGAAAGATACTTTTGCAACAGTTGGGCATTATACGCTTGGTTGCTACACAACCTACATCTCAAAATCAGGAGTTGCTTCGTCGTATATCCGGTATCACGAACCGCGAGTTGCCGGTAGAAAGCCTTTTAGTGTGGGAGGATCTGTATCCCGTAATCGACCGTATATATAATGGGTTCTATACCCAAATGAACCGGCGTTTCGGTTCTGTGCTTATTGATAAGGAACAGCAGCTTTGTTGTCTGCTTTGCGCAGAATTCTCGACGAAAGAGATTAGTGTTGTGACACAACAAAGCATTCCAACCATTTATCAGCGGAAGACAAATATCCGAAAGAAACTTGGAATGGGAGAGAAGGAGGACATTGTCGGGTTCATTTTAGAGAAATAAGGCTTGTTTTCTCGTCAACTAATTCATATCCGGAAAGAAATGAACTAAATGCAATAGCTAATTCCTTTCTTAGGCATTCCTATGCTTTTTCCCTTCCAACGGTTAGGCTTTTCCATCCGAACGTTTATTCTTTCCACCGTGGAGTTTCTTTCTTTCCACCATGGTGGAAAGAAAGTTTCCCCGTGATGGAAAGCAACTTTCTCCATGGTGGAAAGAATAAGTACCTACTACAATTTTCCTTAACCGTCGCAGCGAAAAGGGATAAAAGTGGCGATGCGGCGGCTTAACCTCTGAAACTTAATATTATTTATGCGGATCAGGAGTTGGATTGTGTTCATAACCCAGCAAAAATGAACCCTTTCTTCAATGCATATAGATAGTATATAGACCTTAAAAAGGTAAATATAGAGAAAGAAGAGTGTAATTTATTGATAATGAGGTGTGATGGTGCTGCTGATATAGAACTTTTATATCCTGATATAGACCGTTTGAGATACGTTTCACCCTTAAATTTGCATCAGGTAAAAACGAAAAGTGAAACATTAAAATCAATCAAACGATGAAAGCAAATTCAATGAAGTCTATTGGGAGAAGACTTACGTTCTTATTCCTTATGTTATGTGTAGCGGTTTCTATTTCTGCTCAAAGCTATCAACTCTCCGGTTGCGTACAAGATGAAAACAATCAGCCGATGGAAGTAGCAAACATCCTTTTAAAGCAAGCTAAAGACAGTACATACATTACAGGTATGCTGACGGACGCACAAGGTTGTTTTACTTTTACTCAACCTAAAGGGAAATATCTGTTGCATATCACTCTAATCGGTTGTGAAGACATCTACCTGCCTGTCTCTTTACAGGAAAATAAGAATGTAGGTATGCTCACCCTGAAATCCTCTTCTACCTTTTTAAATGAAGTGACTGTCACAGCCGCCCGTCCGGTAATTAAACGTCTGGTGGACAGAGTGGTTTTTGATACTCACAACTCCATTGCCTCTGCCGGTGGAAATGCACTCGACCTTTTGCGCGAAGTACCTGGTTTGCGTGTAGGACAGAATAGCATTGATATTATAGGTAAAGGAGGCGTGAAAGTGTATATCAACGACCGTGAAACGAAACTTTCCGGCGACGAACTGATCGACTATCTCCGGTCTTATGACGCTTCGCAGATACAGAAAGTAGAAGTGATCACCACTCCACCGTCCAAGTATGATGCAGCAGGTAATGCAGGTATCATCAACATACGCCTGAAATCGCGTCCTAAAGATTACTTGGGAGGTACGGTATCCACTTCGTATAATGTCGGTGAGAAGGATAATTACGGTTATGGCGGAGTAAACCTGAATATCAGTAAAGGCCGTGTATCCTCATTCGTCAATGCAGGTACCACACAAGGTAACTATGAAACGCGTGAAGCAAACCGCCGCTATTTCGCCAAGAATACCTGGGACGGACGTACGGATTACAAGAAGTATATGCAGAGTTATTATGGTCAGGCAGGTGTGGACGTTGCTTTGGAGCATAACTGGACTGTAGGTCTGCAAGCTGTTTATAATTATGGTAATCCTAAAGATGCCAAAGCCGTTTCCGTTACGGAAGTTTATGATGTAGCTACTACCCGTTTGGATTCTCTTCTGTTCTCAGATAGCAAAGAAGGAGGCAAGTCCGATCGTCTTAACTTGAATTTCCATACAGATAAGACTTGGGGTGATAAAGGCAAAAAGATGACTTGGGATGTGGACTACCTGCGTGATAACCGGGATAGTCATATGGGCTTCCTGTCCGAAACTCAGACTCCTGACGGTGTAGCAATACCTGGAACCAATTTTGATTATAGCTATCTGCAAGACCGTAAGGTAGACGTATTCTCTTCTGCACTCGACTTTACACTTCCGTTTGAAAAGTATAAGGTAACTGCAGGAGCCAAGGTCTCTTTCACAGATACCCGCAATCGCATCAATTATGATACTTCGGACCCGACACTGGTGCAGGATGATTACTTCCACTATAAGGAACAGATTTATGCCCTTTATGCCGATTACAATCGTGCGTTCTCCAAACAGTTTTCTATGCAGTTGGGCGTACGTATGGAGCACACCCGTACTACCGGTATTTCCGAGTCGGCGAATAAGACAGACAAGCATGATTATACCCGTCTGTTTCCTACGCTCTACTTCTTGTACTCACCTAATGAACTGAATGCATTGAATCTTAGCTTATCCAACCGTATTTCACGCCCCTCGCAGAATATGGTGAATCCGTTCCCTTTCTATCAGAATAAGTACACTTATGCTTGTGGAAAGGAAGATTTGAAACCGAGTTATACGTATAATGCCGAATTGGGATATACATTTAAGAACAATCTTAATTTTTCCGCTTTCTATTCTTATTCGGACGATGTATTCTTCCAGGTGGTAGGTTTGGATCCGGAAACAAATGTCAGCTCTTTCCTGTGGGATAACTTTATGGAAACGCACTCTTTTGGATTGAATAATTCATATACATTCCGTACAGGATGGATGCAGGCTTATGTACAGCATGGGGTAAACTATAGCCGTACGACTTCCAGCGCCGCTTCCACATCTGCCGAAGAGAAAGGATGGGCCTATAATGCCAGTTTGCGCAATACGTTCTTCTTCAATTCGAAGAAGACATTCATTGGAACGCTTTCCGGTTGGTTCACTTCGCGTCAATATAGTGGGGTTTATCTGATAAAGCCTAATTACGGTATCAGTGCAGGTTTGCTTTATCGTATGCTGGATAATAAACTCAGTCTTAGCCTGAATGTGAATAATATCCTGATCAGTCATTCCAAACTTGAGACGGTATCCAACGGTGTCCGGATGACGACAGATAATCAGTTTGCCTTTACCGGTTTCCGCATCGGCGTTTCCTACACATTTGGTGGAGATATCCGCAGTAAAGGGCAACGTAATAGTAACTCAGATATCCAGAATAGATTATAAATATTGCTTTCATCGTTTTTACCTATTTGAAAGCACTCCTGTAACGGGAGACGGGCGGCTTGTCGATATGAAACGGAGGTTTCAATCGGGAAGCCGTCTTTTGGTGTGAATGTGGTTTGATAGGTGGTTTTCGCCGTTTTATAGCATCAGTCCCCCTTTTCTATCAGTTTTTCCCCCTCTTTTTACTATGGATTCCTCACTTTTGCATCACATGAACCAATCTTAGAAGAGAGTATATATGAAAAACGAAATGAAAAACAGAATGAACGGGGCGTACATTATACGTTTCTTATGTCTGGCCTTATTCCTGCTTCCAATCATACCGGCAGGAGCGAGTGTCCTGCCTGATGACGAACAAACGGAAACAACAAAGGAACTGATAGCCTTTCCCGGCGCTGAAGGCTTCGGGCGGAATACAACAGGTGGCCGTGGAGGCAAAGTCTATCATGTAACGACTTTGGAAGATGGTCTGCAGGAAGGGACGTTACGCTACGCCCTATCACAGGAGGGAGCACGTACGGTTGTCTTTGATGTAGCTGGAACGATCTTCCTGGATAAACGCCTTGATATCACTAATGGGGATTTAACCATTGCCGGGCAGAGTGCGCCGGGACAAGGTGTCTGTATAGCCCGTTATCCGGTAACTATCAATGCTGATAATGTAATAGTCCGCTATCTGCGTTTTCGTGTAGGCAACGAAGGAGGTGGAGAGCCTGACGGACTTGGAAGTACAGATTGCAGGAATCTGATCATTGACCATTGCTCTATTAGTTGGTCGGTAGATGAATGTTGTTCTATATATGGTGGTGAGAATCTGACTGTTCAATGGTGCCTGGTTTCCGAAAGTCTTCGCACAGCAGGTCATGCTAAAGGCAAACATGGATATGGAGCGATCTGGGGAGGAGCAAAAGCTTCTTTTCATCATAATCTGCTGGCACATCACGAAAGTCGTGTACCCCGTCTGGGGCCTCGTCCATTTACTCAGGAACGCGAACACATGGATATGAGGAATAACGTATTCTACAACTGGGCCGGAAACGGTTGCTATGGCGGAGAAGGCATGTGTGTCAATATTGTGAACAATTATTATAAACCAGGACCGGCTACACCGAAAAACAGCCCTGTCCGCTACCGTATTGCCGCCATAGGAGTACGCATAAAGAAGTATTGCATGAATGCAGACGGCACTCCCAATGCCTGGAAACCAATGGAACACGTATGGGGGAAATTTTATGTAGACGGCAATATCATCGAAGGAAATGAGGAAGTAACCCAAGATAACTGGACCAAAGGTATTTACGGGCAAATCAATAATGCTTCTTGTGACAATACATTCACAAAGAAAGTGAAAAAGGAAATGCGTCTGTCCGAACCTCTGGATGCAGGCATTATCACTACTCATAGTGCAAAACAAGCTTATGAACTCGTATTGGATCAAGCGGGATGTTCCAGGCAACGGGATGCCATTGATATACGTGTTATAGAAGAAACCAGAAACGGTACGGCTACCTATATCGGTAGTGTGACAAAAGGAGCGGAAAGTGTTCCCGGCCTGATAGACTTGCCGGCAGATGTGAAACCGGAAGGAGCCACCAACCCTTGGCCTACATTGAGCGATGGAGGCATTACAGCCGATGAACTGCGGGATACTGATGGAGACGGCATACCCGATGTTTGGGAAGCGGCCCATGGACTGAATCCGAAAGATGTTTCCGATGGCATTGCCACTACATTGAGTAAAGAAGGTTATACCAATCTGGAAGTTTATCTGAACGGCCTGGTAAAGTAAAATTCAAACCAATTATTAAATATATTAAGTATGAAGAAGATAATTCTTACGGCATTATTTATGGGCATTTTATTAGGAGGTCATGCCCGGAATACTGCATCACCATTTCAGGCTGTAGTGGCCCAGGATGGTAGTGGTGACTACACAAGCATTCAGGCTGCTATTGATGCAGTACCCGACAACCGGCAAGAGCCGTGGTTGATTTTCGTAAAGAACGGTTCGTACCGGGAACATGTGGTAATACCCGAAACCAAAACGTATGTCCACCTGATCGGTCAGGACAAGGATAAAACCATCATTCATCATCTCCTGAATGTAGGTGGAAAGCCTGAAGAAGGTACAGAATCGGCAAGGACGGCTTTTTGGAAACATTCGGTTCATAATCCTTCTTCCGAAGTCTATAAGTTTGAGGGAAGCGTTGTTAAGGTGAAAGCCGATCATTTCTATACTGAGAATATCTCTTATGTGAATGATTGGGGGGTAGAGAGCCAGAATGGTCCACAGGCATTGGCTATGAGCAGCCAGGCAGATTGTGCAGCGTTCAATAACTGCATTTTCCGTTCTTTTCAAGACACCTGGATGACTTCTACTAATGATTCTCACCGCCACTATGTGAAAGACTGTTGGATTGAAGGTGCAGTCGATTATTTTTATGGTGGGGGAGATGCTTTACTTGAAAACTGTACATTATATAATGTACGTAGCGGTTCTGTAATTGTCGCTCCCTGTCATAAGGATGCAAAGTTCGGATATATTTTCCGTGATTGCATTGTGGATGGCAATGCCTCTGCTGCCGACGGTAAACAGAAGTTGGGGCGTCCCTGGCACAACTCGCCGCGTGCTGTCTATATACATACCACTATGCGCATTCCTCTTGCTCCCGAGGGTTGGACCAATATGGGAGCTATTCCCGGATTATTTGCAGAGTATGATAGTCGTGATACCGAAGGTAATGTACTCGACTTGAGCCTACGTAAAACAGAATATGACGGACGCGGACCGAATAACCCGCCAAAAGGCTCTTGTCGTGCTATCGTTACCAAAGAGGAGGCGGATAGCTATGTATACGAACGTATCATTCCGGGTAATGACGGATGGGATCCTCGTACAATGATGGAAAAACTACCGGCTCCGCAGAATCTGAAAAAACAAGGAACGAAGATTACTTGGAAAGCTGTATCCGATGCTGCCGGTTATATCATTTTCGATAATGATCAGGTGGTGGGTTTTGCTCAAAAGCCGGTTTTCGAAACAGGATTCGTGATGAAAGGAAATTTAAAAGTACGTGCGGTCAATCTTTATGGTTCATTAGGACTTGAGAGTGCTCTTTAAGTTAATGAATCGTAATGGCACTATAACACATTGACATTTTTTGCATGTGAGATCCCGGGCTTGTGAAAGTCTGGGATTTTTTGTGTAACCCCCTTGTATTTATTGTTCTAACAGATATTTTCCTCTTTTTCCGATAGTTTTTACTCCTCTCTCCATCCGCAAATTGTCACATTTGCAACAGGAAAAAATATGTGAAACTAAATCCTTTATTAATGTGAAACAAAAATCTGTAGAAATGAAAAACAAGTGTTTTGTATGGCTAATGGCTATACTGTTGATGGTTCCTATCGGACTGTCTGCACAAGAGATTACTGTTAAAGGTAATGTGACAGACTCCACGGGAGAAGGTGTTATCGGTGCATCCGTTGTAGAAAAGGGTAATGCAGGTAACGGAACGATTACCGATATAAACGGTGATTTTACTCTGAAGGTCAGTGGCAAAGGTAAGAAACTGGTCATCTCATATATAGGTATGCAGGCCCAGGAGATAGATGCCGTTGCCGGGAAGACGCTAAGTATTAAGCTTCAGGACGACTCTAAAATGTTGGATGAAGTAGTCGTTGTAGGTTACGGTACGATGAAGAAGAAAGACCTGACCGGTTCTGTTTCTTCTATGAACGACAAGGTACTGAAAGATATCCCTGTAACTTCTGCCTTGCAGGCTATGAGCGGACATCTGGCAGGTGTGAACGTAACGGTAACGGACGGTTCTCCCGATGCCGAAATCAAAGTACGTGTACGCGGTGGTGGTTCTATTACCCAGGATAATTCTCCGCTTTATATCGTAGATGGCTTTATCGTGAAGAATATTAATGATATTCCTCCCGGTGACATCCAGGATATCAGTGTATTGAAAGATGCTTCTTCTACGGCAATCTATGGTGCCAAGGGTGCTAATGGTGTAGTTCTGGTGACTACAAAGAGTGGTAAAGCCGGTAAGACAGTGGTAGATGTGAATTCTTATGTTGGTATAAAGAAAACCTACAATCTGACGGATGTCCTTTCTCCTTATGAATATGTATATTATCAGAAGGAAATCGATTCGAGCCCGAATGTATCCAGTGCAGGCTTCTACAGCATGTATGGTATGTGGGATGATATAGACCTTTACAAATACCGTGAAGGTATCGACTGGCAGGATCAGCTGTACGGCAATACCGGTGTACAGAAGAATTTCAATGTATCGCTTTCGGGTGGTACGGAAACTATGCGCTACAATATCAGTTATACACGTGATGATGAAGATTACATCATGTTGAACTCTAACTATGTACGTGATAACTTCAACATTAAGCTGAATAAATCTTTTGGTAAAGTCATTGATCTGGACGTTACAGCCCGTACTACGAATACGGTGATTGATGGTCCCGACGTATCCGGTGGACGTAAGCTCCGTGATGGTGTCAAGTATGCTCCGGTAAAGAGTATAACGACTTTGTCTATGGAGAACCTGGTGGGTACCAGCGAAGAGCTCGACTGGGCAGAATCTGCTAGTATGTTGAATGATCCGATTTACAACATTACCAATGAGTTTAAGAAACAGTACTCATTTGTTAATTCTTATAATGTCGGTTTGACATTCCATATCATCAAAGGTTTGGATTATCGTGTTCAGGGTAGCTACTCTTACGAGAAAGCACATACGGATAATATCTGGTTGAAGAAGACCGGTGAATCTAATGCTAATGGTGGACAGCCCGTTGCCAAACGTGAATATACCGATGGTTATCGTTTTACGATACAGAATCATCTGACGTATGATTTTACGGTTGCAAAAGATCACCGTTTCAATATTATGTTTGGACAGGAGATTTTCTCCGGCAAATCGGACAAGATGACCCTTCAATCCAAATTCTTCCCGAAGGACTTTACAGCAGAACAAGTATTGGCTATGTGGAATTATGGTGAACCGTTGCCTACTTATAATGATATAGGTGAGCCGTCGCGTACCTCTTCTTTCTTCGGTCGTTTGAACTATACGTTGAAAGACCGTTATTATCTGACTTTCACAGCTCGTGAAGATGGTACAAACGTATTTGCTCCGGGCAAACAATGGGGTTTCTTCCCTGCTGGTGCTTTGGCATGGCGTCTGTCTGAGGAACCTTTTATGGAAGCTACTAAAAGTTGGCTTTCTAATGCTAAGCTTCGTTTAAGTTACGGACAGGTAGGTAATGCACGTGTAGGTTCTTACTGGCGTCAGCAATACAGTTTCGAAAGCTCTGCAAACAGACTCTACTATATCGGTGAGAAAGTGCAAAGTGGTTTGAAACCAACCAATACACTCCGTAACGAGAACCTGACTTGGGAAACCAAGACTTCTGCCAACATCGGTTTGGATCTGGGATTCTTTAATGATAAAGTGAATGTGGTAATCGATGCTTATAAGGATGTAACTAAGGATTTGATTCTGGCTGTGGATATCCCGACTCATTCCGGTTACGGCACTCAATACCGCAACCTGGGACAGACTACTAACAAAGGTGTGGAGTTGACAGCTAACTGGTATGCCGTTGAAACTAAGGACTTCAACTTGTCATTGGGTTTCAATATCTCTTTCAACCGCAATACTGTTGACAAACTGGATGGTTCCGACTCTATGATTGCTACTTCCGGTTGGGGAGTAAGTATCGGTTCGGATGATTATCGTGCCATTGTAGGTAAATCCATTGGTCAGATCTATGGTTACAAACAAGATGGTTTCTATTCTTTCGATGACTTTACTTTTAACGAAGAAACGAAACGTTGGATCATCAAACCGGGTGTAGCCGATTGTAGTGATATTATTGCAACCAGCGGTAACTGGTTTGGTCCTGGACACATGAAACTAAAGAAATTGACGGATGATGGTTCTGATAAAGTCACTACGAATGACCGTACCGTCATTGGTAATGCCATGCCGAAACATACTGGTGGTTTCAATATCAATGCGGACTATAAAGGCATCGACTTTGGTGTACAGTTCAACTGGAGTTATGGTAATGACATTCTGAATGCCAATAAAATAGATAATACTACGTATGCAGGTTCCAAGAAGTATCAGAATCTGAGTAGCGATATGGCCTTGGATAAGCGTTTTACCACTATCGATCCTGAAACCGGTTACAATATCATGTATGGTGAATATGCGAATCCGGCACGTTTGCAGGAAATCAATCAGAATGCTACGATCTGGCATCCATTGATGAACTCTACGGTCATGACGGACTATGCTATCGAAGATGGTTCATTCCTTCGCTTGAGTAATCTTACAATCGGTTATACTTTACCGAAGGCTTGGACTAAGAAGTTCCTGGTTGAGAAGTTGCGTGTATACTTCACTGGTTACAACCTGCATTGTTGGACAAAGTATTCCGGACAAGATCCTGAGGTAGATACCCGTCGTAGCACTCCATTGACCCCGGGTGTTGACTACTCTGCTTACCCGAAAGCTCATTCATTCTTATTTGGTATTAACCTGACACTCTAAAAAACTAATGATCATGAAGAAATTATATATATTAACTTTGGCAGCTGCCATGCTGATCACTACTTCATGTGATGATTTCCTGGCAACTGACACCCCCTCCAAACAAAGTAACACAAATGTGTTCAATACCGAGGCTATGGCCGAGGCTGCCCTGATGGGAGTTTATGCTACCATGTCCGATACGTATGTTTACGGACAGAAAATATCTGTGAACTGGCAGAATATCAGTGATACGGAAAATTGTAACCTTTATCTGACTAACTATAAAGAAGTAAATAGCGACTATGGTCAGAACCACTATTATGGTAATTCTGGCAACTCTACCACTCGTTGGAACAATATCTTCCGTTTTGCAGAACTTGCTTCTGCTGCCGTAGAAGGAATGCGTGGAGGTGAATTGCTGAAGACAAATCCGACTGTCGGTAAGCCGTTATTAGGTGAAGCTTTGACTCTGAGAGCATTGGCTTATTTTGAATTGGTGCGTATCTATGGAGATATTCCTTATAAGAAAACAACTTCCAATTCTGACCTTTCCAATGTATATATCGGTAAGATTGACCGTGATACTGTATATGCCGACCTTGTGAAGAACTTGCAGGAAGCCATCGAATACCTGCCTTGGTTAGGTAGTGGTAAAGCTTCTACTGCTGAACGTATCAGCAAAGGTTTTGCTAAAGGCCTGTTGGCACGTGTGGCCTTATTCGCAGGTGGATGGTCGTTGCGTGATGGTAATCAATTCCCTGATATGCAGCTGGAGAAGCATCCTACCATCCCTGAAATGAATGGATATTATGTAGGTCGTGTGAAGAACTATAAAGAGTACTATGAAATAGCAGCTAAACAATGTGCTGAAATTCTGGGTGATCCTGAGAATCCGCATCAATTGGATCCTGACTTTGAGAATATCTGGAAAACGGTAAATCATCTGGATCAGAATCCTTATAATGAAAATCTTTATGAAGTTGGTTTAGGTGTAGGTAATACCGGTGACGTGGGCACTCTGATGGGTTGGGAAGTTCAACAAGGCTCTATGTACGGACAGCAAGGTATGGGTAGTAGCTATGTTACTTCTACAATTTATTACTTCTATTCTTTTGGTAAGACGGATAAGCGCCGTGACGTTACATTGACTTTCGGTCGCTGGCGTAAAGAGAATTATGAGGATTTGAGTCTGAATGCTACGAATGTACACTATGCTAAATGGCGTATGTACTGGACCAGTGAAACCTATCGTGCCCTTCACTTGGCTGCTGCCGGCCGTGTGGCTACCGGTATCAACTGGATTGTAATGCGTTATTCTGATATTTATCTGATGTTTGCTGAGGCTATGAATGAGCTTTACGGACCGGATCATCAGAATACAACGGCAGGTATGACAGCCCGTCAAGCTCTGGAAAAAGTACGTGAACGTGCATTTGGATCCGGTTCTTCTGAAATTACGAAGTATGATTCTGACTTCTTCAATGCTATAGTGAATGAACGTGCCTGGGAATTTGGTGGTGAAGGTGTTCGTAAAATGGACCTGATTCGTTGGGGGCTGTTGGATAGTAAGATTGAAGCTATGAAAGAAAGCCTTTGCCTGATGCTTGATAACCAACATCCGGTGACCATCTTTGATAAGACTTATCAGCCTTCGGATTTCCCGACTGTATTGTACTATAAGATGCGGACAGATGATAAACTGTATGTAGATTATTCATCACCCAATTATTATCAGGAACTGGGTACGGCTCCTGCAGGCTATGAAAAGATTGACTGGTTTCCGAAAACTTATGCAAAACCTGAAACCGGGTCAGGCACTACTTATCGTGACGAACTTGCCAAGATTCTGGTAATGGCTACCGGTATCAATGCATCTTACGACTATAGTGCATTACTGGGAAAACTGAAGAATGGTGGTGAGATTGGTGATATGTTGAAACAATATCCTATTGGCAACGGAACTTGTAACTATCGTCATCCTTATGCTATCTATGATACGGATATTTATCAGTCCAAGGGTTTTTTGGTAAATTCCTATGGTTATTAATAAACGGACAACAGAATTAAAAAATGAAGATTATGAAACTTAAAAGCATATTCGCATCCCTTGTCATGACAGCCGCACTCTTTTCTTCGTGCGACCGTGACGTAAACGATTGGGAAGTGGCCACCGGTGAGAACCGTTTGTTTAAGCCTTTGATTTTCGAGGCAAGTACGTTGAAGCCTACTTCCATTCAGATTAAACACACTAAAGTAGTTGACGCTGCTAACTATGTATTTGAATTCAGTAAAGATGCCGACTTTGCAACGATTGACAAATCTGTTGTTATTCTGGCTGATACTCTGACTCCGTTTGCAGATTCAAATACAGCGATGAAAGTAGAATACCGTACTTGGTTTGAAGGGCTTGATGGTACTACCAATTATTGGGTACGTATGCATGCTGAGAATGCAGATGCATCATTAAAGTCAAAGTTGAGCTCATTTACCTTTATCACTCCGGCGGAACAAATATTCAGGAGTTACAGACCTACAGTTAATAGCCTGACTTTCCTTTGGGAAGAGACAGATCGGGTTACGAATCTTGTATTGATGAATGAAGATAGTACAGTAGTTGAAAACCGTGTGCTGACTACTGCTGAGATACAGAATGCTGCTGCAACATTTGAAGGCCTGGATATGGGAGTACCTTATATTGCTCAGATTTTCTACAATGAAGTATTGCGTGGAACACTGAATACGAAAACTTCAGGTTCGTCCGGCAGTCTTATTTTTAATATTAATATTCCTGGCATTACTGCTGAGGATATATCAACGGCTTTGGCAGGACATGCTGCTGAAGGGACTAAAAAAGTTACTGTGAATTTTGCCTCTGGTATGGAATTTAATATGGAGGGAACCATTACAATTCCAACAGGTATACAGGATATTAGTTTTGTTGGTTCGGAAAATGCAAATGGTAAGTTGTCTCAATTGAATAAAGTTTATTTTGCTATCGAAAGCGAAGTGAATGATGTTAATTTTGAATACCTCAGCATGAACTCCGATGGTGGATTTATGTTCCAAGTAGGTGCGCAGAAGTTCCACGATATTACTTTTGAAGGCTGTGAAGTGAAACAAGTTAATTCTGCTGTCCGTCTCCATAGTGGTGCAGAAGGTAATAGTGTCAACTTCAATAACTGTTGGGTATCGAACACTGGTGGTTGGAGTTTCCTCAATGTAGGTTCAGGCTGTACAATTCCTGCTATCAATGTTACGAATAGTACATTGACTGAATTCAACACCCGTATTGCCGATATACGTGTGAAGACTGATATCAAATTCAAGAATGTGACTTTGGTAAATATTGCAGAGAAGATGACTCACCTTTGGTTACTTGACAACAACTCCAAACCGACTGTGACTATTGAAAACTGTATTTTTGCCGGTCCTAATGGTGGTCAGAAGCTGCACTCTACGAATGGTAACTATAGCAATGTTACTATTTCCTATGGTGGTTCTTACAAGACAAATGATTTAATAGAAGATTCTCGTCCGCTGGATGATATTACGGTTGTAAACCTGGATATCTATGGCTTGTTTGTAGATCCTGCCAATGGCGATTTCCACATCAAACAAGGTGCTGGATTTGCAGGAACCGGAGTAGCGGGAGACCCGAGATGGTTTTAATAAGTAGGTATTAGATTCAGGATAAGATTCTCTCAAAAAGGAAAGTCCGGACTTTTTTAAGCCCGGACTTTCTGTTTAAATGCTTATCATTAATCATTTTTTCCCTTCTTTGTATTCCGAAGGTGTCATCCCCACCTGCTTCTTGAAGCATTTGCTGAAATACTTGGGATCGTTGAATCCCGTCATATATGCTACTTGTGAGAAGTTGTATTCTCCGCTATCTATCAACTGTACGGCACGTTTGATTCGGATTTCCCGTATGAAATCCACTGGTGACAGGCCGATGATAGATTTCAACTTTTGATAAAAGACGGTACGTCCCATATTCAGTTTCTGTGCAAACTCCTCGATGGTCAGGTCGGAATTATCCATTTCTTTTTCCATAACTTCCATTACTTGCTGCATGAATTGTTCATCGAATGGAGTGATTTGCGGCTGTGATGGGGATATGTCAATAGATGGTGCAACGGGACTTTCCTGTTTTTCAGACCATTGTTTCCAGAGAATATCCTGTAACTGCTTGCGCTGGTGTAGCAACGATTTGATACGTGCTTTCAGATAAGTAGCACTGAAAGGCTTGGTGATATAATCGTCGATCCCCTGTTCCAATCCGGAAATGCGGTCATCCAATGATGATTTGGCGGATAAGAGGATGATGGGGATATGACAGATTTCTCTGTTTTCTTTAATGTTCTTCACCATATCCAGACCGTCCATTACAGGCATCATAATGTCGCTGATGATAAGATCAGGAACATGCTCTTGTGCACGTTCTAAACCTTCTTGACCGTTAATTGCCTCAATGACTTTGTAATTTTCCGAAAGAATAGTATGCAAGAAGCTCCGAAGCTCCATATTGTCTTCCACAATCAGAATGGAAATCGGATCAACTTTGTCGGTATCCATAGGCATATCCTGAGATACCTCGTCTATTTCATTGTCGGTTTCTGTAGAAGCTCCGTCATTCAGAATGAATTCAGTGTTTTCATGAGTTTCATATATTTCCTGTCCCATTGGCAGGGTGACAATAAATTCACTACCCACTTCGGGCTGGCTCTTTACTTCAATACTACCACAATGCAACTCTATTAATTCTTTTACGAGTGACAAGCCGATGCCGGAGGAAGGTTGTAATATATTGTATTTCACTAAAGTTTCAAAGCGTTGGAAAAGCGTTTGTTGCTTCTTAGGGTCAATACCGATTCCCTCGTCAGCTACGGATACAATCAGCTTGTCTCCTTCCACATTGGCATGAACAGTAATAGACTTGTTGGCAGGCGTATATTTGAAAGCGTTGGACAACAGGTTGAAAATTATCTTCTCGAATTTATCCTGATCAATCCAGGCAGATATTATCTCTTGGTTTGTCTGTAATTGATAGTTTATATTCTTTTCTTCAGCAATAAGACGGAAATTATCCATTACCTTTTCCAGCAAGATAACCACATTGGTCTTTTCCAACAGTACTTTCATCTTCTTATTCTCTATTTTACGGAAATCCAGAATCTGGTTTACCAAGTGGAGCATACGTTCCGTATTTTTGTGTACCAATGTCAGGTGTTTACGTGCATTGGCCGATAGAGTCGTTTCATGTTCTAATACTTCGGTTACCGGACTGGCTATCAGTGTTAGCGGGGTGCGTAACTCGTGAGATATGTCAGTGAAGAAACGTAGTTTGATGTTTGCCAGTTGTTGTTCCAGATTGATCCGGTGGCGCAGACGGTATATATAGAGAATGATATAAACGATCGTTGCAGTCGATGCTATGAATAAAATGGCATAAAGTATCCATGCCCAATAGGTCTCCCAGAATGTAGGGAGCACTATAATAGGAAGAACACGTGTACCGCTTTCCATCCATACTCCATCGCTGTTGGTGGATCGTATCTGCAGTTCATAATCTCCGGGAGGAAGGTTGATATAACTGGCAGACCGACTATTGTCTACTTCATTCCAGTTTTCTTCCAGACCTTTCAGACGATAAGCGTAACTGATGGATTGCGGATCAATGTAATCCAGCGCAGCAAACTGGAAGGTTACATTTCGTTCGGAAGGTTTCAGCTTTAATTCTTTCAGATCATCAATATCCAGATCCTGGGAAGCTCCTTGTATCTTGAGTCCAGTGAATACGATAGGAGGAACATAACTACTTTTTTGAAGTTGCTCAGGGAATATCCTCAGAATGCCGATATCTGTTCCCAGTAATAACTGGTGATGTTGGCTTTGCACCGGAGCGGCTTCGGTGAAGTATAGATCCTGTTGCAGATATTTCTTGTCGTAATGTTCAAAGGTCTCTTTGTCCGGATGAAAACATGCCAGTGCATTTTCTGCTATTATCCAGAGATTCCCTTTATTATCTTCTATCATAGATTCCACAAGGTCTGAGGGAAGGCCGTTTTGGGTAGTGTATGTTTTAAATTCTATTTCGTTGCTTAGCAGGTTCTCGGATAATATTTTATTGAGACCTCCGGTAAATGATAGGACATAGGTATCTTTCCGGCTGTCGGTATAAATGTAGATGACATCGTTGCTGCAAAGGCTGGATACTTTATCAGGGATACGTATATTCCGGTAGAATTCAATTTGTTCCGGTTGTGTGAATTCACTGGAGAAGGTGAGTAAACCCTCCGTTGTTCCTACCAATAGTACCTGGTTTGCTTCAGCGATGTACCGTACTTTGGCAAAGCGATCTTTCGAATATCCCGTTAATTTATTGCCGCTATGCAGAAAGCGTATGTCTCCTTCCTGCGTTTCTTCAATCAGATTCAATCCGCCCCCGTAACATCCTACCCATATACGGTTTTTGCTATCCTGAAAGATGGTATAAATACTGTTGTAGCTTAAACTGTACGGATCATCCTTTTGACGGGTGAACTGGCGTATTTTGAAACGGTCTTCTCCTGTTCTTTCCAGACGGAAAAGTCCGTCCTGTTTGCTACCCATCCAGATGATACCTTCTTTATCTTCCATGAAACAATAAATATTCTTGGTAAACGACACAGGATTAGGACTGATAGTTCCTTCCGGAGTCAGATAGCCCTTCAGGCTACCGTCCGTCCGATATATCCTGACAGAGCCTTTTTTGGTAGATGTCCAGAGATTCTTTTCCTTATCTATAAGAAAAGCACGGGTCTCAAAGCCGGTGTCAATGGATTGTAGGTGGCAGGCATGCGGGAAGAAAGATATCTTGGTAACATCCCAGGTATTGCAGAACCATAGGTTGCCCTGGCGGTCCAGGAAGTAGTTTAGAATGTTGGGACTATACTTCGAATTTGGATTGTCGTAATCTGTATAATAGGGTTTCAACTGGCGGTTTCTCCGGTCGTAGTAACAGAAACCACCCTGATGGGGGACCATCCACAAGGTTCCCTGTGAATCTTCGAAAATGAAATCACGGTTTACACGTTCGGCATTCGGCAGATCCTCCTTGGGAGTGATGTAGTGTTGCTTATCTTCTGTAACCAAGTTATACCTTACTACTCCCGGGGTATCGCCAAACATCCATAATTCTCCGTGATGATCTTTGAATACGGATAATACTTTGGGAGAAGGTTTGGTTGAAGTACGAGGATCGATAAGTCTGTATCTGCCTTCTCCGGCAAAAAAGATATATAAACCTTCATCTGTACAAAGCCCAATACTATCTTTGCCGAGATTCTGCATGGAATTAATGGTATTAGAAGAGGGGAAAGGTGCTTCATTGAACTGTAATTGCTGTGTCTGGGGATTATATATCACCAATTGATTATCATTGGATACCAGATATATCTTACCATTATTTTCTTTAATGCTCTTGAACGGTATATCCGATTCAATATTCTTTTTACCGATGATGGATATTCCTTTATCAGTCAGTATCCACTCATCTCCTTCACTGTCTTGATGTACAGTGATAATGTGACTCCCTTTCAGATTCTTCTGTTCCGGACTGTAAAGAGTGATACCTTCTCCTTCTTTACAACTCAGTTCGTCGATTCGGAATGCTTCCTGTTCGCACAGAATCCAGCTGATACCCTTTGGCAGAGCATAAATGGTACGTACGGCATACGTTTGTTTGTTCTGATTTTCGTAAGGACGCAGAACATCTATAAACTTCTCGCTACGTGTATCGAACAGATAAACGCGGAGATCATAAGTCTGACACCAGATGTCACAAGTCTGAGTCTGAGTGATGGAAGATAGGCGGTTGCTCGTCAGGTTGGAGCCGTCTCCTGGAAATGCTTTGTAATTTTTGAAGGTATACCCGTCGAATTTATTCAGACCATTCCAGGTTGAGAACCAGATAAGCCCTTTTGAATCTTGTACGATGTTCGTTACCGTTCGCTGTGCTAATCCATTGTAAGCAGAGAAATGTTGTATCTGGCACACAGGTTGGGCAGCAGCTTTACAGGTAATGAAGAGTATAAATAGCAGTAAATAAATAGTTTGTGATAGAATGTACTTTCTCATTGTATGACTGATTGAGTTTTCTTATGCAAATATACAACAAAAACTACTCTCTTCCTTAATATTCTTTAATTCCCCGGAAAATCTTCTCAGATTGCTTGTTTATATGCTTAATAATTCGATATATTTGTGATATCAAAATGATATCAATTAAATCTGTAAAGTATGGAAGCAAAAGAATTGAATTTTAATGGATTTAAGATGAACGGTTTCTTAGGATTATTCATTCATCTTATCGTGTTGCCGGCACTTATTTTCTTCGGCTTTATCACATGTGTTCCGACAGCGATTGTAGCTGGTATCCTTTGCATTGTCTGGTGCATCATGTTTGCCGGTTATATGCAATTGGAACCGAATGAAGCCCGGGCCATGGTGTTCTTTGGTAAATACAAAGGGACATTTAAAGAAACAGGCTTTTTCTGGGTTAATCCATTCCTGGATAAGAAGAAGCTCTCTCTTCGTGCACGAAATCTGGATGTGGAACCTATCAAGGTGAACGACAAAATTGGTAATCCTATTCTGATTGGCTTGGTGCTGGTATGGAAACTCAAAGATACCTATAAGGCTATGTTTGAAATTGATTCACAGACCATGGCATCCTCTGCACATACAGTAACAGGCAATGCGAATCAAATTAGTATAGGTAATGCAGTTGCCAGCCGTATGAATGCCTTTGAAAACTTTGTAAAGATACAAAGTGATGCTGCTTTACGTCAGGTGGCCGGGCAATATGCTTACGATGATAACGAAGCGGATACTGAAGAGTTGACACTTCGTTCCGGCGGTGAAGAAATAAATGAGCAATTGGAACAGAAACTGAATGAACGCCTTGCTATGGCAGGTATGGAAGTAGTGGAAGCACGTATCAACTATCTGGCTTATGCACCTGAAATAGCTGCAGTAATGCTTCGCCGTCAGCAGGCTTCAGCTATTATCACTGCCCGCGAGAAAATAGTGGAAGGTGCTGTTTCCATGGTAAAAATGGCTTTGCATAAACTTTCCGAAGAAGAGATTGTTGAATTGGACGAGGAAAAAAAGGCGGCTATGGTCAGTAACCTATTGGTAGTGCTTTGTGCGGATGAGGCTGCACAACCAATTGTAAACGCAGGTACATTAAATCATTAATTCGAATAGTATGAATTTCTCTTTTTTATATAAGTGGGCATTAGTGCTCGGCTTATTGCTGGGACATGTAGTAGCGGTTTTTGCTCAGGATGCAAATATAGATCGTGCAGAGCATGTATATGAATTGTTTGTAGAAAATCAGGCTGATAGCATCCATGCTCTCCTGAACAAGAATTTGCAGGAAAAATTATCTCCGGAAGTTTTTAGGGATATGTTCAAGCAGTCGGAAAAGCAGTTCGGGAAACTTCAGTCCAAAGGCGAATGGCGGAAAGAAAGCGCTGAGGGGATTACGCTCTATCATCGTGATTTGAAGTTTGAGCGTTACGACCTTCGTTTCCTGTTGTCTTTCGATGCTGATGGTGAGATGAATACGATTCGTCTAATGCCTGTGCCTGCTGCTTCTACAGCAAAGCCGGTGGTTTATAATAAAGAGAAGATGCTGGAACGGGATATAACGGTTGGAGCGGATGGCTTTAAACTACCCGGGACAATAACATTGCCTGTAGGGAAGAAAAAGGTTCCTGTGGTAATTCTCGTACATGGTTCCGGTCCGCAAGATCGTGATGAGACTGTTGGACCGAATAAACCTTTTCGTGATTTAGCCTGGGGATTGGCGGAACGTGGCATTGCAACGATCCGTTATGATAAACGTACGAAAGTCTATGGTGCCGCTTGTGTACCGGAAGGTCGTGAAATTGATTATGACACAGAAAGTGTGGATGATGCTATAGCTATTGTTGCTTGGGCGAAGACGTTGCCGGAGGTTGATGCTGACAGTGTTTATGTGTTAGGCCATAGTTTGGGTGCCACACTTGCCCCTCGTATTGCAGAACGGGCCGACGGATTGACTGGAATTATTCTTGTTGCTGCTTTGGCCCGTCCGTTTGAAGATGCAATTGTTGAGCAGATGACCTATATTTCTTCTTTGACAGATTCTTCTGCCCGTGCCAAAGAACAGATTGCTGAAATAAAAAAGCAGGCAGATAATATAAAGAAGTTGGGTACACCGGATTTTGATGACAAACTTCCTTTGCTATTGAATGTTCCTCGTCCCTATTGGGAATTTGCTAATGCTTATAAACCTGTAGAAGTGGCATCTAAATTGACTTTGCCTATGCTGATCTTACAAGGTGAGCGTGATTATCAGGTTACTATGCAGGATTTTGGCTTATGGCGTTTTGGACTTCTGCGTAATAAGAATGCTTTCTTTAAATCTTACCCTAAACTTAATCATATGTTGCAGGAAGGTAGTGGTAAGGCTACTCCATTTGAATATAACCAGGCATCACCTGTAGTGGGATATGTTATGGACGATATTGTATCATTCATCCATAACGGAAGTCTGTTATGATACAAAGTCAATAGTAAATTGTTTAATTGTAAAATAGAATCGTGGCTAAAAAAGAAACTTCAACCAAAAGCTTTGTCTTGCGTGTAGATGCAGCGACTATGGATGCTATTGAAAAATGGGCAGCCGATGAGTTTCGCAGCACTAACGGACAGCTTCAGTGGATTATTGCTGAGGCTTTGCGGAAGAGTGGGCGGATGAAGAAAACTAAAAATATTCCTCCGCCTGAAGAACCGGAATCGTAATTTATAATTCATATTTCTATGTTAAATCTTGGTCCTTATTCAACAAAAGAGTTTCCTAATATCCGTGTGTATCCTACCGTAATAGACCGTATACTGGAAGGTGTTGCAGTTTTATTAGCTGTTGCTGCCTGGGGGTGTGCTATATGGGTGTATACACATGCAGAAGATAAGATTGTAGCAAACTTTTCTCTGTTTGCTGCCGGATTAGGTACTTTCTGTCTTCTTTTGGTAGGTTTCTCTGCGTATCTCCCTATCCGCTGGATACGTTTTCCGGTACGTATTACGGAACGTAATGTGGCAGTGCAGTATCTTATGGCAGTTCGCATTGCCCGGATATTAAATGTTTGTTTAACTTTGCTGTTTCTTACTCTTGTCTTTAGTAAAGTTGAGGTGGAATATGGTATTCCACAAGGCCTGTGTAATATAATAACAGGAGCTGTCGGTGGTTTGCTGATATTGGTGCTTATGGTGTATTATATTTTGGCGTTTAAGTATAAATAGGGATGTTTGCAGGTCTATATACCTAATTATGACTACTGCCTTCTTTCATTATACCTTGTTTTAGGGATTGCGGCATCTTCGTAAATGCCCTACTTTTGCATCATCAGATTTAATGAATTAGTTAGTCATAATTACGTAACCACTTTTATTAAGGAAAAAAGGTTCCCGTCTTCCCCGATGTGATATCGTGAAAGAGCGGGGATTTTTTCATTTAATGCCCTGTTGGCAAGAAGTTAAGAGTTTGTCAGCAGGAAGTTAACTCCTTGTTGACAAACTCTTAGCTTCTTGTAATCCTGAAAAAGTAGTCATAATATTCTTGTTTTCTGTCTATTCTCAGTATGTTTTCATCTTTGTGCTATTGATCAACACAAACAGATAAAAATGAAGTTGGATTTAATAAGGAGGAAGATTGTGTAATGCAAGACTATTGTAGTTAAATATGCAAGAGAAAGTTATTAAATAATGGTATCTGGTATTGAGGAAAGTAGAAAGAATCATTAATTTGTAGTAGTGTTGGGAACTTTAGGAACCAATACAATAAAGATTTGAGGGTATGTCAGGAGTATTTCCTGATGTACCCTTTTTTATAAGTTATCCTTAATATCTTGCAATTCTACCAATTTATTCACAATGGCGTAAATAGTCAAACCTGCCGGAGAATGTATTTGCAGTTTACGGGCGATATTTCGGCGGTGAGTGATAACCGTATGGATGGAAAGATAAAGTTGGTCGGCAATGGCTTTGTTGGTCATGCCTTTCACGACACAGGTAATGATTTCTTTTTCTCGTTGGCTGAGTGTTTCTTGTTCACTCTCTTTTTCTTCTTCGTCGTCAGTGCACAGCAGTTGGTTTATTTTAGTGGCAATGGTTTCCGGATCATCGCATATCGAGAGATGGTCATCGTATTCTTTTAATGAATTACTGTCGATCACGGAACATACAAGGGCCAGATATTTAGTTTCCACCTTCCCATTTTCTACCTTGAATGCAGGAAGGTCAAACCAACCACCAAAAGCAGGGTTGACAATCAGTATATCGGGTGTATGCAAATGTATGTAACTTTGCAAAGATTCTGGGGAAGAAACCTCTATAGGCATTACATTCAGATTAGGCAGGCGCTTCAATACTGTCGTAAGTCCGCTTCGGATGATGACAGAAGTTTCAGCGACTGCTATCTTTACAGAAACATTATTGTTCATTTTTCAATCTCCTTTCCAGTTGGGCTACAGCAGGAACAAACATATAGTCTTCTACCTGGCAGTGTGAAGCAAGGTCATGTTCGCAGTTGAAGATGTCAAAAAGAACAGCATTAAGCTTGTTGTTGTTCTCTTTTTCCGGATAATATTTAATGATGATATTTTTCAGTTCGGTCAGCTTGGATTCAATCTGATTGTGCTTGCTGGCAAAAGTTGCTATATCATAGTTTTCAGCAAGTTTACCTTCAAGCAGCTTTTCGACATAGGTGAACACGGCCTCGTTTTCATATTCCATGTGGCGGCGTACCTCTTTGGCATATTCATCGAAAAATTTCAGAATGAGATAAGCAATATTGTCCGTACCCGAACAATCGATAGCTTCGATCAATTTACGACGGATAACAGGTAATTTAAAATCGAGGAAATAAGTATGTGCCCGTTTTAGGTAATCCATAAGTGCTGAGATAGAAAATACATTTTCATCTCCACTATAGGTATATTGCTCTTCGCTGATGAAATTGGCTACTGCGAGAAAGGTGCGGTAGTCTACGCCTTGTGCCTCACAAACGTCCTTTACACTCTTATCTCCAAATCCCAAGGAGAGTCCAAAGCGGCTCATAACCATTAATAAGGAGTAGTTATCACAGATAAGGTCGCTCATTTTGTCTGTGGCGCGATACTTATGCGGTTCATTCATTGCAGATTATCCTTTCTTTCTTTGTTAATTCGTGCGCAAAGTAACGACTTTTTGATGAAGATTACAATCGCTATTTGTAGGTATTTTAGTGTTTAGTCTTATTTAACGAGAAAAATTAGTTTGCAAACTAAATATTTTAGTTCTTTGCAAAAAACAAATGAAGCGTTATGAAAGGATTGACTGCGAAAGAAGAAGAAATCATGGGATTTTTCTGGGAGAAAGGTCCGTTGTTTGTGAAGGAAATGCTGGCTTTTTATGAAGAGCCCAAGCCGCACTTCAATACTTTGTCCACAATTGTAAGAGGTCTGGAAGATAAAGGTTTTCTGGCGCATAAGACTTACGGTAACACGTACCAGTATTATGCTGTGCTAAACAAGGAGGATTTCAGCAAAGGAACACTGAAGAAAGTAATCAGTAAATATTTCAATAATTCGTATCTTAGCGCAGTATCTTCATTGGTAAAAGAAGAAGATATATCACTGGAAGATTTGAAGCAGCTGATTGCAGAAGTGGAGAGAGGGAAGATATAGTAACTTTAAATATCGAAGATTATGAAAAACATTGCTATAACTTGTTTAGTGTTGGTAGCTGTTTGTGCAGGCTTGCAGGCGAAGAAGGTGGTGAGAGCGCCTTATTTCATGGCAACGAGTACCAGCCAAATAGAATTCCAGAAAGTGACATTAGGGAAAGATACGACATGGATAGAGGCTAAAATATATTCCAGACCGGGTGAAGGAGTAAGAATAGACTCGACTGCCGTTGTACAAGTGGGGGATAAAATGTATGCTTATTGGGGTGGCGATGGATTTTCGAAAGAGTTTTGGACGAATCTTCCGGCTTCGGGTGAGTTGGCTGTGACTTTGAAGTTTGAACCGATTCCTATGGATGCGGAAAGTTTCGACTTTTATGAAATGCCTGCAAAGAAGAGTGAAGGATGGAATATTTATGGGGTGCGTCTGGATGGCAAGAAGCCGGAAATCGGAATACCTGAGAAATTGTTAAATCAGCAATTGGATTATTCTCAGCCTTTGCCTGATCCTGATTTGAAAAATGGAAAGACGGTGATCCGCGGACATATATTGGGTTACAATCCGGTATATGGAACTACTCTGAATTTCAATTGCAGTGACTGGTTCTTTTTTGATGTATTTGGTCAATCCCTTCCGATAGCTGAGGATGGAAGCTTTTATTATGAAACAAACTTGATGATACCGGGTGATGCTACATTGCGAGTGGGACGGAAGAGCTTTGAGATATTTTTGGTACCGGGTGGTGAGCTTGAAATAACATTTAATTTACCGGAAATTTACTGGTCGGAAAGCCGTTTGTTCGGGAAGAAAGATAGAAGACCACTGGTTTGGTTCGAAGGTACGTATGCCGGTCTGAATACTGAATTGACAAAGTATGCAGGACTGACGAGTATTTACAGTGCGGATAATTTTTATGAGAATATTTGCGGTGTCACTCCTGCCCAATATAAAAAGTATGTGACGAAGATTTACGAAAAAAATCGTGATGAAATACTAAAGAATAAGTTACTGAGTGATGCTGCACGTACATACATGATAAACAATCTGGAAATGTCGTATTTCTTTGCTATCAAGGGGTATAAGGGTACAATCAGTTATGCTCCGATGATCAGTGGAAAAAAAGGAGTGAAGCGGGCGGATATGACGGTAGGTGAGAACTATTATGATGATATCCTGAGATTGGATTTTATTCATTCTCCTTATATACGATATGGTGGTTATCCTGATTTTGTCCGTGCTGCAACCGAAGATTTCAAAGGTAAGTTTGAACCGCAACCTATCTGGGAGGATATCTTACGGGCGAAACCTCTAGGATCTATTCTTGCCCGCTTGAAACCATTGTCGGAGAAACAGATGTTGACATTGGATAGTATATCTGAACCGGAAATCAAGAAAGCTTTGACTATCAGAAATCAGAAAGTGATGGATTTACTTGCAGAGAGCGCAAAGAAAACTGGTTACACGATCTGCCAGCTTGATACGGCAGTTACAGCGGACAGTTTGTTAGCAGTTATCACTCGTCCTTATCGTGGTAAAGTGGTTCTGATAGATATGTGGAATACTTGGTGTGGTCCTTGTATGCGAGCTATGAATAGTTTGAAACCAGTTAAAGAAGAACTGAGAGATGTAATATATGTCTATGTAGCGGATGAAAGTTCACCCGAAGGGAAGTGGAAAATCACAATACCTGATATTCATGGAATTCATTACCGGATTACGAATGAACAGAGTGCTGCATTAGGCAAGTTATATGAGTATCCAGGAATACCTACATACTTTGTGATAGATAGGGAAGGGAAGCTTTCATATAAAGTTACAGGTTTCCCCGGTGCGGAAAAGATGAGAGAAGAATTGATTAAATTATAAATTGTACATCCATATGGGAATTTTCTTTGTCTATATACTGAAGTCGTCAGTTTGTCTGGTGGTATTTTATTTATTCTACCGATTATTGCTGAGTCGCGAAACGTTTCATCGTTTCAACCGGGTGGCGCTACTGAGCATTCTGTTGTTATCGTGCCTTTTACCATTGGTAGAGGTAACCGTAGAGGAGCAGACAGAAGTTCATCAAACCATGATGACTTTAGAACAGTGGCTGATGCTGGCAGATATGATGAACACGGCTGATACTACGGATTTGCAGGCAGAGGAAGTGACGGTGACTTGGATACAGGTTGCATTGTTGGTGTATCTGGCAGGAATTTTACTCTTTGCCCTACGCAACGGATATTCATTGTTGAAATTAGGCGGGTTACTAAAATCTGGTAGGAAAGAGAACTTAAGTAAATATATCGATGGGGGAGAGAAAGTGACCCTGATAGTACACGACCGTGATATAGCTCCGTTCAGTTGGATGAAATGTATCGTTATTTCGGAAAAAGATCTGGATGAGAATGGTCGGGAGATACTTATTCATGAATTGGCTCATATTCAAAATCGGCATTCATGGGACTTACTGGTGGCGGATATCTGTATCTTCTTCCAGTGGTTCAATCCGGCTTCATGGTTGCTGAAACAGGAGTTGCAGAATATCCATGAGTACGAGGCTGATGAAACGGTTATTGAAAAAGGCGTTGACGCGAAGCAATATCAACTATTATTAATCAAAAAAGCTGTCGGCACAAGGCTCTACTCTATGGCCAACAGCTTTAATCACAGTAAACTTAAAAAACGTATCACTATGATGTTAAAAGAAAAATCGAATCCGTGGGCAAAATTGAAGTATTTATATATACTTCCGGTAGCAGCTATTGCAGTAACAGCTTTTGCCCGTCCTGAAATCTCAGAAACTGCAGAAGAGATTTCTGCCGTCAAAGTTAATGATTTGACAGCAATTGTGGAAGCAAAAGCCATAAAAAGTACGGAAGAGTCAGTGCAGATAAGTACTGTGTCGCAAGATACGGTAAAGGTGAATTATGTACCAACAGAAGTGAGTCGGAAGTTGCAAGGTACAGCGGTCTTTGAAGTGGTGGAAGAAATGCCGGAATTTCCAGGTGGTGTGGATGCCATGATGGAATATCTCCAGAAGGAGCTGCGTTATCCGGAGTCTGCAAAAGAAAAAGGGATTCAGGGGCGTGTGACGGTACAATTCATTATTGATAAAGAAGGAAATGTGACGAATTCTAAAGTAACCCGTTCGGTAGATAAGGATATGGATGCTGAAGCTATCCGGTTGGTAAAGGCAATGCCGAAATGGAAACCAGGTATGCAGAAAGGGAAGGCGGTAGCAGTGAAGTATACGGTTCCGGTGGTATTTAGGCTGGAAGGTGGAAAGACGGTAAATTCACAGGTGACTGTGAACTCGAAGGTGTCAGAATTCTCGGTTCAAGGTATGAATAATCCTTTGTACATTGTTGACGGTAAAGAAGTCACTTCGTCAATCCTTTCTGCTTTAGATGTGAATAAGATAGAGAGTATGACTGTTCTGAAAAACGAATCGGCTACTGAAGTGTATGGTGAGAAAGGAAAGAATGGTGTAATCCTAATTACTCTGAAAGGAAGCGCTGAGAAGTCTATTACCTTATCAAATAAAAGTTCAGTAGTTAACGTACCTGGATTGAAAGGTGTTTATTTGAATAACCGAAGGGCAGAGTGGGAGGATGTAGATATATTTGTTGATGGTGAGAAGATAGAAATGGCTGGGAGAGCATTGGATGAAGTTGTACCTCCTAATCGGATTGAAAGTATCAGTGTTGAGAAAGAAAGAAATGAAGCTGGAAGAGGTAAAATTTATATTACTACAAAGGCAAAAGAAGGTGTTGAGAAAACGTCTGTTCGGGGTGATATGAAAGTAGAAGGTTTTGTACAGGATAAGGATGGAGAGCCTATTGTGGGGGCTACTGTTCTTATTGAAGGAACCAATATGGGAACAGTCACCGATGTAGATGGACGTTTTGTAATGTCTGCTTCAAAAGAGGATAAGTTGGTGGTTTCTTATATTGGTATGAAGGGTACCAAGGTAAAAGTTGCATCGAAAGTGACGATTACTTTAAAAGATGAATAATCAAGAATATTTTATATGGAAAGGAATTCTCTCTTTTTGTTTCTCTTTATGATGTTTGTTTGGGCGGGGCTTTGCTCTGCCCAGACTACTGGTGACAAGTTTGTTCTCATTGACGGATGCTTTTTCAATGGCATGCCACCGGGAGTTCGGAATGATGAAGGAGCTCAAATGATTATGTTGACAGATGAAAAAGGACATACAGCATTGGAGATACGTCTGAATAAGGGGAAAAAATTACCGGATTATGCGATGAAATACCGGGTTCCGGTAGAAAAAGTACCCGGAGGGGAGGAGCTATTGATGATCTCACGTTCCGGGACACAAAAACCGATGGCGGTTGCCGGAAGTAATACGATTACTCTTGATAAATGGGTAGGTAGGCCATTTCCGGATTTTGAAGTAAAGGATACGGCAGGACGGGTATGGACAAAAGCGGATATTCTCGGAAAGCCTTTTGTGCTGAACTATTGGCATACAGGTTGCCGGCCTTGTATCAAAGAGATGCCGGATTTGAATGAATGGATGAAGATCTGCCCGAATGTGACTTATTTTTCTACGACTTGGAATACGCCGGAACAAATAAAGAAGATTGTGGAGAACCGTCCTTTCCTTTTTACGCATATTGCCGATGAATTATTTTTCTTCAATCTGTTTAAAGTACAGGTTACACCGACTACAGTGTTGGTAGATAAGAAAGGTATTATCCGCTATTGGGAAGAAGGTACAAGCGAGAGTAAACGAGCATATCTGCTTGATAGGTTAAAGGAATTATCTGCTGAATAAATACTTTGTTTCTTATTTTTTTGTTTAAATCATTACTTTTAAGTATTTTTGTTTGAGACGGTTTAGATTCTATCACTTAAAAGATAATGCTATGAGACAAAGAAAACAAATTCACCAGGGATATAGCTTCTTTTGGGGAGTATTTCTATTATTAGTAATGTCTGCCGCTATATCTATTCATGCTGAAGCCCCTTTCATGAAGGAGCTTGTAATTTTCAAAGATACTTTGAAGAATGACACACTTGTGACACAGTCTCCGAAGAAAGATGGTACATTGGTTATCAGAGACCGTATTCCTATTCCATCCAATGAGCCTTTATACATTGTAAATGGGTTAGAGCTTCCTTATGAAATCTTTGCGGCATTGAATCCTATGCACATTGAAAGCATTGATATTTTGAAAGATGCTTCGGCTACTGCTATTTATGGTACACGTGGAATAAATGGAGTCATAGTTCTGAAACTGAAAACTCCACAGCAAATGAAGGAAGAAAAAACGATTAAGCAGATTGATGAGTTGCTGAAACCGAGAGGTGTTGACAGGCGAAATGCACGTTATTATATTAATGGAAAAGAAGTTCCGGCCAGCACTGCGTATCAAACGAACATCGAACAAATGGAAGTGAAAACCGGTGCAGACGGAACTTTGGAAATCTATATTAAACCAATGATTTTCATAAGGGGAGAATATGAATAAGAAATTATCCGCCTTTTTATTTACCCATCTCCTTTTCTAATAATTCTTTGAGGGGCTGATAGATGCCGCTATATCCCCTCAGAAGAGTTTTTCCTTCGGGTGAGATAACCATCAGGATAGGAACTCCGTTGAAGTAATAATCATCGGCAATAAAGCTATTTTCCTTTTGATTTGTATATACAGTGGCCCAGGGTGGATAAAACAGTGAAGCAACTTCTGAGTCTTGAGAAAGAGTTTCTGGTTGCTTATCGCCAGTGAATCCTAAGATTTCAAAACCTTTATCGTGGTATTCCTCGTAGAGTTTCAATAAGCGCGGATGTACCCAGGTAGTTCCAGGACATCCATATCCCCAATGATAAATAAGTAAATATTTACCACGGTAGTCCGACAAAGAAATACGGGCACTATCAGAAGTGATTACGGTAAACTCGCTTGGGGTGTTTCCCGGTTCTATATTTTTCATGACCTTGAGCAACTGTTCCAGTTTTCTCCCGATAGTCGATGATTTAATTTCGGGAGTAAAACGAGTGAATCTTTCTGCAGCTTCCGAATAAGAGACTCTGTTTACGGCTTGCAGATATTCCCAAGCGGCATATTCACTGTCATCTGCCGTATTGCGGAATTCTTTCAGAGCTTCACTTAGTTCGCTGGAACGGCATTGACTGTATGCTTGGTTATAATACATCATAGAGTCGGGATTGGCCTGTGGGGTGCCTCGCAGGTTTGCAAAATAGTATAGTTTGCGATATATTTTGTTTTGTTCCACTGTTATACTATCTTCCAGGGTTAGGATGCGTTGTAAACGCGGATCATCATACATTCCGCCCTCTTTGTGCATGGCAGGAAAGAACTCTACATTCCCCTTTACTTTCAGATGATCGCCCGGACGGGCATAGAATACAAAGCCACGATTGCAATATCTTAAAGGTTCCGTTTGAGAAGGATGGTAGGTTATGATGTAAAGCTTTGTCTCATCCGTCTGTTTGCAGAAAGAAAATTTTCCTTCTTTTGTTGCTATGAAAGTATCACGGTCGCCTTCTTTCCAGTCCGGTAGTAGATGGTGGGTAAGAATAAGTGTGTCTCCGATTTGTATTCCCTGCGTTGTAGCATCTATTCGGAAATTAGGTGCCGTAGTGCAAGAACTGACTGTGAGAATGAATATAAATATTGCCAGTGGAATAAGTGGTTTCATAGTACTGTACTTTTTAGTTGCGTTCAAAAGTAATTAATCCTATTGAGATATTCAACCGGAACTAAATAATTCTGATCTTTTTGAATACTTCTTTAGTAGAAAATCTTATTTTTGTATCAGCTTCCCAAATACCTGATGACTTATGTTGAAACAAATATCCTTATTAATCCTGTGTGCGGTAGCAATCGTTTTGTTCGCTACTCCTGTGCATGCTTGTACTTCTGCTGTTGTATCGGGTAAAGTGACACTCGATGGGCGCCCTCTGCTTTGGAAAAACCGTGATACGGACTTTATGCGAAATCATGTTGACTATGTGAAAGGCGAGAGGTATGACTTTATTGCTGTAGTGAATAGTGCCAATGCATATCTGAAAGAGGCATGGATGGGAACTAACTCTGCAGGATTCGCTTTGATGAATACACAATCGTATAACTTGGTGGATGTAAAAGGTGATGAAGAACGGGGAGCCGCCAATGGGCGTGTTATTTATCGTGCACTTGAAGTTTGTGCTACGGTAGAGGACTTCTGTCATTTTCTGGATACCATTTCCAAGCCCAGTGATATCGAAGCTAATTTTGGTGTAATCGATGCACAAGGTGGTGCAGCTATGTTTGAAGTAGATTATTATAAATATGTGATGTATGATGCCAATAACCCGAAGGATGCTCCTTATGGTTATATTGCCCGTACTAACTTCTCTTTTGCAGGTAAGGTGAACGAGGGGGCCGGCTATGTGCGCTATATGGAAGCAGACCAGGTGCTGATGAAAGCTTCGGCTACAGGTAACATTACCCCACAGTTTATTTTCAATGATTTATCCCGTTCGTTCCGTAACCGTATGCTGGATATTGATTTGCGTAGCGGGGGGTATAATCGTCCTCAGGCATCGGGCTGGTTTATAGATCAGGACTTCATTCCGCGTAGCAGTACATCGTGTTCGGTGGTGGTACAGGGGGTAAAACCGGGTGTGAAGGCCGAACTGACTACCATGTGGACCCTGTTAGGGTATCCTCCTACCGGTATAGCTGTCCCGCTGTGGGTGAAAGATGCCGGTAAACTTCTTCCCGGAATGGTACGTTTTAACAGAGAACATGAGGCAGCTCTGCTCAGTGATTGGTCACTTCGCTTGGCAGACAGAGTTTTCAGCTATAAGCAGGGAATGGGCACCGGACGTTATCTGAATTGGGAGAGGTTGTATAGTCCTGGGAAAGGTGACGGTTATATGACAGTGATTACTGAAGTGGAAGATGAAGTATTCCGTACGACGAAGCCATTGCTGGAAGAGTGGTACAAAAAAGGAAGCCTCGATACCCAAGCAATACCGAAGCTGTATGACGAACTGGAGTCATCCATTAGAATGATTTATCAGAGTTTACTGGAATCAGAATAGAACTTACATTACCGAACGGAGGTACGCTAGTATCTCCGTTTCTTGTTCCGGATGGAACCAACGGATTTCTTCATCTTTCCTGAACCATGTCATTTGCTTGCGCGAATAGATGCGGGAGTTCTGTTGGATTTTCTCTATGGCAAAAGGCAAGGTCCATTCTCCGTCCAGATATTTGAACATTTCTTTATAACCTACCGTATTCAATGAATTAAGTGCCCGGTAAGGATATACCTTTCTGGCTTCTTCTTCCAGGCCATCCTCTATCATAATCTCTACCCGTCGGTTTATGCGTTCGTAAAGTTCTTCCCGATCGCGCGTCAATCCTATTTTGATGATGCGGAAGGGGCGCTCTTTTTTCTGTTGGGTGCGGAATGAAGTGTAAGTTTTTCCAGTCATATAGCATATCTCCAGTGCATGGATTACACGTTTAGGATTCTTCAGATCCACTATTCTGTAGTATTCCGGGTCGAGTAACTTTAGCTCTGCGCACAATCTTTCCAGACCTTCCGTTTCATACTTATGCAGCATCACTTGGCGTGTTTCAGCATCTACGGTCGGAATATCATCAATGCCTTTGCAAACGGCATCCACATACATCATAGAACCGCCAGTAAGCAATACTATATCCTGTTCGGTAAATAAGATTTCCAGAAGCTTCAGTACCTCCGTTTCATATTGGGCGGCACTGTAATAATCGGTGAGTTGCAAGGTTCCTACGAGGTAATGTTTCACGCGTTGCAGTTGCTCGGGGGTAGGGGCTGCCGTTCCTATTTTCAAGTCGGCATAGAGTTGCCGGGAGTCTGCGGAAACGATGCAAGTTTGGTAATGCTCAGCCAGCCGCAGGCTGAGTTCGGTCTTTCCGACTCCGGTCGGTCCAATAAGCACTATCAGGGTTTTCATAAGGAAATGGTATTTAGAGAATAATTTCCCATCCGCAGATAACGCGGATAACGCAGATCTCTTCTAGGCTTAAGTCTTTCAAATCTGTGTTATCCGCGTTATCTGCGGATGAAAATTCTAAAATAATATTAGAACTTTTCTTCCTCGAACGGTGTGCCACCTTCACCTCTGCCTATGTCAAAACCTTCCTGGTCGAAATCTTCCAAATCAAAGTCCTGGTCTCCATAGAAGTTTTCATCCAGATCGAGTGATCCGCTGTTGGCTGCCATTTCTTCGAAGTCAATAGTCTGTTTCGGGGCATCGCCTTCCTTTTTGGTACACTTGGCACCTTTCATTTCCTTTCCGGTAATGATCTCGGAAAGTTCAATGAAGAAACAGCGTTCTGTCATGTAGTCGAACACATAGAGTAACTTCTGCTTTTCATCTTCTATCAGTTCGCTGATAGTGGTGTCTTTCATTACCCAACTGTCCATTTCCGGATTGTCATCCATCTCTTCCAGTGTGATTTCCTTTTCTTTTTCCCAATCATCATCACAGATGAAGAAAGAAGTCATCTGGTCGTTAGTATAGCCTACTGACTTCACTATAGCCTCATGGAAGTCGTAGAATGTAGCTTCCGGGTCAATTTGTATTTCTCTTACGAAGTCGTCCACTTCATCGGAGATAAGTGTAAATCTGTATATCATATTCTAATTACTTTATCGTTTTATCACCTAATAATACCACGTTCGGAGTCACGGATGAAGCTGACAATATATTCTATTTCCGGGCTCGTCGGAATTTCTTCTTCTATTTTCTTTAATGCATCTGAAGTGTTCAAGCCACTTTGGTAAATGATACGGTATGCATTGTGTATGTTCTCAATGGTTTTATTGGAGAACCCGCGACGACGCAACCCGATAATGTTGATACCACTGTAAGCAATCGGTTCCCGACCTGCAATGATGTATGGCGGAATATCCTTACTGAAACGGCACCCGCCTTGTATCATGCCATATCCACCTACACGGCAGAATTGATGCATCAATACATTAGCGCTGATAATGGAGAAATCGTCTATAACTATCTCACCTGCCATTTTGGTAGAGTTACCTATGATACAGTAATTACCGACAAGAGCGTCATGAGCTACATGCACACCTTCCATCAACAGGTTGTTGTTACCGATAATGGTTCTGCCTTTGGCAGCCGTACCGCGATTGATGGTGACATTTTCACGAATGGTATTGTTGTCACCGATTTCAGCGGTACTCTCTTCTCCCTGAAATTTCAGATCCTGAGGGATAGCACCGATAACAGCTCCCGGAAAAATAGTATTTCCATTGCCGATACGTGAACCGTACAGAATGTTGGCATTTGCCATAATCTTGTTGTTATCGCCGATTACCACATTCTTGTCGATGAATACAAAAGGAGCAATCTCTACGTTTTCCCCGATTTTTGCCTCGGGATGAATATACGCTAAGGGACTTATCATGCTTTGAATTATTTGTTCTTAACTATTTGTGCCATAAACTCTGCCTCGCAAACCACTTTCTCGCCTACGAACGCATAACCTTTCATCGTGGAAATGCCACGGCGGATAGGTGCAAGTAGTTCCACACGGAAGATAAGGGTATCACCCGGCACTACCTTCTGACGGAACTTCACACCATCTATCTTCATGAAATAGGTAGAATAGCGTTCGGGTTCGTCTACGGAGTTCAATACAAGCAGGCCGCCTACCTGTGCCATAGCTTCAACCTGTAATACACCCGGCATTACCGGTTCCTGTGGGAAGTGTCCTTGGAAGAAAGGCTCGTTGGCGGTGATATTCTTCACGCCTACAATATAATTGGCACCTATTTCAATCACCTTGTCCACTAATTGGAATGGGTAACGGTGCGGCAACAGTTCGCGGATACGGTTTACATCCATGATGGGTTCGCGGTTACAGTCGTAAGTCGGAGCCTGTATATCGTGCAGGCGGATTTCCTTACGCATCTGGCGGGCGAACTTGTTATTAATGGTATGTCCCGGACGGGTAGCGATGATACGTCCCTTGATGGGTTTGCCTATCAAAGCCAAGTCACCGATTACGTCGAGCAGTTTGTGACGGGCACATTCATTGGCCCATACCAGTGGTTTGTGGTTGATGTAACCCAATTGTTTGGCATCCATGTGGGGAACCCCCATTACGTCGGCCAGTTTATCGAAGTCTTCCTGAGACATTTCACGTTCGTAGATTACGATAGCATTGTCCAGATCCCCCCCTTTGATAAGGCCGGCTTGCAATAATGGCTCTATTTCGCGTACAAATACGAATGTGCGGCTGGCAGCTACTTCGTCTTTGAACTTTGACATATCCTCCAGAGTTGCAAACTGGTTGGGAATGATGGTCGAGTCGTAAGATACCAGCACATTCAGACTGAAGTTCTCGTCGGGCAACACGATGATGGAAGAACCAGTCTTTTCATCGCGGAACTCGATCTTTGACTTGATAATATAGAAATCTTTAACGGCGTTTTGTTCTTCTGTACCGACGCGCTCTATCTCTTTTGCATAGTATTGGGCGCTACCGTCCAGAATGGGAAACTCGGGACCGTTGACTTGTATCAGGCAGTTATCGATGCCTAAGGCATAGAGGGCTGCCATGCCGTGCTCTACAGTACTAACCTTCACGCCATTCTTGGAAAGAACAGTGCCGCGAGTGGTTTCAGTCACGTTGTCCGCAACCGCATCAATGATAGGTTGTCCCTCCACGTCGGTGCGCTGGATTTTATATCCGTGGTTGTCCGGAGCCGGATTGAAAGTAACGGTCAGGTCAAGTCCCGTGTGAAGACCTTTACCACTGAGGGAAAAACTGTCTTTCAGAGTCTTTTGTTTCAACATTTGTTACTTATTTATTTGTTGTTTTAATTCATTCAGTTCTTTACGGAGCTGGCGGAGTTCTGTTAGCATATCCGGCAGGTTCCGTTGGGCAACAGAGGCTCTAAAGTATTGTTTCGGGTCCATGGGAGGAGTACCGATTAACTGGCTGCCATCCTTAATATTACTGGGAACACCGGACTGTGCTCCGAGGTTCACTTTATTTCCGATATGGATATGTCCTGCAATGCCTACCTGACCGCCGAACATACACCATTCGCCTATTTTGGTAGATCCTGCAATGCCCACTTGCGCTGCCATAACGGTGTTTGCACCGATTTCGTCATTGTGGGCTACCTGTATCAGGTTGTCCAGTTTCACACCTTTGTGTACGATGGTTGCACCCATTGTAGCACGGTCCACGCAAGTGTTTGCGCCTATCTCTACATTGTCTTCCAGTATTACGATACCGATTTGAGGTATTTTTTCGTAACCTTCGGGAGTTGGAGCGAAACCAAAACCATCCGCACCGATCACACTGCCGGAATGTAGGATGCAATGATTGCCTATCCGACAGTCATGATAAATGGTTGTATTGGCATATAAGATACAATCGCTGCCCACTTTGGCACCACTGCCTACAGTGGCATGCGGATGTATCATTGTATTGTCTCCTACTTCTGCATACTCACCAATGCAAGCAAAGGGCGCAATGTAAACATCCTTTCCGATTTTAGCAGTTTCTGCAACGAAAGCTAACGGGTCAATACCAGCACGTTTAGGCTTACTTTGTTCGTAAAGGTTGAGCAATTTAGCCAAACTTTCGTAGGCATTATCCACCTTAATTAAAGTAGCTTTTATTTCTTGTTCAGGAACGAAGTCTTTGTTTACCAGTACGATACTGGCTTTGGTTTCGTAGATATAAGATGTATATTTGGGGTTGGACAGAAACGATATAGCACCGGGGATGCCTTCTTCTATCTTGGCAAAAGTATGTACAGTTGCATTCTCGTCTCCAACGATTTCTCCTTGGATAAATGTTGCAATTTGTTTAGCAGAGAACTCCATTGTCTTATTCTTGTTAGATGGTTTCAAATCACAAATAACGGACTTTTTTTTTATATTTCCTTGTCCTTGGGTGAATATTTTATACTTACCTATGCAAACGTTGGTAGCAGAGATAGTATTTTTTTACCTTTTTAGACAGTAGGGAAATATTGAGCATGTCCGATGCTTCAGCAATATTCTTGATACTTCCGTCTTTATAAAGGATATCAATGCTATCGTCTGCCGGGTCGTACATATTCTTCTCGATGCTGGGGGTAGAGACGAAATAGCTCGCTTCAGAGAGGGGTATGTCCAGTTGCTGACTGATTTGCAAAGTTAACTCTTTTTTCCTTTCTTCACATATTGGTTCGGTAGAAATTTCCACTTTAAAGATATTACGGTTGATCATACCGAAGCTCAGTGTGGATAAAACCTTGTCACTGTGGGTGCTCCAGACCTTTAATGCGGTCCATATATCATTGTCGTCCAGTTGGATAAAATTCTCTAGGCACTCCGGATTGTTATAGAAAGTTTCCTTGTTGATGTCATTGTAAAGGAAAAAACGCAATGCTGGTGAAGCAAATAATTCCACACCTTTACTTGCTAATTCTTTAGCACGGAGCAAGGCGCTGATGAGCATTTTCTCGTATGCAACGGACGTTTTGTGCAGATATACCTGCCAGTACATTAGACGGCGGGCAGTGAGGAAGTTTTCAATGGAATAGATACCTTTGGATTCTACCACGAGATGGTCTTCTTTCACATCGAGCATCTTGATGATGCGTGCCGAGCCGATGTTGCCTTCCGTTACGCCGGTGTAGAAACTGTCGCGGCGCAGGTAGTCCATGCGGTCCATGTCAAGTTGTCCGCTGACCAGTTGGTGCAGGAACTTCTTGGGGTATTCGTCCTTGAATATCTGGATGGCAAGTGTGAGTTGCCCGTTCATTTCTTTGTTGATACGTTCCATCAGCATGAGGGAGATATCCTCGTGAGATACACCCTGTACGATGGTGTCTTCCAGTACATGAGAGAAAGGACCGTGTCCGATGTCATGCATCAGAATGGCTGCCTGTACTGCTTCGGCTTCACTGTCGAAAATGAAGTTTCCCTTGCTGGCGAGCTGCTGGACAGCTTCGCTCGTCAAATGGAAAGCCCCCAACGAATGTTGAAAGCGCGTGTGCTGTGCACCGGGATAAACCACAGACGACAAACCCAGTTGCTTGATGCGGTTTAAACGTTGCAAAAGAGGATGCCGCACGATGTCGTACAGCAACCCCTTCGGGATATTGATGAACCCGAACACCGGGTCGTTAATGATCTTTCGTTCGAACACGTTGTTAGTGATTAAGGGTAAGTGATAAGTGATTAGGCGTTAATCACTCCCTTCAACTGTTCCGCCATCTGCTGTTGCACTTCCTTTGCGGCGTTGCGTGCAGCTTCTGCAAATTTTTCAGTCTTATCCACATAGATGATACCACGGCTGGAGTTTACAATCAGTCCGCAAGTGGAGTTCATGCCATACTTACAAACTTCTTCCAGTGAGCCACCCTGCGCACCTACGCCCGGCACAAGCAGGAAGTGGTTGGGAACAATCTTGCGGATATCTTCGAAAGCACGGCCTTGTGTGGCACCTACCACATACATCATCTGTCCGTCGTTGCCCCATTCCTGAGACTTGCGCAGTACTTTTTCGAAAAGGCGTTCGCCGTTGGGATCTTCCGTCAACTGGAAGTCGTGGGAGCCTTTGTTGCTTGTCAGTGCCAGGAGGATTACCCACTTGCCTTCGTAAGTCAGGAACGGAGTAACACTGTCCTCACCCATGTAAGGGGCTACGGTTACAGAGTCGATGTCCAGTTCGTCGAAGAATGTGCGGGCATACATGGCAGAGGTATTTCCAATATCACCACGCTTTGCATCGGCAATGATGAATTGGTCGGGATAGTTTTCCTTGATATATTTCACAGTCTTTTCAAAAGCGATCCAGCCTTTCACGCCCATGCTCTCATAGAAAGCGAGGTTCGGTTTGTAGGCAATGCAAAGGTCAGCCGTTGCGTCGATGATGGCTTTATTGAAGGCGAAGATCGGATCTTCTTCTTTCAACAAGTGTTCCGGGATTTTCTTGATGTCTGTATCCAGACCTACGCAGAGGAATGATTTCTTACGCTTGATATTTTCAAAAAGTTGTTGTTTGTTCATATTGGATATATTTAGTCTGTTTATGATACGCTTTATTATTTCCTGAATAAATAGCCGTTTATATTCAGGAAAAGAGCCTCGTTTCCTTCCTCTTGATAATCTAAGGAGAAGCCTGTCAGTATGAAGAGGCACTTATCGGAGTTACATTTGAATTGAGCGGGAGGCATTTCACCATATTTATAACGTTGAAGTGCTTTAATGTTTTTAAGGTCAATGTATGCCGTATCGTTCATTTTATCTGTCCGGGTACCGAGAGAGGCGGGCAATACTCCTGTTTCTATATACTTATGTGGAATCTTGAGTTGCCTGCTTGATTCCGGTATGATAACGAAACAGCTGTATCCCTTAGGAATCTCGATGCTTGTCAGTGAGGATGCCTGAGCACTGTATGATATAGCCCGGTTATTGTCAGCGGCTTTATCGTTGTCGGCCGTTTCATCACTGTTCTGACCGAAACGGTTTTTGGCATAATAGAATGATGCGTCTTTGTCCACAAGGTCGGCTATGCTTTTCCGTCCGAACCAGTAGTGCAGATAACGGAGCCGGTCGTTTACTTGCAATGCAGTCTTTGCCGGAAGTGAATCCAGCCAGTTGTCGTACTGGTTGCGTGAAAGGGGCAAGTCTGTTTTACCGCTTCGTGCCAGTTCCTTCTCTATGCTACGGCGCATAACGTTCCGGGTGATACTTGCATAGTTCACCGGCAATACGGAAGTCAGCAGGAAGATGATGGAAAATGAAATGGGAATCCAACTGATGCGGCGTGCCCGGGTGAGGACCAGTCCGAAGCAAACGATATAACACCAGATATTGAGTGTGATCAGATAAAGCCGGTTGATTGTGACACCATAATCGTTGAAGCGGCGGATGATGCCGACTGTCATTAATATCAGTAACGGCAATACCAGGGCAGGCAGCCAGCGTGCAATCCATTCGTTTATGCGCTTTGATTCACTGACCCGTGACGGATACAGTCCGAATTCAATGGCGATGCATCCCGCCATGAGCGCCACAACGAGCCAGGATACCCAGCCTGTAGGCAGTTCCCAACTGATAAGGATGCGGGTGGCATAGATATAGAGCACAAGCAGATATCCTGCCATGAGCGGGAGAAAAAGGAAATGTATCGTTCCGTTCAGGAACTCCGATGGTTGCGGTTCTTGGTTGTGCTTTAGCTTATTTTTGGGCAACATACCGAGGAAGAGCAGCATCGGAAGCAATACACTGCATACAACAAGGATATACAGGTAACATTTCCAGCTTACATCTACATCGAAAAGTTGGTGGAGTGAAAAGACGAGCAGGCTTATTCCGCCACTCATAATCAGTCCCACCACGTTTGCCGTAACAAAAGCCCCTACGGTGTAGGAAGCAAAGTTCCAGCTTGGAATGTCATTCTTTTCTTGGGTGAATGAGAGGAAAAAGACTGAAAGCCACAAAGCGAGGATAGCCGCTCCGTGAGCTATGCTTATTTCTGTGAGCGACCGCTCCGGAGAGAGGCTGTAGAGATACACTGCGTCGGCAATAAGCAATACATGCATCACAATGTGCACGCTGATTTCTTTAATCCGGTTCTTTATCTCTTCGCTCCACAGATGGAGAGTGAGTGAGAGCAGAGTACCGACAGAGAAGTAATAACCCAAAACCAGCGTCAGCTTCTTTTCATCATCCATTTCGGTAGATACCAGATAAGCCAGATAGGCGGTAAGTGCAAGGACAAAACATACTGTGGTTGGAAAACGTTTCAGGCAATTCTGAAATGCTTCCGTCAGAGTATGAAATGCTTTATTTAAAAACTGTCCTTTCATCTTGTTCTGCCGTTGATGTTTCCGGGTCTATGGCTTTCTTTTAGGGTTACAGTTCACTCTCTTTCAGTCGTTCTGCATTTTCCGCTACAATCAGGTGGTCTATGCAGTCCTGGATATCGCCATCCATGAAGGCGGCAAGGTTATAAATGGTATAGTTGATACGATGATCAGTGATACGTCCTTGCGGATAGTTGTAGGTACGGATTTTAGCGGAGCGGTCTCCGGTGGATACCATTGTCTTACGCTTGGAGGCAATATCGTCCAGATATTTCTGGTGTTCTTTGTCGTAAATAAATGTACGCAAGCGTGAGAGGGCGCGTTCCTTATTCTTCGGTTGATCGCGCGTTTCGGTACATTCTATCAGGATTTCCTCAGAAACACCCGTATTGGGGTTCTTCCAGACATAGCGCAGACGCACACCGGATTCCACCTTATTTACGTTCTGTCCGCCGGCACCGCCGCTTCGGAAGGTATCCCACTTGATTTCGCCTTCGTTAATTACTACATCGAACTCTTCTGCTTCGGGCAGCACAGCTACGGATGCGGCGGAAGTGTGCACACGCCCCTGAGTTTCAGTGGCCGGAACGCGCTGCACGCGGTGTACACCCGATTCATACTTCAACGTTCCGTACACATTATCGCCCGTAACGCTGCAAATGATTTCCTTGAATCCACCTGCTGCACCTTCGTTGACGCTGGATATTTCCATCTTCCAACCTTTTGTTTCGCAGAATTTGGTGTACATGCGGAAGAGGTCTCCGGCAAAGATGGCAGCTTCGTCACCACCTGTACCGCCACGGATTTCGAGGATGGCGTTCTTGCTGTCCTGTGGGTCGGCAGGCACGAGGAGGAGTTTGATATGTTCTTCCAGTTCCGGCTGGCGTGCCTGACAGGCATCCAATTCTTCGCGTGCCATTTCCCGCATCTCCGGATCGGCTTCGTTAGTGATGATCTCTTTGGCTTCCTCGATGCCGTTCAGCACTTGGATATATTCTTTGCGGGCCTCCATCAGATCGCCCAGTTCTTTGTACTCTTTGGTGAGTTTAACGTAACGCTTCTGGTCGGCAATCACTGCCGGGTCTGTAATCAGCGTCGATACTTCTTCGAAGCGAGCAACGAGGCCTTCGAGTTTTTCTAATATGGTGTTGTTGTCTGCCATTGAATTAGTATTTGAATTTTCCGAACTCACTATTGATAATCAGTTCTTTCTGGTTGCTTTCTTCAATACGTCCAACAATCTGTGCATCGATGCCGAAGCTCTTGCTGATGGCAATTACTTCCTCGGCATGTTCGGGCGATAAATATACTTCAAGGCGGTGTCCCATATTGAATACCTTGTACATTTCTGCCCAGTCCGTATTGCTCTGCTCTTTAATCGTTTTGAACAAAGGAGGAACAGGGAACAAATTATCCTTAATCACGCGGCAATTGTCACCTATAAAGTGCAACACTTTCGTCTGTGCACCACCCGAGCAGTGTACCATACCGTGAATTTCAGGGCGAAGTGCATCCAGCAACTTCTTCACTACCGGCGCATACGTGCGGGTAGGGGAGAGTACCAATTTGCCTGCATCCAGCGGGCTGTCTTCTACGGCATCCGTCAGTTTCAGACCACCGGAGTAAACCAGTTCTTCGGGCACTGCCTTGTCATAACTTTCGGGATATTTTTCTGCCAGATATTTGGAGAATACATCATGACGGGCGCTGGTTAGTCCGTTGCTGCCCATACCACCGTTATATTCCTTTTCGTAAGTAGCCTGTCCGTAAGAAGCCAAGCCTACAATTACATCACCCGGACGGATATTGGCATTATCAATCACATCGCTGCGCTTCATGCGGCAAGTTACGGTACTGTCTACGATGATGGTACGTACCAAATCGCCTACATCGGCAGTTTCACCGCCTGTAGCATATACGCCTACACCCATTTCGCGGAGCTCGGCGAGCAATTCGTCCGTACCGTTGATGATGGCGGAGATTACTTCTCCCGGAATAAGGAGTTTGTTGCGTCCGATGGTAGAAGAAACCAGGATATTATCTACTGCACCTACGCAGAGCAGGTCGTCGATATTCATAATCAGTGCATCTTGTGCAATGCCTTTCCAAACAGAAAGATCACCTGTTTCTTTCCAGTACATATAAGCCAATGAGGACTTCGTGCCTGCACCGTCAGCGTGCATAATGTTGCAATACTCCGGGTCACCGCCCAAAATGTCAGGGATAATTTTGCAGAAAGCCTGCGGGAAAATACCTTTGTCGATGTTCTTGATGGCATTGTGCACATCTTCTTTAGAAGCGCTGACACCGCGCATCATGTATCTTTGGTTACTCATGAGATTAATAAGTTTGTTCAATATTGATGGCGCAAAGATAGTGATTATTCTTCAGATACCTGCTTATTCTTTAACTGTTATTGTTCCGTCAATTAAAAGAAATGCGCTATCTTTGTAGAATAAAAACTAATAATAAACTTTATGGAAGAGAAGAAGGAAAAACAAATAGAAGAAAAAGCTACGACTGAGGTGGTGGCTAAGAAGAGGAGCAGTAGGAGAAGAACTGTGAGCAAGACGCTTGAAGCTGCAAGAAGACTTAAGGGTAGTCTTATCGTGAACGATCCTAAATTTTTGCTTTAAGCATGAGATACCTTATAGATACAAACATCTTTGTTTATTTGGCCACTGACGTAGATTCTTTAAATCGCGATGTTTTGTCATTGTTTGAAGAGCCTGATGCATTGTTGTATATGAGTGCCGAGTCTGTCCGCGAATTAATAGTTGCCTATCGCAACAAAGGCTTGTGCTCCAAGCGGTGGAAATCAATAGAAGAGATGGTAGTCGCCATTGAAAACGACTTCTACGTCAAGATACTCCCTTTAAAGAAGGAGCACATGAAAACTTACGCAAAAATGGAAATAAATGAAGCCTAGGGACACAAAGACCCTTCCGACCATGTAATCATTGCCCATGCCATCACCGAGCATTTACCGCTCATCTCCAGCGATATCCGCTTTGAATTCTACAGAAATCAAGGGCTCGATCTGATATTCAACAGAAAGTAATCCTCGTAAATCATAGATTGCATTCTACTGTTTTACTTTCAATCTCTCCCAAATCGTTTTCTTTTGAGACATTTTTATTAAAGCAACCCCCATCAGGCAACAAGCGCAGCGTAGTTCTTGCTTGGAAAGCGCATTCAGATTATTCGTAAGACTGGATAAGGGGTAGTTCTCTTTGAAAAAGGAAAAAGTATCGGCTGAGTTTTCTAAGTCGGTTTTCATCTGGCAGGAGCAGGTAAGAAGTTCATCCATCGTGTTATAAGTTTTAAAGGGTTAGTCGTGTGTTCCTACTTCTCTAATGTAAAAAAGAGACGTGGGAACTATTGGCATTATTATTCAACTCCAAGGCTCTGGTAAACCCGTCAAGAAAACAATAAGCAATAGCCCCACGCCAGAGTGTATATAACAAAATTATACGCAACCCGGACGTGGAGACTTCCACTTATTATTCGCTCTTGCAAAAATTTACCAGACTTTAGAAGTTACGAATAATAAAATGATATCTCCAAATCGCAAAATATATTTCTTTTCCAACGAAAGAAATACGCAGCAAAGATACAAGTTTTTTATGAAAAGTATGCATAGAGTGGGATGGAAATGAACTATAAATCTTTATAGTTAACCTTACTGAACAGTGATCTCTAAGTGAAGTAATTGTTGCTATTATATTGCCAATGTTTTGCCATCGTACTGGCAAGCTTTTGCCAATGCGGTGGCAAGCTTTTGCCAATGTGGTGGCACAACTTTGCCAATGTGGTGGCAAGATGGCAGATGTACTTCGAGCGTGAAACAGCTTTAACTTACTTTTTTCTTCCCTCTTGCAACTAATTCCCTAACCGGGCGTCTTATGTATAAAAGACTATCTTAAGATGGAACAGAATACGAAAGAAAAACAGTTCACTTCTCTCATCGAGGAATACAAGCGAGTGATCTATAAAATCTGCTACATGTATGCAACGGATGGAGATAATTTTAAAGATCTCTACCAAGATGTAGTAATAAACCTTTGGAAAGGCTTCGAGGGTTATGAAGGAAAGGGTAAACTTTCTTCGTGGATTTACCGCGTGGGATTGAATACCTGTATATCCTTCTACCGCCAGCAGCAACGCCGGGGCGAACATACTTCCTTGGATTCCCTCTACGGGCTGGAAGCAGAGGACAGTGAAACGACCCGACGCTTGAAAGAGATGTATCGCCTCATTGCGGGACTGGACAAGTTTGAACGTGCCGTCATCTTGCTGTGGCTGGATGAAAATTCTTACGAAGAGATTGCGGAAATTGTTGGTGTGCCGCGCAATACCGTAGCTTCAAGATTAAAACGAATTAAGGATAAACTTACAAAACAAGCGAATAGCTAAAATAAAACAGATTATGGAACTGGAAGAATTGAAACAAAATTGGAATATAATGGAAGAAAGACTCGGACGCCTGGAAATGGAGCAGCGCCAGCAACTAAATAATAAGGTGGTCAGTAAAGTAAAGCAGGTACAGGATCGTGTGTTGCGTCGATTTACGGTTTTGATTCTCTGTTTGCCTCTCATGGCTTGGCTTTTGGTGCGCAATCAGGTGTATGATTTCAGCGTACTGACGTGGGTATTGTTGTTTCTGTTTGTAGTTGTGATACTCGCCCGGCAACTTACGTGGATGTTGCTACTAAGGAAGATTGATTGCCTGAAGATGACTGTACGTGAAGTGTGTCTGGCAGAAAGTCGTTTCCGGATGTCTTTCAAAGTGGGGATAGCTGTGAGTGTGTTGTGTGCCGTACCTTTACTGGTAAGTATGATATGGGATATGTCCCAAATGGGTGATCGTTATATATTGATAGGTGCCTGGACCGGGCTTGTCGTAGGGGGGCTGATAGGAATCCGTTTGTTTCTCAAAGCCTGGAGCGGGATAAAAGAACTGAAAGAGGCAATAACGGATTTGCAATAGTAATCTTAAAAAATGAAAGTACCCCTTCCACCCATCGGAAACTCCGATCTATTCGAGTTTCCAGGGTGGAAGGGGTATTTGTTTTTTATAGAACCGTTTGTTACGGTGGGAATATACTTATTTAGAACTGTACCTGCGGTGCTGTTTCAGCTCCTTCGGAAGCTTCAAAGTAAGCACGCTTTTCGAAACCGAACAGACTTGCAAGAATGTTCTTCGGGAAGCGGCGGATGGCAGTATTGAAGTTCTTTGCTGCATTGTTGAAGTTGGTACGTGCCACGTTGATACGGTTTTCAGTACCTTCCAATTGAGCTTGCAGTTCCAGGAAATTCTGGTTTGCTTTCAGGTCGGGGTAATTCTCAGTAATGGCAAGCAACTTACCCAATGCAGAAGTTACCGCACCTTGAGCTTTCTGGTATTCAGCCAACTTTTCCGGAGTCAGATCATTAACATCTACTTTAATTTGAGTAGCCTGGCTGCGAGCCTCTACTACACCCTCCAGAGTTTCTTTTTCATGAGAAGCGTATCCTTTTACCGTACTAACCAGATTCGGAATCAAGTCGGCACGGCGTTGATATTGTGTTTCAACGTTTGACCATTGTCCGCTTACGTTTTCATCCATAGTTACTAGTCCGTTATAACCAGTAACACCCCAAATGACGAGGAGAGCTAAAACAACAAGAATGATAATAGTTGATTTCTTCATACTTTTCTTTTATTAAATGATTATTATTAATTAGCTGCAAGTTACGAGCTACAAGCTACGAGTTGCTGCGCTGTGATACCGAAAGGCACTTGTAGCTTGTAACCCGTATCTTGTCACTCTGAGAGTTTCAACTCTCAGAATCGGGAACCGGCACCTCCGCCACCTCCCATACCTCCACCGAAGCTGCCTCCGCTGAAGCCACCGCCTCCGCCGCCGAAGCCTCCGCCACCACCGAAGATAACCGGACCTCCTCCGCCACCTCCGCGATAGTTTTCATCATACGACTGTTTGCGGCGTACTATCTTGTGTCCGCAGTTGCGGCAAGTGTAGGTAACATCTTCCGTTTTTACTCCGTTGATTCGGGAAATCACTTTACTGCTGGTGCGTTGCAATTTGTGCTGTCCGCAGTTGGGGCATTTGCTTGCGGCACGTGCCGCCATCCAACCGATTCCTCCGGCAACAACAAAGAATCCGATAACTGCTGCCAGAATGCCGAAGAAGGAAATGTCTTCTTCATCATCTGTATCATTCACCATGCTACCGTCCAGTCTGCCGCATACGGCACGCATACCGGCAACCATACCTGCATCCCAGTTACCATCTTTCAGATAAGGAATCATGTCGCGCGTCTGGATACGTTTACAGATGGCATCGGGCAGATCTCCTTCCAGTCCATAACCTGTATAGAACTGGATGCAGCGCTGGTCGGTCACCAGAAGAATGACCAGACCATTATTCTTTCCTTTCTTTCCTACACCCCATTCATTGAGCAGGCGGTGCGCAAAGTCAAAGCAATCATCATTGCCGATAGACGGAACCACGGCAACTACTGTCTCAATGCCGGTCTGTTGTTCCAATGCATACAACATACGGTCGATGCTGTCGCAGGCAGCCTGAGAGAGGATGCCGTCCGGATTGCAGACATAGCGCATTTTGTTCTGAAGATGTACTTTGGGGATATTGTCTGTAGTATAGACCTTCTGTGCCTGCATGGATAGCAGCAGGCATAGGAATAAACTTATGGAGATTAATCTTTTCATACTAATGTATTTGTGTGGCGAATATAGGAAAAATCACATCAATAGATGTATTTTCCTACAAAATTCTTCACACGTTCGGTGTATTCCTCCGGGTGATCCTTGTAGGACATGGCGTGTGTGGCACCGGGGGCAAGCCACAATTCTTTAGGTTCCGATTTTGCCTCGTAGAGGGGATATACCATCCAGGTGGGTACGTATGTATCTGCATCGCCATGAATGAAGAACATCGGCAGTTTGCATTTCCTGACCTGATTCAGCGAAGAAGCTTCCTTGAAGTTCCAGCCGTATTTCGCGTTGCACAGCCAGCTGGTGGTGTACATCAACGGGAAAGGAGGCAACCCGAACTGTCCCTTCAACTCGTAGGAGAATTCATCCCAGACGCTGGTATAACCGCAATCTTCCACAAAACATTTCACAAAAGGTTGTTGAGGCTCACCGGATACCATCATAGTGGTGGCGGCACCCATAGAGATGCCATGTACTACCATCTGGGTATTTCCGCCGTAAATATCGTTGGCAATGTCCATCCAGCGCAATACGTCCAGCCGGTCTTTCCAACCCATTTGAATGGCAGGGCCTCCGCTTAATCCCTGATTCTGCAGGTCGGGCAACAGAATGTTATACTTTAAATCTTTGTTGTAAAGGTAACCTATCATCAGCATGCGGATGCAATCGTCCGTATAACCATGCACGATGACGGCTGTTTTGTGGGTAGGTTCGGGGGCGGCTGCGTAAATGGCATGCAGTTGCACCCCGTCAGGGTTGATAATAAAGGTATCCCGTAAAGCACCGACAGTTTGCAAACTATCTATCCAAGGCTTGATTTGCGGATACTCGCTGAGCATATACTCGTAGGAGCCGGGAATATCTTTCCCTTTGTTGTGCTCTGGTCTCAGCGAGTAGCCGAGCATGTAGAAACTCGCACCCGTGAGGGCAATAACGATAACTGCTAACAGTCCGAGTAGACTGTACTTGATACCTTTCTTCATCTTTCCTTCCTTTCACTCTATTTGTCCCATATTTCCCATGCGGCAAATGCTTGCAATAACAGCATTTCCAGTCCGTTTTTAGTAACGGCGCCGTGAGCCTCTCCCTTTTTCATGAAAAGGGTTTCATTGGGATTATATAACAAATCGTAGAGTAAATGGTTGGGAGTTAATTGATCATAAGGAATATCCGGACAGAAATCCACCTTAGGGTACATGCCTACGGGTGTACAGTTTACGATAATAGTATATTCCTGCATAATCTCCGGTGTCAGTTCGTCATAAGTGAGGTGAGACGATTCCTTTTTCGTACGCGATACGAATACGCTTTCGATGCCCAGATTGGCCAGTCCGCGATAGACGGCTTTGGATGCACCGCCTGTACCCAGAATCAGCGCCTTCTTGTGATGGGGTTGCAGTAAAGGTTCAATGGACTGTGTAAATCCTATGATATCCGAGTTATAGCCGACAAGTTTTACTTTTCCCTTCGGCTGGCGGATGATTTTGATGACGTTCACTGCGCCGATCTTTGCGGTATCTTTGTCCAGTTCGTCAAGAAAGGGGATGACCTGTTCTTTGTACGGAATGGTCACATTAAGTCCGCAGAGGTTGGGATTTTCCTCTATGACTTCCATAAAGTCATTGATGTTGGGTATCTCAAAGTTTACATATTCGGCGTCGATATTCTCCGATTTGAACTTTTCATTGAAATATCCGATGGAAAACGAATGTCTCAGCGGATAGCCTATTAAACCGTATTTCTGCATAATTCTCTTAGTGTGCTATGTCAATAATATAGTAATGGTAAAATGGTGGGATGGTAGGATGATAACATTGAATCTTAACATGTTATCATCTTACCATCCTATCATTCTATTTAGTCGCAGTATAAAGAGTGCATATACCGAATGTCAGTCTGCGGAAATTAACCTGACTGAAACCTGCTTTGCGAATAACTTTTTGCATCACTTCGCCTTGCGGGAAAGCACGGATGCTTTGGGGCAGGTAGGTGTAAGCACTATTGTCTTTTGACAGGCATTTGCCGAGCAGGGGGATGACTACTTTGGAGTAGATGGTGAAAAGTTGTTTCATTGGAAAACGGTCCGGTGTGGAGAGTTCCAGAATGACGAGATGTCCTCCGGTTTTCAGCACGCGGCACATTTCCGCCAACCCTTTGTCCAACCCTTCGAAGTTGCGGATACCGAATGCTACGGTTACAGCATCGAACGTGTCATCGGCAAATGAGAGAGAGGTGCAGTCCTCCCGGGCAAAGGATATTTTGTCCGAGAGGTGCGCCTGTTTTACTTTATTACGTCCCACGTCCATCATTCCCTCTGAGATGTCGGTGCCTATCAGTTCGTCAGGCTGCAACTCGCGGCAGGCAAGAATGGCAAAGTCACCTGTACCGGTGGCTACGTCCATGATGCACTTTGGTTGGAAAGGCTTTAACCAATTGATCGCTTTCCGGCGCCAACTGCGGTCGATGCCTAATGAAAGGGTATGGTTCAGCTTATCATAAGCAGGAGCAATGTTGTCGAACATTTCTTCTACCTGTTCACTCTTTTTTCCGTCCTCACCGTAGGGTTTGATATGTTCCTGGGGATAATCCATACTAACCGTTTATCACTTGTTTAAGTATTCCGTTACGTTCTTCTCAATGCGTGAAGCAATGTTGCTGGTATCTTCCTTCACGAATTGCTCTCCGGTGATGTGCTCGTACAGTTCAATGTAACGCTCACTGATGGATGCTACGATTTCGTCTGTCATTTCTGGAACTTGTTGTCCTGCCTTGCCTTGGAAACTATTGTCCATCAACCATTCGCGAACGAATTCTTTAGAAAGTTGTTTCTGTGCTTCGCCTTTTTCAAAGCGTTCCTGATAACCTTCAGAGTAGAAGTAGCGGCTGGAGTCCGGTGTATGGATTTCGTCCATCAGGTAAATAGTACCGTTGTGCTTACCGAATTCATACTTCGTATCTACCAGAATCAGACCACGTTCTGCTGCGATCTCGGTTCCTCTTTTGAAGAGTGCCATGGTGTATTTTTCCAATACGGCATATTCTTCGGGAGTAGCCAGACCTTTAGCAAGGATTTCTTCTTTTGAAATGTCTGCGTCATGTTCACCGATTTCAGCTTTCGTAGTCGGGGTGATGATGGGTTCGGGGAACTTCTGGTTTTCCTTCATTCCTTCGGGCAACTTCACACCACAGATTTCGCGTACACCACTCTTGTAAGCACGCCATGCGCTACCGCAAAGATAACCGCGTACAATCATTTCGATGGGGAAACCTTCGCACATCACACCTACCGTTACCATCGGGTCGGGTGTAGCTGTCTTCCAGTTGGGACAGATATCAGTAGTCGCATCCAGGAACTTGGCTGCAATCTGATTCAGCATTTGTCCTTTGAAAGGAATACCTTTCGGCAAAACAACGTCGAATGCGGAGATACGGTCGGTTGCTACCATAACCAGCTTTTCACCATTGATGTTATAAACATCGCGTACTTTTCCGTGGTACACACTTTTTTGTCCCGGAAAATTGAAATCAGTTTTTGTTAATGCTTTCATATTACAGTTCTTTAGCTACGAGCTACAAGCTACAAGAGGCTGCACTCGTATTGTTTATTTTTAATGAGTTTATTAGACCACAAGTCATTCTTATTATTTCATTTAGGGCATTCGAACTATCAGCATATTCTTCAGAAGTTATATAATGTAATTTTTAAATCTTTATGCGTCCTAATTTCTCCCATTTATATTATTTTCTTTTCACTGCTTATTGCTGTCCCCTTGCTTGTAGCTCGTAGCTTGTCTCTTGTAGCTGCTTCGAACTTCTCGTAGGCATCTACAATGCGGGTTACCAATTGGTGACGCACAATATCTTTCTTGTTCAGTTCCACGAAGCTGATGCCTTTCACACCTTTCAGGATGCGGAGTGCCTGTACCAGTCCCGAAGTCTGGGAAGAGGGCAGGTCGATCTGTGTCATATCTCCCGTTACGATCATCTTGGTGTTCATACCCATGCGGGTGAGGAACATCTTGATCTGCTGGGTAGTGGTATTCTGCGCTTCATCCAGAATGACAACTGCATCATTCAACGTTCGTCCGCGCATAAAGGCGAGAGGAGCAATCTGAATGATGTTCAGTTCCATGTATTCTTTCAGCTTGGCAGCCGGAATCATATCCTGCAAGGCATCATACAACGGTTGCAGATACGGGTCTATCTTATCCTTCATGTCACCGGGCAGGAATCCAAGCTTCTCACCGGCTTCCACGGCGGGGCGACTGAGGATGATTTTCTTGATCTCTTTATTTTTGAGGGCACGTACGGCAAGGGCAATGGCAGTATACGTCTTTCCCGAACCGGCAGGACCTATGGCAAATACCATGTCGTTCTTGGCAAAACCTTCTACCAGTTTAAGCTGATTTTCACTGCGGGGGATGATCGGTTTGCCTGTCACGCTGAATACGATGACGTTACCCGACTTTTCTGCTTGCGGTGCATTTCCTTTGATGATGTCGATGATCACCTCTTCTTTCAATGAGTTGTATTCGGCGCAGTATTTTTCCAGTTTGGTAATGTTTTCTTCGAATGCGCACATCTCTTCTTCATCTCCCAACACTTTGATGACATTGCCGCGTGCAACAATGCGCAGTTTGGGGTACAAAGCTTTTATCAACTGCATATTGGCGTTATTCACACCGTAAAAGATAACCGGGTCGATATCCTCAAGAACAATCAGTTTTTCTATCATTGAATTGTTTATAAGTTCATGTCGTTTTATAGGTAAAACAGTTGCAAATTTAGTGAAACGTTTGGATACTTAGCTGGTTCCGGCTGTTTTTTTTGTTGCAGGCTTCACGATGACGCCTTTTCCATTCTTGGTGCAGTGAATACACTCTTTACGGAGTGTTCTTTTTTTGAAATCGAAAATGAGATTGGGGTTGAAATGCTGTCCGTTGATGCGGGTTTCAAAATGAAGATGTTCGGTGCTGGCACGTCCGGTACGTCCGGTCAGTGCAATGGGTTGTCCGGCCTTAACGGCGTCACCGCTCTGAACAAGATTCTTAAAATTATGGCTGTATATCGTTTCCAATCCCGAAGAATGGCGCACAACGATTACGTTGCCGTAAGCACTGTAAGGCTTCGACATACGTACAATGCCATCGAAAGCACTGCGTATCGTGTCTTTGGCGCAAGTTTTGATATCAATACCCGAGTGACGGCCACCACCACGTCCGTAAGGAGAAATCACTTTTCCTCCGGGAAGCGGAAAGCAATAAGCGGTGTCAGGTATTTGCTCCAGATGCAATTCTAACAATTTTTCGTTATCGAAAAGCCCCGGTGTAGTAACCCGGATATGATTGATTTCCATTTGTGAGAAGCTAGGTTTCTTTTCAGGCGGAGTATAAGCCAGTGCGAATGACAGCAGCAGAAAGAATATGTTCATGATTAAAGGTCCTTCTCGTCATTCAAAATAGATAATTTCTCCTCCATTTGAGGAAGTGTATTTTTTCAGTAATTCCTGTATCATCTCGGCAGCTTCCCGCAGACCTTCCTGTCCGCTGTAACCATTGACGATGGCAAGGATATGCTGGGTGCCTAAATCCATTTTAGTACGTTCGTTGTCGCTGGTAGGAGTACCGATACCGCCTACGGCATCGCGATAGACCGGAAGTCCTTCGATGTTCAGCACACCCCGTCCGATACCTTCGAATGGTTCTTCGGCGCGTCCAACTCCCAGTTTGAGGTCAGTGCCCTGTATCTTGTCCGCATCGAAACCACCGATGGAATAACCGGTGCGTAGGGATACCAGATTAATCAGGTCAACCAATGTATCTATTTGGTAAAGGGCAATTCCACGCATCAGACGGCGTCGTAAGGCTTCGGCAGAAGGACGGTAACGGCTGGGGTCTTTGCCGCAACGTTTATAAGCCTCCCGGGTAGCTGCAATGGCGGGTTGCAGTTTGACGTCCTCCGGCTGGGTAGTGGAAGTCAGTTCCCGGGTGAAAGTATTGATCTCTTCCCAAAGCCCTTCGCAAAAGGCTGTATTGGTAACTTCTGCATAGACGGCTGCACCTTTGAAGATGGGGCAGGCATTCTTTATTTCTTCTGATACGGTGATCTGGTACATAAACTAAAACTACTATTTAAACTTTTCATGTAAAACAAAAATAAGATAATCACTCCGCAACTGATGGCAGCATCCGCTAAATTGAATACCGGACTGAAGAATACGAAATTGTCCCCTCCTATAAATGGCATCCAGCTTGGCCAGTTAAACTCAAAAAGAGGAAAGTAGAACATATCGACCACTTTTCCATGCAGCCAACTGGTATATCCTTCCCCTATAGGTACGAAAGTAGAAATCTTTGTGGGTGTACTCTTACTGAAAATAACGCCATAGAATATGCTGTCGATGATATTCCCGATAGCTCCTGCCAGTATCAACGAAACACATGCAATATAACCACGCTTATATTTAGCTTTAATAAGTATGACGATATACCATCCAATTGCGATAGCAAATATTGTGCGGGCAATAGTCTGAATGGCTTTAGGCACTATCTGCATACCGAAAGCCATACCGGGATTTTCTATAAAGCGGAGGTAAAACCAATCTGTGATATGAATGCTTTCATTATAAAACATATTCGTTTTAACTTCGATCTTTATGACTTGGTCAAGAATCAAAATTCCCAATACAATGAGAATCGATAGCTGCCCTTTGGACAAAATATTCTTCATATTAATATGGTTTTGTGTCTACTATCATAATTCCCGATAGTATACGTCCTGATTTAATCCCCAGCCGTCTTGCCGAGAAAAATTCTTCATGCCTCATATAGGTGCAAATACCTGATGTTTCTATTTGTTCGCCGGGTACACCGAAGTCGAGCAACTGCATCCGGTTTGCAGCCCACAGGTCGATATGATACTTATGTGTTTCCGGTTTCCATTCTGATATATAATCCATTGCAAAACCGTTCATGCGGAAAGCTTCGTACACTTCTTCGCCTACTTCAAAAGAAGGTAAGGATATGCCGGGACCGATACAAGCGATAACATCTTTTCCATCGGTTCCATAGAGCGCCCGCATCCTGTCGAGAGTGTGTCCGGCTATGTAATTCACCGTTCCCCGCCAACCCGCATGGGCGGCGGCTACTACTTGGTTCTTGCGGTCATACAACAGGATAGGAATACAGTCAGCCGTAGAAATACAAATGCAGCAACCCGGTTCCTTGGTGATTAGTGCATCCACTCCTTGCAGCGTGGCCGTGCGCTCGTCAGATGTGGCATTGAGATACTTTTCATCAATCACCTCCACCTTTGTACCATGTGTTTGGAACGGAATGACTAATTCTTTAGGCTGTTGAGGCATGGAGTTACAGAGTAATTCCTGATTGCGACGGACAGATTCCGCATCATCTCCCGTGTAAGGCGTACAGTTGAAAGAGGCATAATCTCCTTTGCTGAAACCTCCCCGGCGGGTAGTTGCGAAACAAAAAATGTTGGAGTACGGTGTCATAACCCCGTATCCCAACATTCGTTTATCTTCTGTCAAAGCAATCATTGCTTGTCATCCTCCCAGTCTTCTTCCTCATACTCAAAGTCTTCCAGGTCTTCCACGTCCTCATCGTCTTCCACATATTCATAGCTGAGGTCTTCATCCTCACCCATGTCTTTCAACTCTTGCTGGAGTTTGTTTACATCCTTCGGACGGTGAACAATAGCTTCTATTTTGTTGCTATCCTTATTCAACTCTTCCCAAAGAATGTCTTTCAACACGGAAAGCCCCATGCCGGTAATGGAAGAAATGAATACATGCGGAACGTTTGCAGGGAGTGTAGGCTCTATTTCGTCCATCAATTCCTGATCGAGCATATCGCTCTTGGTGATGGCAAGTACCCGTTGCTTGTCCAGCATTTCAGGATTGAAAGTGCTCAGTTCATTCAACAGGATTTCATATTCCTTCCGGATATCGTCGCTATCGGCAGGCACCATGAAGAGCAACAGAGAGTTACGCTCGATGTGCCGCAGAAAGCGCAATCCCAACCCTTTTCCGGCACTGGCTCCTTCAATGATACCGGGAATGTCCGCCATGACAAACGACTTGCTGTCACGGTAAGAAACAATACCCAGATTGGGTTCCAATGTGGTGAATGGATAGTTGGCTATCTTGGGCTTGGCGGCAGATACGGAAGCAAGCAAAGTCGATTTTCCGGCATTCGGGAAGCCTACCAGACCTACGTCTGCCAAGAGTTTCAGCTCCATGATTACTGTCATTTCCTGCATCGGTTCACCTGGTTGTGCAAAGCGGGGTGCCTGACGGGTGGCTGTCTTGAAGTGCCAGTTACCCAGTCCGCCACGTCCGCCTTTCAGCAGGACTACTTCCTGTCCATGCTCGGTGACGTCACAGATATATTCACCTGTTTCGGCATTGTATACCACTGTACCACAGGGAACTTCAATAATTTTATCTTCTCCGTCCTTACCGAAACTGCGGTTCTTGGAACCGGATTCTCCATGTCCGGCCAGTGCATGGCGGTCGTAGCGCAAATGCAACAGCGTCCAATAGTTACGGTTACCGCGCAGGATGATGTGACCTCCTCGTCCTCCGTCACCTCCGTCGGGGCCGCCATTGGGTATGTATTTCTCACGCCTCATGTGCGTAGAGCCTCGTCCGCCCTTCCCGGAGCGGCAATATATCTTTACGTAGTCAACAAAGTTCGATTCAGCCATTTTTTTCCTTACGATTGATTTTAAAATACTTATTTTCTTTTTCGATGCAAAAGTAACGATTCTCCAAGACTACCTCAAACTTTTTTATTCCTTTTTATTTATTAATCCGTAGCGGAGGGCATTTCTAACTTATTTTTAGCACTACTCGTCTATAAACTGTAAGTGCCGGAGTTGCTTCATCCGTCAATTCTAGAATGATATGTATGTTTTTGCCCGCAGCATCAGCAGGAATATGCACTTTGCATTTTTCCGCATTATCCCCTTCTATTTTTACTTCACCTTTGTAACTGCTAGGTTCGGTATAAATACTCCACTTGTATATCAGCTTGTTACCATCAGGATCAGTTGAACCGCTGGCATCTAAAAACATGGAATTTCCGGCTTTTACCTTCTTAAAGATACATTTCAGCGAACGGTCTCCATCAAGCACTGCATGCGGATGGTGATTCACCGCTTTATAATCATCGGTTGTAGTCCACAACATACGTGCTGCAAAATTATTCCAAATGTGCTGCTGCCATTTGTTGATGGCGGCACAGCCCTCTTTGCAGCTTCCATGCATGTAATAAGGGTCATATTGTGTTTCATCTTTTCCGCTGCGCACTATAAAATCCATGCCTCGTATGCCGCTCGTCTTTTGATTGGAGAAACGGCCGCCCCATCCTCCATATTCAAGTGAGTCGGGCACGTTCAGACCATTAGCGTATACGTAAAAGAAAGAAGGAGAGTCACCTTCTGCTGCCCAAATCCTGTTAGGGTAGTGCTTGCCTAATGGTTGATGACTTTGAATATTCTGTTTAATCCATTGATCGGAGGGACCCCAACCATATACTTCTTTATTCCTGATATATACTATTTCCGGGAAGTTCTTGGCTATCCAGGCTCCGGCGTCATCTTGTCCCAAGACATCATATATACGGATTTTTGCAGTAAATTTCTTAAGATCTTTCTCACTGCGTGTATGCTTCACTTTCCATAAAGCTTGTGCTATCGTATTCATTCCACCCCAAGCTGCAAGCCATACGGGGCGTTGATCCTTTTTCTTATCAATTACCGAGATTATCAGTTCTGATCCCGGAGAATCTTTACCTTGACCTACTCCGGTCATATTAGAGGAAGGTTGCCCTCGTTTAATAATTGCCCGCAGTTGATTTAAATTGGGATATCCTTCCGCATGTTTATTCAAGCGAGGAAGAACTTCTCCAAACTGTTCTACTACTTTTGAAATTTTAGCTGTTTTATCCGGGTCGTCCATCCATACTTGCGAACTGATTAATCCCTCAATGTCGATTGCATTTGAGCATAATAACAAGTGTATCATTGACTGGATATCATCCGGATCAGTTCCCCCTAAATCGGTGGTTACAATCAGCCGATGTTTGTCCCCATTAGCAACTTGCGCCTCTGAATAAAGGCTCCATACTGTAAGAAAGAAAAAGAAGAAAAGTACTTTTTTCATGGCATTTAAAGATTATTTTTGCAAATTTACCACCAAAATGTGAATAACACTCTTTATATTTATATACGAATATAATGAATTCCGAGAAATGTTACAGTTTTGATAAGTTCCGTGAGGAGTTTAAACCTTATGGACTTACATGTGAGGCATGGGTACCCCGTGTTATGCCCAGATATGATAGGCATAATGAAATAGAGATAAATTACCTGCCTCAAGGGAATATCACTTACTTGCGACACAATGAGAAAATAACGATACCCAATAAGCGGTTTACGATATTTTGGGGGCTTATTCCTCACCAAATTATTCATTATGAAAATGTAGAAAAGTATTATGTATGTACCATTCCTTTTGCACATTTTTTGTCTTGGAAGCTTCCGGCACAGTTTGTAGACAGCTTGCTCAGAGGAGATATTCTATATGAGCAAACAGATGAATATTCTCAATATGATGAGTTCTTACTAAATAATTGGTTGAAGGATAGCGGTGTTAATACGCAATCGGGTCTTGTTTTGTTAGAAATGCAGACCAGAATCACTCGTATGGCTCATCATTTACAGTCTTCTGATGATAGTATGGCATTGGCTTCATACCAAACGACACTTATCGAAAAAATAACCATATATCTCACTAAGAATTATTGTAATGATATTAAAGCCAATGATCTCGGTGATGCAGTAGGTCTGCATCCTGATTATGCCAATCATATATTTAAGAAGGCGTTTGGTACTACAATAAGAGACTATATTGCTGAGTTAAGAATAGCCCATGCGCAACGTAAACTACTGACTACCGACATGAGCATTACCGACATTGCATACGAATGCGGGTTCAATTCTATTGCACGGTTTAATGCTACATTCTTTAAGAAAATTCAATGTACTCCACGTGAATATAAAAAGAAGGTCATGAGATAGTTTCCTGTTATTTTAGGGCAGACGGGATAATAACAAAGAGTTTAGTTAAAATAAAAATTAGAACACAAATTACACGAATTATACAAATAATACTTTTTATGTTTCTGATAATCAGAATTTATCTAACTTGAAATTTGCGTAATTTATGTAATTTGCATTCTTTTGTAATTAGATTTGTGTACTTTATTTTGCAACATCGATTGCAGCGCAAACATCAGCAAAGATTTCTTCCAATGCACCTTGTCCTTTGATGTGCTGGTATTGTCCTTCCTGCTTGTACCAGTCAATCAGCGGAGAAGTCTGTGAATGATAAACAAGAAGACGTTTCTTGATAGTCTCTTCATTGTCATCGGCACGACCGGAATCTTTACCACGTTTGATGAGGCGGGTCATCAGTTCGTCTTCAGGTACATCCAGGTCAAGCATAACGCTTACTCCTTGATTTCTTTCAGCAAGCATTTTCTTCAGAGCCTCTGCTTGTGCAATCGTACGGGGGAAACCGTCGAAGATTACACCTTTGCTGTCTTCGAAGCTGTCGAATACACTTGCAAGGATATCAATCATCAGTTCATCAGGGATCAACTGACCTTGATCGATATAACTTTTAGCTGTTTTGCCCAGTTCTGTGCCGTTTTTGATTTCTGCACGCAACACGTCACCGGTTGAGATGTGATTAATACCGTACTTTTCTACGATTTTCTCACTTTGTGTTCCCTTTCCTGAACCGGGAGCACCGAAAATTACAATGTTCAACATTTGTGATTTACAATTTAACTGTTACTTATATATACCTAATTCAAATTCCTTTTTTAATCCACTACTGTGTAAATATCCGCATAATTGCGTCCGAAACCGTCATAATCCAATCCGTAACCTACAATGAAGTCATTGGGGATTTCCATAGCTACGTATTCGATATTCAAATCCACTTTCAGCTTATCGGGTTTCACCAGTAACGAAGCGATATGAATCTCTTTAGGGTTACGTGTACCCAGCGTTTCCAGCAGGCGTTGCATAGTCAGACCAGTATCTACGATATCTTCCACAATCACTACCGTGCGATCTGTCAGGTCTTCGGTAATACCGATAACTTCCTTAATAACTCCGGTAGAGGACACCCCCTGATAAGAAGCCAGTTTCACGAAAGAAATCTCGCAGGGAATTGTAATGTTTTTCATCAGGTCGGAAGTAAACATAAACGAACCGTTCAGGACGCTGAGAAACAGAGGATTCTTACCAGCCAGATCGCGGTTGATTTCATTTGCAACGCGGGTTACTTCTTTCAGAATGTCCTGTTCCTTGATAGAAACAGTGAACTTTTTGTCTTTTATTTGTATGGTGTCCATAAGGGATAGATTTTTAAAATTGGCACAAAAATACGATTTTTATTCCACTCCATGCATCATCTTCTGTAATTTCTTTGAAAGCAGGAAGAGGATAAGAGAGGCTACACCGGACATGATAACGAATACCATAAAGAAGTCGAACATGGTTTCAATGCGGAATCCGAGCAGGGTTTTCACCTTACCGTCTTCGGGATAAAGACCTCCTAAAGTACCTGCGAATTTATTGGCTGTAGAGGTGGAAAGATACCAGATTCCCATCATGAGAGAGGCAAAACGGACAGGGGTGAGTTTGTTTACCATGGATAAGCCGATAGGAGAGAGGGCTATTTCTCCCATAGTATGGATGAAATAAAGTCCGGTTAGCCAGATAAGGCTGACTTTTACACCTGGCTGTACATCTTTCACACCGAAACAAATGACTAAATATCCCAGTGAGAGCAGCAGCAAACCGATAGCTTGTTTGGTGGGGGAAGCCGGCTCCATGCCTCGTTTGTTCAGCGCACCCCATACACTGGGCATAATGGCTGCCAGTATAACTACGAAGAAGGGATTGAAAGATTGTATCCAAGAGGCAGGCATTTCCCAACCGAAGATTGTACGGTCGGTTTGCTCGGCAGCAAAAAGGGTGAGTGAAGCACCTGCTTGTTCGTAGGCTGCCCAGAAGAATATAACGAAGAAAGCGATAATGTAAATAACGAAGATACGGTCACGCTCTATCTTTGTCAGAGAACCATCCACCAGAATGCTGACGGGGAAGATGATACAGGCTGTGAATATCCCTATACTGACCCAATCGTTGCCGAAACACCAGTAGAAGAATAGGGCAAGGGCAATGGTCAGTGCTCCGAGAAGCAAATTGTTGCGCATCTTCTTATCTTTATCTATGGCTGTTTGCTGAACTGTTTTATGTTCTTTCGGTTGCTCCCGTTTGGCGTCTGGAATAATACCGAGTGGCTTTCCGTCAGGACCGATCAGATACTTGCTCTTTTGCGTTTCAAACAGAATTACTGTGAATACTGTAACGATTGCTGCAATCAGGAATCCCCATTTGAAATCATTAGGATCACCTGTCTCACCGAAGTAACCGCAAACCAGCGGGGCAAAGAAAGAACCCACATTTACACCCATATAAAATATAGTATAAGCAGAATCCAGGCGTCTGTCTCCCGGTTCATAAAGTTGTCCGACCAATGACGAAACTGTAGGCTTAAAGCATCCGTTGCCTAAAATCAAAAAAGTGAGTCCCCCATACATCAACCAATGGGAAAGCTCTTTAGTATCCAGCATCGACGCACTGAAGAACATCAGGAACTGGCCTACTGCCATCATCATAGCACCCCAGAAAACGGAACGCCGGATGCCCCAGTATTTATCAGCAATATATCCGCCGATGAGCGGAGTAAGATAAACCAGTCCGGTATAACTGCCATAAATAGAGGCGGCATGTTCCTTATCGAACAAGAGTGCCTGGGTTAGAAACAGAATGAAAATAGCACGCATACCGTAGTAGCTGAAACGTTCTGCCGTGCTGGTAGCAAAGACGAGGTAAAGACCTTTGGGGTGTTTGGATGTACTCATTATAGTATAGATATTTTCTTTATGGGAGGCAAAGTTATAGAATCTGATGAAAAAAACGTTTCTGTATTCAAATAAATTGTCTCTCCTTTGTGCTGTAAGTGGAAAAAATATATTTTTGCATACGAAGAGGATGAGAAAAAGATTTAGCAGGAAAGAGGTGCAGTCGCCTCGTAAGCTCAAGAACTTTCTTAGAATGTAAATACTCTGGTATAAATACCACGATTTACATTAGTAAATACTCATCCTCTTCCTTTTTTATCAGCTATGTAAAATGAATGGAATTCTAATAGCGGTACTGATTGTCACTGGCTTGTTGATTTACAAAATTATCTCTTCAAGTCGTAAACAGGAAGGATACAAAAGGTGGAAAGCCGGAAACCGCGGTAATACGGAAGATATTACCGATACAGAAGCTACCCGTAAAGGATGGTTCAGCCGGTACTTTGGTGCTTCTGCTCCGATAACCATTCCGTGGTTCGACGAGGAGGCGGTGGCGAAGTGTGCCAATCTGTTGGGAGTGAAAGAAGAGGTTCTGAAGGAGATATTGAAAGATATTTCCGGGCATTACCGAGAATTCTGGATTGGTAAACGAAAAGGAGGCTATCGTATGATTTCAGCACCGGACAAAGAGTTGAAAGCCATTCAGGACACTATCAATCATCGTGTTCTGTCCTTTGTGAATATTCATCCCGCAGCTACCGGTTTTCGGTGCAAGATGTCCATTTCCGATAATGTCCGGCCACACCTGGGCAAGCCCTATGTACTGAAAACTGATATTCATGATTTCTTTGGCTCTGTACGCAGTCCGCGGATACGGAAAATGTTTGAGGACATGGGATATCCGCCCAAGATTGCAAGAGTGCTTGCGGCTTTATGTTGTGTACACAGATGTTTGCCTCAGGGAGCATCTACCAGTCCGGCACTGAGTAATATCATCTCTTATGAGATGGATAAAAAACTGGCGGCACTGGCTACTGAATATAATCTGGTTTATACCCGCTACGCGGATGATCTCACCTTTTCAGGAGATGTTTTTCCGGCGCAACAGATATTGCCTCTGATTAAGCAGATCATTCGGGAGGAAAAGTTTGAAATCAATCATAAGAAAACCCGTTTCCTGAGTGGGCATAAGAGAAAGATTATCACAGGCGTTTCCATCAGTTCCGGTGTGAAGCTGACCATTCCTAAAGCAAAGAAAAGGGAGATACGCAAGAATGTCCATTTCATTCTTACGAAAGGGCTTGCGGAGCATCAACGCCGAATAGGTTCTCATGATCCTGCTTACCTGAAGCGTCTGATCGGGACTCTTTGCTATTGGCGGTCAATAGAACCGGATAATGTGTATGTGTCCGATTCTATCGCAGCCTTGAAGCGCTTAGAGAGAAGTTATTGATTGTTGCGTTTCTGAGTTGTCGGTTCTATATCGTAGTATCCCTCTTCTGTTTTTATAATCTTGGATTTTCCCTCTTTTACCCATTTGTTCCAATCGTCGAATAGTCCGGTGATATACTGGAACAGGTCTTCCGCAATATTGATTTCCGCACCCGATTTCAGGTTCAATACTAATTGGTCGTTTTCAACGGAAAGGAATTTCTTGGCTCTGTCTACTGCAATTAAATAAACCGTTTGATTGTATGCACGGTCTTCGTTCAATCCCGTGTGGTAGTTGTAGGGACCGATTGCATCGTCAGACATTGGGCGCTTGGTTTCCAAAAAAGTGGTGTCGGTGATGGAAGCCCGTAACTTGCGGGCCTCTTCCCATGCTTTCTTATGCTCCGCGGCAATCTCTTCGTTTTTGATGTCCTCTTGAATTTGCCTGTACATGGCTTTGAACTCAGGCCCTTCACCTGAAATCGCAAAATTACCGCTTTCGATGCGAGCGTTCACCAAAGGATTACATACTACCTTGTTGTTGCATACAAAACCGATATGCTTGCCTATCGACTGTTCGGTAGCGTCTGCCCATATCTTAATGGACTGGTCGTTCACTCTACCCACAATCTGATAGGCCATTTTATCTGTTCGCTCACTCATAAAAGAGTCAAGCCTTATAGAAACAAAATCTTTGGTTGTAACGATGGGCTCTACCGAAAGGCTGTCTTGTGCGCCGCTTGTGATGTAGTACCAGCCGTTGGGGCGGTATGGTTCAAAACTCCTTCCCAATGAAGTTAACGTTAAAGACGTAATTACTAATAAAACAGTGAACGTTTTCATGGTCTGACTTTTTATATGTAGTTATTCAATCTTTATTTTAGTCCGACAACTACCTCATGGATTGATGAATGAGTCGGAATATCCGGTATCAAACATAAGATGCTCATTGTCATCTTCTAAATAATAGCTTAGAGCTGGTCCACCTAAATAATAATCATCTATATAGTTGTTGTACCTCTTTTGCAAAGATAACAACTAATCAACGTAATAACTATATAGACAGGGCAAAATAAACTTGTTTATCAGGCATTTTTTTATTGTGATACAGAAATGCTGTTACTTTTTTCTGTTTCCCTTAATAATCCGCATTAACTTATTCTTTATGAGTTGTTTTCTCAACGGAGACAAGCGATCGATGTACAATTTTCCTTGTGTGTGCTCAAATTCATGCTGAATGATTCGTGCGGTATAGCCGTAGTAAGTCCTGTTTTGCTCTTTGAACTCATTATCCTGATACCTGATTGTCACCGACCAGGGGCGTGTAACTTCTTCGTAAAGGTCGGGAATACTCAGGCAACCTTCCCCTGCAGTCCATACTTTCTCGCTATAAGCTATTATTTTTGCATTGATGAATGTTTCCTCTATTCCGCAATCCTCTTCCACAAAGAAGTGTTCTCTTTCCTTAGCGGACATATATGTATAGGTATCTTTGCTGTTTACTATGAACAGCTTGATGGGAAGATTGATTTGTGGTGCGGCTAATCCGCATCCGTCCGCATCTCTCAGCGTCTGCCACATGGTTTCTATAACTTCCTGGATATTGGGATAATTCTGTTCTATGTCTTCACATTCTTTTCTTAATACGGAGTTGCCGTAGACGGTTATCGGTTTAATCATATTCTTTTTTGTGGCAAAGGTAGGTTATAACTACCATTGTTCATCATAAATTTAGACGTATTTTCTATGTGTATACATAAGTTCTTTGCTGCGAAATTATATATATGCAAAAGGTGTTTTGAAAGCTTTAAGATGTACTCTTGACCAGATATTCTACATTTTCTGACCAGTTTTTAGTCGTTTTTGCCAATAAAAGTACAGAAATAGATATATATTGCTTTTATTTTCAACATCTCTCAATTAATTAACCATTAAATTTGCAATATAACCATTAAATTTTATACGCTTATGAAGACAAGATTGCTTATCTTATTATTATTCCTATATGTAGGAGGAAATCTAGTAGCTCAAAATGCTACAATTACGGGTGTTGTCACAGATAGTGAGACTAAGGACTTCTTAATTGGCGCAACTGTCATGCTAAAAGGTTCGAATAAGGGAACAATAACAGATGCCAATGGGCAGTATACCTTATTTATACCTAAAGGCAAGCAGACAATCCAATTCTCTTTCATTGGATATCAGACGCAAGATTTTGATGTAGATCTTAAATCTAATGAAGTGAAGACACTGAACCTCGTTATGCGTCCGGATAATCATATGTTGAAAGAAGTCGTGATCAGCGCTCAAGCCAAAGGGCAGACAGCAGCGATTAAAAGTCAGTTAAATGCAACTGGTATTATGAATGCTGTATCTGAAGAAAAGTTGCATGAACTTCCGGATGTAAATGTTGCTGATGCTATTGGCCGTCTTCCTGGTTTAATGATCCAGCGTGATGGAGGAGAGGGCCAAAAAATCATCATACGTGGTTTGGATCCTAAGTATAACTCGGTAGCTATTAACGGTATGAATGCGCCATCAACAAGTAGCACCGATCGGAGTACTGACTTGAATATGATTTCACCGGACATGATTGCTGGGGCTGAAGTATTGAAAGCCAGTACGGCCGACAAGGATGCCGATGGATTGGGAGGAACAGTAAACCTAATAATGAAAGATGCCCCGAGAGACTTCAAACTTAATGTAACCGGAGAAACAGGTTACCATTCACAAATTAATGGAATGGGGCGGTATAAAGGTGGTATCATGGCGAGCAATCGATTTTTTAGTGAAAGATTAGGTGTCATATTTACCGCAAGCGCTGACCAGACAGACCGGAGCAATGATACATTTAATGCAGCTTATAAAGTAAATGGTAATACGCCTACTCCTGGGTTTGATTACACGAAACCATGGATTACAGGGGTTAGTCTGGAATCAAATTTAGAAAAGCGTCAACGTTTTAACGTAAACCTGAATATGGATTTCGACTTGGGAAAAGGGTCTAAACTCAAAATGTCTAATCTCTTTAGTAGAATGAACAGAGATCGTGATATTCGTCAAAAACGTTATGATTTAGAAGGAACCCGATTGAGATTTCAACAAACTGACCGTAATTCACATAATACCAATATTACCAATATGTTGCAAGGCGAGTTCAATGTTTTGGGAGCAACCTTGAATCTCGGAGTGGGACGTAGTAGTTCGCGCACAAGAACCCCATACGATCACCAAATGCAATTCCGGCTGAATGCCCCCTTTACAGCTGATATCGATGCATTATCTTATCAACCTCCCTATTTGATAGCTAATTCTAAATTCGTCAAAGAAGATGATCTTACACAGTACTATCTGTATGAAGCTATTTTTAATACAGAGTTTGCCAAAGAAACAGAATACAGTGCATGGCTAGATTTAAAGAAACCTTTTAGTTTCGGCGAAAAGGTCAATGGATACATTAAAATCGGTGGAAAGTTCCGTCAAAAAGAGAGAAGCCTTGAAACTGCTCGTAGGTATAGACGTATGGATTTGTCTGAAGGAGCTGATCCGGTATTCGAGAATATGCCTGATTTAACTCCATCATCTTTCAAAAATTCCTATATAGGTATCACTGATTTCTTAGATTCTGATTATAAGCCTCACGATTTTTTAAACAATAAGTATAAGGACTTATGCATTAATTTTGCACTAGATCATAATGCCATGAGAAACTTTTATAATATAAACCAAGATATATATGGCAAGATCCTTACTACAAAAATTCTGAAAGACTATGATGGGAATGAGAATCTTTGGGCAGGATATATTATGGGTGAAATAAATTTTGGCAAGTACGTTACATTTATACCAGGCGTACGCTATGATTTTTCTCACCTGAAGTACAATGCATACAGTGGCTCTAATGTTCCTGACAATGAAGAAAAAGAACATGAGTTTGAATATGAAAAGAGTAGTGATTCCGACAAATATGGATATTGGCTACCACAAATCCATTTGCGTGTAAAGCCAACAAACTGGATGGACATCAGGCTGGCATACACTGAAACACTGTCAAGACCTGATTATAATCTGCTTGCTCCACGAACAATCATAAAACCGAATGTGAATGAAGTAACATGGAGTCGTACTAATTTGAAGCCTGCTTTATCTCGAAATTATGATGTTATATTGACGTTCTATCAACCGGATTATGGACTGTTTACTATTAGTGGATTTTATAAGGATATTAAAAACTTTACTTATACTCGCTCTGCCTATATGTTGAATGGTACAGTGACGGATCCTGCTAATTTTGACTTACCTATGAGTTTGTCAGGTGGTAGCATTACCTATCCTTTAAATAGTCCATATAATGCAACGTTGAAGGGGTTGGAATTTGATTTGCAACTGCAGTTCCGCAAAATGAGGAACTTCATGAAAGGTGTGGTATTCAGTGCTAATCTTACTCTTATGGACTCTAAAATGAACTACTTTGAAACATTGAAGTCAAGAATTAAAAATCCGGATTTTACTCCCGGAGGTACTGAGAAGCCATTCCTTCCGACCAACTCTGACATTATATATACAGACCGGTTGTTAAAGCAACCTTCCCTACTATTCAACGTTTCTTTGGGATATGATTACAAAAAATTCTCAGGCAGAATATCTTGCAACTATCAAGACGGAGTATTGATTGCAGAACAGCACCGCCAAGATGCAGCTGATGTGGAATCTACGCGTCCATTCGTGAAATGGGATATGCAGTTGAAATATAGTTTGACCAGACAATTCTCTCTGTATGCTACTTTGTCCAACTTTACACAATCTTCCGATCGTAAACGTCGTGATATAACGAACTATCCGTCCAGAGTTGAATACTATGGTTCGGCTGCATACATCGGCTTTAAATATGATATCTTTAAATAAACATTATTCCACTAAAACACTAAAGTTATGAAACTATATAAAATATATTCTAGAGCTATAGGATTACTTTTCGCATTGTCACTCTTGTGTGTGGGCTGCGAGAATGAAGATATACTCGATATTAATGATCTGGAAATCTCTCCAAGTAATCCTGAGAGTGTAGTTATTGTAGAACCGGACGATGGTATTACGTCGGTCAACGCTTTAACCAAAGCTATTAATGAAAATGGAGATGCAACATATATATTGCGTCGTGATGGAGTTTACTATATGGAAGGCAAGAATGTCTTCAAACATAATGTTGTAATTAAGGCCGAAAATGGTTCTGGCAAAATGCCTATCATACAACCTATTTGTGACGCGCAAGGAGCCTTAAATGCTGATATGATCCGTTTGGAAGGTAGCGCCACTTTTGAGAATATCTATATCATAGGTAAAGATGCGGCAACTGGTAATCTCATGCAGCGTTTATTTCGTATTGACGAATCAAATGTGAGGCTGAAATTTGACAATTGTTTTATTGACCATTGCAGGAACTTCTGTATTCGTACTGACAATGTCAATAATAAAATTTATCTGAATAACTCTACCATTCGTAATTTAGCTCTCACAAGTGATCCAGCCAATGGCAGATTGATAGATTCACGTGGAAACGAGCAAGATAGTATTGTCATCAATAATTGCTATGTTTATAATAACACTGCCCATATTGTACGATTTGATAATGTAGTCACAAACTATTTTGGAATTAAGCACAGTACATTCTATAATGTTGGGCACCATATACAAATAAACTATGCTATCAAAGTTGAAATTGAGAACAATATTTTTGCTAATGTAGGGTGGAAATCAAGTGCCGCGAGTGATGTGTTTTGGCAAATTTCAATACCAAAGAAAGATGAACGTGCTCAGGATATTAGTATGAGTGTTTGCAATAACAACTTATTTTTCTCTGAGGAATTTGAAAGACTGTTTGCCAAATACCCGCAGAATTTGAAGCGTACTACACTCTCTGACGATGGCTATCAACTGATAGAGGAAGGCAAACTGACTTTTAAAGATAATTTCTCGGAAGTACTGACTTTTGATTATCCGCCTGTTTTGCCAATGGAATATATTGACAAGTTTTTTGAGAATATGGGAAGTAATATGTCCAAATGGGCAGATCTTCCATTTTATGTTGACGAAGACGGAGTAGAAGGTATTGAAGTAGGAAAGACATTCACATTTCATTATTCAACCTCTTCCAAATCAGCAACAGCTTCCACAACCCAAGGACCTATTGGAGCATCGTTTTAAAACTAAAAGAAAATGAAGAATATACTATTTATATTTTTAGCAGTGTTATACTCTGCTTGCATATCGGCTCAAGAAGGAGATAGTAAGAAGGTTAAAGACAGGGTCCATCCCTATCTGATAATGACAACAGAAGATGAATCTGTCATCCGTTCTGCTATACAAACAGATGGAGTGTGGAAGGAATATCATGCCATCATGATAGAAGAGGCCGATAATATTCTTGGCAAGCCTAATTGCCAAAGAGTTATTCTTGGCAGAAGATTGCTTGAAGTGTCGCGTGAATGTTTGCGCAGGACGTTACTTTTAGGATATGCCTACAGAATGACTGGTGAAGTGAAATATGCCAAACGGGCAGAAAGTGAATTAGATAATGCCGCAGACTTTGTTGATTGGAATCCATCTCACTTTCTGGATGTAGCTGAAATGACTACAGCTATGGCTATCGGATATGACTGGCTTTACAATTTTATCAGTGATCAGACTAAGCTTAAAATAGAGAAAGCTATAGAAACCAAAGGTTTGAATCCATCATTAGACAGCCAATATAATAGCTGGCTCTATCGAAATAATAATTGGAATCAGGTATGTAATGGGGGAATAACACTTGGTGCCTTGGCTATTTATGATAAAATTCCAACCCTTGCTGATGAGTTGATTAACCGAGCTGTTCAGTCTGTTAAACTACCTATGTCCGTGTATGCACCTGATGGTGCGTATGCCGAAGGCTATTCCTATTGGGGATATGGGACGACTTACAATCTCCTCTTAATTGATGCTTTGGAAAATGTTATGGGAACTGATTATAATCTTTCTCAGGAACCAGGTTTCTTGAATACTGGAAAGTTTATCCAGAACATGTTACTTTCTGATGGCAAATCCTTCAACTATGGAGATTGTTCATCATCTGGTCGCGTAAGTCCTGCTATGTTTTGGTTTGCTAATAGGACTGCCGATAAAGATATTCTTTGGAGTGAGAAATACCAGTTTAGCCTGTCTTCTAAAAAGAGTATTAGGTCCTATCGATATGCTGTACTGGCTCTGATATGGGGCGCTTCTACTTCTATGGATAATCTGCCTAAACCTACTCAAAGAATGTGGGTATCGAGTAAAACAACCACTCCTGTTGCCCTTATGCGGACTACTTGGGATTATCAACAGGGATTATCCATTGCGCTCAAAGGAGGGACAGCACAATCAGGACACACACATTTGGATGCCGGTTCTTTTATCTTTATCAGTAAGGATACTCGCTGGAGTACGGATTTAGGTCCTCAGGATTACAACTCATTAGAATCCAAAGGCATTGATTTGTGGAATAAGAGTCAGGAATCTGATCGTTGGAAAGTGTTTAGATACAATAACCTGGCTCATAATACACTTTCTTTTGACAATAAATATCAAAATGTGAATGGTTATGCAACGATTACAGACTTTTCGGATAATGAAAACTACATGTATGCTATTGCAGACCTTACCAAGATATACGAAGGTCAAGCAAAGGAAGTAAAAAGAGGAGTAGCTATCGTTGATTCTCACTACGCCGCTGTTAGGGATGAAGTAAAGACATTGGGACAGCCCACTGTTATTCGCTGGAATATGGTGACGGAAGCTCAACCTGCTATTATAGGAGAACATACAATACAGCTATCCCAGAATGGAGAAAAACTGTTATTGGAGGTGGAATCTCCGGCAAAGGTCAGAATGAAAACTTGGAGTGCGACATCACCCAACAGTTGGGATGCCAAAAATCCGGGTGTGACATTCGTTGGGTTTGAAGCTGAACTGCGGCCCAATACAACAGAAGTATTGCAAGTTAAACTCATACCGGAAGGTAATTTCGATTCCAACAAAGAAATAATGCCGTTAACTGATTGGAAAAATAACTAATAATAAAAATTTTATATGAAGAAAAAGACATTGATTTTGGCAGTCCTAGTAATAGGACTACTCTTACCATCATGCAGTAATAATAGTAATGATATGATGAGTTCTGTGATAGAAAAAGGATTAAAACGTAGCATTGAACAGTCTGAATTTATGGCTGCCAGTCTGATGGATCAGCCTGACAGGCTTCCAAAAACTACAGAGAAAGATGGAACTCTTGTTACGTCAGATACGCATTGGTGGTGTAGTGGTTTTTTTTCAGGAACTTTATGGATGCTTTATGAAGCTACTGGGAATGAAACGCTGAAAAAATATGCAGAAAACTATACGATGCGTATTGAAAAGGAGCAATATGCTTTAGATACGCATGATTTAGGCTTTATGATGAACTGTAGTTTTGGAAATGGTTACAGAATAACAGGAAATGAAAATTATAAAAAAATCCTGTTACAAAGTGCCCGGTCATTAGCAACACGCTATAACGAAAATATAGGAGTTATTCGTTCGTGGGATAATAAGCCTAAATGGATGTATCCTGTAATTATTGACAATTTAATGAATTTGGAACTATTAGAAAATGCATATAAATTATCACAGGACTCATTGTTTGATAAAATTGCAAACAGCCATGCTACGATAACTATAACAAATCATTTTCGCCCGGATTATAGTTCATGCCATGTTGTAGATTATGATACCATAACTAATAAAGCGCTCAAAATGGATACCCATCAAGGATATTCAAGTACTTCGGCATGGGCACGTGGACAAGCGTGGGGATTGTATGGCTATACAATGATGTATAGAGAAACCCAGAACGAAAAATATCTTCAGCAAGCCATTAACATTGCGAAGTTTATCTTGCACCACCCAAACCTTCCGGAAGACAAGATACCTTATTGGGATTTTGATGCACCTAATATTCCGGACGAACCGCGGGATGCTTCTGCTGGAGCTATCATAGCATCCGCTCTGTTAGAATTGGGTCAATACGTCAATGATGATAAGCTTTCTAAAGAATATCAGTCTGTAGCCGCTCAACAACTGAGAACACTCTCGTCAGACGAGTACTTGGCGGCTCCCCAGACAAATGGTGGGTTTATTCTTAAGCATTCAGTGGGAAATAAACCCCGAAACAGTGAAGTTGATGCTCCACTTACGTATGCCGATTATTATTATGTAGAAGCGTTACTCAGATATAAGAAACTGTTGCAATAGGTATTTCGGCCAATTATATAAGAATGCGGGTTAGGACGGTTAAGACAATCTAACCTGCATTTTATTTATAAACAACACTTAACAACTACCATGAAAAAGAAATTGGTTTATTTGTTTTTACTATTATGGGGCTGCTGCAATCAGGTACAGATTGCACGCGCCCAATTTGCTATGACAAACGTATATGGACGGAAATATGTACTATTAAATGGGAAATGGGATGTAATCATAGATCCTTATCTGCATGGGCATAAAGACTCTATCTATAAGGATAAACCTTTAAAAAGTAAGTCCGATTTCAAAGAATATGCTTTTGAAGGAGGAGTACGGCTTAATGTACCGGGTGACTGGAATTCTCAATATCCGGAATTAAAATATTATGAAGGTACAGTATGGTACGCAAGGCATTTCAGTATAAAAAGGAGTTCTGACGAAAATGTATTTCTATATTTCGGGGCAGTAAATTACCAATGCACTGTATATCTGAATGGAACCAAAGTGGGGGAGCATGAAGGAGGATTTACTCCATTTCAGATAAATATAACAGACTATATTGTTTCTGGAGACAATTTTCTTGTATTGGAGGTTAATAACTATAGAAATAAAGATGCGATACCTGCTTTACTCTATGACTGGTGGAACTATGGTGGCATAACTCGGAATGTTATGATTGTGAAAACTCCCCAACTATATATTGATCATTATTTTATACAGTTAGACAAATATAAGCCGGATCTGGTTCATGTCAAAGTACAACTTTCTGAAAAGCGTGTAAATGAAAATATCCGAATTACTATTCCCGCTTTAAATGTACTTCGACAGTTGAGCACAGATAGTACAGGCATGGCGCAGACTTCCATAAAAGTTAAGCGGTTACAACGGTGGTCACCGCAAACGCCTCAGCTATATCTGGTTCAACTGGCTACTCGCAGCGATACTATTAAAGAAGAACTCGGATTTAGAAATCTTTATGTCAAAGGGAAACAAATTTATCTGAATGGTAGTCCTGTTTTTATGAAGGGTATCAGTTTTCATGAAGAAATAGCTCAGAGACAAGGTAGAGCTTTCTCTCAACAAGACGCAGTAGCTCTGTTATCCGAAGCAAAGGCATTGGGAGCTAATTTGATACGACTGGCACATTATCCTCAAAATGAGTACATCGTAAGATTGGCTGAAAAAATGGGTTTCATGCTGTGGGAAGAAATACCACTTTGGCAAAATATAGATTTCACTAGTAAAGCAACTCTGTAGAAAGCATTGACTATGCATTCTGAAATGATAATGAGAGATAGAAACAGATGTGCTTTGACATTTTGGGGAATTGCTAATGAAACCAGTCCCTCCAAGTCGCGTAACAGTTTTCTAAAAGAAATTATAAATAATTGTCAAAAGATGGATACCACCCGTTTGCTTACTGCTGCTTTTGATAAGGTGAAGTGGAATGGTGATACCCAAACATTTGAGTTGGAGGATACACTTACAGAATATCTGGACGTTGTATCTATCAATAAATATATGGGGTGGTATCATCCGTGGTCAATTAAGCCGTCTGAGATTAGCTGGAATATCTGTCCAGATAAACCGCTTTTTATTTCCGAATTTGGTGGAGAAGCATTATACGGCCAGTCTGGAGATGCTACAGTTGCGAGTTCTTGGAGTGAAGAATATCAGGAACGGCTATATAAGGACAATTTAGAAATGTTTATCTCTATTCCTAATTTGACAGGTATAGCCCCTTGGATTTTGTTTGATTTTCGTTCTCCTTATCGTTTTCACCCGCTCAATCAAAATGGTTGGAATCGAAAAGGGTTAATTTCAGATCAAGGATATCGCAAAAAAGCATGGTATGTAATAAATGAATTCTATAAAAACATTAACTTTTAAATATCTGACAATGAATATTCATATACTTTCTTTACTAAGTGTTGCAACTATTGCACAAGTATCAATTGCGACGGCACAGACTGCGCCTAGGGTCAATATTTTGTTTTGTGTAGCTGATGATGCAGGTCATATGAGTGCTTATGGGGTTCCATGGATAAATACACCTGCATTTGATACTGTAGCTCGCAATGGACTTTTATTTAATAATATGTATACATGTAATGCCAAATCCGCACCCTCACGTGCTGCTATGATTACAGGTAGAAATTCATGGCAGTTGGAAGAAGCCTGTAATCATTGGCCGAACTTTCCTGAGAAATTTAAATCCTATCCGGAAGCTTTAGCTGATAATGGATATTATGTAGGCTGTACGGGAAAGGGTTGGGGACCTGGATATGCTGTCAATTCAAGAGGTGAGAACCGAAATCTCACCGGGCAGGTATGGAACAAACGTAAACTTACGCCTCCAACTACGGGGATTTCTGATTGTGATTATGCAGCCAATTTTAACGATTTTCTAAAGAGTTGGGACAAGTCTAAGCCATTTTGTTTTTGGTATGGAGCACTTGAACCGCACCGTGGCTATGAATATGAATCTTCTAAGCGCTTTGGGAAGAATATCAATGATATTGATTCTGTACCGTCCTATTGGCCAGACAATGAGGTTGTGAGAAGAGATATGCTGGATTATGCAGTGGAAGTAGAGCATTTTGATAAACATTTAGGTCTGATACTTCAGTCTTTAGAGGAAATAGGCGAACTTGACAATACTGTTATAATTGTTACTTCTGATCATAATATGCCTTTTCCACGTTGTAAAGGACAGGAGTATTATAACTCCAATCATATCCCAATGGCAGTCATGTGGAAGAACGGGATAAGACATCCGGGAAGACAGATCAATGAATACATCAGTGTCATAGATTTGGCACCTACTATTTTGAAGGTAGCAGGTATAAGTGAAATGCAATCAGGGATGCAAGCTATCACTGGAAGAGACTTTGTTGACTTGCTGAAAGATGAAAACACAGGGATAGACCGTAATTACGTAATGATTGGTAAAGAACGGCATGATGTAGGTCGCCCCAATGATCAGGGATATCCTATCCGTGGGTTGATCAGAGAAGACTTCCTTTACCTTAAAAACTTTAAACCTGAACGCTGGCCTGCAGGTGATCCTGAAACAGGTTATATGAATGTGGACGGTAGCCCTACTAAAACTGAGATCCTGAAAGCCCGTCATAATCCCAAAACAAAATATTTATGGCAACTGTCTTTTGGGAAACGGGAAACGGAGGAATTATATAATATAAAAAAGGATCCTAATTGCATGGTCAATTTGATTCAAAAGAAGGAATATGCTTGCATAAAAGATAGAATGGAAGAAGAAATGACCAGACGATTATTGGATCAAAAAGATCCGCGAATGTATAATAAGGGGGATATCTTTGATAAATATCCGGACACCAGCGAAGCCCATGACTTTTGGCACAGGATAAGGAACGGAGAGCGAGTTCCGGCAGATTGGATTAATCTTTCTGATTTTGAAAAAGACTTTCCACAATAAGAGTTTTTCCAATAAAAAAAGAAAATAAAAGAGTATCTATATGATATTTCATCCGCAGATGACACAGATTTATAATAGTAAATAATTGCTATATCTGAAGAATATCTGCGGATGTCAAACTCTGTTTCTATACCTTTTTCTGAATAGAATATTGTTTCGGGGTCATACCAAACTCTTTCTTAAAGCTTTGTCCGAAATAGCGTTGATCTGAATATCCCACCATATAACATATTTCTGAGACAGGATGGGAAGTTTGTTTTAACAGCTCTGCGGCCCGTCGCATGCGCCTTTTTCTGATTAAATCACTTGGTGACAAATTCGTGATTTCCATAGCTCTTCGATATAAAGTAGAACGGCTTATGTTTAATAAACTAGCCAATTTATCAATATTAAACTCAACATCTGCTATGTTATCTTCTATAACGTTGATGATATTAGCAACGAATTTGTCGTCATCTGATGTGATAAGTACTTCTTTAGGATCTATAATCAACTCTTTCCGAATGTTCTCTTTGATTGCCGTACGTACATCAAGCAGCTGTCTTATTCTTGCATCCAGGCTAGCTACATTGAATGGTTTTGCAATAAACACATCAGCCCCTGCTTCATATGCTTTCTGCTCCGTTATTTCAGAAGAAAGTGAGGAAATGAAAATGACGGGTATTGCTGATAATATCTGGTATTCCTTCATTTTGCGACATAACTCAAATTTATAGTCGTCTTCTTTCACCACATCAAAAATAACTAGAGAAGGTATTTTGTCGAGTATGTGCTTTATGTCGGTAGCAGCTGTGTTTAGTGATATGTTAAACTTATTTTGAAAAACAGACTTTATGAAGAGGTCTATGTCCTTGTCTCCCTCATACAGATAAATCACTGGCAAAGTTTTATCCGAATCAATATTCAATTCATCCACAGTTCTATCTTTTTGAACAGTTACAGGTAATAACAGCGATACAGATTGTGCTTTATCCAATGTTTTCATTTCTCTTGCACTATAATGAGAGTCGCCTAATAGCAAGTCGAAAATATATTCCCTCATCCGGTTTCCTTCGATATTACGTATGGATAGTTCGCTATGATGCACTTTTAGATAATCGTATGCAATTAAAAAGCGAGTGTTTAACTCTTGTACATTAGACTCACCTTCTCCACTTCGGGATGCAATAATACTTACGTTCAGCCTGTAATCATGGGAGTCAAGCATATATTTCACCTCAACCCTACCATTATCTATTATATAGGAAATAGCATCTTCCATAATATTATATAGAGCTACTTCTATCTTAGTTATGTCTATGATAGTTGTAACAGAAGTCACGTTTCCTTCTATTGAATAAGTTACATGTTTGGTGGCAAACTCATCTAGAAATAAATTACAAATTCCTTGGATAACAGGAATAATATCTACTTTTGATAACTGTACATCATATTCTCCCAAGGATACTTTTTTGAACTCCATCAATTTCGATACTTGTTCCGACAATTTGAATACATTGCCTGACATCGTATGTAGCATACGCTTAACATCTGTATTTGTCAACTGGTCATAATTTTTTAGTAAATATTGCAGAGGCGCATAAATCAGAGTTAAGGGTACCTTAAAACCATATGACAAACGAGTGTAATAGTCTAATTTCCACTTAGATAAAGCATCCTTGTGCCGCAATTTAGAACCTAAATTAAAGTTTCGGACAACTAATAGTAAAATGCCTGCAACTATGCTTACATATAAGGAGTAGGCCCACCAAGTTCTCCATGGTGCCTTTTCTACCACAATCTCAATAGTCCGTATATTGTCCATCCAGATACCCGAAGCATTAGTTGATTTTACTTTAAAAGTGTATGTGCCGGGAGTTAAATTGGAATAAGAAGCGTTATTTCTTGATGCGTCTGTAATAATCCAGTCTTTATCAAAGTCCTCTAACATATAGGCATACTCTATTTTTAGCGGATCTTTATAATAGAGAGAGCTGAAAGACAAGGAAAATTGAGTATCTTTATACGATAGCACTAACTTGCCCGAATTATTGATCTCGTGCAAACGATTTTTCTTCTCATCGGAAAAATTCTCTTTATTCAGAAGTTTTATGCCGGATATATAGACATTATGCGGATAAGTGTCTGGTGTCAATTGAGTAGGATTAAAAAAGTTGAGTCCATTTACTCCTCCTATGAATATTTCTCCATTGCGGTTGACGCATGTTCCCAAAATATACCATGTCTTTACAATATCTTGATTTACATTCAACTCATAATAGACAATCAAATCTTCTAGATTGATCTTATAAATACCGTGTAAACTAACCGCCCATATATTCTCCATATTATCCTGTATAATAGCCCCAATATAGGAACTCTTTCTTGAATATGGGAATTCTAATCTGGTAAACTTATCTTGCTCAATGTTGTATCTATATAATCCGTTTGCTGTTCCGGCCCATATTCTTTTTTGATGGTCTATATATATTGCCGTTATCCACGATCCACCAAACATATTTCTAGGGTATAATTTTGTACTTATAACTTTCAAATCATCGTCCAGTTGTAGGCGATATAACCCATCATTGTCTGATGAAAGCCAAATGTTTCCATTGCTGTCCCTACAAATGGCTCTGTGTTTGCCTTTCACCTTTTCTGGATAGTCTAATCTGGTGAATTTGTCGGTTGAAGCATTGATACTACCAACCCCACCTTCGGAGAATGCAAGCCAGATATTATTGTAATAGTCCTTAAATATGGAACGTACATATCGCATTCCATATTGCTCTAATGCAACATTCAGTGGTTGATCGTCATAAAAAAGGCATCTTCCCGAATCGAAAAATTTGATTGCGTTTTTTGTGCTGATCAAGAAGGTTTGATCTTTGAATTTGGTGATGCACTGTATTTTGTTGCCAGCCATTATGTCATTTGTATTTCTCCGATCAACATATTGCGTAATAGTATAGTCATTTTTATTGTTCCACTTTATCTTATTAATTCCATTGGATGTGGCCAACCATAAATAATCATTGTCACAGTATATAGAAGAAATAATATTGCTGGATGGAACATTCTTTCCATTTTTACTATGCTTGATGGCATGAAAGTTGGAGGACTCATCATTGTATAAGTATACTCCCTCTAATGTACATATCCAAATTCTGGATTTCTTGTCTTTATAAATTTTATTAATAGTGTTTTTCAGTTCGCTATCTCCTGATTTATCTATTAATAATTTATTTTTCAAGACTGCCTTTCCGCTATGGTCATATTCGTATATGGAAATACCATATCCCCTGGTTCCCACCCACACTTGATTTGCGTATTCGAAGAAAGAGATAACTTCATGATTATAGGCAATATGCTTAAATCCCGATATTCCCACAGAATCCAAAGTATCTATGTTACTATATAATATTTCTTCGCCACGGCATATCCATAGTTTATTGCGGCTATCAATAAATAATTGAACAATTTTGTCTCCACTATATAAAGTGTTGCTCTTCGTTTTACCGTCATTTTCAATATGAATGATCACCAAACCGGATTCTGTACCCAATAAGGCTTCTTGATTGCCATAAATCACCATAGAGGTAATATGATTATTCAGTGATTCCTTATATATGGTTATTTTGTGGATGAAATTCCAGTTATAGTCAAAGAGGAAAACCTCTCTGTCTGTAGCTACAACTTGATAATCGCTGTTACACTGATAAGCTATAATATTTTTGGATTTCAATAATGGAGAACAAAGGTCACATTGGTTATTTATATAGTTGTAGGCATAAAGTCCTTCATTGGTTCCTATATACAATGTTGTTTTTCTGTGGCTTAAGAAATTAACATAACGGTCGCTTATCATTGAATGAATTAATGGCTGAAGAGAATAACCATCAAAAAGAAAAACGCCGTTATCCAAACCTAACCACATAAAGCCTAACGTATCTTGTTCAATAGAAGTAATTGTATTATAGAAAAAGTTTCCTTTAAAATCAAAAGACTTTATGTTTTGTGCCATTCCATAAAATGGGTAGGACAGCAAAATACGCAATAGTACTAAGATAACTTTACTAATATGTTTCATAGTATACTCAGCTAAAACTTTACATATAAGATAGTCGCCTTTATCACACCTATATCTCTTCAGGTTTCTACTAATATGCTATTTCCTATTAAGAAAACAAATCTACTAATTTATATTGTTTAATGTGCTATTTAGAATCTTAAAATGTAAAAAATGCATTTGGAGCTTGAAATAATTTAGGTTGTGATGTCTATTGAGTTATCCATGTATGGCGGGTGGTTTCCTAAAATTAATTAAGATTATCTGTCTCTATCAGTCTTGATGGTAAATTTTAGCCAGCTTGTTTCGGGACATGCAATATTTGCATGGAAAATACTATTGATTTTTTTAATTCTTTCTTGTTTATCTCTATTAAATAGTCTACCTTTGTTATAGTAATCCTGTTGCCAACACCCGGGTGTTAGTAGTGCTTACATGGGGATGTTGGTAGTGCCAACATGGGGGTGTCGGATCTTCCAACACCCGGGTGTTGGTAACACTGTTCTTTAATGAAGCGAGGACTATCTTATAAAGAGGTGATAACTATTAGTAAAACAAAGATATGGCAATACCTTATATTGTCCGTCGCAAGGCGGATGTATCGAGTGGAGAAAGAAAAGAATTGTGGTATGCCGTCGGCAAGAAATTGCAGAAGAAAGGCGGTAAAACGGAGCGGGACGTGGCACATCAGGTGGCGCAACGGACTGGTTTTCATCGGGGAGTGGTAGAAGCTGTTCTGGCCGCAACGGGTGAAATCATCGAAGAGGCGTTGAGTGACGGGCATTCTGTAACGTTGCGCGGCATCGGCTCATTTCAGACGGCGGTCACGAGCAAAGGGTTTGAACATCCGGAAGATGTGTTGCCGCATTCCGTGAGGCTGTCGCGTGTGTATTTCAAGGCAGACCACATGTTGACGTTGGCGGTGAAGCGTGCGGGATGCCATCGGATTCCGTTTAAGTATTATTTCCCGAAGGAACTGCTGACGAAGAAAATGGAACAGGCTGACAAGGAGGCGGAAAAAGAAGAAAATGGATTTAATGAATAATATTAGTTTGAAGATTTAGATATGAAAATATTTCCTACCCAAAGCATCAAAGAGTTGGATGCTTACACCATAGAGAATGAACCGATTGCTTCCATCGACCTGATGGAACGTGCCTCGCAGGCATTGGCAAAAGCTATTGCCGGACGTTGGGATGCAAAAACACCTTTTACGGTATTTGCCGGGCCGGGCAATAACGGGGGAGATGCATTGGCCGTTTCCCGTTTGCTGGCAAAGAAAGGCTATAAAGTCTCGGTTTATTTGTTTAATACCAAGGGAGAGCTTTCTCCCGATTGCGAGACGAATAAAGAACGACTTGCGGATGTGGAGAATGTAGATTTCCACGAAGTGACCTCACAATTTGTGCCGCCTGTGTTGACGGACGACCATGTGGTGGTTGACGGACTGTTCGGTAGCGGACTGAACAAGCCATTGAGCGGTGGTTTTGCTGCCGTGGTGAAGTATATCAATGCTTCGTCAGCGCGGGTGGTGGCCATTGATGTTCCCTCGGGCTTGATGGGAGAAGAGAATACATTCAATGTCCGTGCGAATATTGTCCGTGCGGATGTGACGCTAAGTCTGCAATTGCCGAAGTTGGCTTTTCTTTTTGCGGAAAATCAGGAGTTCGTGGGCGAATGGGAATTGCTGGACATCGGCCTGAGTGAAGATGCAATAGAGGAAACGGATACGGATTATTTCCTGCTGGAAGGGGAAGATATGGAGTATTTGTTGAAGACGCGCAATAAGTTTGCCCATAAGGGAGACTTCGGACGGGCTTTGCTTATTGCGGGTTCGCAAGGAATGGCGGGAGCTTCCATACTTGCCGCAAGAGCCTGCCTGCGTTCCGGAGTAGGATTGCTGACGATGCATGTGCCTTATTGCAACAATATGATTGTGCAGACTTCTGTTCCGGAAGCAATGACGGAACTGGACCCTAGTGATACCTGTTTTGCCTGTCCTACGGATACGGATGATTATCAGGCAGTGGGCATCGGTCCGGGTCTGGGAAAGGCGGAAGAAACCGAGGCGGCGGTACTGGAACAGATAGATGCTTGTCAGACACCTATGGTGGTGGATGCTGATGCACTGAATGTGTTGGCGGGACATCGCAATTATATCGGTCGTTTGCCGAAAGGCAGCATACTTACACCTCATCCCAAAGAGCTGGAACGTTTGGTAGGAAAATGTCAGGATTCTTATGAACGGCTGACGAAGGCACGTGAACTGGCACGGACGGCAGGGGTATATATTGTGTTGAAAGGTGCGTATTCTGCTATTATCACTCCGAAAGGGAAGTGCTATTTTAATACGACAGGCAATCCCGGTATGGCAACAGGAGGCAGTGGTGATGTGCTGACAGGCGTTGTGCTTGCGTTGTTAGCTCAGGGATATGCGCCGCAGGATGCTGCTTGTCTGGCTACGTATGTTCATGGCCTTGCCGGAGACATCGCTTGCAAGAAGCAGGGAATGATGGGAATGACGGCAGGGGACATTGTAAATTACTTGCCACTGGCGTGGAGGATGATGGAGGAATGAGGGGAGGTATTATGTCAACAGAGATAAGATATTTTGAAAACAGAGAAGATTGGCGAAAGTGGTTGACTGACAACTTTGAGACTGCCAGTGATATTTGGTTTGTATTTCCCGGTAAATCTTCGGGCGAAAAAGGTATTACTTACAACGATGCTGTTGAAGAAGCCCTTTGCTTCGAGTGGATTGACAGTACAATAAAGGCGCTTGACAAAGAACATAAAATTCAGCATTTCACGCCCAGAAACCCTAAAAGTACATACTCGCAAGCCAATAAAGAAAGGCTTAAGTGGCTGCTGGATAATAAAATGATACACCCTAAATTTGAAGATAAAATACGAAATGTTTTGTCTGTTCCTTTTGTTTTCCCCGATGATATAATTGACAGATTGAAAGAGGATAAGATCACATGGAAAAATTATCAACTTTTCTCTGATGCATATAAGCGTATCCGAATTGCATACATTGAAGCTGCAAGGAAACGGCCGGAAGAATTTGAAAAGCGATTAAACAACTTTATCAATAAAACGAAAGATAATAGAATAATAACGGGGTTTGGTGGAATTGGGAAATATTATTAATCTTTTATCCCTTTCCTCTCGTAGTAATGTGAAAACATCCTTGTTTCAATTCGTATTTGATATAACATTTCTCGGCTTTCCGCAGGTCTCGCAACACTTCTGAGAGAACGAGTTTCAGGGTATCTGCACTGACATCCTGCAAGGGGCGTCCGTCTTCATCTTCTATTTTCTGGAAACGTTTCCAGCTTACATCGAATGTTGTACCATAGAAGTGTGCAGAATTTGCGGAGGCATTTCCGTTGCGGCGGCGCAGGCGTTTCACATCATCCTGGGTGCGAAGTACGGAAGTCACGATGACTTTATTCGGATTCAGTCCTTTTGCCGTAAGCGAATCTAGGAAATTGCTGCCGATGGTATCGAGCAATTGTGCTGCACTCGGAATCAGATAAGGGATGGAGTGTGTGAGGGAATCCACCTTATATAAATCATTTGTTTCTATATGATGCAATTTCTCTTTCATGTTTTCTGCATCCTTGCGCGAAGCGATGGGGGCGATACCTATGGCTTGTGCAATATTTAAATGTGCTTCATTCAAGTCTCCGAAAGTCCGTCTGTAGCTGATTACCCCTTTGATGTTTCTCGGTTCATTCAACTTGAGGGACATATCTTTCTTTTTGCATCCGGCAAGGGAAGTGCTGGTGATGATTATTGCTAAAAATAAGAGTGGAAGTTTACTGTATACTTGTTGCATATTGTTTGGAATTGTTTTTATGTGGGCACAAAAGTATAAAAAAGAAAAGAGAGTTCTTCTCTATTTGCTTGTCATTTTTCCGCTTTATAATATCTTTGCTTGAAAGCGAAGATAGGCTGCACCTCAGCATTAAAAATAAGCAAGCTTATTTTGTACAGCTTTGGGTTTGCACTATCTTTGCAGCCGAAAAAATGAAAGCAAAAGAGTATGCAACGGTATTTTATCTATTTAGCTTACGACGGAACCGCTTACCACGGCTGGCAAATACAACCCAACGGAGACAGTGTACAAGAGTGTCTGATGCGCGCACTTGCCACATTGATGCGCCGTGAAGTAGAGGTTATCGGTGCCGGACGTACCGATGCCGGTGTGCATGCTTCCCTGATGGTAGCCCACTTTGATAGTGATGAACCATTGGATACTGTCTTTTTTACCGACAAGTTGAATCGCCTTCTGCCACCGGACATCTCTATCTACCGTATCCGTGCAGTGAAGCCCGATGCGCATGCCCGTTTTGATGCAACAGCCCGCATGTATAAATACTACGTGACTACGGTAAAGTCTCCCTTTAATCGTCAATATCGTTGCCGTCTTTTCCAAGCGCCGGACTTTGAGCGAATGAACGAAGCTGCCCGTATTTTGTTTGATTATACGGACTTCACCAGTTTCAGCAAGCTGCATACGGACGTAAAAACGAACAATTGCCGCATTATGCATGCCGCTTGGACGCAGGTAGATGATGTAACCTGGGTATTTACCATTCAGGCGGACCGTTTCCTGCGCAATATGGTTCGTGCAGTTGTCGGTACTCTGCTTGAAGTAGGCCGTGGCAAGCTCACCGTTGAAGGCTTCCGGCGTGTCATCGAACAGAAAGACCGTTGCAAGGCTGGTACTTCCGTTCCGGGTAATGCCTTGTTTTTGGTAGATGTCACATATCCCGAGGAATTATTCATCGCAGATAATAACTGAATAACTAACAATTAATTAACTAAGAACCATGTGGTTATTACTCGCCTTTCTCTCAGCTGCCTTGCTGGGGTTTTATGATGCATTTAAGAAGAAATCATTGCGTGACAATGCTGTGCTTCCCGTTCTGTTTCTGAACACAGTGTTTTCCAGTATGGTATTTCTTCCTTTCATATTGATTTCCGCTTTTACTCCGGTCCTTAACGGAACAATGTTTGATGTGCCTGTAGTAGGTTGGGAAGTACATAAGTTTATAATTATCAAGTCCTTTATCGTTCTTTCATCTTGGATATTCGGCTATTTCGGTATGAAACATTTGCCGTTGACTATTGTAGGACCGATTAATGCCACCCGCCCTGTAATGGTACTCGTGGGGGCCATGCTGATATTCGGTGAACGTCTGAACCTGTATCAATGGATCGGAGTCATGCTTGCCATACTTTCTTTCTTTATGCTGAGCCGTTCCGGCAAGAAAGAGGGCATCGACTTCAAGCATAACAAATGGATTTATTTCATTGTGCTTGCCGCCATCACCGGTGCTATCAGCGGACTGTATGACAAGTATCTGATGAAGCAATTCAATCCTATGGTTGTACAATCGTGGTACAATGTTTATCAGGTATTTATCATGTGCCCCATCATCCTTTTGCTATGGTATCCCAAACGAAAAGAAAGTACTCCTTTCCGTTGGGACTGGACTATCATCCTGATATCCGTCTTCCTTAGTGCGGCTGACTTTGCCTACTTTTATGCCCTGAGCTATGAAGACTCCATGATTTCCATCGTTTCTATGGTACGCCGCGGCAGTGTGGTTGTCTCCTTCCTTTTCGGAGCTCTCTTCTTCCGTGAAAAGAATTTAAAGAGTAAGGCTGTCGATCTCATATTAGTATTGATTGGAATGTTCTTCCTGTATTTAGGAAGTAAATAAGTTGAATACAGATGATTAGTTTCTATATCCCTGTATTCGTGTATCTTACTGGTTGTTTAAATTTTCTTTTAATCAATGGAAACGGGATCGTTCTTTGCCATTTTTTTTGCTCGGAAATAACTGCGATAATTACTGAATCCAGCATGAATGACAATTTCCGTCGAGGATATTTTTTGCTTTCTTTGTATAGCCTCTGACTGTAGTCTTTCTACTTCCTTTAGTCGGTAATTGTTGATAAAACGATTGAAATTCATACCATATTCCCGGTTGATGAAAGCAGATATATAAGTCCTGTTTGAAAAAAGATCCTTGGCCATATCGGTTATTTTGAATTCCGGATTTAGATAAGGTTTTTCATTCTCTAAATACTTTTCAACCCGCTGGCGTTCCAGTTGCGCATAGTTTCCGGACGTGGTCATTTCCTTTTCTTTGGCGGTAATAGGTTCGATGATCACATAATTCTCCGAAAGAATGTTCAGGCACAACACAATCTGAGTAAAGACTGCTGGTAATGTTGTGAATGTCCAGATAACCCCCAATTTATTGAATAGTTCGATGCCCAATATTAATCCGGCTATCGGTAAGGTTTGCAACAGGACCCTGAAGATGATGATAAAGGACAACCAATCCAGCGACATTCGGTAGATATCAGCGGAATAATTGGTAACTTGACGTTTGTACGATTTTATGCGGAGCAGGCTCAACCCGGAATATAAAATACTCAGCAAAATACAGATGATATACGTGCTGTCAATAATTGCGCTTGTCAGGCTTACCCCGTTGTCATAAATGGCATTCCATCGTTGCTGGAACGGTACTGTAAAGGCAATCACGTGGATAGTTACGGTCAAACATGCTGGAAGGATGAAATGGTATGTGGGGAAATGCTTTCGATCGCCTACTCCTGTAATAATATAGGTGATCATGTACAGGAATATGGGAATAAAACTAAACGAGGAAAAGCAAACAGGCAAGTATGCTATGAAAGCGTCACGGGCGATGGAATACATTACCAGTCCGCTCCAGTACAGTATTATTAGACAGTATACAGTGATTATGCTGTAATGTATTTTTCGGTTGACCGTATTGGAAGAGCGGGTTATGTCGAGCGAAATCATAATCAAGCTGACCGCAGCACTTACTGCAGGTATTGAAAAAACTATAGCACGTCCGATATCTTGATTCATCCTTTTGGTTTATTTATGGTTCTTTGTGAGTCTGTTCTTTATATATATTTTCCAGTTGAATCGCACGCTGGAAATGTCTGGAATCTTTAAATCCCGCCATGGCCATTACCTGATACGGATTTTTACCTTTGTTTGAAGGATGCACTATCAGTGCCTGATACTCTTTGATCCGGCACAGGTTTAGATAACGCCTGAAATTCATACCATACGTTTGATTGATAAAGTTGGACATGACGGTACGGTTTACACCCATTATCTCGGCCATGTCAGTCAGTTTGAAATCGGGATTGAGGTATGGCTTTTGTTGAGACAAATAGTTTTCGAACACCTTCTTGTTCAATAGTCCGTGCGTATTATTCGGCGCAGGTTGCTGTTGGGTGGTCGGGCTGCTGTTCTCGGTTTTCTTTTCGTTGGCTGGAAACAAATCAGATATTTTGTAAGAGAGATATTGCCTGCGGATGATTTGGTATGTAAGCAATATCTCTTGAGCCATAATGCATAATGCGTTCAGCCGGATAAGCCATTGGCTTGGACCAACCAACGAAGACAAAAAAGCGATTAGCAATATAGCGATGGAAAGTATGAAAAACACGATGAGCCAACGCGATGATTTTATACTGAGATATTTTCGATCTGTATCGGTTTTTTGAAGTACTGTTCGCTTGTAATGCCGCAATAACAATAGTCCGGTTGGAACAATATAGACTACCGCTGTGATAAACCGCACTAAAAAGTCGGATATGAAAAGCGCCGTATATTCTTCGAACAACGATAAGCCGGTAAAAAGCTCTCCCTTGGGAGGCGATATCCAGGTTGCCACTATCAGGATAATTACCAATGTAGGGACTGGCCAAAGGTAATTCAGTATGGGAAAGTTTCTTTTATCCTCAAAATAAGTCAGATTATAAACAATGTTGTAGAACAATATGGGAGTATAGATATACGACAAGGCAAAAGGTATATCGACCGGAAGGAATATCGGCTCATCAGAGACAGTATGCCATAAAGCAGATGACCACCATATGGCTATCAGGATACAATAAATGCTCACGATCCACCTTAATTTCCTTTCGGCTAGATTGCGATAATTCCATGTCAATAATAAGGTAAAGACCGAGCATATGGCCGAACAAAATATTGGTAAAATATAGGTCATCAAGTTGCTGTATGTGACAAATGCTCCCATATTAATCGAATTCAAATTATTCTTTTCGAGTGTGTATTTCCACTGGCTTTTTCCGGTACACTAAAATTGTTTGGGTAGACAGTGATATACACATCGACATTGTAATATACAAAGATAGCCTAATTTACTGCATTTATAGGTATTGCAACTGTTAATAATGGCTCCGTACACTTAAAAAATGACTCTGGATTTGATGATTTGACATGTCCGATACAAAATTGCAGTTTGCGTATAATGTCCATTACGATTTTGCCAATATGATTTATACGTTTTGGCATGATGCGATAACAAATACATTGTTCCTTTGTGCGGAAAGAAAGCGAGGTACCGTGGCTGGTCTCTTGAAATTACCTATATAAGGAAAGACTGTAAAATTTGGAATGTAATAATTAACTATAGCCATAAAATATGAACAATAGAATTATGAAACGGATATTTGTTTTGCTGGTAGTTACCATTACCGGCATGACGCAGAGTGTCAAGTCTCAGAACGTGGCTGTCAAAAGTAATGTTCTGGCGGATGCTTTCTTGAATCCGAATTTGGGAATAGAAATAGGACTCGCCTCTAAATGGACTTTAGATGTTACGGGACAGTTCAATGCATGGATGCTTTCGCACAATCGCCACTGGAAACATTGGGCTATTCAACCTGAAGTCAGATACTGGTTCTGCGATCGCTTCTCGGGGCACTTTGTAGGTACTCACATTCATGGAGGACAGTATAACATCGGAGGTTTTGACGGAAAAATCAATTTCCTTGGTACGGATGCTCGTAAACTAAAGGATACCCGTTACCAGGGATGGTTTGTTGGCGCGGGTATCGCTTATGGCTATGCGTGGATATTGGGGAGGCATTGGAATCTTGAGGCGGAAATTGGTTTTGGTTATTCCTATACACGCTATGACCGCTTCCAGTGTTTAGGATGCGGTAAGAGGATAGAAACGGACAAACCACACCATTATGTGGGACCGACGAAAGCGGCAATCAACCTTGTTTATGTATTTTAATCGTGTACAAGATGAAAAAGATATTATATATCCTAGTAGCCCTTTGGGGCATGGTTGTGGTAGCGGAAGCACAGATCGCAATCGATATGCGGAAACAGGACATCGTGGATGGTGTTTCCGTGGAAAATCTTAAAATGGAACGTAATGGAGGGTACATTGCCATAGACATGCTTTGGGATTTGTCAGGGCTTGATGTGGATGAAAATCGTGCTGTACTTCTTACGCCATGGTTAGTTAATGATAACGACTCGCTTGCCCTGCAATCGGTAGGGGTTTACGGCAGACAGCGTTATTACTTCTATGTACGTAATGGAGAGAGCATGTTATCAGGTAAAGATGAAAAGAGTTATAAAGTCTCGAAGAAGCCTGATACCATTGAATACCACAATTTAGTACCGTATGCAGAATGGATGAACGGCTCCGTGTTGTTGCTACATCGTAGCGACTATGGATGTTGCAATACTTTATTGGCAGAACAGGTCGGTATGCTTGGACGATACACAGAGGCGTTTTTCCCTGAACTGGTATATGTACGTCCGCAAGGGCAGATTGAAAAAAGGGATTCGCTCGAAGGCTCAGCATTCATCGACTTTCCGGTGGATCAAACGATGATTTATCCGGACTATCGACGCAACACCGCCGAACTTGGGAAAATACAGTCATCAATTGACTCCGTGCGAAACGATACGGACATAACTATCACTTCAGTATGGCTGAAAGGTTATGCTTCGCCTGAAGGTTCTTATGCGCATAACAAAGAGTTGGCTATCGGGCGTACTGCCGCATTGAAGAGATACATACAGCAACTTTACCGGTTTGAAGGCGATGTAATAACGACCGATTACGAACCGGAGGATTGGGCAGGATTGCGTTACTACGTGGAACGGTCGAACCTTGCACATCGTGCGGAAATAGTCACTTTGATAGACGGTAATTTGGAGCCGGATGCCAAAGAGTGGAAAATAAAACGTGATTATCCGATGGAATACAGTTTCCTGTTACAGAACTGTTATCCTGCGTTACGCCACACTGACTATCGCATAGCCTATACTATCCGCAGTTACAGCGATGTGGAGGAGATAAAACGAATCATGTGTGGGCGACCGCAAAAACTGGATCTGAATGAGTTCTATCTCGCTGCACAAGAGTATGAACCCGGTACGGATGAGTTCACTGAGGTATTCGAGACAGCGGTACGCATGTTTCCGGATGACACTATTGCTAACCTGAATGCTGCCAACGCTGCCATGCGCCGCGGTGACCTCACAAGCGCGAAGCGTTATCTTGCCAAGGCAGATGATTCGCCCGAGGCTGTTTATGCACGGGGAGCACTGGCCATCCGGCAAAAGGATTACGACAGTGCCCGACGTTACTTGAACGAGGCGAAATCGCTCGGATTAGAACAGGCTGGCATTACGCTTGAGCAACTTGAAAAAGGAAGACGTTAACGAGAAAATATATTATTAACAAAATTAGATTACAAAAAATGATGAAGATGAATAAATTATTTTTGGGTTTGTTCGTGTGTACCGCATTGTGTGCATGTTCGAATGATGAATTAGGAGTTATTCCGGATGATACACCGAATGTTTTCGCAGGAAGTGAGGCGTATATTAATGTCCGCCTTGCTGATGCAGGTTCTCTTACAAGAGCGCAAGAAGGTGACTTTGAGTACGGAACAAACGAGCAGTCCGTAAAAAATGCCTACTTCTATTTTTATGATGCAGATGGTGTATTTGTGACACAAGGTGATGTTTGGACGAATGGTAACGCCTCGGTAACCACCCCTGCCGGAAACATTGAATTTACAAGTAATAACGTTGTGGTACTGAAGGGAATGGACAAGAAGAACTATCCTAAGTATATGGTAGCGGTGCTCAACAAACCGAATGATTTCGTGTATGGGGAAACGCTTGACGAAATGCAGACAGTGCTTGCGGATAATAATGCGGAAGGTATTTATTATCCGGAAACAATCAATAACAGTACTATCAATTACTTTACCATGAGCACTACAAGCTACACCGACACCAATCGGGCAAAGTATTTCGTAACAGAAGTTAAAGAGGAAAATTTTTCTCTTGAGCCGATGACGGATGTGAGTGCGATTACTAATACGGTGACCGTATATGTAGAGCGTCTGGCGGCCAAGGTAACTTTGAATGTGTCCGGTGAACTCGAAAAGGATGAAAATGGGCGTTATCCGATAAAAGTCACTGTGGCAGGTGAAGACAACTCAGCCGGAAGCGATAATATCGCTTCGGAAGACCTTTATGTGGAATTGCTCGGATGGAAATTGAATGCTACAGCGAAGAAATCGCACATGGTCAAGAACATAGATATTGCTTGGGCAGATAATGACTTGGGCTTTATGTGGAATAGAACAATCGATTACCGTAGCCACTGGGGTAAGTCATTCAACTACGGTTTTTCTGGCTATCCTGAAAATGCGGCAGCGGTTTCTGACAATTCCGAATATCTGAACTATGTCGACTTGGAGGATGGCTTAACTGAATTGGGAACTTCTGCCTATTGTGCAGAGAACACCAATACAAGTGCCATTGTTACTACTAATTTTTCTTCTGCCGTTACGAGTATCCTGTTAAAAGCCAAGGTTTGCGATGTAAACGGAAATGCACTTGACCTCGTACGTTACAATGGTGTGCTTTTCAAACAAGACTCCTTCCTCGAATACGTGCTCAGCATACTGCAGACAAAAAATCAACTGAACGTGTGGTATGAAGATGGTCAAGATGATAAAGGCAACACAAAATATACTCAGATTGGTAAAGAGTATGTGAAGTTGGAGAATGTGGGCGATGGGAAAGTGAAAGTGGTATTTACGAATGAGAATGGAGCCTCATTATATACAGGAGACGGCTCCGCTTACTCAGAACAAATCATTACCACTCTTAATGATAATTTGGCCACTGCTTCCGCAGATGCTACCGCTTATAACGGTGGATTGATGTACTACAACATTCCCATTGAGCACCTCAACAATGGCGCTATTACGGAAAATGGAATTATTCCGGAAGCCAAATATGGCGTGGTGCGTAATCACCACTACGTAGTTACCGTTGACAAATTAGAGAAGATAGGTAAGGGAATTTTTGATGGAGACGAAAAAATTGTTCCCGGTGACGATCCGGATGGTGACATTTATTACGTTGGGGCAAAAATTAATATCCTATCTTGGAAGATTGTTAGCCAAGATGTTGAACTTTAATTCTTTATGAAAAAAACGTTGTCTTTCTAAACAACCATTCCATGAGGGACTTCCACATGGAATGGTTTTAGAAAAGCACTTCCGTTCCGGTGCAAAGAGAGGACGGAACCGGAAAAGGTATATTTGCCATTTCCCATCGAAAATGAAAATTCTCTGCGGTATTTTCCGCAGCATATATAAAATATAACAATTTAAGTCAAATGGATATACGCTCTTACATAAGAAAAACAATCGGAAAGTTACTGGCAGTTATCGCTTGGACTCCGATTCTATATGCCTGCGACGGCTTAATCTATGACGGTGAGGGTGACTGCTCAGTGAATTACCGTGTGAAGTTCTGTTATGATTACAACATGAAGTTTGCCGATGCTTTTGCTCACGAGGTGAATGTCGTGACACTTTACCTGCTTGATGTCGATGGTAGGGTGGTTTGGCAACGTACTGAACAAGGAGAAGCCCTTGCAGCCGATGGCTATGCCATGACTGTAGATGTAGAACCGGGCGAATACGACTTACTTGTTTGGTGTGGTACTACTAACAAAGGTTCTTTCTCGATACCCGAAACAACTGCTGGTAAGGAACTGACCTGTACGCTTGGGAGACAACGTGATATCGGGAACCAAGCATTCGTTACCGAAGATCTTGACCGCTTATTCTATGGGTGGCTTCCGAAACAGACGTTCGGTAAAACCGAAGGTACGTACACTTATACTGTACCGTTGGTAAAGAACACCAACAATGTGCGAGTGGTGTTACAGCACCTTTCGGGAGAGGCTGTGGACAAAGACAAGTTTGTCTTCACCATCACCGACACTAACGGAAGTATGGACTGGGACAACACGTTGTTGCCCGATGAACTGGTGACTTTCTACGCATGGCACACCGACGCCGGGGAAGTTGGTATGGACACCCGCTCCGAAGCTGTCCGATCCACATCTCGCGCCGCCTTCAGTGCGGCTATAGCCGAACTGACTGTGCCGCGTCTTGTGAAAGGGCAGGAGACACGGCTCACCGTGTCCAATAAAGAAACGGGAAAAACGGTTTTCTCCATCCCTCTTATCGACTATGCTTTACTAGTGAAGGGCTTCTATCACCGAAATATGGACGATCAGGAGTATCTCGACAGGCAGGACATGCATGACATGGTGTTCTTCCTCGATGAAGATGATCACTGGCTCGATACCTATATTTATATCAATTCTTGGAAAGTTGTACTGCAAAACAGTGAACTGTGATAGGAGGAATGCGAATGAAGAATGTAGTACGATATATTGTCACGGGGATTCTGGCACTTTTTGTGTTGTGGGGTACCTCGTGTAGCCATGACACGGAGAACTTCAGCCTATCCGATAGGGGAACAGCTCTTAGTATCGGTTTCAGATTACCTATAAGGAGTTTGGAGACCGATGAAGGTTATGAGGTTGGAGAAACCTATGAGAACTACATAGATGTAGAGAACAATAACTACAGGATTTATTTCTTTACCTCCGATAATAAGTTCATCGCCCGTTTTGAACCGGATGGCTTCGTGGTGACTGAAGGAAGCGATTACAGGGATTATAGTGTGCTTGGCAAAGCGCCTACATCTTTGGTTAATCATAAAAATTTCAAGATGGTTGTGCTTGCCAATTGGCCGCAGTATGGTGACGATACAATGCAGGCTGGAGAAACGTTACTTGCGGATGTCTGCGACGCCGAATGGGGGCAGTTTGGCAGTTTTTCTTCTTTCGAGTTGGGACCGGAACGACTAGTTCCTTTTTATGGTGTTCACGAATACAATAATATAGAATTTAAGGTTGGAGAGGTTACATTGCTGCCTGAGCCTGTCACTTTGCTCCGTGCAGTGGCAAAGGTAGAGGTGATACTTAAGACGGACGAACATTTTGATTTATCGTTTAGTGAGGTGAAGATTCATCGCTATAATAAAAAGGGATATTGTGCTCCGAAAGATGTTTTTTCGCAGGACGATTACGATCATAGTGGTGAGTGGAACAGCGATTACGTTAGTGGTTTACACCTTGTGGAAGATGGTAACGATGTGGAAGAAAAAATACAAGATTTCCGCTTTGCAAGCCAATGGATGGATACTGGCGGAAATAAATATGAGAAATGGATTGCCTACCTGTCCGAATACCGGAACATCGATGCGGGCGACAAATACTCGTGTATTGAAGTAAGGTTCGATGCTCAGACTGATGAGGACGAACCGCATAGGGTTTATTTCGCAAATTATGACGAGAGCGGAAAGACGGATAGCAACGACAATGCCAAGCGTTTCAACATTGCCCGCAACAATCTTTACCGTTTCACTATTACTGTCCGAGATAGCAGACTCATGGTGAACGTGCAAGAATGGAAATATGCTTATGATAACGAATATACTTTTGACTGATATGAAACACTACTTCTTATTATTCATACTTCTGTTGGTAATTATCACAATAGAGGGTTGTACGGAAGAACTGCATCCGGAGACAAATGGAACAAACAGTCCAGTCCTTAATGAGGGAGAACTGACGAAAGCCGTATTGGATTTGTCGGTCAATACATTTGCCGTTGAAGCACAAGCAGAGACAAGGGCATCTATACCGAGCAATATACCTGAGAATGAGACTTCGGAAGAAAAAGAGGTACACAATATTTGGGTGTTTCAGTATGATGCAGTTACGAAAGAACTGCTGATAAAGCCGCGTTACTATACTATCACTGACCAGATAATGTTGCAAGATTTGCCTGTATATCTGAAAGCCGGAATTCCGTCCTTCGTATATGTTGTAACCAATACGGGGTATGACAACTGGGTTAACGATGACACGGATACTTCATGGCAGAAGTTTAAGAATTTGGAGCAACTGAAGAAGCAAACCTTACCTACCGCTTTCCCATTACGTTCAATAGATAAGGTGTCGATACCAATGGTCGGAGCAAGTGAGGAGGTGGAAGTAACAACAGGCATTACGGTTACAGTACCGGTTACGCGTATGTATGCCAAACTTAAAGTAAAGGTAGAGATGCTGAAGGCAGAGATGAAGCTGAACAATGTCAACGTAAGGCAAATTCCGAATATTTGCCGGATAGAAACCTTTGCCGGCGATGGAAATGGAGAGCCGATGAATGCGGTTCCATTTCCTGATGGAACGACATTCAGTTCCATAGCCTTTGCTGCTTCGGACTTGGAAAAGAGTGAAGATAAAGAATGGGCTGTTTTTTATGTTCCAGAGAATCTGCAAGGGGAAATAGAAAATCAGGGTGGAAACAAGTCTGATGCAGCTCCCACTAATGCACTTGTGGTAGATGTAACCGCCGAAATAGGTGGTGAAAAATATCTCTATGCCGCTTATCCCGGAGGAAACTCACTCAATAATTTTAATATACAACGTAATCAGGTTTATCGCATGACGTTGACTATTACAGGAGAGAAAGGCCAAAATAATCCATCGTCCAACTGCTTTGTAGTAAAACCAAACGGTTTTCTGTCTTTCGAGCCCTACTACCGTGTAGAGACAGGAGGCGGGTATAATTTTGCAGACTATTTAAGTCCTCATGACGAGAATCTGAAAATAGCCAGTGTCGGCATTATCTGGCAGACCAAAGACTGCATTGGTGATAATACAAATGGAACATTGGTGCAACTCGGTGAGAATACAGGCGACATTCATCAGAAAATCTATGTTAGAACGCAAAAGAAAGGTAATGCCTTGATCGGTGCTTACAATAGCAAGGGAGACGTTCTGTGGTCTTGGCACATCTGGGTTACAGACCACGAGCCGGATAATCTCGGCAGGGCTGTTACTTATTACACATACGACTGGGATAATAATGGTATCTATCCTGAGAAGCCGCGTATTCAGGGTTATGCCGTCATGTCATGTAACCTCGGTGCATTGGCCGAGAATCAGAAAGGTATAGGAACTGGTCTCCATCGGTATCCGGATGAAATGACGCAGGCTTTCGGCATGTTGTATCAATGGGGACGAAAAGATCCGTTCCCTCCTTTACGCAATGTTGTAAGCGAACATCATGATTATAATGACGAACATACAGATCTGCATTATGACAACTCCAACCAGATTGAAGTACATAAGACATCTGGCACAGATGAAAACAAGCTGTTCCATTCGGTAATTGGGAGTACCCTGACCGGAGCTGTCAGACACGCCATCGCCAATCCCACGGTTTTTATCACTGGAACGAACGATGTTAACCGAAATGAAAGTTACGTACAACAAAAGAGCAATTATTTCAATAATGGAGACTGGTGTCCAATAGGAGAAAGCGATAACAAACTTTGGGGTGGACTGGAGCCGGCTTCCGAGGGAATGAAGGCTTATACGATTAACCAAACTAATAATGTACATATATACGATAACTACGGAACGGAAAAATCTATTTTCGACCCTTGTCCTACAGGCTGGAGGGTTGCCTCGGGTGAATTGTGGTTCGAGTTTACAAATACGGGGCTCAATCCCGGATCTATGAGTGGTATCAATTATGATGATAAATTTTCGGATGGATATGGAATGAATATGTATATGCAGAAGTGGAAAGACGGTCCGACTTCTTATTTCCCGACACAGGGAACACGTGTAGGTGATGGAGGAGGTTTTCGTACAAACAGTTGTGGGAACTACCATAATGCAACCACGGACACGGATAACCGAGTGAACATTTTGCATATCCATAAGGATGCCGGTCTGTTCCATATATTCGAATACCAATTCTATTTTTATTATGTAAAGTCGGTGGCAGGACCGATCCGATGCGTGCGAGACTCGAAATAAAACTGTGTGCTTTTTCTATTCTGTTCTCAGTCTCATTTTTATTTTCTATCTTTGTCCTAAATAAATATGTGATTTGAAGGTGGTACGGAAGATGAGCCGGAAGCTAAGAATTGATGAGCGTATTTAGGAGTATAATTATGGCAGAAGATTTATGCATCAGCAACGGCAGCAAGGCTGAAAAGTATCAGACCTTGCTGCCCCAGATAAAGAGCCTGATTGAAGGTGAAAATGACCTTATAGCCAATCTGGCTAATGTTTCGGCTGCACTGAAAGAAACTTTCGGCTTCTTTTGGGTGGGATTCTATCTGGTGAAAGGAGAAGAACTGGTATTGGGGCCTTTTCAAGGACCGATAGCTTGCACACGTATCCGAAAAGGACGGGGTGTTTGCGGCACGGCATGGGCTAAGGCGGAGATGTTGGTAGTGCCCGATGTCGATGCATTTCCCGGTCATATAGCTTGCAGCTCGTTGTCGCGCTCGGAGATTGTTGTTCCGTTGATTCGTGAGAATGGCGAGGTGTGGGGCGTGCTCGATATAGATAGTGAAAGCCTGAATACCTTTGATGAAACAGATGCACGTTTTCTTGGAGAGATATGTTCCTGGCTCTGAAGAGTGCGTTGAGGTAATAAAATGCAAAATAAGAATAACAGAAAAATAATATGATGAAGAAATTGACAATGTTCTTGTGTTTGGCTTGTGTCTGGATGTGTTCTCTGCAGGCCCAGGAAGCTAAAACCTTTTTCAAAAATATGCCCGATAGCCTTAGCCCGTTGCTTACTGCCGTGAACCGTGCTGACTTTATCGACTTCCTTGAAAGTAAGATGAAAGCGGAAGTAACGAACCGTTTTGGTGGTAAATCGGAAATGACGGAGCTTGCTTCCGACTACATCCGTATCCAGATGACACCGCAAAGTTCCTGGCAGATGAAACTGCTGGCTACGAGCGACAGTACGAAAGTAATCTGTATTGTATCTACGGCTTGTGCCCCAGCCTGTGATAGTGATGTCCATTTCTATACCACCGATTGGGAAGAATTGCCTTCTTCTTCTTTCCTTACTCCTCCTGTAATGAAGGATTTCCTGTCATTACCCGATACGGTGATGGATTATGAAGTGAGAGATGCCGGCGAAAAGGCAGATATGTTGCTGGTGAAAGCTGATCTTTCCGCAAAGGACAATACACTGACCTTTACTTTTACAACTACCGACTATATGGATAAAGAAGCGGCAGAGAAACTGAAGCCGTATCTCCGCCGCCCTGTAGTGTATGTTTGGAAAGAAGGTAGTTACGAGCTACAAGCTACAAGTAACGAGTAGCTGCGCACTGCTACTATTCCGAAAGGGACTTGTTGCTCGTAGCTCGTAGCTCGTAACTCGTAGCTACTTCACCTTTATTCTGTCGAACCCTTCTCCGTATACTCCGATTACCGCACTTTGTGATACAAATGCGTTTGGATCTATATCCTTTATCAAGCGGAATATAATCGTTGATTCGCGCTTTTTGGCAAGTACGAACAACATCTTCTGTTCCTTACCGCTATAAAATCCGGAAGCATTGATGACGGTGGCGCCCCGGTGTGGATATACATTGATGTGCCGGGCTATTTCATCGTATTTCTCACTGATGATAAAGAACTGTACGGATTGCCGGGCACTGTTCACTACTTGATCCAGAACAAAACTGCAAATGTACAAGGTTACATAACCGTAAACTACCTTTTCCCAATCCTTCAATACAAAGTAACTGGAAGAAATGATAATCAGGTCACAAATCAGCATTACACGCCCCAGCGTGATGTCACGGTATTTGTTGATGATAGCGGCAATGATATCTGTTCCACCTGTACTACCGTTGGAAGAAAAAGCGATGCCTATGCCGCCTCCGCAGAGGGATGCACCGATGACACACGCCATGAAAGGCTGGTCGTGCAGCAACACCACTCCTTCTGCCAGTTTCTGTATCACGGACAGGAAAAATGTTAGTGTGAACACGGCAAATACGGTTTTGATACTGAACTTCCATCCCAAAATACGGATAGAGAGCAACAGTAGGACTAAGTTGATGCTGAAATACGTATATTGCACAGGGAAGCCTGTGGCAAAATAAACAATAGAAGCAATACCCGGTACTCCTCCGGTGGTGATGTCATTGGGCAACAGAAATACTGTCCAGCCTATACCATAAAGAATTAATCCAAGGGCGATCATTACATAATCTCTCGTTTCCCGGAGAAGGCTTTGCTTTGACGGGACATTTACAATCTTCTTCATCTGACTTTATACGCAAGTATGGGTTATAACTAATTTAACAAGCTTTCTCATGATAAATGTGTTTTGGCCGTAAATCGGCGCAAAGATAAATCTAATTTTTTGAATACTTGTTCAAAAGGTTATTGTTCGTGAGGGGTGGACTTAAAATTTATTTGCTGATTAAATTTGTGTAGGCTATTCGCATTTACGTTTCCGGAACGTATTGGGAAGTGCGGGATTGGTCTTTGTCAGGCGTATATTCCCTAATCTGGAACTGGGTGCGGGTTTGGCATTGAACAATGCTTTCGGTTATCCTATGGCGCTTCCTGCATTATATCGTTCAGCATCAGTTTCATTACGGAAATGGGTGGGCAGATGGCTTTGACAGAGTTGAATGTTGCTGATAAGATTTTTACGCACCAGTACATTGTGGTAGGGTTCCGTCCTGAATTCAAGGTTTCCAAGCACATTTCTTTGCCTGTTATGGTGGGGATAAATGCGGTACGCAATGCTTATTATGATGGCAGAAGCTTGTCAGCGTTCTTTAAGGCGATGGGGAGGGAATATGATCCTTGTTTCCAGATAGCGCCGTATTTCTCGGTAAGTATTGTATTGTAGTAAGTTGTATTTCCGAAAACATTGTTATCTTTGTCGTGTAATAAGAGAATAGGAGATTAAGTTATGAAACGACCTGATATTGTTCGCCGGATTGCAGAAGTAGTGCATCGCATTGCTCCTGATGCAAAGACCATTCTCTATGGGTCCGAAGCTCGGGGAGATGCACAGGTAGATTCGGATATAGACTTACTTATATTGCTGGATGGTGATCATTTGGCACCTGAACGTGAATTGGAGATTACCCGTCATTTGTATGAAGTGGAAGTGGAGACCGGGGTGATTATCAGTCCGATGGTAGTATTGCGTCGTGTATGGGAAAGAATCACGACCCCATTCAGCATCAATGTAATGAAGGAAGGGATCGTGTTATGAAAGAAAAACTTGATTCCGAAAGTCGTGCCGCCATTGTGAATTATCGTTTGGAACGTGCTTACGAAACCCTGAAAGAAGCTGATTATAACACTGCAGGCGGTTATTATAATGCAGCCGTTAACCGTCTTTATTATGCCTGCTATTATGCTGCTTCTGCATTGCTGTTAGGCAGTAAGATAGAAGCCAATACACATAATGGCGTGAAGACACAACTTTCTATGCATTTTGTTCGCACCGGGCATTTGAGCTTAGATCATGGCGCAACCTTTAGTCTTCTATTTGAAAAACGTCAGGCAAGTGATTATAGTGACTTTGCATATTGTGATCTTGCTTTGGTAAATACACTTCGTCCACGGGCTGAGGCCTTTATTAATGCAATGGAACAATTGATAAACAAAGAGTGATGTATCTAAACTATCAGTAGCTAATACCTACTATCAGGCAGAATACACCACTTCATGTGCCTCCCCCAACTGCGGAATTTCCAGCTTCCCGAGCATTGCATCCAGTACCGCCTCCGGAACCATAAATTCCCGTTCACGATTTTGCTTCCTCCATACCTCATACGGCTTTTCGATATAGACAATCTTCACTCTGGCTCCATAAGTAATGAATAAATCAATCAGTTGCGAGCGCATTTGTTTTGAAGTATTGGTCGCATTCCATACAAAGCCCTGCTGTTTACGCAGATAATTGCGAGCCTCTTCTTTCGCTTCCTGTACTACCCTGCCATTGGCAACCTTATCCGTAGGGCTAACTTTATGCTTTCGCCGGATGTCATCGAGGCTTATCACAGGAATATTCTGTGGCAATGTACGGATATAATGATCTTTCCCCATTCCCGGCAAACCGGATAATAAGATAACTTCACACCGGAAATTATCATGCGGAATGTAATCTATATACCCATCCTCCGCTTGAAAGTACTGAAAGCGGGCATGACCCGTTGCAAAGCTTCGTGCCTTTCCCCAGCAATCCTGTTCACGGCAAAGCATCTCGAATAACTCGGAAGCTTCCATCAATGCAGGCTTATCTTTGCAGATACGTCCCTGAATATCCGCCACAGCAAGCATTTTCAGTAAACGTGTATCCACTCTGAGAGATGCTTCGCACAGCTTCTTCACAGGATTCTCCCGCTCCATAATCCAAACCGGCAAACCATGATAACGCACCAGCGCAGCAATGTTCTCCCGGATATGAAACGGAGTAGGAATATCCCTGTAAAGAATTGTGCGTGCTGTATATTCCCCACGCCTGGCATGTCCCTTGGAAGTGATAATACCGTTTCCTTCATCTACAGAAGTAGAACGTTTCTCCACATCATGAAGTAAAGCTGCCGTCCACAATATTTCCTGTTCCTGTGCGGGCAAAGCCCGATATTCCGGCTGTTGCTGCAATGCCTCCAGTACCATGCGGGTATGCACGGCCACACTACCTTCTTCGTGATGCAAATGGTGCTGCATCACGAAGTTCATATCTTGTACCCACCGGAACTGTTGTTCCAGTGAGTCCCAATTTTTATTATCTGTCAGTTTCCAATTCATTTTATTCCTCCTTTCTTATTTCCCAGATGAGGCGGGCACGCTTCCAATTGCGTGTCCAGTGCTCATCGGTCTTCACATGCCCCTTGCGTACGTACTTGAATACGTTGCGGGCAAATTCACTTACAGGATATTCACCTATATTACGGGTGACTACCCCTTCGCGAGTACAATCTGCGCCTGTTTGTGGATCGCGTGTTCCGAACACACCCGGTTCTTGTGCCAGACTAACGACTTGTTGCTGCAATGCTTCCCGCGTCAATCCTTCTACTGTTTCCACTCGTAATTCGGGCACCGTAGGCAAGTCGAACAGAGCGGCATAGAATTTCACTTCCTCCCACGACAGCCACTGATCCAGACAACGCACGGCAAACACATAAAAGTGTGTTTCCAGTTTGCGATACTCTATCGAATGTATGGCATACAGGTTTTCACCAAATATCTCGATGTCCCCCAAGTCGTTTTTCATGAGTTCCCAACGCTCGCGCAGTTCCCTGGTCCACGGTGAGGTGGTAGGTGCTGCATGCGAGCGGGCAAATACACCGTGGCGGTTCAGACAATTATTTTCTCCGTCCAGCTTTTCGGTGTGTATCAGGGTTTCTATCTGTTGAATGTCTTCCCAATACGTATGGTTGATGCGGTCGTCACTGGTCGTTCCGGGAGAAAACGGATAATGATACGTGCGACCATATTTTTCTGATAACATAAGTTGATCCTTTCTTTTTAAATCATTCATCTACTTTAAATCAGTGGTTCCTGAATACTAGCCTCTTACTCTTTATTCATCCTTACGATGCGTGGCATGAATTTGCCCTGCACTTCTACCAATGTCTCCTGGGGTTGCATCATCCGGTCGATGTTCTTGTAGGCTAACGGTATCTCTTCGATGCTGCCCCCAATCAGTGTGACCCCGGCCTGCGAGAGAAATTTCTTCATGGCCGACTGGGTGAAACTCTCCTTTGCCTTCTGGCGTGACATGGCCCGTCCAGCACCGTGCGAAGCGGAACATAACGACTCTTCCACACCCCGGCCTGCTACCAGGTAACCGGGAGTTGCCATACTTCCGGGGATAAGTCCCGGTTGTCCTGCCTGTGCAGGAGTGGCTCCTTTGCGATGCACGATGGCGGTGCGTCCGGGTGCAATCTCCTCTTTCCAGGCGAAGTTGTGGTGATTGTTCACGTTCGCCATTGGCTTCAGGCCCAGAGCTTTAGATAGGTTTAGGTGGATTTGTTCGTGGCAGGCACGGGCGTAGTCGCCCGCTAGGTTCATGCTCATCCAGTATTCCTGTCCTTCTTCCGAGTCCAGGCCGAGCCAGGCAAAATGTTGCGCTTCACGCGGCAGTTTGCAGACTTCACGGGCTATCCGGCTATAATGCATGGCGATAGCCGCTCCCAGTCCGCGCGAACCAGAATGTGACAGCAATGCCATATAATTGCCTTCGGGCAGTCCCAACACATTTTCTCCTTGCAGAAAAAGCTCTCCGAACTCCACGAAATGATTCCCACCACCGGAGCTGCCCAACTGGCGGATGGCCTTTCCGTGCAAGTCCCTCAGAAGAGGTGTTAAACGGAATTCTTCCCGTTCTGTCACTTCATGCTCCTGTGCAAAGGTCAGACCACCCTCCATGCCGAAGTGGGTGTAGTCTTTCAGTGCCTCTTTTATCTGATGCGAGTATCTTTTCAGATAATCCGCTTTGGCATCGAACACCGTCAGACTCATCCGACAACCGATGTCCACCCCTACGGCATAGGGGATGACGGCATTGTCCGTGGCGAGTACACCACCGATGGGCAGACCGTATCCGGCGTGTGCATCGGGCATCAGTGCCCCGGCTATGCTGACGGGGAGCCTCATGGCCAAGTTCATCTGCTGTTTGGCGAGGGTTTCTATGAACTTGCCGCCATAGGTTTTATAGGGCAACGGCTCGTCGAGCAAGTCGTATGCTGTGAACTTCTTTTCGATGAGCGTGGGGGACAGGTGTTCGGCCAGTTTGCCCCATGTCTCATTCTCTTTATAAGTATCGGGGTTTTCCAGCACGTCGCTCAGTGTCTTGATAATCTGTTCTTTGCTTTGGTGCTTGCAATGTTTGCCAACGATGGCTACTACCAGACTGCGTGCTACATTGTCTCTATATCCCAGCTTACTTAAATCTTTTAATCGTATTCCCATATTTTCTTTTTCATGTGTATGCATACGGCATGGGCTGCCCGCCTCAAAGCGGGGCAGTGCAATATGCGTTTTGTACCCAATGCATGAGGGATGATGATAGATACAACGCTATCTGTCCACTGCATTGAAGTGAATAATAATAAAATTATAAATGTGATTGTAGGACTAATCAAGAAAATTGCAAAGCCCCATCATCCCGATGAGTCAACTTAGTCCTGGCTGAGATATTATAGTTCTAACATAAATTAGTCCCTTTCTTTCAGTTTTAAAGGGGTGAATACTGTGTTTAACGGCGGCAAAAGTAATGCATCTTTTTAAAGTATGCAAGGAAAAGGAACGTTTTTTTGCAGATGTAAACAGTTAGAGTATCTTCTTACAGCATCAATCCTTGGAGTCTGTATGGCATAGTCCGGACTGAACAGCTCAAAGATATTCTAAAGGATGGGTAAGCTTTGAAAGATAAAATTAGCGATGATCGTCTTTTAAGCCATACTCATCCCACCATTCCCTGTATTCGTGAGATAGGGGAGTAGTGGGTATTTCTTTATACTGTTGTATTTGTTTTTGAAGTGAATTTATCACTATGTATTTTTCTTCCAACGTAACACGAAGGATCGCAAGTACCAGAATCAATGTCATGTATATGCAGAAAGCGGCAATGTGTATAAAGAGGAAGAAATTTCGTTTTCTTCTGTTGCAGGGGGGTGATGAGTATTTCATAGTATTTGAAATTGAATTATAATATGTAGTTTATGTAATAGTTCTTCATTGTGCATGAGTAATGCTGATGCTCTAAATGAATAAATCTGCAATAGAATGCCAGATAGATAGGACTGGACTGATGCTTGCCGAGTATTAAATTACCGACAAACTGTATTTTGTCTCTTACTTCTTTGAGGCATGTTGAACTGAGGGTTTCAAGCACTTCACGATCCTGCGTTTTTATAATATACATGGCAGATGTTTTTCCTTGTTGTATAAGCAAGATTATTTTGTACCATCGGGAGTTTTGTCTCGTGAGTACTTTGTAGTATTTGATAATGGGTGTTTGCATATGTAACGCGCCTAAAACAGTCTATCCTACTGCTGAGGTCTGCAACAACCCGAGGTGAAGAATAAACTGAATAGACGCGTATATCGTAAGTTTCAAGAACATACGAATGCCTATTCAGTTTAGTTCACCTCTATAGAGTTGCAGTTCCAGCAGCGACTAAACTAAATTCTAAAAAATGTACTCCGTCGTGAAGTACATTGCAAATATAAGCGAAAAAGATTAATAATGCGAGTTTATAGTTGAATTAATATAGGCAGAGTACCAATTACTCCAAATGGTAACTTTATTAACATGCTGGGGTAACTTTATTAACCCCACATGGTAACTCTATTTACATACCGAGGTAAAGGTCGTTACATGCCGAGGTAAAGGTCGTTACATACCGATGTAAAGGTCGTTACAATATGATGTAAAGGCCGTTACATCCTGCGGTAAATGCTTTTACATTAAGAGAAAAATGATTGGTAAATGCAATGCTATGGTTATTAGAGTGTTATCTGTTTTTCTTCCTGTCTTGAAACGCTGGGAAAAGTCTTCCATGCGCCTCGCGTGAAGTCGGGTATTTCTACCGGGCGACTGCCATTCAGTACCGATTGCTCACTAAGCTCAGTGATGCACGACCATTCGGCGGCATCGTAAACGTCCATATCCAGAGGAAGTCCGTGGTGCAGGCAGTAGATGAGGCGGTAATCCATGATATAGTTCATCTCGTTTGGGGCACCTTTGAGGGCGCCTTCTTTGCCGATGGTAGCCGTAAAAGGATGTTGATAGCGTTGCAAGAGTTCTTCGGTGGTTACGCTGGCTACCTCTCCGGCGGCTGTACCGAGCCCCCCTTCGCTATGCGCATCTTCCAGACTGATTGTGGCTACCGGGTATTTCTGTGCAAATCCTTGCGTGCCGCAGATGGTATGCGAACGGCTGTAAGGACGCGGATGAACGGTGCAGTATTGTAACTGGATGGTTTTTCCCTTGACGGTATGGATGAGGGTGGTGTTCATATCTCCCAACAGGTAAGCCTGTTGTGCTTCGGGGGATTCTTTGCCGAAAGTGCGACGGGCATATTCCGTCATTCCTGCCTGGTGGGTGGACATGGATACAAGGTAATTCAAACGGTCGCCCCGGTGGATATTCAGGATCTGGCATACGGGACCTAAACCGTGAGTGGGATAGGGGTTTCCGGTGTGTTCCATGCAGTAAGCTTTGTTCCAGTGGTTATGGAAACCGCCTTGGTTTTCATCGCTGAAGTACATGGAGCGCAGGTCGTGTATATAAGCACCTTCCACGTGCATGATTTCACCGAACAGACCTTGTCTTGCCATATTCAGCGTGGTCAGGGCAAAGGCATCATAGCAACAATTTTCCAGCATGATGCAGTGGCGGCGGGTGCGTTCAGCGGTGTCTACCAGTTGCCAGCACTCGGCTACGGTCATGGCGGCGGGCACTTCGATGGCGACATGCTTGCCTTGCTTCATGGCGTAGGTGGCCATAGGGGTATGCGTCAGCCAGTCCGTACATATAATGATGAGGTCGATATCAGGGTTGCAACACATCTGTTGCCAGCCGTTTTCTTCGGTATAACCGGTTGCGGCGGGATGTCCGTCTTTTGTCAGTAGAGCTTGTCCTTTTGCCAGGTTTCCGGGGCGTATCTCACACAAAGCTTTGATCTCTACGTGCTCTATGAGCATATAACGCTCCAGTGTGAGTAATCCGCGATTGCCTAAGCCTATGAGCCCGATGCGTACAACGGGAATAGGAGGATGAGCCAAGCCCAGGACATGGGTAGAAGGTTTGTTTTTCATTGAAATAGTGTATAGGTTAAATTGAAATTGCTACAAAGATATTTATTCTCAATAAAAAAAGCTGCCTCTTAGAAGCAGCTTTTTGGGATAAAATTGAAAATGCTTTTGAATAGCAAGGATAATTATACTCCGCTGAATGCACTAAATCCGCCATCTATCGGCAGCAATGCACCCGTCACGAAACTTGCCGCATCGCTGCACAGGAATTGTACGGCGCCGTTCAGTTCGTTGATATCTCCAAAGCGTTTCATCGGAGTTTTGGCTAAAACTTTCTTGCTGCGGTCTGTCAGCGAACCGTCAGGATTGATAAGCACGGCACGGTTCTGGTCACCGATGAAGAAACCCGGAGCGATAGCATTCACACGGATGCCGTCTCCGTACTTCAGTGCGAGTTCGCTTGCCAGCCACTGAGTGAAGTTGGCAACGGCTGTCTTGGCTGCCGAGTAACCCGGAACGCGGGTGATAGCGCTGTAAGCAGCCATGGAAGATACATTTACGATACACCCCTTACCTTGCTTGGCCATCACTTTGCTGAATACCATAGAAGGATAAACGGTTCCGTTCATGTTCAGATTAGTCACTTTTTCCCAGCAGGTAACGTCCATGTCGAAGAAGTTCTGGTCGGGAGCCAGCGTAGCACCCGGCATATTGCCACCGGCAATGTTGAGCAGGATGTCGATACGTCCCCATTTGGCAACGATGTCATCAGCCAATTTTTCAAGGCTGGCGATGTCCAATACATTACCTACGATGCCGATCACATCTTCACCGTAAGCTTTCAGTTCTTCTACACGTTTGTCCAGTTGTTCCTGACGGATGTCAACGGCTACTACTTTGGCGCCTTGCTCCATGAAACATTTGGCAATGCTGCCACCCAATACACCACCTGCACCGGTGATAACGGCTACTTTACCTGCAATACTGAATTGTTCGTTCATAATCTCCTTATTTAATTATTAGTTTTTAATTGTTTATTTCGTCTTGCACCACTGCCATCATTCCTTCTACCTGTGCCAATGCCAGCATACGGCCGTGGAATGAATATCCGGGGTTATATCCCTTGTCTTCGTCACCCAGCATCATCCGTCCGTGGTCTACGCGCATAGGCAGTTCCGGGTTTTCTTTCTCAAAGATACGGATGAGGTCAATCAGATGTCCGCGTCCGGTCAGGTGCGAGCTTTCTATAAAGTTGCCTCCGGGCATGGCAGCCGTGCTGCGCAGGTGGACAAAGTGAGTACGTTTGGCGAATTTCTTTGCCAGTTCACGGGTATCGTTATGCTCGCCTGCACTGAGGGAACCGGCACAGAAGGTCAGTCCGTTGTGCGGGTTATCCACTGCATTCAGGAACCAGGCGATGTCTGCTTCGTTGGTGACAATACGCGGTAAACCTAACACTTGGAACGGAGGATCATCGGGATGCACGCACATATTCACACCATATTCTTCGCAGACAGGCATGATGGCGGCGAGAAAATAACGCATGTTCTCGCGCAGCATATCACGGTCGATGCCTTTATAGAGGGCCAACAGCTTCTTGAAGATGTTCACCGGATTCTTATCTCCTTCTTTGATATTTCCGTTGACGAAACCTTGCGTCTTTACGATGATCGTGTCGATGAGATCATCCTTTTCTGCTTCGGTAATGGTCTTGTCCAGTTCTGCAACCTTTGCCAGTTCTTCGGCGGAATAGTCCTTTTCGGCTCCTTCGCGTCCGAGGATTCGAAGGTCGAAGTAAGCGAAGCGAACACGGTCGAAATAGAGTGACGAAGTACCGTCTGCCCAAGGATGTTGCAAATCCGTGCGTATCCAGTCAATAACGGGCATAAAGTTATAGCATACGGTTTTCACACCGCACTTGCCCAGGTTTGCTAGGCTGACTTTATAGTTTTCTATTAACTGCTCACGTTCCGGTCCGGCATACTTGATCGCCTCACAAACAGGCAGGCTTTCTACTACAGACCAGCGCAGGCCGTAAGACTCGATATAGGTCTTCAGATCGTTGATTGCCTCTTCGGTCCATATTTCACCATTGGGCACATCGTGCAAGGCAGTCACAATTCCTTCCACGCCTATCTGTCGCAACATGTCGAGCGTGATCTTGTCTTTCTTACCAAACCATCTCCAGGTTTTTTCCATAACATTTATATATTAATAGTTTAACTGATTATTGACTGCAAATATACGTGCAAAAATAATGCTGCGATAAATGGATATTTGCAGAATATATGCGGATTTTTGCATGTATGCGGTAGCATTTCTATTGTCTTTTCCTATCTTTGTGTGTGAATTAAGCTTTGCAGAATATATGCGCCGACCGATTATAAATGAAAAGTTGCCTATATCGGAGTCGAATCCGATCAAGGCGCGGCATTACGATTATGATCGTTTCACTTATCCGTGGCATTTCCACAGTCAGTATGAAATCATTTATGTAAAGGAGAGTCATGGTCTGTGTTTTGTAGGCGACTGCATTGAGAAGTTCTCTGCGGGTGATGTGATTCTGTTCGGCACTAATTTGCCCCATTACATGCGGAGCAATGATATTTATGGTTCGGAGAATGCCACTTCACGCGTGCAAGGGACTATCATTCAGTTTGAGCAGAACTTTATGCAGTATTCCTTTGATTATTATCCTCAGTTTCTGCAAATAAAAATGCTGTTGGAGGAATCGAAGAGAGGCATCATCTTTCCGAAACAGGATGCAACCCGGGTAGGGGAGTTACTCTCCGGCTTTCTTTTATTAAGTGGTTTTCATCAGATAAGCGGGTTGCTGGATTTGTTGCAGGAGTTGGCGGTCAGTCCGCAAAGAAAGACGCTGGCAAGTCTGCATTATTACGAAAAGTTTCCTACGCTGGGGAACAAGCGGATTGATAAAATCATTTCCTTTATAAACAATAACTACACCCGTAACCTTAAATTGAATGAAATTGCCGGAATGGCGAGCATGAACTCCAGCGCCTTCTGTCGTTATTTCAAGGAGAATACAGGGAAGACGCTTTTGCAGTATGTGATGGAAATGCGTGTGGGATATGCTTGTAAGTTGTTAGCATTGGGAGAGATGGATATTTCGCAGATAGCTGTGGAATGTGGCTTCGATTCGATCACTCATTTCAATCGCACGTTTAAGCAGTTGGTTAATCTGACGCCGACGCAGTATAGGAGTAATATTATGAAATAAGAGGGAATGTTTTTGAAATAATTCTGTTCACAATGAAACATTCTTTATTGTGATTTGCTTCAAATTAAAAATAATATTTACTGATTCTGGCAGATAATCGTTGCCTTTTGTTAATAGCAAATTTATGTATTATTAACGGGAATACTGCCAAGATGAGTGTCATGACTCGAATGTCTTGTGATTGTGAATTTCTGATATCTTTTGCCTGTGGTTAGCGAGGCAAATGCCACACTTTATTCTCCTCTATGCCACATCTTAGTTCGTTGAATGCCACATGCTTAAACTGTTGAAGTGTGGCATTGGAGACAACGGAGTGTGGCATTACAGTTGTACAAGTGTGGGCTCACGCTTATATAAGTGTAAGCCCACGCTTATATAACTGTGAGCTATCGGAGCCTGCTGTGTTGAGGGAATAAAAAAACGGGGAAGCAGTTGCTTCTCCGTTCCTATATGCCGTGAAATGTAGTTTAATGCAAAGTTGAATAAAGATTATCTATAAAAGGATGATACAAAGATACGATATTGGGAAGGCGATGTCAAGTGTTTCGCTAATTATTTCCGATTTACATATTTGTTTTTTAGCTTTTTGCATTCTTCTCCTACCATTGCATATAACATCTACTCTTTGTTAGGACAGTTGGACTTAGATATGCTTCTATTGAAATCCCAAAACTTGGAACTTATAGATACACCTCTATTTTTCTGGTAAAAGGAACATCTATTTTTAGAATGTTGTATCTTTGCAAAAAAGGGTGTATGAAAGATGTACTTAAAATATCAATCTTACTAATTCTTGCACTTCGCAACGGGGGGGTATTTGCGCAGACGAATAAATCGTTTACATCAGATAAAGACACACTGGATATAGCTTTTGAAGAAGATACATTAGTAACAAGTACAATCCAAGATACTCTTGTTACTACACATACGGCCAAAGACTCAATAACTACAAAACAAGATGGAATTAATGTTGTAACTGACTCTACATTGTATTATCGGTTAATCTTACAATATCGAGACAGCGTGCGTCACGATTTCAAAAGAACATTCAATAAAGATGCCTTTAAATTTGAGCATGATTATTATCGAGAAAAATTCAAACAACCTTGGATTGGCGATATTTTAGGCGATATTTTAAAAAATATATTATCAAAATAATTATGAAGTTGTATTTTATATCCTTATGTTTTGCGTTTGTAGCCTGTATTACGGCTAAAGCACAGTCAAAACTTATCTTTAAAGATAAGTTTATGTATGCCGACGCACAAGTGTTTAATGAATCAAAAAAACACTCAATACCTTCTATGATTGATACAGGCTGCTCATTATGTATAATTGATTCTACTTTTGCTGTTGATTCATGTGAAATAAAAATAGATAAGCTGCAAACTATTTCTGTTAATCAAACTAAAGATAAGATTTCAAGTACCTTTATAGACTCAATATTCTTTTGTGGAAAAACATATCACAAGGTGTATTGCTTAGTCGCAAACCTTACAGGGATTTATCAAAAATATGCGCCCAAATTCATCATCGGGGCTGCTATCCTTAAATCAGGCGCTTGGAGATTTGATATGGAAAGAAATATTATCGAATCATATGATTTCAACAATAAAGCAAAAGGGATTATTTATAAATGGAAAAATCATTTAGACTATCCGGACGTGGCAATAGATTATATCATTTTAGATAGTAAAGTCAATGGAAAAAAAACACGATTTTCCTTTGATACAGGAAGCAAATACAATAAACTCCAACATGGTTTATATGTAGGAGAACCTGAACAAATTCAAAAGGAAACAGCTGACATAGGAAATAAATTATCTATTAAAACTGCTGAATTATGTAGAAATGTTACATTCAAGATAGGAAAGGACGAGTATACATTAGATTTTATAATAGGTGATCGCAATATTGGGCTCTTAAACATCGAATTCTTACAAGGTCATTCCTTTATACTTAATTATAAGAGGCAGATACTTGAATTGTTGTAAAAGAGGCTTGAATTATAATTTCAACCTTATTTGTGTATCAATAAAGTATAAATCCATAAAGTAATTGTTGGGGACTGTATCGAACACTTCATAATCTTCATTGCTTCTTCTGATAGCCCTATTTTTATTAACTTGCCTGTTTTCTGACGGATGTAATGTTCTTTCCTTCTATAATATTGGCTTTTGTTAGATTAGCTATATCTGTGAAGTTGATTCCACCACATAAATAACTGAACATGAATATGTCTTTATTCAGTTGAATATATTGTCGTTTACCAAGTTGAAGTTCAGTTTGCTTATCGAGGATTATCTTCTAAATATACTCTTTATTGGGGCAATTAGGCTTTGGCTTATTCCTCGTAAAGTCCCAATAGTGAGGCTTAATAGATATGCCTAAACTCTGATATTTACGCTTTCCACTTTTAGAAACTTGAAGCATTAATGGACTTTCACCATTAGATAATGTCTTTGACTTGTAGCAAACTATTGATACTGAGGCATTCATGCGATGTTTTTGGTTTACATCTTGGTTTACATGCACCCTCTGAAACCGCCTAAATTTGTAGTTTTGTGGACTATAAAAAAAGAGAAATCCTGATAGCTAATTATTTGACTATCAGGATTCTCTCTAAGAGCGGAAGACGGGGCTCAAACCCGCGACCCTCAGCTTGGAAGGCTAATGTCCTTTAATCCTGCGGATTAAAGGCAACCAACTGAGCTACTTCCGTTTATCGAAAACCTTTGTCTCGCTTCTTTAGGCTGGTTTAACTCATGGTTTAACTTGATGGTTAAACAAGAAATATTCAACATTAAATTAATAATCTCTTTGCAGCATTGAACTGCACCACAAAGTTAGTCAATATTACGCTGTTATGCAATGATTCTTTCTTATAGTTTTGCTTTTGACTATCAGTTTTTTATATATCTAATGATATGGTATATAATGGTAGAATGTAGCTTTCTCTTTACTTAAAAAGTATTCATATACTGTATTTCCATTATATAATATAGTAGCGGTAGTAAAATCAGTAGTGGGTATATAAAGCTATATCTTCTTAAAAATCTACCTGCTGAAAATATGCTTTGATTACTTGGTATTCTCTGTAATCATGAATACAGTTGTATAACACATAGTTTTATTGTTAATAGATATTGTTCAGAACTGAAAAGCCAACTTATTCGTAATAGAGTAGGTTGGCTTTTGTTGTTACTACTCTATATTCTTTGCAGGACTAAACCGTTTCTCAATGCCATGTGCTAAAAGGTAGTATCTCTATTTCAATATTCTGCCTAAACACATTACTCACCATTTATCGTAAAGAACTAATTAGGATTGACAGCCTAACAAGCACTTCACTGGTATTTTTTTCATGTCTCTCTTCAAGTTCGTTTGTTTCATTAGCCCATGATTCACGTGCTTTAATCCACTTGCCGATTACTATTGGAAGTGTAGAAACCTTTTGTTTGGCAACTGTTGTTAGTTCTTTGTAGCTCTCACTTTTCTCATCTTCATAAACATATTCTTTTAGTGCAGACTGACAGCAATCCAGTAACAGATTTTTGGCACATTCCATGAAAACACCATTGTCTTTATAAAGATAAAAATTATCGTTTAACAGACTTCTATCCTTTTTGTACATTGAAATGTGAGATTCTAAAATCTGAAGTATTCCTGCTGAACGAACTGGTCCGGTAATAGAGCCGCCCCAATATCTTAAATAAACGCAGTCACTATAAATTTCTGACATCAGAGTATTCAAATCAATCCACGCTTTAAATTCATCCTTTAGTAATCCTTTTTGTCCGTCTGTTTCACATAGCTCCAATAATCGTACATACTCATTATATTGTTGGAATATCAGTCGTGTACGTTCTATACCGTTGCTTATAGTCAGCCCCGCAGTAGAGCCGTCTGAATCCAACTTCCACAATTTCCGGCTTGCTTCAATTACTGTATCTGCTTTGGCGTAATTGGATATTGTATCTGTCCCTAATTGATTGACCTTATAATATCTGCATAATTGATTGCGGTATTTATTCATCCATTCTGTATTATCTTCAAGCGCGGATGATGAGAATTGGGTTGTGTGCACATATCTGTATAGAGTGTCCATTAACATGACAAGTTTATAATTTGTCTTTAGTATGGTGCCAGTAGCCCAAAATCCAAGTAGTCCTTCCACATCGGATGATTTTTCTGTCATTAAGATGTTGGCTATTTGTCTAAACACATCACCAGCCATCAATCCACCACTTGCAGGTAATCCTTTCTTATTAATGGTAACGATAATACTGTATTTCGGATTATCGGCAGGAAAGTAACCACAAAATTCTACGGCATATTCACCATTTGAAAGTTGAATTGTTCCCGTTGCTCCGGCTACTTTTACTTTATCTGATTGGGCAGGCTTGGCTAATCCATCAGAAACAGAGTTTTTCAATGCTCGTTTAATGGCAGTGTTACTTTTAGCTATGCTATTAAAGATAGTCAAGTTCTGTAATGGAGTGGCGAGAATGCCATATCCCAAAGGATTATAAACAAGACTTGTGTCTTTCACTTGATAGCCATATTTTACAAGTGCTTCCGTAAAGGCTTGTTCATTCTCAAATGCCTTTTTTACTATCTTATAGTTGGCGATGTTGGATGCAAGTCCGAAACCTTGCTCCACTGTGATTTTCCCATATCCACCCCTATGCCAATTATGGTCGCACAATGTATCTTTACCAATGGCTAAAATGCCATTACCAACATCTATCGTATCGGATAGTTTGACTGCCTTTGTTTCCAATGCTGCCAAAAGTGAAGCGGTACGCACTAATCCCGATTCTTGAAGAATGGAATCAGAACCAACAGAAGCCTTAATTTCTCCCGTCTGTGCTTCCATTACAATAACTTGCCCTACTGTAGCATCAAGTTCGGATAGCTTGTTTTGTAAAATAGAATCAACTCTTACTTGTAAAGTGCTGTCTATGGTAGAAACCTGTTTTACTTTTTGTTTAGTGCAAGCTATGAATGTAGCTATGCTAATTAAAAGGATAATAGTATTTCTCATAAATATGCTAATTTATATATTTAAACTGTCTTCTGATAAATTTCGCAGTTTCTCCTTCTTTTAACTCACGACATTCAAGCCAATTACCATATTTGTCGTACTTATCATACTCATATTCTTCTTTTATCCTCTTCCCATTTCTCCATGTATCAAAATAAGTAGTATCGCCATATTGATTATAACGATATGTACCATGCCTTAATATATGGCTATCATCATAAAAATCGGATGATATAAGGTTTCCATTATTGTCATAGTTAAACTTAGAATTATACTCTCTTCCTCTAATATGTTCACATATACGAGTCTCTTTTCCTTGACTATTATAGTAGTACGTTGTTCTACTTATTATTTTATTATCACCATCTACTTCTTGTGTGAAAATAAGTTTACCTTGCGCATTATATTGTTGTATTATTTCCGACTTTGACTTTCCGTAGTCTTTCATGTAGCGAATCTTAACAAGAAGATTACTATTGTCATATATGTAATTTGTATCAGCCTTTAATCTGTTATTAGCATCATAGATTGCCCTATATGACAGTTCTCTATTACTATCGTAATATTCGTGACAAGTTTCCCCATTTGCCCACTTGCGAACAATTTTATCATTTTTCGGTTTTAAAGGTGGCTCTCCTTTCTCTTCTTGCCCAGTAGAGAAATATGTCATACTAATATTATTTTTATAGTCAGTTACCCAATGTATAAAATGGGTAGGGTCACAATTCACGTATAATTTACGCTCTTTCGTAACAACTTCTCCATTACTGAATATAATCTTTTCTTCTTCTTGTAAAACTTCGGTATATACCTCTTTTACAGAAAACCATTTACTAATATAATCTTTCTTTAAAATAAAAGTTTGTTCTATAACAATTTGAATAAATTCTTTTTTCCTATAGGTACTACTGACATAACTCATATTCGTGATTACTAATTAGTTGTTTATTCTAAAGAAAATCCTCTTAATTGGGCATATTCTTTTAGGCTATATTGCATTGCTTTTTTAGTGGTTTTACCCATTATTATTAAGGTATCAAATCCCAATGACATGAGTTGTCTGACAAAAGCCTTATTTGATAATATATATTGAGATATATCTCTTATTTCAGAATTCTGTAAATCAGAATCATTCTCAATGGAGATTTTAAATCCACTTCTAAAAAAGATAGCACTCATTTCGTGTCTATAACTATCGTTTCCCATTGTTATAGATACTTTACACAATCTGTTTAATTCACCCGAATAATAGTATTCTTTAAATGCTTGATTCATAGTAGATATGATTTTCATTTTTTCAAAAGAACCATCAAGCAGTGAATTTAATAAGTTTTTAAATAAATCTACGATGTTCATTCCTTTATATATAATTCCTTGTTTATTATGTCCTGCAATTTTAATAACTCACTGTAATTAAACCTATTCTCATTTATACGCTCTGATAATCTGGTTGCCAGTTCTTGATTGTTGGGATGCCTATCAGGATGAGCATATAGTATTAGCTCTTTATGTAATTTCTTTGCTTTTGCTATACTATTTACTATATTAATAGATTCATTAGTTTTGTTCTTTGCAGGAAATACCCATCTAAACCATTTTGCAAGTCTCATAATATAGAACTTAAAATTGTTTAGATATGTATATGGCTTCTTGCATTGGTGCTTCACTATTTGAAATTCTACGGCATTGATGCCCGAAATTCATTAAATAAGTTTTGCATTCTGTTATATCTTCATTAGTCGCCAAGGACTTAAATGCTTGAATTATTTGTTCTATACCTCCAACTTCTGAAATAATATTTCTTGCTTCATTAATAAAATTTTCGTATTGAAAGTTTCTATCAATTGCACAACTTTTCCCCATTTCCATGTACGTTATAAAGGCATTCTTGATGTTAGTCTTTGTTGCGGAAAGGGATTGATTAGGGCATTTGGATAGAATGCTAACTAAGAAGCAAGAGTAACACGTTAAAATATTGTCATCAGTCATATTAATAGTAATGTACTTCCCAATTCCCCGAAGAAAGCGGATAAAAAATAAGGTGTGGGAACTATATTTGTCTTACCCTAAAGTCAGGTCTTCGCAATACCTTTGGAATGGATAAAACAATAGCCCCACACCAAAAAGTATATAGTTCACCTAATAGATGATTATATATCAAATGTGTGGGTGCTATTGCTATCATCTTCATTCCAATATCAAAGTTGCGAAGTTTGACTTTAGAAGATAATCTCAATAACACCTTTCGTTAAATATGTCCTTTCAGTGTCTTAACGCATTAAGCCTACTGAAATTGCTGCAAAGTTAGCGAAAGGTTTTGAATAGCTAAAGATAAAACGCTGATAAATGCAGTTCCAAGTGTTTCAAAACATATCTGTAGTAAGTAATTAGGTAGTATCAGCTTCTTTTCTTTGTAATTGCATAAGCAGGTACTTTTTTTGAACGGGGACTATAAGAAGATTTCTTCCCGAAAAAAGTACCCGTAGTTTCTACAGATTGAAAAATGAATCTCTATTATATATAATAAGGTACTTAGGTTTGCAGTCTAACTAAGTAATGAATGAAAGAAGTATCTAATCTTCATAGCAGACATAAAAAAAGAGTTCGTAAATACTACGAATCCTTTAATAATCAGTTTACTACTTTGCCTTTTTAATGGCTTGTATCAATTCATCAAGGTCTTCATGCTTGAAATATTTTTCTCCTTTTATGGTTTGTGCCCTATAAATGTAGCAGTCTTTTGTGGTTAAAACTGGATATAAGACATCTTCATATTTCAACTTGAGGACTGTAACTCCGAAAATCTTTGAGATAAACAACTCTGCCATTTCTCCCGTAAGACTGTTTTCTTTGCCTTTACTTGGAAATTCACCGTATAATAATACGTTACCTAAAGAGAATGTATCTTCCATATCTATTACGTTTTTAGTTAATTAGTCCACAAAATTAATGATTCATTTGAAATTATAGCGGTATATGTGAGGGTAAATTTGCTCCAAAATCACACATACTATAAGCTACAAGCCGCATCATACCTTTTTTAAAAGATAATTTTCTTACGCTTGCGCCAGTGCGAAATTAGCTACGTTACCGCAATCTGTTTGGCTTGGAAGTATGTTCTATCATATTTATATATAACCATTATTTACAGTTTCTCTTACATTGCAGTTTTTGAAAGTTACTGTATATTAGAGAACGGGACAAAATTCTCTATTTCTGAAAATGGTATGATAACAACAGAAATTTCAAACTTTGTCCCACTAATTAGAAACTTAAATAGTCATAAGTATTTAATAGTTCTTCTTGTCTAAGTCCCAAGTACCTTTTAGTAATGGTTACACTTGAATGATTAAATAATTCCATCAGTTTAACTAAAGCCAATTCAGCATTTTCAGAGGATTCAAACACTTTCCTGCCAAAAGTCTTTCTAGGGGAATGGGTAGAGAAATGGTCTATCTTTAAATTGTACTTGCTTTTCAGCTCTTTAAGTACAATGTTTATCCATTGGATAGAATAGACCTTGTTCCTGCCTTTTCCCGATAAAAAGCAAAGTTCATTCAAGTTCTGAATATCCAAAGCAGTATAACAGTCTTTAATGTGCTTCTGAAACTCCTTATTAATTCTCACTTCCCTACGTTTGCAGGTTTTCTTTTCGGTAATGGTAAACTTTGCATCTTTGCTTAGAAGCATTGCCCAAGTAAGTTGCAATAGGTCAGAAATGCGTAAACCAAAAAATATGCCACACCCAACAAGCAGGCTTATCCTATAGTTCTTATCTCGATATAATTTTCTCACCAAGTTTGTAGCACTGTCCCACTGTAGGCAGTCACTTGTTGTATAACTGTTCTTCAAACTCATGTTGTTTCAATTTTGTAGGTTTAACTATAAAAGTGAAAGTAAATTCGGAAATCATTTTGTAATAGTCTGATTCTCAAATTGCTTTCACTTCTATTAGAAAGTGTAACTAAGATTGCACATAAATAAAGATTGATAAAATCAGTATCAGCAAAAAAGGATTGATAATACCAATCATTATCAGTAGTATAACTACCAATGTACCCCATAAAATCATTTTTCCATTATCTTCCATTTTGTAGCATTTTTAAGTTATTAAAAAGGTCTGTTCCCATATTTATATTCTAATATGGAATTGCATACCCTATCATAAAAAGAAAAGCCACAACCCGTATAAAAGTAGCTTAAATAGCTTGCTTGGTACTCTCTTTGTAATGCTTGGTTGTTACTAAGCAGTTCTGCAAACTTTTCCAACCAATATTTCAAGGCTTGTATAACTTTGATATAGCGTAGGTTGTTATCCACATAACCCAATCTGTTTTCCAAGTCTTTAATGTGCTTTATTACTTTTTCTGTCTGTTTATCCATAGTTTTATAAAAAATAAGAAAGGACACCTAATAAATAGATGTCCTCTCATTGATTAGTTTAGCCCAAGAACCAAGAATATTTATTATCCAGTCCTTGTAATACATTGTTCAGTCCAACACTTACCTCTGTAGCATTTACCCCACGTTGTAAATAGCTGTCTATGTAGCTGTTTTTGTTTGATTGTGTGAGCAAATTGTGAAAATCAAAAAGAGATATGGCATTGTCTTTCATTCCAAAAACTTCATTGGTGTAATAATCACGACACACACTATTTATTTGGCTGTCAGTGATTAGAAGTCTTGGTATTGCTTTCTGTCTTGCTGGTGAAAGTGCCTGGTACATTCTCATTCTGCCTACCACTTGTGCAAACTGTGTTTCAGATAGATAAGTATCTGATAATGTCTGCATCAAATGTATTTCTTTGGCTGCATTGAAGCCGTTAAGCAATTCCAGTACATTTCTATAAAGTTCATTGATATTGGTTACTTCCATGTTGAACCTCACACCCTCACCGGTAAGAATCTGATTGGAACAAATTTTCATTCTCCAGCCAATAAAGACGGAAAACTTTTCTAAGCCTTTGGAAGAACGGTATAGATTCAAGTCACTGTAATTTCTTACCCCACCTATGCACAATTCAAGTTTTTGCCCTCTTATTGTTTCAAAAATGGTGGGAACAGTAAAAGCAAATGCAAGTCTTTGATAGAATTGTGTCTTTTCACATTCTAACAGTTCACTTGCTTTCTTACCAAGCGCGGACGGAGTTCTACCCCGTACAATATGCGAAACTCTTATTTCCGGAAAGCTCACCTTTTCACCTGCATAGAATGAGTTTGCAGCCTCATGCACACATGAAACGAAGTCTTGGTGTGAAATGGTTGATTCCAAGTTAGCCCAAGTAGGCACAACACATTTGTTTGCAAGTTCTTCCAGTGTGATAGAATCCGTATTGGCTTCCAAGAAAGTAATACTTGGCTTTGCAGTTTCTTCCACAATTATAGTAGCTTCTTCTGCAAACTCACCTAAATTCAAAGTTTTTTTCTCCGTTGGCATGATAACTAAATTATTCATATTGATAAAAGTTTAAATGATTAATAATTCTTTTTTATATCAATATACAGAGGGGGACTAAGGGGGTAGTACACTGTAAGGGCAGACACTCTTGTATATTTAAGGTTACTGGCTGAATGGGGAGGGGGATTCTTATATGAAGTACCTTATATGTCTGTTTTCTTGACTTTTAGCCAAACTGTATATAGGTGATTCTTTAGTCAGGTAGTCTTTTTAATGTCATTAGCTGTATGTGGCATATTATAAAGTAGGTGCTATATAACTCTTCCTAACGTGGAAATATTCGGAAAATCGGAATTGGGGAAAATGTACGGTTGTGGTTCTGCGCCAAAATAAAAGCCGCAAGGGTCACTTACGGCTTGGCGATATATTAAACAACGTAACCTCTTTCAAGGTCTTCATCGGTAATTATTTCGGGATATACATTTTTGATTATAGCTAATTGGCTTTCAGAAGTTTTCAGAAATATATCCTCTCTAAGCAGGTGTATTCCTTTCTTATTTCTCTTTACATAGCCTTTCTCTTCGGCTTCATTAATGTATTTCGATACTGTTCCTTTGGCTAAGCCAAGTTCTTCCGCTAATCTGTTTTGGCTGTAAAGAGTAGTGTTAGTTCCGTTCAAGCATTTGCATTTCAGCAGGATAAGAAAGCCTTTCAGTTCCTTGCTTATCGGTTCGTCATATAGCTTATTAGTTATGAGAACATAATGTTCTGTATCTAATTGGTAACTGCATCTGTTAAATTTTCCATATTGTCCGTAAATATCGGACTTGTCTATGCTTATCAATCCGAGGGATTCAAACTTGTGCAGCCATTCCCTTATCTGGTCTGTCTTTTTAATTCCGTAGATATTAGTCAAGTTATCTTGTTTGATATATGATTCCATCGTATAGCAATCGGAACATAGAGCCAAGCAATAGAACAGATATGTTTCCAGCAGACTAAGTTTTCCTGCGATATTAGATGTTATCTTTCTGTATGAGGTCATTAGCAACCGATTTATTATAGTTAGTAAAATAAATATCTCCTTTCCTTACCAATCTTCTGTAATGGTGGTTTCCGAAGTAGCTTTTCGCTTCTTTCTGATTCGTGAATGTCTTTTTTGTAGGTAAATAGATAATCATAGTTATTAAATATAAGATTTTGAGAATTAACCAATCTGTCCCGATTTGAAAAATCGGGTAGGTAGGTGTTTATATATTAGGTATTTATAAGTGACCCACCTAAGATGAACACTCCGCACCCCCTAAAATGAACACTGTCTTTTTGAGAATTAGAATCTGATTTTCGAGATTCTCTCTTTTTGAGTTTGGGATTGAGTATTTTGTGATATACTATTCTATTCAGATTTTCAGAAAGTTCCAAATGAAATAAGCTCAATCATTAGTCAGAAAGAAAAGAAACTGTTTTTCAATATTATAGGAGAAACACGAATTGAGAATCTCCTATAATTTTGTATTAGTGAGAAATACGATTCAATTAGATAGGTGTGGCGACCTTTTTTGAACAGGGTATATAAAGAAATTACTCCTATAAAAAAGTCGCCGTTCATATACTTCTCGACTTAATGAGTTGATAGCCTTTGGCTTTTTTTCTCTGACTTTGCACCGCATGAAAAAACTTATTGATAGTATGCGATGTTACCGCCTCTTTGGGTTGTAAGCCAACAAGATTAAATATTCGGGTTAATTCTTCTTTTATATATTTGGCAGAATACCACTGTCCTGCCTCAAACGAATTAGCTATAAGTTTAAGTACCTCTGTTCCGGTTGCTTTCTTGTGGTAGTCAGTAAGAACCATAGCTTCTTTAATTTTCTTGCGGTTGTATTTCAAATGTTCTATTTTGTCTTTTCCAATTTTATCGTATGCTTCCACAATAAAACTGTCCGCTTTCTCCAAGTCCCTTTTGAACTGGTATTCCATTTCCGTTTGGCACTCACCAAGCAATTCAAGCTGTTGCACCATTATTTTGCGTTTCTCTTTAATTGAGATTGATTTATTGGTACGCTGCAATTTTTCATAATCACCGAGCTTATAATCCAAGAAACTATAATGATTGATTGTAAAAGCGTCGCAATCCTTGTATGCTTCATACAGATTATCGGGACAATTATAATATCCTTTCACCAATTCAGTATTGATGTAGTTGTCTATCTTGAAGTATCTGGTTCTTCCTTTCTCGTCCAGCATCTCCGCATAGGGCAGACTGACAAGAACAGCACTGTATGCGTCTTTTGCAGAAACGGTGGTCGCATAGTCGTAATGGTTCTGTAACATATCGTACACGTCTTTCCAACATGAGATGCGTCCTTTCAGTTCCTCCTTGCTTCTCACCATGAAATTGCGGTTGGTATTACTGATATGGTGAATGGAGGACACACCGTTTCTGAATCTTCCCACGCATTGAATCGTGTCCGTATTCGGGTCGAATGCGGTATAGTCCGCAAAATAACAGTCTGTCAGTAATAATATGGTAGGCTTTTCTTCAAGTTCAATATCCACCGCATTATAAAAACGTGAGGTGAGCCAGTTGTAACGCTTCATTATGTCCTTGTTCCATATATCGGAAACATTGTCAAACTTCAAGCCTTTCAACTTTTCCACACTCTTTTCGGAACAGAATACTGCGGATTCGTCCAACAAGCCAAGTTGCTGCATCAGTGAATGGATGGTGTCTGTAGAATTACAGAATATGAAGCAATTGCCTTTCAGACCTGCGAACACTTCTTTTACTGCCTGCAACAGATTGTTAGTCGCATGTAGATTCATGTCTTTTACATAGTCGAATGTGGGTTTGATGGTAATGGTCTGAAATTTCTGCTGTTCAAAACGTGGGTCTGTAAACTCTATGGGAGTGGCAGATACCAATGCCTTGTTTTCACATTCAAAAAACAAGTCCATAGGCAGTGCTATGTCGGGACGGAAACCTGAATCTTTGACTATCTTATGGCACTCATCGAATAATAGAAAGCCGTTATAGCGTATATCCATATCCATTTCTTCAAACGCTTCCTGCACCTTGTGGAAACTTTCGGGAGTAGTTAGAATCTTAAAATGTTTGTTCTGTTTAATGCTTCGTTCTATATATGCCATTATATTGTCAGCATATACACCTTCATAAACTCCGAACAAGTTATCGTCTTTGTGTTTCGGGTCTTTGCATTTTCCACTGATAACAGGCTTATTCGGTTCGATAATGATTGAATTGCGGTTTGCTTTCAGTTCTCCATAAGTAGCACCAAGTCCCGTAAGTTTCTTATATAATATGGTGTTGGTGGGTATTTCGGGCAGTATCTCTGTCAAGTATTGGATTTTGCCGTTTGCTTTCTTGCTGGCTGTTATTTCTTTGTTCTTCATCTTTTTTATATTGAATGGTTTGAAAACAAGGGGGAGTTTCCCCCTTGTAATTAGTTGGTTAGATAATTTGTTTCTGCTCACGTAAATAGTTCAAAGTTTCCTCTGTCCGTTTGATTCTGAACATTATCTTTCCTTTGAAGCAAGGAAGAATCGCACTGATATAGTCGGGATGTTCTCTGAACAACGGGACATATTGGATTGTCTTGCCTGTTTCAACCATCATTGTCAGTATTTTAAACTGAAAGTCCTCGTTCTCATTCAAAACGTCCGCTTCTTTCGGGTTTGTATCGAAGTCTATCTCTTTGCCTTTGAACAAGTAGTCCAATAAACCTTGATAGGATGCGCTTTTCAGTTGGTATTTGAATCCTGCCACGTGAGCGGATTCTATCCATGCGCAAGGTATATTGTCTTTGCCACCGTAGAACTTCACTGTCAGTTGTTCCTTACGCTTCATCATTTCCTGCAAGGTGTTGTATGCGCCTTGGTTATCATACTCTTTTACTGCACTTTCAGCATTAATGGAATAATTAAAATTAGCCATAAAAATTAATACTTTAAATATAAAACATGTTGATTAATGCAATCATTGACTTTGGCGCCTTACTGTCTTTGATTGTTGTTTTCAAAATTCAGAGATTTGTTTACTTGGTTATCGGTAATGACCTTAATTCTCCCTTACTATTCTTCGGAGTGAACTTCCTTAATATGCTGAATGGAATGAATCATTTCCGTTTAACTTTTCAATGTCCTCTCGTCCTTTTGATGATGCAAAATTAGGCAGGAATTTAGGGGTGGCAAAGGAATCTACCGAATGCCCATGTGTGTAGAAAACGTGCCCATTCCAGTACGCAAAAAAAATGCGTACCGAAAAGAATAAGCCTTTCAGTACGCATTTCTGCTATTGTTTTTATGTATGTCGTTTATGAAACTACCATGTAGTTATTAGCTATAACAGACGGAAATTTCTCGTTCTTGTATCTCCTAAGGAGATTGGATAACATTCTGTTCTTGTTGCCCTCCGAATCGTATTCTTCATTATATCTCTTGCCATCATAGCCCACTGTATAGATAAGCCTTGAAACAAGCATCATCTTGTCTTTAGATACCTTTACCTTTTTATTGGGTATGGTGGTAGCCTTTCTTCTCTCAATGAAGAACAGAAACATATCCGTAAACTTCCACTTCTTATAGGATATGTCAAGACTGGACTTGTCTGTAAAGCTGATTTTTGACGATAAGTCATTTCTGATAAAGCCCTCCAAGCCTATGCCCTTTAATTGTTTAATTATAGTTTCTCTATCTTGCTCACTATGTATAATATCGCTGTATGTATTGACAAAATGCTGCAAGGCTGCTTGAATGATTCTGATTGTGTCCTCTCTTTCAACAACATAGCTTTTCTTGTTGCTCTTCCTTAAGGTGATACTTGTAGCTTCCAATAGATTAGCATGAAAATAGCTAAAGTCCTCCAATACGGACTTGTTCAATGTAGGTGCGTTTGTACCAATATCTTCTATAAAGTCATATACGAACAGAAGTAGATACCAAAACTTGCTAACATCCAACTTATACGCTTCAATGGTATTCTGTAAATCTTCATTAGTCAGGAACTTCTCTTTGAAAGAATCATCCAGCTTTCTGTATTCTCGTTTCTTGTATTCTTCCAAAGTTCCTTTGAAAGTTTTCATTTCTTTGCTTCTCTCGTATCTTTCTTCAACGGATAAGTTTCTCTCAAAATATCTGTTGGCGAATATGGCAGGCGCGGAAGATTCTACGGGTATCATTCCCGTATCTGTTTCCGCATAATCGGGCAGGAAGTGGTTGGTTACTTCCCACACGTATTCTAAAAGTGGTTCATTTAGACATTTGTAGCTTTCATGCCAAGCCACTTTTAAATCGGGCAGTTCCTTTATTTCCATTGGTTCTTATTTATAGTTGTCGCAACAATAGAAAGATGATTCTAAGCATATTTTCATAAATAAGATATTCTTAAAATATGTAATTCCATATATATATTTGACTTTACCATAATTCTTCGTATTTATAAATAGGGGTGTGTTCATTAGCACCTTTACTTTTATTGCATGTTTCGCAAGAAAGTTGTATATTGCATGGGTCATTTGCTCCCATTTTATCCAAAGGTAATATATGGTCAAAGTTTGAGCTATTTAAAGTGGTGATAATGCCTGTTAAGTCTTTATTACAAAATACACATCTTCCTTTGTCTCTATGAAAAACAGCTCGTTTTACCCATTGTGGAATATTCTGTCTCTTAATTGTTTTCTTCGGGGTTAAGTACTGTTTTGGGATTTCTGTCTCTTCGAGAGTCTTAACGACAAGTTTATTGAAATCAATTAAAAAATTCTTATTAGTAAAAAGAATGTGTACTATTTCATTGGCAATTACACTAAATAATTCCCATAGGCATTCTTTATTGGATTCGAACCATTTATAAGCAGAGTCATCATCATCTAAATTGTATTTTTCATTTTTACAATAAACATTGTAGCATTTAAATAAATGTAACCAGTCTTGCATATAATCTTCTTCTATACAATCTCCATTTTTCTTGAAATATTCCATGTAATAATAAAATAATGTGCATTCTGCATAAATATGTAATAGAGATTTTTTGGAAAACTTGCTTACACTATTTATAAATTCCTCCTTATCATATCCCCATAATTCCACTTCGTTTTTTACTGATTTATAAACAATGTTAATGAATTGGTATATTGATTCAAACTTATATTCTTCCATGCTATATTTTATTTAAGTCGTTGCGCATTTGCTCAATTAAATGTTCTTTAATATTGAGTGCAGAATGTGATATTTCAGTAAGAATTTCCACATGCTTTTGTAGAACTATTTGATTGTTTTTCATTATATTATTGGGTAGCATGTTTATAATTTGGGCGGAAGTATCAAACATATAATCGTAAGTCCTTTCCATTAAGTTTAACAATTCAATAACCTCTTGACTTGCGATTAACCTTATAGTATTGGTTTCCTGTTTTACCTTCATTAGCTCTGTATTATTCTCATTCATTAGATTTTGTATTTTTTCCATATATACTGTACATACTTTATTTTGTTCAGTCTTATCATCTATTGTAGCAAGAAACCCAGCATAAAACTCTGTTATTATTGGAGTCATTTTGTTGATACATGAAAGGTTTTGTTTTCCTGTAAAGGAATCAATTAATTGAAAGAACTTTAAGTATTGTTCTTTCTTGCTTTCGTATTGGTATTTTCTTTTTGCTATATCTAATTCGTGTCTCTTTTTTATATCTTCTATTTGTTGTGTTAATGTAAGGTTCTCATTCCTTAAAGCTTTGTTTTTGGCTTTTTGACTTATATATGTTTTTAAATATAAGAAAAGAAGTCCAATGATAATTATTACCATTAGACTGAAATAAGATATTTGATTAGATGTGTCCATATATTAGTTCTTAAATTTTCCATAAAGGTATAAAAATAATCCCACTCATAATTATTATGAGTGGGATTATTTAATTTAAAGAAGATTCTTCATAGCTTCGTCCACTTGCTCATTATCGAAACTATCTAAGTATATTTGAGTGGTGGCTAAGTCTGAATGTCCCAATGCTTCACTTATCAATGCGATGTTTACCCCCGATTTCTTTAGGACGCTTGCGAATGAGTGCCGGGCGACATAGGTTGTCAAGTTGGCTTCAACTCCAAGCTGTGCGGCAAGTAGTTTTAGATTCTTATTGACCTTTCCTAATATCTTATGTATTCTATTTTGTTTTTGTAGGGCGGTCTTATGTATCTTACTGTCTAAAATCGGAAACAGATAGCCTTTACTCTCTTTTGAATATTTTTCGATTATCGGTATGGCTTCTTGCGGTATTCCTATTTTGATTTGCTTTTTTGTCTTTTGACGAATGTAGTGTAACCTGCCATTTTGAATATTCTCGTTTGTTAGATTGGCTATGTCTGTGAAATTGATTCCACCGCATAGATAACTGAACACGAATATGTCTTTGCTCAACTCCATATACTGTTGCTTTCCAATAGGCTGCACCTCTGTTGTGAATTTCAGTACGTCTGCTTTGGCAATGGCTCTCTTTTGAGTAGTGGTGTCGAACTTGTTGATTTTATATTCGTCAAACGGATAATCGGACTTCCGGGCGCACTTAGCTTTGATGGCTTTATTATATGTACTCCGGAGCGTGCGAAACATTAGGCTTATAGTAGTTTCTTTGTTGTCTTTGGAACGTAGCCACTTCTCATATTTGTTAAGCCAAGAAGTATCTATATCACTGAAAGGTATATCTAACCTACCTTTTGTGAACACTTTAAGAGAATTGAAAGAACTTTTATAGATAAGGCGGTTGCCGCATTTGTCTTCACGTGTGTACTGCTCTATCAATTCGTGGTAGAACTCACTAACGGTTTTCAGTTCAAACTTGGTATTCTCATTATTGAGTAGGGTAGTAGTGGTATATTCTTTCTGTTCGACATTCAACTCTAACATTCGCTGTTGAAGTTCTCGTTGTTTATCCAAGATAATTTTTTGAATATACTCTTTGTTAGGGCAGTTAGGCTTAGGCTTTTCTTTAATGAAGTCCCAAAGGGTAGCTTTGATGGATAGACCTAAACTCTGATACTTTTTCTTGCCGTCTTTACAGATGCGTAGCATTAAAGGGTGTTCACCGTTTGATAGTGTCTTTGACTTGTAACATACCACTGAAATTGTAGCGTTCATACTGATTTTTGGTTTAACTCTCGGTTTAACTCACTCGGTTAAACCACGCTAAATTCAGCACCTTTTAAAAACAAAAATCAGATAGAAATCTTACGATAACTATCTGATTTTCAGAAGAGCGGAAGACGGGGCTCAAACCCGCGACCCTCAGCTTGGAAGGCTAATGCTCTATCAACTGAGCTACTTCCGCAATTTTTTGTGGGCAAAGATGGATTCGAACCACCGAAGTCGAAAGACAGCAGATTTACAGTCTGCCCCATTTGGCCACTCTGGTATTTGCCCTTTTGCACTTAAGATTCTATCTCAATTCTCTCATTGAGTAGGTTTGTTTCTCAATTGCGGTGCAAAGATACGACTATTTTTGTAAACTCCAAGCAAAATCGATCATTTTTATTGCAGTAATTGCACATTCGTCACCTTTGTTACCCAGTTTGCCACCGGCGCGGTCCTCGGCTTGCTCCATTGTATTGGTAGTAATTAATCCGTAAATAACTGGTACGTTGCCAGTTGCGTTCAGTTGAGCAATTCCGTTGGTGCTTCCCATACAAACATAGTCAAAATGTGGAGTATCTCCTCTAACTACGCAACCAATTGCAATAACTGCATCCACATTACTATATTCAATGAATTGGTTGGCTCCAAAAATTAATTCAAAGCTACCCGGAACAGTTTTCACCAAAATATTTTCGTCTCTGGCACCATGTTTTTTTAAAGTATTCATTGCGCCCTCTAAAAGTTTTCCGGTGATATTGAAATTCCACTCAGAAACAACAATGCCGAACTTCATTTCTTTAGCATCAGGAACAGAGTTGAAGTCGTAGTCTGAAAGGTTATGATAAGCTGTTGCCATAGTTATTCTAAAATTAATAATTAAAAATAAAAGGGGGATAAAAAAAGAAACGGATTACACGGATTTCACGGTTGTTTCTTTTTTATCCGTGTAAAATCTGTGTAACCCGTGTCTGATATACTATATAATAAGGTATATTACTTCTTCAGCAGTTTGGCTTGTTCGATGTACTTATCGATATCCATTGACTGGTAAGAACGGAAATATTTGTCCTTAATCTTGGTATATGCTTTGATAGCGTCGTCATACTTGCCTTGCTTAACGAGGATTTCTCCGGCTTGTTGCAGGTAGATAGGGCTGAGTGAATTGTTATCAGCTTCGTCAGCAGCGCTCAGCAACATAGAAGCAGCTTTGTCCAGCTGGCCTAATTGTGCGTAGCAGTTACCCATTGCACCTTTCATTGCAGGAGCTATCATCTGGTCTTTTCCGCTGAAGCTATCCAGTGCTTTTACAGCAGCTTCGTATTGTCCCAGGTGAGCGTAGCAGATACCCATATATGCTTTTGCCAGGTTGGCAGCTTTGGTTCCGCTGTATTCATCAGCAATTTTAGCGAAACCTGCGAATCCGATACTGTCGCCATTCAATGCCTGTTCGTAAAGGTCGGCCTCAAAGTATTCCTGTCCTTTGAACAATGCAGCCTGTGCCTTTTCTTCGCGCGGTTCAGCATAAAGGTTCTTGTACATTACTATACCGGCTACGATGATGATTACTGCTACTACAGCGCCGATAATTGCTTTTTTGTTTTTAATGAGAAATGCCTCCGATTGTGACAATGCTTCTTCCACATTCAGGGCTTCGTTAGCTTTCTTTTGTTCTGCCATTTTATATATTCTTTTTGTTATTATTCTTATTTAGCCATTTCGACCCGCAAAAGTAACTTTTTTATAGGTATCAACGAAATTTAGCGGCATCTTTTTTTCTTTTACACTTGAAAACCCGAAATTCTTCCTACTTTTTAATAAGCTAAGCTCCATCTCTTGCATTAAAAATAAGCAAGCTTATTTTGTACTGCATTCGGTTTGCATTATCTTTGTAACTGAATTTACTGCTGTAATATGATACTGAAACGTATATCCATACTTAATTATAAGAATCTGGAACAAGTTGAGCTCTCATTCTCACCCAAGTTGAACTGTTTTTTCGGACAGAACGGTATGGGGAAAACGAATTTGCTTGATGCCATTTATTTCCTTTCGTTTTGTAAGAGTTCGGGCAATCCCATTGACTCGCAAAACATCCGCCATGATCAGGAATTCTTTGTCATTCAAGGTTTCTATGAAGCTCTTGACGGTACACCGGAAGAGATTTATTGCGGTATGAAGCGCAGGCAAAAGAAACAATTCAAGCGGAATAAAAAGGAATATACCCGCTTGTCCGATCACATTGGATTCTTGCCTTTGGTCATGGTTTCTCCTGCCGACTCGGAATTGATTGCCGGAGGCAGTGACGAGCGTCGCCGCTTTATGGATGTCGTAATCTCGCAGTATGACAAAGAGTATTTGGAAGCTCTGATACGCTATAATAAAGCGTTGGCTCAACGAAATACGTTGTTGAAAAGTGAAGTGCCGGTAGAAGAAGAGTTGTTTCTCATTTGGGAAGAGATGATGGCACAGGCCGGTGAGATTGTTTTCCGCAAGCGGGAGGCTTTTATCAGTGAATTCATTCCTATTTTCCAGTCATTCTATTCTTTTATTTCACAAGATAAGGAGCAGGTAGGGCTGACTTATGATTCGCATGCCCGTGATGCATCCCTGTTAGATGTAATAAAAGCAAGTCGTGTGCGTGATCAGATTATGGGATACTCTCTGCATGGAATTCACAAAGATGAATTGAATATGCTTTTAGGTGATTTCCCTATCAAGCGGGAAGGTTCGCAGGGGCAGAACAAAACCTATCTTGTTGCCCTGAAATTGGCACAGTTTGATTTCCTGAAAAGGACCGGCACTGCAGTACCTTTGCTTCTGCTGGATGATATCTTCGATAAACTGGATGCTTCCCGCGTAGAGCAGATCATCAAGTTGGTAGCCGGTGATAACTTCGGGCAGATATTCATAACAGATACAAACCGGGAACATCTGGATCGCATTCTTCATAAGGTAGGCAGCGATTACAAAATGTTCCAGGTAGATCAAGGAGTCATAACAGAACGGGAGGAGGATGAAGCATGAAGCGTAACGATGCCGAACAAATAGGTAAACTGATACGTACTTTCCTTCGGCAGGAGAGTCTGGAGTCGCCACTCAATGAGCAGCGGCTCATCAACTCATGGGCAGAAATCCTTGGCCCCACTATTGCCTCTTATACCCGCGAACTCTATATCCGCAATCAGATTTTATATGTCCATCTGACTTCTGCCGCCCTGCGTCAGGAACTAATGATGGGACGTGACTTGCTGGTACGCAACCTGAACCGCCACGTAGGTGCGCAGGTAATCACGAATATCATATTTAGATAGTGATTAGTGGTTAGTAATTAGTGATAAACTATCCACTCTCTGTATCTTTAATGCTTTCAATTCTTCTATGGCACGATTGTAATATACAGGCGTTTCCAAGTCTTTATTGTTATGCGCATCTAACCCGATGATAGCAGTACAACCTTCATTGGCGGCAATGTGCCAGAAGTCCGGGCAGGGATAAGTCTGCAAGTCGTGCGCTTCATTATATGCCACATAACCGATATTATATTCCAGCGGAATATGGAAGCGTGCGGCTGTGCGGCAGATATGGCGGCTGATTAACTTACAATGACGGTCGAACTGAGGATATGAGCGCATGAATAAATCCGGGTGGGCCAGACAGCAGAATAAACCACTTTCCATTCCCTCGATGGCACTCTCTTCATAAAGTTCCAGCATATCGAGGTTCTCGGTATGATGCCCGAAGTAAGGGAACTTCTCATCGGTATGGTAATGGTGATTGCCGAACAGGATATAATCCAGTTGATACTCTTTGATTTTCTCTTTCAGCCAATGGATATAGGCGGGAAAATACTCGCATTCCAATCCGATTTTGATACTGATCTGATCCCGGTATTTCTCGCGGAGCGAGTGTAGGCTTTCTACGTATCCGGGTAATTCTTCGGGGAGCATACGCATGTCAGCCACATAATCGGTGTGATACTTCCACGGAGTGTGGTCTGAAAATCCCAGTTCCTGATAGCCGCCTTTGATGGCACTGAGCACGTAGTCTTCGTCGCTACCCGTAGCGTGCATGCAACGGGCAGTATGAGTGTGATAATTTGTTTTCATTGAATTGTTATAATCGTATCCATGCGGATGTCGAATGGCTCCGCAGGCACTTCTTCCACTAATTGAAAAGGAAAACAGATGCCGGCTTTGAAAGCCGTGAGGCGGGGGAGCAGTCGGTCATAATAACCTTTGCCTCTGCCCAGACGGTTACCTGCATTATCGAAAGCTACGCCGGGAACGGCAACAAAGTCGATAGCTGCATAGTCGGTGAAGAGTTCTCCGGTAGGTTCTTCAATACCATAACTTCCTGTTGCCAGGTCTTCGGGACCGGTATAGACACGCAATTCCAGATCGTCACCTACGACAACCGGAAGCAATATCCGCTTTTCACGGCTCCACTTCCGGACAAATTCATGCGTATCGACCTCGTCCTTCAGTGAATAATAGAGCAGGACGATATGTGCCGCCCTGAAAGCCGGGTGGGCTTCCAGGGCGGCAAGAATTTCAGCAGACTGGGATTGATGCGTAGTGGTAAGCCCGTGCCGGGTCTTTAACAATGCCATACGCTTCCGCAGTTCTTTTTTTCTTTCCTTCATCTTTCGTTTCTTCTTTCACAACATCTTCCGGAGCTTTGGGAAATGCTTCGCCGTTCTCCAAAATTTCCAATGCCTTTTGTACGGTAGGATCGCCCTGATTGATATACCTTATATAAGGCTCCCTGCCTAATATATTATAGATAATGTTTCCATAAAGGTTTCTTTCCATCAGCTTGTAGGACTTGTGGATAAGGATATTGCGTCTCTTCACTCCCTTGCTGTCTGCAAAACGGATAAACTGTTCTACGATACCTTGCTGACGAAGATATTTCAGCATGTCTTCTTCATTTTCGAACTCATTCAGTTTAGCCCGGTTGCGGTCGGAATACTGGAAGCTGAACTGTAAAGTCAGTCCTTTATTGAGCACTTCAATCAGATAAGAAGAGGTTCCTGTGGTATCCTGCGGTACGAATACGTCCGGCATAATACCACCACCACCGTAAACGGGACGTCCTAGACGGGTGGAGTAGCGTAAATTCTCGTCCAGCTTGATGCTATCCTTAGAGAAGAATTCACCATGCTCGTAGCGGGTCAGCCAATCCATTTCGTACTTGGCGTCCTTACCATTTTTATACGGACGTTGTATGCAACGACCGGATGGAGTATAGTAGCGGGCAATTGTCAGGCGGATAGCAGAGCCATCGCTGAAGTCAATCGGTTGTTGTACCAATCCTTTTCCGAAGGAACGGCGTCCTACGATTGTACCACGGTCATTATCCTGAATAGCTCCTGCAAAGATCTCACTGGCGGATGCCGAACTTTCATTGGTCAGCACAACCAAAGGCATTTTCTGGCAACTGCCTGTTCCGTTGGCATAATCTTCCATACGGGGATATTTACGTCCTTGGGCATAGACAATAAGTTGTCCTTCCGGTAGGAATTCATTTACCATACGCACGGCAGCCTCCATATAACCACCGGTGTTGTCGCGCAAGTCAATAATAATTCCCTTACAATTCTGATGACTGAGTTGAGCAATAGCATTCAGCAGTTCTACATGAGTAGTACGTCCGAACTTACTGATTTGAATATATCCATAATCATTGCTGAGCATATAAGCTGCATCAATTGTATTCTGTGGAATATCACCGCGGGTGATGACGAAGTCCAGCAAATCTTTTTCTGTAGCACGTTTGACGCTTAGTTTCACTTTGGTTCCTTTCGGGCCTTTCAAAGTGCGCATGGCTTTCTCATTGGTCAGTTTTATTCCGGCGAACAAGCTGTCGTCTACCATAACGATGCGGTCGCCTGCCATCAGTCCTACTTTCTCGGACGGACCGCCTTGAATGACACTGTTCACATGAATAGTATCATCCTGAATGGTGAATTGAATACCGATACCGCTGAAACTGCCTTCCAACTCTGAATTAACTTCCTCCAGATTCTGGGCAGGAATGTAAGTAGAGTGGGGGTCTAACTCAGCCAATATCTGTGGCATTGCTTTTTCCACAAGGTCCGTCATGTTGACGGTGTCTACATACTGGTCTTCAACAACCCGTAACAAAGCATTCAGCTTGTTGGATGAGCCATTAATAATGCCCAGCGTATTTCCGGCGAAATGCCTGGCATAAAATGTTCCGATCAGAATTCCCATTACCACGCTGATTGCAATGACGAGCGGAGTAAAGCGGGAAGAGTTTTTTGTACTCATATCTTTTAGTTGTTAGCTACGAGCTACAAGCTACGGGTAGTGGCTGTATGCTTCGCAGATTTTAGTTTATTGTTTGTTTAAGGTTCTTGTTCACTGCTTGTAGCTTGTATCTTGTAGCCTGTAGCTACATATACTACCTCGATACCTGCACGCTTCAAAAGTTCGATACCGTCTTCCAAACGGTATTTCTCGGAGTAAACCACTCGTTTGATACCTGCCTGGATAATCAGTTTTGAACATTCGATGCATGGCGAAGCGGTGACATACATAGTAGCACCGTCGCTGCTATTGTTAGAACGTGCTATCTTCGTGATTGCATTCGCCTCGGCATGCAACACGTAAGGTTTGGTAACGTTATTATCGTCTTCACATACATTTTCAAAACCGGCAGGCGTTCCGTTATACCCGTCAGAAATGATCATTTTATCTTTGACGATGAGTGCACCTACCTGGCGGCGTTTACAATATGAATTTTCCGCCCAGATACTTGCCATACGTATATAACGCTTGTCCAGCGCTTCTTGTTTTTCTTTAGCAGAACCTTCCATAGTTTTAATTACCTGAGTTACGTTGTGGCGCGAAAGAGATGAACTTTACAGTCTGTCCCTCTTTGTAATAAATATATAGATTCTTATTATCTCCTCCATATTTGAATGCACTCTTTAGTCCGTCCATAAAGGCTTTACCTAAATACTTATCTGTGTCAGTGCCACCTCCGCTTTTTATGGTAATCTTCAATTCACGGTTGTCTCCATTCGCATTCCAGTCTCCATTGACGGAAGCGCTGGTGGCTTTTCCGGTGAAAGTTCCGCCCGCTGTACCGTTTACCTCAGCACCTTCAAACACTAAAGTGTAATTATCTCCTGCAATGGTCTTAAAACTCTTTTCTCTTGCATCCTGGTCTCCTTGCCAGAAGTCGTACATCTTGTTTTGTCCTTCCACTGCAATGTAAGTCATGTACCAGGTCTTTCCGGTGAAGATGTCAATGACATCGTCTTCCTGCTCACAAGCGCTCAATACGGGTACGAAGAGAGCAACTAACAGTAGCTGTATATAGGTCTTCATCTTTTTCATTTCTTTATTCCATTTCTTATTAATAATGCATCAATAGTTGGTTCTTGTCCGCGAAAGCGTTTGTATAGTGTCATCGGATGTTCTGTTCCTCCTTTGGAAAGAATGTTTTCCCGGAAGGAAGCGGCTACTTCCGGATTGAAGATTCCTTTTTGTTTAAACAGTGAGAAAGCATCTGCATCCAGAACTTCCGCCCATTTATAGCTGTAATACCCGGCAGAATAACCTCCGGCAAAGATATGCGAGAACTGTGTACTCATACAGGCGTCTTCTACTACAGGAAGAATCTGTGCTTTCTTCCATGCCTCTTTTTCGTAAACCTTCACGTCACCATCAAATGGGGCAGTACGGGTGTACCATGCCATATCCAGTAATCCAAAGCTAACCTGACGCAGGCAGGCATAAGCGGCATCGAAATTAGAAGAATCTACAATGCGCTGTACCAGTTCGTCCGGGATGAGTTCTCCAGTCTGATAATGTCTGGCAAATGTGTGAAGGAACTCTTTTTCAATAGCGAAGTTCTCCATGAATTGAGAGGGAAGTTCCACAAAGTCCCAATATACATTTGTACCGCTCAGGTTTTCATAAGTGGAATTCGCGAACATGCCATGCAGGCTATGCCCGAACTCATGCAGGAATGTCTCCAGTTCACCAAATGTCAGTAAGGCGGGTTTGTCTTTTGTCGGCTTGGTGAAGTTCATCACAATAGATATGTGCGGACGACTGTTTTCACCGGTTGCCTCGTCAATCCATTGTTCTTTATAAGAAGTCATCCATGCGCCTGCACGTTTACCGTCTCTGGGATGGAAGTCCGTATAGAGTACGGATAGGAATTTACCGTCTTTGTCAAATACCTCGTATGCATCCACATCCTTATGATATACCGGAATATCACTGTTTTTCTTGAACGTAATGCCATACAAGCGGGTAGCCAGACCGAATACCCCTTCTTTTACCTTGCTCAGTTCAAAATAGGGACGGAGCATTTCATCATCTATCTGGAATTTCTGGTCTTTCAGTTTATGGGAATAATAAGACCAGTCCCAAGGCATCACCGTGAAGTCACTGCCTTCCAGTTGGCGTGCCAAAGCCTCTACCTCTGCATATTCTTGCTTGGCGGTGGGAGTATAGGCATCCAGTAGCTGATCCAGCAGTTTATATACATTGCCGCTGTTTTCTGCCATTCGCTCTTGCAGGTTATATTCAGCAAAACTGTTGTATCCCAAAAGTTGCGCAATAGCCAGGCGGGTATTAACGAGCTTCTTTACAATCTCCAGATTGTTGGTTTCATTGTCATGGGTACATTTGGTATTATATGCCATATAAAGCTTACAGCGCAAATCGCGGTTGCTGGCATACGTCATAAACGGGCTATAACTGGGTGCTTGTAAAGTGAATACCCATCCTTCCACACCTTTTTCTTTGGCAGTTTCTGCGGCTGCATCAATGGCGCTTTGCGGCAAGCCGGCAAGTTGTGCAGGGTCTGTCAGTACCAGTTTATAGTCGTTGGTTTCTTTCAGGTTGTTTTCTCCGAATTGCAGGGTTAGCAAGCTGAGTTCTTTGCTCAGAGCACGATATTGCTCTTTGGCTTCTCCTTCGAGGTTGGCTCCACTGCGAACAAAACTATTATATACCTTCTCCAGTAGCTTGTTTTGCTCGGGAGTAAGATTAGCCTGGTCTTTCTGGTCATACACTGCCTTAATGCGTGCAAATAACTTCTCATTCAGAGTGATGTTATTGCCATGTTCGCTCAGCAATGGCATGATAGATTTTGCCAGTTCCTGCATGTCATCGTTGGTTTCTGCACTCAGTAGATTGCCGAATACAGTGCTGACCTGGTTCAACAGTTCGCCGGACTTCTCGTAAGCAGCTACTGTGTTGGCGAATGTAGCCGCTTCCGGATTATTGGTGATCGCATCAATCTCCGCATTGTGACGATTGATACCTTCACGAATGGCGGGTTCATAATGTTCGGTCTTTATCTTTTCAAACGGGATGGTACCGTGAGGCGTAGAATACTTTTCAAAAAAAGGGTTTTGAGCCTGTATTATATTCATAAAGCAGAGTAATGTTAGCGTTAGTTTTAATTTTATCATACTTACTTAGGTTCGGTAAAAATAATCTAACTGCAAAAGTGCAAAAAAAATAGCTGATTTAATGAATAACCCGTTGTATTTTAACAAAAAACAGGCAACCTCGTAGAGATTGCCTGTTTTAAATATTATTTTGTACTCTGCTTATTAGTTGTTAACTGAAGCCATGTGAGCGATCAGGTCAAGAACCTTGTTAGAGTAACCGATTTCGTTGTCATACCAAGATACAACTTTTACGAAAGTATCAGTCAAAGCGATACCAGCTTTTGCATCGAAGATAGAAGTACGAGCGTCACCCAAGAAGTCAGAAGAAACTACTGCATCTTCAGTGTAACCCAGGATACCCTTCAATTCGCCTTCTGAAGCTTCTTTCATAGCAGCACAGATTTCAGCGTAAGTAGCCGGTTTAGCCAAGTTAACTGTCAAGTCAACTACAGATACGTCCAAAGTCGGAACACGCATAGACATACCAGTCAATTTGCCGTTCAATGCAGGGATTACTTTACCTACAGCTTTAGCAGCACCAGTAGAAGAAGGGATGATGTTGCCAGAAGCAGCACGACCACCTCTCCAGTCTTTCATAGAAGGACCGTCAACTGTCTTCTGAGTAGCAGTTGTAGAGTGAACTGTAGTCATCAAACCATCCAAGATACCGAACTTGTCGTTCAATACTTTAGCGATAGGAGCCAAACAGTTAGTAGTACAAGAAGCGTTAGATACGAATTGAGTACCTTTCACGTATGTTTTTTCGTTTACACCGCAAACGAACATCGGGGTGTCATCTTTAGAAGGAGCAGACATTACTACATATTTTGCACCAGCTTCGATGTGAGCTTGAGCTTTGTCTTTGCTCAGGAACAAACCAGTAGATTCAACTACGTATTCTGCACCTACAGCATCCCATTTCAAGTCAGCCGGGTTTCTTTCTGCAGTGATGCGGATAGCCTGGCCATTAACGATCAATTTGCTGTTTTCAACATCTGCTTCGATTGTTCCGTCGAACTGACCGTGCATAGTGTCATACTTCAGCATGTAAGCCAAGTAGTCAACCGGGCAAAGGTCGTTAATACCAACGATTTGGATATCGTTTCTTTTCATTGCAGCGCGGAATACGAAACGTCCGATACGTCCGAATCCATTAATACCTACTTTAATCATTTTGTTTAAACTTTTAAGGGTTTTATAATATTTGTTCAAATATCTCTCTTCTCTTGCGCATTTATTTCTGAAATGCGGTGCAAAAGTAAGAAAATGTTTTTATATTCGCACTTAATTTTATAATTAAATAATGGAAGTGATGGGAAAAAGTTCATTTTTACAAGATTTTAAATCATTTGCCATGAAAGGCAATGTGATAGACATGGCTGTCGGTGTAATCATTGGTGGCGCGTTTGGTAAAATTGTATCCTCTGTTGTGGCAGATATTATTATGCCGCCTCTCGGCCTGTTGGTGGGAGGTGTGAACTTTACGGATCTGAAGTGGGTGATGAAACCTGCCGAAGTTGTGGACGGTAAAGAGATTGCCGCCGTAACCTTGAATTATGGAAATTTCCTGCAAGTGACGTTTGACTTTCTTATTATCGCTTTTTCTATTTTCCTGTTCATCAAATTGCTGACCAGGCTGACGGCTAAGAAGGAAGAAGAAGCTCCTGCAGCGCCTCCTGCTCCTCCTGTACCCAGCAAAGAAGAGGTCTTGCTGACGGAAATCAGGGATATCTTGAAAGAAAAAAAATAGAAAGAATAATCTGTCACATACCAGCTCCGTGTCTGGTCCATACCAACTCCCTACCAAGTCCAAGTGTATAGGTACGGAGTTGGTACGGACTTGATGTGGAGTTGCTTGGCTATCAAATTCATTAATTATGTTATGAAATATAGATTTTCTGGCTATTATTCCCGTTATTTTCTTACTTTTTTCTACTTTTGCAAATCATTTTAATTAAATCCATACAGATTATATGCAAGAAAAGATTGTCATTCTTGATTTTGGTTCACAGACTACACAGCTTATAGCCCGTCGTGTCCGTGAATTGAATACATATTGCGAAATTTTACCTTACAATAAGTTCCCAAAGGGGGATGAAAGTGTAAAGGGGGTTATTCTTTCGGGCAGCCCGTTCTCTGTATACGATGAAAGTGCGTTTAAAACAGATTTGAGTGAAATTCGTGGGAAATATCCTGTTCTGGGGATCTGTTACGGTGCGCAATTTATCGCTTATACCAATGGAGGCAAGGTGGAACCTGCCGGAAGTCGTGAATACGGACGTGCACATTTGAGCTCTTTTGACAAGGACAATGTGCTGTTCAAGGACGTGAAGGAAAATACACAGGTGTGGATGAGTCACGGAGACACAATTACGGTTATCCCTTCCAATTTCAAAAAAATAGCTTCGACGGATAAGGTGGCGATTGCTGCTTATCAGATAGAGAACGAAAAGGTGTGGGGCGTACAGTTCCATCCGGAAGTATTTCATAGCGAAGATGGCACGCAGATGCTGAAGAATTTCGTGGTGGATGTTTGCGGTTGCAAACAGGACTGGAGTGCTGCTTCCTTTATTGAAACGACGGTTGCCGAATTGAAGGAGCAGTTGGGGGACGATAAAGTGGTTCTTGGTTTGAGCGGTGGTGTGGATTCTTCCGTAGCTGCTGTATTGCTGAATCGTGCTATCGGCAAGAATCTGACTTGTATCTTTGTAGATCACGGCATGCTGCGTAAGAACGAGTTCAAGAATGTACTGCACGATTATGAATGTCTCGGTCTGAATGTTATCGGTGTGGATGCCAGTGCTAAGTTCTTTGCAGAACTGGCAGGTGTAACGGAGCCTGAGGAAAAGCGTAAGATCATAGGCAAGGGATTTATTGAAGTGTTCGATGAAGAGGCCCATAAGATTAAAGATGTGAAATGGCTGGCACAGGGTACGATCTATCCTGACTGCATCGAATCTCTTTCTATTACCGGTACGGTTATTAAGAGTCATCATAATGTAGGTGGTTTGCCTGAAAAGATGCACCTGAAACTTTGTGAGCCGCTTCGCTTGTTGTTTAAAGATGAGGTTCGCCGTGTAGGTCGCGGATTGGGTATGCCTGAACATCTGATTACTCGTCATCCTTTCCCCGGACCGGGTTTAGCTGTGCGCATCTTAGGTGATATTACTCCGGAAAAAGTAGCTATTTTGCAAAATGCGGATGATATCTTTATTCAGGGCTTGCGTGACTGGAAAGTGAAAGATGCTGATGGTAGCGAAACTTCTCTTTATCATCTGGTTTGGCAGGCAGGCGTTATCCTACTCTCCGTGCAATCAGTAGGTGTGATGGGAGATGAACGTACGTATGAACGTGCTATTGCGCTGCGCGCTGTGACTTCTACGGATGCTATGACGGCAGATTGGGCACATTTGCCTTACGAATTCCTGGGTAAGGTTTCCAATGATATTATTAATAAGGTGAAAGGGGTGAACCGGGTAACCTATGATATTTCGTCAAAACCGCCTGCAACGATAGAATGGGAGTGATCGATATATAAAAATCCCCGGGATATTTAATGTTCCGGGGATTTTTGTGTTATGTTATCATTCAGGAATATCTTCTTCTTTGTCATCAACCTCTTTTTCTTCCGGGGCATTCTTACCACGTAAATATACGGATGGAGATACACCGAACTGTTTCTTGAAGCATTTGCTGAAATAGAATGGGTCTTCGATACCTATCTTATAAGATACCTCTGCCACTGTATAACGATTTTCAAGTAAAAGTTCAGCAGCTTTTTTCATGCGGATGATGCGCATGTACTCATTGGGGGAATAACCGGTTATTCCACGCACTTTGCGATAGAAGGTGGAACGTCCCAGCCCCATCACTGAAGCAAGGTCATCTACGGCGAATTCACTGTTACTAATCTGTTCTTCCAGAATAGCCTGAAGCTTATCGGCAAATTGTTTATCTTTCTCTGACGTACAGATAGCAGGCGTAATCATTCCCGGATCATCCGAGAATTTCTTCCGCAACTTTTCACGTTGCTTTATCAACTGGAATGCTCTTGCCAGTAATAGCTTGGGACTAAACGGCTTGGTGATGTATGCATCCGCTCCACTTTCCACGCCTTTCAGGTGATTTTCTGCCGAACTCATGGCTGTCAATAAAATGATGGGGATGTGGCTAGTATCGAAATCATTTTTAAGCTTCTGGGTAACTTCGAAACCTGTGAGGCCTGGCATCAGTACATCGCAGATGATGAGATCGGCATCGTATGTACGTGCACGTTCCAGACCAGAAAGACCGTCTGCTTCAGTAACAACTTCAAAATAAAGTTTGAATTCTTCTTTCAAGAATTCGCGTACGTCGTTGTCATCCTCTATGATGAGCAATTTGTACTGGTTCGAAGGTTCTTTTTCCTTTGTTACATTTACTTCCAGGGTGCTTTCTTCTTCGTTGTTTTCCGGTTTATATGCTTTCTCTTCGAGGAAGGCGTCGTGAGGAATGAGAAAGTCTTTTTCTTCGTATGCACTGGTGTCGATGGGGAGGGAGACTGTGAAGATGGAGCCTCCTCCTTGGTTCTCATCATAATTGATAGTCCCTTTATGGACATTTACCAGTTCGTGTGTCAGATGTAGTCCTATCCCTGTACTATTGCTTGAAAAGTTACTTTGCATGAAGCGTTTGAACAATTCTCCCCGTTTTTCTTTGGCAATACCGATTCCTGTGTCAGCTACAGAGATTTCCAAGCATTTCCTGTCCTCATCGACGATAGCTGAAAGGATGACTTTGCCGTTGCTCGGGGTGTACTTGAAAGCATTGGACAGGAGATTGTAGACAACTTTGTCCAGATTCCCTTTGTCGATGAACATCTTGTAGGAAGCCGCTGAAGGCTGAAAGCGGAAATCCATATTCTTGGATGTCGCAGTATCCTTGAAGCTCAGGAATATTTCATGAAGAAAGCCCATGACATCTGTTTCTTCCAAGGAGAGAGCAAGCTTGTTGTTCTGCATCTTCCGGAACTCCAACAGTTGGTTGATGAGACGGAGCATACGTTGGGTGCTCTTGTTCATCACTTTCAATGAATTGACCATTTCCTTGGGGATTTTGTCTATGCTCTGTATCTTTTCCAATGCTCCTTGAATTAGGGTTAAGGGAGTACGGAATTCGTGTGAGATGTTTGTAAAGAATACGAGCTTGTATTCCGTCAATTGTTTCTCTACTTGTATTTTGTTGCGCAAGAGGTTGAAATTACGTATCAGCCTGTAGGTGACGTACAATATGACTGTCAGCAAGAGGGCATAGATAAGGAATGCCCAAGTGGTTTTCCAAAAGGGAGGAGTGATGGTAATCTTCAGAATAGCTTCCTGATCGCCCAAAATACCGGTGGCATTACAGATTTTTACGTGCAGACTGTACTTGCCCGGTGGTAGATTTTTATAGGATGCAAAGCTGAGTGGAGAGGGTTTGCTCCATTCTTTATCATAGTTCTCCAACCGATAGGTGTAGGTGTAGCTGTTGGTTTTTGAGTAATCGAATGTGGTGAAGTCTATTACAAATGATCTCTGAAAGTGCTTCAGTTCTATTTCGTCTGTGTACATCATAGCGCTGGAGAGGGGGGAGTCGGGGGCACCCGGGCGCATGGATATTCCGTTCACCTGAAGGTTGGTGAAGGTGATTGAGGAATTGAGTACAGAATTGTTTCCCATTTGTTCGGGGTTGATGACCAACAAACCGTAGTTGGTACCGAACAGTAGACTGCCGTTTTTACTGACGCACGAGCTATTGTCGCTGTAGACGTTACCCAATGTGTAGGCCGAGAAGAAGTAATTATCAAAAGCTTGCGTTTCGGGATTGAAGCGGGAGATACCGTATTCGGTGGCAATCCATAGGTTGCCTTGCTTATCTTCAGCGATGGCTTGAACCATATCGTTGACGAGGCCGTTACTGGTGCCGTAATGTTTGAAGGTAAGGTTGTGATAATCGGTGCCGGGGATGCACATACTAAGGCCGCCACCGGAGGAACCAATCCATATCCGGTTCTGTGTGTCTTGGTAGATGCACTTAATTTCGTTACTGCGCAGTTTTCCGTTGTTGTAATTATAGGTCAGGTAGTTTTGCGGGTCAGCTTGCAGGGAATCGGGGGAGAAGACGTAGACTCCGTCACTATTTCCTACCCATATCCAACCGTTCGAATCTTCGATGATGGCGCGCGTGCGGCGTTGTCCGAAAGTTTTGGTGAAAAAGTGGCGGAAGGTGTATCTGTTGTTCTCTTTGATGGCAAGGTCCAATCCGCCGCCGAAGGTGCCTATCCACATGCGACCTTTGCGGTCACAGTAGAGGGTAAAGATATGGTTGTTACTAATGGAATGGGCATCGTTGGAGTGGTTGACATACCATTTTCCGCCAATGCAGAGACCTTCGCCACGGCTACCCATCCACAGGGTGCCGTCAAGGTCTTCGGCCATGGCATAGATGTTGGAGTTGTAATGAACTTCTTTTTTCTGTGTATTGATCAGCGGGTCGTAGGTATAGACACCACCACCACGGGTACCGATACAGATGTCATCGTTCTTGAGGCGGGTAATCATGCGGACGGTATTGGAGCGGTCAGACAGAGAGATGGCTTCAGGGTAAATGCGTTTGATGCCTTCGTTCAGGATAGTAAGACGGGCAATACCGGCGTATTCAGAACTGACCCAGATAGCACCGGAACTGTCTTCCATGATGTATTGCAGATAGTTGGAGCTGATGTGGCTGAAGCCGTCAATCTGGAAGTCGAAGTGCTGGAGCTCTTCTGTGATAGTGTTGTAGGCGAAGAGCCCGTTGCCGTAGGTGGAGATCCAGATAATGCCCCGGGAGTCGTGTACAATGTGGTAGCGTTCCATGTCCACATAGTTCAATTTATCGGGAGGGGAGAGACGGAAGGTTTTAACAGCATGGGTGGTGGCGTTGACATACCATACCTGGCCGGTGTTGTTGTAGATCCAGAAGTCCCCCCGATTATCCGTCAGCACATTGCCGTTACGGATGTCGAGATTCGGATGTCGGCTGATGCGTTGAGTTTTCATGTCGAATAGATAGCCGCCGGTGTTGGTGAAGATGACCCACTCGTTTTGCAGGCGGAGTGTGCCATACAGAGTGATGCCGCCTTCGCCACGTGGCAGGCTGGCGGAGGTTGCGGTGGGTGCACTACCGCTTTTACGGTTGATGATGCCATCGGTAGAGAGAAAAAAGATATCTTTTTCGAAGCTCTGTGCGGCGAAGGCATTGTTGTTGTCGACAATGACAGTCTGTGCACTGCTGACGAGGGCTACGCCGTGGTCAGTACCTATCCAGATGTTGCCGTGTGGGTCGGGATAGACATAGGCCACGCTGTCCGAAGGTAGGTTTCCGTTGGATTTCTTGTAAGCAACGGATGAAAAATCACCATTGTGGTAGGTGATGAGTCGGCAGCCGTTGCGACTGTTCCACAACCATATATCTCCATTGGGAGCTTCGGCTTTACGATCGTAGTGCTGGCGGTATTCGCCGCGGCCGGTGAAGTCGACGAAACGTTCTGTCTTCAGGTCGTAACAGTTGAAGAATTCACCGGAGGTTTCAAGCCACAGGAAGCCGTTACGGTCTTCGCTGATGGAACGGACGTGGTTAGAGGAGAGGGAGAGGCGTCCGGATTGAGTATCGCCTTCGGGCAGGAGGGTGACGAAGGTATTGCCGTCGTAGCGGCTGAGTCCGTTCAGGGTTCCCATCCATATAAACCCTTTGCTGTCCTGGAATACATAGCAGACGGAATTATTGGCAAGCCCGTCGGTAGTGGTCATATGGGTAGAACGTACTTCTACAGAGGCTGAGGTGTTAAGAATGGAGAGCAATAAGTACAGGCACGCAAGCATTAAGTGCTTTTTCATATTTCATAGATTTTGGTACGTAACAAAAATAAGGAAAAAAGCGCATTAAAGACCAACTTTAATGCACTTTTAAGGTTTATTCCATGTGGAATACTTCGGGCAAGGGTATGGTTACCGGGGAATTATCCGGATTTACTTCCATGATGTCCGCCATGTAATCCCACCATTTTTGTACAATGGGATTAGCTCCCATATCCTGCGAGGATTCTTCGCCCCGAGTCTTCTGGCAGGCAAAGAGGATGTTGGTGTCGCGGTCCCAATAGATGGAGTAGTCGTATACTCCGCCATCGGATAACATCTTTTTCAGTTCGGGCCAGATGGCTGCATGTCTTTTCTCGTATTCCTTTTCGAAGCCGGGCTTCAGGAACATTTTAAATGCTTCTCTTTTCATGATATATTATTCTTTAGAGGATTAATCGGGTTTACTTACGCTGAAAATGGGTGCCTGGGTCTTCTGTTCAGTACGGTAATACTGAATGGCACTGTCGTTCATTTTAGGATGCTGTTTATTTAGCAGGTTGATCATTTCAGCTCCTGCCCAGATTACAGGACCATAGCCGTGTGCGGCATACACATTGACCGGGCGGTAATAGTAAAATGCAGGATCGAATGCCATTCCGGTGCCCACACAGGTGCCTTCTACCTGTCCTTCTGCATTGATCTGTGTAGAAACGGCATGCCAACCGAGTTGAGCTACGGGACCGTAAGCCATTGCATCGAGCCAACCTTGGTTAATGGCGTGGGAGATGCAATAAACATAGATAGCAGTTGCTGAAGTTTCCAAATAGGAATCGTTACGATCTAACAGTTGATGCCAGAATCCTTCGCCACTTTGAAGAGCAGCCAGTCCGCGGACGTGTTCACGAAAGAGGTTCATGAGCTTTTCACGCTGGGGATGGTTGGTCGGCATTACGTCCAGCACTTCAGTCATGGTGAGCAGTGCCCAACCGTTGGCACGTCCCCAGAAGAAGGCAGGATGATCTCCCATACCTTCTACCCAACCGTGACGGAAGAGTTTTTTTTCGGGTACCCACATACGCTCGGCAAATTGGAAGATTTGACGAACGGCTTCGGCCAGATATTTGGACTGTTCTTTATCTGCCATACGAGAGTACCAGGCTACGGGAGGAACGCCCATGAACATATCATCTAGCCAAAGCGTGTTGAGTTGTGGACGGATGCGGGCAAAGGTTCCGTCGGCAAGGCGGTATTCTTTGTTTAGAATGAAATCGAGATAATTATCTATTAAAGGATAGAGGTTGAGAGATTTATCTTGCAATTGTGCCTTAATCATAGCAGCACATACGGCACCGGCATCATCAAGTGCATGAGGCGTCAAGATTTGTTTCATTTGTGGGTCGGTAGTACCATTCTTTTCGAGCAGATTACGAAAATGCGGAGCCACTTCGGCGAGAAACTTGAAGCGATCAGTAACATATTTCATGTAAGCTGCGTCTCCGGTGGCTTCGGCGGCTGCCATCATAGCTGAATAAGTAACTCCCCACTCATAACTGGCCAAGCGGAAGGCGCCGCGTTCCAATTGGGCATCGGCAGGCAGGTTACTATAATCAGTGATAACTTTTCCGGTTTTCTCACTGACCACACGGGTATGAGTAGTCTTTTCCAGATAACGGAGAATGCGGTCGATGTCAGTTTTTACTTCAGTAGTAGAAAGAGCTTTATAAGGCACTTTATACTCCGGTTGCAACAGGTGCAGCGGGGTGTTGGAGTCATTGATAGTTTCTTTCTTTTTCTGGGCATAAGTGCCGATACTGAGTAACAGCAAGGTGCCTGTCAGGTAGAATGTCTTTATATTCATACTTTCTTTTAAATACTACATTATATAATTACTTTTTAAATTCATATCCTCTGAAAATTCCTTTCAGATCAGGTCCGAAATAGAAACCGGGTTGTGTCGGTTGGTTGTATGCTACGTTTTGTGTAGCAATACTGATCCTGTAAACCGGATCTTCCAGGAAAGTATGGAAACGGTAATCAGTTGCTATGGGTGATACATAGAGACGTAGTGCCGTATTGTCTTCTGTGCGTAGCAGTACTTCTTCGCGCCAGTCACCCAGAATATCGCCTTGCAGGCAGGGAGTTGCTTTGGTGCCGTTGTTTGATACAACACCTTCGAATGTGACGAGCGGTTTGCAGACGCCGGCTTCCCAATCGTACTTGGATACCACATTCTTGTTCAGCAACTCACGGAGTAAATCGCCGTCCCACCACACAGCCATATTGACAGAGAATGTTTTGATATCGGGATTGACTACTTCTCCCTTGATATTGCGTAGTCCTTTCGATTCCCACGACCACATTTCCACACCGGGGGTCGTTGGGTCAATGTCGGCAGCCATACAACGGCCTACGTCTATTCCGCTTTTCACCTGAAACAATACTTTTCCTGTTGCTGCATCGCGGAAGCTGGAACCGTCGCGCTTATTTTCGTGGCAATCCCACACCTGAAGTCCGGGCATGTCGGGTGAGAACTTCGTCAGATGCATGGCATCTCCGTGTCCCATTCCGGTAGAGTAAAGCCCTTTCCCATTATTATCGATGGCGCAGGAGCCATATATAATTTCGTCACATCCATCCCCATCTACATCTGCTACACGGAGGTTATGGTTGCCTTGTCCTGCATAAGCTTTGTATTCCGGGGTATTACTGTCGAATATCCAACGTTGTTTCAGTTCTTTTCCATTCCAGTCGAAAGCTGCAAGTACAGTGCGGGTGTAATATCCGCGGCACATCACTACACTGGGATGGATGCCATCCAGATAGGCAACAGCTGCCAGGAAACGGTCGCTTCGGTTGGCGCGGTTATCTCCCCAATCTGCTAGATTTCCGCGTGCAGGAACATAATCGATAGTCTGCATAGCGGCACCTGTGCGTCCATTGAAGACGGTGAGGTATTCATTACCCTTCAGGATGCGACCTTGATTGGCAGGGGTACCCGGTTCGCGATAGTCGGCTGCGGCATCCCCGATCACTTTGCCTTGTCCGTCGATAGTCCCGTCAGAAGTCTTCATGATGATCTCCGCACAGCCGTCGCTATCGAAATCATATACCATGAATTGAGTGTAGTGCGCACCTGCACGGACATTGTGTCCCATATCAATACGCCAGAGCCGTTCACCTGTCAATCGGTAGCAATCGAAAAGGACATTTCCAGTATAGCCATCATGGGCATTATCATGTGCGTTCGATGGATCCCATTTCAGAATAATCTCATATTCTCCATCCCCATCGACATCACCAATAGAAGCGTCATTGGGTATATAGGTGAATGCTTGTCCCGAAGGGGTGACCCCATCCGCCGGACGGTCCAGCGGAATATGGATGTATCCTATAGGCGCCTTCGTCGGCAGTGTATAGTTGCCCTCGATATGCCCTGTTTCCACGCCGTTTACAACGGGTTTTACGGTGTACGTAGCTGCTTTCTTTCCTTTATAGGCATCCCGGTAGAAGGTTCCCGTAGTAGCAGGTACTTCGGCTATCTTCTTTCCGTCCCGATAGAGGTTGAATGCTGTGTTCTCGGGGTCGGATGAGAGGTATCTCCAGGAAACAGCTACTTCTGCCGGGTTCTCACGGATGGCTACTACACCACGACCTAACTTTTCCTTTTGTAGCTTTGAATAATCATAAGCTGGAGCGTTCGCCGCGTTGCGGAAGCGGCCGTACGTCACGTTCTCTTCCGTTACATTCTCTACGTTATGTACGTTCTTGATGAATTTCGTAACTTCATCAGCATGCACGTTCTTTATAACGACGTTCTTTGCAGGCAGTTTGGCATCACCTTTCAAATCGTAGATGGCCTCGGTGCGTTCGCAGGTCACGTTAGTCATGTATAGACCATCGATACGGGTGATACGCTCCTCGTAAGTAGGCACCAGATCGCGCCATTGGTAGAGTACATCCGTATCAATTTCGAGTACACGCTGCATCTTGCCTGCTTTCACATTCTCCATGTGGATGTTTTCGATGAAACCTCCCCGGCGGTGATTCGTTTTGGCAAAGAAGAGGCGGAACACGGAGTCTGGTGCTGCGCAATCGTGCATATATACGTTGCGTATGCCGCCCGACATTTCGCTGCCGATGCCCAGTAATGTATGTCCTTTTATAATGTCACAGTTACGGATTACAATATTCTCACATGGGGTATCCAGCCGCCAGGCATCCTGGTTGCGTCCGGCTTTAATAACAACTGCGTCATCTCCCTGATCAAACTTACAATCTTCTATCAGGAAGTTCCGGCTCATTTCCAGATCGACACCATCGTTATTGTGTCCGTGGGCATATACGTCCAGATTGCGAACAATACCGCCATCGCACATATACAAGTGTATGGTCCAAAAGGGGCTTTCACGAATTTTGAACTGATCGAGCAAGACATTCTTACATCTGTTGAAGTGTATCAGGTGCGGGCGAAGATTATTTTCTCCTTTCGCCATCTGTCTTTTCTCTACCGGAACATCCGTTGAGGCCATTGTGTAGAGTTCTGCAAGCGCATCCATGTGTGGTTTGGGGCGTTTAAACCATTTACGCCATGTGTCCATGATGGGTTGCAGTGTTCCGGTTCCGGTGATGGCTACATTTTCACAGTCGAAAGCATACACCAAAGGAGAGTAATTGTAACATTCCATACCTTCCCATGACGTCATCACGGCAGGCAGATAGTCTTCCGGATTGTCTGTGAAGCGCAGTATGGCACCGTCGGATAAATACAGGTTCACATTGCTCATCAGGTGTACGGGACCTGTAAGCCACTCGCCAGCGGGAATCACTACACGGCCGCCACCGGCTTTGTTGCATGCCTTGATGGCCTTAGCGATGGCTTTTGTATTTATAGTCTTCCCTCCTTTTACTGCTCCATAATTTGCGATGGAAAAATCACGATTGGGGAAAATAAATTCCTTTATCGGCTCCATGGCGAAAGGTGCATTGACAGTGACAGTCTTATATTTGGGAGCAGGTATAGCGCCTGATAATCCCAGCGCAATCGCTGCAATGGCAGCTATGCCGACCAAGGATTTAAAACAAGGTTTTTTCATGATATATTTTGTTTTTGATTAATTGCAAAAATACGGCTTAATACGAAATACTTCCATAGAATAATATGCAATATACATGGAAAATCGTGCAAATTACTCGTCCATGGGAATCACTTCCTGCATGTAAATGGCATCCAGACTCCACAGGGCGGCATCGTTTGTGCTGATACTGGTACATTCATCCAGCGGGGCAGGCACCTCGGGCGGAAGTAGAGTTGTGATGCGGAAAGGCGGTGCCGGCGTGTGCTCCAGTCTTGTGAACAAATCCGCCCAAGCCTCCTTTGCCATTTCCGGGTTGCGTGTATGATAAGCAGCGTAGCCCATCAAACGTGAAATGCGAAAACGGCTACGGTTTAGCTCCCATGCCTTCTGTTTATAACGTATCGTATAATCTAACCAGGCATCTTTCCATTCGGGTAGTTCAATCATCCGGAGCATTTCGTTCATCACCTCGAAGCCGCCCATGATACTCATTAAATGATTGGTACTTTCCAGTTTGGGATCGCACTCACTGCTGATGACACCGGTTGCAGGGTCAAAGCCAAGCGCTTTAGGGCCTGTGAAAATCCGGTTGGGCAGGGCGACGATACTCTTCATGCCGGTAATGATTTTATCGCGGTAAGCCACATTGCGAGTGCGTTCCCATTCCGTCATCCAGTTTCCGGCGTATGCCAGCCAGTCGGGACCAATGCGCAGGCGGGCAGGGGCGGTGCAAGGATATTTGCTACGTGGTTGTGCCAGACGCATTGGGTCGAGAGTATAGAGCTTCTGTTCGGCGTCTTTCACCTCGGTCATGAGATCTCCACAGCGTTCGTCCGTAGTGAGATAATAGTAGAAGCGATTCCAGGCAGCCTGACTGATGCGTGCTTCCTTGGCGCCACATCCCCAATGGCTGACGTTGTGACGACTACCCAATCCGGCATTCTCCCCTATGTGGTAGACATCTACCTCGGCTGTATGGCGGGTCATAGCCTCTGCCATACGCCAAATGTCTGCACGTCCTGTGCGCAGAAAATTATACCAAAGCCACATATTGGAGGCCAGTTCTGTATTGTCCCAAGCAAAGCCTCCGATATCGTATCGCCAGGTGTGGCGAACAGGGTCATACGCATGCATGACGTCGCCGTAGTTCCAGAAACCATACCATTTGTTCTGTTCGATGGCCTTTTTGTAGAAGTCGATATAGGCATCCAGACGATCTTCCACCCGGCTGCGGAATGGAGTACTGCGATCCGGAAGGCTCCAGACGCCAAAGGCTTGCTGCGCGTGCAGGTATTCGGGGGTAGGCATCAGTACACCCGGTTCCGAAAGTTGCTTGGCACGGTCGGCAAAAGCCTTTTTCCCGGCATATCCTCCCTGCGGGATCAGGGTGAGCGTAGTAGTGCGGGCAATTCCATAGGGTGTGCTCAAGCCTTCCTGAACATCCTCGTAACTGGCATTTAAATCGTGCGTTACATTATCGTAGTGGCGCAGATCCATGGGTTCGGCATCGGGACTCCATAGCCAGGCGGTAAGGGTAGCTGCGGGAGTCTTCGTCTCGGAGATTTCTATGGCCGAGGGATAAGACTGCCAGAAGTCGTGCAGGCAAAGCCCCAGTCCACCACTGACGTCGCCGGCAAAAGCATATCCTTCACTGCGCGTGCCGGAGAAAGTGCCTATCCAGGGATTCGTGTCATTGGCCCGTTTACGGATGGAGAAAGCATCCGCAGTGAGCTGAGACAAGCGATAGGTGTTCCATGATGCCCAGTTGTCCAGCAGTGAGCGATTTTTTTCATCAAAAGTTTCATAAGGCGGGATGCGTTTCCCTTCCATCTGTTGTTGCTGCAGGGAGACTTTCTTATCCTTGCTGGCATTTTTATCTGTCACATCCCGGCCGGAGTTCCTGTTCGCCGCATTGCCTAATGTCAGCACACGACGCCCTACTAATGGCTGCACAGGTTCGCTCCACACTCCACCGTCAGCACAGGAGAAGGCTATGTGGCGGTTGTAAAGTGCTTCACGCATAGGCACGTCGAAGCGGATGCCCAAAGCACGAATGAAATCCTGGTTCTGGTCTCCATCGAACAGGAAGCTGTGCACCATCTTCATCTGTTCACTTCCACCATAGAAATAGAGACGTACCACAAAGGGCAGCCATTCGCGTCCGTCTTTATTCTTATGTACGCCCTCCAGTTTTATCAGCGTGCGTATAGCACCGCAACGCTCTACCGTCGCTGATTTCACTTCGCTCACATAGTTACTGAAAGATACCTGCGAAGTGCTTTCAAGAACGGGCGTGCTTTGTGTGCTACATATCAGGCGTGCTTTTTCGCCCACCTTCACCCCCTTATATAGCAGACTGTCTATCAGGAATTCACCTTGACGGGGAATGTAAACCGAAATCACTCCTGTTTCTATCAGAATGTTCCGTGGCGTCTCGGTGACGGAAACGGATGCTTGATCGTCGGGATTTGTAGTTCTTGCCTTTTTTACCGACTTCTTTTTTGCCAGTTCAAGTGTCGCCCCCTCTGTTCCGGCGGGGATAACGCCTGCTACTCCGCTCCATTTCACCGAACCGTCCGGCCAGTAGGCCAGCACCCAAGTGTCGATTGGTATGTTTTCACCATTTACGGTGGTTAACTGTAAAGTGCTTTCAGGAGAGATTTTGCCTTTCTCAAAAGGTACACCGAAGCTGACCGCTTTGTCCATTTCGGGAGTGCTGCCGATCCATTGCAAAGGCACAGCGGGGTTTTCTTGCAGTGAGCACTTGTAGCGGAAGTTGGTAATGCGGGTGCGCGATAGGGTGGTGCGGAAGCCAAACCAACCTTCAGTCAGTGGTTTGACATCCCTGAAATCCACCAGACGCTTTCCGTCTATATAATAACTAACCCTATTATTCTCGTTCGTAATTTTAATATGATACCAGTGGTTCGCTTTCAGCAAATGCTCTGCATCGGTATATTCTTTTAAGACCGCAGGGCGGGCCTGAGGGTCGGTGATGCCTGCTTCATTGCCATCATAGCGACGGAAGCGTGTAGTGGAGTTGTGGTTTCCGCCATATCCCATATAATAAAGCTGCAGGGAGTAGCAGTTCAGGAATATTCCGTTGCGCCACTTCTCGCGTTTCCATAAGTTGTCCGGATGTTTCGGGTCAGAAGCCATCCAGAAGCAATTTAAATCACTCAGGCGGTCTTTTCCCGTTTCACTGACTACGCAGGCATCGTATTCAATGGTGACTTTGCCGCTCATCTTTTCCTTTCTCCAGAGAGTCAGCCCTTTTGGGGAGACAATCTCAACTGTATCTCCCCGGAACGTTACTTTGTAATCGGGCGATTCCGACTCCACTTTCCAGAATTTGTGAAACTGGCGGGCATTTAAGCCGGAAATCTGGTTATTTTTCTTCTCATAGGATTGAGAAAAAGCATATATACTCCCGCAAAGCAGGAGTATATACATAACCATTTGTTGTTTTATATAACAATTCAACCTTATTGCCATAAGTTTTCTTTAAACTCTATTTCCACAATGCGTAATTCGTGCCTGGTCTTGTCTCCATCCTTAGCTTTATATAAATCCAATTCATTGGCGACGGGAGCAGCTACCTCAACTATTTGTCCGAAGGCGTCCCCTTCTTTGCTGGCCCCTTTCAAGCGAATGGTAATCTCGTTGGTCAATACAGGTTTTACTTTCAAATGAACATATCCCAGACTTTTTTCTGTTTCTCCACTCCAGATCAGTTCGTCACCTGCATAGATTTCCAGCGGATAACTGCGCAAACGCCATCCGGTCAGTTTCAGGCAAACTTCATCCACCCGTGCGGCACGTTCCAATTGGTAAGTGATCCAGGCTGTATTTGCCCTTCCGTCATTTTTCCACTCGCTCAATTCGTTATCATCGAAACTATTGATAGTGCTTTCATTATTTGCACCGGCGACAGCAGATAAGATGCCAACATCTACTTTCGTATCTTTATAAGAAGGTGTTAATGGAGTTTCTCCACGGGTTAATCTGCCTTCCAGTTCATTGCCGGGGATATAGCTGCTTAATCCATCTTTTACTTCTATGGGCGATGATGAGAAGCTGATTTCAGCAGATTTTAAACCCTCGGCTTTTGCAGTCACGCGAACTGTACCGGCAGTTGTCAGAGAGCGGATGAGTGCGCGGTTGATACCACATTCTACCGGCAAATCTTTTGAAAGAATAAAATTGTCTTTTCCCTGTGCGATACCACCACGCCATTCGGCAGGTCCTTCCACATCGAAATGTATCAGGTCATTGGCCAACGGACAACGTCTGCCATCTTTATCCATTACTTCTACCTGAAGCAATACCATATCTGCACCGTCTGCTTTCCATCCATTAGGACTCTGAATCAGGCTCAACTTTATTTGCTCCGGTTCACCGGCTGTCTGTAAGTGGGTGCGACAGCATTCTGTTCCGTTTTCATCATAGCCCACTGCTTCCAATTTACCGGCTGCAAATGCTACGTTTTCAAAAGTATATAAGAAATGGTGGTCTCTATTACCATATCCTAAGGATGTTCCATTCAGGAATAATTCCACTTTCTCTGCACTGGAAACTACATAGACCGGTTTCACTATACCTTCTTTATAATTCCAATGGCCAATGATATGGATACGTGGATTTTCTATATCTACCCAACCGTCCCACATCACCTGATGCGCAAAGAAAGGATCTTTGGGAATGCGCATGGCATCAGTTACCCCGCTACGACGATAATTTTCTACCCCGCGGAAATGAGTATTGGTATCAGAGAAGATGATCTTTACTCCACCTGAACTAACACGATCCCCGGTTCCCGGGCGTTCACGCCAATAGTCGAACCAGCGAATTATATTTTCTATCGTAAATGAATCCTGATTATGATTGTAAGCGCGTGCGTCTACTTTCTTCTGGATTTTATTGGTTGCAGCGGATCTGAAAGAATTGTTCCCTTCTCCATTCTTATGATAGGGGTAAGAGTATTCGTCCCAATACTTGCGTAATCCTTCATCGCGACAATATTCCATGGCCCACATCGGGTGATGTTTACTCTTATTGATATAAAGCATTTCTCCACCATATTCGGCTTCGCGGATATCAAGCATTTCACGTGAACCGATGGCACGGCCGCCATGAGGGTCATATTTATCGCGTATCGCTTTCATCTCTATCATGTGTTCCCGACTGATAGACTCATTTCCACATTCGTAAAACAGGATACTCGGATTATTACGGTTGTAAATGATAGCATCACGCATCAGTTCAGTCCGTTGTCCCCATTGGCGTCCTTCACGGTCTTTTTCTGCATCACCGGCTTGCATTGCCTGGATCAGCCCCACGCGGTCACACGATTCAATATCCTGTTTCCATGGAGTGATATGCATCCAGCGAACCAAGTTGGCATTATCTTCCACCATCAATCCATTGCTATAGTCACTCAGCCATGCCGGAACGCTCATTCCTACTCCCGGCCATTCATTGCTGGTACGTTGGGCAAATCCCTTCATCTGGATTACGCGATCATTCAGCCATATCATACCTTTCCCAAAGCGAGTTTTGCGGAAACCTGTCCGGGTAGCTACTTCATCTATCTTTTTACCGTCTGCCCATAAACTTGTTTTTACGGTATACAGGTAGCCATATCCCCAACTCCAGAAATGTAAACCGTCCACTTCTGCAGCTGCTTTTAAGGTTACTGTTTCTCCGGGTTTCACTAAAGTCTGAGTACCGTCGAATACTTTGATTGTTTTACTGTCACGGTCTATCAACTCAACTTTATAGGCCACTTGCTTGGCACGTTTGTACTCGTTCTTTATCTCGGATTCCGCATGGATTACCGCTTTGCGGGATTTTACACGAATATCTTCCGCGTAGATATAGACACCCGTGGTTTGCAGATTACTGTATAGAGGTAGAGTCTGATATAATTTATCTGTAACATGTAGCCATACATTCTTAGGAATACCACCATAATTGGCATTGAAGTTACGGTCGCTCCACTGATATTTGGTGTTGGTAGCGCGTTCCTTGTAATTCCAGTCATTATCAATGCGGAGGGCTATTACATTTTCCTCTCCATATTTTATATAAGGAGTCAGGTCGAAACCAACAGCCATCGCACCATTCTCGTGCAGGCCCAGATATTGACCGTTAATGTAGAAATCAGCTCCCTGGCGGACACCTTCGAATTCTATAAATACCTTTTTATCTTTACTGCCAGCGGGTAAACGGAAGTGTTTACGATACCACATCACTGTATCCGTTAACTGGTCGATGCTTAAGCGAAAAGCTTCATCTTCATTAAAAGCGCGGGGTAAAGTGACTTTTTTCCAATCCGTATCCTGAAAACGTACTTGTTGGGCTTCAGGGGTATCACCAACGGAAAGTAACCAGTCGGAATTGAAATTATATTTATTGCGAGCATCTGATGCTCCTACATACTGGCTTATGGATATAAAAGCCAAAAGGAATAAAAGGATTCTACGTTTCATGGTTTATTAATTTATTTTGGGGAGCAAAACTAGCGTAAAGTTCCCCTCATTCTATAGACAAAAATTCATTTGCATAGATTATCATTCAAAATCATCTTATTTACTCTCCTAAATAGTAGGAAGGTACAGGTGCCTGTGGATAACCCATAGAACGATGTGCCACATAATTCCGGTATATCGCATCCTGCATTAAAGTTACACGACGGTCTTTGGCAGGGATATTCGTTGTGTAAATACGAATTTCGCCCGGTAAGGCTGTGATGATCTCTTCACGCCAATCACCATATAAATCGGCAATCATCAGGATATCCCCTCCAATACCTTCTGTCAGAGATTCCCCTTTCCATTTTATGATGCTTAAAGATTTTCCGTTAGAAGAAGAGTTTGCTCCCCATCGGTTATCGTCTCCTTTAAATGTTTCACGCAATAAATCTCCGTCCCACCATGCCCAGTTTCGGCAGGAAGGTACATCTTCGTTTTTGCCTAAATATTGACCATCTGCAGAAAGCAGGTATTTGTCCGTACTTCCTCCTTTACGGTCTTCGCTTGCGAAACATTCCAGTCCTTTATGGGTAGGATCGAAGTCGGCAACCATGCCGTCACCCACATGGAACGTTTTGTGACCGATGTTCCAAACGGGTTGTCCGGTTTTTGCGTCTACCACACAAACACCGCGGCCGTTGTCATGCCAAGGTTCCAAACATAGAAATACTTCCATTCCCGGACGATTCGGGTCAATATCTGTCAGATAAATCTTGTCCGGGTGTCCTAATCCGGTAGACCACAATAGTGTACCATTGTTATCAAGCATGCATGAGCCTAAGAGTATTTCATCTTTTCCATCCTGATCCACATCTCCGCATATCATGTTGTGTGATCCCATACTTCTTACTACAGGGTTCTCTTCATCGCTATCCCATCTCCAGGCGCGTTCCAGTTTATTGCTGTTTAATTGCCAGGCATCTACCACCATCAATTTATAGGTTCCGCGACAAGCTAATATATAAGGTGTCTTCCCATCCAGATATGCCATACCTATTTGATTACGATTCTGGCGGACAAGATTTCCATATCTGTCATTGCGCTCCGGCCAATCCACGCGGGCTATTTCTTCTCCAGTCATACCATTCAATACGCTCAAGTATTCTTCACCTGAATCTACACGTCCTTTTTCATTGCGTTTTGAATTTTCAGGAGCAGTCTTTAATGCTATTTCAGCTTTGCCGTCTCCATTGAAGTCGTAAGCGATAAAAGGAGAATACCATACGCCCGGTTCTATACCTTGTCCCAGGTCTTTAGACCACAAAAAAGTACCGTCATTCAGATAAGCCTCAATTTGATAAGTTTCTCCACCCAAAGTGCCCGGCATTCCCGGGTCTACATTTTTATCCGGCGTGCGGATGATGTAATCATAAATCCCGTCTCCATTTAAATCGGCAACAGCTATCTTGCCGGCTTTTATATTTCTATTAAGTTTGATTGATTGATAATTCTTCAATGATGGGAGTTCCACTTCTATTTTAGTAGATGTGTCGATCACTTTTTTCTTTTTATCCAATGCGCAGATCCAATAAGATGCTTTTCCATTTGCAGGAGATTGATCTATGAAATCACAAGTCGATTTTACCGGAGATTTGGTTAAACGTTCCGTCTTGCCATTTGCAGTACGATATAAATGGAAGGACACATCTGCATCATCTTGTTCCAACAATCTCCAGCTAAGATATATGCCTTTTCCATCCATGGCAGGGGTTGCCGCCAGTCCTCTGTTCAAGTGCTCTTTTATTCGTTCGGTTGCAAAACCATTTACTTCAGGCTTCGGCTCATGTCGTGGTTCCAGAATCTCATAGTAGTAAGTACGTTCACGTAAATCTTGGGCTCGTAAACTACCGGCTGTACCGATTAACAAAGTACAGAGGAGTAAATATCTGTTTTTCATTGCTTTCTTTTTTAGTTATTGAATGAAGTTATATCAACCATCATCAGATTCAAACGCTTGCCGTTTGTGAAGTGCCCGGATTGAAAAAGTACTTTTGTGCCGTCGGGACTGAAACTTGGGTGTGCATGATCCGGTTTCATTTTGGTATCCGAAACTAACCAATGGCGTTGACCGGTCTGTACGTTGATGAGCCAGACATTTCCTCCGAAGGTGTCACCAGCTGCCCAACGATTGTCGCGACTTGCATTGCAATGCCAGAATCCCCGTCCGGTAAGTTGTCCTTCTATGGCTTTGCGGTCTTTATCCAATTCTACCTGACCCACTAATTCCACGTCATCGGTGCGAAGATTGATACGGGCAATACCACTTACTTGTTTACGAAGACGAGGCTGAAAACCTAGGATGTTGAAATAAACATAGTCTTTGGTTACAAAAGTTTCGTGAGTGACCCAGTCTAATGGAGTTTCTTTATAAAGAGGCTTGAAGACCGAACCGTCTGCTGTGCAGAACCACATGCGCTGATATGCATCGCCACCGGTTTCATTACAGAAAACGATTTCTCCCGGTGTGAAACGGCTGGCCTGTATGTGTCCTGTTTTAAATTCGGTATCGATAACTTTGGTTACTTCGCCGGTAGCAAGGTTCATTTTTCGAATGCCACAAAGAGATGGTTTTATTTTTACCGGCTGATTACTTTCCGGTAAGAATGCATTTTTCGCCATGCGTTCTTTTTCTTCTTCTGTACCTTCACGTTCTACGGTGATATAAGCATAGTCATCGTTGCAATCTATGGCATATCCTCCGGGACGTCCCATGCTTGTGGGAAAAGTACCTAAAAGAGTTTCATAGGCGGTAGGTTTTCCTACCTTTCCTTTTTTTACATCTGCAAAGAACTTATCCAGATCCATTACATACATATTCCAGTCTTCTTTTTCTTTTCGGCTGATGAACATACGATTGCTCTTATTGGCCAGGAATGCACTACCCAGATCAGGACCTTCTGTAGCCTGAATGATTTGGCCTGTTGCCATTTCTATAAAATAAATCTGTGTGGGAGTCCAACTGCGTTTCTCTCCATTTGGGAGGGTACGCTCTATCTTTTTATCGTTTGCGCGACTGGATGACCGGAATAATAGATATTTTCCGTCATGTGTCCACATCGGGTCTGTCTGATAGAGGAAACGGTCATTCTTTAAAGTGTCGGTAAGTATGGTAATGGTGTTTCCGGTTTCACGGTCTGTATAAGTTTGCATTTCGGATGCAGTGCAATTACCAAACTGGGCAAACAGTGCTTTACTGAAGCCGGCTAATACAATAATGGTTAAACAGAACTTTCTCATAGTATGTCATTTTTTTATTTGATGTTACAAAATTAGACGTCGTCCACCTTGATAAAAATAGAATTTCATCCATTTATATGGTGAATTGTACGTTTTATATTTATTTTAGGTATATCCGTATATAAGAAAGGGGGGAAACCGTACATAAGTCTCCCCCCCCCTACAGATCTTATTAATCAATATCCGTAATTCTGGTAAGCTTTTTTAGCTGAGTCGTCCAGAGGATTACCATTCTCATCCGTCAATAAGTCTAGCATAGACTGGGCAAATGGTTTTAGGGTATAATGGGGTTCGAACATTCCCATGCCATCACCTGTCTGTCCGATACCGTTAATTAAGTTGTCTGAAGAATCCCATAATCCTTGTTTTGAAGATGCTAATTGATCATGGTATATGATGCGGTCTGCCTGCCAGCCCGAGTGATGTAAGTTCTCGTAATATACCATTTCCTGATTCAGTTCGCGTGCTAATTCATTCAGGATGAAGTTTACAAAACGGTCTTCCGTTGATGTGGCAGTTTCCGGATACATTTCTGCATTTGAATGAACAGAAGCACCATCCCAATAAGATTCGTCTACCAACATTGAAGCTGTCATGTCGATTGCCACTTCATATGGCCATTGCTGTTCTGTCTGAGAGAGCTTTTCATGGCCCGGTTGTATAAGAGCAATCACTTCTGCACGCTTTTCACCTGATTTATAAGCAGCACGTGCGCGTACTTTATTAATGTCAGCAATAGCTGCACTGTAATTACCTTTGCGTCCATAAGCTTCGGCACGAAGCAGATAGGTTTCTGCTAAACGGAACAAAGGTACGTCACGGCCGGATTCGTAGTGCGTATAATTATTGCGGTTTGGTTCATCATATTTTAATGTTGCCGGACATGCGGTAGAACCCATTTTGTCCAGACCGGAATAACTTTTATCATTATAAGCATAACTACTTCCTTCGGCTTTAGTAGGAACACGGTAATAATATTTATCTCCATCTTTTATCCAGCGTGCCATCAGGACAAAGGGTTGTGCCAAAGCTTCATTGATGTCAATGGCAGTCTCTTTGGTGTTTTCCACATAAGCGAAAGCTAGATCACCTTTCCCCATTTTATGTTCACCGGGCACAGCTCTTCTATTACCCCAGGATTCTCTTGTATAATTGGGAAGGATATGTTCATTGAAATAATCTGCCATTGCTTCAGTCCATATATAAGTCTTGTTATTATCACTGTTATAAGCGTGATAGTCAAGATTGGCAGCAGGGGATGAGTTTGAATCTCCTCCCTTCAATGCTGTTATATATTCTACGTGGAATGATTTTTGATAGCGGGAGTCAGCTTGTTTGTTAACGTATAGGTCAAAACCGAAGTCATTGGTATAACCTACACGTGCTGAAGATTTTGTGGGATATTCCCAACAGAAATCAGGTATTCCCCAAGAAGCATTGGCATAGTCACCTCCGAAGAAATAAGGCAGGCGGTTACCATAACGGCCATTGTCGGCTCCACCCATCGGACCATATACGCAAGATAGAATCAATTCCCGGCTATTTTCATTTGAATAATCTCCCAATGGATGGTTGAACAATTTTCCAAAGTCAGGTTCCAAATCATAATAACCATGATCTATAACCTTTGATGTATAATATATACAGGAATCTAGGTCGGCAGCACTTTCTCCTTTATATAGCATACCCAAATAAGATTTCTGTTTATTGGTATCTACATGACCGTCGGCTTTTACACCATATTCCGAACTACCATATTTAGCACCTTGTGCACGTTGCAAATAGAGTTTTGCCAAAAAATGTGCGGCTGCCCCTTTCGTTGCTCGACCGAAGTCTGTAGTCAGATTCTGTTCATTGACATCCGGCAGATGATCATAAGCATAACGCAAATCTGTAATTAGCATCCGGTATATATTGGGAACGCTTTCACGGGCATAGTTGTAATTGGAGGGAAGCTCTTCTGTATATCCTTGCGGAACGAATATTTCACCGTACATGGTGCTCATAATGTAAAGTGAGTAGGCACGGTTGAATAAAGCTTCTGACAGAGCCTTGGCTGCATAATTTGCATCGCTGGCAAACTTGCCGAGCGCTTTGCCTTCACGGATAGATATTATAGCCCGGTTACAGTTGTTGATGATGGGGTAGAAGCCTAATAGTGATTTGGCATTCTCACCGCACAAGCCATTGGTAAAACCTGCCAACTTTCCAGTTGCATTCCATTCACTCGCGGAATACATACCCCGTGATGCTGTTTTCTGAGAGAAGTTATCTACTCCTGCCATCAAGCTTGCAGGACCTTGTTCGTATTGTTTTGTTACCCGCAAGGCGTCGTATGTACCTACGATCAGTTGTTCCAGACCTTGTTCGGTCTCAAAATAATCTTGCGTAATGGTAGATACCATTTTTTCTTCCAGAAAGCTGTCTGTACAAGATATGCTTCCCAATGCAATTATCGATAGTAATATATATTTCTTCATATTGTATTTATCTTAATATTCTGTTATTTAAAAGCCAAGTCTCAGACCTATCACATAACTGCGGTTCAACACTGTATTATTGGTCTGGCCTCCAATATAATTAGTCGGATTAGTACTTTCGCTCCATCCTGTAGTATCATCCGGGTTGATTCCTGCCTTTACTAATTCACCCCCGAAAATGAAGGGGTTCAGTACTTGGGCATAAATAGAGCAACTGGACGCACCTATCTTATTTAGAATTTTTTCGGGCAGTGTATATGATAATGCAATGTTACGGATGGCAACCATATTGCCTTTAGTGTAACTCATATAAGCACTATAGTCTGTAAAAGTCTCTCCTCCTGCGCGCGGTTGCGGGAATCGGGCTCCCGTATTTTCAGGACTCCAGGTATCCTTCTCAACGCGACGTCCGTAAGTTTGCATTAATCCGTAATACGTATTGCCGAAGCGGCCATAGACAAATGCATTCAGCTGCCAGTTCTTGTAAATGAATGTAGTAGTAAAACCACCTTCCCATTTCGGGGTAAATGAACCTAAGAAATGATTGTCATCATTATCAAATTTTCCGAAACCGTTATTCATATAAGTGATTTCTTGCTTCTGTCCATTGACATCAATAGTTTTTGTTACTGCTCCTTCTGTACCTTTTGGTACTTCGATGAATGGTTGATCTACCAATTTAGCCATACCTGGGAACATCGTAATACCATTTGCTTTATAAACTGCCAGCAGTTTTTGGTCATCAGTAGTATTCTGCCACAGGCGATCGTATTTGTATGTCCAAACCTCATTGATTGGTTTTCCTATAAACCAGCTATTGGCGGTATCGTCATTTTTACCATCAGCCAATTCTACTATCTTTTCTTTGTTAGTAGAGAAGGTGAAATCGGTTTTCCAGGTAAAGTCTTTGGTTTGGACATTTACAGTAGACAATGTTAATTCAAAACCCTTATTTTGAGTCTTGCCTACATTCGATAAAATTTGGGTATATCCGGTCATGATAGGAATAGAACGGTTTAATAGTAAATCAGAAGTTTTGGCAATGTAGTATTCGGCACTACCGGTGATTCTATTATTCAGGAAGCCGAAGTCGATACCCACATTCGTGGAAGCAGTTTTCTCCCAACCAAGCATTTTGTTGGGCAATACGGAAGCCTTGGCACCGGTGGTGTTTGTGGTTACTGCACCTTGCCCGAAAGGCTTGTTTGCCCATTGTGAAACCATTGCTCCACCTGTTTGATATGGACTGACAGAAGCATTACCGGTCACACCATAACCTACACGTACTTTCAATGTATTGATCCATCCTATAGCTTGCAGGAAATTTTCCTCATTCACCTTCCATGCCAGGGCGGCTGAAGGGAAGAAATCCCATTTATTATCTACGGCTAACATTGAAGCACCATCCCAACGACCTGTCAAGGTAATCAGATAACGGTCCATCAAAGAATAATTAATGCGGCCCATATAAGAAGCGCGTTGTTGTTCGCTGAATGAGGAACCTATACCGGCCTTTGATGTGTTAGAGTCACCTACACTATACCACAATGCGGTGGGGAATTTACATTCATAAGCGCGTACCTCGATACCTTCTGTACGATAATATTCGGCAGATTGCATTAATGTCAGTCCCAAAGAGTGGATTCTATTGAATGTTTTGTTTACAAAAATCATATTTTCCAATGTCCATGCCAATTTCTGGCTTTGGTTGTTGTAAGCTACATTCGGTTCTGTTGAGGCATACCCTAGCGGATTGGTGAAATCGTTACCATAATAACTACCTTCGCGTGCATTACGGTATTGTGCACCGAAGTTTGTACGCCATCTTATACCTTCCAGCGGAGTCCAGATTTTCCCGAAGTCCAGTTCAGCAAAAGAGCTTAACATAGCTCCGTAATAGCGTGTTTCATTCTGCGCCTGGTCAATGTTCAGTAGTGCATTGTGTTGCGAAGGACCATCAGACGGGCTCAGTAAGGAACCGTTTTCATCGTATGCCGGTGCATATGGCATCAGGTTGGTGGCTAAACCATAAGAGTCTTTGGCAGTAGTGTTTGAGAAGTTACTTACAATACCATAATTTTTAATGGAATGGCTGAGATTAACGCCCATGCCAACTTTCAGGAAATCGGTAGCCTGTATTTCCCCATTCAAATTCACTGTATAGCGTTTGTAGTCCTGATCCTTCATCGGTGATTGCTGGTCCAGATATGCCAAAGACATATAAAGTTTTGATTTTTCGGTACCGGCAGACAGGGATAACTGGTGATTGTGAGTAATTGCCGTGCGGGTTACATAGTCTGTCCAGGGAGTTGTGGGTATTTTCGAGGAATCGTATACCGGAACTCTGGCAGCATATCCCAGAACCTTTTGTTCATATTCGGTGGCGTCACGTAATACAGGAGTACCATCGCTATTAAATTGGAAGGCCGAATTGAATACTGGACGCAGATAGGGGTATTTGGTTACACCGCCAAAATACGCATCACCATCAATATCGGGGTCGGGAGCATTGCCATACTTACCTGTATATGCATTTGCATTAATATTAGACTGGCGATTCCAGTCAATCAGTTCTCCTGAGTTCATCCAGTCAGTCATAGAATCAATCGTTGAAAAGGACATTGAACCATCGTAGTTAATGGTCACCTTGCCGGTTTTACCCTTTTTGGTACTGATCAGGACGACGCCGTTGGCTCCACGTGAACCATAAATAGCTGTGGCAGACGCATCCTTCAAAATTTCCATAGATTCTATATCGTTGGGATTGACATCAGCCATAGAACCTGCAGTCATCGGGATTCCATCGATTACATATAGCGGGTCGTTGCTTGCATTAATGGAACGATTACCACGGATACGTACATCACCCAGTTCCCCCGGGCGGTTGTTGGATGTAATTTGCACGCCGGCAGCTTTACCTTGCATCGCTTGTAAAGCATTCTGTACCGGGCGCTCTTTGATTGTTTTTTCCGTTACTTGAGTTAGTGCTCCGGTTACGTCGCTTTTCTTCTGTACACCATAACCTACTACCACTACTTCATCCAGAATTTCAGCATCTTCTTCTAATGTAATATGAAAAACGGATTTCCCCCCCGCAGGAATATCCTGAGTTTTGTATCCGACAAAACTCACCTGTATAATCCCATTGTCAGGTACATTGGAGATGGTAAATTTACCATCGATATCGGTAATTGTACCATTTGTAGTACCTTTTACTACTACACTGGCTCCAATTACAGTTTCACCCGTTTTGTCGGTGACAGTACCCGAAACGGTTTTGCTTTGTGCGGCGGCTCCTATAGCCAATACCGAGAACAAAGCCACGAGAAACAGCCGCTGGAGTTTACCCAGACGACTCAACAGACTTAAATTCTTGCTGTTTTTCATACTTTAATTATTAAGTTAAACAAAAGTTAACTTGATAATATCCAAATAGAATAGCTGAGGCTCTGATATAGAGGTACATCAAGAGTTTCAATACAATAATTCAGAGCAAAGTTTTACGCTTATCATTTGAGTTTCTCCCTGAGTTGGTTATTAAAATGTTGTGCTCCCAAGTTTTTCATTCAAACAATGTTTTCATCAATCTTTCCTACATCCTACACCGATGAAGATTTTTCTTTGATTTTCAGGTGTATATGTGGAGAATGAAGAGGCACTTTATCCATAACATACTCATCCTCAGTTCTTATGGATGGTTTTTGTAAGCCTCGCCAGATCGCACATAAATATCCTTTTTTGCAGTAGATTTGAGTCTGTTTAATTCGTTGGCGGAATTTGGAAGCTGTCAATATCCTGTCAGAGGTATATCAAAAAGGGGGCAAACCCTTATTTGCTCCGTACCATCTCCACATAGAGGTACTTCTAACCGAATCTGTTACGGAGTTGATACGGACCGGATACTGCCCAACTCCAGCCTTGATCTCTTTCGGACACAAAGGGAAAGTCATTCCGCCAACTGATCGCATACTTTACAGAACACCACACAATAACTCTTTTAACGCCACACGGTAACTCCATTTACATGCCGTGGTAAAACTCGTTACATACCGTGGTAAAGGCCGTTACAATAAGCGGTAAAGACCGTTACATCCTGTGGTAAATGCTTTTACATTATGAGAAAAACAATTGGTAAATGTAATGCGTTGAATATTAAAGCATTATTAAAGAACTTGCATTTATTGAATTAATCGGTCGAGAATTGCTCTGAACACTTTATCAGCATGCTCCTGCATGATTCTGATATAATTGAATATGGGACGGTTGTTTTTCATGCTATGCCCTATGCAATATTCTATTTTTTCTATTTCAATTCCTAATTCATATCCATGTTGGGCAAATGTTTTTCTGGCGGAGTAATAGGATACTTTTCTAGTAACTCCGGCTAACTTTGCCACCTTATATATATGTCTGAACACTAAACTATATACTTTCTCATAAGACGAGTATTTGCCAAAGACTAATTTTCCGCTTTCTGATATGTACTTATTGATGATATCTTGTGCTTCCGGTTGAATGGTAAAGGCTATTTCGTTCTCACTCTTCTTGCTGTTCCGGGTTTTATGACGCACATACCGCATGCAGTTCCGGTCTTTAAAATCGTATTCCATCAAGTCTCTCAAGTTAATGCCACCTAAATAATAAGTAAGCATGAATAGATCCCGTACCATTTTCAGGGTCGGTTTGCACAATTTTACATCCCTGATTCTTTTCATTTCATCTATGGTTAAGTCTAATTCCCTGACGTTACTGACTGGCATTTTGAATAGCACAAAAGGATGGACCGGATAATTTACGTAGTTCATTTTCCTGGCATAGTTCAGTATGACTCTTATTAAGGTAAGGTAAATTCTGACAGAGGTTGCGGACAACCCTTCTTCTTTCATTGTATTGGCAAAACCTTGTATATGCAGTGGCGTAAGTTGTATCAGAGGGAAATCTCCTTTCATATACTTCTGAAATTTTTCACAGGCTATCCTGTACAACTTATAGGACTTCTTTTGCTCTTCATTTCTCATAGAAGAGAGGTATTCGTCAGCTATCACACAAAAAGTAACTCCTTTTTTTTGTTGTTCACGGGTAATGGTATGTATCAACTCCGTACACGACAGTGTTTGTAAATAATGGATGGATGATAAGATTTCTTCGTATTCATAGATTATCTTGCGCAGGCAAGTGTTAATATTTGCTGCATTTTCGTGCCTGACGACTTTACCATTTTTCATTTGGTTTGCAGAATCCAATATGAATTGAGTAGAAATATATCTGGTTTGCGAACGGTGCGCTACTGCAATTCTTATTCGATGTCTTCCATTGGATAACTTTTTTGTAGGTACAATGACTATTGAAAGATTGGCCATATTCGTTTTTGGATTTATATGTTTCTCGCTACAATATTAGAGTAACAATTCCGATAATAAAATGCCCGGAATAATCAAAATGCTACGAAGACTAATCATTTTGATTTTATTCACAGTCGTTGATACTATTTTTCAGTTGAAAAGACTGAATTTTCCATGCTTTGACACAATCCTACATTCCCTTTTTTGTACTTTGCATATATATTTGCAACACTTTTTCACAGGTGGGAGACCTTAATTCTCCTGAGAGAATAGAAAACTAACTTTTGTTTAACTTAATAATTAAAGTATGAAAAACAGCAAGAATTTAAGTCTGTTGAGTCGTCTGGGTAAACTCCAGCGGCTGTTTCTCGTGGCTTTGTTCTCGGTATTGGCTATAGGAGCCGCCGCACAAAGCAAAACCGTTTCGGGTACTGTAATTGATCAAACCGGTGAACCGGTTATTGGTGCCAATGTTCTGGTTAAAGGCACTACTAATGGTGTGATTACTGACTTGGATGGTCGATTTACTCTTTCCAATGTACCTAATAATGGTACGATTTCTATTTCTTTTATAGGTTATAAAGACCAGGAAATTTCTGTTGCAGGAAAAACAAATTTCCAGGTGACATTGCAGGAAGATAATGCAATGTTGGATGAAGTAGTGGTAGTAGGTTACGGCGTTCAGAAGAAGAGTGACGTGACGGGTGCTTTGACACGCGTAGGGAGTAAGGAACTGAATGCAAAGCCCGTAAGCAATGCTTTTGAGGCATTACAAGGCAAGGCGGCAGGTGTGGATATTACTTCCAGTCAGCGTCCGGGTTCTGTAGGTTCTATTCGTATCCGTGGTAATCGTTCATTGAATGCCAGTAATACTCCGCTTTATGTCGTGGACGGTGTTCCTTTGAGTGCAGGGGGGATCGAGACACTAAATCCGCGTGACATTGAGTCGATTGACATTTTGAAGGATGCTTCTTCTACGGCTATTTATGGTTCGCGTGGTGCCAATGGTGTTGTGCTTGTCACTACTAAACGCGGTAAAGTGGGACAATTTGCCTTAAATTACTCTGGAACGGTCACTATGGAAACTATAGAAGATAAGTCGCCTGTGATGAGTGCCAGTGATTACATTACTTGGAAGCGCTGGGCGTACTACAACAATAACCCGGAGGTTTACGCTCCTGGTAATGCGCCTACTTATGAGAACGACCAAAAAATCTTTGCGGGTGACACCTATGCTTTGAAAAATGTAAACAAAGGCTGGGAAGGTAACTCTTGGGATGGTTCCAAAGTAAGCAATACCGACTGGACAGGCATCGTAACGCGTACAGGTATCACCCATGAACATACATTGAGCGCCACTGGTGGTAGTGAGAATCTGCAAGGATCTTTCTCTTTCGGCTATTTAAATAACAAAGGTACGCAGAAAGGACAGGAATATGAGCGTTTTAATCTGGCTGCAACTGTAGATATTACACCGAAACCTTGGATTAAAATAGGAGCATCGATTAATATGTCGTTTGCAGACCAACAGTATGGTGTGGATCGTATGGCCGGTACGAATAATGGCCCCGGTGATATTTACGGACTGGCCAAATCCATTCCTCGTTATGCTGTACCATACGATGATGAAGGAAATGTGATTGCTACGCCGCATACCGAATCACGTACTTATACGGTAGTGGATGAATGGAAGAAGGTGAACGATGATCGTGAAAATTATCGTGCATTGGCTAGTTTCTACGCACAATTGGATTTCGGCAAGATGTGGAAACCGTTGGAAGGTTTGAGCTATAAGTTTGCTTTTGGTCCTGATTTTCGTTACAATCGCAATGGTATCTTCCGCGACAGTTCATCGGCATCCCTTGCCGGTTCAACGAATTATGCCAGTTGGGGGTCTAACCGTTATTTTTCCTGGACGCTGGACAATATGATTCTCTATAACCGCCAGTTTGGCAAGCACAACATCGGCGTGACATTGTTGCAGACAGCTTCAAAGAATAACCATGAAAGCGGTTCAATGAGTGCATCTGATATCCTTGTTCCCGAAATGCTATGGAATAACATGGGGATTGTTGATGTTACACAATCCCGTTACAAAGCAGGCATGGGTACCGGTTTGACCGAAAGCCAGATGGCATCCTACATGGCTCGTATAAACTATTCGTTCAATGATCGCTATCTTTTGACTGTATCAGGACGTTACGACGGTTCGTCAGTACTGGCGGCAGGCAATAAATGGGATTTTTTCCCGTCAGCCGCCCTTGGTTGGCGCATTAACCAGGAAGAGTTTATGCAAGACATTACTTGGATTGACAATTTGAAACTGCGTATTGGTGTAGGTACAACGGGTAACTCTTCCGTCAGCCCTTATGGTACATTGGGTGGAATCTTTACAGGTTGGATGCCATTTTCGACGGGTAACCAAATGATTTTTGTGACTAATGAGCCTTACTATGTAGATATGAGTAAGAAAGCCAATTCGATGGCTAATAGAGACCTGTCGTGGGAGAAAACTACACAGTGGAACTATGGTATTGATTTCGGATTCTTAAGTAACCGTATTAATGGTACGATAGACGTTTATCACTCCAAGACGAAAGATTTGTTGATGTCCGTAAATATTCCGACCCTGACAGGGTATCCTTCTACAATGCAGAATATCGGGCAGACAAAGAACTTCGGTGTGGACATTTCGTTGAGTGTAACTCCCATCCGTACTGAGGATTTTGAATGGGTATCATCTCTCAATGCAGCTTATCAGAAAGAAGAGATTGTTGAACTGGCTAATGGCAAGAATGATATGATTGACAACACATGGTTCATTGGTCAATCTATAGGAGTCTTTTATGATTATGCTGCCGATGGTATCTGGAAAGAATCAGATGCTGCGGAAATGGCTAAGTGGAATGAGAAGGGAAGCAAATTCAAGGTCGGCATGGTGAAGCCGGTAGATCAGAATGGAGACTACCAGCTTGATGCCAACGATGATAAGATAATTTTGGGTAATAAGACCCCACGCTGGACGTTGGGCTGGAGCAACTATTTTACTTGGAAAGGTGTTGAATTGGGAATTGAGTTGTACGGTCGTTTCGGTTACATGATTTCGACAGGAGGCGAGGCACAGGCCGGCCAGTTCCAGCAGCGTGAAATAGACTATTGGACACCGGATAATCCGAATGCCGAATGGCAGATGCCTATCTACGGTTCGGGTGACTCTTATGCCGGTCTGTTGGGCTATAAGGATGCTTCCTTCCTGAAACTGCGTAATATTTCTTTGGGGTACAACATCCCGCAAAACATTTGTAAAAAGATAGGTATCAATTCATTGAAAGTATATGTACAAGGACGTAATCTGGGTGACATCTATTCATCTATTGATTACATTGACCTCGATCTCGGTACGTCTTATTACAATCGTGGTGTTACGTTTGGCTTGAATGTAGGTTTCTAATCATTAATCATTAAACAAAAAAACGAATATGAAAAATACTAATAAAATATTATCGGGTATTCTTGCCGCTTCAATAATGTTTGGTACGACCTCATGCGGCGATGACTTCCTGAAAGAAAATGCAAACCATACTACTACGGATGCTTTGCTTGAAACTGGTGCGGGCGCATTGGCCATGGCTGCCGGTCTTTATGGTAACCTGCGTTGGCACTTTGGATACGAATGGGCTTATGCCATTACACTTTATGGTTGTGATGAATTTTCAATGGGATCAGACGAAACTTCGCTTGGATGGATGGACTATAATACGGCTGAAATGAATCCGGCAGGATCGTCGCGTCGAAACCATCCTTCGCCTGCAGATTTGTGGAACGAATTGTATTTTGGTATTGCAACGTGTAATCTACTGTTGCAAAAAGCTCCTCTCATAGCCAGTGAACAGGATCGCAATTCAGCCTTGGGGGAAGCTTATTTCTTGCGTGGATACAACTATTATCGTCTGTTCTGCCAATACGAGCGTTGCCCATTACAACTGGAACCTATTGATGTAAGTGCAGGCGTTCCACGTAACTTCAAGCTGTCTAGTGGTGAAGATGTACTGAATCAAGTCATTGACGACTTGCAGAAAGCGTATGATTTGCTTCGTACAGACGATTGGCGTGGTGCTGGTACGTGGACTAAATATACGGCTGCCCATTTCTTGGCTAAAGCTCTACTCTATCGCCAAAGCGAGCGTTGCACTTGGAAGAGTAATTATCCTGCAAAGACCGATCTTGACCGTGCCATCCGGCTCTGTGATGAAGTCATTGATGCGCGTGGCTTGGAAAAAGATTATAATAATTTGTATTCCAACTGGACAGGGGTGGACTGTAATATTGAAAAGTCGAAAGAAATCTTGATGTCGGCTTTGCATAACGATGCTTCGACTACTGTTGGCCGTTACGGAAATCGTACCTATAATTATTTCTCTTCGCAGTACAACACTTATTCAGGTGGCTATGTTCCCCGTGGTCAGTATATCGGCGACATGGAGTTCCAGCGTTGCCGTCCTACAGAATATACTTATGCTGTGTTTGATAATGTGAATGATTCTCGTATGTGGAAAACCTTTAAAACGGTTTATGGTATTTGCAATAACGTAGCAACGCCCGATTATGTTAAAGCTGAAAATGCGCCCACATTTGGCGATCAAGGAGTTCTCTTCTTGTTGAATAAGAAGGATGACACACGCTTTCGTAAGGATGAGTTTGGTCGTGCGGCTATTAAGCATACATTTGTCAATCCTGAAACGGGTAAATGGGTACCCAATGTAGCCCCGGTTTATGCTGAAGGTCAATATGTGATGAATACTTACGGTACATCGGCAGCCAATCGTTCTAATATGTTCTGTGGTATTAACAAAACAGCCGATGGTAGCCGTACCGGTGAAAAGGGGGATGCACACCGCGATGTAACGATGGCTCGTGTTGGTGAGACCTACCTTGTGAAAGCTGAATGTCAAGTACGTAATGGTGATGATGCAGGCGCATTGGCTACTATTAACTTGCTGCGCAAACGTGCTGAATGGAAAGCCGGTGAAGACCGTGAATATTATGTAGATGGTACTATTGCTTTCAAGAGTAACTCAACAGCTTCAGGCAATTGTGCAAAAGGTAACAAAGATGCCAATGGCGCTAAGTTGACGAATCAGCAGGCATTTGAATATTCGTTTATCCAGAAGAATTCTTATGTACTTTCTACGGGTGTGGAACGTCCGGTAGAAAGTGAATCGTGGAATGCATCTAGCCTTCAAATCTCCAGTTGGAACAACCTGCCTGCAGAAGACCAAGCTGTACTGAACGGAATGGGACTGAGTGTTAATACACTAGAAGGTAAGGTTAATTTTATTCTGAACGAACGTACTCGTGAATTATTGGGTGAGTGGAATCGCTGGGATGAACTGAGCCGCACGAAGACTCTTTATAAGCGTGCCAAACTTTTCAATCCTGAAACACTCTATATTCAAGAACATCATAACCTGCGTCCTATTCCTCAGTCGTTCCTTGATGGCTTGACTAATGACAATGGTGAACCACTGACAGATCAAGAAAAGAAGGATATGCAGAATCCGGGGTATTAATTTAGGGTATAGGATAATATAGTTTTGTTGATTTGTAAAGGGTTGTCCTCTGTAGGCAGATGAGGCAACCCTTTTCTTGTTTACTTGACATGATCTTGATTTTACACTTACTGGATGGCTCCACTGAGTATCTTCAAATAACAAAACATGATGCGAAAACGAGTTATATGTATCAAACCAATTTTGAACTGCTACTTACGATAAAGATGAAAAAAGGAAACAGCTAGGTGTTCCGGTCAAAGAGCCCACAGTGGCTTCAATACTGTAATATAAAGTTCTCCGCTACTTTCAGGAAGCGGACATGACCTTTTGCATTCAGATGTGCCGTGTCCTTCTCTCCCTGAAAATATATTCTTCTGAAAGTGTCATTGTCGGCATAGATACCTCCCTTCCTGGCGCAATCAAAGATGGGAATGCTGTAATTACCGCAGACTTCAACCATGGCGTCTACCACTTTCTCGGAGTCACTTTCCTTAAAGTTTTTACAGTTCCATCGGGTAAAGAAAAAGATTTTGGCTGTGGAATATTTCTCTACGAGGCCTTTACAGAGTATTTCCAGCTTAGCTTTGAAATTATCTATTCCTCCGATGGAATCAAGCTTGAAAGCATCGTTGTGTCCTCCGATTACGATAACATAGTCGAGGCTGTCTGTCATCTCTTTATATCTTATGTACATGGCCTCGCCCCAGCGCGGGCTGGAATAAGCAATACTATTCCCATTCCTACCATAATTGAAGTATTCCATGCCATGTTTTTGAGCAAACGCATAGTGCCAGGTATTTTCAACAGGTTCTTTGTGGTTCTTCACATAACTGTCACCAATGACTCCGATACGTTTTCCTTTCAGATCATCCGTTTGCGAGTGAGTGTTTGCTGTCTGTGCGAATCCCGTGAGAGCGGACAGGCAGAAGATGATAAATAATAGTTTCTTTCTCATGATACTTATTGTGTATAAATAGATGCCGGTTTTGAACTATTGCTTTGTTACGAATACCAGTACTCCTGCCGTCGGAATATCTGTTGTTCCTATCAAAGTTTTGGTTCCTTCAGGAAGATTGAAGTGATAGGGCTTGTCGCCATAATTGAGAACTATTCCCAAACCGTTGCGATATTCCATCGTTACTCCATACGGCAGATCCATTACAGATATATTCAGTTTTGTATAGAGCTTTTTAAGCACATCTCTTTCTAAAGTTCCGTCTGTGCTGTCAATTCCTACATAAGTGATAGTACCTTTACCAAGTTTGCGGGTGGTAATGGCCGGTTTTCCTTCATAAAATTCTTCGATATACTTTCCCCAGGTCTGGCAATCCTTACTTGGTTTCAGTATCTCTCCCCAGGTATTCCAGGGGTATTCTTTGCCATCCATAACAAACTTTCCCGGTTCTTCGGGGAGCAGAAGGTCGTAAAACTCTATTTCATTTCCCGTCAAATCATAGATCAGTGAACCGAAAGGTGCTTCGGGCAGACGGCCGTAACGGTCTTTCTGTGCTGTACGGCAGGTTAATACCAGATTACCGCCATTCTTTACGTATTCAGTCCAACGGTCTACCAATGCTTTGTCTGCCATCTGATAGGCAGGAGCAATGACTACCGGATACTGTGACAGATCTTTGCTTTCATTAATAATATCGACCGGAGCGCCGAAGCTTTTTAGCGTACGGTAATACTTGTCGATGTGTGCCATCGTGTTCCAGGTACGGTTCTGCTTCTGGCGTTCGATGCTCCATGCATTTTCGTGATTGAAAAGTATGGCGGTGCGACGGGCTTGGTAATCAGCGGGTTTCACATCACGTGCTTTTGCCTGTGTACGCAGTTGTTTCACTTCTTTGATGAATTGTTCGAATTCATGTCCTCCGGGGGTGATGGTAGTGCCGTCTGTGTTGGCAATTCCGTAATGATACTGTTCTGTTCCGTAAAGCGGCTGGCGGTAACGGTACGTACAAATGAAATCGCTTCCTCCTGCAAATACACTCCAGAGCCACAGGCGGACAGCTCCGGGAAGCGGTTGTGGATTAATACCTCCCCAATTGACTTGTCCCGGTTGCAGTTCCATTACTCCGTAAGTTCCTTGTACGGGGCGGAAGAAATCGTTGGCAAAGGCGATGCGTAACGGATTTCCCACCCGATATCCGCGACGTCCGATGCCTTCGTTATCGCCATAAACCATGTAGCGGGTATAGCTTACGAAATCCAGGTCGGGACTTCCACCAATATGGCCTTCATCATAGTTGGGGATATAATTGGTGGTAATCCATTGGTTGCGGGCATGCTTCTTAATCAGCAGGCATTGCTCATTCAGGAAGTCATTGGTTTGTCCGGCGGCAAAACGTCGGTAATCCAGTATTTGATGATGGTTCATAAACATCTGGGCAGTCTTGGGGAGGGTGATTTCGTCAAAGGTAGAATAAACTTCACTCCAGAAAGCAGTGCCCCAGGCATCATTCAGTTCTTTGATAGTATTGTGATACTTGTTTTTCAGGAAGTTGCGGAATGCTATTTCTGCCGCCTCACTATAATCGAACTGTACGGCAGGCTCGTTATCAAGCTGCCAGCCTACGATGCGTGGATCATTGCCGTAATGTTGTGCCAACTTTTCTATCATCTTGTAGGCGAGCTCCCGATATCGTGGAGAGGCGAATGATGCATGTTGGCGGGCACCGTGGTCGAGGACTGTACCATCTTCATACTTAATCAGGATTTCAGGATATTTGCGACTTAACCAGACGGGTGGGGTAGCGGTAGAAGTACACATCACTACTTTTAGTTTGTACTTGTCTGCCAAAGCGATTGCCTTGTCCAACCAGGCGAAGTCATATTTACCCTCTTCCGGTTCCAGTTGTGCCCAGGCAAATTCGGCAAAGTGGGTGAACTCAAAACCTAAGTCATGCATCTGCTTGAAGTCACGTTCCCATTGGCTTTCGTCCCAATGCTCGGGATAGTAGTAAACACCGGTCAGGGTGAGGTCTTTGTCATTGAACCATGTTGATTGTGCAAAGAGCATTTCGCTCATCAGGCATGCACAAAGTAGGGTGAAGATTTGCTTTTTCATGGATGTTTTTCTTGTTGGATTTATATGTACGCAAAGATAAGTGGCTCAGAAAAAAGAGCCTATGGAAAATAGTGCAATTTCCTGCAAAATAGGACTCTTTTAGATGAATTTCCATGTAAATGTACATGTTTCCATTTATTGAAACTGTGAAATGGCCTATTTTCGCAGCATGAATTAATTAACGGAATACTGGGTACTATGAGGAGAAGCATTACGATATTATTATTGTTAGTCCTTGTGCTGATGGAAGTGAAAGCACAGGTGCTTCCTTTCTGTTTGTCTAAAGGGTCGGGTACTTTCCGGTTTGGAATAGTAGCAGGTGATGAAAGCCGTTGGTTGGATGAATGTAATTTGAAGAAAACGGGAGACCGGATATATACCATAAAGGATGCATTGTTAGATAAGGGTGAAGTTAGGTTGGTAATATGTCCTTTGGCAGATACGAAGGGTTTTGTAATGGAGGTTTCCGGCTCCCGTTTACCCGAAAATATATCTTTGTGTTGGGCTTTCGGAGCCTGCAATGAAGATGAAACTCTTTCGAAAGAAGGAAATATAATCTCTCCCGGGGCTTGCCGGGACAATGTATTCAGTGATGAAGAGAATGTTGTCACTGTATATTATGGCGAAAGCATGGGTTTGCGGGTTACTTCGGGAATCATGCCTGTTGGTTCTGAACTTCGCTTGTCGGATGCCCATCGGCAGAAAACTCCACTTGAATTGTATCATTCGGGAAAGAAAACAGATGCTCCTGTACTTTCCGGTTTCTACTCCTGGACTGCGCAAGAGAATTGTTACTTCTGTTTCTATAAACAGAATGCCAAGGCGGATTATAATTACTTTATGTTACCGGAACTATTTCAAAAAGAAAATAAGAGATGAAACGTTTGGTTGTGCTCATATCGGTTTGTTGCTGCGTGCTGCTGATGCAGGCGTCCATCCATAATGTGAAAGATTATGGAGCCAGGGCCGACGGGGTGACTATTGATTCGCCTGCCATTAATCGTGCCATCTCTGCGGCTGCCGGTGAAGGTGGTGGTACCGTATATATCCCTGCCGGAGAATATGTCTGCTATTCCATACGGCTTGCCAGCCATGTTCATCTTTATCTGGAACAAGGTGCGCGCATCATAGCGGCATCGCCTACTCCGGAGGGTGGATATGATGAGGCTGAGCCGAACGAACATAACCGTTATCAGGACTTTGGTCATAGTCATTGGAAAAACTCCCTGATCTGGGGAATCGGCATTGAAGATGTGACTATTAGCGGTCCCGGACTAATCTATGGTCGTGGACTGACTCGTGAAGAAAGTCGTTTGTCGGGAGTGGGAAATAAGGCTATCAGCTTGAAGCTTTGCAAAAATATCACACTGAAAGATTTCTCTATGTTGCGTTGCGGACATTTTGCCTTGTTGGCTACCGGAGTGGATAATCTGAGTATTATCAACCTGAAAGTGGATACCAACCGTGACGGATTCGATATAGATTGCTGTAAAAATGTCCGTATAATGGGATGTAGTGTCAACAGTCCGTGGGATGATGCTATTGTATTGAAGGCATCCTACGCCCTCGGAAGTTTTAGGGACACGGAGAATGTGACGATTTCCGATTGCTATGTTACCGGTTACGACCGTGGAACGATGCTGGATGCCACATGGCAGCGCGATGAACCGCAGGCGCCCGATCACGGCTATGTAACGGGACGTATAAAGTTGGGCACTGAATCCAGTGGCGGCTTCAAGAACATTGCTATTACGAACTGTATCTTTGAGCGTTGCCGCGGTCTTGCCCTTGAAACGGTGGATGGCGGTCAGTTGGAAGATATTGTTATCAGCAATATCACAATGCGGGATATTGTGAATGCCCCTTTCTTCCTGCGCCTTGGCAAACGTATGCGTAGCCCCGAAGGTACTCCAGTAGGTTCAATGAAGCGTATTCTTATCAGTAATGTCAATGTATTCAATGCCGATTCACGTTACTCTTCCATTATCAGTGGGGTGCCGGGAGCATGGATCGAGGATGTAACTTTCAGCAATATCCATATTTATCATCAGGGAGGCTATACGGCGGAAGATGGCAAGCGTATTCCGCCTGAGAATGAAAAGACTTATCCGGAACCATGGATGTTCGGCATTATTCCGGCAAAAGGTTTTTATATCCGTCATGCACAGGGAGTGACGCTGGATAATGTACATTTCCATTATAAACAGCCGGATGGACGTCCTTTGTTTGTGACGGATGATGCCGAGGGAGTGGTGTACCGGAATATAACCGTGGATGGTGAAGGGTATAATAATTAGTGTGAAACAATAGGTAGATTAAGATATAGAACAGTATTAATGAGTAATAACCACATCATGAAAAAGAAATTGATAGGAGTTTTCCTCTTTGTGAGTCTTATTTGCGGGAGTGTCAGTGCACAAGGATTACCCGACAGAAAAGAGACACTTAAAACTTTGGTAAAAGTGAATGATTACTTCATGAAGAAGTATGCAGATTATCGTACGCCGTCTTATAATGGTATTATTCGTCCCAGCAATATCTGGACGCGGGGAGTATATTATGAGGGATTGATGGCGCTGCATTCCATTTTTCCACGGGAAGATTATTATAATTATGCTTATCAGTGGGCTGATTATCATAAATGGGGAATGCGCAACGGGAATATTACCCGTAATGCCGATGACCAGTGTTGCGGACAGGTTTATATCGATTTGTATAATATGTCTTCCGACCCGGAGAAGATCCGAAAAATCAAAGCCTGTATTGACATGATAGTCAATACTCCGCAGGTGAATGACTGGACTTGGGTGGACGCCATACAAATGGGAATGCCTATTTACGCTAAATTGGGTAAACTGACGGGAGAACAGAAGTATAATGATAAGATGTGGGATATGTACAGTTATTCCCGCAATGTGCATGGTAAGAACGGACTCTTCAATCCCAAAGATGGATTGTGGTGGAGGGATGCGGATTTTGTTCCCCCTTATAAAGAACCGAATGGAGAGGATTGCTATTGGAGCCGTGGTAATGGTTGGGCATACGCTGCATTAGTGCGTGTTTTGGAGGAGATTCCGGCAGATGAACTGCATCGTGCGGATTATATTAACGACTTCCTTGCAATGAGCAAGGCTCTGAAGAAATGCCAGCGTAAGGATGGTTTTTGGAATGTAAGTCTTCATGATGAAACGAATTTCGGTGGAAAAGAGACAAGCGGTACAGCGCTCTTCGTCTATGGTATGGCTTGGGGTGTGCGCAAAGGTTTATTAGATAAAAAAGAGTACCTTCCGGTATTGCTGAAAGCCTGGAACGCAATGGTACAGGATGCTGTTCATCCAAACGGTTGTTTGGGCTATGTACAGGGAACAGGAAAGGAACCTAAAGACGGTCAGCCGGTGACTTATGATAAAATACCTGATTTTGAGGATTATGGTATCGGCTGCTTCCTGTTGGCAGGCGCTGAAGTGTATAAATTAAATTAATTAGTAACAGATTTCATAGATTATAGTATAATTGATTAAAAAGTCAATTAGGGGGAAGGAGGGACTGTGAAGTCGTTCCTTTTCTTTTTCTTTGCATAAAATTAAGTAACTAACATAAAATGAAAGAGATATGAGACGGATTTTTACATTGTTAATTTTAGGATTCTTGTTTGCTTCCGGTGCGGGAGCACAAAGTTATAAGTTCGACTTTACTTCCGGTAAAAAAGTGAAGGACGGATATATCAAGATTACATCTGCCGACCGGTATGATCAGGCAAAAGGCTATGGATATGACCTATGCCCTTCTCCTGACGGAAGGAGTAAGGCTCCTTTCTTCTTTTCTGTAGCCATACCGGATGGGAATTATCATGTTACGGCTATTGTAGGCAGCAAACGCAATGCAGGAGAAACGACACTTCGTGGAGAATCACGCCGTCTCTTTTATGAGAACGTGAAAACGAAAAAAGGGGAATTATTGCCCTGTTCCTTCACTATAAATAAGCGTGATATACATATCTCCGACAAAGAAGACGTACGCATCAAGCCGCGTGAACGTAGCAAACTGAACTGGGACGATAAGCTGACTTTAGAATTTAACGGAGATGCTCCCCAGTTAACAGAGCTGATTATTGAGCGCGTGGAAAATGTTCCTACAATCTTCTTATGTGGTAACTCTACTGTAGTCGATCAGGACAATGAACCCTGGGCCAGCTGGGGGCAAATGGTGCCTCGTTTTTTTACAGATAGCATTTGCTTTGCAAATTATGCTGAGTCTGGCGAATCCGCCAATACTTTCATTGGTGCCGGTCGCTTAAAGAAAGCTCTGACGCAAATGAAACCGGGCGATTATATCTTTATGGAGTTCGGTCATAACGACCAGAAGCAGAAAGGTCCTGGTAAAGGTGCTTTTTACTCTTTTATGACAAGCCTGAAAACGTTTGTAGATGAAGCTCGTGCCCGTGGTGCTCAGCCTGTATTGGTAACTCCTACCCAAAGACGTAGTTTTGATGAAAACGGAAAGATTAAGGATACCCATCTCGATTTTCCCGATGCAGTACGCTGGTTGGCAGAAAAGGAAAATATACCTTTAATAGACCTGCATGCTATGACACGTGTCTTGTATGAGGCTATGGGAGTAGAGGAGTCTAAACATGCTTTTGTGCACTATCCGGCAAATACTTATCCCGGACAGGATAGACCATTGGCGGATAATACCCATTTTAATCCGTATGGAGCCTACCAGATTGCTAAATGTGTAATTGAAGGTATGAAGAAAGCCGGATTGCCTGTTGTGAAGTTCCTGAGAGCAGATTACCAGGGATATAACCCGTCACAGCCGGATAATCGCGATTCTTTTAAATGGAATGACATTCCGTTTACGGAAGTGGAAAAGCCGGACGGTAACTAAAGAAAGCTTTAGAATAAGAATTACGCGAATGATACAGAACTGATTTCTTTAAAGAATCAAAGAAAATATCTGTATGATTCGCGTAATTTATGTGCTGATACTTATAAAAAAAGGCTTTTAAGGGATCATTTTTTCTAAGTCCGGAATCACTATTTCGCCTCGGTGTAGCTCCAGTAAGCCACTCTCCTGCATGCCATTCAATGCTTTCGATACACTCAGGCGTGTGTCATTAATAGCATTGGCAAGTTCCTCCATCTTTATTTTCAGTATTTTTTCTCCCGAGGGACGTTCAATGTGTGAGAGTATAAAATCGGTGATACGTGCTTCAAGTCTTTCCGGAACTTCCGTCCACAAACGATTGTAGCAGGTTTGTGCCCGGTTACTGATAATATTCATATAGTTGAGTCGGAAGATTTCGTATCTGAACAAATCGTTCATCACAAATGCTTTACTGATAGTTACGGTATGTACTTCTGTATGGGCAACATGAGTAGATACATAAGATGTGTTCATACCGAACAAGGATTGAGGCTCAATCAGATAAGGAGCCTGAAAGAACTCTGTAAAGGTGTAAGAATTATCTGTAGATGAGGTAGATGAAGCGATTTCCCCGTTTAAGATAAATACCAACTGTACACATGCTGTACCTTTTTTAACTAAGATTTCGCCCGCCTTATGCTTGGTGAAATGTAATTTTACTTTTCCCAATATACTGGTGAAGTCCTCATGGGCGAGTCCTTGAAATAGTGGCAATTGGAGCAGGGTGTCATACATCGTTTCCATATCTTTATCAACTTCTTGTTTGAAAACAAATGTAGGCATAATAGCTATTTACCGTAAACACTTTGCCTCTCTTTTTGTTTTTTTTATTATTTCTTAAACGTGCTATTCATTCAGGCAATTAAATCTTGTGGAATGCATAAAAATCGATTATCTTTGCAAAAAAAAGGAGGGACACATGTTTGCAACATTTAACTTACAACAAATGATCAGTGCATTTATCGTACTATTCGCAGTTATTGATATCATTGGTTCTATTCCTATCATTATCAATTTGAAGGAAAAAGGTAAAGAGGTGAACGCATTGAAGGCCACGTTGATATCTTTTGCGTTATTGATAGGCTTCTTCTATGCAGGAGATATGATGTTAAAGTTATTTCATGTGGATATTGAATCGTTTGCCGTTGCGGGTGCATTCGTTATTTTCTTGATGTCTCTGGAGATGATTCTGGATATAGAGATATTCAAGAATCAGGGGCCGATTAAGGAAGCTACTTTAGTGCCGTTGGTTTTCCCGTTGCTGGCAGGTGCAGGTGCTTTCACTACATTACTTTCTCTTCGTGCGGAATACGCCAGTGTTAATATTATCATTGCTTTGGTGTTGAATATGATATGGGTGTATTTTGTTGTTAGCATGACCGGACGTGTAGAACGTTTCCTGGGTAAAGGCGGTATTTATATTATCCGTAAGTTTTTTGGTATCATTCTATTGGCTATCTCGGTAAGATTGTTTATGGCGAATATTACTTTGCTAGTAGAGGCATTGCATAAAACTTGATAAAGATAGTTTTCTTGACTTGATGCAGATCAAATTCGTTGCTTTATTGAATACATATTTGGAAAATATACATAAAAGTTCTACCTTTGCATTCAAATTCTGAACGATAATGAAAAATTTATGTACATATAATCCTTTAAAGCGATTGCTGCAGAACGAACATATTTGTTGCTGTAGCGTCGTGCATGTACATTGGTTCAGTGGATTTATCTAAATACTCTTATCACTTTTTTTCTTTAGCCGGATGACTTTGGTTGCCGGCATTCTATTCGTCTGTTACTAATTCTTTAGTAATTGTGTTTTTTGTTGCATTAATCTAAACTGGAATTGTTATGTTTAAAATACTTGGCCTGATGATCTTGGGCATTATCATAGGTTATGGTTTGCGTCGTATTTCGTTTTTACGCAAAGTGGAAGTTTCTATATCTTATACGGTATTTTTGTTGCTGTTTGTTCTGGGAGTTACTATTGGTTCCAACCGACTGATTGTAGATAATCTTTTTTCTTTCGGATGGCAAGCAGCGTTATTGACTTTGTCGGCTACCGTAGGGAGTATTTTAGCTTCGTGGATTGTATTAAGATTGTTTTTCACTTCTAAAAAGAAAAAGGTATGAAAGATAGCTTGATTGTATTGGGAATTTTTGTGGGCGGATGCCTTTTAGGAGTTTTGGGGTATTTCCCATTAGATTTGAAGACAGGTAATCTGTCTATATATATACTGTATGCGCTGATGTTTCAGATTGGTATCAGTATCGGCTCTAATAAAGAATTGAAGAGCATGATTTCTCAGCTTCGCCTGAAGTTCTTACTGATTCCGCTGGCTACTATCAGTGGAACCCTGCTGTTTTCAGCAATAGCCAGCCTGTTACTCAGTCGTTGGAGTATATTCGACTGTATGGCGGTGGGAAGTGGTTTTGCTTACTATTCTTTATCGTCTGTGCTGATTACACAGTTTAAAGAAGCATCGATAGGAATTCAGTTAGCTACGGAACTGGGTACAATAGCTCTGTTGGCAAATATATTCAGAGAAATGATGGCCTTGTTGGGAGCACCGTTGTTGGTACGATACTTCGGTCGGTTAGCTCCTATATCGGCTGCCGGGGTTAATTCAATGGATGTGATATTGCCTGTAATTACCCGTTATTCAGGGAAAGAGATGGTGCCTATTGCCATTTTTCATGGTTTACTTATTGATATGAGCGTACCGTTCTTTGTTTCCTTATTTTGTAGATTATGATGCCAGTTCCTCTTCTACCTTATGGCAGCCTGCCTCTTCTATTGGGTGGCAGTCTGTCTTTTCTTCATTAACCTGCTCCTTTTCTCCTGATTCTTTCCCAGACTCTTCTTCGGACTCTTCGTCAAGTGTTTCTTCTTCATCGTCTTCGTTTGCAAACGGGTCCGGTCGTTGAGGTCCATATCCCATAAATGCAATGGCACATATTGTGCCGGCTATGGCTCCACTAAGGTGTCCTTCCCAGGAAGTGGTTTCTTTTGCAAAGAATGGGAACATATTCCAGATAAGTCCACCATAAAGAAAAGTAACTAATAAGGAGATAGCAATCAGTGGAACGTGCTTTCGAAGAATGCCGCTGAAAAACAGGAAGAATGCAAGGCCGTAGATAATTCCACTGGCTCCGATGTGCCATCCCGGCTTGCCTATAAGAAAAGTGAGTGCACCGCATCCTATCCAGATGGCAAAGAATATATAAGAGGCAATGTGTCGGTAAAAGTAGAACAAGCACCACATCAGGAAGAGTAGCGGTAGTGTATTTGCCAGTAAATGCTTCCAACTGCCATGTACAAGCGGGTGTGCGAAGATACCAAATACTCCTCTTTGCTCCATAGGATATACACCTAACCTCCTGAAATCCCAGTCCATACCGACTTCAAGGAACTTTAGCAAGTAAAGAATAAAAATAAGGAATAACGGTATAACCGCTGCCAGAGCTATTCGGCGGATATCATGCTTCATGTTTCGTACAGGTTTCTGTTATTTTGGTACAATGCTACGAATATTTAAGTAGAAAACGAAAATAAATGAACTTTTTATTTTGCGTATTGTCTTTAATTTGTATTTTTGGGCATCACTATCATACCCGTAAACATAGTAGGCGAGGTATGGAGCATGATGCCTGAACAATTAACCTTTAAATAATGCACAACTATGAGTTATTTACGATTTGACAAGACTCTGATGATCAATCTGGAAGAATCTTTACCAAGGGAGATACTCCGGACAAATAAATCAGGAGCCTATCATTGTACAACGATTGTAGATTGTAACACACGCAAATATCACGGACTATTGGTGATTCCCGTCCCCAATCTCGACGATGAAAATCATGTGCTGCTGTCTTCTTTGGATGAAACGGTAATTCAGCACGGTGCGGAGTTTAACTTGGGGCTGCATAAATATCAAGGAAACCACTTTAGTCCGAATGGACATAAGTATATCCGCGAATTTGATTGCGAACATATCCCGGCGACAACTTACCGTGTAGGCGGAGTTATTCTCCGCAAAGAAAAGATCTTTGTACACCACGAAAACAGAATTTTGATTCGTTATACCTTGGTAGATGCCCATTCGGCAACCACACTTCGTTTCCGCCCTTTTCTGGCGTTTCGTAGTGTGCGTGAATATACGCACGAAAATCCACAGGCAAACCGCGACTACCAGTTGATAGAAAATGGTATAAAAACTTGTATGTATCCCGGCTATCCCGAGCTCTTCATGCAACTGAATAAGAAAAATGAGTTTCACTATCAGCCGGACTGGTATCGTGGCATCGAGTATCCTAAAGAACAAGAACGTGGTTATGACTTCAACGAAGACCTGTATGTTCCCGGATATTTTGAAGTGGATATAAAGAAAGGCGAGAGTATTGTTTTCTCTGCCGGTATATCTGAAATTTCCCCGCGTAAATTGAAACAGACATTTGAAGCGGAAGTAGAAGATCGTACGCCGCGCGACAGTTTCTATCACTGTCTGCAGAATTCGGCACATCAGTTCCATAACAAGCAGGGGAATGACCACTATGTACTGGCCGGCTATCCCTGGTTCAAGTGCCGTGCCCGCGACCTGTTCATATCTTTGCCCGGGCTGACTCTGGCAGTAGATGAACAGAATGAGTTCGAAGATGTTATGCTAACTGCTGAAAAGGCTATACGTGAGTTTATCAACGGTGAGCCCGCCAGCTATAAGATCTACGAAATGGAAGATCCCGATGTGTTGTTATGGGCTATATGGGCATTGCAACAATATGCCAAAGAAACTTCTCGTGAACAATGTCGCCAGAAATATGGCCGTTTGCTGGAGGATATCATGGATTACATCCGTAGCCGTAAGCATGATAATCTTTTCCTGCATGAAAATGGTCTGCTATATGCCAATGGAACAGAGAAAGCTATTACCTGGATGAATTCTACGGTAAATGGTCGTCCGGTAACACCACGTACGGGATACATTGTGGAAGTGAACTCTTTGTGGTATAATGCACTTCGCTTCATAGCCGATCTGGTTCGTGAAGCTGGCAATGTCCATCTGGCAGATGAATTGGATGCTCAGGCTGAAATAACCGGGAAGTCCTTTATTGAAATATTCCGTAATGAAAGCGGTTATCTGTTCGATTATGTAGATGGATTTATGATGGACTGGAGCGTCCGTCCCAATATGATATTTACCGTTGCTTTTGATTATTCTCCGCTGGACCGGGCACAGAAAAAACAAGTGCTTGATATTGTGACGAAAGAGTTGCTTACTCCGAAAGGTCTGCGTACTCTCAGTCCGAAGAGTGGGGGATACAATCCTAATTATGTCGGTCCTCAGATTCAGAGAGATTATGCTTATCACCAGGGTACAGCTTGGCCTTGGCTTATGGGTTTCTATATGGAGGCATACCTGCGTATTTACAAGATGAGCGGTGTATCATTCGTAGAGCGTTATCTGATTGGTTTTGAAGATGAGATGACGAGTCATTGTATTGGTTCGCTCCCCGAACTCTTTGATGGTAATCCACCGTTCAGAGGTCGTGGTGCAGTATCTTTTGCCATGAATGTGGCTGAAATACTGCGCATCTTGAAATTGTTGTCTAAGTATAATTTATAAGAGGAGGAACGAAAATGAAAGTTTTAATGTTTGGATGGGAGTTCCCCCCGCATATCTTAGGTGGCTTGGGAACTGCCAGCTACGGTCTGACGAAGGGAATGTCCCAGCAGGAAGATATGGAAATTACTTTCTGTATTCCAAGGCCGTGGGGCGATGAAGACCAGAGCTTCTTGCGTATCATAGGCATGAATAGCACTCCGGTAGTGTGGCGTGATGTAAACTGGGATTATGTTCAGGGACGTGTAGGTTCTTATATGAATCCCCAGCTCTATTATGATTTACGTGATCATATTTATGCCGATTTTAATTATTTGCATACCAATGATCTCGGTTGTATCGAATTTTCCGGCCGTTATCCGGCCAACTTACACGAAGAGATCAATAACTATTCTATTGTGGCCGGTGTGGTGGCACGTCAACAGGAGTTTGAGATCATCCACTCACACGACTGGTTGACGTATCCTGCAGGTATTCATGCCAAACAAGTATCAGGCAAACCGTTAGTAATCCATGTGCATGCCACTGACTTCGACCGTAGCCGTGGTAATGTGAATCCCACTGTATATGCCATTGAAAAGAATGGAATGGATCATGCCGATCACATTATGTGTGTGAGCGAGCTGACTCGCCAAACGGTTATTCATAAGTATTTCCAGGATCCACGCAAGGTATCTACCGTACATAATGCAGTTTCTCCGCTTCCGCAGGAAATACAGGATATTGTACCGCAGAAGAAGCCGAATGAAAAGGTGGTAACTTTCTTAGGTCGTATCACTATGCAAAAAGGACCTGAGTATTTTGTAGAAGCTGCTGCAATGGTATTGCACCGTACTCGTAATATCCGTTTCGTAATGGCGGGTAATGGCGATATGATGAACCAGATGATTCGTTTGGTAGCTGAACGCGGTATTGCCGACCGCTTCCATTTCCCCGGTTTCATGAAAGGAAGTCAAGTGTATGAAATGCTGAAGGCAAGTGATGTGTATATCATGCCCTCTGTTTCGGAACCATTTGGTATTTCTCCTTTGGAAGCTATGCAGTGTAGTGTACCTACCATTATCTCTAAACAATCCGGTTGTGCCGAGATTTTGGAGAAATGTATTAAGACCGATTATTGGGATATCCACGCTATGGCAGATGCGATTTATGCTATCTGTACTTATCCTGCCCTTTATGAATACTTACGTGATGAAGGTAAGAAGGAAGTGGATGCCATTAAGTGGGAAGATGTGGGATTGAAAGTGCGTCGCATCTACGAAGAGGTCATTAAACAATATAATAGATAACAATAAAACAATATAGATATGAGAACCATCTGTCTTTATTTTGAGATTCATCAAATCATTCACCTGAAACGCTATCGTTTCTTTGATATAGGTACGAATCATTATTACTATGATGATTATGCCAACGAATATAGTATCAACGAAGTTGCCGAACGTTCCTATATTCCTGCATTGAGTGCGCTCATTGACATGGTAAAGAATTCCGGAGGTGCATTTAAGGTAGCTTTATCCATTTCCGGTGTGGCTTTGGAACAGTTGGAAATTCATGCGCCGGCTGTCATTGATCTGCTACATCAGTTGAATGACACAGGATGTTGTGAATTCCTTGCCGAGCCTTATTCCCATGGGCTTTCTTCTTTGGCAAACGAGGATTGTTTTAAAGAAGAAGTAAAGCGTCAGTGCGCTAAGATGAAGCAAATGTTCGGTAAGTCACCGAAGGTATTCCGTAATTCCAGCTTGATTTATTCTGATGAAATAGGAGGACTGGTAGCAAGTATGGGCTTTAAAGGCATGTTGACTGAAGGTGCCAAACATGTTTTGGGCTGGAAGAGCCCGCACTATGTATATCATTGCAGTCATAATCCCAACCTGAAATTGTTGCTGCGTGATTTTAAACTTTCAGATGATATAAGTTTGCGTTTTTCTAATTCGGAATGGAGTGAGTATCCGTTGTTTGCAGATAAATATATTGGCTGGATTGATGCTTTGCCACAGGAAGAACAGGTTATCAATATCTTTATGGAACTGAGTGCTTTGGGAATGTCCCAGCCACTTTCATCCAATATTTTGGAATTCCTGAAGGCGTTGCCTGCTTGTGCAAAAGATAAAGGTATTACATTCTCTACGCCAACAGAGATTATCAGTAAATTGAAATCGGTATCCCAACTGGATGTGCCATATCCTATGTCTTGGGTCGATGAGGAAAGAGATACCAGTTGCTGGTTGGGTAACAGCATGCAACGCGAGGCTTTCAATAAACTATATAGCATTGCTGAACGTATCCATTTGTCTGATGACCGTCGTATCAAGCAGGATTGGGATTATTTGCAGGCAAGTAATAACTTTCGCTTTATGACTACGAAAAATAGTGGTGTAGGCTTGAATAGGGGTATTTATGAATCTCCGTATGATGCTTTCACCAACTATATGAATGTTTTGGGTGATTTCATCAAACGGGTAGAGTCGCTTTATCCAATGGATATAGACAATGAGGAACTGAATGCCTTGTTGACGACTATTAAGAACCAAGGTGATGAAATTGATGAATTGCATAAGGAATTAGAACAATTACAGACTAAACTGGAAAAAGGAAAAGCCGTTCCGGCAAAGGCTGTCAAAGCAACAACTGCTAAAACTAAAGCCCCGGCAGCAAAGAAACCGGCTGCAAAGAAAGCGATCAAGAAAGAAGTTACTAAGTAGTCACTTCTTTTAGAAGTATATCAATAAAAAAGCCTTCCGTTCAAATGAGCGAAAGGCTTTTTTATTGATATACTTTTGGGAAAAAGCTTACTTATTAAATGTGGTATAAGTTACTTCTAACTTTAGTGGATTATTTAGTTCACCGTTCGAAGCTTTAGCCGGGCCACCTTTCAGTTTAGCATATCCTGGTCTCAAGTCATTCTGGATGCCAGTCATTGTTTTAGTGTTGTTACTTGTATCGTAACTGATTGTAACAGGGATCAGGTATACTGTTTTCCAGTCTTCTTCCCATTGTTTATCTTTCTCATCAGTCCAAGCACTGCCAGCTTCTTCTTTTGCTTTTTTCTTTGCAGCATCCTTTCCTTTGATGCAGGTTGTAACCAAACGGGCAATATTATTAAATGTATATTGGTTAGTTGTTACATTATTATGTGCCACTGTAAAGGAAGTGACATTGTCCGGTAACTTGTTTTCTTCAAAGAAACTCTTGAAATCTACTTTACGTAACAATAAAACCTCACTTGGAGCACTCATACTGAATTCATAATCACTTTTTTCATTGTAATTAGTGAAAGTCAGTTTTACGGCATTAAGCGTATCATTAGATAACTTTTCATAGATTTCGTCATATGGCAAAATTGCTTCTGTGAAAATTCCGGCAGGAGATTTGATGTATGTCCAATCTTCTATCTTGGCAAGCTCTGCAATTTTATCAGAATTGAGGAATTGATTAGCTTGAATAACTTCTTTTGTAGAAGCAAATTCAGTTTGCCATCTATAAGCTGTAGAATCCTGACCTTCGAAACCTTCCTGTTTACGTTTATAAGGTACTTTGGTAGTATCATTCAATACATAGTACTGATATTTCATTTGTAAGTCTACACGGTCTACGTAAAGTACGGTTCCGTCTCCATAATCGCTTTTTATATATACACCTTTGAATACATTTTCAATGAAAGCATCGGAGTTCTTGAAATATTCGGGATGACTCTGGCAAAGATCAATCCAATCATTTCCAAATTTGTCCTTGTCGAGTGTGAAAATAACACTTGGATAGTATGTTTTGTTACCATTACTATCGGTTTCGTTCCTTTCTTCATCCGTTACGCTTGTATCATAAGCTGTATAGGCTCTGCGACCCAATAATGACTTTGTAGGATTCAGCCAGTCATAATAATCTGTCGGCTTGATATTGGTATAACGGTTACGCTCTAATTTTTTGTCCAATTCATATGCACTCATACGGCAGGCATTCAGAGAGTCACCGAACCATGTAGAGTAGAAAACAACTAAACGTACGCCTGCTACTGTATCATCAGTCAAAATACCGGTTTTCTTATCAAAATCATACTTCTCAGGAAAACTGAAGTCATCTATACAGTTCAATTCCGTCAGGAAGCTGGCTTCGTAATACCCGAATTGAGGATCTGTAAAACGGCCTACATATCCGGTACTGGTTTTTGCAAATACAGAATCAGCAACCACAGAACGTGTAGTCACATCGAATGTTGTCGTATGTGCGCTAATACCGTCAGATCCGGGTAACATTCCTATTCCTAACGTTCCGGTATTATCATCGCAACCAAAGAAAGTAAGGGTTGCTGCTAAAAGCAATGCTCCTAAGTACTTAACTTTCATAGTTTTCTTTGTTATCTTGTTTATTTTTGTTCTGTTTCCCACACTTTATCGTAGAACTCATTACAAGCCTCGGCAAATGTTTCGGGAGTTTGATATTCTAAAATCGGTTTTCCTGCCTGGCGGGCATATTCCATAACCTCTTCGTTAACATTTTCACTTTGCTGAATTACTCCATCCGAATAATCGATAGCCAGTTTACACAGCGTAGCATAGTCTACAGGAGCTTTCAGATGAGCCATATCTTTTTTTGTAACGCCTTTCAATACCAATCTGTTTACAAAATCAGCATTGAATGATTCTTTGAAGTCATCTTCAAAAACAGAAAATACTACTTTAGCGTCACGGAATGAAGGCTCGTCCTTATATGCTTTCTTGATATACAAAGGAGCTAAGGCAGTCATCCAGCCATGACAATGGATGATATCCGGGCACCAGCGTAACTTCTTTACCGTCTCCAGTACACCGCGTGCATAGAATATAGCACGGCTGTCATTATCTCCATATTCCACGCCATTCTCATCAGCAGCCTGCAAGCGATTCTGGAAATAATCATCGTTGTCGATGAAATATACCTGCATGCGGGCAGATTGAATGGAAGCAACTTTAATAATAAGGGGGTGGTCGGTATCGTCAATAATCAGATTCATACCGGAGAGGCGTATCACTTCGTGCAATTGGTTTCTGCGCTCATTGATATTCCCCCATTTAGGCATGAATGTTCTAATTTCTCTGCCTTTTTCCTGGATTGCTTGAGGTAGGTTTCTGCCTACAAGGGACATTTCGGATTCTGGTACGTAAGGAGTAATCTCTTGGGTAATAAATAAAACCTTATTCGCCTTTGTCATAATAACAATGTTCTCAATTATTCTGCAAAGATATAAAAAAAATCGGGCACTTGAGCAAATAAGGCGACTCTATAATTCCTTATGAATTGTTAACTGCTTGTTAATCAGTGATGCTTTGTCTCAAAGAGGAGTGCTGCTTAAGTAGAACTTTTGCATTAATTTGCGATATTTCTTCTTTATATGCTAAATAATAGTTTATTTTGCACCGCTTTTGCGAACAACTAAGTTATTATATAACCTATAAAAATGGAAATAGTACATACTATCAAGGACTTGCAGGCCGGACTTTCGGATTTACGGGCCCAAGGTAAAAAGGTAGGATTGGTGCCTACAATGGGTGCCCTGCATGCCGGTCATGCGTCATTGGTGAAACGTTGTGTTGCTGAAAATGATGCTGCGGTAGTGAGTGTTTTTGTAAACCCGACACAGTTTAACGACAAGAACGATTTAGAGAAATATCCCCGTACGCTGGATGCCGATTGTGCTTTGTTGGAAGCTTGCGGTGCTGCGTTTGTATTCGCTCCTTCGGTCGCGGAGATGTATCCCGAACCGGATACGCGCCAGTTTAGCTATGCGCCGTTGGATACGGTGATGGAAGGTGCGTTTCGTCCGGGACATTTCAATGGTGTTTGCCAGATTGTGAGCAAGCTGTTTGATGCAGTGAAGCCGGACCGCGCTTACTTCGGAGAGAAAGATTTCCAGCAGTTGGCTATCATTCGTGAGATGGTGCGTCGGATGAATTATTCGTTGGAAATAGTGGGTTGCCCTATTATACGTGAAGAGGATGGGCTGGCTCTGAGTAGTCGTAACGCACGTTTATCTGCTGAAGAACGCAAAAATGCTTTAAAAATATCGCAAACATTATTTGAAAGTCGTACCTTTGCGACTTCTCATACAGTTGCTGAGACTCAGAAGTTTGTAGAAGATACCATTGCGGCCGCTCCCGGTTTGCGTCTGGAATACTTTGAACTGGTGGATGGCAACACGTTGCAGAAAATAGCCAATTGGGAAGATACGGCGTATGCTGTAGGTTGCATTACAGTATTCTGTGGTGAGGTTCGCTTGATTGACAACATTAAGTATAAAAAGTAATAAACCTAAAAAGAGAGATCAGACCTTATGATGATTGAAGTGCTGAAGTCGAAAATCCATTGCGCTCGTGTCACAGAAGCTAACCTCAATTATATGGGAAGCATTACGATTGACGAGGACTTGCTGGATGCGGCCAATATGATTGCCGGTGAAAAAGTGTACATAGCCGACAACAATAATGGCGAACGTTTTGAAACCTATATTATTAAAGGTGAACGTGGTTCGGGCAAAATATGTCTGAATGGTGCGGCAGCCCGTAAGGTGCAGCCGGACGATATCATCATTATTATGTCGTATGCCTTGATGGACTTTGAAGAAGCCAAGTCGTTCAAGCCGTCGGTGATTTTTCCTGATCCGGCAACGAACAAAGTGGTGAAATAAATTTTTATAAAAAACAAAAACGGAAGCCCCGCTTGCACATTCAAGTTGCAAGCGGGGCTTCCGTTTTATTCTGGAGTGTATGAGAAACCGTTACTCAAGGGGCTTCCGATTTGAAATGATATTGCTTGTTTTGCTTGAAGACAAGCAATGCTTTGGGTGATAACATTGCTTGTCTTCGAGCATAACATAGCTTGTTTTATTGATGCAGGTGGTAGAGGGAGTCGTTCAGTGTATATACTTTCAGGGTTTGTCCCAGCATTAGTTTCCCTGTTTTGCTTAAGTCTTTACCCGGATTATCTTTACTTCCGTATCCTTTCAGTATAGGGCGTATCGTTGAGTAGACAAAGGGAGACAAGAGACCGTTTTTAGTATGAAACAGCCCGTCATGATAAAAGACGGCATGGATGATTTCATTGTACCCGTTGACGATAACGATTACGCTGTTGTCCGGAAAGCTCACGTCTTTCACTTTCTTATAATGGCAGGGATAATCGGCTGTATGTTTAAGAAAGTGTTCGAAGAAAGCGGCCAACTCTTCTTTTTTGCTGAAATTCGTGTTGCGGGTAATGACAGGATCCGGGCAAATGCCATGGGTGCGGAAGAATGCATCCAGGGCATAGAAAAAGCATGCTTGCGGACAGTTCATTAAAGTATCTTGAGGGCTCTTCATCCGTTTCATGGAGTCGGTAAGTGCAGAAATTTTCTTTTCGGACAGCCCCTCGACATCGGCGGCAAAGCGAGTATAGGGAGGAAGTTGGCTTTCCACTTCCAGAACACGGATTTTCTTTTTTTGTTTATTATCGTTTCTGTAGTAGAATCGTGTGTCGGGAAGCCGGGCATAACTTAAAGTGTCATTACCCCATATTGCCAGAAAAACAGGGTAGTTGCCTTTTGGCGTCCGCCAATCAGCGGGTTGGATGGTATCAAGATGATTGATGAGTGAATCGGTGTAATTGCCGTTGCCGAAAGGTATCATTCCCGGGCTTGATACCAAGTCAGAATCCAGTATCCAGTGTGAATCTTGTATCCCTTTTTGTAACTCACTGATGTAGGATACTCTGATCTCGGGGTATGCTTTTTGTGCCAGGCAATTCCCGCAAAGAAAAATAAAGAACAGACAGTTCATTAGCTGAACTGCCTGTTTTTTAAGAATTTTATTCATAAAATTATCTTCTGTTCTATCTTTTCAACTGTTCGTTCATAGCAGCGGCAGCTTTTCGTCCGTCGCCCATGGCAAGGATAACGGTGGCACCGCCACGAACGATATCTCCTCCGGCGTAAATCATCGGGATGGACGATTGCATACTGTCATTCACGGCAATTGTTCCCTTACGTCCCAGTTCCAAGCCTTTGATAGATGAAGGTACAATCGGGTTGGGAGATACACCTACGCTGACGATGGCCAAGTCTATGTCAATCGTTTCCGTTGCTCCCGGGATGGGGACAGGACTACGGCGTCCGGATGCATCGGGTTCGCCAAGCTCCATTTTTTGCAGAATAACTTGTTTCACCTTTCCTTGTTCGTCGGCAATGTATTCTATCGGATTATGCAGCGTGAGGAACTCCACACCTTCTTCTTTGGCATGTTTTACCTCTTCGATACGCGCAGGCATTTCCTCTTCGGAGCGACGATAAATAATCATAGCACGTTCGGCCCCCAAACGACGTGCAGTACGTACTGAGTCCATAGCTGTGTTTCCGCCACCGATAACGGCTACGTTTTTACCGAAAGGAACCGGAGTATCAGAGTCTTCGCTTGCTGCATCCATCAGGTTGACACGCGTCAGGTATTCATTGGATGACAGAATATTGATGGAATTTTCTCCCGGAATATTCATAAAGTTAGGCAATCCGGCACCGGATGCCACGAATACACCTTTGAAACCTTCTTCTTCCAACTGTTCCACACTGATAGTCTTACCTATGATACAGTCTTTAATAAAGTTAACCCCCATCTTGGCAAGATTGTCAATCTCCACATCCACCACTTTGTTCGGCAGGCGGAATTCGGGGATACCATACTTCAGTACACCGCCTATCTCGTGAAGAGCTTCAAAGACAGTAACATCGTAACCATATTTAGCCATATCTCCGGCAAAAGAAAGTCCGGCAGGTCCGGAGCCAATGACGGCAATCTTAATACCATTCTTTTCTTTGATTTCCGGTACGGAGATTTGCCCGCTTTCACGTTCATAGTCAGCGGCAAATCGTTCCAGATAGCCGATAGCTACCGGCTTTTCTTTCATTTTCAGGTGGATACATTTTGACTCGCACTGTTTTTCCTGCGGGCAAACACGACCGCAAACAGCAGGCAGAGCACTGGTTTCTTTCAGTGTCTTGGCAGCTTCGAGTATTTCTCCGCGTTCAATGTTTTTGATGAAACGAGGAATATCAATACCTACGGGACAACCTTCCATGCAACCAGGATTTGCGCAATCGAGGCAACGCTTGGCTTCCGTCAGGGCTTGTTCCTCTGTCAGCCCCTGGTTTACTTCCTCTTTGCGACTATGCGAACGGTATTCTGGATCGAGTTCGTTCATTTCAACACGCGGAATAGCGGTGCGTTCTTTGGGTTTCATTGCCTTGCGAAGCTCCAGACGCCATGCGGCATTACGACTTTTCTCGTCTACTTCCTGTGCAGGTTCCGGCATAACTTTACAGGATTCACCTTCTTCAAGTTTGTGCATCTCCTCACGTTCGATGCTCTTGAAGGCACCCATACGCTTCAACATCTCGTCGAAGTCTACCTGATGACCATCAAATTCCGGTCCGTCTACACAAACGAATTTGGTCTTTCCGCCGATGGTGATGCGGCAAGCACCGCACATACCTGTACCATCCACCATGATTGTATTCAGCGAGACATCGGTCGGTATTTCATATTTTTTAGTCAGCAAGCAAACAAATTTCATCATGATGGCGGGGCCGATGGCAAAACATTTGTCCACTTTCTCCCGTTTAATGACTTCTTCAACGCCTTCGGTTACCAATCCTTTGCGTCCATAAGAGCCGTCGTCGGTCATAATGATGACCTCGTCTGCACTTTCACGCATTTCTTTTTCAAGGATAATCAGCTCTTTACTACGTCCGGCAAGTACGGCAATAACGCGGTTACCGGCAGCTTTCAAAGCCTGTACAATAGGGAGCATGGGAGCTACGCCTACACCACCACCTGCACAAACCACTGTTCCGAAGTTTTCAATATGAGTAGCTTGTCCCAACGGACCTACCACATCAGTGATATAATCGCCCTCATTCAGTTCGCAAAGGCGGGTAGAGGAGAGGCCTACTTCCTGTACTACCAAAGTGATAGTACCGCGTACGGCGTCAGCCGCCGCAATTGTCAATGGCATACGTTCACCTTTTTCGCCTACACGTACAATGACGAAGTGTCCTGCCTTACGTGAACGGGCTATTAAAGGTGCCTCAATCTCTAATTTAAAAACCTTTTCAGAAAAATGTTCTTTGCTAATGATTTTGTTCATTATCTATAAATTTTGTTGGTATAATTACGTAATTACTTTCAGATTGTTACGGATTACAAAGATACGGGTTATTTGGTAAAAACAAAGAAAGTTTCTTCTAAAAAGCTGTGTAACTGATGTGGGCGAACGATAATTCGCCCCTACCAGGCCATATCGACGTAATGGTATAAACGTCTGAGGTTACCTGTGTAAGAGCGAATTATGATTTACCCGCCAGAATAACGCAGTTATTTTTAGTCAATCATTTCAAAACCCGTATACGGCACCAGTGCCTTTGGAATACGGATGCCTTCCGGTGTCTGATTATTTTCCAGTAAAGCGGCAACGATGCGTGGTAATGCCAATGCAGATCCGTTCAATGTATGGCAAAGCTCTGTTTTCTTTTCTCCACTGCGGTAACGGCATTTCAAGCGATTAGCCTGATAAGTATCGAAGTTAGAAACGGAACTTACTTCCAGCCAACGTTTCTGTGCCTCTGAATAAACTTCGAAGTCGAAGCAGAGAGCAGCGGTAAAGCTCATATCACCGCCACACAGGCGAAGGATACGATAGGGTAATTCCAGTTTCTGCAGCAATCCTTCTACATGATCCAGCATCTCTTTGTGAGACTGTTTGGAATGTTCCGGCTTGTCAATGCGTACCAATTCTACTTTGGAAAATTCGTGCAGACGATTCAAACCGCGCACATCTTTACCGTAAGATCCGGCTTCGCGACGGAAACACTGCGTGTAAGCGCAGTTTTTGATAGGAAGTTGTTTCTCTTCCAGAATCACGTCGCGATAGATATTTGTTACAGGTACTTCAGCTGTTGGAATGAGATATAAATCGTCTACTTCGCAATGGTACATCTGTCCTTCCTTATCGGGCAACTGGCCTGTTCCGTAACCGGAAGCTGCATTTACCACTGTCGGAGGCATGATTTCCAGATAGCCAGCCTTGCGGGCTTCGTCCAGGAAGAAGTTGATCAGTGCGCGTTGCAACTGTGCACCTTTTCCTTTGTAAACCGGGAATCCGGCTCCTGTGATCTTTACGCCTAAGTCGAAGTCAATCAAATCATATTTCTTCGTCAGTTCCCAATGAGGTAGTGCATCTTTGGGAAGTTCGGTTTCCATGCCACCCATTTTCTCTACTACATTATCCTCGGCGCCCACACCTTCGGGTACTTCATCATAAGGTATATTAGGAATGGTGTAGAGCAGATTCTGCATATCTTCAGCAGCCTGGTCCATTTCGGCTTGCAGAGTCTTGTTAGTTTCTTTTAGCTCGGCTACACGACTTTTGGCAGTTTCAGCTTCCTCTTTTTTCCCTTCCTTCATCAGTTGTCCGATAGATTTGGAAATAGAGTTCACTTCAGAGAGGTTATTATCTAATACAGACTGTGTGCTACGTCTTTTGTCGTTAAAGGCAATTACTTGGTCTATTGTCTCTTTAGCATTTTTGAAATGCTTCTTTTCCAGTCCGCGGATCACCGCGTCGGTGTTTTCTGTAATTTGTTTGATGGTAAGCATATCTTGATACTTTGTTTTGATTAAAATCTTGATTTGAGAGCACAAAGATAAGTAAAAAACAAATAAGGTGTTGTTTTTGCTATAAAAAGAAAGGGATGCAATCCATTGGATTACATCCCTTTTCTTTATTTTTTATTCTGAAACTTACGCTTCTGCGCTTTCAGCGGGGATTACAGATACATAACGTCTGTCTTCCTTGGTTACTTTGAACTGTACAGTTCCGTCTACTAAAGCGAAAAGAGTGTGGTCTTTACCCATACCGATGTTGTTACCCGGGTGGAATTCAGTACCTCTTTGACGAACGATGATGTTACCAGCTTTGCAAACTTCGCCACCAAATATCTTAACGCCTAATCTCTTGCTCTGTGATTCGCGGCCGTTCTTAGAACTACCGACACCTTTTTTATGTGCCATTTCTTCTTACTGTTTTAATTGATTAAGCTACTACTTCTGTAATTGTTAACTCTGTGAATTGTTGACGGTGACCGTTCAACTTACGATAACCTTTTCTTCTTTTCTTGTGGAAAACAAGAACTTTATCGCCTTTTACCATGTTTGATACGACCTGGCAAACAACCTTTGCACCCTCTACTGTGGGAGCACCTACGGTGATGTTGCCGTCTTTGTCTACCAAAAGAACCTTGTCAAACTCTACTGTTGCACCGTTTTCTGCATTCTGGATGTGGTGTACAAACAGCTTTTTGCCAGCTTCTACTTTGAATTGCTGACCGTTGATTTCTACAATTGCGTACATTTCTTATATATAATGTATAAGTTAGCTCCGTCGGGTGGTCTCTAATCACTTAGAAAGCACTTTGTCGAACCCGGTGCGGAATAATCGGGCACAAAAGTACTTCTTTTATTTGGAACAGACAAACGTTTCTTCCTCTTTTTTTGAGGAATAGATTTAGGAAATCTGTCAGGAAGGGATTCTTGCAAGTCTGCTTCATACCAACTCCGTGTCAAGGCCGTACCAACTCCGTATCAAGTCCAAGCGTATAGATACGGAGAAGACACGGAGTAAATAAGACTCAGATATAATGAATATACGGGGCCTATTCATAAAGCCTTGAGTACTGAACCAAGCAAACTTATAAGAGGGAATAAAACATTAAGTTCATTTTCTTTTTTTTTAGAATATTCTTCCTTGCATGATTTATAATGTCTATCTTTGCACTCGGATTTAAGAATCCGGCTTTCGGGTGCTTCGTGATATATCTTATCAAACGAGGTGAAAAGGGAATCAGGTGAAACTCCTGAACAGACCCACTGCTGTGAGCTTCATTAAACTTTTCGGATAAATTCTACACTTGTCCACTGTCCGTATAGGATGGGAAGGACTTCCGGAGAGGAAGCGAGTCAGAAGACCTGCCTGCAAAGTCTGCAATCTACAGTTTCGGGGGAAAAGGAACTTAAGAGATTCACATTGCTTCAACTCATATTGTTATAGATATGAGAGGTCATTGCTCTGACTTCGTACCTCGAAACATAACGGAAAATAATTGTGTGTATGCAGAAGAAACGCATTTTGAGGTTATGTTGTGCAGTGCTAATGGTATCATTATCCGCCTGCGAATATGAGGATGATTTTCCTGCCGGAGTGGGCGAGGGTAATATCGAAGCTATTGTTTTGAACGAGGGAAGAATAGGTACGAATATGGGAGCTATATCTGTATTGTACCGTAACGGGATGGTGAGTCCCGATGTCTTTCGTGTTGTGAATAACCGACCGTTAGGGGATGTAGCACAATCTATTACGATGATTAATGGGAAGTACTTCATCGCTTTGAACAATTCTAAGAAAATCGAGATTGTGAATTCCAAGACTTTCGAATCCGAAGGTACGATACTTTATACACAGGCAGGATTACCACGTCAGATTGTGGCTATATCGGATACTACTGCTATCGTTTCCGATCTTTTAAGTAACAATGTCTCCGGTGTTGATTTGCCCAGCCAGCTGGTACGGATTCGTACCGTGCCTCCTTATGGTACTCCCTTGGAATATATCGTTATCAGAAAATGGGTAGAATATATGGAAGTGTCTGAACATAAACTTTTGGGTATTACAGCAAAAGGGGTTTATGTGTTCGATCTGGACAATATTACTCTGGAAGGAAGCCGCATGATAGAAGAAGTCTATAATGAGGAAGTCACTAAAACCTGTAAATTGCTGAAAGACAAAAATGGCAAGATATGGGCTTTGATGAACGAACGTGATAAAGGCAAACTTACTGCTATCCTGTTAAAGTGTATTGATCCGCAGACGGAGAAGGTAGTGACTACTTACAGACTGCCTTTTGTCAGTAAGAATGAAGCCAAAGAAGGGGATGTAACCGGAACTATCAGCTATAACCGGACTGACATGGATGCTACTAAAACTCTGATCTATTTTAGTGTGCGAACCTGCAAACCGGGTCTTCCGAATGACTCACAACAAAGTATTTATACGTTGAATACGGATGATGGCACTTTTAAATTACATCGTCATGTACCTGGAGTAGATATGATGTATGGTTGTGGAGTAAGTCCGCAAGGGGAAGTGTATATCTGCGACTGTCTGGACTATTCGGCACAGCGTGGCTATATTCGTCATTATAAAGAGAGTGGAAATGTTGAAAGTTACCGTGTTGGTATTTATCCCAATCAGGTCTATTTCCCTGAATCATCCGAAGTTCAATAATCTAAGTTTATGAGAAAACTGTTTTTCCTGATAGTTGCCGCATGCCTGCTGGTGACTGATGCGATAGCTCAAAAAAAGGATACGATTGCCTATGGCCTGAATCTGGATGAGGTGCAGATTGTAGCCCGTCGGATACGTCATGCCAATGAAGCAAATGCCGGTGCAAAAGTGACGCATCTTGAGCCTGAATTGCTGCAAATCAATAAAACCCGTTCGTTTTCTGAGTTATTGACCGAAAATTCAGCTACCTACATTAAGAGCCTGGGCACGGGAGCATTATCTACAGCCTCTTTCCGTGGAGGAAGTGCTGCGCAAACCCGGGTCAACTGGAATGGAATCAACATCACGCCGCCGATGTCCGGAGTGTTTGACTTTTCGCAGTTCCCTGTCTTCTTTGCCGACAACGTGAACCTTTATTATGGAAGCAGTCATGTGAAGAGTGGTACCGGTGCTGTGGGTGGGAGTGTAAACATCTTCAATGATCCGGAGTGGGGAAAGGGAGTTACAGGTAAATTTTTTGGAGAATATGGTTCTTATAACACATATACCGGAGGAACACAGATTAATGTAAGTGGCAAACGGGTGGTTTCGAAAACACGTTTGTTTTATCAGCATTCGGATAATGACTATACTTATATTAATAAAGTACTTACTAATGAAGCTTTCCGTGAGAAGCGGCAAGATGCCAAATATTCACAATGGAGTGCGATGCAGGAAGGGTACTTTAAACTGAATCCGTACGCACAACTGGCTGCTGTAGGCTGGATACAACAAGGGAAGCGCATGTTGCCCCAACCATTAGGCATTGTGGGAAAGACACACGAACAGCAGAATGAAACGAATATTCGCGGGTATGTAGGGTTCGACTACGTGCGTGGCATCCATGAATTTCATGTAAAAGGCGCATGGCTTTATTATCGTCTGAAGTATGACAAATGGTTTGATGGCGGGTTGTTCGACCCGGAAGGCAATATCAACTCTTCGCAGACATGGCAGGGGGTTGCTGATTATTCGTGTGCACCTGTTGACGAGTTGGTATTGAATGCTACGCTTACCTATACACACGACTTGGTAAATGTGAGTAGTTACATTGATGTGGATTCCGCTAAGTACCTGATAGACGATGTGTATTATAATATACCGGTACCCGAACCGCCATTGAAGCATCATCGCAATGTATTGTCGTTGCAAGCTTCGGCGAACTGGACATTATTGCCATGGTTACAACTACATGGGCAGTATATGTTCGAGCAGAATAATAGCCGGAACGTGTCTACATGGTCGGCTGGTTTTGCCACAAACTTTTTCGATAAGACCTTCTACGTAAAAGGTAGCATGTCGTATAATTATCGTTTTCCCAGTATGAATGATCTTTATTGGCGTCCCGGTGGAAATCCTGATGTGAAACCCGAAGACGGCTATTCTTATGACGCAGCCATCGGTTATAAGAATGATTTAACCTCCTGGATGACATTGAATGCAGAAGCGTCCGGTTATCTGATGCATATTGACAATTGGATATTGTGGCTTCCAAAAGATGGCAACCAGTGGATATGGACACCTCAGAACAAACGTAATGTCCTCTCGATGGGAGCAGAGTTTACTGGTAAAATGGTGCTTAGCTTTGGAGATTTCAAGACTACACTTTCCGGTAATTTCAGCTGGGCTCGTTCGCGTACGCGGAAGAAGCAGCATGTAGATGATAACTCTTATATGCAGCAGATCCCTTATGTGCCCGAATTGAAATGGAATGCACGGCTGGCGTTCGATTATAAAAAAGCCTTTTGTTCGTGGCAGACTACTTATATAGGTAAACGTTATGTCACAACTGATGAATCTTATTCAACCCGTCCTTATACGGTTCATAACTTATTAGTGGGTTATTTGTGGAAATTAGGGAACGGCATGCAGCTTACTTCGCAAGTACGTGTGGATAACATTCTGAATACCTATTATGAATCGACACAATACTATCCGATGCCATTGCGTAATGTGCTGTGCTCGTTGATGTTTGAATTTTAGTTTTTAATTTTTTATATACTAACAATGAAGAAGAACATTATTTATTTTTTATCATGCCTTGTCCTTACGGTAGGACTAGTATCTTGTAGTGATGATGACAAAGAACCGTTGTCGCCTTTAACAGTTGTGATAGAGGGTGCCGAAGCACAAGAAGTAGTGCAAGGTACAACTCTGAATCTAAAGGCTGTAGTAGAAGGAAGTTCAGAAGTGAAATACGCCTGGACATTGAATGGTAAGGAAGTTTCTACCACCCCTGCTTATGAGTTTACTGCGACGGATCTTGGAAAAAGTGAAATTCAACTGAAAGTTTCAAATGCGGAGCAAGGTGAAGCAGCAGCCAAGTTAGACCTCGACGTGTATGGAAAGTATAAGTATGGAACCTTTATACTGAACGAAGGAGCTTCTTTGCGAGGCGATAAAGGTGGGTCTTTAATATTCATAAGTCCTGAGGGAGAATTAGTGGAGATGGCTTTCCAGAAAGAAAACAATGGAGCATGGTTGGGTAGTGTTCCACAGGATGTATTTATTGCCAACAATAAAATGTATATTGTTTCTCAAAACGGAGGTAACGAGGGAGGCTTTTTGACGATAGTCAATGCTGAAACATTGAAACTGGAAACTGCTTTTGGTGATGAATTGAAGAGTCAGGTAAGTTGGCCTACGCATGTAGCAGTGTTGGGCGATGATAACATTTATCTGCGTGATAACGGAGGTATTAAGTTGTTTCATCCTTCTACAGGAGAAGCGACTCTTATCGAAGGAACGAAAGGAGCCAGAAAAAATACGATGGCAGTTGTTGGAGGAAAAGTTTTTGCTTCGCAAAACAAGAATCTTCTTGTCATAGAATCCGGAAAGGATAAAGTATCGGCAACGGTTGAATTTGACGGTAATATTTCGGGTGTGGTAAAATCATCAGATAATAACGTTTGGGTATCGGTTTCAACTGGTAAAATAGCTAAAGTCAGTGCCAAAGATTATTCGATTATAAAAGAAAACGACTTATCGGCGGATAAAGATGCTACAAAAACATTGTCAGCCTCGTTTGCAGCTGCTCCTAGCATAACAGCTAAGGGTGATACATTGTATATGAGTGGTCTTGCTACCAAAGTTTATCGGCACATTTTTAGTACCAATGAAACTAAGTTGATGGTGGATGCTAAAGAAATGGTAGAGAATGCCAATATTGTTTATAATACGGTGGCCGTTGATCCGGTAACAGAAGGTGTTTATCTCAATACGATAAAAGGATATGGAGATAATGTAAGCATAAATCAAATTAGTATATTCGATTTTAGTGGTGCAACTCCTACTTTGAAAGCACATTATAATGATTGTACAAGATATCCGGCTGGAGTCTTCTTTACTTCTAATTTTAGATAACTATGAAGAATAATATTATCTATTTTTTATCATGTCTTGTCCTTACTATAGGATTGGCATCTTGTAGTAGCGATGATTCCAACGACAATGCTTTACTACTCTCAGTATCCATTGTCGATGGTGAAAAACAAGACGTTGCACTTGGAAAATCTCTCACCTTGGAGGCGAAAGTGGAAAATGGTGAAAATGCTCGTTTTGAGTGGACAGTGGATGGTGAGAAGGTATCAACTGAACTGAAGTATGTGTTTACTCCCACAAAGGCAGGAACTTACGACGTGAAGTTTGCAGCTTATAAGGATAAAGATGAAGCCTATGCCGCTATACTGGTGAATGTATATGTGGCTTATGATGCTGTAAAGTCTATGAGTGATATTCAATTCTGGACAGGAGAGGGAGAATGTCAGTCTGCATTAGGCGTGCAATGGATAAGTGGTGACAACTGGGAAGATCCGATACAGGATAATGTTCATTTCCTGAGTTGGGGGTATCGTTGGAAAGAAAGTGACCAATCTACCGGATATCAGATGATCTTAGCAATTGCTAAAGCAGATCCTCGCTTCTTTGTTGTGATGGGACCAGGTTTTGGTGGTGATGACAGTCGGTCTGTTCGTGGTTTGGGCTACGATGCCAATGGTGATGGTTGTTTTTCTATAAAGAATGAATCCATGTCTATTACATATGATGCAAAGGACTTTACGGATGGGGTAATCTTTCTGAAAGATGATGTGACGGGAGATGGATTTGTATCAACCGATCCTGCCGATTATTGGATGGGTGGCTGGTATGAGAATTATTGTTCGTATTATTTGGGTGATGATGGGAAGAATGTTCCGGAATCATTTGAATATTCTCCATATATGGCAGACTTGCGCACATTAACTCAGAACAGTTGGGATGCTTGGACTTGTTCCTCAATCAATTCCGGTATGATGAATACTTATCCTTTTTCAGAATGGATGGTAGGGGCTCTTGCAAATCCCCAATAATAGATACGAATTGATTTTTCCTGAAATAAATAAAAGTTCTCTCATATCAATTGATAGGGAGAACTTTTATTATATAAACCGCAGCAACTATCAGGGCTACTACAATAATAGCAAAGATAATAAGCAATATTAGACTGTAGAAGAACATAAGTACTGTGGTCCAAAAACTTCTCCACCACGTGTATCCATACAGTTGCTTATAATCCAGGCAGAAGAGGGCAAAGATGAATAGTATGGGCAATTCGTATAAATCGCCTACCTGTGCACTGCCGTTGAAAGGAAGCACAATGATGCTGAGCAAGAGTATTTGGCAAGCGATATAGGCCTGTATAAATACATGTTCTGTCAGATTATAGCGCAGCTTGTTCTTTTTACGACGGAAAGCCATGAGCGTTGCCAGAGCAAAAAGAGGTAACGTGGCAATGATGCGGAATGCCTTGTTGCCATGTCCCCAACTTTTCAGTAAGTTCCATACTTTTTCCAAGAAAGGTGTGTTGTGGATGACTTTTTCAAGTTTATCAAATGCTGAAGACCCATCTTTCAGCAATTCGTCTATGAGCTCATCATCTTCATCGCCATTTATTTTTATGGTGATATTGTCCTTTTTAAAAGAACTTTTTGTTTCTAGTTTTTCCAAATCCAGATTCAGGTCTTTTATAGTTTGAGTCAGAACTTCCTTTTGAGCTGGTTCTTTGGCCTTTTTTATCTGTTTCTGCAAAAGTTCGCGTGTGACTATCAGATTCTTCTTCCGGATTTCCGTAGAATCCTCTGTTCCCAGATTTTCCAGTTTCTTGTTCAAGCCTTTTATGGCCTGGTTCAGAACATCTTTGGTGTGTGAGTCTTCTGTTCCCTCTATTCGTTTTTGTAGTTGTTCACGTGCAGCAAGTATTTCTTGTCTTTGGACTTCCTGTGATTTTTCCTTCTTTTCTTTCAGGGCTTCAGGGTCTACCAGTTGCACAGCCATTATGTAAAGGGCGGCAAGTACAAATAATGTCTGGAAGGGGCGGAAGTATAAGATTCGTTTGCCAGCAATGAAGTCTCTGATCATGTATCCCGGGCGGTAGAGCAAGTCCAGAAGGGTGCGGCCGAAACCATTATCGATATTAGTGAATCCGCCTAATATATTTCTGAATGCATTACTGAAACGGTAACGGGGAGTATTCCGGCTTTGACCGCAACGGTTGCAATAGCTACCTGTATAAGCAGTTTCACAATTTAAGCAAATATTGCTTTCTTCACTCATGGGCGGTGTTTTCTTTCCTTGTACCATTTTGATGTGTAGGGCGCGAAGGCGTATCTTACAGGGAAGCCACCAGGGAGAGTTTAATATTCGGTTTGGCAGAATCCTGCGTTTGGTAAGGATATACAAGAGAACCAGAATGAAAGCCCACAGAAAAACATTACTGTCTTCTCCTTCTTCAAAAGATAACCATAGTAGTACTGCCAGGATTAGTATTTGCCAGATATTGATCATTTTCTTTCTGCAAGGAGTGCGACGGGAAACAATAACCGGAACGGAAGGTGGATTGACAACCGGATGGGTTGGTTGTTCATCCGTTTCCAAGAGTTCTTCCAGTGAGTTCATAATTTTCCAATGCGGATATTTGCCTAATTCTTCGGCGGAAGTTACTCCATGGGTTACACCGGCAAAGTCCACACCAGCTGCTTTGGCTGTGGCAGCGTCCACTGTGCTATCGCCAATGTAGAGGGTTTCTGCCTTGGTGACATGCAACTGTTTGATGGCAAGCAGCAACCCTTCGGGTGAGGGCTTGGCTGTTTGTACATCTTCTCCGCCAATAATGATGTTGAAGAAACTGCCGGGGAAGTGCTGGTCGAGCATTTCCTTTATGCGATAACGGTATTTGGTGGAGATGATGCCGATGAATGCGCCTGCATCTTTCAGGGCAAGCAGCACAGACTTGGTTTCCAGAAAGAGTACGGTGTTTATTGTCATGTGGGTATCCGCTTCCTTCCTGTATTCGCTCTTAAAACCAGCTAGTTGGTCTTCATCCGTCACTCCCGTCAGGATAGAGAAAGATTCTTCCAAAGTTTTTCCGATGGTACGTTTAATATCTTCATCGGTTACATCTGTATAACCATGTTGATTGAGCACATTACGGAAACAGGTAACGATGCCGCGAGAAGAGTCTGCGAGCGTGTAGTCAAAGTCAAAGAGATAAGTCGTATAGCTCATTGTCGCTTTTTGCGGCAAAGTTATAAATTAATTGGAATTTTTAGGCTATATTTGTTCGTTCGATGAATTTATTAGGGAAACCGTTAAGTGTTTCCGGATGCTGAGTTGTTACATATGCACGTTAACTATGTAGTATTATGAAATTGTCAGAATTGTTTTTACTGGTTTTATTCCTTTTCTCCCTTTCAGCGTGTGTGTCCCAGCAACCGGATACGAAGAGTAAGTGCTATGCCACAGAGTATGTCAACCCCTTTATCGGTACGGATTTTACCGGGAATACGTATCCCGGAGCACAAACTCCGTTCGGTATGGTGCAGTTAAGTCCCGATAACGGGCTTCCGGGATGGGATCGCATCTCCGGTTATTTCTATCCGGACAGCACGATTGCAGGTTTTAGCCATACCCACCTTTCAGGTACCGGGGCAGGTGATTTATATGATATATCTTTTATGCCTGTTACTTTGCCCTATAAAGAGACGGATGCTCCGTTAGGTATTCATTCTTTATTTTCTCACTCCGAAGAAACTGCCAGTGCCGGATATTATCAGGTTCGGTTGAAAGACTATGATATCAATGTAGAACTGACGGCAACCGAGCGTTGCGGTATTCAACGTTATACCTTCCCTGAAGCAGATGCTGCCATTTTCCTTAATTTGCGAAAGGCTATGAATTGGGATTTTACCAATGATACTTATATTGAGAGAATCGATTCTGTTACCATACAAGGGTATCGCTTTTCTGACGGTTGGGCACGCGATCAGCATATTTATTTTCGTACCCGATTCTCTAAACCGTTTAAAGCAATGCAGTTGGATACTGCTACTATTGTCAAGGATGGTGAACGGATTGGAACGTCTGCTATCGCCCGTTTTGATTTCCATACCGCTGCAGGAGAGCAGATTCTTGTAACCACTGCCATATCAGGTGTAAGCATGGAGGGAGCTGCTCGTAATCTTGCAGCCGAAGCACCGGATGATGATTTCGACAAATATCTGGCTACTACCCAAAAAAACTGGAATGAACAACTGTCTAAGATAGAAATCACATGTGATGATCCTGATGAGAAAGTCAAATTTTATACGGCTCTGTATCACTCTATGCTGGCACCGACTATTTATAATGATGTGGACGGTGCCTATTACGGTCCCGATAAACAAGTGCATCAGGCAGATAGATGGACCAATTACAGTACTTTTTCATTGTGGGATACCTATCGTGCCGCTCATCCTCTTTACACTTATATAGAACCGCAACGTGTGAATGATATGGTTCAGTCTTTTCTTGTTTTTTTTGAACAGAACGGACGTCTTCCGGTATGGAACTTCTATGGAAGTGAAACGGATATGATGATAGGCTATCATGCTGTACCGGTTATTGTGGATGCTTATCTGAAGGGAATAGGAAATTTTGATCCGAAGAAAGCCTTGGAAGCCTGTGTAGCTACAGCCAATATAGATGAATATCGAGGAATTGGATTGTATAAAAAGTATGGTTATGTGCCTTATGATGTGACAGATCATTATAACTCAGAGAACTGGTCGCTCTCTAAAACTCTGGAATACGCTTACGATGATTATTGTATTGCCCGTATGGCGGACAAGTTGGGTGAAAGGCAGATTGCAGATGCATTCTATAAACGTTCTCAAAACTATAAGAATGTATATAATCCCCAGGCTTCTTTTATGCAGCCGCGTGATAATAAAGGAAATTTTATTCAACCCTTCAGTCCGGATGACTATACTCCGCATATTTGCGAAAGTAACGGTTGGCAATATTTCTGGTCTGTGCAGCAAGATGTCGATGGTTTGATTGGTTTGGTCGGAGGTACGGAGCGTTTTGCCCAGAAACTGGATAGTATGTTTACTTATAATCCTTCTGCGGATGAAGATCTGCCTATTTTCAGTACCGGAATGATCGGGCAGTATGCGCATGGAAATGAACCGAGCCATCATGTCATTTATTTGTTTAATGCTGTAGGGCAACCTTGGAAGACTCAGAAATATGCCGCCGAGGTGATGCATGAACTTTATAAGAACACGCCTGCCGGTTTATGCGGGAATGAGGATTGTGGTCAGATGTCTGCTTGGTACGTATTTAGCGCAATGGGATTCTATCCGGTAGATCCGGTTAGCGGCAGATATGAAATAGGCACCCCTATGTATCCTGAAATGAAAATGCATTTGGATAACGGCAAGACATTTACGGTATTGGCGCCGACTGTTAGTGAAGAGAATATATATATCCAGTCGGTGAAACTCGACGGGAAACCTTATGATAAAAGCTATATCACACATGAACAAATAATGAATGGCTCTGTCTTTGAATTTGAGATGGGGAATAAACCGGGGGCAGTGTGGTATGCGATAGAGTGATAAAATGAAGTTGTGGGATTATGGGTGATAACTTTGATTCAACTTATAAACTCCTTTTCCGTAAATACTATGCCAATCTGCTTTTCTATGCTACACGTATTGTGGGCGAGGAAGAAGCAGAGGACGTAGTACAAGATGTGTTTGTGGAATTGTGGCGACGAAAAGATACAGTGACGGTGGGAGAGCAGATACAGGCATTTCTGTATCGGGCGGTGTATACCCGTGCTTTGAATGTTTTGAAGCACCGGGATATCAAGAATAGTTACGAAGCTGTCGTAATGGAAATTAATCAGAAGAGGGTTGAATTCTATCAGCCGGATAGTAATGATGTAGTGAAAAGGATAGAGGATCGTGAGCTTAGAAGAGAGCTTTCCGAAGCCATTAATGGACTGCCGGATAAATGCAAGATGGTTTTCAAACTCAGTTATCTGCATGATATGAAGAACAAAGAAATTGCAGAAACAATGGGAATATCGTTACGGACGGTAGAGGCTCACATGTATAAAGCTTTGAAGTTCCTGCGTGAAAGATTGGGCTACCTCAACTTTATGTTAGTCCTGTTTTTATTGAATAAGGTATAAGTGTTTTTGTCGAAACGATTGTTTTATTAGTATGATGAAAGAAGGAAAAAACAAGTTGAATGAAGAATTACTGGTCAAATTCCTTATGGGTGAATGTTCTGAAGAAGAACTCCGTGAGGTGAACACTTGGCTGAACGAGTCGGACGATAATGCGCGTGAATTGTTCAGGATAGAGGAAATATATCATCTGGGAAAGAATGGCGATTCTACTGATGAGAAAAAAATAGAAAAAGCAGAAAAGCAGTTATTCAAACGGTTGGCACAGGAAGAAGCTAAACAGTTCAAGGTGCGTAGAATGCATACTTGGATGAAGTATGCTGCTATGTTCATAGGAATTTTTTTTGTATCCGGTTTGAGCTATCATATCTATCAGTCTCAAAGTGAAGAACAGTTAGTGGCTGTTGTAGCCCGGGATGAGGTGAAGGAGTTGATGCTGCCCGATGGCACTAAAGTATGGTTGAATAAGCATACAACCTTGAAGTACCCGCGTGAGTTTTCTGAAAATGGAAGAAATGTGTATATGGAGGGAGAGGCTTATTTTGAAGTAAAGAGAAATGTAGAAAAGCCTTTTATTGTGCGAAGTGAAGCCATGCAAGTCAGAGTGCTGGGTACGGTCTTTAACTTGAAGAGTGATCAGATGAACCGTTCGGCAGTAGCTACACTGATTAAGGGAGAAATTGAGGTGAAAGGCAATCACAATGAGGGTATGATTGTGTTGGCCCCGGGACAAAAAGCCGAATTGAACGCTGTAACTCGTCGTCTGGTAGTGAAGCAAGTGGATACAGGTATTGAGAATTGGCATAATAATCAGTTTGTCTTTGAAAATGCCGATATATTTACGATTGCCCGTACTTTAGAGAATTCTTATGGAGTGAAGATTATTCTGGCGCCTGATATGGATGCTACTAAAACATATTCGGGTACACTGAAGAAGAAAAACACTGTGGAGGATATCCTGAATTTGATTAAAAGTACAAATGCAATACCTATTGAATATAAAATTGTAGGAAATAGTGTATTTTTGTCTCCCAAAAAATAAAAGGAAACTTTTGAAATATATAATCTTATAAATATAATAGTATGAGAAGGCTGCTTTTATCAATGTGCTTTTTGGGCTGTGCTCTTTGGGCGCAGACTAAAGATTTAACACAATACGTTAACCCGCTGATGGGTACGTTATCCAGTTTCGAACTATCTACAGGCAATACATATCCTGCTATCGCACGTCCATGGGGTATGAATTTCTGGACTCCTCAAACAGGAAAAATGGGAGATGGTTGGCAGTATGTTTATACCGCCCATAAAATCCGTGGTTTTAAACAAACCCATCAACCCAGTCCCTGGATTAATGACTACGGTCAGTTTTCTATCATGCCGGTAGTGGGCAAACCCGAATTTAATGAAGATAAGCGTGCCAGCTGGTTCTCTCATAAAGGAGAAGTTGCATTGCCTCATTATTATAAGGTGTATCTTGCTGAACACGATGTCGTGACAGAGTTTACTCCCACTGAACGTGCTGTTTTATTCCGTTTTACTTTTCCGGAGAATGAACATTCATATATTGTAGTGGATGCTTTCGACAAAGGATCTTATATTAAAATTATTCCTGAACAAAATAAGATTATCGGATACACAACCCGTAACAGTGGTGGAGTGCCCAATAACTTCAAGAACTACTTTGTTATTGAGTTCGACAAGCCTTTCACTTATCAGGCTTCTGTTGCCGATGGCGTTTTGGCAGAGAATCAAAAAGAGCAGAAGGCCGGACATGCAGGTGCAATCATTGGTTTTAAAACCCGTAAAGGAGAAATCGTGCATGCTCGTGTAGCCTCTTCCTTTATCGGTTTTGAGCAGGCAGACAGAAACTTGAAAGAGCTTGGAAACGATAGTTTTGATACTTTGGTTCAGAAAGGGCAAGATGCCTGGAATGAGGTATTGGGTAAAATAGAAGTGGATGGTGGCAATCTTGATCAGTATCGTACTTTTTATTCTTGTCTGTATCGTTCGGTACTTTTCCCCCGTGCTTTTTATGAATTTGATGAAACTGGCAATCCTGTTCATTATAGTCCTTACAATGGTCAGGTATTACCTGGATATATGTATACGGATACCGGCTTCTGGGATACTTTCCGTTGCCTGTTCCCTTTCCTCAACCTGATGTATCCTTCGGTAAACAAACAAATCCAGGAAGGTCTCGTCAATACATATAAGGAAAGCGGTTTCTTCCCTGAATGGGCTAGCCCGGGACATCGTGGTTGTATGATTGGCAACAACTCTGCCTCTGTACTGGCTGATGCCTATCTGAAGGGGGTTAAAGTGGATGATGTGGCTACCTTGTATGAAGGACTTATCCATGGCACAAAGAATGTACATCCTGAAGTTTCTTCTACCGGACGTCTCGGTTATGAATATTATAATGAATTAGGTTATGTTCCTTATGACGTAAAGATCAATGAGAATGCTGCCCGTACTCTGGAATATGCTTATGATGACTGGTGTATCTATCAGATGGCAAAAGCGCTGGATCGTCCGAAGAAAGAGCAGAAACTTTTTGCCAATCGTGCTATGAACTATAAGAACGTGTTCGATAAGGAAAGCCTGTTGATGCGTGGACGTAATAAAGATGGGCAGTTCCAGACACCTTTCTCACCTTTGAAATGGGGAGATGCCTTTACAGAAGGAAACAGTTGGCATTACTCCTGGTCCGTTTTCCACGATCCGCAAGGTTTGATCGATTTGATGGGTGGTGAAAAAGTTTTTGTCGAAATGCTGGATTCTGTGTTTATTGTTCCTCCCATCTTCGATGACAGCTATTATGGACAGGTGATTCATGAAATACGTGAAATGACAGTGATGAACATGGGTAACTATGCGCATGGTAACCAGCCTATACAGCACATGATTTACATGTACAATTATGCCGGGCAGCCTTGGAAAGCCCAATATTGGTTGCGTCAGGTGATGAACCGTATGTATACTCCAGGTTCTGATGGGTATTGTGGAGATGAAGACAATGGGCAGACTTCTGCCTGGTATGTGTTCTCAGCATTAGGCTTCTATCCGGTTTGTCCGGGAACCGATGAGTATGTTCTCGGTGCTCCTTTGTTCAAGAAAGCTACACTTCATCTTGAGAATGGCCGTTCATTGGTTATTGATGCAGCAAACAATAGTTCTGAAAATATGTATATTGAATCGCTTCGTCTGGATGGAAATGAATATACGAAGAATTATGTGAAACATGAAGACCTGTTGAAGGGCGGTGTCCTGAAATTTGATATGGGTAATAAGCCCAACTTACAGAGAGGAATACATCCGGAAGATTATCCATATTCTTTCTCTAACGAAATAAAAAAGAAGTAAGGGCTGAAGTTAATAATGTAAGAAAGAAGGGAATAGAAATTAAAACTATTCCCTTTTTTGTTTTAATGAAAAAAAATATCATTTTGTAGTAAGTGTATTTTTAGCGACTGTTGTTTTATATGTGAAAGTCGGGAGAAAGGATCTCCTGGCAGATTAAAATTAACCAATGTGTAACCTTTAAACTTTGTTTATGGACAACAATCATGCTTTTCAAAGTTCGAAATTTCTACGGGCTTTATTAGTCTTGTTCTTCATGACTGTATCAGTTCAGTGGACTTTTGCCCAACTGGATTTGAACATGTCTCGCACGACATTAGGTACGGTCATTGAACAAATCAAAACTCAATCCAAGTATCAATTTTTTTATGACGACAAACTTGCTGCTACGGCAGTGGAAAAAGTCAATGTGAAGAATGCATCTATCGAAGATGCCTTGACTGCTATTCTTAAAGGGAAAAATATTTCTTTTAAAGTAGAAGATAACATTGTTTATCTTTCAGAGAAGTCTCAATCAGGACAAGAAGGTGCCCAACAAGGAAAAGAACGTACGATAACCGGTCAGGTATCGGACGATATGGGGCCTCTGATCGGTGTCAATGTATTGGTGAAAGGTACCAGTGTGGGTTGTATCACCGATTTTGACGGTAATTTTACGCTGACCACAACAGAAGCAAATCCTGTAATTCAATTCTCTTATGTCGGTTATAAAACACAGGAGATTGCAGCAAAGGAACAGAGTGTTATCAATCTGATGATGGAGAGCGATTCTCAACTGGTAGAAGAGGTTGTTGTAACTGCCTTGGGTATTAAACGTGCAACTAAAGCATTGAGTTACAATGTTCAGGAAATCAAAAGTGATGAACTGACCAGAGTGAAAGATGCTAACCTTGTAAACTCTTTGTCTGGTAAAGTGGCGGGTGTTACCATTAATGCCAGTTCCTCCGGTGTAGGTGGTGCCAGTAAAGTAGTGATGCGTGGTACGAAAGGTATTGATCAGTCCAGCAACGCTCTTTATGTGATCGATGGTGTACCTATGTTCAATCTTTCCGGTGAAGGTGGTCAGGAATTTGACTCTAAAGGTTCTTCAGAAGCGATTGCAGATATAAATCCGGAAGACATCGAATCTATGTCTGTACTGACGGGTGCTGCCGCTGCCGCTTTGTATGGTAGTCACGCTGCCAATGGTGCTATTGTTATTACGACTAAGAAAGGCAAGGAAGGACGTTTGAGTTTGACTGTATCACAGAATACTGAATTTCTCCGTCCGTTTGTTACTCCTAATTTTCAGAATTCTTATGGCACAGGCGATCTTCTGTCCAGTGCAGGTTCTGTAGAAAAAAGCTGGGGTAATAAATTGAACCCTTCCAATTACATGGGATATGATCCGATCAATGACTTTCTGAGAACAGGTGTGGTAGCTACCGAAACCGTTTCTTTATCTACAGGTACGGAAAAGAATCAGACTTACTTCTCTGCGAGTGCTGTGAATTCTGTCGGTATGGTTCCGAATAACGATTATGACCGTTATAACTTTACTTTCCGCAACACTACTTCTTTCCTGAATGATAAGATGACACTGGATGTAAGTGCTTCTTATATCAAACAGAAAGACCAAAATATGGTGAATCAGGGTACTTACTCTAATCCGTTGGTTACAGCTTATTTGTTCCCTCGTGGTGACGACTGGAATGAGATTAAGATGTACGAACGCTGGGATACTTCCCGTAACATCTATACACAATATTGGCCACAGGGCATCGATACTTTTACAGGACAAAATCCGTACTGGATTGCTTATCGTAACCTGCGTGAGAATAATAAGGATCGTTATATGTTGAGTGGTAGCTTGAGCTATAAGATTTTAGATTGGTTGAGTGTATCAGGCCGTGTGCGTGTGGATAACTCTGCAAGTACTTATACGGAAAAGCTTTATGCTACAAGTAATACTACATTGGCCGAAGGCTCTAACAACGGTTTGTATGGTATTTCTAATACGAATGACAAGCAAACTTATGCTGATATCATGTTGAACATCAATAAAAACTTTGGTGAAAATCTTACTTTCCAGGCTAATATTGGTGCTTCTTTATCGGATATGCAACAAGATGTACTGCAAAATCGTGGTCCTATCAGTGAAGACGGTATTCCTAACGTTTTCAATGTATTCCAGTTGGATGACAGTAAGACAAAACGTACGCAGTCAGGTTTTCATGATCAGACTCAGTCTGTTTTTGCCAGTCTTGAATTAGGATATAAGAGTACTTATTACTTGACTTTGACCGGACGTTCTGACTGGCCTTCACAATTGGCAGGTCCTAATTCTACTCAGAGTGCATTCCTTTATCCTTCAGTCGGTGGTTCTGTTATTTTGTCCGAGTTACTGAAATTGCCACAACAAATTTCTTTTCTGAAAGTACGTGGCTCATTTGCATCTGTGGGTCTTCCTTTCCCGCGTTTCCTGGCCAACCCTACTTATTCATGGGATAACTCCAATAAGGTTTGGCAATCCAAACGTAACTATCCGATGTATAATCTGAAACCGGAAAGAACGGATTCATGGGAAGTAGGTCTTACTGCCCGTTTCCTGAATCATTTTAATCTGGATTTGGCTTTGTATACTACTAAAACTTATAATCAGACGTTTGACCCTAAGATTTCCGTATCTTCCGGTTACTCAACATTGTATGTGCAGACGGGTAGCGTACGAAATAAGGGTATTGAATTAGGATTGGGCTATTCTAATGAATGGGGTAAATTTAAATGGTCCAGTAATTACGTATTCAGTACCAATAAGAATGAGATTCTTGAACTGCTGGAAAACTATGTGCATCCTGAAACCGGAACTGTCATCACTAAAGAACGCTTGGATGTAGGTGGTATGGGACAGGCTCGTTTCATTCTGAAGAAAGGTGGCTCTTTGGGTGATCTCTATTCTACTGCCGACCTGCAACGTGATAGTAACGGCAATATTCTGGTAGATCAGAATGGTAGTGTGACTGCTAATTATAATGCAGAAGATATTAAATTGGGTAGCGTATTTGCAAAATGCAATATGTCGTGGAGAAATGATTTCAGCTGGAAGAACCTGAATTTTGGTTTCATGCTCTCTGCACGTATCGGTGGTATCGTTTACTCTGCTACTCAGGCTGCTATGGATATGTATGGTGTTTCTGAGTCAACAGAAATAGCACGCAATCAAGGTGGTGTTTATGTGAATGGAACGGACTTGGTAAATGCACAGAAATGGTATACTACTATCGGTTCTCAGTCTGGTATTCCACAATATTACACTTACAGTGCTACCAATCTGCGTCTCCAGGAAGCCAGTGTCGGTTATACTATACCGAGAGATAAACTTTGGAATGTGGCTGACGTGACCGTATCTCTGGTAGGCCGTAACTTGCTGATGCTTTATTGTAAAGCTCCGTTCGATCCGGAAGCAGTAGCTTCTACCGGTAACTACTATCAGGGTATTGACAACTTTATGACGCCGAGTGCGCGTAGCTTAGGATTCAATGTAAGATTTAAGTTCTAACAGATTAAAGAAAGAAAAAACAATGAGAAAATCAATTATAAAATTCGCTTTATGCGGTGGAATGTTAGCTGGCATGTTGGCATCTTGCACAGGTGATTATATGGATTATAATACCAATCCGTATGAAGCAACCAAAGACCAGATGGACCGTGATGCCTACTTGACTCGTTCGGCATTGACAGGTATGCAGGGATATGTCATCCCTACGGATGTACTTCTTAATCAGTTTCTGGAGGCCCTTTTGGGTGGACCTTACGGTGGCTATTTGGCGGAATCCAATTCCGGTTTCACGAACCGTTTCTCCAACTACAACCAATCTCAGGACTGGGTAGGTAAATTATATAAAGATGTTATTCCTAATGTGTATGCTAACTATGCACAGTTGGAAGCTGCAACTGAAGACCCTGTTTATTTGTCAGTAGGAAAAGTTGTAAAGGTAGCAGCTATCTTGCGTGTTACAGATGGATACGGTCCTATTCCTTATTCCCAGTTGGGGGCCAATGGTGACCTGACTGCTCCGCTGGATACTCAGAAGAAAGTTTATGAGACTATGTTGAATGAACTGGATGAGGCAGTGACTGCATTATTACCACATCGTACGGAGACTTTTTCATCCAAAGCTGATAAGGTTTATAGTGGTAAAGTGGAAAACTGGATAAAACTGGCGAATTCTTTGAAATTGCGTATGGCTATGCGTATGGTGTATGTAGATTCTACTACGGCACAAGCTAAAGCGGTGGAAGCTGTTGACTCAGAAAGAGGAGGTGTGTTTACATCAAATGATGATAATGCGACCATTCAGGCTACTACTAATCCATTCAGAGTTATTATGTATGAATATAATGGCGGTGACTCTCGTATTGCGGCAGATATTACTGCCTATATGAATGGTTACAAAGATCCTCGTCGTGAAAAATATTTTGTTGAATCTACCTTTACAACAGCCGATGGAGTGAAGAACGGGTATCATGGTATTCGTTTGGGAACTGAACCGCTTCCGAGTGAAACAGCTCATAAGTATTCTAACATGAATGTTGAAGCCAATACGAAACTTGTTTGGATGACTGCTGCTGAAGTTGCCTTCCTGCGTGCCGAAGGTGCATTGCGTGGTTGGAACATGGGTGGAACTGCAGAAAGTTTTTATAAGAAAGGCGTAGAGTTATCATTCAGTCAATGGGGGGCTTCCGGTGCTGATGCTTATCTGGAAGATGGTAGTAGTTTGCCCGATCTGTATAAAGATCCTCTGGGTACTTATAGTTATAACGGTTCTCAGCCGACTATTACGATTAAGTATGATAATAGCGCCGTCTTTGAAACAAATCTGGAACGTATAATTACCCAGAAATGGATCGCCATATTCCCGTTGGGTAACGAAGCATGGGCTGAATTCCGTCGTACGGGTTACCCGCGTCTGATGACTGCTGCCGTTAATAAAAACAAGGCGGAAGTTCCCGAAGGTACTTTTCCACGCCGCTTGCCTTATCCGCAGGATGAGTACAAGGACAATGGTACGAATGTGCAGAATGCTCTGCAAGATTTGAAACCTGCGAACGATAGAATGTCTTCCAAAGTATGGTGGGACTGCAACCCTAACATCTAATAAAGAAAAGAATTATGAAAAATAAAATGAAAAATATATTCATCGTAGCTTCCTGCTTCGCTGCCATAACCTGTTTCAGCGCATGTGACGACTGGACGGAAGTAGAGAATGTGAATATCAATACTCCCGGAATAGAGGAACAAGATCCGGCTGCGTATGCCAAATATCTGCAAAATTTGGTAGCCTATAAGAATTCGGACCATAAGGTTGTATATGCCTGGTTCGACAATAGCGAGAAAACACCGTTCAGTCGTGGACAGCATATCTCTGATGCTCCTGACAGTTTGGACGTAATTTCCATGATGTACCCAGCAGAACTGGCTGCGTTTGAATTAGTTGATATGCAAACTGTACATGCTAAGGGTACCAAGGTGGTATATACTATCAGTTTTGATAAGATTCAAAAAGAATATACTGAAAAAGTAAAGGAAGGTACGGAAACCGGATCTTTCGATACTTATCTGAAGTCAGAAATGGACAAACAGATTGGTTATGCAGGGAGTTTCGATGGTATGATTACTGAATATAAGGGAAATAATCCTATTTATATGTCTGCCGAACAAAAAGCAGAGGCAAAGAAATATCAGGATATTTTTTTCAGTGCTGTTTTAACCTGGAAAACTGCTAATGCAGATAAGTTGCTGACATTTCAGGGATATCCGGAAAATTTGATTGAGCAGACCATTTTGACTAATTGTAAGCACATCATCCTGGCTACGGATAATGTAACGGATGATGCACAGTTGTCGGTATTTGCCCGTTTGGCCATGGCTGCTGCAGGTGTTCCGACTGATCGTTTCGTAGTTGCTGTTTCCACAGCTTCACTGGATGCATCTGATAAGCAAACCGGGTTCTACGGTACCGACCGGGCGCTTACGGAGGCAGCTTATTGGACTACGGAACCATCTGATGGCTATACCCGTGCCGGATTGGCTATTTATAATGTTCAGAATGACTATTACAATGCTACTAACACATACCAGTATGTGAAAGAGGCTATTAATATTATGAACCCTGCTCCTAAAAAATAAATCAAGCTATGAAATTAAAAAACTTATATTTATTATCGATCACATTGCTGTCTGTAGCTTTGACAGCTTGTAGTGATGATACTGAAACGTTTGATAACCAAGTGTATATAGATGCTTCGGTGAAGACTAGTAATGTTTTACTGAAGAATACGATTCCTTCTGCGGAAGGTGAATTCAGGGTTGCTATGGCTAAGCCGGAAAATGCAGATGTAACTATTTCCTTGAAAGCTGAACCTGCGTTGGTTGACACTTATAATGCTGCATTTTATGATAATGCTGAGGCTTTGCCGAGTAAGCATTATACATTGGAAACTCCACAGACTGTGATTCCTGCCGGATCTGTTCTTTCAGAAAAAGTCACATTGAAATTTGGTAATCTGACAGAGCTGGATGCTGAAAAGGTTTATGTATTACCTGTAACCATTGATCAGGCTAACGTAGGTATTCTGCAAAGTGCCCGTACCATGTATTACGTATTTAAAGGTGCTGCCCTTATCAATGTAGTAGCTGATCTTACTAAGAATCTTGTATACGTAAATTGGGGTACACCTGAAAAGGCAAATGGTTTACGGAAGCTGACTGTGGAAGTATTAGTAAATCCCAGCAAGCTCGATAAAGCTATCAGTACAGTTCTGGGTATTGAAGGATATTTCCTGCTCCGTTTCGGAGATACTGCGCCGGCAAAGAATTGTTTGCAGATTGTAGGTCCTGGAGATAAGAAGATAAATTCAGAAGATCTGACTGTGGCTACCGGTGAATGGACACATATTGCAGTGACTTATGATGCTGAAGCTCAAAAAGTGATAGCCTATTTCAATGGCGTGAATAAATTGGAAGCGACAGCGAATTGGGGAGCATTGGATTTGGGAAAGACAAAAACTGATGAGGGTAATGGCTTCTGGATTGGTCACTCTTATAACCGTGATCGTTGGTTTGATGGTGAAATGTCCGAATGCCGTATTTGGAATAAGGTTTTAACTCAGGAGGAAATTAATGCAAAGAATCATTTTTATCAGGTAGAACCGGGTGCGGAAGGACTGGTTGCCTATTGGAAATTTGATGAAGGTGTAGGTACTTCAATAGCCGATTATAGCGGGAATGAGAATCATGCTACAGCGGTGGAATCGCTTACTTGGACTGCGGTAGAATTGCCTGCGAAATAAATTAAGTTATATTTTAAACAGATGTATATTATGAAATATATGAATCACATAAAATTAGGCTTGTTGGCAGTTACCTTTGCCTGTGCAGGAACTGTTTTCACAAGTTGTGAAGATGACATTACGATCAATGCCGTTAATACAGAAAAGCTGGATACAGTGGATGGCGTATACGGTTATGTCAGATCAGCTGCCGGAGCACGCGAACTTACTTCAATTTCTCTCTTTGGGGATAAAGCCGGTACGGGACATCTTTATTTTGAATTGAGTAAAGCTGCTGAAAAAGACATAACGGTTACTTTCAAAGTAGATGCAACAGCACTTGAAGTTTATAATGCTGCTCATGGTACATCTTATGCTATGTATCCTGCTGATAAATTGAGCTTGGCAAATGGTGGTACGGTGACTGTTAAAACCGGAGAGAAAAAGTCCGGTGCAGTAGAATTAACTATTAATGCCGGAGGTTCAATCGGTTCAACCTATGCAGTAGCGGTTTCAGCTACTGCAAATGATGGAGTGGCTGTTTCAGCTAATAATCAGACTTATATTTATTTGGTGAAGCCATTGGCAGCTGTGCCTGATTCTAAAAAGGGAGATGTACGTACTCTCTGTTTTGTGGAAGTGAATGATGAAAATATCCTGAATTGTGGTGAATATGTAATGAAGGAAAGTGGAAAACCGTTCTTTGATGTAGTTAGTATCTTTGCTGCCAATATCAATGTGGATAGTGAAAGCGGCCGTGTGCATATTCATTGTAACGATCAGGTATCTTTCCTGTTGAAAAATGCAGATAAATTTATCCGTCCTTTGCAGGCTAAAGGTATCAAAGTCAATATGAGTATCTTGGGTAATCATGATGAAGCCGGTATGGGTAACTTATCGCAGGCTGCTGCGGCTGATTTTGCCAAAGAATTGAAAGCATTTGTCGATATTTATGGTTTGGACGGCATTGATTTTGATGACGAGTATACAGTTTACAAAGAGAATCCGAGTCCGGGCTTCGAGCAACGTTCCCGTGAGAATTACTGTCGCTTGATCAGCGAATGTCGCAAGGTGATGCCTGATAAATTGCTGGGTATTTATGAATATAAAAGTAATTTTGAGGATTCTCCAAGCGGAACTGTCGATGGTAAGTCTATTGGCGAATTGGTAGATTATATGTGTTATGGAACTTATCAGAGATACGTTAAAGGACGTGAATCTAATTTCACCGGACTTCCCAAATCAAAGTATGGTCCTTATTCATTGAAGATTAATGAAGAATATAAAGGTGGCTGGACAAGTTTTAAAGAAGAAACGATTCAGGACCTGAAAGATGCCGGATATGGTTTGCAGGTATTCTATAACCCGAAACCACAATTGTATTCTTATGATTATTATTTCACGGCTGTAAGTAAGATTCTGTTCAATGATGAGGTAGAATGGAGTGGTAAGTATTATGGAAGGACGGACTTCACGGCTTCAACAGGGGTTAAGTCTAACTATGAGGCTTATCTGGGTGAATGGCAAGTAGCTTCTACCAGTTCTTTATTCTTTTTTACGCCTCCCGAAGGTGGTAATGGTTGGTGGGATTATAATGGAGATCAGACATTTGATATTCGTATTGAGGCTAAAGAGGATGGTAAGACTTACTATATCTATGGTTGGGGAGAATATCCTGAAATAACCAATAAATATCCTTTGGTAGCTGAATTTGATTCCAATAATGGTAACTTTACTATTTCCATGCCTCAGGTTATTCATGAAGGTGATACAGAGGATCCCGAAACATGGGAAATGAGATGGGGAACTTATAAGAATGGTAACCAGAATACTTGGAAATACGATACAAATACGACTGCTACGAAGGGAGCATTTGATCCGCTTGGAAATCTGACTCTGATGGGTAGAGGCCAACGTTATGGCATATCTCTGTGCCGTATAGTAAATGGTACGGCAGAATTGCCGGAAGCATATTATGATGCTTATTATCATCCTGGCGCTAATTATAACCTGACTAAAAAGTAAGCTTTTGGCTTTTTAAAAGAGAATGTCTCAATTAATCATGCTATTTTATGTATCTTTGAGACATTCTCTTAACTATCTTGCTGACCGATAACTTTGGACACATGAATTCTGGTGAAACATATTTCCGATAACAAAATAATGAATCGAATATGAGAATACATTTTATTTATTTTATTGTGATTATTTGTCTGGCAAGTAGTTGCTCTTCTAAGCAAAAAGAGGTTTTTTCTCCTGATGGTCGTATCAGGTTACAGTTTGCTCTGAATGACAGTAACCGGATGACCTACCAAATTGAAGTTGACAGTATTCCTTTTGTAGCTTCTTCCTGTTTGGGATTCGAAGCAGAGAACGGGATTAATCTTCATAAAGAATTCCGTATTGTAGATATTGATTTCGCTACTCAGGATGAAACCTGGACGCAACCTTGGGGAGAAAATAAAACCATTCGCAACCATTACAATGAAATGGCTGTTCACTTGTCTGATGCAGCTGCTACCAAACTGATTTTACGGTTTCGTGTATTCGATGACGGGGTAGGATTCCGCTACGAATATGAAGTGGCCGGAGCAGACAGTCTTCTTATCACGGATGAGCTGACTGCGTTCAATATAGCACAGGATGGTACTTCATGGTCCATACCTGCCAATTATGATACTTATGAATTGCTATATCGTACACAGCCTGTCAGCCGGACAGACAATGCCAATACTCCCATGACATTTAAGGCAGGCAATGTATATGCCAGCATTCACGAAGCTGCATTGACGGACTTCCCCGAGATGACATTGAAAAATACAGGTGGTTGCAATTTCAAGTCGGAACTGGCTCCTTGGCCTGATGGCATTAAAGTGCGGGTAAACGGTAGTGTTTTCAAGTCGCCTTGGCGTACCATACAGATTGCTCCGAAAGCTGTCGGTCTAATTAACTCCGGGCTTATACTGAATCTGAATGAGCCTTGTGTACTGGAAACTACGGATTGGATACGTCCAATGAAGTATGTAGGTATCTGGTGGGGAATGCATCTGGGGGTAGAAAGCTGGGTGATAAATGACCGCCACGGTGCCACAACGGAGAATGCTAAACGTTATATTGACTTTGCAGCAGCTAACAACATTGAAGGAGTGATGTTTGAAGGCTGGAACGCCGGTTGGGAAAATTGGGGAGGCTCTCAGGACTTTGATTATACGCGTCCGTATGCTGACTTTGATATAAAGGAAATAGTCCGTTATGCTAAGGAAAAAGGAATTGAGATTATTGGACATCATGAAACGGGTGGCAACATAGTCAATTATGAGAAACAACTGGATAAGTCTTATAAATGGTATGCTGACTTGGGTATTCATAGTGTGAAGACCGGTTATGCCGGCGGACTTCCCAATGGGCACAATCATCATGGACAATACAATGTACGCCATTACCGTAAAGTGGTAAAGACTGCTGCAAAATATCATACCACTCTTGATGTACACGAACCGATCAAAGACACTGGTATCCGCCGTACATACCCCAATATGATGACTCGTGAGGGTGCCCGTGGCATGGAATGGAATGCCTGGAGCGAGGGAAATCCCCCCGAACATCATGTACTTTTGCCATTTACCCGTCTGTTGTCAGGGCCAATGGACTATACTCCGGGAATCTTCGACATACTGTATGAGCGTGCCAAAAAGTCTCCTTATCGCAAGAAGTGGAATATGAAGGATAGTAAGGATTGCCGGATCAATTCTACGCTGGCGAAACAGATCGCTAACTGGGTGATACTTTATTCTCCTTTGCAAATGGCTGCCGACATGATTGAAAATTACGAAGGACATCCTGCTTTTCAATTCTTTCGCGATTTTGATGCTGATTGTGACTGGTCGGAAGCGCTGGCAGGTGAGCCGGGAGAATATGTAGTCATAGTGCGCCGCGCAGGAGACAAATATTTCCTGGGTGCAGCTACTAATGAAGACGCACGTGAGGTTACAGTCAAATTGGATTTTCTGGAAAAAGGCAAGACTTACAGGGCTGTCATTTATGCTGATGGTAAAGAGGCTGACTGGATAACGAATCCTACGGCTTATGAGATTATAGAGAAGCAGGTGACTGCTGAAGACATTCTGTCCGTGGATATGGCAAGAGGTGGAGGACAAGCCATTACCTTTATGCCACTTTGATTATGAATATGTAATACTATTAAGAATATGAAGAAAAACATGAAACTGAATTTTATGTTGATGAGTGGAGTGCTGTTATTCGGAATGTACAGTTGTACCCCGGGAGCGCAGGATTATTCATCATACGTTAATCCGTTTATCGGTACGGGAGGGCATGGACATACTTACCCTGGGGCTGTAGTTCCGAACGGAATGATACAACCCAGTCCCGACACACGCATTTATCAGTGGGATGCCTGTTCCGGATATTATTATGCAGATTCTACTATGAATGGATTTTCGCATACCCATCTTAACGGCACAGGTTGTGGAGACTATGGTGATGTATTGCTGATGCCTACCGTAGGCAAACAGGATTATCATGCAATGGGAGAAGAGAGTCAACAGATGGCTTATGCTTCTGCTTTCTCTCATGACAATGAAGTGGCACAACCGGGCTACTATTCAGTCTTTTTGGATCGTTATCAGGTAAAAGCCGAATTGACGGCTACCAAACGTGCAGCTATTCACCGCTATACTTTCCCAAAGGCGGAAGATGCCGGATTTATACTGGACTTGGATTACAGTCTGCAGCGTCAGAAGAATGAAGAGATGGAGTTGGAGGTAATCAGTGATACAGAGATACGAGGACGCAAGAAAACAGTATATTGGGCATTTGACCAGTATATCAATTTCTATGCGAAGTTTTCCAAACCTTTTACCTATACATTGGTAACCGATTCTATGGCATTGGATGAAGGGGGGCCACTCTTTCCGACAGCTAAGGCTTTGTTACAGTTCCAGACAGAGAATAATGAGGAAGTTCTTGTGAAAGTCGGTGTTTCTGCTGTAGATATGGATGGGGCACGAAAGAATGTGGAAGCTGAAATACCTGAATGGGACTTTAACGGTGTGCGTAGTGCTGCCCGTGAATCATGGAATAATTATCTTGCCAAGATAGATATTGAAACGTCTGATAAGGACCAGCGAGTAATGTTTTATACTGCACTCTATCATACCGGTGTGCAACCTAATTTGTTTACAGATGCCGATGGACGCTATCTGGGTATGGATTTGAAACCTCATCAGGGTAGTGTGGAAGAGCCTATCTATACTGTATTCTCTTTATGGGATACATTCAGGGCATATCATCCGTTGATGACAATTATCGATCCTGATTTAAATGAAGCCTTTATCCGTTCATTAATCCGGAAGCAGCATGAGGGTGGTGTATATCCTATGTGGGAACTGGCCGGAAACTATACGGGAACAATGATCGGTTATCATGCTGCATCTATTATAGCTGATGCTTATACAAAAGGTTATCGTAATTTCGATGTGGAAGATGCATATAAGGCCTGTATCCGTGTTGCGGAATATGATACGACCGGTATTTTATGTCCGCCATTGGTATTACCCCACTTGATGCCTCAAGCTAAATACTGGAAGAATAAAATAGGCTATGTACCTTGCGACAAGGATAATGAATCCGTAGCAAAGGCGTTGGAATATGCTTATGACGACTGGTGTATTTCTGTGCTGGCAGATGCTATGGGAGATGAACCGAATGAGGAGAAATATGCAGCCTTTGCTAAGGGATACCAGGTTTATTTTGATGCTTCTACCCGTTTTATGCGCGGACTGGACAGTGAAGGTAATTGGCGTACTCCTTTCAATCCCCGTTCATCCAATCACCGTAGTGACGACTATTGCGAAGGTACAGCCTGGCAATGGACTTGGTTTGTGCCTCATGATATAGATGGATTAGTGGAGCTGATGGGAGGACGTGATGCCTTTATCGGTAAACTGGATTCTTTGTTTATTGCCGATTCAGCTTTGGAGGGTGATATGGTTTCTGCTGATATCTCCGGTTTGATAGGACAATATGCACATGGCAATGAACCAAGTCATCATATTACTCATCTGTATAACTATGTGGATCAACCTTGGCGGACACAAGAACTGGTGGATCAAATATTACATACCCTTTATTTTAATGATCCGGACGGATTGTCGGGCAATGAGGATTGCGGACAGATGTCCGCGTGGTTCATTCTCAATTCTATGGGTTTCTATCAGGTATGTCCGGGTAAACCGATTTATTCTATCGGTCGCCCATTATTCGAAAAATCGACCATTCAGTTGAAAGATGGTAAGACATTCACTGTCATAGCACATAATAACAGTCGCGAGAACAAGTATGTGCAGAGTATGGTACTGAATGGAAAGAAGTTGGATAAGCCTTTCTTTACGCATCAGGACATAGTAGATGGTGGTACGTTGGAACTGACGATGGGGAATGTCCCTCTGAAGTGAAGCAGAATGATTTAGTCAATAGGTATGAATCAAAATAGTCGTAATCCGATTTCCTGGGTACCCACCGTCTACTTTGCCATGGGGCTTCCCTTTGTGGTGCTGAATATGGTGTCTGTGCTGATGTTCAAAGGATTGGGGATTGGTGATGCACAGATTGCTCTGTGGACATCGCTGATAATGCTACCTTGGACACTGAAATTCCTTTGGAGTCCGTTCTTGGAAATGTTCAAGACGAAAAAGTTCTTTGTGGTGCTGACACAATTGATTACCGGGGCAGGTTTTGCCCTGGTAGCATTGGCGTTGCATCTTCCGGCTTTCTTTGCCGTGTGTATTGCTTTGTTGGCGGTTATTGCTTTCAGCGGGGCGACACACGATGTTGCAACAGATGGTGTTTATATGTCGGAACTGAATAAGCAGGATCAGGCCAAGTATATCGGTTGGCAAGGTGCTTTCTATAATATCGCTAAAATTGTTGCATCCGGTGGACTGGTTTGGTTGGCAGGCTGGTTGCTGAAATACTTCGGAGGAGTTCAGGGGACGGAAGAAGCTGTCCGCCATGAAGCGACTGTGCAAGCATGGATGACAGTCATGTTGATTCTGGCTGCTGTAATGGTATTCCTGGGAGTATATCATGTGCGTATGTTGCCTTCGGGAGGAACTGCAGCTACAGGCGCAGCATCCGGCAGGGAAACCTGGAATCGGTTGGTGGAAGTTATCCGTGCTTTCTTTCAGAAGAAGCATATCTGGTATTATGTGGCATTTATCATTCTTTATCGTTTGGCCGAGGGCTTTGTCATGAAGATTGTTCCGTTGTTTTTAAAGGCGGAACGTTCTGTTGGAGGATTGGGACTGGGAGAACAGGAGATAGGTCTGTACTATGGAACTTACGGGGCAGCTGCTTTTGTCTTGGGATCCCTGTTGGCAGGTTATTACATCTCTCACAGAGGATTGAGCCGGACATTGTTTTCGTTGTGTTGTGTTTTCAACCTGCCATTTCTGGCTTATACATTGCTGGCTATTTATCAGCCGGAGAATGGTATGCTGATAGGAAGTGCCATTGTGCTTGAATACTTCGGATATGGTTTCGGATTCGTAGGTCTGACACTGTTTATGATGCAGCAAGTGGCTCCCGGCAAACATCAGATGGCCCATTATGCCTTTGCTTCGGGCATCATGAATCTGGGAGTGATGCTTCCGGGATCTATCAGTGGTTTTGTTAGTGATGCGTTGGGATATAAGGCATTTTTTATTTTTACGATGTTTGCTACTATTCCGGCATTTCTGATCACTTATTTTGTGCCATTCACCTATCCGGATGAAAAGAAGAATCAATGAAATATATAACTAATAACATAGAAGAATTATGAAACAGATGATGAATATGCCTTGGGAAGAACGCCCGGAAGGTTGTACAGACGTTATGTGGCGTTACTCTAAAAACCCGGTTATCGGACGCTATCACATTCCGACTTCCAACAGTATTTTCAATAGTGCGGTAGTTCCGTTCGGGGATGGATTTGCCGGTGTCTTCCGTTGTGATAATAAGGCAGTGCAGATGAATATCTTTGCGGGCTTTAGTAAAGATGGAATCAATTGGGAGATAAACCATGAGCCTATCTGTTTCAAGGCGGGGAATACGGAGATGATAGAATCCGAGTATAAATACGATCCACGTGTCACCTGGATTGAAGATCGCTACTGGATTACCTGGTGCAACGGCTATCATGGACCTACTATCGGTATTGCCTATACATTCGATTTCAAAGAATTCTTCCAGTGCGAAAATGCCTTTTTGCCTTTTAACCGTAACGGGGTGCTTTTTCCGCAGAAGATAGATGGTAAATATGCTATGTTGAGCCGTCCGAGCGATAACGGTCATACACCGTTTGGAGATATTTACATCAGTTATAGTCCGGACATGAAATATTGGGGAGAACACCGTTGTGTGATGAAAGTTACTCCCTTTCCTGAAAGTGCATGGCAGTGTACGAAGATAGGTGCCGGTTCTGTACCGTTCCTTACTGAAGAGGGCTGGTTGATATTCTATCATGGAGTTATTACTACTTGCAACGGTTTCCGCTATTCTATGGGAGCGGCTATTCTTGATAAAGAAAATCCGGCAAAGGTATTGTATCGCACACGTCCGTACTTGCTTGCTCCTGCTGCTCCTTATGAATTGCAGGGAGATGTGCCCAATGTAGTATTCCCTTGTGCTTCTTTGCAGGATGGAGATAAAGTGGCAGTATATTATGGCGCTGCCGATACTGTTGTAGGTATGGCCTTTGGTTATATTTCGGAAATCATAGAATTTACGAAGAAAAACAGCATTGTATAGTTAATTCCTTAAAGAATCAGTCGGCTATGAAACGTATTTTATTGGCTTACACACTTTCTGCCCTTTGTCTGCTTCCGGTGTTTGCCGGAGGTGGAGAGGGTTCTTTACCTATAAGCTATGTCAATCCTTTCATCGGTACCACTAACTTCGGAACTACTAATCCGGGAGCGGTTTGTCCCAATGGAATGATGTCCGTGGTTCCTTTCAATGTGATGGGATCGGAAGATAACAAGTATGATAAAGATGCCCGTTGGTGGTCTACTCCTTACGAGTTTCACAATTGCTTTTTTACCGGATATTCGCATGTCAATCTAAGTGGTGTGGGGTGTCCCGAACTGGGATCTTTATTGCTGATGCCTACTACGGGTGAATTGTCCGTAGATTACAAGGAGTACGGAAGTCGTTATGAGGATGAACAGGCTTCTCCGGGCTATTACAGTAATTTCCTCACTCGCTATAATGTAAAGACCGAGGTGTCTGCCACTCCCCGCACGGGTGTTTCACGTTTCACATTTCCTGCCGGACAAAGTCATGTATTACTGAATTTAGGTGAAGGACTGACGAATGAAACCGGTGCTTTCCTGAAACAGGTGAGTGGCACCGAATTTGAAGGTATGAAGTTATTGGGAACTTTCTGCTATAACCCCCAGGCAATATTTCCCATTTATTTTGTAATGCGTGTCAACAAGCAGCCGGTATCCAGCGGTTATTGGAAAAAACAGCGTCCCATGACCGGAGTTGAAGCTGAATGGGATCCTGACAATGGACACTACAAACTTTATACCCGTTATCGTAAGGAAATTGCCGGAGATGATATCGGTGCTTTTCTTACTTTCAACACGACGGAAGGTGAACAGATCGAAGTGCAAATGGGAGTTTCTTTTGTCAGCATCGAAAATGCCCGCCTGAATCTGGATACAGAACAAAGTGGAAAGAATTTCAGTCAGGTATTGGCAGATGCCCGTATGCGTTGGAATGAGGACCTTTCGCGTATTCTTGTCGAAGGCGGGACGGAAGAACAGAAAACTGTCTTTTATACTGCCCTTTACCATACGTTGATACATCCCAATATCTTGCAAGATGTCAACGGGCAATACCCTGCTATGGAGAGTAATGAAATACTGACTACAAATGGAGACCGTTACACTGTTTTCTCGCTTTGGGATACGTACCGTAACGTTCACCAACTCCTTACGTTGGTTTACCCCGAACGTCAGTTACAAATGGTGCGTTCCATGCTCGATATGTATCGCGAACATGGTTGGCTACCCAAGTGGGAACTTTACGGGCGTGAGACGTTAACTATGGAGGGTGACCCGTCTATTCCTGTCATCGTTGATACCTGGTTGAAAGGCCTACGCGATTTTGATATCGATCTGGCTTATGAAGCTATGTATAAATCTGCCACTTTGCCCGGTACCGAGAATTTGCTGAGGCCGGATAATGATGATTATATGTCATTGGGATATGTTCCTTTGCGTGAACAGTATGATAATTCGGTCTCTCATGCATTGGAGTATTACATTGCGGATTATTCTCTTTCCCTGTTGGCAGATGCTTTGGGCAAGAAAGAGGATGCGCGTCTTTTTTATAATCGTTCTTTGGGTTATAAACATTATTATAGCAAAGAATTCGGCACTTTCCGCCCCATTTTGCCGGATGGACAATTCTATACACCTTTCAATCCGCGGCAAGGAGAAAATTTCGAACCGAATCCCGGTTTTCATGAAGGTTGTGCCTGGAACTATACTTTCTATGTACCTCATGATGTGAAAGGACTTGCCCGTCTGATGGGAGGTAGGAAACCTTTTATCGATAAACTTCAGCAAGTTTTTGATAAGGGCCTTTATGATCCGGCTAATGAGCCTGACATTGCTTATGCCCATCTCTTCTCTTATTTTAAAGGGGAGGAATGGCGTACGCAGAAGGAACTCCATCGTCTGCTACAAAAGTATTTCAAAAATGCTCCTGATGGTATTCCCGGTAACGATGATACAGGCACTATGTCCACTTGGGCTATTTTCAATATGATGGGTTTTTATCCTGATTGTCCCGGTGCACCGTATTACACTCTTTCTACCCCTGTGTTCGATCGTGTAGAGATTCGTCTCGATTCTAAAGCCTGGGGGTGTGATAAGTTGGTGATAGAAACCCAACGTCCTTCTGCGGAATCCTTATATATCAATGAAATGGAGTTAGGTGGGAAAAAATTATCCCGCTATCGCGTCAGTCATGAAGAATTGGTAAAGGGTGGAACACTAAAGTTCATACTTCGTTAATAACTGGGTGATTGCTTAATACTTTGATAATCAGTAGTTAGTATTTACATGGCATTTGCTGCAGAATGTAAAAGCATTTACCGCCGTATGTAACGGCTTTTACTCCTTATTGTAACGACCTTTACCGCGGCATGTAACGGTCTTTACCGCGGTATGTAAATGGAGTTACCGTGTGGAGTGAACAAAGTTACCATTTGGGGTAAACTGAATTTCTGATTTTGAGATACTAATCAGCTTCCTTTTTATTCCTGCATCTCAACCGGAACATAAGGTATCTCAAACCAGAATTCCGATCCTTTGCCCAATGTTGAGTTTACTCCGAGCTTACCATTCATCTTTTCGGCGATTATGGTGCAGATGGAAAGTCCCAATCCGGTTCCTTGTTTGAAACTATCCAGCTTGACGAAACGCTCAAAGATGTGTTTCTGATTCTCTGTCGGAATGCCGGTACCGGTATCGCGCACAAAGAATCGTATGTATCCTTCTTGGGGAGTATAATAACCGATATCAATATGTCCTGCCTCTGTATGTTTTATGGCATTCGAAACATAATTGTTTATAACTTGTTTTACCCGGTGAGGCACTGTATGGATAACGCAGGTCTCAAGACCGGGTAAAAGGTGAATTTCAATCTTGGGAGAAACCTTCAACTCGGCAATGGCTTTTATTTCGTAAAGAGAAGCGTTTACATCCATGTTTTCTTCAATAAACTCCAGTATTCCGGCCTCTATACGTGAAATATCCAGTATGTCATTGATAAGTTGTAGCAGAAGCTGGTTATTCTCTTCAATGATGTGTACATATTCCTTTGCATCCTCTTCTTGGATATATTCTGAAAGTATGGAAGAAAAGCCGACAATGGCATTCAGTGGAGTGCGTATCTCGTGGCTCATATTGGCAAGAAAAGCTGATTTCAACTTGTTGGACTCTTCTGCTTTTTCTTTGGCTTCCAATAATTCGGTAATATCCAATGCGGAGCTTACTATCCAGCGCTCTTGCCCTTTATTGTAGGAAACTAATGTTTTATGAAAGGATAACGTGTATTTTTGGCCCTTGGAATTGGAAAAATGTTTAATATATGATTGAGGCAGTCCTGTTTCTATGACCTGCTTGTCTGTTTCCCGTATGAAATTATCCGGCATCAGATGATTGAACTCGCTTTCATGGTGTCCGACTATTTTTTCTGCCGGTATTCCTATCATTTCCGAGGCTTTCTTATTCCAGATAAGGTAGAGACCTTTTTTATTTTTATCTTTTACAGTAGTAGCAATAGGAAGGTTTTCGAGTATGCTCTCCAGAAAATAGCGGTATTTTTCGTTTTCCTGGCGTTGAGTCTCGCTTTCTGTAATATTACGCGCAAAAGCGATAACGCGTTCGCGGTTTAAGTACACCATTCGTACTGAAACATATAACTCCTTTCCGCTCTCCACTTTTATTTTTACAATTAGACTGGCAGAAACGCGTGTTTCCAAAACTTTCTGTAATAGTGCTATATGTTTCTGATATTCTTTGGCGTCTATTACTAAATTGCGGAGATCGAGTTTTCCCAGATTATTGAGTGGGAGCAGGTTCGTTTTTTCTGTAGGTTCATTCAATAGCTTAAGCACAATGCCTTGTTTGCTTATTAGATAAACCGGAATGTCAATAGCCTTGATAATCTGTTTATTAAAGCTTTTATATTTGCGGTTTATCCAATATAGAAAACCTACAAATATGATACTAAGAAGCAAGAATACTTGTATTTCTCCAAATAATGAAACTAACATAATTGGTGTTTTTCTTGTTTCCGCCTGCCCTCTTTGGCGGAGGTTATTATATAAAAAGCGCGAGGACTGCTATGTCTATTACCATCCGAGGCTCTGGAAAATGCCCACACCGTAAATAGACAACAGCCCTCACGCCTAAGTATGTAATAACATAGACGTGAAGAAACTGTTGCTATCATCCCACAGTGTTTTTTGAATTTTCCAGATTCCGAATGGCCAGGGACAATAACTTTCGCTTCTTGCGTTCTCACAAAATAAAGTCATAGTTGCAGGTTATCGCTATAATCGGCAAGACTTTGTTGCAAAAGTAAGATTATTTTCTCAAATGTGCGAGCTAATGGGGTATAAATATAGAATTGGAGAGGTGAAAAATAGATTGTAATAAAAGCGGGTGACCACAAATCACTTGCAATCACCCGATATCTTGCATTTTCTTTGTTTTCAGAAAATGTGAGTAAAGAGAGAATTCATAGTTTTTTATTTCATAGGTTCTACAGTATATCCCTGCTGTTTCAGCAGATTCAGGACTCCGTTAGTTCCCGGCAGGTGGCCTGCACCAACAACAAAGAGGGTGGGAGCATCCTTCATGAGAGCAGGCATTTTTTCAATCCATGCTTTGTTACGGTGATCCAGCAGGGCTTCCATTTCGCCCGGTTGCGGATCGCACGAGTTACCATCACGTTCTTCCATCAGCTTCAGCATTTCATCCAGGTTCTGAGTCTTGTATGCATTGTTGAGACGTTTAGTTTGTTCCATAGCTTTATCTATGTCACTTACGAGGCAATAGAGTAAGTTTGCCTGACGCTGTAGAGTCTGACCTTTAAAGAGCATATCTAACTGGGATTGCGGGGTTTCCAAACCACCTACCTTCTTGCCACTTTGCAATGCTTGCTGCTGGAAGTAAGTATCTAATTGCTCCTGTGGATTGAAACCACCCAGATGCTTCATGCATAATATCAAGGTCAGTTGTTGGGTAATGGCAGCGGGTTTTAATTTGCCCAACATGGCTATATCTGCCATCAGGTTCTCTTTCACTACCTTGCCTACTACTTCATATTGTTCCGGGGTAAAAAGTTTCTGGAGAGTGGTGTCGCCTGCCATCATCATACTTTGTTGCATCACCTGCATAAACTCGGGTGACATCATATCGGACATGACTACTTCTCCGTATACCTGAGTAGTACCTTCTACGGCTTGTGGCAATCCGGCAATGCTATCTTTGATGCTGAGAGGTGCCAGATGGTGGGTACCTAAAATGTATGAGGTTTTTTCTTGTCCGTTACCGGAAATTTTCCAAAGTAATTGTGCGTTGCTGTTCAGCGCAAGGCTGATAAAGAGAAGGATACTTAAAATCTTTTTCATCGTTTTTCCTTTTTAAAGTTTCATTTGAACTATAAGTCGGGGAGTGAAAGGAAAAATCACAGGGGAAGAAAAAAGATTCTTATTTTACTCTGCCGCCGCAAAGCCAGTATTGTGTATAGTATTGTTCGTTGAGGCTACTGACAATAACTCCTTTGCTGGTACTTGCATGAATAAACTTCCCGTTTTTGAGGTAGATACCCACGTGTGCCACTTTCTTCTTGGATGCACGGCTGGTGAAAAACACCAAATCTCCCTCACGCAAATTGCGGCGGGAGACTTTGTTGCTTTCTTTAAGCAGACCATCGGTGCTTCTGGCCAAACGGATATTATATACTTCTTTATAGAGTTGCGATACCAGTCCGGAACAATCTACTCCGTGCTTGTTGTCACCGCCTGCGCGGTAGCGGACACCCATCCACTCCGCAGAGGCAATGTACAACTTGTGGTTATCTTCCATATTTATGTCAACACCCATGCGGACAGAAGCTTTTGCCAGTGCCTTGTAATTGAGCCGGGGCGCTGATGTATGGCATGAGCTTAAACTGAATGTCAATCCGATGAGGGCAACTATATATAATAAGAAGTATTTTTTCATTCCTGTTCTTCTTTTTTTTCTGGCTGAACGGCGGGTTCTTCAGTAATAGGTTCCTCAACAATAGTTTCTTCAATGATTGTTTCCTGAACAGGTGTTTCTTCAATCACTGTTTCTGCCAGTTCTTCCTCAATTTCTTCTTCAACTCTGATATTGAAGTAGTCTTCAAGTTCTTTCTCTGCTGAGTTATTCTCATTCTGAATATCGCGGATAACGACGCCATTTTCCAACAAAGCAATGCGGGGGCATACATCTACTGTATGGTTCAGGTTGTGGCTTGAGATGATGACCGTGGCATGATGATCTTCATTATACTTCTTCAGCAGGTGTTTGATGATAGACTGTGAACTCGGATCAAGAAAGTTGAACGGTTCGTCCAGAATCAACAATTGCGGATGATGCAACATAGCGGAAATAATACCGATTTTCTGCTTGTTTCCGGCAGAGAAGTTACGGATGAACTTCTTTTGTCCGATAACCTCATTATTCATGAATCGTTCGAAAGGAAGCAGGCGTTCATCTACTTCTTCTTTCTTCAGACCGTACATTTTACCAATGAAGTAAAAATACTCTTCGGGAGTAAGGTAATCGATCAGGAAGCCATCATCGATGAAAGCGCCGGTGAATTGTTTCCAGTCTTCGCTTTTGGATACATCGATATCATTGATGGTTACCGTGCCTTGATCTGCTTGCAGTAAGTCCAGCATCAGGCGGAAAAGGGTGGTTTTACCGGCTCCGTTGTTACCTACCAAACCCAGCATGTCACCTTGTTCTATGACATATTTCTCAATATCTACGGCTTTCTTTTGGCCGAAGTTTTTTTGAAGATTGTTTATCTCTATCATATTCGTAATTATTTTTGTCTACTATCGTGAAATCCTTCCATATTCTTATACCGGCGCTTCATGAAGCGATGGTATACATTCCTCAACCACCATCTTGAAGTTAGGATAAATGCAAGACCGATACCAATAAGAATCCATGGTGCAACTTCTTTACCAACCGTTGCCTTTAATCCGAAGAGCAGTAGCAGGGGAATACCGAATGCACCTCCCGAAATAAGGTTTTGCAATCCTGTACCTATATTCTGGCGACCAGTCATCTTAGCGTTCAGGTTGAGGGTTTTGTTGTTGTACACTGCCAGTTGGAACATGCAGCAATAAACAGCACCCGGAACAAATATAAGCCATGAGATGCATTGCAATACAGATACTTTGCCTGTTACCATGCCGGGGATCATCAGTATAAACGGAATGATCAGTGCCAGGCTATATAAGATATATTTGGCACGTAGCAGCGAATAGATAGATTCTTTACGACTCATTAACCCGTCAATGTAGTTGCCCTCGTAGCTCATCAGAGGCGAGAGGAATAGAAGACCGAAGATGATATAGTTGTAAAGTACAAAGAAATCGCGTGCTCCTCCCTCGTAAAGATCAGAAAAACTGATAATGAGGCTAAAAGCTAATACTACTGCGGTGATGTTATAGAGTGATTTTTTGCATACTTTATTACGAAGCAATAGTTTCAATTCCAACCGGATATACTCACCTATTTCACCATAACGATCCAGGAACTTATATTCTGATACAGTCTTTACTTGTACGGTTGTATCTTCTACCTTGTTCAGTTCATTATAGACTAATTTCTGCATGATGCTCCTGTTGATGAACCACATGATAGCAATGGCCACCAGAACGCCGATAAACGTCAGTATATTTCCGGTGATGAATCCTTCACCCAAATTGATTGAAAAGGCAAATATCGGACTGTTATCCGGAATGAAAAGAGCTGCTGCAATACCGCCATATACGGCTACCGGTAAAAGGAACCACCAGATGCGTTCGTCCATCAACGTACGGCACAATAAATACCAGTAATTATTGAATACGATGAGTAGCCAGATACCAATACAATAAGTCAACACACCTGCCACTCCATAAAACTTAGTAACTGTGATGATAGCAAATGGAACAAACAGGAAGAGCCAGAGCAGATTGAAGCTGTTAAGCCCGGAACGCAGGAGAAGGAAGTCAATCAGACGACTCCGTTTTACGGGAAGCAGTAAGTAGGGTTTGACTTCCTGTGTAGGTGTCTTCAGGAAAGGCAAGCGCAGAAGAAAGTCGAGGGCGAGCACAAATATGAGTCCGCTGTTCATTACATGGTAGGCTTCTCTGGCTCCACCATCGAAAGCAAAGGCGAAAGTTGTTCCGAAGAATATGAGATAAGCTGCCCAGAACACACTCATGAAGTACATCCAAAACTTTCCGAACTTGCTCTTCTCGTACATCGGATGCCGCTTTTCTGCTAACTTTCCATGTTTACGTAGCTCAAGAAATAGATTCATGTCTTTAGTGATTAGTCGTTAGTGATTAATTGGTGATTAAGGAGGCAGTGATTAGTGATGAGTGAACATACGGTTCTTATCACTAATCACTTGCCTATTATCACTTCTTAGGTACCGTCATCGTTACCTCGATCTCATTACCTTGTTTCAGCAAGTCGGCTGCAAACTTCTGGATATCTTTGGCAGTGATGCTGTTTACGATATCTGTATATCCTTGCGTCATATCCATATTATAGTAGAAGTAATCGTTCAGGTTGTTCAGCCAGTATGCATTTTCCTTTTGGTTATCGGCGTATTTTTTCAACATGTACTCTTTCACCTTCTGTAAATGTACATCAGACGGTCCTTCTGCTGCCAGTTTCTTCAGCTCGTCTACTACGATACCGGCTAGTTTATCTTTCTTCTCAGGATCGGTCTGGAAGACAATCTGCATCAGCAATTGTTCTTTCGGATACTTCTGTAGGCTACCCATGCAATTTACACCGTATGTACCACCTTCTTTTTCGCGTACTTCTTCAGTATAAACCATGTTCAGCACCTGAGTCATATAGCTCAACAGAATTTCATTCTTCAATGTATAAGGAGTTTTTCCGGTATACAGGAATACGATAGTTGCCATCGGAGTTTGTTGTTCTTTGGCAAATTCGTTCTTGTATGTACCTTTGCGGATCTCCATCTTGGTATCCTTGAAAGTCTCTTTACGATTGATGGCAGGCAATGCACCCAGATATTCTGCAATCAGCGGCTTGGCTGTTTCCAGGTCAATGTTTCCAACGAAATAGAATGTAAAGTCGCTGGCATCTTTGAAACGGTCATTATACATTTCCAGAATACGGTCATAGTCGATCTGATCTACCATTTCCGGTTTCATTATTACCACGCGCGGGTGGTTGTTGTACATAGCCTTCTGCAATGTGTCGTTGATAGAAGAAAGCGGATTAGCCTGTGCACTTTCCAGTTCAGCCTTTGTACGGTTCTTATAAGACTCGAATGCTTCCATGTCCTTGCGGGGAGCGGTGAATGTGAGATAGGTCAACTGCATCATGGTCTCGAAGTCCTTTGGAGAACAAGTTCCGAATACATTTTCAGTAGTGGCACCCAGTCCGGCACGAACAGAAACTTTCTTTCCGGCCAATACCTTTGTAAGGTCTACCTGACTGAAGTTACCCAAACCACCTACAGCAACCACATTGTCCATAACGGCAAAGTTCAGTGCATCCTTATCGGGGAAAAGAGATTTGCCACCCAGACTAGTTCCTTTCATGCGGATCTCATCTGCCTTGAAATCGGTTTTCTTGACGTAAACAGTTACACCGTTGGACAGAACAAGTTTTGTACTACCATAGATTTCACCTTCTTTCTCAGATACGATTTTGCCGCCTTTCGGTGCTTCTTTCATCAGAGGTTCATCAGAAACCTTGTCGACATACGGTTGCAGATCGAGACTCTTCATGCCTTTCAGCAAAGCAATAACTTCTTCTTTCTGCGGATATTTTAATCCTTCTTTTTCAGGACCGGCAATGATAACTACTTGGTTGCTGTCCGGAACGAGTTGCTGGATTGCCATGTTTATAGCCTGTACCGGGAGGTTAGGAGCTAACTGGTTCATCATGGCATATTCTGTTTCAATACCGGGGATAGGTTCGGCATCCAGGAAGTTACGTACATACTCACGTACATAAGAACCGTGTTTGGTCTTCTCACGCTCATTGTATGCAGATTCCAGACGTTGCAGATAGTTAGCGCGGGCACGGGCATATTCAGACTCTGTGAAACCGAAACGACGGGCGCGTTCTGCTTCCTGTAACAGGACTTTCAAGGCTTTTTCGATGCCGTCTGCTTTACTTGAAGCAGAGAGGTTGAGTGCTTCTTTCGTTTTCGCTACAAAGAAATTACCATAACTGCTATATGCACGGGTAAACGGCGGATTAGCGCTCTGGGTCAGTTCACTCAGACGTGCGTTCAGCATACTGGTGATCATGCTTGTCATATACTGGGAAGCCAGATAACCTACGTTGTTCTTTTCTGAATCGGGAGTTGCATCTTGCTTGAAGTAAACTTCGATAGACGGATCGTCTACTTCTTTATCCGTACCGATGGCTACGATAGGTTCCTTATTATCGGCAACAGGATAATAAACACGCTCTGCGGGATTTACCGCTTTCTGTACGTCGGCAAATATTGTTTTCAGTTTGGCTTCTACAGCGTCTACATCAATGTCGCCTACGATGACGATACCTTGCAAATCGGGACGGTACCATTTGTGGTAATAGTCACGGATATCTTTGTAGGGGAAGTTATTGATTACATCGATAGAGCCGATAGGCATACAATCTGCGTATTTGTCGCCCAGATATATAGTGGGAAGCAGGTCGGTATAGACGCGCAGCATACCACTGTTACGGCTACGCCACTCTTCACGGATCACTCCACGTTCTTTGTCTATCTCGTCATCTTTGAGCAGAATGTAGTTGGACCAGTCGTGCAGAACCAGCAAACAAGAGTCCAATACACCGGCACGGTCTATCGGGGCATTGCTGATATTATAGACGGTTTCGTCTATGCTGGTATAGGCATTTAAGTTTGTTCCAAATTTGATACCCACAGTTTCACACCAGGGGATAACGCCGAGACCTTTGTCGTCGCCGGGGAAATTCTTTGTGCCATTGAAAGCCATGTGCTCCAGAAAGTGAGCAAGGCCACGTTGTTGCGGCTCTTCAAGGATGGAACCTACTTTCTGGGCAATATAGAATTCAGCCCGGTTTTCGGGTAATTTGTTATGACGGATGTAATACGTCAGGCCATTGTCTAATTGGCCGATACGGACATTCTTGTCCACGGGAAGAGGCGGAAACTGCATTTGTTGTGCTACCGCTTGTTGGAAACTGGCGCATAAAACGAATGCTACCACCAATAAACTACGAAATGAATGTTTCATATGAATGAATATTAAAATTGTTTCTTGCTCTATTTGTCGAAAGGCAGAAAAAGAAATCACAAGAGGAGGATTGTTTTTTTACACAAATGGGAATCTAGCGGCAAAACTTGCTAAATTCCCATTTATCTCAGTGTACTTTACAAGAGTGAACTTATCCTTTTATAGCCTCTCTTATCCGTACTAACTTTGTCAGCAATCCTTCCAGCAGATCCAGCTTCAGCATGTTGGCACCATCGCTCTTGGCTATTTCGGGATGCTCATGTGTTTCAATAAACAATCCGTCGGCACCTACGGCAATACCGGCTTTGGCTACAGTTTCAATGAGCTGTGGCATACCGCCTGTAACTCCGCTTGTCTGATTGGGTTGTTGCAGCGAGTGGGTGACGTCCAGAATAACCGGATAACCGAAAGTTTGCATCTCCGGTATTCCACGATAGTCTACGACGAGGTCCTGGTATCCGAAAGTCGTTCCACGTTCGGTGATCATTACCTCCTTATTGCCGGCTTCCACTACCTTTTCTGCAGCGAAGCGCATGGCAAGAGGGGAGAGGAACTGTCCTTTTTTAATATTTACTACCTTTCCTGTCTTTGCGGCAGCTATCAGAATGTCCGTCTGACGGCAAAGAAATGCCGGAATCTGTAGTACGTCCACGTATTCGGCAGCCATGGCAGCCTCCTCGGCAGAATGAATATCTGTAACTGTGGGTACGCCAAACGTATCATGTACTTTCTGCAACACTTTCAGTGCTTTTTCATCACCTATTCCTGTAAATGAGTCTAGGCGTGAACGGTTTGCCTTGCGATAAGAACCTTTAAAGACGTAGGGAATCTGTAGTTTCTCAGTGATATTTACCACACGTTCGGCAATGCGCATTGCCATTTCTTCCCCTTCAATCACACAAGGACCTGCCAATAAAAAGAAATTTCCGGCAGGGTTATTTTTTAATTCTAACATAAGTATTTGGTGTTTACGTTAATCGTTTATTTTAGTTGGGTATAATCAAGGTGATTGCCTCATGCATGATGCCGATGTCCAATGGGAAGTGTCTGTCGAGGAGGCGTCCATCCAGATCGACAGAGGCATTTTGTGCACGCAGTACTTTCACTTTCTGTGTCCTGTAAGGCATTACGACTTTATGGTTTAATATGCGTCCTTGAAGTAACATCCACAAGCCTGATACAAGTTGTAGCAATTCCGGGCGGTAGATCACGGATACATCGAGCCAGCCATTGTAGGGAACGGCACTGGGAACTTGTCCATATCCCCATGCACTACCGATGCAAACCGTCATGATACGTCCGCGGATATGCTCTCCGTTTATTTTGAGGTGCATCCGGTAAAGCTTGCGTTCAAAGAAAAGCGAAATGAGTGCCATGAGATAAGACAAGAATTTCACTCCCCAGAAACGTTTGGTCTGGTCGCTGATTTTCACAATGCGGGCTCCTAAACCGATATTGATGGCATTGAGGAAATAGCGGGTAACGTGTTTCTCGCCGTCGTAATAATTGCAGAAGCCGACATCGATTTTCCGGCGACGGTTGTTTATGATACAATCCACCGCATCTTTGTATTCCGAGGTCATTTCCCAGTATTTGGCAAAGTCATTCCCGATACCGTTCGGAATGATGCCTATGGCGATTTCTCTTTTATCTTCCGCATTGGACGACATGATGCCGTTAATCGCATCATTCAGTGCACCGTCACCACCTACAATGACAATTGTGCGGTATCCGTTATTGGCAAGAATACCGGCCAAACGTTCCACTGATCCGAACCCCTCGGACTGCACGTAGTCATAAGACACGCCTTTGCTGTCCATATATTCTTTTATTTCTTTCCACCGTTTCTGCACTTTTCGTGTGCCGGCTTTGGGGTTATATATCACTCCCCACTTTTCGGGTTCTACGCTCATATTGTTATCTCTTAGTAAAGTCCTACATAATCATTAGTTACCCTCCCAGGCTTCGTCTTTGCTGCTCCAAAGATACTAATTCCCTTTGAGTTTCGTTTGTACAAAAGCAATCTTTTCTTCCATCGGCAGCCCGGCATCCATCCAGTGAATGGTGAATCCGCGGCGTTCCATCCCCCGGAACCAGGTCATCTGTCGTTTGGCAAACTGGTGAATGGCGATTTCCAGTTCCCGGTACATCTCTTCGTAAGTCAGCTTGCCAATGACGTAGAGCGTCAGATACTTGTACTCCAGGCCGTAATAAATCAAGTCATCCGGTTGAATGCCTTGCTCTATCAGCCGGCGCACTTCATCCACCATTCCTTCATCCAGACGTTGGCGCAGTCGGCGGGATATCTTTTCGCGACGTAATTCCCGGTCTATATCCACACCGATGATGAGGCTGTTCAGTAGGGGGAATGTACGCTCGTCTACCGGTGTATGTGCGTAATATTCTTCAATTTCAATAGCACGGATAGCACGCTTGGCCGTATCCACATCCGTTGTGTTGTGCAAGGTCTTATACTGTTGCAGTATCCCGGTTAATTCTTCCAAAGACTTATCAGCCAGCTGTGCACGCAGTTCCGGATTTTCGGGAACGGGGAGCAACTTATATCCTTTCAATACGGACTCTAAGTATAACCCTGTACCTCCACACAAAACGGGTAATTTCCCTTTTTGTTTAATAGTCTCGTAAGCTGTCAGAAAATCACGTTGATATTCGAAAACATTGTATTTGTACCCTGGATCGGCAATATCAATCAGATGATAAGGGATTTGTTTTCCATTTACGGTGTAGTCAATGAGGTCTTTACCCGTACCAAGATCCATGCCACGGTAGATTTGCCGGGAATCCGCACTGATGATTTCGGTGTCAAGAACATTTGCCAGTGCCGCGGCAAAAGGAGTTTTTCCGGAAGCGGTAGGACCTAATATAGCTATCAAATCATAGTCAGGCATAAGTCGTTTTAATTATTTTTCTACAAAGATAATGTAATCCAAAAGCAATGCAAAATAAGCTTGCTTATTTTTAGTGCTAAGATGTAACTAGTCTTCGCTTTTGAACAAAGATATGAAAAAGGAAGTGAAAAACGAAGAAGATTTTCTTAAAGGGTGTTATAAATACACTGTTTTCGCACACGGAGCTTGCAAAAGTCAGAAAAGTCCGTACCTTTGCACTGTGTTTTTCATAGTATTAGATTTAAGGTTAACAAAGGTTGGAGTACAGCGGTACTCCTTTTTTTATGTCCATACCTCCTGTGCTATACAGGTAAATCATTAATTCTCAATATTCCATCCCATTATTCGTAATAGTTCCCTTTCTTTAGATACGGCTTCGGATGTAATGGCATACCCTTGATGTGCCAGATTGTCATTATAGAGCTTTTGTAGCTTTTCTGATTCCATTTCCGGTATCACTTCCCAGGCAATTACCTTTCCGAAATCATAAGAGAAAAGCGGAGTTCCTTTTAAAGCCAGATCCATATTCTGCTTTATTTTGGCAACGGGAAACATTTTCAGGTATTCATTCTTTTGTTTGGCGGTACGTACCAGGACGTGCGGTTCACCATTTTCAATGGTAGCGAATATTAAATGTGAATCTCTGTTCACACCATTCTTATAAACATAATCACGCTTCTTCTGCAATAAGATTTTCAACGGAACACGGTTGACATAACCGTTCTCGTAGCAGAGGAGCAGTGCACCGTCGATTTCCTCTTTCCTGATTCCCAATGTGAGTATGGCATTGTCTATATGTGAGTATCCGTCTTTCAATAGATATCCGCCATTATTAAGCAGTGACAGATAGGATACTATCTGTGTACCATCTTCTTTTTCCGTCAACGCATTGGTGCGTATCAGAGATGTTTGTATCATAGCCTTTCCCGGTACGGTTTCCACTTTCTTTTTCTTCTTTTCCAGACTGGCTGCAAAGGCGGCGGCAACTGCTGTCTGTGTTTCTCCGGTTTGCAACAGGCTTTCGTTGATTAGCTCTATTTCCTTTTCCGCAATCTGGTTAAGTTCTGCCTGTAACATCTCATTTTTCCTTTTCTTCTGCTTGGTCAGGGCATTGCCGTCGAGCATTACCGTCGAATTGCCTTGCCTTTGCCATATCACTCCTTTCAGTTCAATCAGTTTGCCATAACAAGGCACTGTAACGCAGCATATTTCGCGGTTGCCATATCGGGGAAAATCTATTTTAATGATACTGTTGATGTCCTTTCCCATTGTTGCTATGATGCGTTGGCGGATGAAGCGTTCGTAGGCATCTGAATCGCATACCATGTAGGTGTAGTCCTCCTTCAGACCAATTATGGCTCCTGCATCGGATACGCCGATATAGAGTGTGCCGCCGGCGGCATTAAGGAAGCCTGCAATGGTGTGCAGTATAATTTCCGACTGCCGTTTCATGTCGGGTACGGTACGTCCGGCGGGATATACCACGGATGATTTAAATTCTACTTTATCATTCTCCCTACCCATGTGGGGAATGTCTTCGTGTTCTGTTGCAGAGGGGGATTTTGCCGCCGGCTCATCGGGCAATGCAAATTCTCCGGCGCCTATGCGTTGCAGGAGTTCATTGCGTAAAGGGATTAATGTGCCGGCCGGTAAGGAGTTGAGTAAAAGAGTATGGGCCAGTACCAACCGGACTATACGCTCTTTGTTTTCATCTTTGGTGGTTGCAATGCCTACTGCAAGCTCCGGGGCGAAGTTATGGGTATAGAACAAACTGAGAATTTGTAGCATTTCTTTTTTAGGGCGAAGTGAAGGATAACGTGAAACCGCAGCGTCATCTATACGCGAAAAATGCGTCCATCGTGCCTGCCCGTTATGGGTGGCAAAACTGTAGATGTTTTCCTCATAATTCATTTGTAGCGCCAGATACTCGCTTAAGGTTGAATCATTGAGCATTCCGGCCAGCAGATAAGCTGTTCCCAGCAGGTTGTAACGTTTCACCAGCGACTTTTCGACGGATGCTGTCACTGCCAGTAGCCAAGGTAATTCGCACATCAGGGGGAGCGATAACTGCTCTCCGGTCAGCATTGCATCCTCGTCTGTGAAGACTGGTCCGAAATTGCCCTCTTCCTCTTCGGCTTTTTCATCCTGTGGAGAACAGAAATTGATATATTCGCTGACTAATTTAGCCAGAGCCTCAGTTTCTTCTATCTCTTTATCGGATTTTTCTATACAGGTGGCATTGATGTATCCTGCATCATTGATGCCCCTCACTTCCAGCAGGGCTACCGTACCTACTTCAGGATAGGGTGTTGCGCCCGGTGTGAACAGTGTGTATCCTTCCTCACATACCCATACACCTGTTCCTTTAGAGATTCGCATCAGCCTGGCATATACACGATGGCCGTATTTGATTGTCCCCGTTACAAATTCAAACAACTCCCGGAGGATGCTGAATGTCAGACGCCCATTCTGCCCGACTTTCGATACAGTGGCTTCAAAGGTATCTCCTTCATAAAAAATTCCGTCCATGCTGTGGATATGGCTACGGGTTACTTCATTGGCCAGTAGTGCACCGGTTCCTTCGTATCCCGGTTCTGTTACTTCTGCAAACATCATCAGTGGAAAACGTGGATTGAATGCTTTCAGCGTGATCCTGACACGCGTTCCCTCCGTAGGAAGAATCTTTTCCGGTGCCTTTTGGGTAGATGCCGTTATGTGTCCGGATAGCTGTCCTGACAGCTCTCCCCAGAGATTTTTTAATACAAAAACATTTTGTGCTTCATTTGCTTTCGGTTTGATGTCTTTCTTTGCATATACACTAATCCTGTCGTCGAATACGGACACCATCTCCGTCACCTTCTGGTGTTCGGGTAGCAGTGCGCCCGGATTGCAACCGGCATAGAGCCCGAACTTTCCATTACGTAACAGTATCCGTCCTCCTTGTGTGATATGTTGGGCTATCAGCTTGTCTTTATCATCAGATGTATCCGTCATGAATGAGCGCAATTTAGTAATGAATGGCTCAGGCTTGAAGTGGACGACATCTTCCCAACTAAACTCCGGGCGGTAAGATTGATTTGCCCGTGTCAATACATCGAATGCCTTATCCGTCAGAATCCCGGCGGAAGAAGGGCTTGCCAAAGCTGCATAGCGATAAAGCATGATGCGATAGACTGCCGTATGTGCTTCGCGGTTGTAGCAAAGCAGCAGGTAGATGGCCAGTAAGTGCATGATTTTAGTGGGGGAAACGTCGTGTACTGCTCTGGTTTTCTCTATCATCCTCTTGATTAGTTCTATAATGGATGTCAGGGAGGAAGTTTCCGTAGTTGAAGTGTTGCAGGCTATATATTGGCAGAACTCTGTGAGGGTAAACATGTTTTTATCAGCTAATGTGTCGTCCAGCCGGAACAAGGCAGTCAGTAATTCGGTCTTCCGGCTTCGGTCGGATAAATATCCCGAAGTCCGTATTTTTGTAAATATATGTTTTAGAAAATTATCCACAGCATTGCTCCGGATAAGTTCTATGGCCTTTAGTATTGCTTCGCAGACAAATATTTCCCGTTCTCCCTTTTCGCGCAGGGATTGAACAACGGACGACGAATAGAATGTAAGGAACAGGGAATCCTCAAGTATCCATTCGGTGATAAGAAGTTGGTAATGTATTAATTCGCATACTCCTTCCCAATCTTTTTTTTCTATTTTTTCTTCTCTTTTGGCAAGCAGTATACTCTGGAATGACAGTAGCCATTCTCCTTCGTGACTGTCATATTGTTTCAACACTTGCTGTATTTTCGGATCTCCGGTCGAGTCGGTACGTAGTGTTTCCAGTTGAATGCAGGCTGGCAGTTGTTCGGTATGGATGTTATGCATCAATTGCTCGAAGGTGATGAAATTGGTTTCACAGTCCATTTCCTGGTTGACAGGAACGACGCCCAAGATTCCATCCGGATTGATATGCTTGACCGTGCAGCGGACATTTCTTCCTATAGTCAATTCTTTCCCTATTCCTACCTGGATTAAGGCGCGTATGCCATTCATATCATATCCATAATAGATATTGCGGTGTCCGGATTGATAACCTGGCTTTTGTTGCACAACGAAAGGGTAAGTGCTGCCGACTGTATAAAGTTTGCGTGATATTTCACCTTTATGTTGTGCAAAGAGAGGAGTGTCATCGGCATCATAGCTATAAACGATACATTTCACTTCATCGGGAACCGGTAGCTTGTGCTGGAATTTCAGCATTTTCACCTTGTATTTGATTCCTTCATTTTCTATCAGATAATAATGACAATCATTTGTTATCATGGTCCCGGTTACTTTCAGGGAGTAAATCACATCCTTCTCATACTGCATAGTTTTATTTCTATTATCGGGCAATACAGCCTTCGTGTTTTTAAATACGGCAATTTATGTATTTTTTATTGAACTGCAAAGGCTATCCGTAAAAAACATGTAAAAATATTCAGAAGTAAAAATGCGGACAACTCTTTGAGCTCTTTTTATTCTTTTGTCCTCAGGCTGACTAGTTCTGCCCATTTACGGAGACTGAGGTCGAAACCGCCTTTTTCTAACAGGTGGGGAAGGGATTTGTAGTGCAGGAGTGTAGTGTCGTTGTCGGTATTTAATTGATAGGCCAATTCTCCAAGGTGGTATTTGAGGCGTGCCATTTGGATATAATCCAGTTGGGTGTACTCTTCGTTCACGGATAGGTCGATTAATTGTTTGATAAGATCATAGGCTTGCAGGCATTCGGAATCGCTTAAAAAAGAAACAGGTTTGCTCATGATGGGATGTTGCATTAATCGGATGACACATTCTTTGAAGTCCTCGTACATTGTTTATTTTGGTTGCCGCATCATTTCCCTGTGATGCGTGGTTTATAAAAAAAGAGCGTAGGAAACTATCTACTCATATCCCCTAAAGGCTCCGCTAGGACCTTACAACGATACAAGTGATAACCCCACGCTCCATTTGGGTATATACAAGGTATATATACAAATGTGCGTGAGACCCGTCACTTATTGTCATCCGTTGTAAACTTTAGCGGAATTTATAGGGGAATGCAATAAATAACCGTTCTCAAATTAAAATTATTAAAGCCACTTTCTACGCATAGAAGTAAGCTGTTACAAAAGTAGCAATAAATATTTATAATCCAAATAATATTGTTTTGTAATTATGTCAGAGGCTTATTTCAAATATATCGTTCAGTTTGTTCAGTCAGATTATAATCTGTTTGTTTAGGTATCAGGATTTATAATCTGATAATTTATAGCTCGTTCAAAAACAAACCAATTTCAACTACTAATTCGCATTACTAACAAATCAAGAAGCGGATGGATTTGACAAAATGCAGTTGCTAACTCCTTTCTTAGGCATTCCTATGCTTTTTCCCTTCCAACGGTTAGCCTTTTCCATCCGAACGTTTATTCTTTCCACCGTGGAGTTTCTTTCTTTCCACCATGGTGGAAAGAAAGTTTCCCCGTGATGGAAAGCAACTTTCTCCATGGTGGAAAGAATAAGTACCTACTACAATTTTCCTTAACCGTCGCAGCGAAAAGGGATAAAAGTGGCGATGCGGCGGCTTAACCTCTGAAACTTAATATTATTTATGCGGATCAGGAGTTGGATTGTGTTCATATCCGCTCAGAAATGAGTTTTTAGTCCGTTGATGGAGACTGCTTTCGTGTAGTCAATTATAAGTTTAAAGATAAATTACCGTTCTCTTTTGTCCGAAAATCTTAATTTTTCAACAAAAAGATGAAAATGTGAGGTTGTAGTGCTCTGTATTTCAGGATTTTAAGAGGACTGCATCTCACATAACGACTGAGGTACCCTTACATAACGACTGAGGCTGCCTAAAATAGCGACTGAGGGTACCTCAAATAACGACTCGGGTCAGATGTAAATATAGAAGAGTAAATTTCAAGCATTGGTTTAACTCATAACCGTATAGAAAGATACTATGTTTGTGAGCATTATAAATAATCGCTCGTCGGGACGGGTGGTCCCGCCCCTTGCCGCTGGGCGTTCCCCGACCGATGATTAGATAAAAATAATAGGCGTAATAATTGAATTACAAGCTTTGTAAATGAGAGTTTATCAATAAATTAGTAACTAAAACTATTACACCTATGGTACAAAGTAAAGGAATAAATTTTAATGGTCAAAATATCTATATAGGTATTGACGTACATCTGAAGAGTTGGAGTGTGACTATAATCACAGAATCAAACTATAAAAAGACACACTCTCAAAAGTCTTCAGCAAAGGAGCTCTTTGAACATTTGAAGAAACATTATCCCGGTGGAAAATATAAAGCCGTTTACGAGTCTGGTTTCAGTGGATATTCTACTTATTATTCTTTGAAGGAATATGGAATAGATTGTATTATCATCCATGCTGCGGATGCTCCAACTACTCAGTATGAAAATGTGATGAAAACCGATGCCATAGACTCGGAGAAGCTAGCAAAGTCACTCAAAAGTGGTATATTAAAAGGAATATATATTAGGGAAAAGGAAAGTTTGGACGACCGTAATCTTATTCGATTACGTAAGACCTTACAGAGGCAACTTGCCGGTTATAAATCACGTGTTAAGCATTTGCTCTATAATAATGGAGTTGAATATCCTGCTTGCTTCGATAAACCGAGTTTGCATTGGTCTAAACGTTTTACGTTGTGGTTAAGGAACGATGTAACTTTATTATCATCAACTCGCTATAGCTTAGACTTATTATTGGATCAAGTTACCTTATTCCGAAAAAATCTTTTGAAGGCAAATCGCATGGTACGTGAACTAGCCAGTAGACCTAAGTACGCTGAACGATATGAGAATTTGATATCTATACCAGGAGTCGGAACCGTAACAGCCATGTCCTTACTTACAGAAGTAGATGATATTAATAGATTTCAAAATCAACGTGAGTTTGCTTCCTTTTTAGGCCTTATCCCATCATGTCATAGTAGTGGGGAAACAATATGTAACATGGAGAAAACCTTCAGAGGTAATAAACAGTTGGGACCACTAATTATTGAGAGTGCATGGGTAGCAATACGATATGACAAAGCTTTGGCAATTGCTTATAGCGAATATTGTAGGCAAATGAAAGGTCAAGAAGCCATTATTCGAATTGCGAGGAAATTATCCAATAGAATATTGAGTGTGCTCAAATCGGGAAAGAAATACCAATATGACAGATGTAGATAATTACAGCAAACCAATTTGGACAAACATATCTAAACGACTCCTGTTAGCTCCATGATGAGCCTTGTGCTGCATCTATAGAAAGCTTGTTGCGTTTATCCTTTAGTCTGAAGTAGTAGCTTGTTGCTTGATATCATCAAGTCAACTTATCGAAGTTTGTCTAATAGGTTTTATTGGTGGTGAATTAATCGGAAAGGTTCCGATAACATGCCATTGAATACTGAGATTTTATCTCGGAGTGGAATTTATTGTTTCTTTGAATGTCTTGAATGTGAGTTAAGTGGTTGATAATTAATAGTTAATGTATAATAAAACTGTATTCAATTATTAGGAATACAACATAGAAGGAGCTAATAAAGAAAGGCTGCACCGTGCTTTATCAAGCACAGAGCAGCCTTTCTTTATCACTACTATATATTATTATTCTTTATCCGGACTAATCATTGAAACTTCTACTTCATTTTTCTGTTTGAACAAGTCATCGGCAAACTTCTGAATATCTTTAGCTGTGATGCTGTTGACTGTTTGTTCATAGTCTTTTATCGGATTCATTCCGGTGAACAAGTATTCATCAATGCTTTCCATCCAGTAGCTGTTTTCTTTCAGGTCTTCGGCGTGCTTCTTCAACATAAACTCCTTCACCTTGTTAAGATTGGCTTCCGACGGCCCCTCTTTGGATATGCGTTCTATTTCGGCAAAGATGATTTTCATCAGTTTCTCTCTTTTAGAAGGTGCTGTATCGAAAACAATTTGTATTCCAGCTATTTCCTTCGGATATTTGGAGAGATTGCCACCTACATATACCCCATAAGTTCCGCCTTCATCTTCGCGTACTTTCTCGGTATAAACTAAATCCATAATCTGGCAAGTCATGTCCTGCAGAATGGAATTCTTTAAATCATATTTGCACGTACCGATGAAACTGACGAAGTTAGAGGCTTTAGCTGTTTCTTGTTCACGGACGAACTCATTCTTATATACACCTTTACGGTATTCTATCTTGTTATCCTTAAATGATTCTTTACGGTTGATGGCAGGCAATGCTCCTAGATATTCGGCTATGAGTGGTTTCATACTTTCAACGTCTACATTACCCACGAGGATGAAGGTAAAGTCGCTGGCGTCCTTGTAACGGTCTTGGTACATTGCCAGGATTTTATTATAATCCATATTGTCAATCATATCGGCCTTCATGCGGATAGTACGGGGATGTCCCATTTGCAATGCAAAGGTAATACTGTCGCTGAATGCAACGTTCGGGTTCATTTCCTGGTTCAGTAATGCTGCTTTGTTGCGGTTCTTATAAGATGCAAAAGCTTCGTCATCACGGCGCGGTGCGGTAAATGTCAGATAGGTGAGTTGCATCATCGTTTCAAAGTCTTTCGGAGAACAGTAGCCATTGACTGTTTCGGTCTTATCACCGATACCGTAACTTACGGAAGCCCTTTTGCCTGCCAATACCTTTTCAAGGTCTACAGCGCTGAAATTGCCTAAACCGCCTGCTGAAACGGCATCGAGGCCGTTGATGTTGATGATTTCAGAGTTGGGAAACAGTGAACTTCCACCTAGGCTTACACCCTTCATGGTAATCTCATCAGCTTTGAAGTCAGTTTTCTTGATGATAACTTTTACTCCGTTGGATAATGTCAGCATGGTAGTGCCGAATACATCATCTTTTTGTTCGGAGATGATTTTTCCACCCTTCGGGGCTTCTTTCATCAAGGGCTCGTCTGATACTTTGTCTACATACGGAGTCAGCTTTTCGGCTTTTACATCTTTCAGAATCTTCTTGATAGCTTCTTCTGTTGGCATTTTCAGCTCCTCCTTCTCGGGGCCGAAAATGGCGACTACCTGGTTGGTATCTGTTATCAACATCTGCATCATCTGATTCAATGCTTGTACGGGGATGGCCGGAGCTATCTGGTTGATGATGGCATATTCGTTTTCAATACCCGGTATGGGTTCGTTGTCGAGGAAGTGGCGTACATATTCATCAATATATTCCTCGTTCCTACGTGTATCACGTTCGTTGTAGTCAGATTCCATATTGCGCAGATATTCGGCACGGGCACGTTGGTATTCGCTTTCAGTGAAGCCAAACTGGCGGGCACGTTCCATTTCGCGGACCAGGGTGGTGATACCGTTTTCCACTGCATCTTCTTTGCATACAACGATGCCGGTAAAGGCTTGTTTGGTTTTTGCAACGAAGAAATCTCCATCATAGGTTCCTGCGTAGATATATGGAGGGTTGGCAGCTTGAAGCAGTTCGTTCAGTCGGGCATTCAGCATGTTATTGATGAGGTCGATGGCATAGTCTTGTATCAGATAATCCATATTGCCTTTTTCTGAGTCGGGAGTTGCTTCGTGTTTATTAAAGATGATAGCTTGGATATGGGGTTGTTCCTTATCCCGGGCAATCAGCACAATCGGTTCTTTATTGTCATTTACCGGATAATATTCGCGTTTGGCGGCATTGGGTTGTGCGGGAACATCGGCAAACAGTTTCTTAATCTGTGCTTCGATGGCATCTACATCTACGTCTCCCACCACAACTATACCTTGCAAATCGGGACGATACCACTTTTCATAATAATCTCTTAGTGTCTGCGGCTTGAAGTTCATCACTACATCCATGGTTCCGATGGGGAAACAAGTAGCATACTTGGTACCGGCAAACATAGCAGGGAGCAACTTTTCCTGGAAACGTTGCACTGCACTCATGCGCGTACGCCATTCTTCGTTGATGACTCCACGTTCTTTATCAATCTCTTTCGGGTCCAGAGTCAGGTCATTGCTCCAGTCGTGCAGAATTAACAAACAAGAATCGATGGCTCCCGGAGTATTGACAGGTACATTCGAAATATTATATACGGTTTCATCTACTGAGGTGTAGGCATTCAGGTTTTCACCGAACTTAACTCCAATGCGTTCCAGATATTGTTTCAGGGCATCACCCGGGAAGTGGGTAGTTCCGTTAAAGCACATGTGTTCGAGGAAGTGGGCGAGGCCACGCTGGTTCTCTTCTTCCTGTATGGAACCTACTTTCTGGGCGATATAAAAGTCTGCCCGTTCGGCGGGGAGATTATTTTTGCGGATATAGTAAGTTAGGCCGTTGTCCAGTTTTCCGATGCGTACATTAGGATCAACGGGGATAGGAGGCATCTGTTGTGCAAGAGCCTGTTGGAAGTTACAGCATATGACGAATGCTATAATCAATAAATTACGAAATAGATGTTTCATGTTTATGAATATTAAAATTGTATATTGTCCTATTTGTCTGGAAAGGATGAAATAAATCACAGAAAAGAGCGTTTTTTTGTAATAATGGTTGTTTGTCGGGCAAATGTTACATGAATAAAAGTTTATGTAACATGAAAATCCCAAGTGTAACATTGGCAATAGTAAGTGGAAACATGGAGGATAGGTTGATATTTCGTAATGACCTATCTTTGTACAAAACAGAAATTAATCAAAAGGTATCATGCCATGAAAACAAAATTTAGTTGGATTTTCTATTGCTTAGTGAGTTTGTTGCTATCTCAATCTTTGTCGGCGGCAGAGCGTTTTGTGACAAATGAGAGTAATGGATTTGTCTGGATACAGCAAGGAAAGGCGTATCCAATACTGGTGGACTCCCGGGAAGACAAAGGAGTAGTACGGGCTGTGGCCAATTTGCAGACAGATGCGGGTAAAGTAACGGGTATTACTCCGGAGATTATTCACTCTGTAGCTGGCAATCGTATGTTGATAATCGGTTCTATAGAGAATAGCTCCTGGATTAAACAACTGCTGAAGGCCGGAAAAATCAATGCTGCCGATTTGCAGGGAAAGCGTGAGAAATACATCCTCCAGATGGTGAAACAGCCGATGGAAGGCGTGGACGAGGCGGTAGTTATAGCAGGTAGTGACAAGCGGGGTACTATTTACGGTATATATGAATTGTCACAGCAAATGGGAGTATCACCTTGGTATTTCTGGGCGGATGTTCCGGTGGAAAAGCACGATATTATATCTATTAAAGAAGGTATATATACAGATGGTGAACCGGCTGTGAAATACCGTGGTATTTTCCTGAATGATGAATGGCCCTGTCTAGGAAACTGGGCGGGCGATACTTTCGGTGGATTCAATAGCAAATTTTATGAGACTGTCTTTGAACTGGTGCTTCGCCTGAAAGGAAACTTCATGTGGCCGGCTATGTGGAACAGTGCATTCTATGACGATGATCCAATGAACGGTCCGTTGGCTGATGAGATGGGAATTGTGATGGGAACTTCTCACCACGAACCTATGGGACAGGCTCAAAAGGACTGGAAACGCCGTGGAACCGGAGAATGGAATTATACAACGAACGGCGCCGTACTGCGTGACTTCTGGCAGAAGGGTATGGAGCGTTGTAAGGATTGGGAAGCAGTGATTACCCTAGCTATGCGCGGTGATGGTGACGAACCGATGAGTGAGGATGCCAATATCTCCTTATTACAGAATATAGTGAAGGATCAGCGGAAGATTATAGAGAAAGTGACCGGTAAGAAAGCGAAAGAAACTCCGCAAGTTTGGGCGCTCTATAAAGAAGTGCAGGATTATTATGATAAGGGTATGCGTGTGCCCGACGATGTAACCCTTCTGTTGTGTGACGATAACTGGGGAAATGTGCGCAAGTTGCCCGATTTGAAAGCTAAACCCCGTAAGGGCGGTTATGGAATGTATTATCACTTCGACTATGTAGGAGCTCCCCGTAATACTAAGTGGATCAACATTACCCAGATACAGCGCACCTGGGAACAGATGATGCTGACTTATGAATATGGTGTCCGTGAACTGTGGGTAGTCAACGTGGGTGACTTGAAGCCTATGGAATATCCGATAACCTTCTTCCTGGACATGGCTTGGAATCCCGGACGTTTCAATGAAAACAATCTTTTCCAGCATACGGTAGACTTCTGCAAGCAGCAGTTTGGTGGCAATTATGCGGAAGAGGCGGCGCGTCTTATAGATACATATACCAAATATAACCGCAGAGTTACTCCTGAAATGCTGAATGACAGAACGTACAGCCTGGAAAACTATGATGAGTGGCGGCGTGTGAAAGATGATTATGCGGCTTTGAGCCTGGATGCCCTGAAACTCTACTATCTGATGCCTGCCGGTTACCGGGATACTTTCGACCAACTGGTACTCTTTCCGATACAGACATGTGCCAACCTGTATGATATGTATTATGCCGTAGCAATGAATCGCAAACTGGCAGAGGAGAATAATGTACAAGCCAATAAATGGGCTGATAAGGCTCGTGCGTGTTTTGAACGTGATTCTGTATTGACTTATCACTATAACCATATAATGAGTGGTGGCAAATGGAATCATATCATGGATCAGACACATATTGGATATAAATCCTGGAACGATCCGAAACATAATATTATGCCTAAAGTTACTTTTGTTCCGGAACCTCGTATTGCTCCTGCGCCACCTGTATTTGTAGAAAAGGATGGATATGTATCTATTGAAGCGGAACATTATACCCGTTCAGCTAACAGTACATCTGCTAATTGGGTTACAATTCCAAATTTGGGGCGTACGTTGTCTGCTGTCACTACTTTACCTACCACAGCCGTTCCGGGAGCAGATATGTATTTGGAATATGATTTTGAAACGGAGAAAAGTGGGGATGCTACAGTTATCGTCCGTTTTTCTTCAACTTTGAATTTCAATGATTATAAAGGATTGCGTTATGCGGTCAGTTTGGATGGTGGGGAAGAACAGATAGTCAATATCAACAGTGATTATAAAGGTGAGCTTGGTAAGTTGCAGGCAGAGCACATTATTACTACTCAAACCAAACACTTACTTGATAAGAAGGGGAGACATACTTTGCGTATCCGTCCGCTTGATCCGGCACTTGTTATGCAGAAAATCATGATTGACCTGGGAGGGTTGAAACCTTCTTTCCTGGGAGCACCTGAAAGTTTGATAAAAGAGTAGGAATGTTGAAAATTACAATATTATGAGATATAAATTTACTTTATTGGTAGTATTGGTCTGTATATGTTCTGTATGGGCTGAAGCTAAGGTTAAACTCCCCTCTGTTCTTTCGGATGGAATGGTATTGCAACGTGAAAGGCCCATTAAGATATGGGGGACAGCTGAACCGGGTGAAGATGTAGTGGTAACTTTTAAGAGGAAGAAATACACGGCAAAGACTGATGAGAATGGCAGATGGGTGGTCATACTTCCTGCTATGAAGGCTGGCGGTCCTTATGAGATGACGGTGAATGAAGTGATAGTAAAAGATATTCTGGTAGGGGATGTGTGGCTGTGCTCAGGGCAATCGAATATGGAACTGACCGTGGCACGTGTAGCGGATATGTTTGGCAAGGAAACGGTTGTTTATGAAAATTCAATGATCCGTTACGTGAAAACTCCCTATGGCAATGATTTGCAGGGTCCGAAAGAAGATATTTCCCGGATGAACTGGACATCCTTGAATCCGGAGGTTGCTCAGTCTTATGCCGCACTACCTTATTTTTTTGCTATAGAGATGTATAATGAGACGAAAGTTCCTGTGGGGATTATTAATTCAAGTTGGGGAGGAAGTTCTATTGAAGCTTGGATGAGTGAGGATGCTCTACAGGAATTCCCAAAGAATTTGCGTGAAAAGGATATTTATAACTCTGACGAATATAAGGTTTTGATGAATAAGGCAGGTGGTATGATGTCGAGGTTTTGGAATCTCTCTTTGTATAAAGGGGATGAAGGACTTCATACTCCGGTCAAGTGGTATGAACCGGAATTGGATGATTCCGATTGGGAGGAAGTGAATATGTTTTCTTATCAATTGGGCACTAAAAATGGCTATCCGGTAAGTGGCTCACATTGGTTCCGTCAGGATATTCGTCTTACGGCTGAGCAAGCTGATAAAGATGCCATATTGCGTTTGGGTTGTATGGTGAATGCGGACTCAGTGTATGTGAATGGTGTATTTGTAGGTACCACTTCGTATCAATATCCGCCACGTATTTATAAAGTTCCTGTATCGGTATTGAAAGCAGGTGAGAATCTGGTGACGGTTCGTCTTATCAATTCGGGTGGTCGCCCTAGCTTTGTAAAAGACAAGCCTTATTGTATGGCGATAGATGGAGACACAGTTCGTTTGGCGGAACAGTGGAAATATAGATTAGGTTGTGAAATGCCTGCCGGAAGAGGTGGGGTGTCTTTTCAGAATATTCCGACTGGCATGTATAATTCCATGATTTCTCCTTTGCGAAATTTGCATTTTAAAGGAGCTTTGTGGTATCAGGGAGAGACGAATGCAGGACGTTCAAGTGAATATGAGGCCTTATTAACTGCGATGATAAAAGATTGGCGAGTGAAGTTTGCAGATGAAAATCTCCCGTTCTTTATTATGCAACTACCCAATTTTATGCAGACGCATCCGCAACCTGTAGAAAGTGGTTGGGCGGGTATGCGAGAGGCTCAACGGCAAGTGACCTTGAAGTTGCCTAATACTTCTTTAGTAGTAGCAATAGACTTGGGAGAGTGGAATGATATTCATCCATTAAATAAGAAAGAACTGGCAAGAAGAGTGGCACTTCAGGTTAAAAAGAAGGTATATGGTCATAGGGATGTAGTTCATAGTGGTCCGTTGTGTACTGATGCATCTGTTGAAAGTGGAAAGATCATTCTCTCTTTTGAAGAAGGAACGAATGATTTAATGCCTGTAACTGAACTCAAAGGTTTTGCACTGGCAGGAGCGGATGGATGTTTTAAATGGGCAAAGGCGACCATAGAAGGCAATAAAGTGATGGTTTGGAGCGAAGGTATTACTCAGCCTATAAAGGTTCGTTACGCTTGGGATGATAATCCACAGGAGGCTAACCTGAGGAATAAGTCAGGGCTTCCGGCTTCGCCGTTTCAAATGGATGTTCCATGATTCCCTAAACTTGATTGACTAAAAAAACACCGGAATTTATGCGTTTGGCATAATATGACAATAAGATAGTGAAACAGATGTATTTTGTTGCAATACATCTGTTTTATAAATCATGCTGCATTTGCCTGATAGGTAATCTTTGCGTTCTTTTGAGTCACAATGAACATTGGCACGAAAGAAAGCAACCTCAGGCATCACGATTTACATTTTGTCATATTGCTCGTTTTCGCTCAAGCTGCTCATTTTGCTCCAGTTACGTAAATATCCTGAAAGACTTTCACTTTACCCAATTTCCATTTGTCAGCTATTTTCTTTACTATATAACCCCTCTGTTCTTAAAGGCCTCTTCTCTCAGGCGATGAGTATATAAAAGATATAATCCCTCCCCTGTCTGATCTTGATTGAAAAGAATTAAAAGACTCAAAAGTGTTAATGGATGTATTTCTGCAATAAATGAATGAAAGTCATTTTAGTGCTTTAACAAGTGGGTTACATATTTTTTGTGATACGTTACTATGCTGTTTTTTTTGCATTTCTCTTGTAATTTTAGTTCATAATTCTTTTGTTTTTCTTCCTCGAAAGTAACTTCTCAAGCTCTCTATTGTCTTTTAAAAAAAAACTTCTTTATTGTTTGTGTAATTAGTTGATATATAGTTTTTTATATTGATTTACGAAATACAATCAAAAAAGAATGTAACATCGAATGGAAAGATGTAATATCATCAAAAAAACGTGTAGCATGATCGTGCCTGCTGTTCTGTTTTGGTACATATATTTGCACCTGTGAAAAAGCACGCTGTAATGTTTGGAGAGATATGTATGGAAAACACTTTTCTTTCCTTTTATGATATGAAATGCTAATATATGTAATAATGTAATATGATTATTAACCATTGAATTATTAATCTTAAAAGACTAATTAATTATGAAATACAAGTATGATGACAGCTAAAGCTATCTATAATAGCTAATGAAAAAAGAGAATGTAGTTTTTAATATTTTAAACTAATGGTATGAAAAATGTAACAAAAAAAACCAAAAAGATCCCTTATCTACTGGTTTTGTTGCTATTAAGTTGCTTGCCAACTTTAGCGCAAAATGGGGTAACGGTAAAAGGAACAGTTCTTGATGGCACTGGAGAAACTGTAATTGGTGCTTCCATCGTTGTGAAAGGCAACACTTCAATAGGTACGATATCAGATATAGATGGAAATTTTACGTTGGCTGTTCCTAGTGATAATGTAACTCTTGTTGTTTCATTTATCGGTATGAAATCACAAGAAGTGAAAGCAACGGTTCAAAAACCGATTAAAGTGATTTTGGAAGATGACAGCCAACAACTGGAAGAAGTAGTAGTGGTAGGTTTTGGTCAGCAAAAGAAAGCCTCAGTTGTAGGTGCCATTGCACAGACCAATTCCAAAACCTTGGAACGTACGGGTGGTGTGACAAGTTTGGGGCAGGCTTTGACGGGTAATCTTCCTGGTGTAGTAACTATGACTGACACAGGTAAACCGGGTGATGAAGATCCGAAGATCACTATTCGTGGTGTGACATCATGGAACTCAAGTGATCCGCTTGTGTTGGTGGATGGTGTAGAACGTCCTATGGCTTCAGTGGATATTAATTCAGTGGCATCCATTTCTGTATTGAAAGACGCATCGGCAACAGCTGTATTTGGTGTGCGTGGTGCCAATGGTGTAATTTTGATTACTACTAAACGTGGTGAAGAAGGTAAGGCAGTGATTAATGTCAATGCCAGCACGACGCTGAAAACTTATTCTAAATTGCCTGACATGATGGATGCGTATGATGCGCTTTCACTCCGCAATCAAGTTATAGAAAATGAACTGGCTTATCACCCGGATTCATGGAGTTATTATCTGACTCAGGACCGTTTGCATAAGTATCGTCATCCGGCTAATCAGGCTGAGGCAGAACGTTATCCTAATATAAATTGGGTAGATTATCTGTTGAAAGATGTCGCTACATCTTATAATGCCAACGTGAACATTAGTGGTGGTACGAAGTTTGTAAAGTATTTCGCTTCTGCCGATTTTGCACATGAAGGAGATATATATAAGAAAGTAACCAACGTGAAAGGTTACGATCCGGGTTTCAGCTATGATCGTATAAACGTACGCAGTAACCTTGACTTCAATCTCACCAAGACTACCAAATTGCATCTTAATCTGTCTGGTTCTCATGCGGTAAAGAAAGCCACGCAGGGGCAGTATGAAAATTTGGTGTGGAGTGCTTTCTATGGCATTGCACCCGACTCTTTTATGCCTGTATATAGCGATGGTACTTTCGGATATTATCAACCTAACCCGACTCAGGCTGCTACTAATAGTTATGAAGACCTTAGTGTTAACGGTATCGGTTATACCACCGACGATCGTTTGAATACTGACTTTACCCTCGAACAGGATCTTGGTTTCCTGCTTAAAGGATTGAATGTACAGGCTAAGCTGGCTTTTGATAATGCTTTCCGTGAAACAGGCCGTGGTGTGGATGATACAACTGACTGGGAAGATGAAGCTCACAAATGGATTGATCCTGAGACTGGTAAAGAATACACCGATATCAGTATAGATGCATTATATAAGTTTGACTTCAAGAATAACAATGCTTGGAAAACGGGTGCGGGTTCTGTTAATAATGGTGAAACATACCGTCGTATGGACTATTCCGTACAGTTGAACTATTCCAACAAATTTGGTGATCATACAGTGGGTGCTATGGGTAACTTCACTCGCGAACAGTATGCAAAAGGTAGCGAACAACCTTTCCGTCGTGAAAACTGGGTATTCCGTGCGACTTACGACTATGCCAGTCGCTATATGGTGGAGTATAACGGTGCTTACAACGGTTCTGACCTTTATTCTTCGGAAAATCGTTTCGCTTTCTTCAATTCCGGTGCTGTCGGATGGATGGTTTCGGAAGAACCTTTGGTGAAGAAGCTTAACCTGAAGTGGTTGGATATGTTGAAATTCCGTGCATCTTATGGTCAGATTGGTCAAGATGGCTTACGGGTAGGGAATAAAGATTATCGTTTTGGTTATATGGATGTTTGGAGCAATGGTGGCAATTATCGTCAGTCGTTGACCGGGGTAGATCCTGCCAAAAGTCCTTACAAGTGGTGGCAACAGACACAGATGGGTAATCCGGAACTTCAATGGGAGGTGGCCACTAAACTTGATATTGCAGCAGATTTTGCATTTTTCGGAGGGGTTATTTCCGGTTCGTTCGACTACTTCAAGGAAAAGCGTACCGACATTTTGATTCCGGGTACTCAGCGTGCTATTCCTTCATACTTCGGTACGGAAGCTCCTATTGCCAATTTGGGCAAAGTGGATAGCAAAGGTTACGAATTGGAAATCCGTTGGAATAAGCAACTGACGCGTAGTTGGCGTCTTTGGGGAAATGCTTCTCTTACTCATGCCGTAAGTGAAATCAAGGAAGCGGATGACCCCAGCCTTATGCCGGAGTATCAGAAAAAGGCCAACAAAGGTATTAATCAGAATTATTCGTATGTAGATAAGGGATACTACAACAGTTGGGATGAACTTTATGGTAGCACCGCACACGATGAATATGATGAGAACCGTAAACCGGGTAACTATATAATTCTTGACTATGATGCCGATGGTATGATTACTCAGGATGATAATATTCCTTATGGCTATACGGGTATTCCACAGAATACAATGAACCTTCAGATAGGTTTCGATTATAAAGGTTGGAGCTGTTTCGTTCAGTTTTATGGCGTAAACAATGTGAGCCGTTCTGTTGGCTTGACCAGCTTGGGTGGTACGCGAAATACGGCTTTCTTCGAAGGCAGCTATTGGAGTCCGGACAATCAGAATGCTGATGTACCTCTGCCTCGCTGGCTGAATCAGGCAAGCAAATATACAGATGGTACCCGTTTCCTATTCGATGGTTCATACACTCGTTTGAAGTATGCTGAACTTTCGTATACTTTCTCTAAGGAGAAATGGTTGAAGGCTTCGGGATTGAGCAGTTTGAAGGTATTTGTCAACGGTAATAACCTTTTCCTCTGGACCGATATGCCTGATGACCGTGAATCGAATACCGGTGGATGGAGCGCATATCCTACCCAGCGTCGTTTTAACTTAGGTTTTAAAATTACACTTTAATATAAACGGAAGATGAAAAATAAGATTTTTTACATACTTTTCGCATTGCTCTCCGTCAGTTTCGCTTTTACTTCGTGTACCGACTATTTGGAAAGAGATTCTGACTCTGTTCTTTCAGAAGAAGATGCGTTTAAGAACTTTAATAATTTTCAAGGATTTATTGAAGTAATGTATAATGTCATTCCCGATTTAGCAAAGCATTATTGGGTTAGCTCTTTTAACTGGGGTGACGACGAAGTGATTACCACCGGTAACGGTGAGTACTTGATGGGATATGCTATTGATGGTGGAAACTACCGTACTTACATTGGCAAGGGAGACTGTTTCTTGGATAGAAGTTGGTCGCTGGACGGTGACCGTTTTGCCAAATCCCTTTGGGGAGGTGGCTGGTATGCTATCCGTCAGGCCAATCTTGGTCTTGAGGCTCTACAGAATGGTATGCTGAAGGATGCCACGCAAGAAGAACGTGATTTTCTTGAAGGCCAACTTTATTTCTTCCGTGCCTGGTTTTACTTTCAACTGACAACTTACTGGGGCGGTCTGCCTTATCTGGAAAGACCTCTTTCTCCTGTCGAACAGTTCAATATGCCGCGCGAAAGCTATCAGGAAAATGCTGAGAAGATGGCAAAAGACTTTCAGCGTGCTGCCGACCTGCTTCCTGTTGACTGGGATGATACTGCTACCGGTAGCCGTACGAAGGGTAATAATGCTTTCCGTCCCAACAAAATCTGGGCGCTCTCTTATTTGGGTAAATGCCTGCTTTATGCCGGTAGTCCTTTGATGAAGAATGGAGGGGAAAACAGTGACCGTTCTTACGATGCGGAATATTGTAAACGTGCTGCCGAAGTTCTGGGTAAGGTACTTGCAATGGTAGAGGGTGGCCAGACCCAATATGCTTTGGTAGATTTCGAACATTACAGCAACCTGTTCTATACCAAAGAGCAGAACTGGCTGATGCCCGGTGGTACCGAAGCCATCATGCGTAGCCCTACTTTCGGTGCTGATTCCTACTGGCGTCAGATGAATTCCTATCAACTTTCATATATTTGTGACGGTGATGGTATCATTCTTTGCCCTGCAGCTAATTACGTGAATTATTTTGGTATGGCAAACGGTATGCCTCTTGATGATCCCAACTCCAACTTTAGCAAGTCACAGCCGTGGAAAGATCGCGACCCTCGTTTTTATAATAACTTTATTTACGATGGTGTCAAGCAGATCAAAAATGCAGCGGACTATAAAGAGTATGAGTATGCCAATCTATACGAAGGTGGAAACTGTTGTAACGATCCTCAGAAAACCAGTCGTACAGGCTATTTCAACTATAAATTTATTCCATTGGGTGCCAATAAGGGTGATCAGGACTATGGTTATGGGAAAGCTACTCATTTCCATTTGGCATGGTTACGTTTGGCGGAAGTATATTTATTGTATGCCGAAGCTGCCGCACAAGGCTACGGTTCTGCCAACGGTAAATCTACCTCTTTTTCAAAGAGTGCAGTAGAAGCGGTGAATGTGATCCGTGAACGTGCAGGTGTGGAGGATGTTGCAGCCAGCTACACCACCGACCTGGAGAAATTCATGGGTGAAGTTCGTCGTGAACGTGCCGTGGAATTGGCTTATGAAGGACATCGTTTCAATGACCTGCGCCGTTGGAAGTTGCTGACTGAATATCCTTACAATATCAAAACCAAGCAACTGTTTGATCGTGCAGAGGCATTTGACCCTAAGGCTGAGCCTAAAGAACGTAAAGTTATAAACTTCCGTGAAGAGGTGGTGACGGAACGTAAATTGACAAGTAAGCACTATTGGTTGCCGTTCAAGACAAGCGATGTGACGATGTATCCGGAATTCAACCAAAATCCCGGTTGGTAATGGTTTTATTAACATAAAGACTATAAAAAATGAAACATATATATAAAGGACTTGTATTCTGTGCGGCGTTGGCCTTCGCTCACACACACATTGCCGCTCAAGAGACGCTGGCCGACTTGGTGGAAGTAATCCAAGCCGATACGCTTCAGAAGGTGCAAGTGGCATTTCGTTCCATAGACCGTAATGATCTGTTGGGTGGAGTATCGGTCATTGATATGAAAGAAATGTCGGAAAAGACATATACAACCTATAGTTTGAGTCTGGTTGACAATGTCGTTGGTGGTTTCAACGGTAATATCTGGGGAAACAATGAATATCTTGTCATAGTGGATGGTATGGTGCGTGATGCGAATAACGTGCTTCCCCACGAGATAGACCAGATTACCCTTTTGAAAGGAGCTTCTGCTGTAGTGCTCTATGGTCCGCGTGCGGCTAAAGGTGTCATTTCAATCACCACCAAGCGTGGCGAAGTGGGTGACCTCAGAATAAATATTCACGCTAACAGCGGTTTTTATACTCCTAAGTCATACCCGAAATATTTGGGTTCGGCAGAGTATATGACCCTTTATAATGAGGCACGTCTCAACGATGGTCTTACTGCCAATTACTCGCAGGAGGATATTTACAATCATGCTTCGGGTTTGAATCCCTATCGTTATCCTGATTTCGACATGTATTCTTCCGAATATTTAAGGAAGGCATACAACCGTTCGGAAGCGATTGCCGAAATTTCGGGCGGTAGCGAGAAAGTGAAATATTATACTTCTACCGGTTACTATCGCGAATCTTCGCTTCTTAAAGTGGGTAATACGGAAGATAACTACATCAGCCGTTTCTTTGTCCGTGGAAATGTGGATATGAAGTTGCATAAACTTATCACCGCGCAAGCTGATGCTAATGTGACATTTTATGATTCTTATTCGGCTAATGTAGACTGGTGGGGGCAAGCTGCTACGTTGCGTCCTCATCTGGTGTCTCCGTTTATTCCGTTGAGTTATATTGAGGATGCAGACCAAAATTCCCTGAGCACTGTGCTTAACAGTAATTATATCCAAGATGGCAAGTACTTCTTTGGTGGTACGCAGCAGAATCCCACTAATCCGGTGGCTGATGCATACGCGGCCGGCGACAATAAGTTTGTGAGCCGCCAGTTCCAGTTCAATACGCGTTTTGATGTCAATCTTTCTCCCTTGCTTAAAGGACTTTATTTCCGTGCCAAATATGGTATTGACTATGCTTCTACCTATGATCAGGGGTATAGTAGCACTTATGCTACTTTCGCACCGGCGTGGAGTACCTATAACGGGCATGATGTCATTTCAAGTATCACGCAATATGGCAAGGATGAAAAAAGTGGTGTTGAGAATATCAACAATTCGGCCTACCGTTATACCTACAACGTTTCCGGTCAGTTCGATTACCAGAACACTTTCAACGAAGACCACAATGTGTTCGCCATGGTGCTGGCCAATGCATGGCAGACCCAACGTAGCGGACATTATCACCGTACTACCAATGCCAATTTAGGTTTTCAGGCATCCTACAACTATCAGCATAAATATTATGCGGATTTCAGTGCTGCAATGCCTTATTCCACAAAGTTGCCCGAAGGTAACCGTGCGGCGTTTTCTCCTACAGTCACTTTGGGATGGAATCTTGCAAAAGAAGATTTCATGGAAAATTCAATATTTGACAACTTGATGCTTACTGCCTCGGCAGGTATCATCAATCAGGATCTTGATATCACTACCAGTGACAATGAAGACGGTTACTTCCTTTACAAACCGGTGGTACAGCCCGGTGGTTGGTATAGTTGGGGTGACAATGGCAGTCTGTCTGCTACTGAGTTCCAGCGTGGAGACGGCTCTGCCATGACTTTCGTGAAGCGTAAAGAGTTCACGGCAGGGTTGCGTGGTTCTATGTGGAACAGGCAACTTACATTCGACTTCAATTTCTTCACCAGTAAGATGGAGGGCGGTCTGGCTCGTACCAGTTCATTGTATCCGATTTATTTCACACAGGTGGGCTATCCGTCATCATCCATTATTCCTTATGTAAACTTCAATGAGGATAAGCGGACAGGTTTCGATTTCAGTGTTTACGCCAACAAGAAAGTGGGTGAAGTGGATTTGACGCTCGGTGTGAGCGGAATGTGGTATAAGAGTACGGCTGAAAAGCGTGATGAAAATATTGAGTTTGAATATTTGTCAGCTGTAGGTCGTCCATTGAACGGACACTGGGGATTGCAGAGCGAAGGATTCTTTAACGATCAGGCTGAGATTGAGGCTGCTCCCAAACAAACTTTCGGTGACGTGAAGCCCGGTGATATCCGTTATAAAGATCAGAACAACGATGGTAAGGTTGATGACAACGACCGTGTATTCCTGGGACGTTGGGACTCTCCCTTTATGAGTGGTATTAATTTGACTGCCAAATGGCGTGACTTTACTCTGTATGTGATGGGCAATCTTTACATAGGTGGCTATGGCATGAAGGACAATTCATATTATTGGGTGAAAGGTGACGGTAAATATTCTGAAGTAGTACGTAATCGATGGACTCCTGAGACGGTAGCTACAGCTACTTATCCTCGTCTGACCACTACCGGTGGTGACAACAACTTCCGTACCTCGGACTTCTGGATGTACAAGAACGACCGATTCAATCTGACTCAGGTTCAGCTTACCTACAATATGCCTAAAGAGGTGTTGAGAGGATCTTTCGTCAAGGGTTTGAGTTTCTTTGTCAACGCCAACAATTTGCTTACCATTGCCAAGGAACGTAAGGCTTTGGAATTGAATGTGGGTAGCGCACCTCAGACACGCTTCTACCAGCTTGGCCTCAAAGGTACATTCTAAGAAAATGATAATTTTAATAATGAAGATTGAAAAACTAAGAAGTTATGAAACTAAAAAATATCATCTTATCAACGGCATTTCTGATAGCATTCTCCGCTTGCGACGACTTGTTTGAGCCGGCGGTGGAAAACTTCAAAGAACCGTCTGATTTGGAAAACATGCCTTCGTGGGCTGTTGGTTTGTTGGGGCATGCCTACATTGGCAATCCGTTGGGTGAGAATGCCAACAACTGGTCTTTCACGGAAGTGGCTACCGATGATGCTGTATCCAATGATGTGAATAACGGCTACCGGAAAATGGCTGCCGGCGCCTGGCGTTCGGACAATACTCCCGGAGATTTGAACAGATGGCAGAACTTGCGTGGTTCCTGGCAATATCTTAACCAATTTCTTGAAATATCCGAGAATGTGGAATGGGCTAGAGATCCTAAAGCTTCCGAACTGTTTAAAATGCGTTTTCAGGGAGATGCATACGGAATGCGTGCGCTCTATATGTATCATTTGTTGTTGAGTTGTTCGGGTTGGGCGGATAATGGCCAGTTATTGGGAATTCCTATTCTGACAGAATCGGAAACTGTTGATTCGGATTTCAACAAACCCCGTAACACTTTCAAAGAGTGTATCGAACTGCTAAACAAAGATGTGGAGAAGGCTATAGAAATGCTTCCCGAAGAATATGGTGATTTGGATGAGAAGGTAGGGATAGTACCTGATAAATATGCACAAATGGGCATAGATATTGCTTTGTTCAACCGTGTATTTGGTGATCATGCTAAAAATCGTATGAGTGCTCGTGTGGCTCGTGCCATTCGTGCTCAGGCAGCTCTTCTTGCAGCCAGTCCTGCCTATAGCGAAGGTTCGGAAGTGACTTGGGAAAAGGCTGCCAATGATATGGCCGAAGTGCTTGCTAATTTAGGTAGTAATCCGATTGCAGGTATTGATCCTACAGGTAATAAGTGGTATGAAGACCATAGCGGTATTCAGAATCTAAAAGCCGGTTACAACCGTCCCGAGGTTTTGTGGCGTAGTAATAAGAACGAGAGTGCAGACTTGGAAAAAGATCAATATCCGCCTTCACTTTTCGGTAAAGGCAGGGTTAATCCTTCTCAAAATCTAGTAGACGCTTTCCCGGCAGCGAACGGTTATCCCATCAGCGATCCGAAAGCCGGCTACGATCCTCAGAACCCGTATGCCAACCGTGATCCCCGTCTGGCTTTATACATTATTTATAATGGTTGCAAGGCGGGTGTGTCAAACAGTGTCATCACTACTGCAATTGATGGAAATAACAATGATGCCATGAATAAGTTTGACGGTGCTTCCACGCGTACCGGTTACTATTTACGTAAATTTTTGGATATGAACGTGAATGCCGATCCAAATAACACAACGAATGGTTTCCATATTAAGCCTTGGATTCGCTACACTGAAATTTTCTTAGGTTATGCCGAAGCTGCAAATGAAGCTTGGGGACCGCAAGGAAAAGGCATTCATGGTTATTCTGCTTATGATGTGATTAAAGCTATCCGCCAACGTGCCGGTATTGGTGAAAATGGTGGTGATCCTTATTTGGAATCAGTGAAAAATGACAAGGACGCGATGCGTGAGCTTATCCGTAACGAACGTCGTTTGGAACTTTGCTTCGAGGGCTTCCGTTTCTGGGATTTGCGCCGTTGGAAAGTGGATCTCAGCAAGCTGAATGAAACTGTGAAAGGTATGAAAATTACCGGAACGAAATACGAAGTGGTAGAAGTGGAGAAACGTGACTATAAGGATTATATGTACTACGGTCCTGTTCCTTATGGTGAAATATTGAAGTTTAATGCTCTCATCCAAAACAAAGGATGGTAAGCGGTAGTAAACGAACTTATATAAACTGAATAAATGAAAATAGCAATGAGAAAATCATTTTTGATATTGGCCGCTATGGCGGGAGCCTTGTTCACTGCGTGCGAAAACGGCGACTGGGAATTTCCCGACTATAAATATTCCGCGGTTTACTTTGCTTATCAAAGTCCCATCCGTACTATTACCATAGGTGAGGATGAATCTGTGGATAATTCATTAGACAATGAACACAAGTGCCAGATTATGGCTACAGTATCAGGTGTATACGAGAATAAGAAAGATGTGGAAATAGGTATCCGGGTAGACAATACCTTGTGTGATGGTTTTATGTATGAAGGTACCAAAGGCGACATTCTACCATTGCCGGCTTCTCACTATACGCTGAGCGATGACAAGATTGTCATAAAGAAAGGCCAGATATTGGGTGGCGTTACGGTGAATCTGACCGATGCTTATTTTAGTGATCCGAAATCTGCGGAGTTGAACTATGTAATTCCCGTGGTGATGACAGGTGTGCAGAATGCCGACACCATTTTGCAGGGTAAAGCGCAGGTTGCCGATCCGCATCGTTTGAATAAAGCGGATTGGGAGGTACAGCCTAAGGATTATACGCTTTATGCGGTGAGGTATGTAAGTAAGTACGACTCGCACTATCTGCGTCGCGGCATTGATACTTATAGCGGTAATAAAACAGGTACGGAGATACGCCATAATGCTTATGTGGAGAAAGATGAAACCGTTGATGGATTCAGCACTTTGGGCTTGAACAAAGTACAGTGGGCTCGTCTTGCTAAAGATGCTGCCGGAAAGAATATTGAAACCAATTTGATTCTTGCTTTCGATGAAAACGGCAATTGTACGGTTTCTTCCAATTCAGAAGGTGTATCAGCTAGTGGTAGTGGCAAGTTTGTTGCCAAAGGCGATAAGAATAGCTGGGGAGGCAAGGACCGCGATGTTCTCTATTTGGATTATGCTATGGATTACGATGGCATTCATTGTGTCACTAAAGATACGTTGGTAGTTCATTATCGTGGTGTAAAGGCCGAGTGGTTCAATCCTGTGAAGAAATAATGTTAGGGATTTCTTATTTAAAAAAGTATTTATATGAAATATACGAAAAATATCTTAGGAACAATGCTTTTAATGGCTGTCGTTACCGCTTCGTGTGTGGACGACAAACCGTTGGCATTCGAAGTTGAGAAGCCTGCTTCCATTGCAGGTATGGAATACCTCAACGACTATGATGTCTTGAAAAGTTATGTAAACAGCAGTGCCAATCCCGACTTTAAGTTGGGTATTGCACTGGCTGCAAATGACTATATTGCCGGAGGACAAGTAACTCAGTTGGCTAATAGCAATTTTGTTGAAATGACTGCTGGTAATGCCATGAAATATGCTTCGTGTGTGAATGAGAATGGTGAGATGAACTTTGGAACTGTGGAGAACTTTGTTTCTGCAGCTAAAGCAGGGGGACTTACTATTTATGGTCATACATTGGCTTGGCATGCGCAGCAGAATAACAAGTTTTTGAATTCGTTGATTAAAGATAAGGAGATGGATGTAGATCCAGATGCGAAAGTGGATAAAGTCGATTATGAAATAGACTATTCTACTGCGGGCTATAGTTTTTGGAACGAAGTAAATGAAGAAGTAAAAGAGACTACGACTATAGGTAAAAATGATACTGAAGGTTGCTTGGAAATCAAGACTTCTGTTGCGGCTTCTCAAAACCATTTTATACAGTATCATACAGCAGATAATCTTCCTATTGAGATTGGCAAAGAATATAAATTGAAGATGATGGTAAGAGGCTCTGCAGAGGGAAAGCTGAATTTTGGTGTAGGACCTTGGAGTGGTAGAGCAGAAGGTTCTTTTTCTTTCAACACAGAATGGAAAGAGTATGAGTTTTCATTCAAAGCGGTAGCAGATGGGGGTCATGTAATGACACAATCCGGTCTTTTTGTGGGAACTATTCAAATTAAGTATGTTAAGATTACTCATTCTGAGGCTCCGGTTATGGAAATCTTTACCGACATAATTGCCAATGGTGATGCAGAAGGTAGTGAAACTACTAATTTTGTTTCTACTCATGTGGGTGGAACTAATGGTGCTTGCGATATCGTTGATGGTGTAGGTAAAGATGGTAGTCGTGCTTTTGTAATAACGTCAGCAGGTGGTGGTGTAAATAGTTGGGATACTCAGTTCTTTCTCTATGCTGACCGCCCATTGGTAGATAAGGAAGTAGTACATATTTCTTTTGACTATCGTGCAGATGTACCTAACAAGTCAGAATCTCAGACTCATGCTGCTCCAGGTGCTTATATTCATTATGATGGCGGATGTGCTGTTGATTTTACTACAGAATGGCAACATTTTGAAAAAACTATAACAATAAATACAACTCTTTCTCCTACTGAAAACATGCAGACTTTTGCATGGAATCTTGATGTAGGTGTGCCTAATGCGCCTGCTAACAAATATTATTTTGATAATATCAAGTTGCAAATAGTAACTAAGGGCAATTCTATTCCTCTCACTCCCGAAGAAAAGAAAGACACTCTTACTTGGGCTATGAACAACTGGGTAGAAGGTATGATGAAAGCTACCGGTGGTTATGTAACTGCATGGGATGTAGTGAACGAAGCTATTTCCGGTGTTGGTAACGATGAAGGTTTCTATACCTTACAATCAGCCAGTAACGTTTCTCCCGAAGATGCCAAGAACAATTTCTACTGGCAAGACTATTTAGGTAATGTGGATTATGTACGCATTGTTGTGGCTGCCGCTCGCAAGCATTATGCAGAAAACGGTGGTACTGCTCCTTTGAAGCTCTTTGTCAATGACTACAATCTGGAGTCAGACTGGGATGATAACAAAAAAGTCAAGAGTTTGGTACACTGGATTGAGAAGTGGGAAGCTGATGGTGTGACGAAGATTGATGGTATCGGTACACAGATGCATGTAAGTTGTTATGCTAATGCTGCTACTCAGAAGAGTAAGGAAGACCATGTAGTGAAGATGTTTGAGATATTGGCGGAAAGTGGTAAACTGGTAAAGATATCAGAACTTGATATGGGTTATATAGATGAGAATAATACCAGTGTTAAGACAGAGAATATGACCGAAGCTCAGCATAAAGCGATGGCAGAATACTATAAGTTCATCGTGAAGAAGTACTTCGAGATTATTCCTCCTGCCCAACAGTATGGTATCACTCAATGGTGTGCCACCGATGCTCCCAGTGATTCGGGCTGGCGTGGTGGTGAACCCGTAGGTCTTTGGGATTCCAACTACAGTCGTAAGCATACCTATGCAGGTTTTGCTGATGGATTGGCTGGAAAATAATAAAGTTTTATGAGAAAAGGCAGCGGGGCATGATGTGAAACCGCTGCCTTTATTGTTTCAATAAAAATCGAATAACAATGAAAAACATATTATTTATTTTGAGTTTGGTCATTTGGTGTGGTTGTAGTAATGAAATTTCTTTTGATACTAATAGGGCAGAAGATATGACTGTTACGCGAACTACGAATTCGGATAGCGTATATTATTGGGGTTCTTCAGATTCGGATATAGTGGAGGACTTTGTTTTTAGTCCGAAGGGTGATCCGAAACCTCTTAATAGAACTTTATGTTCGTATGTAGAGGTTAATGGAACAAAAACATTGTTACAACCTGAAATAGTGAGCGGTCCTTCATGGTTGGATTATCTTATATGTTTTCAGTATTATGATATATATGTTCTATCGGTAGTAGCCCAGGACAATACTTCTTCCCCTAGAAGTGGAAAAATTGTATTGAAACAGCCGGGATCTAATAAGACATTGACAGTTGGTATTACTCAAAACGGAACGGATAATCGTATTGAAATTTCCGTAAAGGAACTTTATTCCAATCATCCTGTCTTTACTGCCACCACAACTTATCCCGTAAAAAAAGATATAAGCTGCAGAATCCCATACGAAGCATACAATGATGGGGGAAAGTATGACGGCAATGCATCAATCACTATTCCGAAAGGAGAAACGAAAGGAACTTACGAAATGGATTATAATGGTTCTCCGTTAGTTGATTATCATGGTGATATAAAAGGCTATAAACTATATGAAGGAACTACTACAGGAGATGATATTTATACCTATAGTTTTGTTCGCTATTGGTGATATTATAATAAACAGGTCTGTTGGGGCTTTCCATTTAGTATGTAACGTCAGCAGATAATGGTGTAATTTGGAATATTTGTTGTAATTTATCAAAAGGATGAGGATGCTTCGTAATATCTTGAATATCAATGCTTATAGGATATGCTGCATTCAGTATACGACTGAACCCTATTCAGTATACGAGTGAATGGCATTCAGTATACGACTGAATTAGGTTCGATATACGACTGTATCCTTCGTTTGTATTATTTGTAAAGAATGTAGATTGTTATCACTCTCTTGCTTTAGCTTACAACTTTCAAGTCCTTAAAACAATGAAGAACAATATGAGAAAAATAATTTATTTATTGACATTGCTCTTAGGAGTGTCTTTAGCGGCTTGCTCGGACGAGACTATTCCTGAGCAGCCGGAAAAGCAGGAACCGGAACAACCTGTCGAACCGAATCCGGACCCGGAACCCGAGCCTCCTGCTGAAGCCAAGTTGCCAGTCCTGAATGTAGCCGGGCGCTACCTTAAAAATGAAAAGGGAGAGATAGTCAATCTGCATGGTTTTACGCAGACTTACAGCCCTTTCTTTAATAACAATGCCTGGGGTAACTATGACGTGCAGGCATGCCTCAGGTATAATAAGAGTATGGTAGACGGAATTGTGGCTGCCGGATGGAAGTTCAATTTCGTGCGTATGCACCTCGACCCGTATTGGAGTGATGACCCCTCCATGCAGTCCGTGAGATATGAAGGACATGAACGGTTCTCCGAAACTCGCTTTCGGAAGTATCTTGAAGAGTTGTTTGTGCCGATAGCAGAATACTTTATTTCCAAAGGAATGTATGTGGTGATGCGTCCGCCCGGAGTCTGTCCCGCTGATGCTCCCTATCAAGGTATAGAAATAGGAGACAGTTATCAGCAGTTTTTGCTTAAAGTGTGGGATATTGTTTCGCAACATCCTAAGCTGAAAAATAATATGGATGTCATGTTCGAGCTTGCCAATGAACCTGTCAGAATAAAAGGTACTGACGGAACATACGGCAGTAGCGGTGACGGTCATTTCAAGAATCTCCAACTCTACTTTCAAGCTATAGTAGACAAAATACGTGCCAACTGCCGCAACATTGTTTGGGTGCCGGGATTGTCTTATCAGTCATCTTACGCCGGATATGCCATTCACCGTATCGAAGGGGAGAACATAGGCTTTGCCGTTCACTGTTATCCCGGTTGGTATGGTAGCGATGCCGAGGAAGACAGTGGTGAAGGAATCGGCTCTTCCACAGGAGGAGGTTATGAAGCTTTTCAGCGGGGGTGGGATGCGCAAGTAGGCCCTGTGGCAGCTTTCGCTCCTATCATGGTGACTGAAATAGACTGGGCTCCGAAGAAATATGATGCCACTTGGGGGAAAAGTATTACAGGAACGGCAGGTGGTGAAGGTTTTGGTGCCAACTTCAAATATATAGCTGATAATTCAGGCAATGTTTCCTGGTTATTCTTTACAACGAGGTCACACGAACTGGCGGCGTTTAAAGATGTGCCGGGGGAACCGGGCAATTACACTTTCCTCAATGATCCCGAGGCCTGTCCGTGGGCGATGTACCATTGGTTCAAAGAATATGCTGAAGGGATAGTAGTAAATGGGGAACTGGAAAAACTGGAGTTGATGGGACAAGAGGGAGAACTTCGTCTGCAAATGGGTGGTACGAATTATCTCAAAGTGAAAGCTGTTTATTCTGATGGAACGGTACGGATGGTGACTGCGGAAGCGACTGTCAACAGCTCGGATACAAACGTGCTGAAAGTAGAACAGGCAGCCAAATTAGTAGCTGTGGCACCCGGTGAAGCTACGGTAACCGTTACGTATCAATCGGCTGCCGGAGTCAGTAAGCAACTGACTTTACTGGTTACGGTAATTTCTCCTTTCTCACTGACGGCAGATGTCTTCAATCCTTCTATATGGGAGAAAGGCACATTCGACGAGAACACCCGCTTACTGGTGACGGGGCAGTATGGTTTCGGAGGGTGGCAATATGACAATGGACTTGATTTGTCGGGATATAAGACTGTGACCGTAGAACTGGGTAACGATAATGAAAGTAGTGTTTCGTTCCGTCTGTTTGATAAAAACAATTATTGGAGTGAGCCTGCTGTGTATGATTTCGGATCTTCACGTAAGATTGTAGTGGAGTTGGATAATATGAAAGATAAGAACGGAGGAAAAATTGATCCTTCGCATCTTTATATTGCAGGTTTTTGGTCAACAGGTGGAAAACCTATTGTGATAGCTAATGTCTCCTTAGCAAATTAAAAAGACATATCAACTCTCATCTTTCCGAGAGTTTGATATAATTTGTGCATTTTATAATATCTTTCCTGCATCCTCTGTGAAGAGTGTGCAGGAATACAAATCTGTAATATTTATCTAATATTGATATTCAAATGTCTAAAATTGCAAATCAGTGATTGGATTCATGCCTTATTTTTGCAGATATATATGAATGGTCTGATAAACTTTAAATAAAAGATATGATGAAGAAGATAATTGTATGGTTGGCTGTAATGATGTATACACTGTCCGGTTATGCACAAAATGCACCTTGGAATTTTCAGAGTAAAGTAGTTACGGACACTCTTTTTAGTAAAGTACTGAATTCAAAGCGTGCCTATACTGTTTTTTTGCCAAAGAGTTTTGAACAGAATAAAGAGAAAAAATATCCGGTCCTGTATCTTTTGCATGGTATGTGGGAAACCAATCCTGTCTGGGCCGAACGGGGGCATGTAAAAGATGTGATGGATCGGCTTGTAGCCAGTGGGGAAGCGTGCGAAATGATTATTGTTACTCCGAATGCCGGTGGAAATATCCATTTGGAGTGGAACGGATATTTTGATATGCCGGGTTGGAAATATGAGACTTTCTTTTATACGGAATTCTTGCCTTATATAGAGAAAAAATACAGGGTGATAGGCGATAGACAGCATCGTGCCATTGCCGGATTGTCGATGGGTGGTGGCGGAGCTACTAATTATGGTCAGCGCCATAGTGATATGTTCTGTGCAGTCTATGCGATGAGTGCCCTGATGTCTATTCCTGAACAGGGAGCGGTACCTGCTGATGATCCGAATTCGAAAATTGCGATACTTACCCGTAGTGTTATAGAAAATAGCTGTGTGAAATATGTGATGGAGGCTGACGAGGATCGCAAGGCTGATTTGCGTAGTGTTGCCTGGTTTGTAGATTGTGGGGATGATGATTTCCTGCTTGATCGTAATATAGAGTTCTATCAGGCTATGCGTAACGCCGGTGTACCTTGCCAGTTCAGGGTGCGCGATGGAGGACATGATTGGGAATATTGGCACTCGGCTCTTTATCAGTGTTTGCCTTTCGTAACCCGGATATTTGGTAAGGAATAATATAACAAACAATAATAGACAGATTATGAGAACATTTGTATTTACATGCTTACTTCTTTTAGGTATGACGACATTTGCACAAGATGCGAATTTTCATATCTATCTGTGTTTGGGACAATCGAACATGGAAGGAAATGCAAAGGTAGAAGAACAGGATACAGTGGCGGTTGACAGTCGTTTTCAGGTATTAGCGGCTGTAGATTGTCCTAATTTGGGGAGGACCAAAGGGAATTGGTATAAGGCGGTTCCTCCTTTGGCACGTTGCTATACGGGCCTGACTCCGGGTGATTATTTTGGACGGGCTATGGTGGCTAACCTGCCATCCAATGTACAGGTAGGGATTATCAATGTTGCCGTAGGTGGTTGCAAAATAGAACTGTTTGATAAGGATAATTATCAGTCGTACGTAGAAACTTCTCCGGATTGGCTGAAGAATATGGTAAAAGAATACGGTGGCAATCCTTATGCACGTTTGGTTGAGATGGCAAAGCTTGCTCAAAAGGATGGAGTAATTAAAGGTATTCTGCTGCATCAGGGAGAGTCGAATACGAATGATAAAGACTGGCCCTCAAAAGTAAAAGGAGTGTATGATAATCTTTTGAAAGATTTGGGATTATCTGCCGCTGATGTGCCTTTGCTGGCGGGTGAGGTGGTACATGCGGATCAGAATGGAATCTGTGCCAGCATGAATACAATCATCGACAGTCTGCCACAGGTGATTCCTACTGCACACGTGATATCCTCTGCCGGTTGTCCGGCTGCATTCGATAATCTTCATTTTACAGCCGAGGGATACCGGATGTTGGGAGCACGCTATGCTGCTAAGATGCTTTCCATTTTGGGATACGGAGATTGGACATCTGCCCAGAATATGAAATTGTGGTATGCCCGTCCGGCACAAGACTGGCTGGAAGCTCTGCCACTGGGCAATTCCCGTTTAGGCGCTATGGTATTTGGCGGAACTGCCCGTGAAGAACTGCAACTCAATGAAGAGACTTTCTGGGCCGGCGGACCTTACAATAATAATAATCCCAAAGGATTGCAGGTGTTACCTGAAATACGCCGTCTTATTTTTGAAGGCAAAACTCTGGAGGCACAGAAACTCATTGATGAAAATTATATGACGCCTCAGCATGGCATGCGTTACTTGACGATGGGGAGTCTTTTCTTGAATTTCCCAGGGCATGAGAATCCTTCTGAATATTACAGGGACCTGAATCTGGAGAATGCTACTGCTACAACACGTTATGAAGTGGATGGAGTGAAGTTTGTCCGTACGGCATTTGCCTCTTTGAGTGATGATGTGATTATTGTACGCATTCAGGCGGATAAGGCAAAGGCCTTGAATTTTGCCGTGTCATACAGCAGTCCGCTGAAATCAGATGTACAAGTAAAGGGTGGCAAACTGATTATCTCCTGTCAGGGAGCTGAGCATGAAGGAATTCCTGCCGCTATGCGTGCCGAATGCCAAGTACAGGTGAAAACAGATGGTAAAGTGAGTAAGGCAGAAAGCGCACTTGCCGTGAATGGGGCTACTGAAGTTACCTTGTACATTTCAGCAGCTACTAATTTTGTGAATTATCATGATGTCAGTGCGAACGAGTCAAAACGTGCAGCTACTTATTTGCAGAAAGCCACCCGCATTCCTTACGAACAGGCTTTGAAGAGTCATATCGCCTCTTATCGCAAGCAATATGACCGTGTGGCCCTGACTTTGGAAAGTACCGGAGTTTCTGCTTTGGAGACACCTGTCCGTGTGCAACGTTTTATAGAAGGGAATGATATGGCGATGGCAGCTTTGATGTTCCAATATGGTCGTTATCTGCTGATTTCTTCTTCGCAACCCGGTGGTCAGCCTGCCAATCTTCAAGGTATATGGAATCATAGTCTGTATGCTCCTTGGGACAGTAAATATACGATTAATATCAATGCGGAGATGAATTATTGGCCTGCTGAAGTAACCAATCTGAGTGAGACGCATGAACCTCTCTTTGATATGGTGACTGACTTGGCAGTTACAGGTAGTGAAACTGCTAAAGTTCTTTATGATGCTAAAGGTTGGGTGGCACATCATAATACGGATATATGGCGTGCCTGCGGACCGGTGGATGCTGCAAGTTTCGGTATGTGGCCTAATGGAGGTGCTTGGGTGGCACAACATCTGTGGCAACACTATTTATTTACCGGTGATAAAGAGTTTCTAAAGAAGTATTATCCGATATTGAAAGGAACTGCTGATTTTTATTTAAGTCATTTAGTGGAACATCCGAAGTATAAGTGGATGGTTACAGTACCTTCCATGTCTCCGGAACATGGCTACCGGGGTTCACAAACAACGATTACGGCAGGTTGTACAATGGATAATCAGATTGCTTTTGATGCCCTTTACAGTACACTTCTGGCAAGCCGTATTCTGGGTGGTGATAAACTGTATGAAGATTCTTTGCAGGCCATGTTGGACAAGTTGCCACCCATGCAGATTGGCAAACATAATCAATTGCAAGAGTGGTTGATTGATGCTGACAATCCGTTGGATGACCATCGGCATATTTCACACTTATATGGTTTGTATCCTAGTAATCAGATTTCTCCAATTACAAATCCGGAATTATTCCAGGCTGCACGGAATACTTTGATACAGCGTGGAGATATGGCTACCGGTTGGAGTATCGGGTGGAAGATCAATTTCTGGGCGCGTATGTTGGATGGCAATCATGCTTATAAGATTATACAGAATATGCTCCATCTTTTGCCTAGTGATAAGGTTCAGAAAGAATATCCTGAGGGACGTACTTATCCTAATTTATTTGATGCCCATCCACCTTTCCAAATCGATGGAAACTTTGGTTATACGGCAGGAGTTGCAGAGATGTTGTTGCAAAGCCATGATGGTGCAGTACACTTATTGCCTGCACTGCCTGAAGCATGGAAAAAAGGAAGTGTGAAAGGCCTTGTTGCCCGTGGTGGTTTTGTGGTAGATATGGAATGGGATGGCGTTCAATTGAAAAAGGCGAAGATACATTCTCGCTTGGGTGGGGTACTGCGTATCCGTTCTTATGTTCCTTTAAAGGGAAAAGGAGTGAAAGTGGCAGACGGTGCTTGCCCGAATCCTCTTTATGCATCGGCAGTTATAAAAGAACCGGTAGTTTCCAAACTGATAAATCCTCAGGTGCCGGTCCTTTATCGTACTTACGAATATGACATTGTTACTCAGCCGGGAGAAGACTATTCGCTGGAACGTAGTATGTAATGATATTAGTAGTCTATTAATTGTAACAAAACCTTGAAATGATGAAACTTACAACTTTATTTGCGGTTAGTGTCAGCCTGATACTTTCCGGTTTTTGTTCACTTGGAGTTCAGGCTCATCCTGTTCAGGAAGACAGTAGTGGGGGCCCGGTTCCTGCTGGAGCTTACTATACTGATAACTATCGGAATTTGTTTAATGAGTATTTAGGTATTTCTCAGCAACAAACCGACCAGAAAATGGAGCAAATCTGGAATCACTTCTTTGTGAATGAAAAAACAAAGGTTTACTATGAGAGTGATGACAATACTGCCTATATTTATGATACAGGGAATCAGGATGTACGTACAGAAGGAATGTCCTATGGAATGATGATATGTGTACAGTTGGATAAGCAGGCTGAATTCGATAAGTTATGGCGGTGGGCCAAGAAATATATGCTGTATACTTCGGGCAAATGGTCGGGATATTATGCCTGGCACTGTACGCCTCGTGGTGTTAAAATAGGTAAGGAGCCAAGTTGCGCTTCTGATGGTGAAATTTATTTTATAACTTCTTTATTCTTTGCTTCTCACCGTTGGGGGAATGACGGGGCATACGACTATAATCAGGAGGCTCAGAAAATATTGAAAGATGTTATGTCTAAAGATGGTTCCCAAGGCGTTTATAACCTGTTCAATACTGAGAGTAAACTCGTTACATTTGTACCGGAAAAGGTCTATTATAACTATACGGATCCTTCCTATAATCTGCCTGCTTTCTTTGAACTTTGGGCTTTGTGGTCTGACACTAATAAGGAATTCTGGAAGCAGACACCTGATGCAGCCCGTCGCTTACTGGCTGATGCATCGCATAAAAAGACGGGGTTGTTTCCTGATTATTCTGCATTCGATGGCACTCCTTGGAAACCTAAGAATTGGGGATATGATACAAGAAGATATCAGTTTGATGCTCTTCGCTGTGCCATGAATGTTGGTATGGATTATTATTGGTTTGGAAAAGATGCTACTAACCAGGCAGAGATGATGAGTCGATTGCTTAACTTTTTCAAGCAAGATAATTTTACGCACGAATATTTCAATGTAGATGGTTCAGCACCTGCCGGTAATTATTCAACAGGTATGATCGGTGCAAATGCTGTAGGAGCTTTTGCTTTGAATGACAAGAATCTGGCGAAAGAATGCATACAGAAATTGTGGAATGAACCATTGCCTACGGGCAAATTTCGTTATTACAGCGGTATGGTATATATGATGTCTATGCTGCATGTCAGTGGCAATTTCCGGATTATCAAGTAGCTTGATGAATAGAAAATGTCAAGTAGTATAAGCATAATATTAATATTATAGAGAAAGAGGTTGTGTCAAAACTCTGGCACAACCTTTTTTATGCACAAAGCCCGGACTTTCCCAAGCCCAGGCTTTGTTATTACCCAAAGTTTATGTAAC